>ERZ1066137.4-NODE-4-length-456868-cov-40.993562_pt1 | contig 456868 bp, 373 predicted proteins | sample MGYA00382784_ERZ1066137 | MGnify/ENA primary metagenome ERZ1066137 (study PRJEB33369, sample SAMEA5778367) | biofilm metagenome | biome: Industrial cooling water; feature: Water cooling tower basin; material: Biofilm | place: United Arab Emirates | collected... | reverse complement strand
GCAAGACGATCGCATCTATCGGTCAGGACAGTACCATTAAGGTGCGGGATGCCGCCACGGGCAGTCTTTTGCAAACACTGGAAGGGCATCAAGATGGGCTTACAAGTATCAGCTACAGTCCCGATGGCAAGACGATCGCCTCCGGCAGTGGGGACAAAACCATCAACGTGTGGGATGTAGCCACCGGCAGTCTCCTGCACACCCTGGAAGGCACGAATAGTTTCAGTTACAGTCCCGATGGCAAAACGATCGCCTCCGGCAGTGGGGACAAAACCATCAACGTGTGGGATGTGGCCACCGGCAGTCTCCTGCACACCCTGGAAGGCACGAATAGTTTCAGTTACAGTCCCGATGGCAAGACGATCGCCTCCGGCAGTGATGATAAGATCATTAAGCTGTGGGATGTGGCCACCGGCAGTCTCCTGCACACCCTGGAAGGCCATGAAAATAGGGTTTTGAGTCTCAGTTACAGCCCCGATGGCAAGACGATCGCCTCCGGCAGTGCTGACAAAACCGTTAAGGTGTGGGATGTATCCACAGGTAAGCTCTTGCACACCCTGGAAGGGCATCAAGATAGGGTTTTGAGTTTCAGTTACAGTCCCGATGGCAAGACGATCGTCGCCTCTGGCGGAATTGACTACAACATTCAGGTGTGGGATGTGGCCACCGGCAGTCTCCTGCACACCCTGGAAGGGCATCAAAATAGGGTTTTGAGTCTCAGTTACAGTCCCGATGGCAAGACGATCGTCTCTGGCAGTGCTGACGGCACCATCAAACTCTGGGTCTGGGATTTTGATCGCCTCATGACCCGAGGATGCAATTGGATCAGCGAGTATTTAATCACTCATCCCGAAAAGCGTTCCCTCTGCGAAGGCTATTTATCGACCAGGTAGGTTGTCCTGCATCCATTGCCTGTTAGAGATGCGCGATGAATCAAGGGAAACAGTGATCGTAGGTCAGCCAATGGTTCTACTTCAACCACAAGATCGCCTGTTGAGTGCCATACCAGTGCCCGATCGCTCTCTTAACCTACAAACAAGCTGATCAGCGATCGCACCTCCAAATGGCACCATCCCATGACCCTATCCTTACCTGAAACGATCGACTACGACAACGAAGGAACTCCCCCTGTCCTGCGGGAAGAAGACCCGAACATTGAGGTGAAGCTAGATGAGATTTTTGCCGCTCCTCCAGCGGAAGTTTTGGTAGACACCGACGACTTACTAAGCTCGTCTCTTAACCATGTCCGACATACTCAAGGAACACCTGATTCAGGCATTTCACTCGTGCCCTGCCCACTCAGTGGATTGATAAGCTGCACCAGCAGGGGTTGGTCTACGCCGACGATCGGCGCAACGCTGTGTTTCTGCGGCAGACCTCCAGCAACCCTCAGACCTGGGATCGGATAGAAACAACCGGGGCAATCTTGCGGGGAACGGTGGGCGATTTCAAAGGGCTGGCTCCCGGCTCTAGCAAGGACAATGGCTGGTTTTGGATTGGAGTCGGTCGGGGAGAAGTGCAGCGAGTCGTTGTCACGGAATCCGCCATCGATGCCCTTTCCCTGGCAGTGCTGGAGAAAGGCCAGCACCAGGACAGAACCATTTACCTCTCCACTGATGGCAAGGGGGCTTTGCCTGTAGCAGCGTTGCAGAGTGTTGGTGATCGCAGTGGCAGTGTTGTCGCTGCCTTTGATGCCGATGCCGATGGACGCAGGTTGACCGAAAAGCTAACGTCGATCGTTCCCCATGCAAATTCACTCATCCCTCACCAGGGAAAAGACTGGAACGAGCAATTGCCCTCAGTCCGGCAGGACTTGCGCGACTGGTACAGGCAGGCAAGGGATATTGGGCGATCGGATAACCACCTGAGTCGAATTGAGCAGGTGGGCAAAGCTTTTACTCAGGATGGCACTCCTCTGACTCAAGACGATCGACAGGCAAAGGCGCAGGATCGGGAAACCTGGCAACAGCAGGTACAGACAATAGCCACCTGTGCTGAAGTAATTCTGGATAAAGCAGGAGAAGCCCAGGCGGGAGGAACCCTGTTTGCCGGAAAAAAGTACCTCCTCTTTTCCCGTGATGATTTGCTTTATGCCCTGGCAGAACAGTGAGGAACTCCACCAACGGAGACTGATTACCAGGTACTCCCAGACTCCCTGCTGAAACCTGATCAGGGCATCATTCTGAAGGTTGCTCAGGGAGAAATTTCAACCAGTGCCACCAGAGTAACGATCACCGATATGCAACGATTTCAGCGATTTGCAGAACTGGTTTCAAGCAAACTGCAAGAACACCAGCCTGAGCGGTAGGAGGAATCGACCATTGATAACTAGAAATTCAGGACAAAGATTACGCTTCTAGCAAAGACAATAGCTTTGATACCAATTTCACAATCAGCAATCACCACACACAAGCTTCAGGTTGTAATCACTCGAATCAACTAAATCTGGATACAAAAGTTCTTCAATCTCTAGTTCGATAACTCTTGGTGCAAAGTCTGAATAGTCTTATCTCAATCAACTGACTTAGTATCAATCAATATAATCTTTACAATTGCTGCTGACAAATTACAAAAGCAGATTTACTGACTACAGGAATTGCCAGCCTTTCTGTCAATTCTTAACAGACAACAACTTAATTATAGTCTTGAAATCGATCGCCTCACCTGCCTTAGCCTTTTTCATTAAAGGTTCAAGAATTGGCTTCCACTCATCAGGGGGTTCCGCAGCAGCAGAATTTAATGTCTCACTCAGATGGCGGACGCGGTCAAGCATGTCATCCCTGGAAACTTGATTGAGTGTGAGCAGATTTTGTAATTCGATCGGGCTTTCGTACAAAGCTGTGACGATGGTTTCAAGATCGATCGCTGACTCGTCTTTTGCCAAAGCTAAAAACGCTTCAATCCATTGTTTCCACTCTTCAGAAGAGTATTTGGATGTGTCCTTAAATGTAGTATTTACTTGCTGCAGGCGATCGATAATATCCGTGATAAGCTCTTTATTTTCAGCTAATACATCTGGCAACTCTGCCAAGTTGTCACCCAGCAGGGTAACCACAGTGTTGGCGAGTTCGTCGGCTCCACTTTCTTTAGTATTGCTGTCATTGCTAACAGCATAGGGTTCCGCACCTACATCAAAAACGGCACCGTATAAATCGGCACTTTCAAATAGGGTGCCATCAAGCAGTGCCCCGCGAAAGTCAGCATCCCGGAAACATCCTTTCGACAGATTAGCACTACGTAGATCGGCCCCACGAAAGTCAGCATCATTAAATTCAACGCTTATTAGACTGGCACTGTTAAGGTCGGCTCCCCGAAATTCCATACCATCTCCCACTGCACTATCAAGTACTGCTTCGCGTAAGATTGCCCTTTCAAAGGAGGTTTCTGTAAGTTTTGCTCCTTTCATTGCAACCCTAGGAAGACAGGCACCTTTCGCTGTACTGTCTTCAATGCGTGCATTGTTGAAACATGCACCGGCCCCTTGTCCGCGATCCAACCTACACATCCGTAATACGGCATCTGTGAAATCAGCATCTTCAAAGGTTGCTCCCTCAAGCAAGCAGTAACCCAAATACGAAGCACGTAGTTTAGCACCGCACATATTTGCAGAACGCAGATTGAGTCTATCTGCTTGGAGGTTGGACAGTTCAGCATTAACTAGGTCGGCCCCGATCATTTCTATATCGCGGATCCGGATTTTATCTACTATTGCTGAGATCAACTGCGATCGCGGATTCATTTTGATTCTTCTGAGGGTTTAATTCTAGATTGACGAAGGCTTATTACTCTGGTTACCTCTACTGCTACGGTTGGTCTACCCATACATTTCAACTTGTTGAGAGTTTGCCAAGTAGCTTGGCCGCTAGCTTCTCCGAGGGCAGAGGCTAACTCTCGAAACATCCTGTCATGCTCAGGAAATTGTGTTATCAAACGCTCTGCAAATTCAGCAGTCATATCATCGTTGCTACATGCCAGTACAACCAAGAGGCAAGCAGTTTGATAGGGTAAGTCAAAATCAAACTTTTTACTATCTTGGATTGTTCGCATACAGGATTCCAATACATTAACAATTTTGTCCTGTCCTGAATTTTTCCAGAAAGGATCTTTCAATAATGCAAGTGTCAAAGTCTGTCCAAAAAAATAACTAGGATAAATATTGAGTAATGCTTCTGCAGCCTTACGCTGCATTCCTTGTAGCTCTAAAGTCGGATCATTCCAGTAACTCGTCTTCAATGCGTCCGCCAAATTCTCAAAGGCATCATTTGCACCATAAATGCGATCAACACTGACTGGCTCTTGTACCCAAGGTACGCTATTGGGGTTTGATGCCCAACTTATTAAGAGTTTAAACCCTGCCGCATGCCCCCAGGATGTGAGTACAATGCAAGCCATTAGACGTTGGTAAGGATTTCCAGACTCCGACAATTTCACTAAAGCTGGAATACGCCCTTCGTATTTGCCGTCAAGTCCATCAGCAATGATATCTTCTAAAGAAGATGCATTACCTTCGTCATCCGTAAATAGTATTTTGTCAGGTGAACTATCTTCCATGAATATATTTATCTCTAATTAACTAATGTGTAGGATGAGTTGGATTAGGACCGTTCAAATACTCTCCTGGAATAATCCCTTTAATTAAGTACTCACCATCTCGTCTTGTATTGTAAAGAGCTAATAGGCGACGGGCAAGGCGAAGACTGGCACTCTTGCTGAGACCACGAGAAGCAACAAAATCATCTATACCTGCAGGTCCTCCAGCTATACCAGCATCTGCATCTACACCGGGAGCAACAGCTTCAATATCTGCCCGTATCATTGTCTCTATATCGGAGGGTGTCAATACTTCCACCCCTGCTACTTTGCCCTCCGCAATATCAGCTTGCAACCGTGGTACATCTAACTCCACTTCCATCGAACCATAGGGTTTAGCAACACCACCTTCCTCGGTAAGAAAAGATGTATAAGGGCTTTCGCCTTTCGCTGGCTGAGATCCATAGATATGTTCCAAAGGTGTAGTTTTTCCCTCTGGATTAGCTGGCACCATGGCACCATCTTCGAGATGACTTTTTGGTACACCTTTTCGATTTAATAAGGCGTTGAAATCATCGTCTTGCCGAATGATGCGTGTGCGTTCTGCCTTGGAAGTAGGCTCTGGGGCTTCTGTGGTAGGGACTGATTCTGGAGTATCTGTAGTGGAGATTGGCCCCGGAGTCCCGTCCGTCGTTGGAGTGGGGGTTCCGTCCGTCGTTGGAGCTGGGGTCCCATCGGTCGCTGGAGCTGGGGTCCCATCGGTCGCTGGAGCTGGAGTCCCATCGGTCGTTGGAGTGGGGGTTCCGTCGGTAGTTGGAGTTCCGTCAGTGGTTGGAGCTGGAGTCCCATCGGTCGTTGGAGTGGGGGTTCCGTCAGTCGTTGGAGTGGGGGTTCCGTCAGTGGTTGGAGCTGGGGTCCCATCGGTCGCTGGAGCTGGGGTCCCATCGGTCGCTGGAGCTGGAGTCCCATCGGTCGTTGGAGTGGGGGTTCCGTCAGTCGTTGGAGCTGGGGTTCCGTCAGTGGTTGGAGTGGGAGTCCCATCGGTCGTTGGAGTGGGGGTTCCGTCAGTCGTTGAACCTGGAGTTCCGTCAGCGGTGTTTGGGTTTGCTCCTGCCCTTGTCGAGAGACGGTGCGCCAAACCAAAAGTTAATGCAGTCACCAGTAACGTGAATCCAAGTTGTCCCCAGGAGAAATTCTCGAATGAGAATCCACCCATAACATATTGAGTTACAACATCGAATCCACCACCAGATAGCATGGCAGCACCAAACTGAGCCGCAGTCTGAACCGCCTTCGAGGCACCCTGGAAAAGTACACCTGCCCCTACACCCGCAGCGGCCCCAAGAGCTCCACCGAGGGCTCCAGTAACCGCTCCGACCAGAATTGCCGTCCCAACACCTTCCAAGACATTCGCACGGTTATTCCATAGGTTGCTGGCCAAAGCAAGTAGCCCAGAAACCACCGCTCCAACTGCTGCACCAATGATCGCTCCAGCTAATATTGGTCCACCTAAAGCCGCCACAATTACTGGGCCAGCAGCTCCTGCCGTTACAACAGTGACTGCAATTACAATGATAATTACGACAATCACGAGTACGACAGCAAGGACTTGTTTCCAGGCAGGTGCTTCTTTTGACGCAGCCTCGGTTGCTTTGCGAGTTATTTCACATTCCAGACCTTGCTGACTCTGGCGCAAGTTTTCTTCTAAGCTTGTCTGAGCCTGAGTCAGCGTATTTTGCGCCCCTGCCAAGGTGCTATCGCAGCTCTGCTGGAAACCCTCTAATATTTGAGACAACGCTGTGGTACTGGCATTTACACTCTGCTGAATCTGGTTTGTCAACGTTGTTCTCTGTTCAGCAAAATTATCGGTGCCTGCTATACCATTCATGGCAGAGCTAAATCCACCACTCAATGTTTCTGTAAGTTCATTATTACCTTGAGTAATCCCTTCCAGGGAAGTCATTGCTTGTTGAAGGGTATCAACGAGTTGAGCTTCCGCTGCGGTGGTTCCGGTACCTACACTGGTGTACAGCCCGTCTATAGCGGCATTAATATTTTGCTCGACCTGGGAGAGCGCATTCTCCAACACAACTGGATTGGGTGCTGCACCGGATGCAAATCTTGCTTGCATATCCACCATGGCATCCTGCACTGAACTCACTGCAGTTTGAACTCCTTGTTGAATCGCAGAGGCGGCAGTATGAGCAATTTGTTCTTGCAGTACCTGCTGCATGTAGCCAGTGTCATTGATAGCTTGACGTTGGCTTTGCTCCTGCTGATCGAGTTGACTCAGGGTTGCTGACAGTGATGAATTGATAGATGCAATCAGATTGTTTTTAGTCGCCTCTGCCTGTTGAATTGCAGCATCACGGGTCATCTCAAAGGCATTAATTAGACCGGGCAATTGCCCATCGAGCGTGTCTCGCGATCGACTAGCTGCCCCAAGGATGGCACAACGATCTTGTTGACGGCCGTTACGCGTCACCTCACGAGCCCGTTTACGAGCTGCATCTACCATCCTATCTTGGTAGGCTTGGGCAACAGAGCGTGCGGCCTCAGCTTGTGCCCTAGCTCGCCGTTCTGACAAATTACCATCCCAGAAACCATCCTCTGTGCAATTGACAAAGCCTTCATAGGTGGTTGCAAACTCTTCGCCCTTAGCTGTACACTCATCACCGATCGCAGTTCCCAGGCCTTCGAGATTGGTGCGTCCTGTTGTATAAGTTTGATTGATACTGTCAAGAGTTGATGTTTCCAACTCATTAACCTGAGCCATTGTCTCAGAATGGGTTGCGGTCAGTGACTCGATCGCTGCCGCTGTCTGGGACTCAACATCTGCTACGTAGGCTGCTGCTTGTGCGTGGACAGCACTGCGCGCGGTTGCAGCGGCGGCGGTTGCCTGCCCCCGCGCTTGTCCAATGCGGGCCGAAATTGCAGCTTTCTGGACTTCCATCGAATCCGCGATTTGCGCCTTAGCCGATTCAGCGGTAGTTCCTAATTGGTTGGGAATATCCCCCAGGGCGTAGGCCGTAGCCTGGTCAAGTCTACTTGCAACAGTGGCAAAGAAATTGTTCGCACGGCTTACTACCAAACGGTGTTGTTCCTGTTGCGCCTGGCCTTCTCCAGAAGGTGCGACAAACTGCACACCACCGCGCAAGGTTTCTGTTCTCGCTGAAACATTGCTCAACGTGGCGGTAGACCCTTCGTAGGCAGATACAGCAACACTCCGTTGTGCTTCGGCTGAGGCAATCACCCCATCCAGGGAAGAATCCCCCCCAGCACTCATCGGTCCCGTGGAAGCTCCATCTGCAGCAGCGCCGGTTCCCCCAGAAGCACCGCTTGTTGCGGCCGCACTTGCACTGCCAGCCGATGCAGCACCAGCAGGGGACGCAGACTCAGTCGTGGCAGCTTCTGGTGCTGTAGATGCTGCCGCGGCACCATCTACAGCCGCATCATCCTGTGCCGTTGGACAAACATCTATTTCAGGAAGATCTTCTTCATTGCCTTCGCTTGCCTCTGCTTCTACCTGGGCCGGTGGAGGATTCGAGGGTGTGGTTTCGGGTTCCTCCGCCGGTTCTTCCCTTGGACCTCTGTAGCATTCAGGAGTACAACTACTCGCTACTGAAGTTTGGCCACCACTGGAAGGAGTTGTGCTTCCCTGAGATGAAGGTGCAGCGGATTCACCGGCAGGGGAACTTGCACCAGTTGGAGCCCCAGAACTTTCAGTGGCAGGGGCTGACGTAGATGCATCGGCGGGAGTGGCTGGGGCACTGGTATCGCTACTGCTACTTGAAGCAGCGCCGGTCGTATCTTGGGACGAGGGTGCAGCGGATTCACCGGCAGGGGAACTTGCACCAGTTGGAGCCCCAGAACTTTCAGTGGCAGGGGCTGACGTAGATGCATCGGCGGGAGTGGCTGGGGCACTGGTATCGCTACTGCTACTTGAAGTAGCGCCGGTCGAGGTATCAGCATCGGCTGTTGGAGCAGCTGTACTGGTTTCGCCACTCTCTTCGGTTCCCCCAGGGGAACCTGCCTCCTGAGAGGCTGTTTCAGCTTCAGTAGCAGAGGATTTTCCTGCACTGGATTGTTCACTGGCAGAAGATAGATCAGTCCTCTCTCCTCCACTTTCAAATAAACGGTGAGAGTTGACCTCCAAGCGTCTTTGAACCGCAATCTTTGGTTGAATTTGCGTCTGTTGAACTTGGCTGACATGATTAGACTTTTGCTGTCCCCCCCCGGTCTGTTGAATCGTGTGAGTCAGCTCATGGGCGGTTAAGTCATTAATACCAGGGGATTTTCCAGACCCAAAGTATATATCTTTACCATGGGTAAAGGCCTGCGCTCCCACCTCACGACTCATTTGTACCGCTTCGCTGCCCGTATGTACCCGCACCTGACTCAAGTCAGCCCCAAAGCGCGGTTCCATGAACGATCGTACCTCTTCCGATAGCGGAGTACCTCCTCCCTTACTGGCATTCAGACGCTGCTCTAAATCTGAATGGGTCTGGCCCGTACCATCAGTCGCTCGCTGAACCTGCTCTTCCTGTTCACAAACGTCACATTTTGCCTGAATCGGTTCCGTGTCTTCGGAAGTATCGGCCATTCGCTGAACTTGTTCTTCCTGCTCTTCCTGTTCGCAAGCGTCACATTTTGCCTGAATTGGTTCCGCATCTTCGGACAATTCCTGCCGCTGGACGAGGGGCGTAATTGTCTCCACCAGTGGCTTCGCCTGCACTGCCTCCGAGTCCTCTGTCTCCACCTGTCGCTGCACATTAGGTGTAGCAGGGGGAGCCATCGTCATAACTTGCTCGGCTACCCGATCGGCTTCCTGCTCGTACACATCGTTGGGTTGCCCGATCGTCAGCTTGGCCTGGAATAAGTTAGTCACAGGACGGCGCTGTGGGGCATGGGAGAACCAATCTCCGTGAGTAAAATTAGGTGATGGCGTAGCTTGTTTGGCCTGCACTTGGCCTGGCTGGGTTTCTAAAACGGGATCTGACAGCTTAATACCCTGTTCAGTTCCTTGATCCGCCTCCTGCTCGGAGGAATCATTAGAGCGAGCGATCGCCAGCTTGGTCTGCACCCTGGGCCATTGGGGCGGTTCCGGTGGGGGTTGACCTTCCGCGTAAAGGTTGATCCGATTCCAATCAAATTCTACGCCCGTTGGCTCTGTGTGTTCCTGCCCTTGATTTCCAGCAGCTGGGGTTGCAGATTCTCCCATCCAGACTTCGTGGCGGCGGGGAGGAAAGGGGTTGGTTGGAGCAGCTATCTGTTCTTGCCCTGGAAAACCCACCTCAAATGGACGGGGTGCAAAACCTTGCGCCTTTGCCGCTGTAGGCGATCGAGAAGAGGATTGGGGTTCATGGGTATGCATGAAACAGCCCCTTTAAGGTAAGTTAAGCAATGCGTTTCAGCCTGCACCCGAGTTGAACGATCGGCTTATCTGATCCCTATTAAAATCCAGAGAATGACAACTCCAGATTCATTCTGGCGAAAAGGGGAAAATTTGCCCATCTAACTTTAGTCGGTGTTATAAAAATGTTTTTCCTGGTTAGCCTCACAATTTACTGATTAATGCCTTACTGATGCCACAGGATATTTCTAAAGTGTCAGCAGACTGATTAAGTCACTTCTGACTGTCATTCTGACTCGATTGTTTCAATTTATACTTGTCGCTTCCATTTTTATATGCATATTATGTGGAGCCATTCTCTTTTCAGAGATTAATTTTGCAGCTGAAGCGTTTGTTCCCAGCACGATCGCCAATGGTGCAACCGTACCCGATTTCAACGCCATCACCTTTTCCAATCTGCCCGTTCTTCAAGAAGCAGGGGCGATCGCAGTTCCTGACCAAGTAATTGGAGAACTGGGCTGGAAGTCTTCTTGCGTCTTAGTAGATTATCTTCTTGGAACTCGAATGAAAGTTCGACGCAAGGCCTGTGGATCTGGATGAGTCCAGTCTGGAAAATGGGCAAAAGGTTTAATACCAAGACAGAAAGTTTCAACAAACTCAGAGAAGCTCCGACCAATTCTGGAAACGCCAGGAAAACCTTCTATACGAGACATATAGATATCGTAACTCTTATCTTCTGCAGAGTATGTTCTGAGATCCCAAAAGACAATATTTGTACTCCCATTTCCTCCAAAAACAAGAGCCGCATCTAATATTTCTCGAATTGATTCAATGTCTGGAGACTCGCCTCGTGCTACTCGATAATCTAACTCAGAATCAAATTCATCCTCTAACACATTCCTGAGTATTTCTAGGGTCAATGGATCATTCTGACCTAAACACGAAATACTCATGCCATCTCCAAATTGCCCTGAGCCAAATACCTGACAAAAGGCTTTATAGTCCTCTGGTAACGTTATCCCTGTTTCAGCTTCAAACTCTTCCAACTCATCTGTGCTGCAAATACCAGAACCTTCTTCCTCACGTACTTCTATTTGAGAAAGTAAATCTTCCCACATTTCCATTAATCCTCCCTCTACTTCCCCAACCACTAGACAAGCTCTAAGCGCCCCTTCATGTGTTCTTGAACTGCACGGAGCCCTTACCGCCCTTGCCCTGCTTCTCGCTAGAATACATGATTCCTCCACACATAGTATAAAAGTACTATTTATAGCCTACCTATACTGCTGAAAAATTTCCCCCAATTCGTCCCCCAAACCTATCCAAAAACACCCAAAAAATAGAACGGATGTTTTCCGAGTCGGGAAACAAAAAAGCCCTGAATCTAAGCCATTCAGGGCTTTTCGTTGATTTATTGGGAATGCCAGGAACCGGACTTGAACCGGTGACACGAGGATTTTCAGTCCTCTGCTCTACCAACTGAGCTATCCCGGCAGGGATATTTTTTGCGCTCGCGGCTTGTTTTCCAGCGCTTAATCAGCTTAACAATGGAAGCGAAGAATTGCAAGCAAATTTTGAAAAAATCTGAAAATAGTTGGGCCAGCCCAGTTTAACGAATGTAAGGCAGAATAAAGACTGTGTAACAATCCCTCAACTTGTCCACAACTATGGATTGGCAGGAAGTTTCTGGTAGTTGGGTGCTGATACCATCCCGCCCGATCGCGATCATCCATTTTTTGGGTGGAGCTTTTGTGGCAACGGCCCCCCAGGTGACCTACCGGCGGCTCCTGGAACGGTTGGCAGCGCAAGGATATGCCATTATTGCCACCCCCTTCGTCAACACCTTTGACCATATTGCGATCGCCCGGGCAGTACAGCGAAACTTTGAGCGCACCCTGGAAAAGCTGTATGCCACCTCTATCCGCAGGGGCTATCTGCCGATCTACGGCCTGGGGCACAGTATGGGTTGCAAGTTACATCTTTTAATTGGCAGTCTCTTTACCGTAGAGCGAGCCGGAAACATTTTGATTTCCTTCAACAACTTCTCAGCCCGGGAAGCCGTCCCCCTGGTAGAGCAATTTTCCTCCCTGTTTTCCTCCCTGGCCTTTAATCCAACGGTTGAGTTTACGCCCTCTCCGGCTGAGACAAACCAGTTGGTTAGCCAGAAATATCAGGTACGGCGAAATTTATTGGTCAAGTTTGCCAACGATACCCTTGATCAAACCTTACCCCTGGCAGAAATTTTGGCCATTCGATTTCCGGGAATGGTGGTAGCCGAACGGTTGGCGGGCAATCACCTGACTCCTTTAGGGCCAGAGGGCAACTCCCCTGTCGGAGCAGTTTTTACCCCTTTCGACGCGATCGGACAGTGGATGCGCCAGGAAATTTATCGAGAATTACACCAGCTAGAACGTATAATATTGCGCTGGCTCAATCCTTTAGGGGAATTCTAAGAACAGCATCCTCTAAATGGATGAACCAGAGGTAGGACGACGATTGTAGGCCAGCAGACTAGGGTGACATGAGATACTGATCGTCTGTTTGACAGGAGCGTTGCGCTAGTGGAATACTTCAAACCCATTATTGTATTTGCAGCCCTATTTCTGCTGACTTCGCTGCTCTGCTGGGTTTCGATCGGGCTCCTGATGCTCAGCCCATTACCGAGCGTTTGCCTGTTTTTGTTGGGCATTCTGGCCGTGGTACTGACCGTGGATGTGATCGAGTCAAAGTTTTAAGCCTCAGTCCCTTCCCCGGAAGAACCCACCACCCCAATAATCTCATGCTAAGATTTCATGAGTCTAAGCTTAAAACTGGTGAGTCCCTATGGAGCTGGAAGTAGCGTCTGAGCAAAGCGGATTGATGGATATTGAAGCGGTACAAAAAGCCTTAAACCGTTCCCGCGCTTCTATCTATCGTTACGCCAATACTGACCCGATTACGCTCAACCCTCCTTACAACCCCAAGCGCTTAAACCCTGAACTGCGGATGAGTAAGGATGATACGCTGCTATTTCATCCGAATGAAGTCGCCCGATTTGCCAAGGATGTGCTGAAAATTAAGCAGGTGACGATCGAGGTGCGAGATACCCCGCAAACCCCTACTCAGGAATTATTACAGGCAATTCTCAGCGAACTACAAGACATCCACCAATTACTGAGAGCCCAATCAAGATAACAAAAAAGATGAGCCGGGGCTTGAGATTGGTTTTCCGCCCTTGCCATCCCTGGCTGCCTCGTTAGAATGGGCTACAGAGGTGGTAAAAATTCTACCGCCATGGGTTAACTAAACTTGGTTTTGTTTGCAGCTAAAAATTTTATGCAGTCAGGTAGTCAATCTGCCAGTTCGACCGCCCCTAACTCCAGCAATCGGCTTTCCGAACTTTTTGGCCTATTTGTTGCCCTACTCACCCTTGCTTTTCCCATCACAGTTATTGCCTATTACTCTAACGTTACAGACCTTTCAACCCCTGCCACCCCTTCCCGGCCACTGATTCAGCAGCAGTAAAGAGGGGAAACCCGTATCGAGTCCTGGGGCGATCGCTCTTGCGTAAGACGGGTAGAATCTTGCAGAATGAACAGCAATATCCCTTCAGGGTCGCTATGATTCTGTTAGGAACTTTTTAAATTGGGAGATTCCGGGTCGGATCATGACATCATACGCATCCTCCTCGGCCAGGGCGGAAATGGCTGAACTACGGCGCTTACGGACTCTACTACCGCCAGAGTTACAAAGCTGGGTTTCGGTTGAGGGCACGACAGCGGTCAATCCGCCCCTGATTACCTGTGAGGAAATCGGTAAAGACCAGGTCGAAATTCAAATTGACATGGTGAAGTGGGAACAGCTCGCCACCGATCAACGGAACCTGTTACTCTGGCACGAAGTAGCCCGCATTCAAAACGATACAATCCCCAAAGATGGCTGGGAGATGGCAGCTCTGGCGATCGGTTTGGGGGGGGCTGTGGGTGAGCTCTGGGTTCAGGATGGCCTGTTGCTGTTGTTAGCCCTGGCCCTGTGTGGCGTTTCTGGTTGGCGGCTCTACCAAAAAAACAGCGGCGACAAAACTCTTCAGGCTCTGATTGAAGCAGACGAGCGGGCAATCTCTCTGGCTACGCGGTTTGGCTATACCCTGCCTAACGCTTATAAGAGTCTAGGCAGTGCCCTCAAGGTGTTGATTGACCAATCTCCTAAAAAGCGGTTACGGTCAAAGTATGAAGCTCGTCTGGATGCATTGAAAAAGAGTGCCGCCAAGGCTAAAGCCAGGATGAAGGACCCGTCTGCCGGTGAGGCTTACTAAATTTTCATCATTGCTTGAAGCAGGGGGCAGAAAATTTGGCCAGGGTCATCTGCTCCCTGCTTTCTCATGTTTCATCAAATTAACTTTTAGTTGAAATTCGAGGGTTGATTGATACATTGCTGTAGGGCATCGTGGCTCAAGTCATGGTAGCCATAGGATAATTGCTGGCCGAATTACCCTCCTGAGTCCTGAACCTTGAAGAGGGTATCGGGGCATCAGAATTAAAAGTGGCAGTTCTAATGGTTAGAAATCTACAAAGGAATATCAAAGTTTCGCTAATATGCTGACTGGCTAATGACGTTCTAGAGCGTTTTCAGCCATGATGTAGGTCAGAAGGTGACTGGCAAAGCCTGATTTTATTAAATCTATTTAAATCCGTTTGAAACCCAGGAGGAGTAAGCGTGGGCTGGAGAGTAAGAGCAATTCGGGGGGCAACTACGGCCTCAGAAAATTCTGTGGAAGCAATTCGGGAAGCCGTTCATGAATTGCTGGATGAATTGGAAGCCCACAATGCTCTCGACATGCAGGAAGTTGTTAGTGTTACTTTCTCGGTCACCCGCGATTTAGATGCAGTGTTTCCGGCCGCGATCGCCCGGGAACGCCCTCACTGGTCGAACGTGCCCCTGCTGGATGTGCAGCAAATGTATGTTGAAGGCAGTCTGGAACGCTGTATCCGGTTCCTGATTCACTTCAATACCCCCAATCCCAGTATTGAAATCTATCACCCCTATTTGAGGCAGGCCCGTAGCCTGCGGCCCGATTGGACTCTGGCTCAGGCAGCTCTGGTGTCTAAGGAGCCAGTCCAGTCTCACTAAGAGATTCCCAAAAACCAGCCCTCAAGTTTGAGGTAGGGTTTAATTTACGAATCAAAACGCCTGTGGAGCCCATTTTATGACGGCTCCACAGGCGTTTTTCTGAAGAGAAATTTTCTCTTTGAATTCTAGGCTTCTAATTTCAGGTCGGTATTCCGTTCGGCAAAGTATTTATTTAAGAAAGTACTGACCAGGGACAGGACTACCGGCCCCAGGATCACGGCCAGGATGCCATGGACTCCGAAACCGGGCACCAGAACGGAGGCCAACCAGAAACAGAGGCCGTTGACTACCAGGGAAAAGGTACCCAGGGTAAGAAAGTTCAGCGGCAACGATAGCAGGGACAAAATTGGCTTAATAAAGGCATTGACCACCCCGATCGAGATCGCTGCAATCAAAGCAGCCGGAAACGTAGCAATATCTACCCCGGGAACGGCCAGATCGACTACCAGCAGACTCAGGGCCGTAGCCAGCAACGTAAAAAAGCTTCCAATCATAAAAATTTTCCTCGCTCAAATTATTCAAGAGCCAGTGTTCTTGTTATAACTCGATTCTGAAAAATTCTTTCTGGGAAAGCCTCTCTATATAGGTAGAGAAGGCAGCATTTCTAAAAATGGATGGGTTGGATCTGCCAAAACCTTCTGACAGGCCCAACCCATCCACTAATTAGAGGTGATTGAACTGGCCACCCCTAGCCAGAAATTACTTCTTCTGAAGTAGTTCCAGCCATCGTAGATAAGGCATTACTCTCTAACTTGGGTCGGTGCCAGCGAATTCCCAAAATCACATCGTAGAGAAAACCAAACAGATCTTTGGAAGATTGCAAAATTCCCAGGGATTGATGACTCCCCTTGGAGTCCAGCAACGGCTTAGTCGCATAATAAGCCCGCTCGTAGTTGTACCAGGGAATCGAAGGCCAGAGATGGTGAACCAGGTGATAGTTTTGCCCCATGATTAGCCAGTTCAAAATCTTACTGGGGTAAACCCGAGCATTTTTCCAGCGATCGCGTTCTTCAAAAGGCCGGTGCGGCAGGTAATCAAAAAACAGGCCGAGGGCCATTCCTACCACCGCCAGGGGGACAAACCAGAAGTTAAAGACATAGCCGATGAAATCGTAGCGGTAGGCCAGGTAGAGAATCACGCCCAGGAGCGATCGGGCAATCACCCATTCCAGCAGTTCATACTTACGCCACAACTGCCGCCTAAAAAAGTAGACTTCGTGGTACATGAAGCGGGCATTGATCAACCAGAGTGGCCCCCAGGTCGATACCACGTGATCGGGGTCATTGTCAGGATCGTTGACGTTGGCATGATGCTGCATATGCACCCGGGTAAATACCGGAAAGGAAAAACACAGCATCAAAGCACTTCCATGCCCCAGGATGGCGTTGATAATCCGGTTGCGATGGGCGACATTGTGACAGGCATCGTGGATCACAGTCCCGACCATATGCAATGCCACAACATTAATCGTAAAACAGCACCAATCGTACCAGTGCCATTGAAAGTAGCCCACTGTAGATAACACCGCCAGCGCCACCGACATGAGAAACATCAACAACGTTGGGTTGAAATCACTGGGAGGCCCCAGTAATTCTCTAGGTACAGTCAGGGGCTTCTCTGCCTCCGACATGGATTACTCCGCTCCTTCTAGCTAACAGGTGTAGTATACGGCACACTCTGCACAGAATAAAGTTTTGTGAAATCAGTTGAATTAATCTAATTTCGTCGTTACGACAAGTAACTCTGGGGCTGAAACTTTTCTCTCTAAACTTCGTCTTGAGAGATTGGGAATCTAACTTCCGGGGAACCCTCGATCTCAGAAAGCCCCGGTACAAATTGAAATAGCGGGCTTGCTCAGTCAGGACAGGCCAGCAATCACCCATTCACATTCACCATTCACAGAGCTTGAGGTTATCTATGTTGCAGCGGGAGTTGAGCGCAGGATCAGGTTTGACGGCCCGATTGGTTCAGGTTTGTGGGGCGGTTGGAGCAATTGTACTTCTGACGGGTAGCATTCTACCCGCTTTGGCCATCCCCTCCCTTCGGCTGGCCCAGGCCACTTCTCCCGATCGAGCATCGGATGGTCAGACCTCTGGGGATGTGATTGTCGATACGGATGCAAAAGAACCAGCCAGCTCGACGACTCCTGGCAGTGTCACCAAGGCCGAAGCGCGGTTTACCTGTCAGATGATGAATGGTCAGTATACCGTGATGTATCACCCGGAGAGTCAGAAAGGGCAATCTTACCAGTGGGCTAACCCCACCGGTCTGGGGGGCGGTTGGACGGCGGAGCGCCGTTGCAATGAAATTAGCCGTCGCTTAGAGTTTTACCGGCCCGATGGCCTGCAGGAAATGAAAACAGCCATGGAAAACGGCTATAACACCGTCTGTGTCACCACCCAGAAGGTACCGGTTTGCCGGATTGTCCTGACGGTTCCCCCCGGCCAGGATCCGATCGCCACCCGCGATCGGGTGTTTCAAAACCTGACCGTTGCCGACAGTGGGCAGCAGACCCAGGCGGTGAATACCTATGCCGCAGGCAATCGGGGCGGCACGATTGTGGATCAGTTGGGGCAGGCCCTGGGAGGGTTGTCTAACCTGGGTCAGGTTAGCCCATCGACAGGGGCAATCGACCTGCGGCCGTTCCTGGATCGGGCCGATGGTGGAACGGGTAACTTCCTGCGGAGCGGCACCTCTAACCGTCCAGGGTTGCGCCTGAACCCGGATAAGTTTCGTTAATCCGGCCCTACCCCGTTTTTCTGCTGTATCGCTTTCTACGGAAGCGCGACAACAGATCCGTTAAGGTCACTGAATGCCCAAGAGGTGACCTTAACGACAACGGCCTTCATGCGTCTGGAACAGTTACAAGCATTTTTAGTGATCTCAGAGACGGGCAGCTTTCAACAGGCTGCTCAAAAGTGCGGAGTCACCCAATCGGCCATCAGTCGCCAAATTCAGGCGTTGGAAACCGATCTGGGAGTGTCCCTGTTTCATCGGACTACCCAGGCCAAGCTGACCGTCGCCGGCGAACGACTCCTGCCCAGAGCCCGCAAAATCTGGCAGGAATGGCAGCTGGCAATCCAGGACCTATCTGACCTGATGGCAGGTAAGCAGCCCGAACTCTGTGTGGCAGCGATTCATTCTATCTGTGCCTACCACCTGCCCCCGGTGTTGCAACAGTTTTGCCGGGACTACCCGGATGTCCAGTTACGGGTGACCGCCCTGGGGAGCGATCGCTCCTTGAAGGTATTGAAGGACGGGTTGGTAGATCTGGCCATCGTCATGCATAATCGTTTTCTCACCACCAGTCCCGAAATGGTGGTGCAGGTGTTGTACGATGAGCCGATTAAAGTTTTGATAGCCGCCAACCACCCCTTAGCAAGCTACGAAGCCGTCCCCTGGGAAGAACTGGCCAGGTATCCCCAGGTTGTGTTCAAAGATGGCTACGGTATGCAGCGTATTGTCCAGGAGCAGTTTGAACGGCGGGGAGCCAACCTGAGAGCAGTTCTAGAATTAAACACGCCCGATGCCTTTCGGGGAGTGGTACGCCAGGGAGAAATGGTCGCCCTGTTGCCAGAAACAGCTCTGGTAGAAGCCTATACAGACCCAACCCTGGCCATTCGCCCCCTGGCCATCCCCCTGCCTCAGGATGGCTCAAGCGATGCCCTGCTCGACCCGCCCCTGACCCGCCAGGTGGTGATGGTGACCACCCGCGATCGCCTGTTGATTCCTCCGATTCAGCACTTTTTCAACCTGGCCACCCAACTCTTAACCCAGCAGGCCAACCCTTTGTCGTTACCGGTGGGCAGTGTCGAGTAATTCTGCTCTCACCTCCAAGGGAACCCTGGAACTAGAATGAACCAAATCTAAATCTAAATTCCTGCCAAGCCGCCAAACCTGCCATTCACTGGGAGACTACCATGAGCCACGCCTTTAGAGAACTACTCCGCAAAGTGGGAAGTGGCACCCATACCAATGAACTATTGACCCGGGAAGAAGCCGCCGCCGCCACCCGGATGATGTTACTGCAGGAGGCAACGCCAGCCCAGATTGGGGCCTTCATGATTGCCCATCGCATCCGGCGGCCGTCGGGCGAAGAACTGGCAGGCATGCTGGATGCCTACAGTGATCTCGGCCCCGCCCTGGAAGCCATCCCTTCTGGCCAAACCGTCACCGTTTTTTGTGTACCCTACGATGGTCGATCCCGTACGGCCCCAGTTGTGCCTCTGACCGCTCTGTTACTGGCTACCGTGGGTTGTCCGGTGATTATGCATGGCGGCGATCGCATGCCCACCAAGGAAGGCGACCCCCTGATTGATTTCTGGAAAGGATTGGGAGTCGATTGGAGCGGCCTTTCTTTGACCCAGGTGCAGACGGTTCTGGAGACGATCGGGGTGGGGTTTGTCTACCTGCCCACCCATTTTCCCCTGGCCCAGGCGATCGTGCCCTACCGGGAACAGATTGGTAAACGTCCCCCCTTTGCCACTATGGAGCTGATGTGGACTCCCTACAAGGGGCAGGCCCATGTTGTATCGGGGTTTGTTCACCCGCCGACGGAAGGGATGTTTCAAACGGCCTTTGACCTGCGGGGCGTGACCCATTACACCACCGTAAAAGGCCTGGAAGGAAGTTGTGACCTACCCCGGGAACGTACCGCCATCCTGGGTTTGGGCCAGCCCGATGGTAGCTTCGAGCGGTTACACCTGCATCCCCGGGACTATGGCTTTGAAAATAAAAATGTTCCCCTGGAAACCACGGCCCAAACCCTTGAGGAAATGCTGGCCGTCCTGCAGGGCGAGCGATCGGAACTGATGCAATCAACCCTCTGGAATGGTGGATTCTACCTCTGGCGCTGTGGAGCCTGCGCCTCCGTAGAAGCAGGCATTGCTATGGCAGAGCAGCTTTTGATCGAGGGACGAGTCAACCAGACGTTAAGAGCCTTACAGCAGGCGGTTACTCCGCTCCAGTTAACGGTGTGACCGGAAACTATAGCCTTTCCCAGGGAAATGAGGTGCAGGGGTTCCACCTCTGTATCTCGCTGCTGGAAAACGCTGTATCAGGCAATAAAAAAAGCGGCCTAAAGCCGCTTTTTTTATTAATTGTTAAGCCTTAAAGCCTAAGCTTCCACCGTAGCCGCTTCTGCCACAGGATAGACGCTGACTTTCTTTCTAGACTTACCGTAACGCTCAAACGTGACCACACCACTGATTAAAGCAAACAGGGTGTCGTCGTTGCCACGCCCAACATTATTACCGGGATGAACTCTGGTACCACGCTGCCGCACCAGAATGTTGCCAGCTTTTACCACCTGCCCACCGTAGCGCTTAACGCCAAGACGTTGAGCATTAGAATCACGCCCGTTTCTTGTACTTCCGGTTCCCTTCTTATGAGCCATAGTTCCTCAGTCTCTACGTTCTTAACTAAAAAGTGAATGCAACTTTAGACCAACTCAGTTACTCTTCGGTGGCCGATGCTGCAGCTTTAGAACTGGAACCACCCAGATTGATGTCGTTGATCATCAAGCGGGTCAGTTCTTGACGATGACCTTGCTTTTTGCGGGTCTTTTTCTTGGGGCGCATCTTGTAAACGATGATTTTACGGCCCCGCAGATGGCGCAGCACCGTAGCCTCAACCGTCGCACCTGCAACCAGAGGCTGGCCGATGCTGAATTCCCCATCGTTCTGAACGAAGAGAACTTTGTCGATCGAGATTTGTGTGTCGGGTTCGGCAGCAATGCGCTCTACGTCGTAGAACCGACCTGGCTCTACCCGTAGTTGCTTACCACCCGTTTCGATAATTGCGTAAGAAGTCATAGTTGCCCTTAATAGTGCCGTACAGGTAGCCCTGAGGGAGGCAGAAAGGTAGTCAGAGCGCCTGGTTCAGACAAGCCCTACTACAACCAGCCTTGATCATGGCATTTATGGCCCTAACCTGATCCGAGCGGGAATAGATAGCCAGCTATCCAGTATCTCTAATCTAGAGCCTTACTGTCAAGGGATAGCTCCAAACCGTTGCTGGCCTACAAAATAAAAACCCCAGGCGCTAGCCCGGGGCATTGGAGTCATCAGCTCTTTGCATCTTGAAGATAAAGAAAAAACAAATTAATTCACTCTTCCCTAAGATAGATTCTTGCCGATATCCAGACAAAGACAGATGGCAGGTTGGGTGTATTAGCCCATACAATCACCTCCAGACAGGGAATATACCTGGCTTAAAATCGTGACTCTAATGAAACCCGAAACTTAATGGTTGAAAATACAGCGGCACCGCACTTTCAACCATTAAAAGTCCGGTTTTAATTAATTTGTCATCCTTACGGATTGCTACTGAGGGAGCCATCGGCTATGGAGTTTGTCGTCGATCCGGCGATCGCTACTAAAATTGCCAAAATGAAGCAGCGGGTTTGCTGGCAGGGACAACCTCTGGCCCAACGGCAAATCGACCAGACCTGTTTAGCCCTGGAAAATGCTTCTGATCACCCGGAGTTTTCCTTTCTGGTGATTGGAGACAGTGGTTCTGGCCCCCACCGGGGGTATAATCCCCAGCGCCAGATTGTGGAAGCCATGCTACCCCACCGGCAGGATTGTCAGTTTGTCCTGCACACGGGGGATGTGATCTACCTGGTTGGCTCCAGCGAGTACTATCCCAAAAACTTCATCCGGCCCTACCGGGAATTTTTAGTCGGAGGCGACCAACCCCATCAAATCGCCTACGACCAGATGGTATTTAACCTGCCGTTTTTGCCCGTACCAGGTAACCATGACTACTACGACCTGCCCCTGCTCTACGGGGTTCTGGCCCAGGTGGCCTTTCCGATCCGGAAATTACTGCGATCGCGGTTAGATTTTGATGTGGCGTGGCATGGTTCTTACCAGGGAGATGCCTACGCCAGAGCTTTTCTTGATTACCTGAAACGGTTTAAGACCCCCAGAGAGTTAGAACAACATCTGGACAGGCATTACACCGCCATGACTGAAACCGGCCGTTGCCTCCACTATCAACCGGGGGTTTTTACCCGCCTGCCGAACCGGTACTACAGTTTTCGCATGGGGGGAATTGATTTCTTTGCCCTCGACTCCAATACCTTTAATGCCCCCCCGCCTCTGCCCTCGACTCCCGCTGGCGATCAGTATCGTCACTACCTGGAACAACAGCGGGAGGACCTGAATCGGCAAATGCTGGAGTTGACGGAAACCGCCGGAGGCCTGCGACCGGAGATTCCCCGGGAGGCAGACCAACTGGATGATATCCACGGCAAGCTGGAACAACTAACAGAAGTCAAAAAAGATATTGACAAACAGTTAAGCAGCCCTACAGCCAGCGATATAGATACAGAACAATTGACCTGGCTGGAACAACGGTTGGTTCAATCGTGGCAAACCCCTGGGGTGCGGGGGCGAGTTCTCTATTTTCACCATCCCCCCTATGTGACCGAAGCTACCAAGTGGCACCAGGCCCAAACCCTGGCGGTGCGATCGCGGTTGCAACAGGTGCTGGATCAGGTAGCCAGAACGGTGGGAGACGATCGCCAGGGCCGACCGGTGGTCGATCTGGTGTTGAATGGCCATGCCCATTGTCTGGAATATCTGCGTACCCTGGATACGGGCCATGCCGATGCTCACACCAACTGGATTGTCTGTGGTGGCAGTGGCTATAGTTTGCGCCGACAGCGCCAGGAAGGGCCAGAATTGACCGAGTCCCTGGGCAATTTACCCACCAGTTTGCGCCCGATCGCCAAGTCGATGCTATACCTGGGGCGTACCGGCCATGGTTCCCAGAAGCGTCATCCCTATTCTTTTTTGCGGATTGATGTGCAGGCGGGCACTCCACCTAAATTTGTCGTACGCCCCTACGTGGCCGAACGGTTTCAACGGCAATGGCAGGAACGGGCCCTGGAAGCCTTCGTGCTTTAATTTTAGTGCTTCTAGGTGAGTAGCCGCTGGAAAAAATCGGGGGAGTTCAAGAGTAAATAGCCAATCCCCAGAACAGCGCCAGTAATGGCCAGGGTCAGACCATAACTGAAGCACATCAACAGCCCATCGGCCTCTAAACTGGCCACCACCAGGAGCAAAATACCGATCGTCGGAATCGGGTTTGTAAAAGGAATCGGCAGGATCAGGAGAATGGTCAACCAGGCAATACACAGCCCATTTAAGCGCCAGGTATAGACGCTTTCGGCAATCTGCCGCAAGCGCGGACGGGCAATTTTCTCCAGCACGCCGGTTACCCGCCGCAGGTTTTGCAGCAGGGTGGAAGTTAACCAGTTGGGGAATTCGTAGCTGGAGATGCGGCGGGGCAGCCAGGGGGAGCGACGGCCCAAAAACATTTGAGTCGCCAGAATCAGGCAGGCAGAACCGAGGGGGCCGGTAAACCCCGGCGGCATGGGAAAAAGAAACGGTAAAACCAGTAACCCGATGACCAGACTGAACCCCCGTTCTGTGGTCTGAGACAAAATATCTCCCAAGCTGAGAGGTTTCTCCGCCAGAAGTTTGAGGAGGGATTCTAGATCTTGGGAGAATCTCAGTTGCATGGTCAGGGTCAGGGCTAAGAGCAGTAACAATAAATCCGGTAGGGCTCCAGGAAATTCCGGAGAAACCCGCAACTACCCTTACTATTCAATATCCTTGACCCCAAAACATCAGTCGCCTGGGTTACCCAAACCGGCTCAGTCGTCGGTACTGAAGTAGCGATCGAGGAAATTTAGAGCGTGATTCCGCAATTCAAAGTATTCGGCAGACTCCCGCAACTGCTGACGATCCCGGGGGCGGGGAAAGGGCACCTCCAGAATCTCACCGATCTGAGCCGAGGGGCCATTGGTCAACATAACGATGCGATCGGACATATATAGAGCTTCATCTACGTCGTGGGTGACCATCATTACGGCCTGACGATGGGTTTCCCAGATATCTAAGACCTGGCGCTGGAGTTTAGCCCGGGTGAGGGCATCTAAAGCTCCAAAGGGCTCATCCATCAGTAGCATCTTAGGCCGAATTGCCAGCGCTCGGGCGATCCCGACCCGCTGCTTCATGCCACCGGAGATCTCATCCGGGTACTTATCGGCGGCGGCGGTCAGATTTACCATGGCCAGGTGTTCATTCACCAGATTGTTTTTTTCAGCCCGAGACAGGTCATCCAGCACTTCATCAACCGCCAGCCGAACATTTTCCCGCACCGTTAACCAGGGCAGCAGGGAATAGTGCTGAAATACCATCATGCGATCGCACCCCGGTTTGCGGATTTCCCGGCCCTCCAGGGTGATCAGGCCAGAACTGGCCCGCTCCAACCCGGCCACCATTTTCAGCAGAGTAGACTTGCCACAGCCGGAATGGCCAATCAAGGAAACAAACTCATTAGCAGCGATCGTTAGATTGATATTGTCGAGAACGATAAACCTCTCCCCACTGGCGGTGGGATAGGATTTGGTGAGATTTTCAATCACCAGAAAATCTGAAGTTTCAGCCCGGTGAGAGGTGGAATCGGTGGTGGGTAGAGTAGATTTGACCATGGTGTTTGGAGGAGTTTTTTAGAGAAAAATTACTATCAGAAACGGGGCATGAGCAGGCTGCTTATTCTTTCCTAGCTTAAATAAATGGCAGTCGGGCGATCGGCACGAATTTCAAAGCTGTTCAGGTAACCCACGGGATCACTGGGGTCAAAACCTTTGCGATCGATAAAGGCTTCCGGGGGTTCTACCTTGTAATCGTCGGTGGGGCAGGCCAGGCCCATTTCTTGAGCGACCTCCCGGTAGATATCGCTGCGCCAGGCCCTGGCGGCCAGCTCTTCGGCATTGCGGGGAAATTCTTTAATTTGCCCCCAGCGGGCGGCCTGGGTCATCATCCAGATACTCTTGGAGCGCCACAAAAAGGTGGAATGCTCGTTGGGCTTCTGGGGAATGTGGGCCGGCAGGTCAAAAAACAGGGTGGTGTCATCCGCCTTAATTGTTCGATCTTTGCCGTCAAACCCCCCATAGTTGTACTCTCCGACAATGGCCGGACGGGTGAATTTGTCGATCGGCCCCTGTTTGGGTCGGGCCCCGGTGAACGATCGTTCGGTGATCAGTTGGGCCACTTCTGCCCGGTTTTCTGGCTTGCTGCAGTACTGGCAGGCTTCGATCATGGCCTTGAGTAGAGAGCGGTAGGTCTTGGGATAGTTGGTGATAAAAGACTCCATCACCCCCAGCAGGCGATCGGGATGCCCCAACCAGACTTCCTTACCCTGGGCAAAAGTAAAGCCGACTCCGGCATTTCCCTGGATCGCTCTTGTGTTCCAGGGTTCGGCCACCATGTAAGCCTGCATTGCCCCGATTCGGACATTGGTCACCATCTGGGGAGGAGGCACAATAATCACGCGAAACTCGTTCAAAGGATCGACCCCCGCCGCCGCCGAAACGTAGCGGACAAAGTATTCGTAGATAGAAGAACTGAGCACCACGGCCCAGACCTTGCGCTCGGGGGGTTGACGATCGAAGTAGGCTCGAAACTGGCGGCCAAAGCCTTCCAGATCCCCGTTGTACTCGTACCAGGGGCGAATCCCAAAGTCCCACATATCCCGGTTCATTGTCATGGCATTCCCATGGCGGTGAATCGTCATCCCGGCACAGAGCGGGGCATGACGGGCTCCTTCGGCCCCAATTCTGGCATTGGTGACCGCCCCCGATACCACCGGAGAGGCATCCAGACGACCAAAAATGATGCCATCCCGGGAGGTGGCCCAACTGGCTTCCCGGTTCAGGCGCACGTTCAGGCCGTACTTGCGAAAGAAGCCTTTTTTCCAGGCCACGGCAAAGGGGGCACAGTCATTCACGGGCACATAGCCCACCGTAATATCCGGTTTTTCCAGTTCTTCCGGGCGAATCACCGGTTTTATGGCCCTGGCTTCTTCGGTCAGGCCCGTAGCCGAACGATCGCCACTGATGGTGCAGGCAGGCAGGGAAAGGGCTGTGGCCGTAGCTCCCATGCCCAGGAGAAATTCGCGTCTTGTCCAGGCGTTAGTCATGATGTTCCTGCAGGTGAAGAGTAAAAAACAGGAAAGGTATTAGGTTGGTCAGGCTGGCGATCTAGAGCAGTAGCCAGCTTACAGAGGGTAAGGCAAGCAGGCCCTACCCCAGGAGGTTAAATATCGGCCCGGGTCGGTCGGCGATGGGTAACCAGAATTTGTAATTGGCCGATCGCAAAGTCGAGCAGTAGCCCCGTCACACCGATCACAATCACTGCCAGAAACACGGAGCTGAGGTTAAGACGGCTCCACTCATCCCAGACAAAGAAGCCAATCCCAACTCCGCCCGTCAACATTTCTACGGCAACAATCACCAACCAGGCGATGCCCAGGCTGATCCGCAAACCGGTAAAAATGTAGGGCAGACTGGCGGGCAAAATAATCTTGAACACCTGCCGCCAGCGGGGCATTTCTAAGACCTGGGCCACATCGATATAGTCCTGGGACACACTGGAAACCCCCAGGGCCGTGTTGATGATGGTGGGCCAGAGGGAGGTAATAAAAATCACGAAGATGGCAGAAGGATCGGCCAGGTTAAAAATAGCCAGGGCGATCGGCAACCAGGCCAGGGGCGAAACGGGCTTAAAGATCTGAATCAGGGGGTTCAAGGCCTTCATAGCGGGCGGAAACATACCGATCAAAAAGCCAATCGGAATCGCAACTACCGCACCTAAAGCAAACCCAATCAGAACCCGGCGCAAACTGGCCAGCAGTAACCAGCCAATGCCCAGGTCTCCCGGGCCGCGTTGATAGAAGGGGTGCAGAATAAAGTCGAGATTGTTGACAAAGGCTTCTACGGGGGTTGGCATCAGGTCTCGACGCAACAGCGCCACCCCCCACCAGAGCAGCAGCACTCCCAGAAACCCGATCGCCGGTAGCACCAGCGAATCCCGAATCAACAGGGGTTTAGCCCGTTTCCAGGTAGACTGAGCAGCGACAGCAAGGATTGCCGCCAAATTTAATTGTGCGATCATAGTCGGCCTCAGGTTAAAGCAGATGTCAAACGCGGTACATCAACGGAGCAGTACAAGCAAGAGACACTGTTGAGCCTGAAGCATCGATCATCAAGACTGACTTCAATGCTGACTCTCCAGTCCTCCCTCAATGCCGACGGAGTTAGCTGACGGGCTAGGGCTGAGAGATGCCCTCCGTAAAAACGGTACGCCCCAAAGGTTGGTTCCTCCGTTTCACCGTTATTAAGCCTGTGATAAAACAGAAAAACGGTGAATTAAGCTGACTAGCTCTGGTTATTCCCAACGAATTTAGCACATACTTCCCGAAAGCCCACAATGTCTCGCAAGGTAGAGTTTAGTCAAACTAAACTCTATGCCGGGGCGGTTGGGGAGCGAGGCAAATCTCTATCTAGCGAAATTACCCTCGCTGGCTCTGCGACCCAGGGATTTCTATCCATTGAAAGGTGTGAAACCCTGCATGAAATCTTAAGGTTGTGTTTATAACTACTGCAACCAGCAACCTGAGATCGGCCAGTATGTCCAGACTGAACGGTTTCAGTTTTTCTGGTTCATCTTGCCGCCTATGGATTTTAGCCAGGTTTTAACAGAAAAACGGGATGCCATTGTCGATCGCTGGATTGAATCGGTCTTTCAAGACGACCAGATCGAAGCCACCAACGAGTTGACCTACACTGCGGTCAGGGATAGTTTACCCAGGGTTCTGGATGCCATGGCAACAGTCTTGTCTCAATCCCAGGCCAGCGACCTGCAAACCTTAGTCGATACCAGCCTGGAACATGGGGTAGTCAGGGCCGAGCAGGGGTTTGAGCCGGTGGAAATTGCCCGGGAATATCGGCTGCTGCGATCGGTGATTTTTTCGATGCTGGAAACCGACCTGCTGCAGGCCGCTTCTCCCAGGGAAATGTTGCGGGCCGTGCGGTTGATTGATGCTGTGATTGACGAAGCGATCGCCCGCTGTTTTGATAGCTATACCAATGGCCGTTTTAAAGAACTGGAACAACTCCAGAGCCAGCTCAAGCTGACCAATCAAGAACTCACCCGCTTAGTCAGGGCCAGCAAGGAAAATATGTCCCAACTGGCCCATGAACTGAAAACACCCCTGACTTCAATCATTGGCTATTCCGATCTGTTTTTACGCCAACAACGGCAAAATTCCCAGGACAGGGATACTTACCCGAATCTGGAAAATATTGAACGGGTGCTGCGAAGTGGCCGGTTACTCCTGCGGTTGATTAACGACTCCCTGGAAATTGCCCGTTACGATGCTGGCAAGATGACGCTCCAACCCGTTGAGACAGATGTGAGATCGGTGCTTGATAGCATTTTAGAAATCATTGAACCCCTGGCCCGCAGTAAAAACCTGACGCTGGAAATTGATACGTCCCAGGCTCCCTTACAGGTCGTCACCGATCCATTGCGCCTGCAACAGGTACTCACCAATTTACTCAGTAATGCGGTGCGCTATACCGACTCCGGCAGTATCGAGGTGAAATGTCAGCAATTAACCGGGCAGCAATGGTCTATAACTGTCAGCGACACGGGAATCGGAATTCCGTTAGCTGCCCAGAACCAGATTTTTGAGCCTTACTTTCGGGTCGAGTTTCAGCCCGAAGATGCGCCCCCGATTTCCAGGGATGGTACCGGGTTGGGACTGTCTATTGTTTCCCGTCTGGTCGCCCTGATGCAGGGGACGATTACGGTTGAGTCCCAACCCGGTCAAGGTTCCCGGTTTGTGATCGTGCTGCCGCTTCAGGTCAGTCTGGCCGAGTCAAAGCCAGTGGTTGATCGGTGGTCGTAGAAACAATGTAGGGCGAAGAAATTGCCTCCACCTTACCGGCATTGACCAGGGCCTGGTAGACAAAGGCCGCCACCTCTGCCCGGGTAGCCTGCCGGTTGGGGCTGAGCAGACCGGGATTGGGATAGTTGACCACAATTCGGCGCTGGGTAGCACTGGCGATCGGGCCCACCGCGTAACTGGGAATTTCTCCAGCATCCTGGTAGCGAGTCAACACCGTCGGGCTTCCCGCTCCGAAACCCAGGCCATTGGCCAGGGCCACCAGGGCCTGCACCCGGGGGATTGCCTGGTTGGGTAAAAAGGTGCCTTCAGGATAGCCCCGCATAAAGCCTCCCTGGGTGGCAGACTGAATCGCCTGGTAGCCCCAGAAGTTGCTGGCCACATCCCTGAACTGCGCCCGGGCCTGCCGGGGGGCCGGATCGAACGCTTTATTTACAATCACTGCAAACTGGACACGGGTGACCGGGTCACTGGGACGGAAGGTGCCATCCGGGAAACCGGTAATCACTCCCCGCTTGGCCAGGGCTTCGATATAGGCCTGAGCCCAGTGCCCCTGGATATCGCGCAGACTGCCCCCACCAGAAGCGACCACAGGAGCGGTAAATTCTACCCGACCCGCTATCCGGCTGGTATCGACATTGTTGCCAACGGAGTAGAGGGTGTTGCTGGTGGCATTGTTGATATTGAACTTGCCGTTACCACGAATCGTATTGCCTCCAGAACTCCCTTCGGTTCCCAGGTCGGGACGGGCGTTAATTGTAGCCACCACCCCATCCCGCTGGTTATTTTCAATCACGTTATTTCGCAGGAGCGGCCGGGCTGAGTCGTTGATATAGATTCCATCGACGTTCTGGATGATCCGGTTACCAGAGACGACCGGAGTCGAGTTGCCCCCGATCGCCAGACCAAAACCGGTGTTTTCAAACACATTGTCGTGAATGTCACCCCTGGCGTTCCGGGCGATGGAAATGCCATTGCCGCCATTTTTAGTGAACAGGTTGCCCTTGACGCTGGGAGCCCCGGTACCGGTGACAAAGATGCCATCCCGGTTGTTGTCTTTAAAGGTGCAGTTTTCGATCTTGGCATTGGTCGATTCGACCCAGATACCTGTCCCCCGAGTATTGGGATTCGTGAAGGCAACACTGCGAATTTCACTATCTTTACCGGCCACCAGGGTGACGTTTTGCCGCGCAAAAGTAGGACTGATAAAGGTTCCGCCGCCAATCACTACGGTGGTCTGCCCCTTACTCTGCTCTTCGCCCCTGAGAGTGACTCCCGGTGGGACAACTAAAGGAAATACTTCCCCCGTACTCTGGGTGTAGGTACCCCGTTGCAGTTGAACCACCGTTCCCGGAGTCGCCCGTTGCAGGGCGGCGGTGATGGTTTTCAGGGGTGCGGCTTCACTGCCATTTCCGGCAGCATCATTACCAAAGGCCGGGTTGACATGGATCACGGTAGCACTGAGGGAAGCCTGGGCAATTTCGATCGAGGCTCCTGGGGCTGCGACGGCAGTGGTTGCAGCCAGCAAGCCAGTCATCGGGGTGGCCAGGCAAATAGCCAGTACTCCTGTTCGTACCAGAGTAGACGGCAATTGTCGTAGTGGTCGCGCGAACCGGGGGGTGAAACGAAGTGGGGAACCCTGAGATGCCATAGGATTAACTACCATTAAGAAGGGACAGGGGAAACGGGGCCAGCAATCTTTTGTAGAGCAAAAAATATTGTCAAACCCGCCCCTCGCCGGGTGGGGCAGGCGATAGTCAGAATAACCGGAAACTCGAAAAGAGCAAACAAATCTGGCTTTAATCGACCCGTCACAGGGGGTAAAAGTTCCGGCAACCCTATCTATCTCCCATGTCAGAGGTGCAACTAATCAACCACCAGTATCGTCGAAAATAGAACACTTGCTGAGGGTTTGAGTCATGGCTATGCCCCGTTTTGTCATCCCTTCTCTGGTCTGTCTGGCCAGTAGCATGGTTGCTCTGGTCAACGCTGGAAGCGTAATGGCCGCCGATCGGGTGATTGTCAAGTATGGTGTCCTGCGAGAGTCGGTGGCCGTTGCCGACCTGGCTACCTTTGCCGAAACAGGGCAGGTTTCCGGAGATGTGGAGTCTTATCTGCGGATGACCAATAGCAACCCCGAACAAATCCGAACGATTCTCACCCGCCAGATGGCCCTCAATCCGATTGTGCTCGATCGCAGTCTAAATAACCCCCTGGGAAATCTGATTCTGGATGAAGCGGGCCAGGTGATTCGGCCACCGGCTAATGTGGCTAACCGGGAAGCCCTGCGCTCCACCCTGGTTCTCTCTGCCAGCGACGATGGCAAAGTTTCGCTCCTGGAAGCCCTGCAAAAGTACCCGACCCGGGAGGTAGTGCTAGAAGGCGATCGATTGGCCCAGGCTTACGAGCGGATGAATCAGGCCCAGGAACAAATTCAGCGGGCCCAGGGCACCGTAGAAACTGTTCTGGAGCTATTGAAACGGTTTTAGTCGGTGACACCGGGGTGGGAAATACCACTGCCCCGGCAGGTAAATGCAGGCAACCAATTGCCAGGGCAAGGAGGCAAAACCGCCTGAAGGGATTTTTAGTTTTTTCCGGAATAAATCTCCAGCCTGGTAGAAAAAGGGAAGAGAGACTGGTAAGTTTTTATCATTCAGTCTCTCGTAGTTTCCCGGAATACCAGAATGGCAGATGAATCGACGTTTCGGTGTATCCCTCTGCAGAGCCGTCCCAGGCCGATTCTAACCCTTTCTACCCTTCCACCCCTACCCTGGCTGGGTACGATTAGCCTTCTGATCAGCGGCCATCTACTTACCCAACCGTTACAGGCGCTAACCGTCAATCGCCTCCCCCAGCCCCTATCCGGACAGCGAGAATTGCGGTCAGATTATTCTGCGGAGCAACGGGTGTCATCACTCTCCCCCCGGCCAGAGTCGTCGCTTCAGCTACCCAAGTTCTCCCCTTCAGGCCCCTCCCCCCTGGCAACAGGGGCGGCACCGATCGCCAGTGAATATCGGGTGGCCCAGACCCTTCCCCAACCCCGGGATGTGCTGCCGCCGACTCCTCCCACCCCTCCGGGGAACCAGGTTCCTCCGTTGTTACCTCCGCCAGAAGAGTTGTTTCAGCTCCCGGAGGCTCCGGCCCAACCGACTCAGCCGACCCCCGATGTGCCCACTACCATCACGGTGGAACGATTCATTGTCAGGGGCAGTACGGTCTTCAGTCCGGCGGAGTTAGAGCGGGTAACGGCTCCCTTTACCAACCGCCCAATCTCCCTGGCCGAACTGTTTCAGGCCCGATCGGCGGTGACCCAGCTTTACCTCGATCGCGGTTACATTACCACCGGGGCCTACATTCCACCCCAGAAGCTGGAAGCTGGCACCGTCGAAATCCAGGTGGTAGAAGGCAGCTTAGAAGCAATTAATGTAACCGGCACCCGACGGCTCAAGCCCAGCTATATTCGACGCAGGCTGGAAATTGCCACGGCTAAACCGCTCAACCGCAATCGCCTGCTAGAAGCTCTGCAACTGCTGCAATTAAATCCCCTGATTGGCAACCTATCCGCCGAACTCTCGGCGGGTACTCGGCCTGGTGAAAGCGTGCTGGATATTCAGGTGAGCGAGGCCAGTACCTTTAGCAGCCAGTTTAAGTTTGACAATGGCCGATCGCCCAGCGTTGGCAGCGATCGGCGACAGATCCAGCTGGCTGAAGCAAACCTGACGGGACTGGGCGACACCCTCAGCTTTTCCTACACCAACACCAACGGCAGCAACTCCATTGACCTGTTCTACAGTCTGCCGGTCAACCCGCAAAACGGCACGGTCAGCCTGGGCTTTGGCACCTCTGGTAGCCGGGTGGTCGAGCGGCCCTTTGATGTCTTAGATATCGAATCCCGATCGCGCTATTACGAATTCAGCTACCGTCAACCCCTGATTCAGACTCCAACCCAGGATCTGGCCGTGGGAGTCAGTCTGAACCACCAGGCCAATCGGGTCACCCTGTTAGATGGGGAAATTCCCTACCCGTCCCTGGGAGCTGACAACGATGGTAGAACGAAGGTTTCCGCCCTGCGGTTTTTCCAGGAATGGACCAAACGCAGTAGTCGGGAAGTGATAGCCCTGCGATCGCAGTTCAGTGTCGGGGTGCAGGCCCTGGATGCCACGGTCAATGACACCTCACCGGATAGCAAGTTTTTTGCCTGGAGAGGGCAGGCCCAGTGGGTTCGCTTACTGGCCCCCGATACCCTGCTACTGGTGCGATCGGATCTGCAATTTGCCGACCGACCACTGCTGGGATTAGAACAATTTAGTGTGGGTGGAATTGACAGCCTGCGGGGTTACCGGCAGGACTACCTGCTGACCGACAGTGGATTTTTTGCCTCGGCGGAGCTGCGGGTTCCGATCGCCCGTTTTCCTAAACTCTCAGGCCTGTTACAGGTGACTCCCTTTGTCGAGGTAGGCACCGGCTGGAATTACACCTCCGTCCGCCCCAACCCCGACCCCCGCACCCTGGCCTCCGTTGGCCTGGGTCTGCGGTTTCAGGCCAGTGACCGAGTGACCGCCCGGATTGATTGGGGGATTCCCCTGGTGTCCGTGGGCGATCGGGGCGGCTCCCTGCAAGAACAGGGGGTCTACTTCTCCCTGACCTACCGGCCCTTTTAAAGTTAGTTCTGCCCGGGTAGACAGTTGGCAACATTGCGAAAACTGCCGATCGGCCCATTAGAAATCCAACCAATTCGCGGGGTGCCGCTGCGGCTCTGGTATTTCACCCGAATCCAGGTTCTAAAGTCGTAGTCCTGCAATTCTGGGGGTTTGCGGGTGACCCGCACAATGGCCGCTCTACTGGGGCCATCGGGGCCGCCACTGTAAGATTGGATCGTCCCTCCGGGTTGGTTAAAGGCCACCAGACCATCATTCAGATCACTGTACTCTGGCCCATCCCGGTTGACATCTCGCAAACGCCGACAGTAGTCGGGATTGGTATCGATGTCGGAAGGCAGCTGCCCATTATTGGGATTACTGCCGCAGTTGTTGAGCAAGTTACTGGACTGTACCCAGCCCAGCACCGGCGATCGAATCTGAGCCACATTGCTACCCAGAACTCCCGTTAAGATGACCGTAGCATTGGCCGGAATACTGCCAATCTTTGTAGTGAGCTGGGCGCTCTCATAAACCTCGATCGCCACCGCCGCCGTCCGACAGCCATTGATATAATCGCTCCGTTCCGTCAGGGAAGTTTCAGCGGGAGCCAGTTGATTTAAGGGTAAGGGGGTAGTGGCCATGGTTGTTGTCGCCAGTCCCTTTTCTACCGCTGCGATCGCCGTCAGGGCCAGGGCTACTCCCACCAGTTTCAGGTTCATGGATGCGAATTATCTTTGATTAAATACTTTCATCGGAGAGTGTATCCGATCTAACCTCGATCGGCGCAGATCCTCATAACCGATTACCAATTAAGACAAAGGGAGCCCAGTAGTAGGGGTGAGATAATTTGTCGGGCAGATCGGGGGTGCCCCGGGGAAGCGCCGAACCGACCACCCCAAGGCCCCGCTGGCTGGCTGACCGGCCGCTGGCCTTGCCGTAGAGTAAGCTCAACTGGGCCTGCCGCAAAGCTTCTACCTTGGTCACCGGTTGGCTGGCACTACTGTCGGCCAGATGGCGATAAAACTGCTGCATCAATTGGCTGGTACTGGCATCGTTGACCGACCAGAGGGAGGCAATTACCGCTGCCGCCCCGGCATTCAGAAAGTAGGAACTGAGGCCAGAAATTTCTACCCCATCCTGATCTGGGCCACCCAGGGCGGTTTCACAGGCAGACAGCACCACCAGATGGATATCTTTTAAATCCTGCAGGGTCTGAATCTGGGGAATCGTTAGCTTTTCACCGGTTCCCAGGACCAGATAGGACTCCTCCGGCCGCCCGGGCACAAAGGCCCCATGGGTCGCGATATGCAAAATTTTATGGCCCAGGAGATGATCCCGCAGGGTGCGAAAGTCAAAGGAGCGATCGAGAAACTCCAGCCCCGGATAGACTCCCCTGGCATCCCCGTTTCTTGTCTGGACGATCGCATCCAGTTCCATCGGCACGTTGGGTAAGGGGTTGAAGTTGGGAAACTGGGAAGCCCCCAGGGCCAGAACGGCGGTCTGCTGCGAACCGGGGGGCAGGCGATCGCGCATATTGGTCAGGTCGGCCGATAACACCGTGGAAACCGTGTAGTTTTCGATCAGGTACTTTTCGCCATCAAACAGGGCACTGATGGGAATGTAACGGGTGACCCGATCGAGGGAAAATACCAGATGCTGGATGCGATTTTGGTTTAACTCTGCCGCCAGGGGTTGAATTAACCAGTCGTAGAGTTGCTTCCCGGCCCGCTGCACCTGCTTCCGTGGGGCACTCGGATCCTGTACCAGACGCCGAAACTCCAGCACTGCCTCCCCCAGTTGTTGCTGATTCACAGCTACCGGGGTACTTTTCACCACCCCCCCGGGAGCGGCCCAGACCAGCCAGATTTTATCCGCCAGAACCAGAGGATAGACCAGCACCGTCCCCGGTTGGGCATCAACAATTTCCCGCAGTTTGGAGAGTTTGCCCGGATCGAGGAAGGCTTCATCGTCTCCCCGCCGTCGCCGAATTTCTTTTTCGTAGGTCTGAACCGTCTGGTTGTACTGCTGGGTCAATTCTTGCAGGGTGTCATTTAGCTGACTCAGTTGGGCACAGCGCACCTGTTTACAGGCTTCCACCTGCTGGCCAAAGGCAATCAGGCTGCCGTATTGCTGCAAAATTTTGTCTTCCACGGCATTCGTCACAATGCCCCTGGCGGAAGTCGATCGCACCTCCCGGGTAAAGTCTTGGATCTCCTGAACTTTCAGCAATTCCAGCACCTGCTGGGCTTCCAGAATGCGTTGCTGGGAGAGGAGCAGATTGGCCAGAGCCCGGTAGGTATCGGCTACGGTCTGGGTGTAGGTTTCCTGCTCTGAGCGGGAGAGCGATCGCAAATCCTGGCGGATGGATTCGGTCACCCTGACAGACTGCTTGTAAAAGACGATGGCCAGTTCTGGTTGCTGGGGGGCCAGAACCGACCCCAGGTTGCTGAGGGCCAGCCATTCCCCCCGCCGATTGCCAATCTCCTGAAAAACTCCCAGGGCCTGACGATAATACTCTGCAGCCTGGTCTGCCTGCTGCCGCCACTGGTAGACCAGGCCAATATTACTCAAAGCAGACCCCTGACTGGTTCGATCGCCAGTCTGCCGCTGAATTTGTAAGGCTTGCTGAAACAACTCTAAGGCCCGTTCCTGCTGGCCCAGGGCACTGTAGATCAGGCCCAGGTTATTGAGGGTGATCCCTTCGCCAGATCGATCACCAATCTGCCGCCGAATTGCTAAAGCCTGCTGGTAAACCTCCAACGCCTGCTGATGCTGACCCTGACTGTCATAGATACCGCCCAAATTGCTGAGAGTACGACCTTCCCCCGCCCGATCGCCAATCTGCCGCCGCACCCCTAAGGCTTGCTGATAAAACTCCAGGGCTCTGACAGTCTGCCCCAGGGTTTCATAGACTCCACCGATATTGTTGAGCAAACTCCCTTCACTGGCCCGATCGCCAATCGCCCGTTGCAGAGTCAGGGCCTGTTCATACATCCCCAGGGCTTTGGCATAGTCTCCCAGACCGGAATGGGTGGCAGCAATGCTGGTCAGTAAATACCCCTGTCCGGCCCGATCGCCAATTTGGTTGGCAATCTCTAAGGCCCGTTGATAGAACTCCAGGGCTTTGTTGTAGTCCCCCAGGGACTGGTAAGCCAGCCCAATATTACCCAGGTTGAGTCCTTCCCCCGCCCGATCGCCGATCTCCTGCCGAATCACCAGAGCCGCCTGGTAAAACTCCAGGGCTCTGGCATAGTCTCCCCGACTGTCGTAAACCACCCCCAGGTTATTTAAGGTGCGGGCTTCTCCGGCCCGATCTCCCAGTTCCCGCCGAATCTGTAGCGCCTGCTGGTAGTAGGTCAGGGCCTGTTGATACTCTCCTTGCTGGCTGTAAATCACCCCTATGCTATTGAGAACCCGGCCCTCGCCCAGGCGATCGCCAATCTGCCGGGTCAGGGTCAGGGCCTGTTGCTCTATTTCCAGCCCGCGGCCGTAGTCCCCCTGGTTGGTGTAAATGACTCCCAGTTCATTCAGAGTTCGGCCCTCAGTGAGGCGATCGCTGACTTTCTGGCTGAGGGCGATCGCCCTTTCGCAGAGCCGGATCGCCTCTGGGTAGTTGGCCAGTTTGCGCTGCACCACACATTGCTCATGCATCGCCCGGACTTCCCCGATCGGGTCTTTCGTCTGACGGGCCAGTTCTACTGCCTGAGCTAAAGCAGCCTGAGCCGCAGGATAGTTCCCCAGGCTGTGATGCACCAGGCCGAGGGCGGTCAGGGTGCGGCCCTGCTCCCACCGATCGCCGGCCTCCCGGCGCACCTGTAGTACCTGTTGAAAGGTCTGTAAGGCCTGGCGAAATTGCCCCTGGACAACCTGCTGAGAACCGGTCTGAAACAACCGATCGACGGCAGAAACCTCAACGGCCGGAGGCGCAGGCACAGTGGGAACGGCGATCGCCCGAGGAGATTGCCCCAGGGATAAAGCCAGCAACCCGGTCAGGCAGAAGGTCAGCGATCGATCTTGATTACCCATAGCCCCCCTAGTGAATAGCAATTATTTGTTCAACGATTTCCATCTCCTGAAGCTGGAGCCGGTACACCAGCTGGTCTCAACTCTGGATAGCGGCTACCCTGGGGTTTCGCTGCCGGCTGTGGTTTAGAAGGTGCAGCAGACTTAGGCGGAATAGCAGGTTTGGGTAAGATTGCTTCCACCAGAGGTTGCTGAACAATTTTATGCAATTTCACACTTTCTAACAGACTCCGCCAGTCTTCGCTATATTCCTGATTCTGGGGTTGAATCCGGCGTAGTTCCGTCAGACTGGTCAGCGTCTCAAACCAAATACCAGCTGCCGCGTAAATAGCTGGATGTTGCTGCAGGCTGGCCTTTTGCAACTGTCTGGAGAGGTCGGAAGCAGGTTGAACTCGTTTGATATAAGAGTAAATTATCGGATTGGCAGCCAATTGCCTGGGGTCGCACTGAACCATGACATACCAGCCATACTCTTTGTCAGGTACTAACTCTGGCCCATGGGCTGGTAACCGAACTGAAACTATTCCCGGTTGGGGTGCCAGCACTACCTGATTCCAGACGATTGCCTGGGTAGCTTCTTCCACAACCACAATTTCCATAGGCTGTTTGTAGCCCGTTGCCCAAAAAAAGGTCGGACGACCGGAGGTGGTCAGGTTAACACTGGTTGTCGTGGGAACAACCGGAATGAATGGAACCTGAGCAGTTGGCTGACAATCGGCATTTGCACGAGTAGCTCCCCCTACCGTCCTGGGTTGATCCTGAGGTGGAATCCGAAACTCAAGCCGACGCCCCACCTTCGTATCGATCTGGCGCATCCCTTCTTGCTTCGATAACCCATCGATCGTAATTCTTGTCTTGCTCAAACCCACTTCTATCGTGATCATGGAAGCCATGAGAACAAATAATAGGCAACCTCCTGCAGTGACTGTTCTCATGGGGACCATCGACTCGACCAGAATTGAGAAACTTTACCCAGGTGAATTGTATAGCTTTCCGTCAACCAGCTAGGACTTTGGCATCCAAGGGAGTGGGAGTTTTGCAGTTTAATTGTTTAACGACTGCCACCCCCAGGCTTCTCTGGTGGTAAGGGAATGACTGGACTGGGAATGGCCGGAGTTCTGACTTCGGGAGCACGTACTCCCTGGGGTTCTAGCTTTGGTTGTGCCGGTGGAGGAGCGATCACAGGAACCTGCGGGGTTGGCACCAGGGTGACCTTGACCAGGGGTTGATTGGCCAGATCCCCAAGCCCCACCAGTTCCAGCAGACTCTTCCAGTCAGCCTTCAGGTCTGGTTGGTTTGGTTGAGCCCGCCGCAGGTCTGCCAGGCTCACCAGAGTCTCAAACCAGATACCCTCCGCTGCATAGATTTCTGGCTGTTGCGGTGGCTTAGCCTGGTGTAACTGAGCGGTGAGGGAAGGTGGCGGTATGATCCGCTGAATGTAAGAACTGATCACCGGATTGGCACTGGATTGTCTGGCACTGCATTGCACCGTGATATACCAGCGATATTCTCTGTCGGGGACTAACTCTGGTCTATCCGCTGGCATCTGAACCGAGACAATGCCCGGTTGCTCTGCCCGAATGACTTGCCTCCAGACGATCGCCTTTGTGGTCTGATCGATTACCTGCAGTTCCATCGGCTGGCTGTACCCGGAGGCCCAGAAAAAAGTAGGGCGACCGGAGGTGGTCAGACCAAAGTTGTTTTCCGGGACGATCGCAGTGAAGGGAACTTTGGCAGTAGCCTGACAACTGGCGCTACGAGTGGCTCCCGATTCTCGCCTGCTTGGTCTACCCCGGCGGGGCGGTCGAAAATCGGGTCGAGGCTGCAATTTATTATCAGTTTGCCGGTTCCCAAGCTGTTTTGGCGCGGCCAGGGTAAATTCTCGCCCCTGCCCTTCTAGAGGCCAGGCAACGGAATCCTGTGGCAGGAAACCTAATTCTGCCCTGACCGATGAAGCCAGGAGAACCATCAGCAGAGAGCTTCCTGAAGTGATTATTCTCCAAAACACCATGGGTCAGACCAATATAGGAACTCTACTCAGTTGGATTCTACTACTCCCGATCCAAAATCTCCTGCAACTACCGGGTACCCCCCCCAGTATTTCTGGCGGGTAACTTCTGATCGGGGACTCGATAGCCACCTGCCGGATTGCCCCCAACTCCCCCAGGGGCGGGTTTCCCCGGCGACGGGACTGATAGGGCGGAATTCAGTACCGGTAGGGCTGCGACCTGGTCTAAGCCGACGGATTGCAACAGGGTTGTCCAGAGGATTGAAAACCGTGGTTCCTGGGGGAATTTTTGGCGCAATTCATCGAGACTGGATAGGGCATCGTACCACAACCCGGCAGCGGCGTAGAGAGCCGGTCGATCGGCCACAGGAGCGCGGTCTAATTGCTGCCCCAACCTGGGGTCAGGAGTGACCCGCTGCAACCAGCCCTGCAGGTAAGATCGATCGCGTCCATAGCGGGCATCACACAGTACTGAGACATACCACCAGTATTCTTTACCTACCACCAGGGCCGGAGCGGTTTTAGGGATGGGTAAACGCACCACTCCGGCCACTGGATTAGCAAAATTTTCTACATACAGGGAGCTGGAATCTCCCTTACCGGTCACTACAAACTGCACCGAGGTCGCCGCCGGGAGGAAGGCAAACAGGGTGGGATGGGAAGCGGTTGTCTGGGAGATCGGGCCTGCGGGCATGAGTAAGACCGGTGGAGCCAGGGTCTGGGGACAACCGGGGGAAATTCCCTGGGTTGGCGAGCGGCCCTCTAACTGGGGCGATCGAGTCTTGGGAGGACGGTATTCGATCGCTCCAGGGGTAGCAGCAATCCCGGGGGTTGCGACCAGAAGCAGGCTGATAGTAAGGAAAAGCAGACCTTTCATGCAGGCTTTCCCGACGCAGAGAGACAGGGGAAATTCCCAATATATCCCTCCCTCAGGAAAATCACGATAGAAAGTTGTTCCTTCTGCGGTGCAGGTTCTTGCCCGGGCCAAGTCCCTGTACCCTCGGCCACCCAGGTCAGGGAGTAATAGCACGCTGGTAGAAGGTTTGCATTTCAGTTAACCAGGACTGGCGGGAAGCCTCCCAGGTATAAAACATGTGCCCTCCCTGAAAGTGCTTCAGGGTCAGATTGGCCCGAATTTCGGGAGCCAGCCGCATCAAGTCAACCAGATGGTTGGAAGCAAAGTAGGGGGTCACCAGGTCAAACCAGCCATGGCTAATGTAAACCTGCATATAGGGGTTGAGGGTCATGCCCACCCGCAGGTCATCGATCGCACCGATAAACCCCTGTTTTAATTCCCCTTTCATATCAAACTTCCAGGCCCGGAAGGTTTCTTCATTCAGCAGGTGATAGGTCAGATCGGTTTCCACCTGTAAAGTTTCCCGCAGATGGCTATTAATCGCTCCGTTAAACAGCCGATCCAGGCCATCTAGGGTCGGGTCGCTGCCCTCGTAGGTAGGCCGATCGGGAAAGGGATCGATCGCCGTAATCGAAGCATCATAGAGCCCAACAATCCGCTGGCGATCGCGGAGCAGTTCCCGGGCAAATAGTTCCAGGTCAATCCGTCCGGCCTGCCGCTCTACCAGAGTCGGAGACAGACCAATCAGGGAGGCCAGCTGATGGTAAGCAGCCTGCCGCTCTTCGATGGGCATGCCATCGCCCATAGCCAGCAGGGGCAGCAGGGTTTTGCGGGCAAATTCTTCCGCCGCTGCAATATGGGCGGTAAAGTCTCCCGCCGCTCCGGCCCATTCCACCCGCTTGTGGTGAGCGGCACTGGCGGCCAGGGAAGGCAGGAGGGTTACCCAGGCGGTCAGGTTGTAATCACTGCCGCCCAGCAAGCTAAATTCTAGAGCCGGAGAGATCAAAATGGCCCCAGACAGACCAATACCAAACTCCTGCTGCAACTTACGGGCCAGTTTCGCCACCCGGAACCCGCCGTAGCTCTCTCCCGCAATAAAAATTGGAGACAACCAGCGGTTTTGCCGGGACAAAAAGCGCTGAATAAACTCTCCCAGAGACTTCAGATCCCGCTCTACTTCCCAGAATGCTGTTTCCTGTGGCTGGTCTTTCTCAGCTGGGGCAGCCTTTTCCGCTGCTTCAGCCTCCTTTTTGTCCTGGGGCAAACTCCGACTGAAACCGGTGCCGATCGGGTCAATAAACACCAGGTCGGTAAAACTCAACCAGCTCTCAAGATTATCTACGACTCGTACCGGAGGCCGGGGCAGGCTACCATCACTGGCAAAGTAGACCCGTTTTGGCCCTAAAGCCCCCATGTGCAGGTAGGCAGAAGCTGCCCCCGGCCCGCCATTAAAAACAAAGGTAAGGGGCCGGGAAGCCCGATCGTCCGTGGCCACCTGATAGGCGACATGAAACATCTCGGCGACGGGCTTCTCCCGCTCAAACAGGGTTTGCCAGGCGGCAGTAGCGGTATAGGGAATTTGTCGATCGCCCGGCAGGGAAAGGGTATGTTCGGTGGTACTGGGTGACCGCTTGGAAGGGGAGGGGGCTTCAGACATAGGAGGACTGGCTTAACACTTCCACCATCCTACTTAGCAGGGCAAATTAGTTAAAACCAAATTTTTAGTTTTTGAAAGTGTGGTTCCACCACGCTTTCAAAAAGAACTTCCCGATCTTTAGCAAAAATGGCTCGGATATCTCCGAACCATTTTTCAGTGCTATTCAGTTTATTGATTGTTACAGGAGGGGTGTATTCGCCTGCGACTATCCCAAGCTTTCGGCTTAAGCAGGCACAACCTGAATTTCGACGGTTGCTGTCACTTCAGGATGCAGCTTGATGTCTGCTCTGTAGGTACCCAGCTTGTGAATTTCGGGCAGGGTGATGCCCCGGCGATCGATCTCTTGCTTGGTGGCAGCCAGAATCGCATCGGCCACATCCTGACTGGTGACGGTACCAAAGATGGAATCCTTCTCACCTGCCTGCTTGGCAATGGAAAGCTGTCCGGCTTTCTCTAAGGCCTGCTTCTGAACTTCGGCGACTTTCTTCAGTTCGGCCAGACGCTGCCGCTCTAACTCACGGCGACGTTCTACCTGCTTCAAAATACCGGGAGTGGTATTAACCCCCAGACCTTGAGGAATTAAATAGTTGCGGGCATAACCGGGAGCGACTTCTACCAGATCCCCTTCCCGGCCTAACTTGCTCACGTCGCGCGTGAGAACTAACTGTATACGCTTTGCCATCGATTTCTGCTCTGCTTATCAAATCTTTCCACAAGCACACCATTCTACCGTAAAACCGAGTAGAAGTGCCACCAGATTACCGACTTAATTCTCTAAACCTTTGGAGAATCTCTGAAGGGACGGGACAAGACCCAATCCCTTCACAAATTGCCTACAGTCCCAACAATTCATCCAATTCTTCCAGGGCCTGGTTCGCCGGGGAGCTATAGGAAGGAGAGGAGGGAGCAGGGGGCAGGGGCCGACTGGCCTGAAAGGGCTCTCCCCCCTGACGATGGGAACCGTACAGGTATTCATCGGCATACCTGCGAAACACCGCTTCTACCGCCGCCCGGGGATTTTTCAGCCCCCACTCAGAAGCAATGAGAGCCGCCTTCTCTAAGACATCCTGACTGAGTCTTATTTTGTTGTCATACATAGCTGGGCTCCGTTGGCGATCGGGTACAGGCCACGCACATTGGCGAACTGGGGATCGGTCATGACGGCAAACAACTTCAGCCCCGACAACCGTTCAGAGATCAGGTGGGAACTGCCGCCCGTCACCAGGAACCGCGTGACCCTGGCCAGGTAGGGAGTGTATTGGGCTTTGACGGTCTGGAAAATGCCCTTAAACCAGGGGTCAAGATGTTCTTCTAGCCAGGGTTGCCAGGACAGACCCGTATCTGCATAGGTGTGACCACTGCGGAAGCCATCCATAATAACGCTGGGGTCAGCGGTGGTTCCGAGCATGTCAGAGAGCCGCCGATCGAAACTGATGGAAGTTGCCAGCTCGTAAGCCCCTCCCCGATCCATGACATTTTCATCGATCACTTCGCCTTCCGTATCGACCAGGCGAGTAATCCAGGTGCCTCCCCCGATGTCTACCACGATCGTATAACCGGTTTCGGGAATCAGCCCGAGGCGCTGGGCATAGTGGTAAGCGCCCATACCTTCCCGTTCGACTTCTACCCGTTCGACCAGCACTCGGTAGTCAAGACCGTTGCGCCGAAACTCATGAATACCCAATAACTGCTGGCGAATCGCCTCTTCATTGCGGGTCAGTTCGGGAGTGGAGGCATAAACATTGAGGGAAAACTCCGTAGAACCTTCCCAGGGCTCCAGACAGGTATAAAGGTGTAATCGGGCCAACTCCACCTTATTTTCCACCACGGTTTGTTGTTGCCGCCGATACTTGTAGGCCTGCGCCCCAAAGTGGTAGCGACTACCGTCAGGCAACTCAATCAGGGGAGAGGCTTCGGTGAAGCGAACCGCGTCTCGCCCCTGGGGCAACTGGTAACGGACAGAGCGAATTGCCTTGGGATGTCCAGAACCGTCCCAAAACTTGAGGTCGTAATTCCCGGCATCCAGGGCCAGAGTCCGGGTGCCATTAGGACTGGTGGGATCTTTTTTGAAGCGTGGTTGTCTGGTTGCAGTTGTCATGGGTTTCTCTGTGGGTTATCCTGTGGCTACGAGACGGGATTTGTTCTCGTTTGTCCCCATTAGTACATTTGAACTATAGCACAGAGCTAGAAAATTTCAACCCCTGTCCTGGGGTTTAGTCAGGATTACCGGGGCGGCGATCGGCGGGAATAATTCATCAGTAGTAGGTTGAGAAGTCTATCTCAGGGTTCTGGAACGGAGCAGGAAAAATTTCTACCGTGATCTTGAAACCTTAGAAACCCGAGATAATATGACGACAACCACCACGCCGGATAGCGGCAAAAAAAATGGTTCTTTAATTAGCGGAATTTTGCTGGTTGTGCTGGGGTTTGCCGCGATCGCCCTGCCCAGTTTTTCGACAATCGTGGCCGAAACCTGGATTGCCCTGATTCTGGCCTCTGCCGGGGTGACCAAGCTGGTCTACGCCTTTCAAACTCGGGAGCAGCAGAGTAGCGGCAGCTTTATCTGGAAAATTTTGTTAGGAGCCCTCTACATCGCCACCGGTGTGATGCTGTTCTTTAACCCGTTGACTGGGGTTCTCACCCTGACCCTGCTGTTGGGTAGCTTCCTGCTGACCGAAGGGGTGTTTGAGCTGATTCTGGCCTTCCGCCTGCGGCCCCAACAAAACTGGATCTGGACCCTGGTGAATGGAATTGTCACCCTGGCCTTAGGAGCTATGATCTGGTTCCAGTGGCCCTCCAATGCACCCTGGTTGATTGGAACCTTTGTCGGGATCAGTATTTTATTTACCGGGATTTCCCGCACCATGCTGGCTTTGAACCGTTCAGAATTACCCAGTTCAACGGATCAGGCCGCTTCTATTTAGGGCTCACCAATTAATTAAAATCAAACCCATAACTGGGTTTGATTAAATTCACCATCCTAAGGAGATAGTTGGCTGCCGAGAGATCGAGTTGTTGCAGGAGCTAACAAGATTTAACTCAAAGCTCTGCTCTGAATTGTCAGGGGCAGGGCTTTTTGTGTCGGGGAACCCTGACCATTCTGCCGGGGAATCATTCGTTAAGTTTCAGACAGCCTGCAGACTGTCGGCTAAAACCCTCACCCTCTAAACCCTTTTCTCAGAATTTTTTAACCTCCTGACCGCTATTCCTTTCAGCTAGAACCTGTTACAGTTGCAAACTAGCTTGTCTGTTTGATTTATTTGCCAAGGGAAAGGACGCTGCCCATGAGCTACCGGATGAATCGTCGCGCCTATGCCGAAACCTATGGACCAACGGTTGGCGATCGAGTTCGACTGGCTGACACCGAATTAATTATTGAGGTCGAGCAAGATTATACGACCTATGGCGATGAGGTAAAGTTCGGCGGCGGCAAGGTGATTCGGGATGGCATGGGACAATCGCCGATTACCAATGAAGACGGAGCCGTAGATGCCGTAATTACCAATGCCCTGATTTTAGATTGGTGGGGCATCGTCAAAGCCGATGTCGGCATCGTAGATGGCAAAATTGCGGCGATCGGCAAAGCTGGCAACCCCTACATTCAAGACAATGTCAATATCGTGATTGGGCCGGGTACAGAGGCCATTGCCGGAGAAGGCATGATTCTGACCGCCGGGGGTATTGATACCCACATTCACTTCATCTGCCCCCAGCAAATTGAAGTAGCCATCGCCGCCGGTATTACCACCATGATTGGCGGGGGCACCGGGCCCGCCGCCGGCACCAATGCCACCACCTGCACTCCTGGCCCCTGGAACATTTACCGCATGCTGCAGGCAGCCGATGCCTTTCCGATGAACCTGGGATTTTTGGGCAAGGGCAACAGTTCCCAGCCCGATGCTTTAGAGGAGCAGGTAGAAGCTGGAGTCATCGGGTTGAAGTTGCATGAAGACTGGGGCACCACTCCGGCGACGATCGATACCTGCCTGGGTGTGGCCGAAGACTACGATGTGCAGGTGGCGATTCACACCGACACTCTCAACGAAGCCGGGTTTGTAGAAGACACGATCGCCGCCTTCAAAAATCGCTGCATCCACACCTACCACACGGAAGGAGCTGGCGGTGGCCATGCCCCGGACATTATCAAAGTGTGTGGTGAGTTAAATGTTCTGCCTTCTTCGACCAACCCGACCCGGCCCTACACAGTCAATACCTTAGACGAACACCTGGATATGCTGATGGTCTGCCATCACCTCTCCCCCAGTATTCCGGAGGATGTGGCCTTTGCTGAATCGCGGATTCGGCGGGAGACGATCGCCGCCGAAGATATCCTCCATGATCTGGGGGCCTTCAGCATGATCTCCTCCGACTCTCAGGCCATGGGCCGAATCGGGGAAGTGATCATCCGTACCTGGCAAACGGGCCACAAAATGAAACTGCAACGGGGTGCCCTGGGAGAAGACTCCAGCCGCAATGACAACTTCCGGGCCAAACGCTACGTTGCCAAGTACACGATCAATCCGGCCATTACCCATGGCATTTCTGACTATGTCGGGTCAGTAGAAGTCGGTAAGCTGGCGGATCTCTGCCTCTGGCGGCCCTCCCTGTTTGGAGTCAAACCAGAGATGGTGATTAAGGGTGGCATGATTGCCTGGGCCCAGATGGGCGATGCCAATGCCAGTATTCCCACCCCGCAGCCCGTCCACATGCGGCCGATGTTTGGTAGCTTTGGTGGTGCGATCGCCGCTACTTCCCTCACCTTTCTGTCTAAAGTGGCTCTGAAAAAAGGAGTCCATGAAGAACTCGGTCTGCAAAAACAGGTGGCAGCGGTTTCAGGGATTCGCTCTCTGACTAAGAAAGATCTGAAACTGAACGATGCCACCCCGCGCATGGAAGTTGACCCGGAAACCTACGAAGTGCGGGCCGATGGGGAACTCCTTACCTGTGAACCGGCTACGGTTTTACCCATGGCCCAACGCTACTTCCTGTTTTGATCAAGTGGACTTGATTAAAATCAATATTTTGCAGAGCGTGAATTCTGTAAGATAAGGCGAGGACTGAAGTTTAGAGGCTATTCTGGAAGTCTTCTAGACTTCAGAATTTTTCTCTACATCCCCTTTCCGGGACTTTCAGCCTCATTTCCCCCAGGATTGAGGGTTGGAGGGCTACGACAATGTCTGAACCAGCGATTAGCGACAACCGGGCCGAGGTACGCAAAGTCCTGCTTGTCACCCTCCTCTTGAACCTGTTTGTTATGGGTTTAAAGGCCAGTGTTGGGTTCTCAACCGGTTCCCTTAGCCTGCTGGCCGATGCCCTGCACAGCGTCACCGATAGTGCCAATAATGTTCTCGGTCTGATTGCCAGTCGCTTTTCCTCCCCCCATCCCGATCGCAACCATCCCTACGGTCATCAAAAATTTGAAGCCGTGGGGGCCCTGGGAATTTCTGCCTTTCTGGGCATCGCCTGCTTTGAAATCGTTCAGGGAGCGATCGAGCGGTTATTCCAAACCCATCCACCAGTACAGGTGACAGCGCCGGAGCTTTTTCTCCTCCTGTCCGTACTGGGGGTCAACATCTTCGTTACTTACTACGAGCGCCATATCGGCCAGAAGGTAGGGAGCCCAATTTTAATTGCCGATGCCAAGCACACCATGAGCGATGTCTGGGTGACCATCAGTGTCCTGGCAGGTCTGATAGGCATCTGGCTCTGGGGGATTCAATGGTTAGATGTGGTACTGGCCTTTCCGGTAGCTCTGCTGGTGTTCTGGAGCGGCTGGACGGTGCTGCGAGACAACCTGCCCTGGCTGGTGGATGAAATGGCCGTTGCCCCCGAGGCGATTCATGCGATCGCCATGGCGGTACCAGGAGTGCTGAACTGCCATGATATTGCCTCCAGAGGGGTAGTGGGTCGGCAGATCTTCATTGAAATGCATCTGATCGTCGATGCCAGGGATGTAGAGACGGCCCACCGGATCACAGAAGAGGTAGAGTCTAGCTTAGAAGAACGCTATAAACCGGCGCGGGTGATGATCCATGTGGAGCCACCCAACTATCGATCGGACACCATTAGCTACGAGTCGAACCCCTGAAACCGTTGGGTTAAAGACTAACAATCACAGATTAATTAAAATCAAATTTTTAATGGTTGAAAGCGCAGTAGAACCACACTTTCAACCATTAAGTTCTGGTTTCATTCAATTCACGCTACTAACGAGTCACGGAAGGAGTCACGGGCATCTCGTTGATAGAATCACTACTGACACCCTGGGGAATAGCATCCTTCGATTTGTCTGCCTGCTTCACTGAGGTGACCTGAGAAGCATAAACCTCTACATCTTTTTGCAGGATTTGCTCTACTTCCCCGGCAAAGCTACTGAATGCTTCCTGGTGGGTGGTGTAGGTCTGATAAGGCCCACTCAACTCAAAAAATTGCCAGCCATTGGTTTTCAACGACTCTACACTGCGCCGGTAGTGCCGCCAGCGTTCGCCGTAGTTAAAGAATTGCTCCGTTGCCGCACTGATGGCCACCACCTGACTCAAAACAAAGGTAGAAATGGCGATCGCCTGTTTGATTTCTTTGTTGTCACTGCCCAGAAAATTAAGACTGACCAGGGCCGGAATAATCACTCCACCAATGATCGTGGTCAGGCGTAACTGATAATACCTATCCCTCGCTTTGCCAGCACGGCCTTCCATCCAGAGGACTTGATCTAACCAGCGGGCTTTCAGGTAATGGGTTTGGCGCTTTTCCAGTTCCAGACCTTCAAACAGGTTGGTAAATTCCTGCTTGAGCTGTTCCCGATAGTCATCCTTCTTCTTTGGCATATGCCCCTTAGCACTCCCTTGCGATTGCGATTTGTCAGTGGGTGGTTTGGCAGTAGTGACCGGAGGTTCCAGGGAACGGGGCGATCGCTCGTCTGGGGAACGAGTGGGTGGAGCTGACGCTGGGGCAGATTTTGCTTCAGGTTGGGGGCGCTCCTCTGCCTGCCGAAAAAATCGATTTCTGGTGCGTCGCTGGGCCGTACCCGACTCGGTGGAAGGTTTTTCTTCGCCGGGTTTAGCATCCACCCAGCGCCGTAACTCACGTACCTGTCGATCGTCTGCCTCCGGGTCCTCGGACAACCGACCTGGATCACGCTTCAACCATTCCCAGTCATACTCTTTTGGCATAAGCTCCCTGCATGAATTGCGATCGGGGTAGAAAGCTTGACTTTAATCAGGCTGCCCATCAGAGCCGACTCCCAAGCCTACCTTGTCATTTTGAACTACCTTGCTATTTTGGACTAAATAGGATGAAGTGATACACCTCAAATCAACGGATTGTAAAACCAGCCTCCGGAGACATCAGTGAGGGAAATCGGAGTTCAAGCGATATTTTTTATTCAGCATAATTAATTAGACTCAGTTTACCTCTATTCTGAAGCCGCATCACAATCAGGCCGACCTCCAGATAGCAAGTTACTCCCTAGCTTCTTACTTGCATCACGGTCAAGATGGCCACAGGTAATGAAATTAATCGTTTAGTGACGAAGAATTTTCTCAGGACTTACTTTTATTTAGGGTATCGCCCCAGTTTTTTCTACGACAGCCAGCTAAACTTCATGAAATTCTAGTATCCCTGAAGGCTTCATAAAATCTTCTTTTAACTAATTTCTATCTCGCCAGGCATTAACCCGTGGATGCCAAGGGCTGATCTGCCCCCTCGAGTAAGGGACTAATTCCGTGGGACTTCTATAAAGAAGTGATGTAGCTACTTGCCTGTTCCGCAATTATCCTTAGACGATTAACAAAGAATAGCCGTGCAGTAGAAGTCTGTCATCAGCGCTGGGGAAATAGGCATGGGTAGCTACCACACTCGAGTATCAATTTTTGCTGTCAGTTCTACGCTCACCGTTGCCATAGGAGGTAGCCCTGATTTCACCCTGGCCCAGATTATCCCCGATACCAGCCTGGGACGAGAATCTTCCCAACTGGTTCCCGGTACGCTGATTCAGGGTGCTCCTGGCGATCGCATCGATGGTGGAGCAACCAGGGGAACCAATCTTTTCCACAGTTTTCAGGAATTTAATGTCGGCTCAGGCCAGCGGGTTTACTTTGCCAATCCCGTGGGTATTCAAACGATTTTCAGTCGGGTCACCGGAGGCAAATCTTCCAATCTTCTGGGCACTCTGGGAGTCGATGGCAATGCCAGTTTGTTCTTGCTCAACCCCCAGGGGATTTTCTTCGGTCCCCAGGCCCGCTTAGACATTCGCGGCTCTTTTCTGGCCAGTACCGCCGATCGCATTTTATTTGCTGATGGCAGTGAATTTACGGCCACCCCATCCCCGACCAATTCTCTGCTCACCTTCAGTGTGCCCCTGGGAGTACAGTACGGCACCAGTTCCGGGCTGATTCAAAGTCAGGGCCATCTGGCCGTCGGACAGGATCTGACTCTGGCCGCCGACAACCTGGAGTTGCAGGGCCAGCTACGGGCAGGGAATGACCTATCTTTACAGGCTCAAAATAGGGTCGAAATTCGAGACAGCGCGACTCAAGCTTTTACAGCGATCGCTGGCAAAAATCTTCTGGTGCAGGGAAACCACACCCTTGATATCGTGGCTTTGAGTCATCCCGGCAGCGGGTTGCAGGCCGGAGGCGATCTGATTTTACGGTCTGGCAATACCGTCAATGGTGACGCCCACTTTCAGGCCGGGGGCCGTTTTCGAGTCGAGCAACTGACGGGGGAATTGGGAAATCTTTATAGCCCTCAAGACCCAGTCATTTTAACCAGTGGGAATGTGGAGTTAGGGAACTATACCGGAGCGTCCCTGCATATCCTGGCCGGGGGCAGCGTCACCCTGGGAAATGTCACCATCACTGGCTCTGATACTACAGGTAATGCCATTGGCCCCTCTAATAGTCTCAGTTCGTTTGCGGGAGTCACCCTATCCAATGGCACCCGCCTGACCGTAGATGGGGCAACCCAGGCAACTCTGGATATTCGGGCCGGAATTGACTGGAGTCAACTGGGCGGCTTTTTGGGTGAAAAAGTGCTGGGCAGTATTCCCAATCCCCAACCGGCTTTTCCATTGAGTTCCTTCAGCCCTACCAGTGCAACGATTCAGATTGGCAGTATTACAAACAGCGAAAACGCTGGTGCCAGGAAATCGGGTCAGGTTCTGATCACAAACCAGTACTATCCCAATCTGAATCTGCCTGGAGGAGACATTACCGTTGCGTCGATTCTCACCAGCCCAAACCAGAACTCCCTCACTGCAGGCATCAATAACGGTGGCAACATCACGATCGATAGCCGCAGCAATTTGAGCCTGAATGGGCCAATCAATACCTCCGTAGATACTTCCAGTTCATCGAGTAGCGCTGGGGAGGTTTTTCTTCAGGCAGGCCAGAACATCTTTCTAAACGGATCGATCGATACTTCGGCAGACAGCACCTCTGGTTCTCTCCAGGCAAATGGTGGCGATGTCGATATAGAAGCTGGAGGCAACATTCTGCTCACCTCTGACTCTGACATCCTGACAAGGGGAGTGGTGAGTGGATTCGTCAGACTGGCTGGTGGAGGCACAATCACGCTGCAAAGCAGCACAATAGACACAACGACCGGGAGTGGCAGTGGTAATGCTGGTTCAATTTGGCTCCAGGGCAGCAAAGTTACCCTCAGCAATGGCTCATTGTTGGATGCCGCAACTCAGGGTAGGGGCAATGCCGGATCTGTGACAGTAACTGGCACGGAAAGCGTCATCTTTGACAACAGTGAGGCTGTCAGCCGTGTAACATCAAGCGGCCAGGGGCTTCCCAGCGATGTGTCGATTTCTGCCCTCCAGGGCACGATCCAAATCCTCAATGGCTCTCGGTTATCAGCCAGTAGTTCATTTGCAGGCGCCCCTGCCGGTAATATCACCCTGACAGCCCGCGATCGAGTGGTGGTTGCCAACAGTCGCATTTCCAGCCGCTCCGTTAACGAGGTATCGGAGGATGTTGGAGTAGTTCAAATTACCGCTCAGCAGGGCTCGGTTCTGCTGGATGGGGCGACGATTACCACTGCCAACACCGGCTTGCAGTTTGCTGGAGATATCTTTGTGAATGCCCGCGATCGAATTGATATTGTCAGGGGCAGTGAAATCACTGCTGAGGGGGTTGAGGGAGGTATCTTTCTGGGAGCCAGCTCGGAGATTGTTAGTGAATCGCCCCTGGTTCCGCAAACCGTGGTGGTTGACAGCAGCAAGTTACTCACTGTGAATGCCATCAATGCCGACACAGAAACTGGAGATATTTTGATCAATGCTTTGGGTTCCATCCAACTGACCAATGCTACTCTCTCCGGCGATGGCAACCAGGGACGGATTTTTCTAGGCTTCCGGAGTGCTGACGAGGTAGACCCGGTACTCCCCCAGAATATTGTTATTCTCCACAGTAACCTGACCACTGATAATGGTGTAATCAGGGGGGAGGCGGCAGCGGGCAGTATTAATCTGCGCTCCAGTAACAGAATCGACATTGCCCAAAATAGCGTTCTTTCAGGTGTTACGGATGGCAAAGCCGCCGGTGGTAACATCAACATCAACACCAGATCCCTGGCGGTCACCAATGGCTCCACCCTGGACACCACCAGTGACGGCGCGGGCAGAGCTGGCAACATCAATATTAGTGCCCGCAGAGTCATCCTTGACAATGGAGCCAGGATTCAGGCCGATACCGAATCTGGCAATGGGGGCAATATTACCCTGCAAGATATGACCGTCCTGGTTTTGAGGCGGGATAGTCTGATTTCTACAGAGGCAGGCTCTAGCAGAGAAGGTGGAGGCGGTAATGGCGGCAACATTACCTTGAATGCTCGTAAGGGGTTTATCGTGGCAGTTGCCCGGGAAAATAGCGACATTATTGCCAATGCCTTTGACGGCAGGGGTGGGCAGGTGAAAATCGCGGCGAACCGGGTTCTCGGTTTAACCGTTCAAAGACGGTTGAGTACCGATAGCCTGCGGAGCAATCGCAGCAGTGACGTCAGCGCCAGTTCTGAAGTCGGTTCCGAGGGGAACGTGGATATCGACTCTCTCCAGATTGACCCATCCCAGGGACTGATTTCCTTACCTGTCGATCTGATTGACCCCACCAATCTGATTGCCCGAGGGTGTGACCCCGGCAATGAAACCAGCGATCGCCAGAGCCGCTTTATCGCCACCGGTAAAGGTGGCCTGCCCGCCAATCCCTTCGACTCTCGCAGTGCTGGCGCACCCCCAATTCCCTGGGTCAGCCGCACTGCCGCCGTTGTCCGTCAGGAGCCACCATCTCCCAGTCTGGATCTGGAGGCCCCATCCTTCCTGGCAGAGGCCCAGGGTATTGCGATCGACCCCCATGGTGATATTTTCCTGACAGCTCACCTTGCCAGCAGTCAGGCCCAGCCATCAGGCCAACCCGACCCGCATTGTAGAAAGGAGTAAAACCAGGAAAAACCCGGCCTCCAGGAGGAATATCTATGCAAAAGCTTGTGGGCTTCCGTGGTCTGGTAGTGATAACAGTCGAGCCGTTGAGCAGAATCCCAGGAAATCTCCTCAGACCTCAAGACCTTGTGATTGTTAGCAGCAGGGATTCGCGATCGCAGCAGAACGGTAGGCCTCTGCAGTGTTGTTGGTTAGGCCCCCACAAATCCTCAATTACTCCCAGATTTTTTTCCATCTCGCCCTCTTAACCTTCTCACCTTCATGTTGCTTGCTCGTTCCTGTTTGATGCTCTTTGCCCTACTCCTGGGGATTCCCGGTTTAGCCCGAGCCCAGGCCAGTCGTAGTCTTTCCCCCGACAATCGCCCCCCATCCCAGCAACCATTGCCGGAACTGTCGCCGCCAGCGCCCCTGCCACCACCGGAACAACTCTTACCGGCTCCGGCCACCCCTGATTCTGGGGGCAGTACGGAAACCCTGCCGACTACGCTGGTCGTGAACCGTTATCGGATAGTCGGCAGTACGGTATTTAGTGCCGCCGAGCTGGAGCAGGCAACCCGCGCCTACACGACTGCCAGTCTGGGGCGGGAAGTATCGTTTACGGAAGTATTACAGGCCCGATCGGCGGTCACTCGCCTCTACGAACAAGCCGGGTATGTCACCTCTGGAGCGATCATTCCCCCCCAGAAAGTGGTAGATGGGGTCGTCGTGATTCAGGTGCTGGAAGGCCGTCTGGCAGAAATTAACGTCAGCGGAACTCGCCGCCTTCACCCCGCCTATGTCCGAGCGCGACTGGCCCTCGCCGCTCAACCACCACTGAATCAAAACCGCCTGCTGGAAGCCCTGCAACTGCTCCAGAACAACCCCCTGATTCAAACGATTGCGGCAGACCTGCAGGCGGGGATTCGTCCTGGCACCAACATCTTAGAAGTCAAAGTCACGGAAGCCGATTCCTTCCGTGGGCAGATTGTCTTAGATAATGGCCGATCGCCCAGCGTGGGTAGTTTTCGGCGACAGGCCATCTTAAATGAAGCGAATCTGCTGGGCTTGGGCGATGCCCTCTCGATCAGCTATACCAATACCGCTGGCAGTAATGGCATTGATGCCAGCTATACCCTACCTCTCAATGCCCGTAATGGCACCCTCTCCCTGGCCTTTGGCAATAGCCGCAGTCGGGTGATTGAAAAACCCTTTGATGTTTTAGACATCACCGCCAAATCTCGTTACTACGAAATCACTCTACGCCAGCCGATCGTTGTCACCCCCCGCGAAGAGTTGGCCCTGGGCATCACCCTTTCCCATCAGACCAATCAAACCTTTCTGGGAATTACTGACATTGGCCCCTTTCCCCTGTCTGCCGGGGCCGATGACCTGGGCCGCACCCGCACTTCTGCTTTCCGTGTGTTTCAGGAATGGAGCAAACGCAGCAGTCAACAAGTTCTGGCCTTTCGCTCCCAATTTAGCGTCGGCATGAATCTGCTGGGAGCAACCATCAACGACAGTGGCCCCGATAGCCGCTTCTTTAACTGGCGGGGGCAGGGCCAATGGCTGAGACTTTTGGCCCCCGATACCCTGCTGCTGCTGCGAACCGATATCCAGTTTTCCGATCGCCCCCTGTTAGGTCTGGAACAATTTGGCCTGGGGGGCCAGTCGAGCGTGCGGGGTTACCGACAAGACTATCTGTTGACCGACAATGGTTTGCTGGCATCGCTGGAGGCCCGGATTCCGCTGCTGCGAGTGCCCCGGCTACGGGGGCTGTTGCAGGTCACTCCCTTTGTTGATTTTGGCAACGGCTGGAACAATGCCGGTAGCAATCCTGACCCCCAAACGATTGCCAGCACCGGACTTGGCTTACTCTGGCGGCAGGGAGACAATCTCTCAGCCCGCCTGGATTGGGGCATTCCCTTCGTATCGATCGGCTCAAGAGGTAAAACATGGCAGGAACAAGGCGTGTACTTCTCCATCGTCTACACCCCGTTTTAAGCAGGGCTAAAGGCCGGCGACTGGGGCTCCCCGCGGCCTGGGTGGCTCTGTTTTTGGTGACCCTACTCTGCAGTCTGGCGGTTCCTGGGCTGGCTCACCGGCCTGGGGAATCTACCCCAGCAGTCTTGGCCACCTCCACCCCAGATCTCTTCCAATCCAGCGTTCCTATCGACCTGGAAGAACAGGCCAGACAATTGTACGAGGCGGGCAACTACAGTGAGGCGGTGCAGGTATTGCAACGGGGGCTCCAGTCCTATCGCCAGAAACAGGATGCGATCGGCATGGTGGTGGTGCTGAATAACCTTTGCCTCAGCTATCAACGGTTGGGCCAGTGGGAGGCAGCCCAGACCAGCCTGAAAGAGGCCCTGACCCTGCTGAAACAGGCGGCTGACAGCCCCGATCGGGCTTCCCTCACGGCCCAGACCTTAGATGTTCAGGGTTCCCTGCAACTGGCCCGGGGGCAAACGGCCCAGGCGATCGACTCCTGGAGCGAGGCCGCTGCCCGTTACCGGCAGGCCGGGAACCTGAACCGTCTGGCCCTGAGTCAGATTAACCAGGCCCAGGCCCTGCAGGCTCTGGGGTTATACCGACGGGCCATCTCCACCCTGCAGGCGACCAGCAACAGCCTGAGTTCTCACCCCGATTCCCTGATCAAGGCGGCCACCCTGCGAAATCTGGGGGATGGCCTGCGGACCACCGGCGCTCTGGAAGATGCCCATCAGGTATTGCAGCAGGCTCTCACGATTGCCCGGGCCCACCAAGCAACCGGGGAAATCGCAGCGATTCAACTCAGTTTAGGCAATCTGCTACGGGTTTCGGGGGATAGGAGTCTTGCGCGAGATCAGCGCTCCCAGGCCCAGGCCAACTTTAAAGCGGCCCTGGAGCAATATCAACAGGTAGCTGAAGCTTCCGTTGCTCCGCTGTTGCGAGCCCAGGCCCTCCTGAACCAGTTGCAGCTATTGACGGAGACCCCCCCCAAGTTTTTCCTGGGCCGAGAACAGGGCAACCTGGCCCGATCGCTCTATGGCAAAATTCAGCCCTTAATAGCCAGTTTGCCTGGGGGGCGGGCGGCGATCGAGATCCAGTTGGGCCTGGGGCAGAGTTTGCTGAAGCTGACGGGCTCCAGTACCAGCCAGCCCAGCTTTGTCGAACAGGCGGAAATCGCCCGCATTTTTGCTCGGGCAGTGGCCCAGGCCAGGCGTTTGCAGGATCCCCGTACCCTTTCTTACGCCATCGGAGATCTGGCCGTAGTCTATGAGCAGGCAGGGCAATGGGCCGAAGCCCAACAGTTAACCCAGGAAGCCCTGGGACTGGCCCAGGCGATCGATGCCACCGACATCACCTACCGCTGGCAAGGGCAACTGGGGCGAATTCTCAAAGCCCAGGTGAGTAAAGCCGAACTGGATCGCAGCAGTCAAGACAACCCGACCTACACCAGGGCCATTGCCAACTACACCCAGGCCTTCAATACCCTGCAATCCCTGCGACGCGACCTGGTGGCCACCAATACCGATCTGCAATTCTCCTTTCGAGAAAGCGTGGAACCCGTCTATCGCCAGCTGGTAGACCTGTTGCTTTTACCGGAAACCCCGAGTCAGACTAACCTGAGACAGGCCCGTCAGGTGCTGGAATCTCTGCAACTGGCAGAACTGGAAAACTTTTTGCAATCGGCCTGCCAGGACAATACCCTGCAGGTCGATCGGGTGATTGATCAAGAAGACAAAACCGCCGCCGTGATCTATCCGATCCTGCTCGAAAATCGCCTGGAGGTGATTCTCAAATTGCCCCAGCAGCAAGATCTGTACCATTACCGGCAGGCCAACCTGGGACAGCGGCAGGTAGAAAAAACCCTGCGTCAGTTTCAGGTAGATCTGCAAAAGGAATACAGCTTCGATGCCGTCCGGGAAGATGGGCAGCAGATCTACGACTGGCTAATTCGCCCGATCGCCGAACAATTGGAGGCCCGTCGGATCAGAACCCTGATTTTCGTTCTGGATGGGGCCCTGCGTTCCATTCCCATGGCCGCCCTTCACGACGGACAGCAATACCTGGTAGAAAAATATGCCACAGCCCTGCTGCTGGGTCTGGAGGTACGAGATCCGGAGCCGCTGAAACGACAACACATGAAGGTGCTGGGAGCCAGCCTGACCAACCCACCGCCGCAATTTAAGGCAGAATTCGATCGCCTGCCGAATGTAGACCCGGAATTGAACCAGATCCAGAATGCCGGAGTACCGGCCCGATTCATTCGGAACGAAGAATTCACGAAGGCCCGGTTCAGCCAGACCCTGAGTCAAAACCAGTTTCAGATCGTCCATCTGGCCACCCACGGACAATTTGGAGCAAGCCGGGAGAGTACCTTCCTGCTGGCGGCGGATGATGCCATCTATGTTGATCAACTCAGTCAGGTGTTTCAAACGAAGAGCCGATCCCGGGCCGATGCGATCGAGCTTTTGATTTTAAGCGCCTGTAAGACTGCCACGGGCAACGATCGGGCCGTTCTGGGAATCGCCGGTACCACCGTGAGATCCGGAGCCCGGAGTGCCATTGCCGGACTCTGGAGCCTGGCCGATGCCCCCAGTGTAATTTTCACCCAGGAACTCTATCAACACCTGGGTCAACCGGGTACCAGTCGGGCCGAAGCCCTGCGGCAAGCTCAGATAGCACTGCTTCGGGCCGAGGATGACAACTATGCCCATCCCCGCTTCTGGGCTCCCTACGTGCTGGTAGGGAGCTGGCTGTGATCCTGAGGATCACCAACGACTTAAAACCAAATTTTTAATTTTTAAGGCGCGGCAGAGCCGCGCCTTAAAAATTAGTTCCGGGTTTGATGCAATCTACAATCCTTAACCGCCCAGGTATCAGATCAGTGCGTCCTTTAGAGGGGAATGTCATCCTCTTCTACGCTGGTCTTACGCAGATCTGGCTTCAGGGTTTCGATCGGAGCTTGAGCCTGATCCTCCAGGCCAAAGGTTTTCAGAACTTGAGCCCAGGCTTCCGGGTGTTTGCCCCGAAAGGCCGCGAGCTGACTGACATGCTCAAACCACAGGTTATTTTCCTTGTAAGCCAGGTATTGATCCTGGGAAGGCACCGCCTTAAGCTGGCTCACCAGCCTGGAACTGGCTTCTACCCGGGTTAACCACCCGGATACCGTCGGGTTAGCGGAGGGTTGGTTGGCATCACAGACGATAGAGAAGTGCCAGTTGTAGTCTTTTCCAACCTTCAGGGGCTTTTCACTGGCCGGCAGCGTCAATTTGACAATCCCAGATTTGGCCGGCAGGGTGAGCAGGAGTGGTTTACTGATCACCAGACTGCCCTTATCGTCCAGCAGGGCAAACTCTGCATGGGTAATATCGCTCGTAACATTTTTGGCCGGGTTCGCTTTTGTTTGGCCAAAGGGCAGATAAAACCAGAAGGTTGGATAGTTTTCGGTGGTTAACCCCGGATCGGTGGTAGGGATCAGCACCCTCAGCCCCCGATCGCCCACCGGGCAGCCCCCCCTTCTGCCCAAACTCTCAGTACCACCGGTCGCATTCCGCGGCCGTTTTGCTAACAACTGGCCTGACTCTGTCTGGGCCGGAGCCGCCATCGCAGCGATCGGCCATAGCCCTGGTATCAGGCTAATAGCAGCGCCAACCAATAGAGTATTCCATCCAGACCAGCGCACCCACAACATAACTGACCCTCCTTGAAATAATAGATAGCAATCAATCTGAAGCTGGCAAATCGTGGAATAGCCCGCAGAGATCAAGCCAAAAATTTGAGCCAATCCTAACCTTTTTGCAGCCGATAGTTTAGGTAGGCCACGCCCCCCCCGGCCAGGAACAAGGCGATCATGCCTGGAGCCAGAGGTAGCCAACCACTCTGAACCGTCATGGTGGCATAGGACAGCCCATAGAGGCAGATCACCCCCACAACAGCAGCTCCCAGCAAGCGCCGGGGCCGCCGAAACCACCAGAATATCACCCCTCCAACCACAGCCCAACCACCAATCCAGACAGTTTCAGCCCAGAGGGGCCACCACCAGATCAACCGTCGCCCCTCCAGACTTCCGCTGATCAGTTGGCTGGCTAACTGGGCATGTAAAAACACTCCCGGAATTTGCCCGTAGGGTGTGTTCACGTAATCGCCCTGGCGATCGGCCCGATCGACAATGCCAATCAAAATGATTCTGTCTCGAATCAGCTCAGGAGCGACCCGGTTTTCCAGCACATCCTTGAGGCTGACCGCAGGGGCAAACCTGGCCGGATCTCCCTGGTAGGTACGATAGTTCAGCAGGGTTTGATAGCCTCCCAGCAGTCCATCCCGATCGCGGTAGCCACTGCCGTCTCCCCAGAGGGACGGCACCACCAACTCACCCAGTTGCAGGGGACGGGTATAGTCTTCTGCCTGGGGATCGTAGGGAGAGACATATTTTTTCCCCTGGGGTTCCAGGTATTTGCGGGCCAATACCAGACCGAGGGATTCCGTCACGTTGCAGGTGTCCGGGTCGCCCCCCTGATCTAGCCACATGCGGCGCAGATACACCCCCCCATCCAGAGAGGCATTGGCAAATCCGACATTCTCCAGCGGCACATCCGCTGGCGGTTTCACCCCTTTTGTCTGCTGCCCCGTGGCCGAATTTACCCCCGGCAGTTTACAGATAGGCACCAGGTTAGAACTCTGGCGCAGGGTTTTGGCCAGTTCTGGGAGGGGAGTAATGTCGCGGAAGATGTCCAGTCCAATCAGCTTCGGCTGATGCCGGTTCAGGGTTTTGAGCAGGTCAGAGAGGGCCAGATCGGGCAGGGTGCCGCGACCAAAACGGTAGCGTTCACTGCGATCGAACATTTCTACACTGGCCTCATCCACCCCCACAATCAAAAACCGATTATCCTGGGGTTCGTCGGGTCGGAGCCGTAGCAGGTGGTCGTAGGTCATCAACTCGATCGGCTGCAGCAGGCCAAACCAGCGGGCCACCCCGACTACCAGAGTGGCGGCCAGACTGGTCAGCAGCACGTTTCGCCGCCTGACCTTGCGGAAGGGCAGTTCTCGGCTGGCAGCCAGGTACTGTTTCTGCAGATCCGTCGGTTTCGGCTCTTTCTCAACGGTCTGCTGAAACCATTCCTCGGAGGTCTTCAGGTCTTTGCCCCGCAACAGAAACCCGTCATCCCGATCGGCCTGATCCCACTCCATCGCCTTGAGCAATAGCCGGGTATGGCTGCGAACATACTCCGGATCCGTAGCCAGCGATCGCACCAGATCGCCGAAGTTGATGAAAAAATCACCCCCATTCTTACGAAAGTCAATCCACTGGAGGCTGGCCAGAATCGGGTGCAATTCCTGGGGATCAACTTCCTTATAAAGCACCGGAACACAGCGCTTGTTGAGTTTGGCGGCGTACTCTACTTCTCCGGCACAGTAGGGAGAATTGACCGCATTGGGAGAAATGATAAACAGGAAGTTATTCGATCGCTCAATTCCCCGAAAGATCTCCTGCTGAAAGTCTGTGGCAGAGGCAATACTCTCCTGGTCAAACCAGGTGGTGGTTCCCTGAACCTGCAACCCGTCGTTAATTTTGCGAGCAAAGTCGGCATCGGCCTGGGAATAGGAGATAAACACATCCAGTTCTGCCTCTGGCGGTTGCTTCAAGCTCTCGGCCAAAAACTCTTCATGCAGAGGCGTGGGAGGATGGAGCGATCGCTGACGGGCGGTGTTTAACCAGGCTTCGGCCTGCCGCAGGTTATAGCCCCGCAACAAAATACTGGGATTGCGCTTCTGCCGTTCCCACTTCAGGGCTTTGGCCAGCAAGACCTTGTGCTGGTCGTAGTAGATCTGATCCTCTCGCAACACCTTCAACAGTTTGGCGATATCCGCCAGATACTCTGACTCAATCTCATGGTCAGTCATATCAATGAACTGAATGGCCCGAATCTCCGGCGGCACCTGGTTCAGATCGATGGGCAGAATCATCAGGGGAATGATTCGTTTGTTGTACTTCTGGGCATGGAGCAGTTCTCGCTGACAATATTCTGAGGCGAGGGCGTTGGGGGAAAGGAGCAAAACCACATTGTCAGCTTCCTCAATGCCCCGGTTAATCATTTCTCCAAAGTCTGTACCCGTGCGGATATCTGTCTTATTCGTCCAGACGGTGAACCCTTCCCGCATCAAACTGCGCGAGACTTTTTCCATCATCGAGCGTTCCTTCTCGGAATAAGACAGGAACACATGGGTCATCAAGTTATTGGAGTTTTTGATGCTGTCGCAGATGAAAGCACAGTGCAGAGCCGTCGGATTGCAGGGAGGTTGCTCATCTTTGAAGCGCAGTTTCAGCCATTCCTCCGCCTCTTTGCGGGTGTCTCCCGTAAGCAGGTAGGAAGACTGCTTTTGATTGCGTTCCCACTCCAGGGCTCTAGACAGATAAACCGTGTGTTTATGCACGTAGTCTCGATGCCGTTCAAAAATGGCCAGCAACCCGGCAAAGGACTGGTCAAAATCATCAATTCCTTCTCGAAAGTAGACCCAGTTAATCTTACCGATCTCCGGATGCATGTTGGGAAAGCTGGAGTGTAAGCCCTTGGCTTGATAGTCTTCCCACTCAGTTTCACTCCGACCAGGGTAGCGTTGTTGCCAGATTTCGTAGGTAATTTGCTCTACATGCAACAGGGGAATCAGGCGTTTGTTTCGCTTCAGCGCCAACTCAATCTCTTTACCGCAGTAGGGAGAATTGACGGAGTGGGGAGCAATGATAAAGAGAAAGTTGTCTGACTTTTCCAGGCCATCATCAATCTGATTTTGAAAGTCCACACCGAGGGGAATGTCATTTTGATCGAACCAGACCTTCAGGTCATGCTTCAGCAGGTGATGATACAGTTTGGTAGCAAAGACTTTGCTGTCTGCTCGACCGTAGGAGATAAACGCATCCTGAAACTCTTGCATCTTCTTGCCTGAGTCAATTAAAGGCTATCAATGAGACTACACTACAGCCAGGACTCTAGCCCAGAAAGAAATCTAAATCTAAATCTAATTTTTATGAAACTAAAGGCCGTAGATAAGAAGGATTAAACAATTTAGAAAATCAACTATCTCCCGATTTTGCAAAGCTAACACCATAATTTTCATTAATCCAGCAGATGCACTGCATGGCATCAGACAAAAAGATTGAGAACTTAAAATATAGTTAAACCAACAAAATTAAAAGGTTTTTCAAACAAAGCAGGCGATCGATGATGTTAATCAATCTCTTCTTATTAAGAGTTATCAAACCTACTTTTAAGCAGAAATACTTGCAGTTAAATTCTAAAATTTAATTTCACAACAGCCAGCTTCCCTATTTGCAAAATCCCCTTTAATCAACTCTTTTTAGAACAATCCTCTGAACTAATAGATCCTGAACCACCCGATCTAAGCGAGTCAAACCTAACCGGTAAATACGTTGCCTGGGCAACCGATCAATTTAGCAGGTACCGTTGCCAGTCCCTCTCCAGATGTCTCCCAGATCCCCTTCCTCAATCCTGACGATCGAGACTGCCCTCACTAAAGTCTCAGCCCTTGGAATCGGCTATCATCCTGATTGATACCTCAAACACCCCATACTCATTTTACTCCTCATAAGATTTAAGAAATGGTGTACACTTTACTAATACATATGTTCTAAAATTATGGTTCAATATACCCTCGCTCAGAGTCCAGAAGTCATTCTCACCGTCCCCGGCAAAGATACTCCCAAAGCTCGGGAAAAAGCGATGGATCAGTTAATCGAGCTGATGGATGCGGGTAAGCTGCCGACGGAGCTTTCCGACGGGTTCAGTCCCCAGCAGTTTATTGAGGTAAAAGAACCAGGGACAGCCGCCAGTGGCGATGAAGATGCCATTACCCAGGCAGTGCAGATATTGAGCAGTCTGGCAACTTTAAAGTTAAAAGTGCAGGAGTCCCGCACAGAAGCCCTGCAGATCCGCAGCAAAATTGATGTTTTATTCAATGACGATCCAGTCAGCGAAGAAGAAATTACCCAATTGAAAGAAGGCTTCAAAGTTCTCAAAAACTATGCTCAGGCCAACCTGCGTTTTCGGGAAGCCAAATCTCAAGCAGAAGAAGCCCGGAAAATTCTAGATCAGGCGCTTAATTCTTCGGAATCGACCCAAAAATCTGGTAAAAAAGGGGAAAGCTAAACCCTGTCTTTAAATTTCTTTCTTTTCTTTATTTACCCGATCGTCAATGTTTAAATTCTCCGGACAACGCCCCACTAACCTCGGTGTTCAGAACGGCAAATTAGCAGCCTGCCCTGCCAGCCCTAACTGCGTTTGCAGCTACGACACCGACGCTCAACATCAAATCGCCCCGATCGCCTATAGCAGTGGCAAACCTGAAGCCATGACGGCTCTCAAACAGGTGATTCAATCCTTAGAACGCACTGCCATCATCAGCGAAACCGCCGACTACCTCTATGCCGAGTTCAGCAGCAAACTCATGGGGTATGTCGATGATGTCGAGTTTTACTTTGACCCTACTGCTCCGGTAATTCAGGTGCGCTCCGCTTCCCGCCTGGGTAAATCTGACCTGGGGGTAAACCGGCAACGGATTGAATTAATTCGGGCAAAACTCACAGAAGCGGGGGTTTGATCCTCTCCCCTTTGACCCTCCAGAAGTTGACCTATCCCCAGAGGGGGAAGGTGCCATTTTTAGTCTTGAATCTTCCCTAGCTGAACGGGTAACCCTTCCCGCTAAAAACGGGTTAGAGCAGCAGCGCTTCTAACCCTGAAGTTCTGCTGCTCTAACCCGTTTTTCAATTTTAACGATCTACCATTCCAGGCATCGAGATGACGTGACCCTACTCGGTCTGACGCACAGAGACACGATGTAAAGGCAGACTCAAAACACAGGTCGCCGTTAACAGGTAGGCAATCACTCCCGTTAATTTGACACTCAAGAGTACCATTTCCCACTCTGGCAAAATCAGCTTCTGTACAGCTACCGCCGCACAATAAACCAGCCAGTAGGTAAAGCTCATCAACATCAGAATGCGATCGGCCACTTCAGTTTCAGTGGAACAGGCCTCTTTATCACTGATTAACAACCCCAATCCCGCCAGGGCTGCGATCGCAGAGGCAACCATTAAATAGTCGTGCCAGGAAAAATGCAGCATTTTGCGTACCAAACATGCTAGAACCGAAACTCAGTCTAAAGGAATACCTCAAGGAGCGCCCAGTAATCCTTACAAACAGCAATACTTCTGGCCCAGGTCTTAACTCATCGCAAAAAACCCTGACAAAACTCAAAGTTTTATCAGGGTTTTAACCTCAGGGGTAGGAGAATTCGATCGGGCCAAAAAGGGTAGTTAGCCCGAGAAAATGCCCCCGGCCAGACTTAAGCAGGCCTTGACATTTCGTTACATTCTTTTATCCTTACCGTTGGGAGTCGAAGGAACAAACCGGCCATCTCGCCAGGTGCCCTGGATTTGGGTGCCATTGGCAAAGGTATAGATCCCTCTGCCATTTTGTCTGCCATCTCGAAACTCCCCTTCGTAGCGATTCCCGCTGGCGAAGGTACAAACGCCGTAGCCGGTAAATGCATCGCTCCGAAACTCTCCTTCACACCTCGTCCCATTAGCAAAGGTAAACGTACCGCTGCCCTGCTTGCGGTTATCTTGAAACCCACCTTCGTAGCGATTGCCGCTGGGGAAAAAGCAGGTGGCATTCCCATTCAGGGCATTATTACGAAATTCGCCCTCACACCGGGAACCATCAGCAAATACAAAAATGCCCTGGCCACTTCGGCTGCCATTACGAAATTGCCCCTGGTAGCGATTGCCGCTGGGGAAAAAACAAGTGCCGTTGCCATTCAACAGATCATCCTGAAATTCGCCCTCGCAGCGGGTACCATCGGCAAAGGTAAAAACTCCCTGCCCCTGGCGACGGCCATTGTCTAACTGCCCTTCGTAGCGGTTGCCGCTGGGAAAGACACAAATCCCAGGGCCATTGACCAGACCATCGCTGGAAGCAGCGCCCTGGCAATAGCCACCATCGACCCTGGCCAGAAGAACATTGGCAGAAGCGGCGGGGATCTGGGCAACATAGCTGATACTATGGACACTGGTTGTAATCAGCACTAATGTACCCAAACGCGGCAGGATTTGCCGAATCAGGGGGAATAATAACTCGGTTGAAGAGTAGTTAGTAGTTAGTTTGGTCTGTCGCACGACTTGGAACCTTAACAGATGAATCGACACAAGGTTTACTGACTGGAGAGCAGAACAATGAAATGCCATGCAATTGAAAACTAATATAGCGGTTTCGCCTAAATCAAATACACTCCTGATTGCGATATCAACACTCCGTAATTAGCTTTAGTTGTCAACATTTCTGATCTGTCGTAGTGATGTATCTTCCCAGTTTGAGTTTGATTGCTCATCGGATCTGGTTTCGCTGGAGTTGAGAGCTAGCGATCTCTGACTAGTTCTACTGTTGTAAGTTTCCTTCCCGTTTGCCCATGCTGTCATTGCTTTCCACCTTCACCCTTGCTCAAGTCATTTCTACTCCCCTACCCCCAAGGGTGCAACCACCTCAGGATGCAATTCCGCCTCAGGAGCGGGTACAACCCCAGGAGACGCTCCCTCCCCAGGAAGTGTTTCAACCTCAGGAAGTACGGCCCTTACCAGGCCAACTTGATGCCATTCCGGTGTTTAACAGCAATAGCCCGGAAGTGGTTCAAACCGAAGGAATTCTGCTCTCCTCCTTTCCCCCGGAGGGCAAACAGGTTCCCTCTGCCCACCTGAACTTTCCCTTTCAGGGCAGGTTTGACCTGTTTAGCCATCACATTGCCCGGGCCAGGGTGGCGGCGGAGACGCGCACCTTGTTTCAGGGTGTACTGGTCTACAACCCCACCACTGAACCGATTACCTTAGATATTTTGCAGGGAGCCAGCTACCTGACCCGTCCTGATGCCCTGTTTGTCTCCCTCCCCCCCTACGTAGAAGATCCGGTGGGGACGGTCTTTGCCGGCCCCGGAAGTCGGGCCATGAACGATGTGTTGCGGGGTCGGCGACAGGGCAACTGGCCGGCGGTGGTAGTAATTCCCCCCAGGCAGAGTCAGATGTTGATGAATCTGCCGATTCCCGTGGGAACGGTCACCCCTTCTTCTAATGGCCGCTCTACCCTGTTGCGGTTGTGGAGTAGTGGGCCCGTGTACGTGGCCAATCTGGCGATGTTTGCGCCTCTCAACCCGGACAAGAGCGAACGCATTCCCACCCTGGAAGAGTGGGAAGCCCTGCTGGTCAACGGTGGACTATCTGGCCCCCGGGACATTCCCCCAACTTCCCCCAAAAACCTGGCCACCTTTTCTCAGATCACCTACGGGCGAGTTGCCGGCATAACGGTTGGTTCTGAGTGGAAAGCCAACCTGACCGATAGCCCCAAGGTCGATTACTTGAGTATTCCCAAGCGGGGGCGAGCCTTTTCCTACGGGATCAGTACCCTGCACCGAGGTACCCTGGGAACGGCCCAGGTGCAGAGTGCCAGAATGCTGGCCCGCTATCCCGATACCGCCTACGAGGGTAACGGCAACTATGCGGTGCAGTATAGTCTGACCATGCCCCTGTATAACGCTACCGGCCAGCGTCAGACCGTTGCGATCGCCCTGCAAACGCCGCTGAAGGCCGATCGGGCCAAGGGTGGGCTGCTATTTGTCAAGCCACCGGAGGAACGGGTATTTTTCCGGGGCCCTGTGCGCCTGCGCTATACCGATGATCGGGGAATTGCCCAGACCCGTTATATTCATATCGTGCAGCAACGGGGCCAGCAGGGAGAACCGCTGATCAGCCTGAATATGCCAGCCGGCGATCGCCGGCTGGTGCAGTTGGATCTGCTTTACCCTCCCGATGCCACTCCGCCCCAGGTAGTAACCATCAAAACCCTGGGCAATTAACCGATCGGCCGCTACAACGGAGAATCCCGGATGCAGGAAGAAAGTACAGTCGTTCCCTGGCTTTACTGGTCCCTCTTACCGGTTCACCGGCTGTTTTTGCGGCTTTATTTTAGTCAGTTGGTGATTCAGGGGGCAGAGCATTTGCCCGCTCAAGGCCCCCTGGTACTCGCTCCCAAGCATTACAGTCGCTGGGACCCGGTGATCATTGCCCGACTGAGTCGAGAACCGATCTGGTTTATGACCAATGCCAACCAGTTTGGCGGAGTTCAGGGCTGGTTTATTCAGCGCTTAGGAGCCTTTCCGGTGGATTTGAACCGCCCCCGGGTTTCGAGTTTTCGTTACGCGATCGACCTCCTGGCTGCGGGTCAGAAACTGGTACTGTTCCCCGAAGGCGGAATTGTCCGCGACCAACCCCTGCGTAACCTGAAACCCGGTCTGGCCCGCCTGGTATTGCAGGCGGAAACCAGGACTCCAGAACCTATTCCCATCCTGCCGATCGGCCTGCGTTACGACCCCGATCCGGTATGGCGGGGCAGGGTTTACCTGCAGATTGGCCCACCCCTCTATAGCAGAGACTATCGCCGGGAAAGCGAAAAGCAAACCGCCCAGGCCCTGACCACGGCCCTTCAGGCGGCCTTGTTGACCTGCCTGGAATTACCTCAATCCTGAAGCCCTACTTGCCCTTCTTCTTTTTGCCTTTCTCTTTTTTTTCCCTGGCATCCAGGGGCCCTTCGATTTTGGCATTGAAGCCAAACACTTCCCGACTGCCAGCTAAGGGCACCAGGGTCACTTCCCGTTCATCCCCCGGTTCAAAGCGCACCGCCGTTCCCGCCGGAATATCTAAGCGCATACCCCGGGCTGTCTCCCGATCGAAGTCGAGAGCCCTATTCACCTCATAAAAGTGAAAATGGGAGCCTACCTGAATCGGGCGATCGCCGGTATTGGCCACCTTCAGGGTCGCAGTGGTTTTACCCGCATTCAGTTCGATCTCACCTGCGTCAACAAAAAGCTCTCCCGGGATCATAAGGTACTCCTTTAATTAATCTGGATTAGACTGCCTGCACCAGGTCGCTGGCATCGGGTCGGAGAGGCTGGTCAGCCTAACGAATTGGATCGTGAACGGTGACCAACTTCGTACCATCGGGGAAGGTAGCTTCTACCTGCACTTCATGAACCATTTCTGGAATGCCTTCCATCACATCATCCCGGGTCAACAGGGTCGTACCGTAACTCATCAGGTCAGCCACCGATCGCCCATCTCTGGCTCCTTCTAAGATGGCAGCTGAGATATAAGCAACTGCTTCCGGGTAGTTCAGTTTTACTCCCCGCTCTTTGCGCCGTTCTGCCACTAAGGCAGCAGTAAAAATTAGCAGTTTGTCTTTCTCTTGCGGTGTCAGTTGCATCGTTACTTCTTCGTTCTTAGAGAAACAATTGGGGTGACTTTAATAGTTAAAAGCAAAAATAAACCAGCTCGATTAAATTTATGATTTCTACCAATTGAGCCAGATCTGACCACGATCTTTCACAAACAGCCCTAACAGGTTCCCGGTTGTTCTACCTGAGCAATCCGTTAGAGCCGTCTGACCTTAGCAGCTCTGGCCAATCTGCCAGACCCGGGGAATACAGGCCGGTCGCTGGGCGTAGACCGGGCGTAACAGATCCCAGAGGGCGAGAAACCACTGCCGAGCTTCTACCGTTGAATCGCCCCGGTAACGGGCCAATAAACCCGATTGCAGGCGAGTCACCCCAGAGATTCCCGGAGCCCCCTGCCAGAGCGATCGGGCCTGGGCCACCAGATCTGGCTCTACGGCCTGGCCCAGCAGGGCAAAACTCCCGACTACCGGACACCCTGCCAGACCATGGGGACTATGAAACAGTTCGGTACTGCCAGGAAGCCACTGCCGATCGAGCCACAGGGGTTTGCCCGCCTGCCAGACTTCTGTGTGCGATCGCCAGTCCCCTGCTAAAAACCGCTCCCCCCGGGCACTGCGTCCAAATCGGGTGATATCCCAACCCACCCAGGTCGCCCCAGGGGCCAGTTCAATCCGCATTTGCTGCCGGTAGCGGGCCTGCTCAAACACGATTGTGTCCTGGGGGAGCCATTCTAAACAGGCTCCCGGCCCGATTTCGGCTGTAACCTGCTGAATCGCTTCCTGGCCATTACTGCGATACACCTTTGCGGCGGCAGCCGTGGTGACGAGAGCCTGACTGGCAGGCTGCAGGTGCAGAAACAGAGACAGGCGATCGCCTCCGACGATACCTCCGGCCGTATGCAGGATGACACTGTGGCAGACAGTTTCGCCCTCGGGGTAAAAAGGGCGCTGTACCTTTAAGGGAGCCCGCACCTGACTCTGGATCAGTTGGGTAGAGCTGCCCACCGGAGCATAGTCCAGCTGCAACTGCCCATGCCAGCCCCGGGTTTGACTTGAGTTTTGCGCTAAGTTTTGAGCTGATTCAATTTGCAACACAGAATTGGCGAACCAAATTTTAGACAAACAATAGCATCAGTCAGGGCAGAAGCTAAAGCCCCTCAACGGTCAGCCTGCAACAGAGCCAAAAGTTCCAGGAAGACCCCATTCGTCCAACCAAACCCGACTTCGTTGGAACTGTAGCCAAAGAAAATCTCGTCGGACACATTGGCTGAACAGTTGTAGACATCGTATTTTTCTAGCAGCGTTTTCGTCCGCTCAAACTCCTGCACAATCAAATTAATGAACTTCTGACCAATCCGTTCTGCCTCCTGGTGGTAGCCATAGCGGAACAATCCCTGGACTGCGAACAGGTGCAGAGGGGCCCAGCCAAACGGAGCATCCCACTGGTTACCACTGACATGGGTACTGGTCATCAACCCTCCCGGCGCTTCAAATTTCTCCAGGTTCTGGACGACTCTGGCAGCCTGGGCCGGACTGGCAATGCCCGCCCAGAGCGGATAAAAGGTCGTGAGAAATTCGTAGGGACGACGGCTCCCCGTGCGAAAGTTAAAGTCAAAATACAACCCGGCCGCTTCGTCCCAGAGAAACTGGTCGATCCGTTCGTGCCGCTCCCGGGCCCGGCCTCGCCACAGGTGAGCCTGTTCTGGCTGATCCAGCAGGTCGTGCAGGGTCGCCGTGTCCTGCTCCATCTGGTACAGCAACACATTCAAGCAGACGGGAGCGTAGTGGATAATATCGACGCTGAAGGGGCCAAACCGATTGGTGATGTCAAAGCCCGACTCCCGCATCGCCCGATCGCCCTTATAAAACAGATCGGTCAGCCGATCTTGAGCGTCGTCATAGTAGAGACTCAGGTCATAGTCGGTGACGGCAAACTGCTGGTAATACTCCCGCACCCGATCGTAGTGGGTTCGACCCTGGTCATCTTTTTCTGAGGCCAACACTTCCGGGGCCGGCCCTTCCCCCAGGGCATAGTAGCGAGACAGACCGGTGACCGAGTTGAGGTGGGGCGGCACGGTCCAGAAATAGTAGTAGCGTTCGACGATCGGCAGCAGTCGTTGAAGCCACTCTTTATCCTGGTTGTGGGCAAACTGAGCCAGAATCATCAGGGTCAGAACGGGAGGCTGAGATCGAGACAACTGATAGGTTCGGTTGGCATTCAGAATCATGCCGTAATGCTCAATCTCATAGACCAGTTGTTCGACCATACTCTGGGCCAGCACCGTTTCTCCATCCCGCAACAGGCCGAGTTGAATGAAGTAGCTGTCCCAACCATACATTTCGTTAAACCGGCCTCCCGGCACCACGTAGGGATGGGGCAGGTAAAGTAGCCCATGCTCCTGAATCTGGCTGGGATCGGAGGGTAATACCCGCAGTTCAATCTGGCTCCACTCTTCGGCAGGGAGAATTTTTTGTAACCGCCGGGCGATCGCCTCCTGATCTTCCTGGGGAGAGAGATAAATCAGACAGGGTTTGCCAGCGGGCTCTTCCAGTTTCGGGTCTTGGGCCGCCTGCAGAAGGTGGGCCTGGGAACGGTAAAGGGTTTTCCAGGTGCGTTTGATGTAGTCGCGCACCGCCTGAATTTGAGTGGCAGGAGGAGAACTAGTCGCTACCATAATCAATCCTCGTAAAATTTCTTGGGGTCGGGGCAGAGAGTTGGCGGTCAGGGCCGTGGGCTACATTCCTGGCAGACAAGGAACCCGAAGTTGGGTCCAGCTATCAGGATTGACGGATCAACAGGGCCACGGGAAATTCAGCCAAAATTTTACTGACCACCAGGCGATCGCCTGCTTCAACCGACTGATTCGTAATGCTATTCGTCCATTGACCAGCCCAGTTTGAGGGCAACTGAATCGCTGTATCCTGCCAGACTTCGCCACCGATCGGAAACGCTCCCGGTTGCACCAGACGGGTAAAAAAGCGGGAGGCGATGGCAATCATCTGCTGGCCTTCAAACTGTCTACCAAAGGCGATCAGGTGATCGCTTTTACTACCTGTGACGGCCAGGGGTTGATAATCTCCCTGTTGAAATAAGGTCAGATTTTGCTGCCTTGCCTGCAACAACCGGGCCATTAAAAACAGTTTAATTCGGCCATCTTTGCGGGTTGCAAACAATTCTTGCATCAGGCCAGATAGATCCTCTTTGCTGCGGGTTTTTAAGTCCCGCAGGGTGGTAACTCGCTGCTCATAGTCCACCGGACGGCGGTTATCCGGGTCTACCATACTGAAGTCCCAGAACTCCGTGCCCTGGTAGGTGTCGGGCACCCCCGGCATGGTGTATTTCAGGAGAACCTGAGACAGAGAATTGAGCATTCCGGCTTCGGCAACCTGTTGTTGAAAGGGCAAAAATTCTTGCAAAAATTCATTTGTCTCTGGTTCGGCCAGAATCTTTTCGGCAAACGCCGCATAGCTATTCTCGTACTCTTCGTCGGGGCGCAACCAGGCGGTGTGCCGTTTGGCTTCTTTGACCGCTTTAATCACAAAATTTTGCACCCGATCGGCAAACTCTCCATACTCAGGGTCGGCAAAGGGAAAGGCACCCACCAGGGTTTGATAGAGGAAATATTCATCATTGCGATCGGGAATGGTGCGGGTGGTCGTTTGAACCTTGTGGCTGGCATTGATTTCGGCCCAGCGTTTGACCTGGGCACTCCAGATCTCCGGAATCTCTGATAGGACATTTAAACGAGCCCGGGCATCTTCCCCCCGTTTTGTATCGTGGGTGGCGGTCGTATTCATCGAGTGTTGCCAGTGCTGCACTTTTTGCTGGTTAAACTCGTGAAATTGAGCCACAGAAATCCCAAAGTGAGCAGGATTCCCCCCCACTTCATTCAAAGAAATTAAGCGGTTATAGACATAGAACAGGGTATCTTCAATTCCTTTGGCAGTTAACGGTCCGGTCAACTGCTGAAACCGCATGACAAATTCAAAGCGATCGGTCTTTTGCTCTTCCGTCAAAAACTCTTCCTCTCGCCGCAACAGCAGGGATTCAATATAGTCCAGCTCTTTTAATAAGAGGGGAACATACTTTCTGGCTTCGGCTATCGTGGTCTGAACAATCTGGCGATCGCTGTCACTCACATCGCTGGAAGTAATATAAGTCCGATAGATGGGAAACAGAGCCAATACTTCTGTTAAAGCCCGCTTTAAGCCATAGGCCGTAAAGTCACTGCCATAACGATTTTGACCCGCAATTCGCTTCAGCCGTACCGCCAGATTGTTCACATCTCCAGCCAGATTTTTCTCGATAATCAGGCGCTTCTTCTCGGCGGTCAGCAGGTCATATTCCCTGTAGGATCCGGTGAAGCTGGCGTAAAAATTGCTCAATGCTGACTGATTGTCGGGGCAACAAAACAGGCCATTAATATAATTTAAGGATTCATAGCCACTGGTACCCTGAATTGGCCAGGTTTCAGGTAATTCTTCCGTCAATTCCAGAATTTTTTCGACTGTAATATAGACATCTCCGGCCTTTTCCCGCAGCCGTTCCAAATACTCCGTGGGATTATACAACCCATCAATATGGTCGATCCGTAAACCAGTAATTTTGCCCTCTGTAATCAACTGAGCAATCAAACTATGGGTTTTATAAAAAACCTTGGTTTCCTCTACCTTGACTGAGATCAATTCATTAACAGTAAAGAACCGGCGATAGTTAATTTCTTCCGCTCCCACCTTCCAGAAAGACAGTCGATAAAACTGATCCTTTAACAGGCTATCCAGGGGGTTAAAACTCTCCGGATTGCCCGGTTCACCATTAAAAAATTGAATATTTTGATCAATAAATTCCCTGGCCTGTTGATTCCCTGTATAAAGTTCCCAGAGTAACCCTTTGACAAAAGCAATCTGGTCGTAGCGTTCTCGTCCTTTCGCTACCGCTGGCAGATTTTTGATCAGATAAAGAATTCCCAGAATCTTGACAAAATCGGGATGGTTGCGCCCCAGAGATCGGCCCAGATGTCCCAGATTTTGAGTTAAAAATTGTGGGTAAGACTCAAGCCGAATTGGTAACTTTAAGCCATAGTAGTCTGCCTTTAAACCGGCCTCATCGTAGGTCAGTTTAATTTCTCCCCGTTCCAGGGCATTACTGTAGAGGTCACCCAATAATGGGGCCAGCACCCGCCCATTGATATCTTCGTAGAGGTGGTTCCAATCAATATCAAAATAGTCAAAATAATCGGAATCAAGCCCATTTTCCAGGACATCCATCAGCCATAGATTTTGACTACTATAGGCCATGTGATTGGGCACAATATCCTGCAGCCAGCCCATCTGGTGTTGCTGAATTTGCTCGATTAATTGGTCAAATTCTGCTGCAGTTCCCAACTCCAGATTGAGTTGGGTTGGGTCTACCACATCGTAACCATGGGTACTTCCAGAAGTCGCCTTAAAAATAGGAGAAGCATACAGATCAGAAATTCCCAATTCTGCCAGGTAGGGGACGATCGCCGCCGCCGCCGCAAAGGTATAACCGGGATGGAATTGAATCCGGTAGGTCGCCGCTGGAATTTTCATAGAGTAGGTTTTGAATAGAGTTTGATTTGAATTAAGAATTAGCGTTGATAAAGAGCAAAACTACTGCCAGGAATCGTAATCGTTTCTCCAAAGACCAGGGTTTCTGGCATGGTTGAGCCCGATCCAGACCACTTTTGGTCCGCCGAATCGAGAATTTTTTGCCAGTTCCCATCCGGTACTTTGGGGGTCAAACTGACCTCCGCCTGATTAAAGTTAAATAGACAAAAGATTTGGCCCTGATCACTCCAGCGGTGCAGCAATAGCAGTTTTGCTTCTTCCACCACCGTTGCCTCCAACCGTTGCTTATCCAGCTGCTTTAAAGCTGGTAGGGTACGCCGCAGGTGAATCAAATGCTGGTACAAATCCCAGAGCACTTTGTGTTGTCCTTCATGGCGTTTTTCCCATTGCAGTTGCGATCGCAAAAAGGTTTCTTCACTCTGGGGATCGGCGTACTCATTCTCCTGGTGAAAATGGGCAAACTCTTCCCTCCGTCCGGCCCGCACGGCTTCGACTAAGGCCGGGTCAGTATGGCTGACAAAGTAAAGGAAGGGCGCGTCCTCTCCGTATTCTTCTCCCATAAATAACAGCGGAATATTGGGAGACAGTAGCAAAACGGCGGCCGCCAGCTTTAACCCCTCAAAGGACACCAGATGGGTCAGCCGATCGCCGAGAATCCGGTTGCCGACCTGGTCATGGTTCTGGTTGAACACCACCATTTGCTTCCCCGGTATGGCCGTCGAGTCGCTGCCATGCCAGCGATCCCGAAAGGGCGAATATTCCCAGGAATAGACAAAACCACTGCGAATCGCCTTAGCCAGTTGTTCGCACTCACCATAGTCTTTGTAGTAGCCGATCTGCTCTCCGGTCAGCAGGGTGTGCACACAGTGGTGGAAGCCATCATTCCACTGGGCATCAATGCCGTAACCGCCCTGCTCCCGATCGCGCACCACCCGCACATCACTCAGGTCATTTTCTGCTGTCAGATAAAACTTTCTTCCCTGGCGGGCCGAGCAGGTTGCCACGGCTTCCGAAAGTTCCTGAAGAAAATGTCTGGCATTCATGTCCACAATATGGTCACTGGCATCCAGGCGCAGGGCATCGAAGTGAAACTGCTCAAACCAGTAAAGGGCATTTTGAATGAAGTAATTTCGCACCCCGTAGCTCTGGGGCCCATCAAAGTTGAGGGCTCCGCCCCAGAGCCCTTTGTACTTTTCGGTAAAGAAGGGAGCATACTCGCCGATATAACAACCCTCCGGCCCAAAGTGGTTGTAGACCACATCTAAAATCACGGCTAATCCCTGCTGGTGGCAGGTATCGATCAGGTGCTTCAGCCCCTCAACACCACCGTAGGAATGCTGCGCTGCGAAGGGATAGACTCCGTCGTAACCCCAATTGCGGTTGCCGGGAAACTGGGCGATCGGCATCAGCTCGATCGCATTAATTCCCAGGGCCTTCAGGTCGGGCAATCGGCGGATGATCGCTTCAAAGGTGCCTTCCGGCGTGAAGGTTCCGGGATGCAGCTCGTAAATAATCAGGTCTTCCAGAAGAATCCCCGGCCAGTCCCGATCGCTCCACTCAAAGGCCCGGTGATCCACCACCTGGGAAGCCCCATGCACCCCTTCCGGTTGCAACTGGGAGGCCGGGTCAGGGCGAGTATGGGCCCCATTCAGTTCATAGACATACCGAGTTCCCGGTGGCACATGCTCCGCCGTTGCCTGCCAGTAGCCAAATTCCATGGGCTGCATGGGCAAGACCCGCTCGGTGGGAGATAAAAGTTTCACGGCCACCTGCTTGAGTGAGGGTGCCCAGAGCGTAAACTGACAGCGATCGTCCCCCAGATACCAGGCTCCAACCTTCACAGCCTTTCCCCCTGCTTTCCGGTTTTTCCCCAAGCTATAGGTTTATTCACAAGTTGAAACCTGCCTTAAAGCGGATCTTCAACCATCCGACAAAGTAGCCCCGACAACCCCTGAGAATCTGCCCCGCCCCGGCATCGCCCCGATACAATAAACCATGTCCCCCTATGGTCATCCCTCCTTGGTTTCTCCTGCTTCTTCCAAACCGACCCTGATTCTGGTAGACGGGCATTCCCTCGCCTTCCGCTCCTATTTCGCCTTTGCCAAGGGGCGAGATGGGGGATTGCGGACCAAAACCGGCATCCCCACCAGTGTCTCCTACGGCTTTTTGAAGGCTCTGCTGGAAGTGATGGAAACGGAAAAACCGGGCTATGTGGCGATCGCCTTTGACCTGGGTGGCAAGACCTTTCGCCATGATGCCGACGAAACCTACAAAGAAGGCCGACCGGAAGCCCCGGAAGACTTCATGCCCGACCTGGAAAATTTGCAGGAACTGCTGGCGGCCCTGAACCTGCCGGTGATGACGGCTCCCGGCTACGAGGCCGATGACGTGATTGGAACGATGGCCCGTAAAGCCAGCAGCGAAGGGTTTCGGGTCAAGATTTTGAGTGGCGATCGAGACTTGTTTCAACTGATCGACCCCGAAGAAACCACCACCGTTCTCTACCTCAGTACCACCTTTGGTAAGGGCACCCCACCTCCCCGGGAGTTTGGGGTCGAGCAGGTGCAGCAAAAGCTGGGAGTCTTGCCCTCCCAGGTGGTAGATTACAAAGCCCTCTGCGGCGACCCTTCCGACAATATTCCGGGGGTGAGAGGCATTGGCGAAAAGACCGCCGTCCAACTCCTCAGCACCTACGGCTCCCTGGAAAAGGTTTACGCCTCCCTGGAAGAGCTAAAAGGAGCGGTGAAAAAGAAACTGATCGAAGGCCAGGAAGATGCCCGCCATTCCCAGTACATGGCCCAAATCCACCTGAATGTGCCCCTGGAAATCGACTGGGAAACCTGCAAGCTGAAAGAATTTAACGACGAGGCGGTACTGCCCCTGCTGGAAAAGCTAGAATTCCGCTCCTTCTTGAGTCGGATTCAAAAACTGCACCGCCAGTTCGGAACCGATGCCGCCGGGGCAGAAACGGAACCCGCCCCCCGGCCCCAGTACAACGATCAGGATGGCGACCTCTGGTTTTTCTCCGCCGAAGACACGGCAGCGGCGCAGCAGGAAGTACCGCTGGAGATCTCCCCCGAAATTATCGCTACATCGGCCCAATTAGCTGCCCTGGTAGATCGCCTGAAAACCTGCACCGACCCTGCTACTCCCGTAGCCTGGGATACGGAAACCACCGCCCTGGAACCGAGGGATGCGGATCTGGCCGGGATCGGTTGCTGCTGGGGAGCAAACCCAACGGATATAGCCTACATTCCCCTGGGCCATCGCCAGGGTCCCAACCTCGATAAAGCAACGGTACTGGCAGCCCTGAAACCCATTTTAGAAAGCCCCCAGTATCCCAAAGCCCTGCAAAATGCCAAGTTCGATCGCCTGGTCTTGCGCTGTCAGGGTATTCATTTGCAGGGCGTGGTGTTCGATACGATGCTGGCCAGCTACGTCCTCAACCCCGACGACAACCACAACCTGACGGATCTGAGCCGCCGTCATCTGGGGGTGACGGCCCTTAGCTACAGTGACCTGAATATTCCCAAGGGCAAGACGATCGCCGACCTGGAGGTGGCTACCGTTGCCAATTACTGTGGTCTGGATGTCTACACAACCTACCTGCTGGTGCCCCAGCTCCGCCCTCAGTTAGAGGAAATTCCGGCCCTGCACAAACTCCTCCTGGAGGTTGAGCAACCCCTGGAGCCGGTGCTGGCCGAGATGGAGTACTGCGGGGTTCGGATCGATTGTGATTACCTCCAACACCTGTCGAAAGAACTGGAAACCGACCTGGCAGCGATCGAGCAACGGGCCTACGAAGCGGCAGGCCAGACCTTTGGCCTGGGTTCCCCCAAACAACTGAGCGACCTGCTGTTTAACACCCTGGGCCTGGACCGGCGCAAGTCCCGCAAGATCAAAACCGGTTACTCCACCGATGCCGCCACCCTCGAAAAGCTCCAGGGCGACCATCCGGTAGTCGATGCCATTCTAGACCACCGCACCCTGACCAAACTCAAGTCTACCTACGTCGATGCCCTGCCCCTGCTGGTCAGGGCCGATACCCAACGCATTCATACCGACTTTAACCAGACCGGCACCAGCACCGGGCGGCTGTCTTCCTCCAACCCCAATCTGCAAAATATTCCGATTCGCACGGCCTTCAGTCGGCGCATCCGCAAAGCCTTCATTCCCCAGGAGGGTTGGGTCCTGGTGGGGGCCGACTATTCCCAGATTGAGCTGCGGATTCTGGCCCACCTGAGCCAGGAGCCGGTATTGCTGGAAACCTACCGGAACAATGAAGATGTCCACCGCCTCACCGCCCGTCTGCTGTTAGAAAAGGACGAGATCAGTTCCGAAGAACGCCGTCTCGCCAAAATTATTAACTTCGGGGTGATCTACGGCATGGGGGCCCAGCGTTTTGCCCGGGAGTCGGGGGTAAAGGCGGCAGAGGCCAAACTCTTCATCGAGCGTTTCAACGAACGCTACTCCCGGGTGTTTGCCTACCTGCAACAAATGCAACGGGAAGCCATCTCCCGGGGCTATGTGGAAACCATTCTGGGCCGACGGCGTTACTTCAACTTTGGCAGCGATGCCCTGAAGCGGTTACGGGGCACTGACCCGGGGGCGATCGACCTGGGCAAGGTCAAAACCCGAGACCAGTTCGATGCGGGCATGCTGCGGGCTGCGGCCAACGCGCCAATTCAGGGTTCCAGCGCCGATATTATCAAGATTGCCATGGCCAAGCTGCATGACCTGTTGCAGAACTATCAGGCCCGCCTGCTGTTGCAGGTGCATGATGAACTGGTGTTTGAGATGCCCCGGGAAGAATGGCAGGAGCTGGAGGGCAAGATCAAACACACCATGGAATCCGCCGTCACCCTGAGCGTGCCCCTGCTGGTAGAAATCCGCTCTGGCGAAAACTGGATGGAAACCAAATAACTACGAAAAACCCCGCCTATTCCGTAGCCTGCTGAAATCCGGCATCATAGGCCGCTTCAGCCCCAACTGGCAGTTGTCGGCCCCGACCTAGCCTGCCATCCCAATAGCCCGCATCCCACCAGAGGTACTGTTGCCGCTGCGTCTGGAAGGCGTAGGGATTGCGGGCCGCTAATTGCAACCATTGTTGTGAGTGCCGCAACTTCTCAGCCTTGTCGGGTTGCCGATCGACCATCAAGACCCGGGCGATCGCCAGCATACGGCGGCGCTGGTCATGGCGAATGTTGGCCTCCGTGTTGCCTAATCCGGCAGCATCCCAGCGTTGTTTGTCCGGGTTCCAGAAACTCCAGACCCGGGCTTCTAAAATCGCCTCCTGGCCCCGCAACCCCCGTTTTCTGGCCTGGGCCAGGTATTCTGGGTAACCGGGACGACTCATCACCGCCAGGGGTGCCTGGTTGGCCAGGTCAATTCCGTTCAGGGTTTCTTCCGGGGATAGGGTCAGCTTCAGGGCTCTGACTCGCTGCTGCCACTGGGCGGTCTGGTCTTGCAGGCGGCGGAGTTGATGAACATCGGCTTCTTCCGGTTTAGAGCAGTTGTAACGGGCCTCTTTACAATGCTGAAACGAAAAGCTACCCAGGTTCCAGACTCCATTACCGGGGTCGGTATGACCATAGTAAGCCGAAGTTCGACTGCCATCGGGGGCCCGGGTGCCTTCAGCATGGCCCACAGCCCGGGCCACCAGGGAATCTGATCCACCAATAAATAAACCAGCTTGCTCTCCCTGGGAGGGAGTTGCCCGGGTCTGGACGGAGGTGACGGGCCGGTTGGCCACCCGCTGGGGGTGACCAGCATCAGGTGGGGCGGCAGGTTTAACCCCCGGTAAATAGGCGATCGCGATCAGGGCGACTCCAACCCATCCGGCCTGAATCCAGAGAATCAGGTGTCTTTCTTCCATCGTCCCAGGCCGTCTGGCCCTGACCGGAGCCTGGGTTTGAGGGGGGCGGGGCTTGTGGCGATCGAGGGTCTGGAGGGAAGACATAGGAACCTGATAAAGTCCTCCTTTGATAATAGTGGAAAGAACAGAATTACTAACGATTTTTCAACCCTTTTCCTGCCCCTCCAATCCCCTGCAATTCTCCGTAGTATTCCCCTTTACAGCCACCTCCAGTTCTGAAATGCTTTGTTTACACTGGATGACGCTTCTCACGGATTTTTTGCAATGGTAAAAATAAGGATTTGGGGGACATTGCTGGCAATGCTCCTGGTTTTTGTTAGCCCATCTACCCCAGCCTGGGCGGCCAGTCTGCCAGCGGAGCCGCTGCCGCCCCTGGATCGCCCTGCTACCTCAGTATTTTCCCCTGATAACTCCTTCAAGCCCAGGATTGAAATTGCCCGGGTTCGTTCTGGCCTGTTGCCCGGGGTGATGTTAGGCGGCCATTACGAAGGCATTCTCAAGGTATTGCAGCAACGTTACACCGCTTCCAGCGACCAGGATGAACGCCTGGAACAGGCCGCCCGCCAACTGGTAGTAGAAGAACTGCAACGCCTGGGCTACGGAGTTGTCCGATCGCCTCAAGATTCTCTGTTTGAAGATCAACTGATCGATGAACCGGAACCGGCCCGCTTTTTACTGGGGGGAACAATTACCCAGGCTCATCTAAATTCCTACGGTTCCCTGCTGGGAGAATGGACCAATGACCAGCGATCGATCCGCTGGGAAGTCTTCGATCGGGAGGCTGGCAAGGTGATTTACCAGCAGGAAACCAGTGGCAGTGCCCGGGCAGAGGGGCGAGAAAATCTAACGGCTACCTACGAAGCGATTCGGGCCAGTTTGCAGACATTCCTGACCGAACCAGAATTCCTCAGGCTGTTGGATGCGGTTCCTGCGACCGCCCTGACTCCCGTCAATGGCCTGGAAATCGCCGCTACTCCCAGCGCCAGTCAGCCCCTGACGATCGAGCAAATCGCCAGCCAGTCGATCGCCTCGATTGTCCGGGTTCGTAATGCCATGGGACGGGGCAGCGGGTTTCTCTTAGATGCTTCCGGCCTGATTGTCACCAACTACCATGTGGTCGATGATGCCTTTTCCGTCAAAGTTGACCTCTACGATGGCTCCACCCACCTGGGGCGCGTCTTAAAGCGAGATCCAGCGGCGGATCTGGCCCTGGTCAAACTGGACAAAGACGTACCCGACATCAAAGGACTACCCCTCTGCCAGGCTCCCTCCATCAAAGTTGGGGAAGCCGTTGTGGCGATCGGCAATCCCCTGTCTCTGACCAATACGGTCACCCAGGGCATCGTCAGCGGCATTCGGACGATCGCCCATCGCACCTTAATCCAAACAGATACCGCTGTAAACCCCGGCAACAGTGGTGGCCCTCTATTCAACCAGTATGGCGAGGTGATTGGGATTGTGACTGAGAAAGTTTCCAGTCGGGGGGTGGAGGGATTGGGATTCGCCCTGCCGATCGGCGAATCACTACAACGGCTGAACGTTAAAGTCATCTCACCCCAGGGAACCCGGCAGACCGCCTGCGGTAATCCGGTGATCGCTTAGGGGCAGGCAACCCTATTGCGGTTTAAGCAACTGGCCTGACAACCAATTCGGTGAGAATCGGTCAATAAGTACAAACAACTAGTGAAACGCTTTGGGTAGGGACGTTATTATCAACGAATAACCTGTCTTATCGTTCGCCCCCTTACCGCCTCAGGGCATCTTGTGACCTTGGCAACTCCCTCTTATCTCATCGCCGTTTCAGATGTTGCTCCATTACTGGGAGATGTGCGGATTGATATGGCAACCCTGGCCTTAATGTTGTCGTTCTCTGCCTTCTTTTCTGGATCAGAAACCGCCATCACCGCCCTGGATAACTTGAAACTCAGGGCCCTGATCAAAGAACAGGGAGATCCCACCCGAATCTTTACTCTAGTCTTGAGCAACCGACGCAGGTTTATTACCACCCTGCTGGTTGGTAACACCCTGGTCAATAACTTTGCCGCCATCCTGACCAGTAATTTGTTTAGTCTCTGGTTAGGCAATCAGGCGATCGGGATTGCCACCTTTGTCGTCACCTTTCTCACCCTCACCTTTGGAGAAATCGTCCCCAAATCCCTGGCGATTAACAATGTCATGCCCCTGTTTCGCTGGGTGGTTCATCCGATCTATGTCCTGAGCCGCATCCTATCGTTTTTGGGCATCATCTGGCTGTTTGAAAAGATTACTCAATCTGCCATTCGCACGTTTCAGGGGAATGTGGTGCAGCAGGGTGAATCGGTCAAGGACTTGCAACTGATGATTGAAATCCTGGGGGGCAAAGGGCAACTGGATTTAGACAAACACCAACTTCTAAATAAGGCCCTGATGCTGGATAAACTCAGTGCCCGGGAAGTGGTCAAGCCGCGCATTGATATGTGTACGATTTCTCGCTCCGCCTCCCTGCAGGAACTGGTCGATCTCTGTCTGGAAACCGGCTATTCTCGAATTCCGGTGCAGGAAGAATCGAAGGATGAAATTGTCGGCATTGTGCGGTTAAAGCGGGCCCTGCAACACCTGCTCTACCTGCAAAAAAATGGGCAGAGTGGGTGTTCCGTCACGGAAGCTATGGACCCTCCGGTCTATGTACCAGAAACGAAACGGGTCACCGACCTGCTGAAAGAAATGCTGCAACAGAGACTGCATATTGCAATCGTCGTCGATGAGTACGGGGGAACTGTGGGACTGGTCACCCTGGAAGATATTCTGGAGGAGTTGGTAGGAGAAATTTACGATGAAAGTGATTTCCCCAGTCGCTCCCCGTTAACCCGCCCCGGTATCGCCCCCCGGTTTACCCCGGCCAGAAGTCGGTAATGTCGTAGCTCATCGCTTCTAACATCTGCCGCAGCAGGGGCAGACTCAGACCAATTACGTTGCTATGGCAGCCTTCGATTTGCTCGATAAATAGACCGCCCCGTCCCTCCAGGGCAAAACATCCGGCACAACCCAGGGGTTCTCCCGTTTCGACATAGGCCGCAATTTGTCGATCGCTAATATTGGCAAAGAACACCCGGGTCACCTGACAACGCACCAGAGCCCTGTACTGCGGGTCGATCGCAATCAGGGCGTGGCCCGTATAGAGTTCTCCTACCTGCCCGCGCATTTGCTGCCAGCGGGCGATCGCGTCTTCCGGGCCCGACGGCTTGCCATGAATCACCCCATTCAGAGCCAGAACCGAATCGCACCCTAAAACCAGGGTTGGCGGCTGGTCAGAGGTGGCTGGCACCTGGGCGGCGATCGTCTCAGCCTTGCGTAGAGCCAGGGTTTGCACCAACTCCGCCGGATCGCTTGTCTTAACCTGAGACTCGTCAAAGTCACTGGGTCGAATCAGAGGATTAATTCCGACTCCCTGCAGCAGGCGGCGGCGGGCCGGAGAAGCAGAAGCCAGAATAAATTGAATTGGCATAGAAGAACGGAAAAGGGATAAAGGATAAAAATTGAGTGGGCTGACTATTCCGTAGACCATACTACTCATTTAGCAGGGTTGTTATCTCCCCCCCAGCCCCCTGAGTTAACATCCCCTGAGCCGTTTCTATTGCTGCCCTATGCCTCTCACCTTTTCTCTACGTCCCGTTCAAGACCAGGATCTGGCTCAGGTTGTCGCCCTCGATCGGCTGTCCTTTGCTCCTTTAAGTAGCGATACGGAGATTGAACAGCAGTGGTTTAAAGCAGGGTTGAATCTCCCGGATCGCCATTTTTTCCTGGCGGTGGAAACGACGACGGGGGAGGGGGTTGGTTGCTACGGACAGTTAGCTCTGGAGCTCTGGCTGGCGGGCCAGAATTTACCCATGATGGGGATTGCAGCAGTAGCGGTAGCCCCCCACCGGCGGGGACAGCGGGTCGCCGGTCTGATGCTGGATCATGCGGTCCGAATGGCTCAGGAGCAGCGGCTTCCCCTGATCATGCTGTATCCGTTTCAGCATGGCTTTTACCGTAAGCTGGGTTGGGCCTGGGTGGGGCAAACCCAGCAGTACCGGGTGGCGACAACCCACCTGCCCACCTACCCGGAGCGATCGCAGATCCGCCCCTATCAGCCCGAGCAGCATGGTTCAGAGGTTCCCAGGGTTTACCAGCTAGCAGCCCAACAACACCAGGGCTGGCTGCAGCGGCGAGACTGGCAATGGCAGTCTCGCCTGAAACCAACCGGTCAGGAAATCTATGTCTATCTGGAGGAAGGAAATCTTCTGGGCTATGTGATCTTTCGCTTTGCCCTGCTTGACCCTCCCCAAAATAGCCTGGCAGCGATCGTTCAGGAGTGGGTAGCCCTGACTCCTGCGGCCTATCGAGGCATTCTGGGATTTTTGGGCTCCTTACGGGACCAGGTGACGACGATCGTCTGGAATACCTACCCCGAAGACCCCTTTCCCCACTTGCTGAAAGAACAGCGACGATCGCCGGTGCTGCGCCAGGAACCCTTTGAATTTGGCCTGACCCACCGGTTTGGCGAAATTGGTGGCGGGTTTATGTGGCGGCTGGTCGATCTGGAACGGGCGATTAGCGGCCGTCCGATTCAGCCAGTTCCTCCCTTTTTGCTGACCTTTGAGATCCAGGATCCAATTCTGGGAGCAAGCCAGATCACCGTGAGTTTTGCTGATCGCCAGATGCGTCTGGTGGCTGAGCCAGCTTCTCTCACTGTCAAAGTCTCGATCGAACAACTGACGCTGTTGTTTGCCGGGGTACGCCGCTCCATGGAGCTACTCTGGTTGGGTGAGATTGCCGTACAGGCCCATGCCCCCACCGCAGAAACAGACATCCCACTGCTGTTAACCCGCTTAGACACCGCCTGGACTCTGGCAGCGCCCTTCTGTTGGGACTTTTTCTAACTACTGGTCTTCGTCTGTCTCGGCAATTTGCAGGGCTTTCAGTTCATTGAGCTGTTGTTCGACACTCTTGAGCAAATTGTTGAGGGCGGGCAAAATGTTCATCTGATCATTGGTCACCAGGGGATAAAAGCGTGTTCTGGCACGAATTTCATCCACCTTTTGCTGCAAGTTCTGGGCGATCGAGAGGGCATCACGACTCAGAGAAGTGAGCTGTTGTTGTTGATAGAACTTTAAAGCAGCCCCCCGCAATACCTGCAGGGTAGCCTCTTCCCCATTGGCCAGGGGCATGACCCGCAGCCGCAGCAAAAGCCGCTGACGCTGGTAAAGGCGTTCGATTTCTACCTGCTTCGGTTTTTCCACAGGAATTAAGGGCAGGTGGGTCAAAATCTTGAGCTCGTCGATCACACCCTGCACTGTTTCCAGAGGCAAATCTTCCAGAACAGCCTGGGGAACCCCATTCTGGCTCCACAAAATGCGGCCATGGGTCTGCTGCCGTTCAAAATATAGCCGCCCAATCCCGTCTCCTGCCAGAACCCGCCCCAGTAACTCCTGAACCAACTCAGGAGCGGGCAGGGTGACCAGCGCTTCAAAAGACGCCGCCAGATGCTGGGGATGCAATTCCAGAACCAACAGGTTATTACCAGGCAGGGCCCCTGGGTCAGAATTGACCACACCAGCCTGAAAGTCAGACTTAAGAATAAAGGTAGAACTGTCTGGGGTTGCAGCTCCGATAGGGGGAGAATTAGCCCCGGCTGCCACGCCGTTGGGGGTGACCACTGTCTCTGTAGTGTTCTCAGAATTACCGTTTGGCCCAGCTACCACGGTTTCTTCCGCCGCCGCCTTTGACCCGGGTCTGCCTGGTTCGGGTAGACCTAATTCTTCCGGGCTATCGACCAGCAGGGTAGGATGGGAATTGCGATCGGACTTATCTGCTTTCGGTTTATTTTCGGGTTTTGGGGTCTGGCTGACCCTGGCCGCTTCTTGAGCAAGTTTCCGTTCAATCCGTTTGGCTACAGAATGGGAGCTTGAAGGAGGAGCCTGTGATTTCTTCTGGCTACCAGAATAGTTGAGGTAGGCCGTTAAAACGGCATGATGGATGTCCGAAGAAAGGGTCTGGGGCACCAGGGAACAATTCATGTACGCCAGAATTCTACGCACATAGTCAAGAGCGGCCGAATCATCCAGATTGACCATGCCCAACCTGAGCCGACTACCTTCCAGTGCCAGGGGTAACACCTGATGATATAAACAGGCTTCAAAGGGCAAAATACTATCAATCAGACGGAACATTAGCTCCGTGTCCATCTGAGCCAGCAAATCAGCCTGGGATTTAGCTGCTGCCCCTGAAGAAGCGACGGAACTACCAGACTCCATAGTTTGCGCCTCGCTTTGATCGCCTGGTGAAGACACCATAAAGGACTCATCAAACCTGTACATTTACTATCCTAGATGCCCAATCCTCAGATTTCCGGAGGAAACGCAGATCCTGACTATCTAAGGTAGAAGTAGAGCCTATTCAGATTACAACTATCTACTCTGTAACCGTTCATTGACTGATCAACGAAGATAACAGGTTGGTCGAAGGACTGATCGGTGGAGACGACACCTGTCAATCTGACTATAACCCTGATGTATAAAATTTAGCCTATTTCAACCCTGAAACGATGGTTTGTTTTCTATATTATTTGGCAGCTCCCCCCAACCAGGCCATAACCGTTTCCCGATCGGTTTTAGCCGCAAAAACCTTAACCGCATGATAATTCACTTTTTCCCTTAAACGGTAAATTTCTTTGACAGGACGATTTAATGCCTGGGCGATCGCTTCCTGGGATTGGCCCTGCAAATAAAGCTGCAACCATTCGGCGGCGAGCGGTCCGACTTTTTCGCACAGGTAAGCTTCAAAGCTCTTCTGCACCTTGTCCCGCAGTTCTTGCTGTTCCTCCGCCGCCTGTTGATCCTGGTACTGAGACATAGCCTGGGTATCTAACAAACTGACCGAGCTTTCAGACTCATCGGGAGAGACTTCTTCCGAAACCAGACGAATAAATTCTTTGGTCGGCACCTGAGTCATACCTCCCCGCTGGGAACGGCGCAGGTAATTGACAAACCGGTAGGAAAGCAGCGGCTGATTCCGAATTGGGCGCAGACAGTATTCCTCAGTAGTCGCCAGGAGTAAGGCATTGCGGAGGCGAGGGTCGGTGGTACATTTGGCTATCCAGAGGGTCTGCTGCTGCATATAGGTATCGTTCTGCAACAACTCCTGAATGACTTCTTGCAGCACATCTACCACCGTCCGCTGGCGATCGCGGGAAAGGGAAATCCAGGTGCGAATTTTGTTGCGAATCAGGAATAGACTGCTGAGTCGTTGAATCAAACTCTTATAGGCCCGTTCTGGGGGCATGCCGAGGTAGCGCTGGCAAAGAATTCGATAGCGATAGTCCATCGCCTGTCTGGCAATTTGCAGGCTGGTCGGAGTTAAATCATCAAACCGCGACGGGTCTTCGCCGATCAACCAGCAGATTATACTCTCCCGGTTACTGACGCTATAGCTGGGCAGGTCGTCCCCTAGCTGCGATCGCCATTCAGTTGCCAGTTCTTCAGCCAGTGTCATGTTATCCGTCAGTACCACAGGTGTTGTCCCAGTCTAAACGCCCTTCTGTAGAGTTTGCCTTAGGTTTTCACCTGGGTCACTCACCCGCATGGGTAGTAAACCGGGTCATCACTTTAACCATTTCTCAGGCAATTTCTACGGCGATCGCTATCCTGAGTTTTTCAGAATATCGAAGCAGCGCATCGACTGGTTTATTGCATTGTACTGATCGAACCTGAGACTGAAAGACCGCGTTACGATTTTTGATCTGTAAAACCTGAAATATTTGGGTCGCTCCCAGGGGCCTGGCAAGGCCAGACCCGGCATTTATTTTATTTCTGCGGCTCAGGGAGTTGGTTGCACATAGGGAGCCACCACCCCGACGGAAGATGGTGCGGTGGTTGGTAGCACCTCGGCGGGGGGTAACTCCTCTACGGGGGAGGGAGCCACCAGAACAGGTGGGGCAGCAATTTCAGGGGCGGCAGATTGCCCTATACCCGTCGGGGCCGTGGGCACTACAAAGTCAGCAGCCGAGCTGGCCGGGGCCGGGGCCACCGCCGGTCTGGCAGCCCTGGATTTGGGAGCTGGTTTAGGGGCGGGATTGACGGCAGCTTTGACCACGGGGGGAGCAGGCTGGTAGGAAGGCACCACTGGCGCTGGAGGTTTACCTTGGGGCTGGTTGGGCTGAACCGGGGGTTGGGACGGGATCGTTGCAGCTAACCGGGCAGCGGCCTGGATCGCCTCCAGTCTACGGATCTGGTCAGTCCAATCCTTCATCTCATCCTGGGCAATCAGATAAAGGGGCCGACCCAGTCGAATGTTAGTCGCAACCTCAATCGCCTGACGCAAATTACCCTCCCGGGCCAGGGTCCGGGCCAGACGCAGGAGAGGCTGATCTTCCAGGACTTGAATCGTCCGCTGCCAGCTCAGAACCAGGGTTTGGGCCTCCCCGTAAAGGGCCCGATCGGGCAAAATCCGCTGGGCTGCGGCAATAGCCGCCTGGAGGGCCGGAATCGTGCCCGTTGCAGCCTGTTGACGGGCCGCCGCCAGATAAGGACGATCTTCTAACCGTTCGATCTCCTCCTGCCAGTGGGCTGCCAGGGTTTGAGCCTGCAACGGTCGGGGTCGATCAGGAGCCACCTGGTTCGCCTGGACTACGGCCAGCCGATAGGTCACCGTTTGGCCCAGACTGGCGGTTAACTGGGCAATCTGGAGCTGGGTCAGATCTTCTAACTGGGCCTGCCAGTTCCTCAGGCTGGCCTGGGCCTGAGCGTAAAAAGGACTGTCGGGTTGGAGTTGGCGGGCGATCGCCATAGCTCCCGTCAGCTGAAAGATCTGGGTTGGCGTAGCCTGCCAGTTAGACTGGCTGGTCAGAGCCAATTTACGGGCATGGCTGAGCCAGATCAATTCCCGGGTCTGCCGCTCTAAGGCCGGGTTTAGAGCCGCCTGTTGGGCCACGGCGATCGCCCGATCCAGGTTGCCCACCTGCCATTGCCGGGTGGCGAAGATCAGCAAAATCGTGCTCCAGCGTTGCAAGTCAGGCTGGGCCGCTTCCCAGGCATAGGTGGTAGGGTCAATCTGACTTAAGCGAGTCAGGGCCAGACCCAACTGCTCAGGAGTCCCAGATTGCGCCAGTTTGTAGGCTTCCTGTAAGGTTTGTCTGGCCGATCGCTCCCGCAAAAGCTGCTGGACTAAGGCATTGGCCCGCTGGGAACGCCAATGTTCATCGCTTAAATTTCTCAGGGCAGCAATCTGGTCGGTCGCCTGCTGCCACTGCTGGGCCTGCATGGCTTTCTGAGCTTCAGCCTGGAGCGCTTCAGCAGTCTGCCACTGGGCCTGCCATTTGCCAATTTTGGCCTGTACCTGCCGGTAAACCGGACTGGATTGGGGAATCTGACCCGCAATAGCGATCGCTCCCCGCAGATCATTCTGCTCGACTTTTTGATCGGCTAATTGCAGCACCGCCCCAGACCAATCTGCCATTAAGCGCTGGGCTTCCTGGTGCAGGGGATGGTCTGGAGCCCATTGCTCTAGCATCTGTAATCCGGCCACCAGGTCTGGCAGTTGTCCCGAGCGGGTCGCTTCCTGGACACAGTAAAGCCGTTCCATGTCTGGAGCCAGGGGAGAAAGGGTCTGACAATTGGGTACGGGAGGCAAACTAAAGAGCCAGAGAAGAGCCGCTCCAGTGATACCAGACAGGGCGGTACAGGCGATCAGAGCAATTTTGCACCAATTCCAGAAGGGCGGTTTGGCCCCCTCGATCGCCGGCTCCGGTAAATACAGCAACCCTTCAGCCAAACCCTCCGCAATGGATAGGCGAAATGGGTTAACACTCTCGATGCCAAGTGGACGGTTAATCATGACTTCTCCCCTTTAACCTCATCATCGTCAGGGCGGTGCATCCGATCGAACTTGCGGTTGACAAATTCGACGCTTAACTGCTTGCGAATTTTAATTTCAACTTACAGTAAGCAACCCATTTGCCTGGAGAAGTGGGGGTAAAAATCCTTCTCCGGGCAGAGACTTGAGACGGCAGGGGAGGGTACAAATGGCTAAATTTAAGCCTCTGGCAACTGGCTCATTTGCTCTAGATTCAGGACTTCTGCCAGGGTTTCGGCAGTCATCAATTCCTTCTCTAAAACGATCTGGCGCAGAGACTTCCCGGTTTCTAGAGACTCTTTGGCTACTGCTGCAGCATTCAGGTAGCCAATGTGAGTATTGAGCGCCGTCACCAGGGCCAGACTGCCTTCCGCGTAGCTCAGGCATCGTTCCCGGTTGGCTGTAATACCCACCAGACAACGCTCCGTCAGGGAAGCAATGGTTTTGCCTAAAATCTCAATGCTCTGAATCAGGTTGTAGGCAATCAGGGGCATCATGACGTTCAGTTCCAGTTGTCCGGCCTGGGCTGCCAGGGCGATCGCCGTGTCGTAGCCCATCACCTGAAAACACACCATAGAAGTCATTTCGGCCATCACCGGGTTGTATTTTCCGGGCATGATAGAAGAGCCGGGTTGCACCGGGGGCAGTTGAATTTCTTTAAATCCAGTTTTTGGCCCCGAATCTAGCAGGCGCAGGTCATGGGAGATTTTGGCCAGGTCCTGGGCCAGGTTCCGCAGGGCTCCAGAGACATTCACGAAAGGAGCCATACTCTGCATCGCTGCCATCAGGTGGGGAGCCGGACTGAGGGACTGGTTAATCAACTCCGAGAGGACCTCGGCCACCCGGAAACGGTAATCTGGATGGGTATTGAGGCCGGTACCGGCAGCGCTTCCTCCCAGGCCCAGCACCGTTAAGTCTTTAGCTGCGGTCTGCAGGCGGGAGTGGTGATCTCGCAGGATGTAGGCCCAGGCCCGAAAGTTTTCGCCTAAGCGAACGGGAACGGCATCCTGCAGGTGAGTTCTACCGGAACGGATGACATCCTGGAACTCCCCGGCTTTTGCCTCTAGAGCGGCGATCGCCCCCTCCAGGGCGGGATAAAGGGTGCGTTCCAGGGCGAGCAAGCCGCCAATTCGGATCGCCGTTGGGATCACGTCATTGGTAGACTGCCCGTAATTGACATGGTCATTGGGGTTGACCCGCTGGTAGTTACCTTTCTGGTCGCCCAGAATTTCTAGAGCCCGATTGGCCAGGACTTCATTTATATTCATGTGGTGGGAAGTCCCGGCTCCGGCCTGGTAAACATCCACCACAAACTGATCCCGCAGGTTGCCCTGTAATACTTCATCGGCAGCAGCGACGATCGCCTGACTGATCTCGGTAGAAATACAACCCAGGTCGCCATTGGCAATGGCCGTTGCCTTTTTAATTAAGACACAGGCATCGACGTAGGTAGGTAGGGGTTTCAAGCCACTGATAGGGAAGTTTTCTACGGCCCTCAGGGTTTGGATACCGTAGTAAACCGTGTCGGGAATTTGCCGTTCTCCCATCGAGTCTTTTTCAATCCGGGCAGCCTGGGGGGTAGTCATGATGTAACTCTCTTGCGACGCAACGATCGATTCTTGCAAGAACTTTGCGATTCCACAAGGTATAGCCTTTCCCCAGTAAGTAAGGTCCGGGGAATGAAGGGTAGGAGTGAACTCGGTTGCGCTCCCATCCTCTCCCCTATCTCCCGGTGAGACAAACGCTATAAATTCTTACGAGTTGTGAGAACTTCCGGGCGAGGGTTAAATTTCCTGAAAGAGAGAAAAGAAACAGGCCCCCATCTGAAGAAGCTAACCATAAATTTATTTAACATTTCCGTGACCGAACATTGACCAGGGCTGATACCTGGGCCTTGCTCGCTTTAACAGTGTCGTTTCCTGTCAGGAGTTAACTGTTTATGAATAAGGGGTTGAATGTTAATACCGCCGGTTTTTTAACCGCCACTCAGCAGTTCTCTGAACCCAAGGTTAACTATATTGAAGCCCTGGCTTTCTACGACGCAACCCTGCAAACCCACCCCGATCGCTACGCCTGGACGGGCCGGGGCTCCGCCCTGCTAAATCTGGGCCAGTACGAAGAAGCGGTCACCAGTTACGATCGGGCGATCGCTCTACAAGCAGATGAAACCGCCTGGTACCACCGGGGAGAAGCGCTATTTCATCTGGGCCGCTACCAGGAAGCCCTGCGTAGCTACGAGCGGGCCTTGGAAATCGAACCCGACTTTGAAGCCGCCCTCTATAGTAAGGCCCGCACCCTGACCTGCCTGAACCAGGTAGAATTAGCCCTGCAATACTTAGAGGCAACTCTGGAACTCAGTCCCAAAGAGTACGGGGCCATCCTGGGGAAGGATAGTTGTTTTGATGGCATTCGCAACCATCCAACTTTTCAGGCCCTGATCAATCGCTCGATTAACTAAAAGGGTTTGGGCTCAGGAGGTCTACCTGCCAGCCTGCCCCCTTAGTTCAACCGCAACAGTGTCCGCCAATCCCGTACTGCCTTCTCTGACCAGAGCCAGTTCTGCCCCAGGGCATCGGCCTGGAAATTAACCGGATCGGCGGTTAACACTTTCTGTCGCAGTTTAGTCGCTTCCATTACCAGTTCGGCCCGTTTAGTCGGAGGCTGCCGATCGGCGGCCTGCATGGCCACTAAAGCCAGCCCGGCGTAGGCATTCAGGGTTATTTTCTCCGATTCTGGGGTTGACCCTGCCAGTTTCACAGCCTGAAGCCAGGAGCGACTGGCGGCGGTTGGGTCCCCTTCTTCGTAGTGAGCAAAGCCCAGGGAAGTCAGAGTGGCGACGGCTGGTTGAGCTTTTACCGAAGTTTCCCAGTAGCGACGGGCATCATCAATACTAAAGTTGCTATCACCCGCCCTGACCGATTGCCAGGCCAGGCGACCCATCAAGAAGGTGAGGGCCGGATTCCCCCCCTCCCGAGATAGAGCCGGAGTCATAACCACCGTCGCTTCCCGCAAAGCTCCCCGTTCTAGCAGAGCCTCGATCGAGCGCGTGGCTCCCGCAACATCCCTGCGGTTGAGCTGATCCGTGGCCAGGGCGGTGACTACCTGAGTACTCACCTGTTTCACATCCCCCGACTGATCAACGGAGCTAGAAGTGGTCTGACCCGGTAGGGGAGAGAGCAGGGCTGAACGATCGAACTGAGCCTGGGCAAACCAGATCCCCAACCCCAGGATAACCAGCCCCAGGGTCCCGGCCCCCAACCAGTAGAGGGGAGGGTTTTTGCTTGCAGGCTGACTGCTTTCAACGGGAGGTTGGCGCTGGCCCAGCACGACTTCCAGATTATGCTGAGCATCTTTCAGGTAAGGGTTGAGGTGCAACGCCTGCCGGTAAGCCTCGATCGCTTCGCTAAAATTACCCTGCTGATAAAACACCAACCCCAGATGATTATGCACTTCGGCCAGGGTGGGGTTGACTCGCAAAGCCTGCTGATAGGCCGCGATCGCCTCCGCCAGATAGCCCTGCTGATAGAGGGCCAGGCCGAGCTGATCGTAGGCCCGGGCATCCGTAGGATTGTCTCGAATTGCCTGGTTGCAGGCGGCGATCGCATCGGTCAACTTGCCGGTATCCGCCAGTAACCGTTCCAGTTCTTCCATGGCCCCTGTATGCAAGCCCGGGGAAGTTGTGGTTGAACTGGGTTTAACCCTGGGCACCGGAGTCAGCCGGGAATTGTCTGGCAGAATCAGATAATCCTGGGGTTGCGGCGTGACCTCTGTTTCCGGTAACAAGCTTTCAGATGGGGAAGCTGGCAGGGAAGGTGGATCTGCCTCTGATGTCCCAGGTTCCGCCTGGGAAAGCTCATTCACCAGACGGGCAACGGCAGCCAGATCATTGTGATAGTCCAGTTTGTCCAGTTCCAGTTCCTCTGGATCAAAGGAGTCCTCATCCAAGGCTTCGATATAGCTACTGCTAGAGCCATTAAGAGCCTGAGTCGGCCCTGGAGGGGCCACCGCAACAGCTTCAGACGGGGACAACCCCTCCGCCATTTCCGGGTCTGCCGTACCGGGTTTCAAACAGCCATCAAATTCGGGATGCAGATAGAGAATTGGCAGAGCCCAATACAATTGATTCGAGCTGTAGGAAGAAATTAACCCCTGGCGCGCCCGATTCAAACTCAGGTCGATCGCGTAGGCTTGCTTCAAATTGCGGTAGAACAGGCGGCTCAGATTCAGGGCGACATTATCGGGAATTCTTTCGGCCATGGCCAGCACCGCCGGAATCCCCCGCCGAATCAGAGCCTCAGCCAGGTTACCTGCTCCATCTCCACCGTTGGTTTCCGGTGTAGCGGTATAACTTCCTCGACAGGAGTTAAACACGGCCATGCGAATGCCGTTATTGACCAGCAGACCGGCCAGGTCATCGCCGCTCAGGGTTTCCGTCAGACCAGTTTTGCTGCTGACCAGATAGAGCTTGCCCCCAGAATTGCCCAAATTACTGTGGCCAGCGTAATGCAATACCTGGTAGTGGTTGTGTTCTAACGCCTGGGTCAGTTGTTCCCGACCGGGTTGCTCCAGAATCGTCAGTTGAATATCTGAGAACCGACCGCCCCGGGAACCACTGCGAAAATTAGTCTGTAACTCTTCCTGCAAATGGAGGGCTTCCTGCTTCAAGGCCAGCACATCCTGGTCGGTGGGAGCCGCTAACACCATCAAAATCTTGAGGGAGGAGTCAGAGTCCGGCGGCAACTGAAACTGAAACGGCGAGGCGATCGAAGTAGCGCCGGAATAATAGCGGGAAAATACCACATCGGTGCCCGTAGCCAGGGGGCGGTTGCCCGCATGTAACACCTCCCAGGGCAGCCGGGGCAGCCGGTTATCTTTCAGCCCCAGACGCAACCGCAACACTTCCTGCCGGTGCTGGGCAATCCCCTGGGCAGTCATCCAGCTATCGCGGATCGTGCCATAGAACAGAGCGTTGTAGAGTTTCTGACCAAAGGCTACCAGGTTCGCGATCGGTTGACTGCTGGGATAGAGCGGATCGAAGCCCGTCTGCTGGGGCTCTGGTAAGGCCGATAGCGAATCTCCCCGTAACAACCCCAGGAGCGGGTCATTCATCAGAAAACCAGCCTCGGTCAGCCATTCGTCTACTGACCAGGTGACCTGTTCTTCTGCTAAAGGCACCCCAGGCGCTACTCGCTCAGTTCGTACCAGGTATTCATTGTCCCCAATTGGGGTCACAGAAAGATGAAATTCCTGGGTCACAGCTACTCTCCAAGGAAATGGTTTAGATGCTTACCGCCAAACCCCACATTTCGATCGCGTTCTACCTTAGCTATCCGCAGCGACTTATTACAGATCAGCATAAATGGTACTTTCTTCTAGCGTACCCCTACCTGAGTAGACAACCAGAAAGAAGAAAGACGGATCATTTTGAGAATCATGAAAGATTTGACGTTAGATTGAAAAAATTTGTAACAACAGCGGTGACGATTTTGGCAGGATCAATCGGGTGTGGCGCAAATCAAAACCTGGTAAATGCTCTGAATCATCCTCGAAACTTTGTGAAAGCTTATTTATCATGACATGGGCTATTTACCTAGACGATTGGGATCCAGGAAAGTTACCGAAAATTCAAACATTTTCGGCCCAATGTAAACCTTCAAACAAAGTTTTTCCGGATGAATTCTGCTGCGATGGGAAGGAGTGATCTGGTAGATGCACCCTGATTTAGTCACCGGCCCTCTCAAAGGGCCGGTTTTTTGATCCTGGTGTCCTGGCTTAAAATCAAGAAACTTGTGCTTCGTCCCGGGCAGTGTCACAACCTGAGACGAGGCAATTTTTGGAGGACAGGACTTTATGGATCGAGCTGTAATCAAATTTTCTTCGGAAGACTGCGGAATATGCCACAAGATGTCTTTCTACGACCAGAAGGTAACTGAAGAACTGGGATTGCAGTTTATTGATGTCAAAATGCAGGACACTGCGACCTATCGCAAGTACCGCAAAATTCTTCTCACCCAGTATCCCGATAAGGCCGAAATGGGCTGGCCTACCTACATCATCTGTGACTCTCCCGAGGGCGAGTTTAAGATTCTGGGAGAGGTCAAAGGCGGCCATCCCAAGGGAGAATTTCGCAGCAAAATTCAGGAAGTCCTGGCTACAACCAACTAAATCTCAACAAAAACCTCAGGGACGTATCTAAACATCCCTGAGGTTTTTTAGGATCGTGAATTTAATAAAACCCAGAACTTTATTTTTGAAAGCGTGGCAAGCCACGCTTTCAAAAATAAAAATTTGATTTTAATTAATTTTTGCTCTTTAACCTGGGTATCAGGGGCCAGTCACTTCAAAGTGCTGCACTTCTAAAACCGGCCCAATCATGGCAATGGTCATCACATCCTCGCGGATCTGCCCCTTAACCTTGACCTTCAGGCCAGACTTCTGTAGATCCTTGGGAGCCTTGTGCAGTTCGTAGGTCTCTCCGCTCAGACTGACTAAAGCCCAGGTTCCGGGGCCAAACCCCTGACGCTCGATCGTGCCTTCGACTTGAATGCTCATAGAGTCGCTCCCGGTTTTGCAGCCAACCTGGCCAGGGCAAAGCAAAGTAAGGCATTGCCCCCCAAAAAGCCCCGGGCCACAGCCCCATTCCCCAACCAGAGAACATCGGGGGCGATCGCCGCACTCACCGCCAGACAGGCGGCTACTCCCAGGGCCGAGCCAATCGCAAACCACTTCCAGGGCACATTGCCCAACAGCAGAGTAATCAACACCAGGGGAATCAACACGCTGGCAAAAATTGGGTTTAACACCCCATGCCCCTGAATCGCTCCTCCCAATTCGGGGATGGAACTGCCCAGCACCCGGAAGGGCCATTGCGGCACATCAAACAGATACAGACCCTTGAGAAAAAACAACCCGGAACTACCTGCGACCAGACCCGCCGAAAGCGACCAGCTCCAGGCAAAGGGGAAATAATTCCGCAGAAACCAGGCCAGCAGATAAGACCCAATCACCATAGCCACCTTGGGCCAGAGGGCAATCACACCCCCATCAATCCAGAAGCGGGGATTGAGATAGCCATTGTCCCGCAACCAGCGGAAAAAGTCGCGGAAGGTAATTTGTCCTCTCAGGGCCAGCTTCACGGCGGCGGCGGCATCTAGCTTGCCTGCACCATAATGATTCAACTCATCATCTTTGACCTGCAGGGCCGATTGCTTCAGCACATTTTCAATTTCATCCGGGTCAGTCACCCCGGCCGCCTTGATCAGAGCCGCCACCCCGGCTACATGGGGGGCCGCCATACTGGTGCCCTGGTAGGACTCAAAGATAGATTCCCCGGTTTCCGGATTGATCGTATTTTGCAGAATTCCACCACTTGGGTCTTCGCCATTTTTGGCCCCACCGGGAGCGGAGATATCCACCCCGGCACCAAAGTTGGAGTAGGGAGCTTTCGTACCCGAGGGGCCAAGGGCCGAAACCCCAATCACATGGGGATAGCGGGCCGGATAAGAAACCGAGTTTTGACCGGCGTTACCCGCCGCCGCTACCACCACCACTCCTTTACTGTAGGCATGGTCGATCGCCTCCTGCATCAGGGCACTTTCACCAGCTCCCCCCAGGCTGAGATTGATCACATCGGCCCCGTTATCAGCGGCGAACCGGATCGCTTCGGCAATATCTGCCACCGTTCCACCACCGGAAGCGGCTAAAACTTTCAGGGGCATGATTTTGGCTTTGTAGGCAATTCCGGCCACGCCAAAGCTGTTATTGGTAGATTGGGCAATGGTTCCTGCCACATGGGTGCCGTGGCCATTATCGTCTTTTGCTTCTGCCTGGTCATTGACGAAATCGTAGCCTTTGACAAATTCCGTTTCCTTTAAGTCTGGAACCTGGCTGACACCGGTATCAATCACCGCTACTGTCATCCCCTCCCCTTTACTGTCATCCCAGGCCGCTTCAATGTTAATGCTGCGGAGATTCCACTGCTTATCGTAGTCGGGATCGTTGGGGGCCGCAAAGGCGTTGTAGATATAGTCAGGTTCAATGATTTCGGTGTACTTGCTCAACTCCGACTTACGCAGAGTATTGAGTAACTTGCGATCGCCGTTGACTATAAACAAATGGTCTTCCAGGGAAAACTGGCTGTTGAGCCGGGGAGTCAGATTATAGGTTTTGGCCAGGGCCTGCACCTGGTTCTCAATCTGGGCAGCCCCCAGATCTTCCCGAAAATCGAGAACGATCGAGTTAAAGGTGCCCTGGTTAGCCAGCCCTGTAAAGCTGGCAATGGCCCACCATAGACCCAAACAGAACAGGCCCAACAGCAGAAGTTTCTTCATGACCATGGCTTGCAGTTAAGATTCCACCACCATAGCTCAAGCTTGCTAGAAATGTGGCAGGGGAATGTTGCAGATGATAAAGAATCGGGCTATGAGTGGTGAGGGCGTTAACTACATCCCAGTCCTTTTCCCTTAACTCCCAACCCTTTATGGAACGTGGTCTTTTCTGGTTGCCGTTGTTAGTCCTGTTTTTCTGGCTGGCCTGGTCTGGGTGGAATGAATACCAAAAATTAGAGGCTTACCGCCAATGGGCAGAATCTTTTGAACGGGCCAAGTATGACATTTACGCCGTACTGGGGCAGCAGGGACGGGAACTGACCTGGGGCGTACCAACCCGTCAAGGCCCAATCAAGCTGGAAAGCTTTTCCCTCGATCAGGTACAATCCCTGCGGTTACTGGTGAATGGTCAACCGGTCAGCCTGGATAATCCGCCGGAAAAGGGAAGGGCCCTGCTGGAATTTACCTGCCCCGGTCAAGCTCCGATTGCTATTCCCTTCACCGAACCACCCCTGGCGGCACAATGGGGCCAATATCTGCAAAAGCAGATCGAAACAATCTCTAACCCATAGAGACAGGTCAGGAAATTTTTCTCTGGTTTTAGCAATAACAGAACTTATATAAAGTAGCCATAGAGTCAGCAAATTTCCCTCTTTCGGTAGAGTCAGTTGGGATAATATTGATGTGTTTCTATGTTTACTAAGGCTTACCCACTGTAGGCTGAGGCTGGACAGATTTTTTAGTTTGGTAGTCGGGGTGGTATTGTCATTGGTACTGAGTTGCAAGCTCCAGAATTTCCCATGGTTAGAAATGCTGTTATAGTCTTGACCCCAGACCAAAATTCACCCTGACTCGCGGTTGCTGACTATCAAGTTAGCCAGTTTTAATCGAGTGAATTATCATTACTCTGATTTCTCAGTTTTCGCTTATTGAAATTTCCCACAGACAGCCCATGGACGATCGGTATGGTAATCGAGATGCTAATGCGAATATATCGATTCGCTCCGCGCCGTTCTTTGAAGGCTTGCCAGAGGGGGCTGTTGAAAAGGCAACTGCCCATGTCGTAATGCGAACCCATCCGGCCAATCAGGTGATTTTGCTGGAGAATGACTGGGGCAGTTCCGTCTATTTCATCCTGAATGGTTGGGTTAAGATTCGCACCTACAACCTGGATGGCAAGGAAGTAACCCTCAATATTCTGGGCAAGGGAGAATTATTCGGTGAGATGGCTCCCCTCGACGAAGTACCACGGTCAACGGATGTGATTACCCTGGCCCCCACGGTGATTGGCAATATGCCAGCTCAAGATTTCGTCAATTTACTCAATACCGAACCCCATGCCGGGATTCGTCTGGCCAAATTAATGGCCCGCCGCCTGCGTCAGGTCAACCGACGGCTGCGCCTGCGAGAAACCGACAGTACTTCCCGGGTGGCTGATATTTTATTGTTTCTGGCCGATGGCCAGGGCAAGCGGAGCGACAAGGGTACCGAGATTCCCAACCTGCCCCACCGGGAGTTGAGCAGTTTGAGTGGTCTGGCCCGGGAAACCGTAACTCGGGTTTTGAGCAAATTAGAAAAGAAGGGGTTGATTGTCCGCGATCGCGATACCCTCTGCATCCCCGACACCCACGCTTTAGAGCGCCTGATGATTTAAGCAAAGGCAGGACCCGCCAGGGTTTCTGCCTTTAAACCTGAACTCCCATGGTCGCGGGTTCCAGAATGGGTACCAGTTTCAGGTTATATTCGGCCTCAAAGTTGGATTGCTTCTGGTTCAGGCTCCAGAGTTCAAGGGCACAATCATCCCCGAACTGGGCAGGCTGGAGCCGCAGGTGAAATTCATTGGTTTCGGGCTGGAGCTGGCAGAGAACCTGTTTAATCGCCCCAATCTGACGACGATCCAGGGCAACGGCCAGCCGCAACAGGGGGCTGAGTTGATCGACGACCCGCCGATGTTTTTTGCTGGTCAGGTTGCGATAACTTTCGTGTTTTTTCTTCGGGCTGCTCTTGCGGTGGTAGCGCGACAGGTTAGCAATGGTTTCCACTTCGGTTTCGGTATACCCCAGCAGATCGCTGTGCCGGATCAGATAGTAGGAATGCTTGTGGTGGGCCGAATGACCGATGTGGTGTCCACAGTTGTGCAAAATGGCCGCGGCCCAGAGCAGTTCCCGTTCTTCTTCGCTCCAGTGATGCAAAACTCCCTGGGTTTGATCAAACAAACTTAAGGCAAGCCGAGCTACCCGATCGCTATACTTCAGATTGACCCGATACTTTTGCGCCGTTTTCAGGATACTGCGTTGCCGTACCGACCCCTGATAGCGCAGCCGGTCTTCGATCAGGCCGTGGGTCAGCATCCAATCGACAATCACCCCTTCCCGCAGGGCCCGTTCGCAAATCACCAGGGACTCAACCCCCAGGAGAACCATCGCCTCCTGGAGAATTAAGGCACCGGCCAGAATAATTTCAGAACGGCGATCGCTCAACCCCGGTAACTGAGAGCGCTCGGCCACACTGAGTCGGCGCAACCGGTTCACCATCTCCCGCAGTTCCTTCAGACTGAAGCTATGGCCATGCAGAGGCATAGGGACAGAGCCTAATTTTTCGCGGGCATGCCAGGTCGCCAGGGTTTCGATCGTCCCCGATGTTCCTACCAGACGGGGCACTTCCCCCGGTTGTAAATGGGCCTGCAATTCTTCGATCGGCCGTTCTAACATGCCCCGAATGTAAGCCTGCAGGGATAAAAACTCGGCCTGACTGACCGGATCGGTGGTCAGATGTTCGGCAGTCAGACGCACGGCCCCGACCTTGGTACTACTCAGGGAACGGGGTTCATGGCCATCTCCCAGGATCAGTTCGGTAGAGCCGCCACCAATGTCAATTACGATATGGGGCTTGTTGTTAAACTCCATCCCCGAAAGCACCCCCAGATAAATCCGGCGGGCTTCTTCCGGGCCAGAGATCAGATTAATCCAGAGGCCTAACTCGTTCTCGACCCGTTGCAAAAAGTCGCGCCCATTCGGGGCTTCCCGCATAGCGCTGGTGGCAACGGCAATGATTTGTTCGACATTCAGACTTTTAGAAATTTCCTGGCAGCGCTTTAAGGTCGCCATTGCCCGCTCCATAGCGGCATCGGTCAGGTTGCCGGTTCGCTTGTCCCGATCGCCCAGACGAACGGTAGTTTTTTCCTTAGCAATAATGCTGAAACTGGGCAGGGTCGGCTGAATTCGAACAATCACCATGTGGATTGAATTCGTTCCGACATCGATCGCCGCCAGGGTACGTTCATGATCCACAGGCATGACAGGGAAATTTACCAGAGGGATTTCTTTAATTGTAGGAACCGTGCCAACCATTGCGATCGCCTCAGAGTCGAGATGCTTGGGTAACAAGAAATTCTCTCCCCTTTCGGAATTTCATCTGATCGGACAGGAAGCAGGTACTCAGAGAGGGGAACTCCCGGCTACTGCAACAGAACCGGGGCAAAACTGATGGGGCTTAACAAACCGTTCATGGCAATGAACAATTTTAATGCTCAGCTAAATAGAGCAACCCTGTATATTTAATCACTTTTTGCAATCTCTGAAATGAGTACAGCTCCCGGTTTTTAGGATCGCCAATTCATTAAACCCAAAAATTAAGTTCCGGGTTTAATTCAATTCACGATCCTTAGCAGCAACTATCGGGAGCACAGCAGGAAGCAGCACCCCCGGGGATCGTCTCCCGATATTCTGATCCTTTGGTTTCTCGAGGATGGCGGATAGTATCCCGCTGGCAGTCAAATACCGGCGCGGTTTCCAGGGGAATTTCTGTCAGGGGTAAAATACCAACCACATCCCGATGATACGGGCCATCGGGGCTGGTATAGAGATGGTAGGTCTTATCACAAACTGCCATCCGCTGCCCCCGATAGAGGGTATGGCCATCATCATCCTGCACGGCTTTCCAGGGGCCTTTGTAAACTACCGCCTGATTTCGTTCCCAGCAGGGCCCTTCCTTTCCTTTATAGGCTCGCACCGTCAGGGAACGGAACTCAATCCCGTCGATGACCTGCCAGGGTTCGGCCTGACGCACCAGGATCTCGATGCCATAGAAGCCTGCCTGCTCAAACATTTCGAGAAACTCTTCTTCCCGAAAAGCTCCGGCAATACAACCACTCCAGAGGTCGGGGTCGTTCAAAATGGCAGGGGTAGGCGATTCATCACAGACAATATCGGAAATCACGGCCCGGCCTCCCCGGTTTAAAACCCGGTAGATTTCCCGAAACAACTGTTGCTTGTCCTGGGGTCGCACCAGGTTCAAAACACAGTTGGAGATCACAACATCAACACTGTTGTCAGGAATCAGTGGGTGTTCCTGACGCAGGCGGGTGGATTCAGCTTCAAACCGGTCCAGGTCGGCCACGCCGGTAATCGGGTTTTGACTGAGCCAGGCCTGAACCCGATCGAGGTCGAGGTCGAGGGCCTGAATTTTGGCTTTGACAAAGGAAACATTGCGGTAACCCAGCTTGCTGGCCATTTCATCCAGGTATTTGCGGGAGAGGGCCAGCATTTCATCGTTAAAATCTACCCCAATGACACGGCCCGTCGCACCGACCTTCTGGGCCAGGATGTAACAGTTTTTGCCTGCTCCGGAGCCCAGATCAACCACCGTTTCTCCAGCTTTTACATAGCGGGTCGGGTCGCCGCAACCATAGTCTTTCTCAATAATCTCGGAAGGCAATAACTCCAGATATTGGGGTTCGTAGCCATCGGTGGGACAGCAAAGGGCAGCCTCCTGCTGGCGGGCTCCGGCTTCATAGCGCTGGCGGACGGCCTGTTCAATATCGTAGTTAACCGCCAGAGAAGAGTCTGATTCAGCGGGTCTGGGAGTTGCAATCTCAGTCATAAAAGCTTCGGGAAATGGAGCAAGGGAGAACGAAACTCCGCTCTCCTGGTTTAGTCTAATCGCTGGCTTTGAGAAGTGGCGGAAGTTTCTGGAAAAAATAGCAATTTGAGTCAGCCGGTCTAACTCAGGAAGGTTTCCGCCCCCCCCGATCGCCAGGTGCCAGGGGTAAAACTAAGCGGCTGAGAAACCGATCGTCCTCCAGTTTGTAGAAGTTGAACTCACCCCCAATCTGCTTCATCACCGTCTGGCAAATAAACAGGTGCAGACCGGGGGGTTGATCCAGGGTGGAAGGGGCCAGGAGATCGACCCGCATCCCAACTTCCAATTCCGTCAGCAGGCGGGGGTCAACCCTGCCATTGTCGGTAATCGAGATTTCTAACCAGCGAGTATCAATCTGGCGGCACCAGATATCAATCCGGCCTCCCTGCTCCGATCGTAAACAGGCAGTCAGAAGCAGTTCGTAGAGCACCAGTTCGATCTTGATCAGGTCACCGCCCACCGTCAGATTTGTTTCATTGTGTACCTGCGACCAGATCTGATGCTGCTTAAACAGACTATCAACCCGTTCCATCGCCCGTTTCAGGAGGCTGATCAGGGGCATGGTTTGAGTGTAAATCCGCAACCGCCACTGTTCTTCTTGAACCAGCTGGTTCAGGGGTTCGACCGCCCCCTGGAGTTGCCGCAGGATCTGCTGTTGCCGGGTAGCAAACAGGGGATCCTTGGGATTGCCTAACTCATCCAGCCGTTTTAGCTGATAGGCCAGCGATCGCCAGACCTCCTCCAGGCGGCGATGTTTATACCAGTTGAGGCGCTCCAGGTCTTCCCGTTGGGTTGTCAAATTTTGAATCAGGGCCAGATTCCGGCGGGACCAGGCCAGTTGGCTGACCAGGGCCTTCAGGGCCGCAAAATGCCGCTCTGCCCACTGGCGCTCTGGAGCATCAACAATCACCACAATTCCGGTAGTCTCATGGTCAGGAGCGGTACGCAGGGCCAGGGTCAAAACCTGCCCGATCGCCGGCCCATTTAACCACTGCCGGGTTTCCCCGGGAATATCTGCAATGGTCAGGGGTAAGAATCCATCCCGTTCTAAGGTCCAGCGCACCAGGGGATCGGTATGCACCGGAATCACCATGTCGGAGTTAACGCCAAACCGATCGCTGAAACTGCTGGGGGTAATCAGCCGCCCTGCCCCCCGCCCCGCCACCCAGGTGACCAGAGCTGCCATCGGGGCCTGGAGCATTTGAGTCATTTGTTGCAGGGCCGAGCGTTCCAGGGATTCTACCTGGTGAGTTTGCTGCATCGCAGCAATACCCCACTGAATAATCTGACTTACCTTTTGCTGCTGTTCATTCTGTTTCTGTAACTGCCACTGGTGCAAAATCACCCCCAGTTGCTGGCTGACCACTCGCACCATCTCCCGTTCGGCCTTATTCCAGGTACGGGGAGTTTCATGGCAGATCACCACTAACCCCTCCAGGCTATGGTCAATCGCGGTGTTACACAGTAATAAAGCCCGAATTCCCATCTCCAGCAGGCGATCGCGCCAGGTCAGCAAGCGCAGGTCCCCATCCAGGTTTTCAATCCCCACCGCTTCCTGGCTCTTTTCTACCAGCTTCCAGTCGGCATCGTTGAGGGCCTCTAGGGGAACCGTAAAGGGACGGCGATTGGTGGGTTGACTTTGATAGCAGACTTCAAACCAGCGCTGGTCCCGATCGTAGAGCAGTAATAAAAAGCGTTCGGCCCGCAGCCGCTGGCAAACCTGGTCTGCCGCCAGCTTCAGGGTAGATTTCCAGTCTTCTTCATTGAAAATAGCTCGGGCAATTTCGGAGGTAATCAACTGGTCTGAGCGAATCTGGTCGATCGCCTGTTCCATCTCATCGAGGGGGGCAATCAGAGCGATAATTTGGGCTGCCCCCCGGACATAGCTTTTTTCTTCCTCTTCCCAGATCCGCGGTTCGGTACCCTCTACGGCCAGAAATCCCAGCAACTCATTTTGAAACAAAATCGGGGCTGCCAGAAGCGAACGGGCTTTTATTTGCTGCATCAGCCGCGTGGTCGTGTCGGCCTTCAAAGAACTGTGGGCTTCTCCGATCGAAACCACCTGATCCGCCACCAGAGCCTGATAGAATCCGCTCACCTCCTGGACGGTAATACCGGAGGGAGGCTGGTTCGCTTCGCCAAACCCACTCGATCGCTGGCGATTCCCCAGCCGTCGCCAGAAATAACGGCGCTCACGCTCAAACCAGTAGACACTGGTGCGGGTAGGTACAACAAATTGATGGGTTTCTTCGACCACGGCCTCTAACCGCGCCCCCAACCCATAGAGCGATCGCAACTTCATCAGTAAAGACAGCAGGGGCCGTTCTGGGCGTTTCGTCTGCTGCCGTTGCCATTCCACCTCAATCTGGTAGAGGGCTGCTCCCAGCCCCCCCAGAATCATCGAGAGCCGGGCTTTCTCATCGGCCCGGGGAGCGGCTCCCCAGTGGGTTGTTCCCAACAGGGCCACCCCATAGCACCGATCTTTGTAACGAATCGGAAAGATGACCGTTCCCTGGATATTAAAAGTCTGGGCAGCTCGCCGCCATTCTCCGGCCCGCAGTTCTTCTCGCAGGTCGGGAACAGCCAGGGGACGTTGCTGAATCACCACCTGTTCTAAAATATCGCCGGGATTCAGAATGAACCGCTGTTTCAACAAGGCAATTTCGCCTTCCGGAGTCACCCCTCCTTTGCCAAACAGACGATGTTCCAGACGATCGTACAGCCCAATCCAGATCAGACTATAGTCAAATTCCGTTTTGAGATAACCGAGAATCGTATCAATCAAAACATCAGCATTTTCCTCTTCCCGCAATGTTTGCAGGACACGCCCCAGGGCTACCAGCTTTTTGTCATGGTCATTTGGCTCGTGGTGGTGAACCATATCAGAAGGGCGGTAGAAATGCAGATATATCTAGGGTAACCAGAGATCCGATAGCCTAGCAAAGAAAATCCAGGTAAAAATTTACACTAACGTCTCGACGCAAAAGAGCAGGATTTAGCTGCTGTCGGTCAAACGATCGAAGGTTAAGGCATCACAACCTGGTCACTAAACAGCAGCTATCAGCCAGACTCAAAAAATAACGCCGTCAGGTACCACCCCTCTCACAGGCCGAGTACTGAATGCTATCCATCCTAATGGGTTTCTGTAAGTTCGGAGCATTGTCTGTCAAGGCGCTTACCCTCACCCTTCCGGTTCAACCAACCCCAGCAAATAACTGCTCAAAGTCTTTTTCCGGAGCATCTGGTCGGGCCACGATTTCTACAATCTTGTTCTGGGCAGTGGGTTGAACCAGGGCTTCAACGCAGGTTTGAGCCACTTTAGTGCGGGGAATACTGCCTTCAAACAAGCAATCGGCACGCTCCATCACAATGCGATCGCTGCTGTCTTCGTTCTTTAACCCACCGGGTCTGACGATCGTATAAGACAACCCACTCCTTTGCAGATATTCCTCTGCCTGTTTTTTCCAGACCAGGATTAAGAAAAACAGGTTCAGGGGATGGAAAAACTGAGACACACAGAGGGAAGAAACCAGAACGAACCGCTCAATACCTCTGGTTTTAGCAACATCCACCAGGTTTTTCGTCCCCTCATAATCCACTCGATAGGGAGCGGTAGGGTCAAAACCGGGTCTGGCCCCCGTGGCACAGAGCAGTACCGTACAGTCTGCCATGGCCGCAGCCAGGGTTTCAGGTTGCAAAACATCCCCAAGCACCAATTCTGCTTCGGCGGGTAAAACAGCCCTCGCTGTTTCCAGGTTGCGTACCATGGCCCGTACCGGAATTGACCGGCTTACCAATTCCTGCACAATTCTGCGTCCGGTTTCCCCTGCAGCACCCACGACTAACGCTTTCATCGATTTGCTCCTTCAATCAAAGTTTGCCAGTGACCTGTCTCACAGCACGATTACTCTGTTACCTGAATAGTTAGAGAAGTAGAAACCCGGATTATATAGCGATAGTTTTATCCCTAAACGCCCCTGGAACTCTCGGGAAATCTCCTAAAATTGCCAGATCCTTGACGAGTTGTATTCTAAAGTAATGTTATGTTACTGAATATTACGTTTCACCGGGCAACCACCATCCCTAATCAGGGAGAATGGCAACCGGGGCAATTAAACGTCAAGTCAGGCAGGAATAAATTTTCTATGAATCTTGCTAAATTCGGTAAATCTTCGGACGGGCGATAGGTGATTACCGGGAATTCTAGAATTAATCGAACAGCAACCGAATGTCGGGACTAATATGCAGTTAAATCACACCGAGCATCATTCTGCTGAGATTTCTGAGAGTGTAATTCATACCCTGTCCGTCATCCCCGAGGGGAATTACCTGATGACTGAGGAATCTTCCCAAACTACCACCGAACCCACCCAGTTCCATAGTCGCTTTATTGACCACATGGAACTCTATGCCGATGCCGGGACGGTTGCTGGCTATTTTGATGTCCATCAGGAATGGTTCCGGCGCTGTGCCCATCCGATGGCGGCCGAACCGATCGGAGACACGGGATATGCTCTGGTGATTGGTCGCTTTGGCTCCTTCGGTTACGAAGTTGAACCCAAAATTGGTCTCAATCTGCTCCCCCAGAATGCCGGAGTCTACCGCATCGAAACAATTGCTGTTCCCGATTACGAATCTTTGGGTTACGAGGTAGACTTCAAAGCCGCCATGGAACTGGTAGAAATCCAGCCAGACGAGTCTGACCACCCGGAAATGCTGCAGGGCACTGACCTGACTCAGGTCACCCGGGTTCAATGGGATCTGGATCTGACGGTGACAATTCAATTTCCCCGGTTTATCCATGCCCTGCCCAAATCCCTGATTCAAAGCACCGGCGATCAACTCTTAAAACAGATCGTCCGACAGGTATCTAATCGGCTCACCCGTAAGGTTCAGGATGACTTTCATAGAACCTACGCGATCGCTCTGCCAAAACGCTCCCGGCGCTGGTTTTTCCAGAAAGCCGAGACGGATCTGGAAACCCTGGAAGATTGTTGATCGCGAGTAGGCGTTTTACCTGGAATCAAAAACTAATTGAGATCAAATTTTTAATTTCTGCGAGCCCTGCTCCGCCATGCTTGCAGAAATTCAGTTCCGGGTTTCATTCAACTCACGATGCTTAGAAACGAAAATAAACCGTAACTATGTAAGGGGCAGGGTAATCCATCTGTATGGATCACCCTGCCCCTTAAACCCTGGAACTTAACTTATCAGTTACAGGTCAATTACAGATCGTTAATAATACGCTGCACAATTTGCAGCCCCGTAAGAGCCTGCCAGCCAAACAGACCCATAATGACCACATTCAGGAAAATGTGAGTATAACGGGCCCAGTCGGCTCCTTTTTGCATGAAGGGAGACAGGGAGGCTGACAGGGCGATCATTCCCGTCATGCCCAAACCTGCCAGCAGGTGAGGTCCAACGAACAGTTTGCCACTATTCCAGTAGGTGTTTGCCATACCACCAATAGAACCAACCACCATCAGGGCCAGCACGATCGAGCCAATCTGGTAATGACGAATGTTAAATTTACCTTTAATCAACTCTTTCTTCTGGTCTCCCTCGGCAGAACGGGTCTTGCGTACCTTCATGCCCAGGTAAAGAGCATAAACACTGAGGGCGAGAAGAACCCACATGAGTAAGGGGTGGAGAAATTGACTGTAGACCTTGATCGGTTCGGGAATTTCAAAGCTCATAGATTTCCGGGTCAGGGGTCGGGAGGATCTTCATAAAAATTAGCATAATGCCCACCCGGAATCCTACCCCATCTGCCCAAAAAGCCAACCCCTCTGCTTAAAATTCCACCTCCTGGGGAGCCCTGGGAAAGGGAATCACATCCCGAATATTGCCCATGCCCGTGAGAAACTGCACCAGTCGTTCAAAGCCCAGGCCAAAGCCAGCATGGGGAACGGTGCCGTAGCGGCGCAGATCGAGATACCACCAGTAAGCCTGAGGGTCCAGTCCCTGGGCTGTGATACGCCGTTGCAACACATCCAAGCGCTCCTCCCGTTGCGAACCTCCGATAATTTCTCCGATCTTGGGAGCCAGCACATCCATGGCCCGCACGGTTTTTTCATCGTCATTCAATCGCATATAAAAGGCTTTGATCTGGGCCGGATAATCGGTAACGATCGTCGGCTTTTTGAACAGGTCTTCCGCCAGGTAGCGTTCATGTTCTGATTGCAGGTCTAACCCCCACTCCACCGGATAGTCAAACTTTTTGTCCGCTTTTTCTAACAGAGCAATGGCTTCGGTGTAAGACACCCGGGCAAACTCGTTATTAATAATGTTTTCAGCGGTGGCCAGCACTGTTTTATCAATCCGTTCGTTGAAAAACTCCATGTCCTCCGGGCATTGGTTCATCACCTGCTGGAAAATATGCTTCAGGAAGGCTTCCGCCAGATCCATATCACCCTCCAGGTCACAGAAGGCCATTTCTGGTTCAATCATCCAGAACTCCGCCAGGTGCCGGGAGGTATTGGAGTTTTCTGCCCGAAAGGTGGGGCCAAAGGTGTAAACATTGCTGAAGGCCATCGCCATGATCTCGGCTTCTAACTGGCCACTGACGGTCAGATAGGCCTGCCGGCCAAAAAAGTCCTGGCTAAAATCGACCTGCTGGTCTGGAGTCAGGGGCACCTGCTTCAGGTTAAAACCCGTGACCGTGAACATTTCCCCGGCCCCTTCGCAATCGCTGGCGCTAATGATCGGGGTATGTACCCAGAGAAATCCCCGCTCCTGGAAAAACTGGTGAATTGCGGCAGCACAGGCATTCCGCACGCGAAATACGGCACCCAGGGTGTTGGTGCGCGATCTCAGATGGCCAATTTCCCTCAGAAATTCAAAGGAGTGCCGCTTTTTTTGCAGGGGATAGGTTTCGGCATCGGCTTCGCCGTAAACCGTCAGAGCCTCGGCCTGCAGTTCGACCCGTTGCCCCTTGGCAGGGGACTCTACCAGGGTTCCAGAGATTTCAACGGAAGCCCCTGTATTGATTCGCTTGATGGTTTCGGTGTAGCCGGGAACCGTCTGGTTAACGACAACCTGCAACCCTGCTAAAGAAGACCCGTCATTGACTTCGAGAAAGCTAAATTCTTTTTGTTCCCGCTTGGTGCGAACCCATCCCTTGATGGTGACAGCTTCGGGGGGTTGGCCGTGGCGCAAAATATCGAGAATCCGTCGAGTCATAACTGAAGAGGTAGGGATAGGGGGTCGTCAAGAAACTGAATTTGAGTGTAGCAAAGCCGGGAAGAACTCAGGTTGGGAGATTTTCCATTAAGCTGTGACATTTTCCGTTAAAAATGCAGCGATCGCCAAAAAAGGAGGATAAACTAGTACAAACGCTCCGAAACAACCTATGCGATCGCCGTTAAGCTCTCCCCAACAACGGGTCTTTGACTGGATTGAAGACTATATTGCCCAACATACGGTGTCCCCCAGCTACCGGGAGATCCAGAAAGGGTTGGGGTACCGTTCCCCCGCCCCGATCGAGGCCCATGTCAAAAATCTGGCGCTTAAAGGGTTTCTCAGCTACGTGCCCAAACGCTCCCGCTCTATCAGTATTCTCCGTTCCAGTCGCAGCATCCCTCTGCTGGGAGCGATCTCGGCCCATAGCCTGGTCGAAACCTTTCCTGACACGGAGGTTGAGTACCTGACCCTGGCCTGCCTGCCGAAATTTGCCCGACTCTCCAAACATGAGTTATCCCAGCACTTTGCCCTGAGAGTGCGGGGCGACAGTATGATCGGAGCCTTGATTGACGATGGGGATGTGGTGGTGCTACGGCAGGAAACCGATCCCAGGGCGGTGCGTAACGGTACGATCGTGGCTGCCCGAGTTCAGGGGGCCACCACCTTAAAGTATTTTTACCGGCAGGGTAGAGCCATTACCCTGAAACCGGCCAACCCCAGGTACAAACCCACAACCATTGATGAAGCGGCGGAAGAAGTTCATATTCAGGGAGTTTATGTCGGACTTTTGCGGGGTGTGGCTTAGGCGTATGATTTAAGCCATCCTCAAGTAATCGGCCAATTATTCTCTCTTTTATGGATAAAATCCACTCGATCTCTGACCCAATCACGATGGTGATTTCAGAGATTGTTAGACCCGATCGCATTGAAGAATACGAAGGTTGGGTAAAGGGCATCTGTGGGGCGGCCCGGCAATTTGAAGGTTATATCAGTGCGGATGTGATTCGGCCCCGGGATCATAACTGCCCGGAGTATGTCGTTATCGTCAAATTTGATAGCTATGTTCATTTAAGGAACTGGCGCACCTCCCCGACTTACCACGAGTGGATCGAAAAGGCAGGAGACTTTCTCATCGATCGCACCTACCAGCAACAACCCGGCGGTTTAGAGATCTGGTTTACCCTGCCAACGAACCCCTCCCAACGTTTGGCCCAACCACCGTTTTATAAGCAGGTAATAGTAGGAGTTTTGGGAGTCTATCCCTTAATCGTACTGTCAAGTTGGGTTCTGGGCCCCTTCCTGCAGGGGTTGCCGCCGCTCGTCGGGTTATTGATTTCGGTGATCGCCGTATCGACCCTGCTTACCTACCCGGTCATGCCCTGGATCACCCAACTGCTCAATCCCTGGCTCTACCCCAGGGCCCAAAAACGCCGATCGACCAGGAAACCCCGGTCAAAAACCTGAGTCACTGCCACAAACAGTCTGAATAGTCAGGGAGCTAAGGTCAGACTGACTTATCGGTAGTCCTGGTCGGTAGGGCAGGGTTCTGCTCAGTTGAGAATTCTGCCAGCAGTCGTTGCCCAAACGCCAGGGTCAGAAGGGGAATTCCCAGCATCACCAAACTTTTCAGGCTGGCATGGCCCTGCAGCAAGTACTGAGCGCTACTGGCCAACCCAAAGGTCAGACTGGTCAATCCCAACAACCGAGCCTCCGGCAACAGTACCGCGATCGCCAGCAGAATCGAGGCATACCAGGGCATCAGCCAGGGGGTGGCAAACAAAAACAAGACCAGAGTCACCCAACCGATGTCTTCCAATAAATTCTGAAGCAGATAGGATCGACGACGACAGGCCCGTAGCAGGACATAACCATAAAAACCGGCAAACCCAACAAACATAGATTGAGTCATCTTCAGTAATAGCTGGTTTACCTGCAGCGGAGTCAACGCGGTGGGATAAAACGTTCGATAAAGATCCAGACCACACTTTGCCAGGGCATGGAAAGAAGCCATGTATTGACCAGCAACCCCTGGATTTAGCAAACTTTGCCAGGCGGCATCGGGTAATACCGTGAGCCAGAGGAGCAGACCTAGCCCAATTGAACCCAGCAGCAGAAACCCAAATTCCCACCCTTTTCTCTGCCGGATCAGAAAAATCATCACCAGGGGCAGCCAGAGAATCGGCAGGGTCTTAGCCAGAACCCCGGCCCAGAGTGCCAGAAACGCCGGAATAAACCGTTGCTGCCAGAGCCAGACGGCCATCAGAACCAGACTCGTAGAAATCAAAACATCTACATGGGCTGAACCAACCTGCTCCATCAACAGCAGGGGATGGATTAAATAGGCGATCGCTAGATGAGCTTTGCCCTCCACGGAGAGCAGCTTCCAGATCAGCCCACCATTCAGCAGGTGACAAGCCAGACAACCCAGCTTGAAGCCATAAACCGCCAGCAGGGGATGGACAGGCAGCAACCCAGAGGATAGGGTAAACAGCAGTTGAGAAACCGGACCATAGGTGGAAGTTTGGCCCCAGTCCACGTAGGGGGAAAGCTGGCTGGTAACCTCCCCGGCCCCTACCAGGAAAGGATTGATGCCGTACCAACCCATCCAACCAAAGTGGAGATAGAGATAAATATCATCGCCCAGGGGGTAGGCCAGGTAGGCCAGGGCCAGAAAGGGCAGAGCCTTTAGTACAGCCTCCAGATAGGAGTTGGCCTCTCGGGGAGGACGATCGCTAAAAAACCAGAGGAGATAGAGAATCGCCAGAATCAGGTAACTTGAGCCAATGCCAAGTTGACTGCTCCAGTCAGGAAAGGTAGCAAATTTTTTGCCGCCCGCCAGAACATAGTAGAATTTTCCAATTCCCAGAACAAATAGGGAAAGACTCAGGTAACCCGTAGCGATAAATCCGATCGCCCCCAGCCAGCCAGCCTTCATGTTCATCGAGACAGATTCTTCCAATCCTGGCAGGGAAAACATTAACTGCCTCTAACTATAATCAGAAGGCTTTAGCCTTTGTAAAGGCTGGCGTTAAAACCCTGTTTTGTTCTTGCCCGATGGCCAAGCAATTTCGTTGGTCTCTGAGTCTGGGACTGACAATGTTTGCGGCTCTTACTGCAATCGTTTACAACCAGTTACAGGCCAGCGTTACAACCAGAGTCAATCGCCCCGTTTGTTTGACTGGCCCCATTCTAACGGGCTGTTTTAGCCAGCCGATTAAGCTGTCTAAACAGCAACCAACGGCGATCGCCCTAGGCTCCAATGGCCAGCTCTTAGCGACCAGTTCCGTTGGCAGGGTTCAACTCTGGAACCTGCTTACAGGAACCCCTATGCAAGATCCCTGGCAGGCTCACGAGCAGGCAATCACAGCCTTAGAATTTAGCCCCGACGGCAGAATTCTGGCCAGTGCCAGTCTGGATCAAACCGTCAAACTCTGGGAACTTTCGTCGGGCCAGCTCCTGCATATTTTACGGACAGGCAGAGTATCGACCTTAAGATTTAGCCCCGATGGTCAAACCCTGGCCCTGGGCAGCAGAGTTATCCAATGGGCCGACAATGTCCGTAGCAAGGGCGGGGTACAACTCTGGCAGGTAAAGACTGGCACCCTCCGCTATCACCTGGGCACTGCACCCATTAAGGCGATCGCCTTTAGCCCCGATCTCACCTGGCTGGCAACGAGTAACAACCATGTTCAACTCTGGCGCCTTGGTTCTTTCCGTCCTGCCCACCACCTCCCCACCGGGGAAGTAACCGCCCTTCTATTCAGTCACAATAGTCGGCAACTGACCACCGGCGGTAACACCCTGCAGGTTTGGCAAGTCGCTCCGGGTAAGCTGCTACACCAGTTTAAATCTAGAAGTTTTGACCTGACTCTCAGCCCCGATGGCAATACCCTGGCCACGGTGGATGGAGGTTTGGTGCATCTCTGGCAAACCAGGCCCTACAGGCTGCTGGGTAGCCTCCGGAGTTCCTGGTATAGCAGCTTATTTGTCCGATTTGGCCTGAACGGCACAGAACTCGTTACCGGCAGCAGCGACGGTGTCAACCTCTGGCGCTCAACCCGGCCCCTACAACCAGGAAGATAGCGATCGCTGCTTACGCAGATCCAGCATATCGGCCAGACTGGCTTCTCCCCAATCCAGGGGATGGTTTTCTTCCGAAGGTACGATCGTTACCGCCGGTTGGGAGACTGGAGGAGCAGGTCTGGGCACCGGATAGGCTTGAGCGGGCAGAGCAGTAGACCGGCGGGTTGGTACGATCGCTGGCTGAGCGGGAGGCTGCGGATAAGCGGGCACCGGATAGGGCTGACGCACTCTTGAGGCCAGGGTAGAAGTGGAACCCGAGGGCACCGATCGGGTCTGGGGATTGGCAGGACGAAGTTTCTTTTGCTTTACCTTACTTACCGGTGGCAAACTTGCTTTCCTGGCAGCCTGCTTGACAGCCCGAGGCGGTCTGGGCCGAGGCCGGGGGGTGGGGTGCAGTGGGTCGGTTTGGGTCAGATGTTTGGAAACAAAAATTGAGCCAGCCGTACAACTCAAGGCGATCGCACCAAAAAGCCAGAGGGGAATGCGGCTCTTATGGTCTGCCTGCACCGCTACCGTACTGGTACCAACTGCTGCTCCCGAAGCTCTCTGCCCGGTAGAAGCACTGGGATTTAGCAAACCACTCAAAGCGACCAGAGCGACCAGAACTACGGTGGCCCAAACCCCTCCCCAAAACATCAGAGGGCGCTGCTCAAGAATATCCGCGATCGTTATCGCCTCCGACCTCTCCGACGGGTCGGTAAGCTTCGGTCTGGACCGAACTGAACGATGCTGTTTAGGCGGGTGCTTCATAGAGTTGCTCAGTTGCATGAGCGGTAATGAAACCGCTATACACCCGATTTTACTCAACCTATGAAAATGTGGCACTGCAAAATCTCTGGATGATCAACAAAACCTGATCCGAAATTTTGCTCCAGGCCCTGTAGTGTATTACAATACTACTTCTGTAATACGAATATAAGGCTTTGAGTCGGTATTTCTAGCTCAGCAGTAGCAGCTTGTCATCGTGAGTCCAGTCTGAATTTCTATCCACTTGAGTCACCTGGCCGCAGGATGCCGGTTTTACAACTACCACGGCATCCTCAGAGCAGTCAGAGCTGTTTGCAATCCATCTTTAATCAGGATCACAAATTAATAAAACCAAATTTTAAAGTTTGAAGGTACGGCTCCGCCCTGCTTCCAGACATGAAGTTACGGGTTTTATGAAATTCACGATCCTACCTGTGAGAACTTACCTCACTTAGAAACGGCATCGATCGCCAATCAGGGAGGAATTATGGCGCAATTTCAAGACATTGTTCATTACTACCGAAAATACTGGGCGATCGCGGGTTTCAGCATCTTCATGATGAGTTTGTTTGAAATTATTGATCTGTTCGTTCCCTACGCGATCGGCCAGATCTTAAACGTCCTGTCCGCTCAACCCCTGGATGCTCCCATACAGGCTCTGGTCACCTGGCTGGCAACGGTTCTGGGGCAAACTCCCGGGCAATCCTTTTCCCTGGTGATTCTGCTCACCCTGGTCTGTCTGGTTTCCGTCGGGCGGGCTCCCCTGCAACCCTGGTTAGGCCCCTGGTTTAACTGGGACACGGCCTTCCGGGCCAGGCGGGACCATGCCCAACGGGCCCTGGAAAAGGTGTTGACCCTCCCCCTCGATTTTTACGATGAAAATAATCCCGGACGGATCGCGGCCCGGGTTGCCAAGGGGTTATCCAACCACACCTGGACCTACCCGGAAGTAACCGGCCAGTTATTACCCAAGTTTTTCCGGGTACTGGGAATTTTTGCCGTCATCTGGCTGATCGAATGGCGTATCGCCCTCTTACTGCTGCTATCGTTTATTGGCATCCTGGCTTACAGTTTGACGGGCTTAAAACAACTGGCCCAGCGCGAAGAAACCCTGGATCGTTACATTGAAGACACGGAAAGCCGCAACTCAGAAATTATCACCAACATCAAAACGGTCAAAGCCTTTGCCACGGAATCCGTGGAATTGAAACGGCAACAGCAACGCCTGGAGCGGGAATTCAAGATCTTGGATTACCGAATTCACAAAGGCTACGTGATTCTCGGCATGTGGGAACGGACGATCGTCCAGACCTGTGTGTTTCTGGTACTGGCTCTGACCCTGCTGGCTGCGGTACAAAATCGCATCTCGATCGGGCACTTTGTCACGGTCCTGACGGTTTCCAGCATGGCTTTTGCTGAAATTGAGCCGATCAGTCAGCTGGCCGAGGTGTTTGCCCGACGCTATGCTGCTATGATCCGGTTCCATGAGTTTATGCAGCTTCCTGCGGGCAACGATGCCGGTAGCCTGGTGCGCCCCGGAGAAGCGATTCCCCAATACCAGTTCACCGGCAAGGTAGAGTTCTCCCATCTTTCCTTTGGTTACGAAGCTGATCGCCCCGTACTTCAGGATATCAACCTGCTGATCCAGCCCTGCCAGACCGTGGCCCTGGTGGGTCGATCGGGGTCAGGCAAGTCTACCCTGGTGAAGCTGCTGTTTCGTTACTTTGAACCCGGCAGTGGAGGCATTTTGATCGATGGCCAGGATATTCGTCGCCTGGATATCACTGGCTACCGCAAACGACTGGCGATCGTCCACCAGGAAGTTGATATCTTCAACGGCACCCTGCTCGACAACCTCACCTACGGCAACCCCCAGGCCACCCTTGACCAGGTGCGGGAAGCCTGCCGGATTGCCCAGGCCGATGATTTCATCCGCCAGATGCCCCGGGGCTACACGACGATCGTGGGAGAACGGGGGGTGCGCCTCTCCGGCGGACAACGGCAACGGATTGGGATTGCCCGCGCCCTGATCATGAACCCGGATGTCCTGATCTTTGACGAAGCGACTTCCAGCCTCGACTACGAATCGGAACGGGCGATACAACTGGCCATGCGATCGCTGCTGGGAACCCGCACGCTGATCATCATTGCCCACCGGCTCAGTACGGTACGGGAAGCGGATCAGATCGTTGTCTTAGAGAAAGGTCAGATCATCGAAGTGGGTAGCCACGAAGAACTCCTGAACCAGGCGGGGATTTATCGTCGGCTCCACTCCCTGCAGGAAACCGGAGAACTCCTGGCCTGAGGATCGGGATTTTAATAAAACCCAGAACTTAATTTTTGCAAGCGCGGCTCAGCCACGCTTGCAAAAATTAAAATTTGGTTTTAACTAATTCGTGATTCTCAGCTGACCTCTGAATAGACCATGGGCTGGAGGGGGTTCGGTTCCCCTTCAGCCCAATTATTTTGGTAATTTCAGGTATTTCCGCTATCTCCCAGCCCTAAACTCCTAGCCCTGAACTGAACCATCTGGCATGATGGTTCCGGCCAGTACTGCCCCATTTAAGTTGGCACTACTTAACTCAGCCTTGGCCAGGTTGGCATCCGTTAAATTGCAGCCCCGCAAATCTGCCCGTCCCAGGTAAGCATCAATCAGAGTGGCTTCAGTCAGATTGGCCTGACGCAGATCGGCCCGGCTCAAGTCGGCCCGATTGAATCTCGTTCGCCGCAGATCAGCATGCAATAGCCGCACCTTACCCAGCAATCCGCCCGTCAGGTTGGCCCCCGCCAGGTTCACCCGGGTCAGGTTGGCCTCCGTCAGGTTGGCCCGCTCCAGTTTGGCATCAATCAAAATTGCCTGATCCAGGTTTGCCTCCGTCAGGTTCGAGTCCGTCAAAAAAATCCCTTTCATCATCGCCCCGGCCAGGTTCGCCCCGGTCAGATTCGCTTCCCGCAAGCTGGTTTCACTCAGGTTGGCACCCCGCAGATCCGCTCGGGTTAGATCGGCCCCATTCAGATTCGCACCCCGCAGATCTGTTTTCCGCAGGTCTGCGCCCCGCAAATTCACTCCGTCGTAGCAACGCTTTTCGTAGCGGAGATTAGCTCCCCGCAGACAGGCTCCCCGCAGGCAGGCTCCGCCAAGCTTAGCACTACGCAGATCGGCACTGATCAGGTTGGCATCAAGTAAATTGGCCAGGGTCATATCCGCCCCCCGCAGGTCGGCTCCATAGAGAACCACTCCATGCAGATCGGCATCCCGCAGGTTGGCACTGACCAAATCGGCCTGACTCAGGTTAGAGCCACAAAGCTTGGTTCCGATCAGGTTTGATTGACTCAGATTGACCCGATTCAAATAAGCCAGAATTAAATTTGCCCCCCGCAGATCGGCTCCCCGCAGGTTGGCCCCAATCAAGTCGGCACCGGTTAAGTCGAGTCCACACAGATGCTCGCCCTGGAAGTTAATATCTCCAGCATCGTAGCGTGCTATCAGCTCGATCGCATCCATTTTTAGCTCGACCATAGACCCTGACTTTAATAGTAGTGATAAGTTACGGGAATGACTCTATGTACTATTGGTAGCACCGCCCTCCGGAGAATCTATCTGACTTGCGGAGGAGAAAACCTGAGTACTACCATCTGCAGCAATGGGAGCGGGCTCCAGTAAACCAGTAGGCACCCCATTGTCGGAGAGCAACTGACAGGTATGCTCATCTTCCTCTGCAGAATGGGAAAATTCCAGCGTAGTTTCTTCAAATTCATCCAGGTTGATGCGAGTGGCCTCCGTAGGATTATTGAGGATTGTTCTGGAAACACCATGGACGAAAAAGGGCCGCAGACACTTAATCACGGCCGTCGCCGTCTGTACATACTCGTCGGGGTCCTGGAGCCGTTGAGCTGCCTCGTACAGGATTGCTTCCATATCGGTGTAAGTCTGGCAGCGACCCAACAATTGGCGCAACAACCCATCTAAATCCTGGGTTTTCAGGTTTAACCAGTCTTGCCGGGAGAAATTAAAATCTTGCTGTAAAGCCGAGAACAGTAAAATTTTCGTTCTCAAGGGGTTGGCATACTTCATTACCGCCAAACGAAAGTCAAACAGGCTCAGTTCTGGTTTGGCCTTTTGCTGTTCAGCCTCCGCGGGGGCCTGCGGCATGGCCCGCGAGTCAGGGGCCAGTTGGGGAGGCTGACTCGCCCCTTCGGGAGAAGGGCTGGGAGAAGGGCTCGACGGAGACTGTAGCCCTGAATTAGGCGGTGGCGCAACAATCGTCGGAGCAGGTGGGGCGATCGCCGGCCCGCGGGCAACTACCGGAGCAACCGCAGGAGCGGGAGTCACACTGGTAGTAACCGGAGGAGCAGAAGTCAGACCGGTTGTCGAGGCCGGCTCGCCCGACGGGGGGGCGGAAGCTGGAGTTCCGTTTTCGTTATATAGCCCCTTGAAGTTGCTGTAGATGACCTGGGCAATCAGTCGGTATTCATCTGGCTTACTCAGGGCCTTAACAACAGCGGCCAGAGCGGTTTGTAACTGCTCTGGAGTCTGCGCCTGTTGATGCAATTCCTGCAGTAACTCTTCCAGGTTCAACTCTTCCAGCCTGGCCGAGTTGCTTTCCCAATGACGCTTGGTGATGTAGAGGAGGAGTTTTTTAATTCGCAGCAGATGGGGACTGCGCTCTAATTCTCTCGCCACAGGATAATAGCGTGACGGAGCTTCTGTTCCCTGGCCAATCACGGTATCATTGGCCGGATTTGTGGTTGCCAGGGCCGTAGGACGGTAGGCAGCGCTGGTTTTGTCAACAACATAAAGACGCTGTAGTTTAGCAACCAGGCCATTGGCAATCAGGGAATATTCGGCCTGTTTACTTAAGGTCTGGACAAACCCCTGGATCGTCGATCGCAATAAGTCCAGGGTGGGAGCCAGTTGATGGATTTCTGCAATAAGCTGCTGGAAGGGAACACCATCCAGTTGATTCAGGTCATTTTCCCAGCGGCGGCGGCAAACATAATAAAGCAATTTTTTGATGCGTTGCTGATTGCCCGATTGTTCTAACTCCGTTGCAATCTGCCGATATTTTGCCTGGAATTCGGCCAGAATTTCTTGATCGACCGCGCTAACATCGGTCAGGCTGGAAATGGTGGGGGTTGCCTCCTTGGCTCGCTCGTAAAGCGGAGTCATCGCCGTGATGATGAAATTGGCGATAACCATGTACTCCGCCGGTTTACTCAAGGTTTTAACCGCCGTATCAAAGGCCACCCGCAATCGATCGAGGGTAGGAGCCAGTTCCCGCAAATCCTGGAGCAAATCTCTCAAATTTAACCGATCCAGTCGGGCCGGATCGCTTTCCCAGATGTTTTTACAGGTGTAGAAGATGAGTTTTTTAATTCGAGCCAGGTTGCGATCCTGCTCTAAGGTCAATACAACATCGGCTTCTGGATCCGCGGGTTCGGGATGGAGCAGAATTTTGTAGACCGGTACCACTTCTCGAATATTTTTGAGTTCCCGCGGGCCTAAGTACTTCGTCTCCAGTTGAATATTGGCTTTCACCACATCATGGACGGTCTGAGAAATACAGATGCCACCGGGTTCGGCGGCAGTTTGCAAGCGGGCGGCAATATTCACCCCGTTGCCCATGACATCGGTTTCTGTAATGAAAATATCGGCTAAGTGAATCCCAATCCGATGTTGTAGCGTGTCGGTGGGAGGCAGGTCGATCGCCCTATCAGTAATGCTACGCTGAATCTCAACGGCACATTCCACCGCTTTTACAGCACTACTGAAGCACATTAACAGACCATCACCCGTAGATTTCAGTACCCGTCCTTCGTACCTGCCACAGACCTGCTTCATATAGTTCAGGTCACGCCGAATCAAATCTAAGGTGTGATCTTCATCGACTGACATCCTTGCACTGAAACCAACACAGTCCGTAAATACGACTGTCGCCAGAGTTCGGTGCTCCTTGATGTCTGATGTCAGTACGTCATTTTTCATGGAAGTTTCACTGGCAAACAGAAGTCAGCTCATAGGAATGGGTAGCCGGATAGTGATGTAGATGCACTAAAGAGACGGTTTGGGTTGGAACTACCCCAGGTCAAAGTTGCCAATGGGTCTTATCCTGGTGATCTTGTGGCTGAATCAGGGTGGGGCTGTAAAGGCACTCTCCCTAATAGGGTGCCCTAATGTCTAAAGTTTTGCACGGTAAACCGAAAAAGGGTAGCGTTTAGCCGCCCCTTTCAGAGGTGGTTAGAGCTTCTACATCAGCTACTTCCTCCAGGGATCGACCCGTCTGATTCATCTGTAACAGGGAGACAAAACTTTGCTTTAGCAGGGGCAGGGAACTGAACAAAATCAGACTCGCTACGAACAGACTGACTACCCCATCGGCCCACAGCCAGTGAAACAGAGTAACCAAAATTGCCGCCAGAATCACCCCCAGGGAACTCAAGATATCCGCCAGAACATGCAGCAAAGCGGCCTGCAAATTTAGATCATGGTCACTGCCCCGATGCAGTAAGACAACATTTACCCCATTAACACCGGTTCCCAGGATGGCCGTGATCAGCATGGGGAAGCTGGCAATTTCTGAGGGTGGCATTTGCAGGCGGCCCAGGGCTTCCCAGCCAATCCACAGGGCGATCGCACTCAACACCAGACCATTTACCAGGGCGGCGATCACTTCCCAGGCACTGTTCCCGGCGATCTTCTGACTTCTGGTGCGTTGAGTCAGCCAGACGGCAATCAGGGCCAGGAGTAAAGCCAGACTATCGGAAGCCATGTGTCCTGATTCTGCAATCAGAACCAGACTGCCACTGTTCAAACCGACAACCAGTTCCAGGATGGCAAAGCCACCAATTAGCAAAAGTGCTAAACCCAATTGACGTTTTTTAGCCTGAGACTCAACCGCACTGGGGGAATGATGCGGACAATGGGTGGGGGGATGATCGGCCATGAATCAAAGCAGAACCTGTAATAGAGAGACAGCCAAACGTTAAGACCCAGGAATAACCCTGTTTACGCAAGAGTCACGGGTTGATCTGAAACCACACCCTGATTTAGCTAGCTTCAATTTAACCGACGATCGCAGGTATGGCTGTATCAAGGGACAGGATGAGACAACCTTTATTGTGGGAAGATATAACGCAGCAGGGTTCCTGCCCGGACGATAGGGCCGCCGCCCGCCAATCCACCCAGGAACCCCCTGATTTTTTAAGAAAAATCTCAGCCTGGAAATATCCCGAAACAATACTACCAGTAGCCATTAAAAATTCAACAGAAACTATAATTTCTGGCAACCATAGCATCTACGGCCGCGAATGCTCACTTCACAATTTGCCCCGAAAGGGAAGTCGATGCTGGCCGATGGGTTTGCAGTTGGCTGAAGAGGGCTGGCACCAGAGGCAATTGACCTGAAACGATCGCCAGGGCAAGGGTGATAGCAATAGCGTGAACCATCGCAGAACTTTTATTGAACAGTGAATCAGACATAACTTTTTGCAGGCTTGCTCAGGGGGTATATCAGTTATGTCATTGCTGCTTCCGGCCCTCTGTGATGAACTGAGAACCTGATAAGTGCTATCTGTCACCATCCAGCTTGATCTGGATCACAGCCTGCCCTGAACCCAGATAATTACCGGCAAAACTGCTCTACGCAACGGACAAAAATTTCTACTCCCATGCCCAGGGCGGTTTCATCAAAATCAAACCGGGGGTGGTGATGGGGATAGGCCAGACCTTTTTCTGGATTGGCAGACCCCAGGAAAAAGTAACAGCCAGGAACTTCCTGCAAAAAGAAAGACATATCTTCACCACCCATCGTCTGACACTGGGGCACTACGCCGATCGCCGGTTCAACCACCGTAACCGCCGCCGCCCGCACCAGATCCGCGATCGTTTCATCGTTAATCACGGGAGGATAAAGCTGCCAGTAATCCAGGTCGTAGGTAGCTCCGTGGGCCTGACAAACACCTGCAATAATCTGCTCCAGGCGTTGCCCAAAATACCCTTCATACCTGGAATTGAAGTAACGAACGGTGCCAGTCAACTGGGCGCTGGCCGCAATCACATTCGTCGCCGTACCGGCATGGAATTCTCCTACGGTGACAACGGCAGACTCGATCGGGTCAATATTGCGGGCCACGATCGTCTGGAGGGCATTGACCACCTGGGCTCCCACTACAATCGAATCGATCGTCTGCTGCGGAATCGCTCCATGCCCTCCCCGGCCCACGATCGAGCAACGAAAGCATTCCACGGCTGCCATTAACGCCCCCGTTCTCACCCCGACCGTCCCCAGAGGCAGGTTGTTCCACAGGTGCAGGCCAATAATTGCATCAACCTCAGGATTTTTGAGAACTCCGGCTTCAATCATCGGTTTTGCGCCCCCCGGCCCCTCTTCTGCCGGTTGGAAAATAAATTTCACCGTTCCGGCAAAATCCTCCCGGTGCTGGGCCAGATAACAGGCCGTACCCAGGGCGATCGTGACATGGCCATCATGGCCACAGGCATGCATTAAGCCATCGTGCTGAGACTTGTAGGGAACCTGATTTTCTTCCTGAATCGGTAGGGCATCCATATCAGCCCGAATGGCCAGCACCGGCCCCGGTCGGGTACCACGAATCATCGCCACAATCCCGGTTTTAGCAATCCCGGTCTGATGTTCAATCCCCCAGCGTTGCAACTGCTGAGAGACAAACTCTGCGGTCAGATGTTCCCGAAATCCCAGTTCTGGTTTCTGGTGTAAACCTCTGCGCCATTTAACCAACTGAGCTTGTAATGCCTGGATCTGCGGTCGAATCCGGGACGGATCAACGGGAAGGGGAGCCAGGGAAGTAGAAACCATAGTCTTACGGCACCTTTATGACGGGGATAGGGGGCAGGCAACTGGAGTCAAACGGATACCGTTCTGCCTATGGGCTATTGTAATCAACTGCCACAGTCTCCAGAAAATTGCCGCTATTTCCCTGCAGGGGTTGAACCATGCAAAATTTATTTGCTTACCATCGGTTCGATCGTCGGTAACAACCGCTCTAAGTCAAGATTGGCTGCGACCTGTACCAATTTTGAGGTATCCAGGGGATCGGACAAAAATGGCACCAGTCCCAGGACTGGCAGGTTTGTCAAAGATTGAATTAGATCGGCGGGAGCCCAATTGGCAATGTCTTCTTCGGAGCAGGGCTGGGAGCAATTTAAAACGATGCCCTTCAGGTGTACTCGACAGAGTTTAGCCAGGGCAACGTTGGCCACCGCCTGCCCGATCGCCCCTAACTTCACTGGCACTACCAGCACCGCAGGTATGCGCCAGTCCCAGGCCAGATCAGCTACGGTAGTTTCCCGCGTGACAGGGGAACCCAGGCCACCCAGGCCCTCCACCAGGACTAGATCTTTACTCTGGCGCAACGCCTCAAAGACCTGCCAGACTTTTTCTAACTCAATCCGCTGGCCAACTTTTGCCGCTGCCAGGGGAGGAGCCAGGGGAGCTGCAAAGTGGATCGGGGTAACCTCCGCCGGATCAAGGCCAAATAACCGATTGTACAATTCCCGATCGCCAATCCCAGTCTGCAAGGGCTTTAAGACTCCCAATCGTTCTGGGGAATAGTAATGCCGGTAATAAGCAATCAAGGCTGACATCAACACTGTTTTACCAGCATCGGTATCAGTTCCAGTAATGAGTAGGGTATTCAAGGAAAGACCTGGACTAAGCGACCGATTTTATATTCTAAAGAGTTGTTGCAGAGGATGTACAGAATCTCCCTGGAAATGTCTGAGGGCACTGAAAAATCAATTGCGGACATTGATATCGATCTGAAAATCGGCATCCTGCTCTGCCACCACATCAATTTGATAGTCTCCTCCCCGGGGTAACTCTGACTCCCATTCCAGCACGTTAGAGGCATCGGCCACCAGATTGCCATTCGGGTAACGAATATTTAAGGTGACTGCACCATTGGCAACCCGCACACTCAAAATCTGCCTTCTACCGGCATTCACCAGATATCGTTTGATCACCGTTGCACTGGCCCGATCGCTCACCGTTGTACCCGTAGAGCCGGGGGGAAACTGCACCCGCTGGCTATCGATGGTTACCTCTGGACTGGGAGAGGGGGAAGGACTGGGAGAGGGGGCACTCCGCAGACTCACATCTAACTGATAGGCACCTTTCTCCAGGCCGCGGACTGGCCGTAACTGCAGGGTATAGTCGCCGGTAAAGGGTAGGGTTCCCTGCCAGACAGAAACCCGTTTTGCCGTATCGTCGATCGGGCTCTGGTCTGGCCCCAGTACATTCATTAATACGCCTTCACCGCTGATCACCGCACTCAACTGTTGCCCCTGCTGCCCGGCCACAATATAGTTCACCGTCTGGTTGGTTTTTAACACACCGGTCACCGTCACTTTATTATCGACGGGAACTGTCAACCGCTGACTGAAGCTAACGGGCTCAGTATTGGTAGGTTTTGGTTTGGGAGTTGTGGCGGTCGGACTGGGAGATAGAGAAGGAGAAGGCACGGTTTCGGTTGCGGTTGGACTGGGGGAAGCCTGGCTGTTAAGCACAGTCCGCACGATCGCCCAGGAACCAATCCCCGTCAGGGCCACCAGAGCAATCCCAATCAAAGTCACCGCCAGGGGGTCATCCCAGATCGAAGCCCGGGGCGGTTCGATCACTGGTTGGGAACGATTGCCACCACTATTTATAGAAGCGGGGGGTTCAGCTCGATGGCCTACCGCCAGGGTTGCCGCCTGGGAAGGAGGAGAGGGGGGGGCGCTGGGAGGTTGGGGATAGGCGGGCGCTGGGGGATAGGCGGGGGGTTGGGGATAGACAGGAGGTTGAGGATAGCCCTGCTGGGACACCGCGCCTGGATAAGGAGATTGCAGAGCCTGCACCACTTCACTGACCGTCTGATAGCGATCGCCCGGTCGGTAACTCAACATCTTATTTAAAACCTGGGCCAGGCCGGGGCTAACCGTCACCCACCGTTGCCAGTACCAGGTCATGGTTGAGTCATCAAATAACTCCTGGGGTTCACGGGCAGTCAGCAGAACCACGGTCGTCACCGCCAGAGAATACAGGTCACTACAGGCGTAGGCTCGGCCCGTCTGGATCTGCTCACTGGGAGCATAGCCCAGCTTACCCACGGTGGTATTTTGCGGCTGCACCGGGTTGGCCGGAAAAGGCCCCGGAGCCTGAAATCGAGTAGCCAGTTCCTTAACTACCCCAAAGTCAATCAGCACTGGGAGTTGATCCCGATCGCGCAAAATAATGTTGTCTGGGGCAATATCGCGGTGAATAATTCCCTTGCTGTGAATGTGGGCCAGCACCGGTAAAAGCTGCCGCAATAGTTGCATCACCTCTGCTTCTGAAAAGGCATAGCCCTGGGCCCGTCGTTGATCTAGCAGATGGCGGTAGGTCTGGCCTTCTACATAATCCTGCACCAGGAACAGGCGTTGTTCTGACTCAAAGGTGGCCCGAAACTGAGGAATCTGGGGATGCTGAATCTGATAAAGAATTTGGGCTTCCCGTTGAAAGAGTTCTTTCGACTTTTCCAGGGCGTAGGCACTACTATCTGCCGGGGTCAATTCTTTCAGGGCACAGAGTTCATTAAACCGTCCCTGATCTTCCGCCAGGTAGGTTCGACCAAACCCACCCTGACCCAGCACGCTCAGAATGCGGTAGCGGTCTTGCAAAATAGTGCCAGTTTGAAACGGAGGGCGCATAGGTCAATAGCAGGAAAACGGCAGAATAGGTCCTCTATTCTGGCAGAGGAAAAGCCTTTCAAAGATCCTACATCTGACAGCTCTCGATTTCTGAACCATAGTTCTTGCTCCCTGTCTGACCCTCCGGCCGCGCCTGCAGCCTAACCAGCCAGTTTCGCCTTGACGATTTCCTGGACTTTTTTTCCATCGGCTTTGCCCTTCAACTGCTGCATGGCGGGGGCCATCACCTTGCCCATATCCCGGGCTGAGGTAGCTCCGACGGCCACAATAATTGCCGCGATCGCCTCTTCTATCTCGGCATCAGAAAGCTGTTTAGGCAGGTACTCTTCTAAAATCGCCAGTTCTTGAGTCTCCTGATCAACCAGATCACTCCGCCCTGCCTGCTGATACTGGGCGATCGAATCTCGCCGTTGCTTTGCCAGTTGCACCAAGATTTCCATGTCCTGAGCTTCAGTCAAAGACTCCTGGCCTGCCGGACGAACACTGACTTCCTTCTCTAAAATCGCCTTTTTAATACTACGCAGGGTTTCCAGACGAATTTTGTCCTTCGCCTTCATCGCTGTTTTGATGTCTTCGCTAACCTGTTCTTTAAGGGCCATCGCGATTATCCAAATGCCACTACTAATCACAAAGGTTGGCTGAATTAGCCAGATAATTTATTGCCAGAATATAACTGGAGAGACAGCGCTCCGCTATAGAAATGGTCTTTCATCGTAACCCATCTCCGACTCCAGGTTCAGATCCGAAACGATGTAACCATCAGAACAAAGACACAACAGACTGTAGCAAAGCGTACATTTACTGATTAATTTTGCGAAAATCTAAGTAAAAATGTGGAACTAGCATAAATTGGTTGACTAGCTAAATATATATAATTAAGACTTGAGAAAGTCTTTTATTATAAATAGCTAGCAACGTTCAGCTTTTTATCGCAGGTTAATACTCCGTTGGCTCAGCGAATTGACTGAGCAATGTTTACTAAATCTCAATGATAAGATTGCGATGAACGCGTTCGAGGGCATGCCGTGATCCGCTCTGCAACTCTTTCTCTCCAGGCTCCGGCCTTGGCATCTTTAAACGACAACAACCGCCTTCGGTTGCTCTCTGGTTCAGCTAATGTCCCTTTGGCTCAGGAAGTTGCTCGTTACCTGGGTATGGATTTGGGCCCCATGGTGCGGAAGCGGTTTGCTGACGGTGAACTTTATATCCAGATTCAGGAGTCTATCCGGGGCTGTGATGTTTACCTGCTCCAGCCAACCTGCCGTCCGGTAAACGACAACCTGATGGAACTCTTGATTATGATCGATGCCTGCCGCAGGGCCTCGGCCAGGCAGATTACAGCGGTCATTCCCTACTATGGCTATGCCCGTGCCGATCGCAAAACCGCCGGACGGGAATCGATCAGTGCCAAACTGGTAGCCAACCTGATTACCCAGGCCGGGGCCAGCCGGATTCTGGCCATGGATCTGCACTCTGCTCAAATCCAGGGATACTTTGATATTCCCATGGATCATGTCTATGGCTCACCTATCCTGATTGACTACCTTTCCAGTAAAGAGTTACCCGATATTGTGGTTGTCTCCCCTGACGTAGGGGGCGTAGCCAGGGCAAGAGCCTTCGCCAAAAAACTCAATGATGCCCCCCTGGCAATCATCGACAAGCGTCGTCAGGCCCACAATGTGGCTGAAGTGATGAACGTGATCGGAGATGTCAGAGGGAAGACCGCCGTGCTGGTAGACGACATGATCGACACTGCCGGAACCATCGTCGAGGGGGCACGCCTGCTGAAACAGGAAGGGGCCCGTCAGGTTTATGCCTGCGCCACCCATGCTGTTTTTTCACCGCCCGCGATCGAACGGCTATCGGGAGGCATGTTTGAAGAAGTGATTGTCACCAACACTATTCCAGTACCCGAAGAACATCGATTCAAGCAACTCACGGTCTTATCCGTCGCCAATCTACTGGGAGAAACTATCTGGCGGATTCACGAAGATAGTTCCGTGAGCAGCATGTTCCGCTAAAAGCCAGAACTGTTAGATTAGAAAGTCGAGCCAGATAATCTGTGCTCGACTTTTGAGTATCTGGCTGACTTGGGGCAGAAGCAGGGTTACCAACAGATGAACTTTCGGCTGGGTCTGGCGATTTGGGGGTACAAAGGCTGGTTGGGAGACCTCTTCCCCTCAGGCAGTCGGGCTAGCGAGTTCCTCCGGCTTTACGGTCAACGGTTTAGGGTCGTAGAAGGCAATACCACCTTTTATTCGATTCCCGATTCTAAAACAGTGGCTCGCTGGGCCGCAGAAACCCCCGCAGGGTTTGAATTTTGCCTGAAACTCCCGAAAACCTTAACCCATCAGGGTGCCCTGGCTCCGGCCATGCCTGGGGTTATTCAGTTTTTAGACCAGATGCAGGGTCTAGGCGATCGGCTTGGGCCAATGTTTGCCCAATTGCCTCCTGGTTATGGTCCCGATCGGTTCACCGATCTGGAAGCATTTTTGACGGCCCTGCCCCGAGACAGCCAGAAATTTGCTCTGGAGGTACGCCACCTCGACTGGTTCAGGGAACCCTATAGCAGCCAGTTAACCGCACTTCTAAACCAGCTAGGGGTTGGTCGAGTGCTGCTGGATACCCGCCCAATTTATGATCTACCCGAGGCAGCAGATGATCCCCAGGTTGCTTCAGAACGGCGGAAACCCCGTGTACCACTACAAGCGGAAATTACGGCGGAGTTTAGCCTGGTGCGCTACATCAGCCACCCCGACCTGGCTTTGAACGAAGGGTTTTTGCAGCAATGGGCTGTTCAAATCGATGCATGGTTGAGTCAGGGGAAACGGGTCTACTTCTTTGTCCATTGCCCCCTGGAAGAACGATCGCCCACCAATGCCCGGTGCTTTCAGCAAATGCTAGAACGTCGGGGTAGCCCCGTTCCCCCCCTACCCTGGAACCAGTTAGCCCAAGCCTCAACCCAACTCAGTCTGTTTTAGTCACGCTTTAGTCATACCTTAAAGGTTTTTTCCTGGCATTTTTGGTGTTCCACCGATACCCTTACTAAGGCAAGGTTCTGTCAGAGAATATTTGCTTCTGTGACAGGTCAAGCAGGTTTTAAGGATCGTGAATTTAATAAAACCCAAACTTAATTTTTAAACGTGTGGTGGAGCCGCGCCTTCAAAATTAAGGATTTGGTTTTCATTGATTTGTGCTCCTAACAAACCGGTAATAAAACAATTGGGAGAAATTTAATGGGTTGGTTACAAAGAATGTTTGGCATGGAAAAACCCGCGGGAGCGCAGGTCAACCCCGAACCGGCCCCCGCCCCCCCGGAGGTTGTAGAAGAAACTCAATCCGAAGTCATTCCGGCAGAACGGGTCGGGTTGAATGGCGAGTATGACCAGAGTGGTCTGGCTAAACGGGTAGCTCTGGCCTTTGATGAAGATGCCCGTTTTGAGGGGATTGACTCCCTCTGGGTGGCTCAACTTGGTACGACGGTAGTCCTCAAGGGCAAGGTTCCGAGCCAGGACACCTTAAATCAAATGGTCGAGGTTGCCCAGGCCGTGAACGGGGCAGAAGCAGTCACAACGGATCAGGTGACGATCGGTTGATTGGCCAGTAGCCAAAACCAGGCAACGATAGGCAGCAATATTGCCTTTCGATCACAGCAACTCGCTGACTACCGACAGGCATCCCCCAGCAAAGCTGGGCGCTTACGGTTGCGGGGATGTTTGTTTCTTCTCAGGAGAAGCAGGGGGGGGTTCAAAACTGACTTCCCCATCTCTGGTTTTAATCTGCCCACCTAATTCTAAGATTTCTCGCTTGGCCCTTGCCTGGGTTTGTTTGTCGTTCGCCGCAACCGCCTGGTAGTAGACTGAAACCCAGGACTGAAACCGCACCATCGTACTGTTTGGATCTTTACGCAAAAAATCGGCGGTCTGGGCAAAGATCGGAGCCAGCTCAGCATAAGGGCTATCAGCGGCCCATTTAGCCGCCATCTCATGGGAACGCACGGAACCCGATACATCTCCCAGCAACAGCAGTTGATCTAATCCTTTAAACCGCCAGACGGTAAAGGCCCTGGGATGAAGTTTGGGAGACAGGGCAGCCGCTCCCCGATCCATAAATTGAATCGCCAGATCTGGTTTACCCAACTGGTAAGAAACGCTACCAGAAACGAACAGGTAAACCTCAGCAAAGCGCGGGTCAAGCCGAGTAATAATATCAAAATATTGAGGGCTGAGGGAATAACCGGTTTTCTGGCGGGCCGGGGTATCTCCGTAGTATTGAAGAAAATTGAGAAAAGTCCAGTCGGCAATCAGGTTATCAAACCCAAAGGTGGGGGTTCGCTTCAGCAGCTCTAACCGCAGGGCTTCTTCTTTTTCGGCCTGCTGAGGATTGCTCTCCCAGAGGGAAGTGCGATTTAACTGCACCCGCTGCAGGGAGACAATACTGGCCGTTGCCAGGAGGGCGATCGCTCCGGTGACCAGAGGAGGTAACCAGCGCCGGCGAAACAAATTGTGGCGATGTGCACTATCAACCATGACTGCTAAACCACCATGAATCCCAAAAGTTACCTTACCGCAGATTCCCCCTCAGTCAGACCGATGAGACTGTCAGGAGCAATGTAAATTCCCTTAATATTTGGCAGAATAGTTTCATCCGGGAGTTTACTAAAATTAACCTCCTTGCCCCTATGCTGATTACCTGAGATTCAGTTAGATTGGCGGAAAGTATCAGTGTGTAGCCGGAACCAACGTGTTAGACAGGTCAATTATTCAGACCACCTACCAAACTGTCATCTATTTGATAGATTCTCGTCAACTCTTGCCGCTATGGTTGTGAATGTCTGTGTGATGTGAACCGTCGTCAGCAATCTAGAGCTTTCGCCCAACCCTTGAATCACCAGTGTCTAACCATTAGTTTAGCCTCAAGGCAATTTTTAGCGGTGGTCAGAGTCGTTTGAGTGCTCAATTCTTCCGGTTGTCTGCGCCCTCTTAAGCAACTTCTCATTCGTATCTCTAAATGAACCGACCCTCAAAACGCTTTCCCCTAGTCAAAGTTGCTCTCTGCGGCGGGGCAGTTGCTGCCACGGCTGCGGTATCCCTGTTCGGCCCTGGCCTGAGCCGGGTGCGGGCAGCTCTGCAAGATAGCCCCAAAACCGTTATTGACGAAGCGTGGCAAATTGTTAACCGCGAATATGTTGATGGCACCTTCAACCAGGTTGACTGGCAGGCCACTCGTCAGTCCCTGCTGAGTAAAAATTATTCATCTCGAGATCAGGCTTACAAAGCGCTGCGCTCTGCTCTAGAAAAATTAAATGATCCCTATACGCGCTTCATGGATCCGAAGCAGTACGAAGCGTTAAGCAACCAGACCTCAGGAGAGTTGTCTGGAGTTGGGATTCGCCTGGAAGTCAACGAAGACACCAAAGTGTTGACCGTGGTTGAGCCGATCGAAAATTCTCCGGCCCTGCGGGCTGGCATTCAGTCAGGGGATCATATCCTGTCGATCAACGGTAAACCGACAAAAGGAATGACCGTTGAAGATGCTTCTAACCTGATTCGGGGAGATGTCGGGTCTAAGGTCAGTCTGCAAATTGGCCGCCAGGGTCAGACTCCGTTTACCCTATCCCTCACCCGGGCACGGATTGAGTTACCTACGGTGCGCTATGCCCTGAAGCAGGAAGGGAGCAAGCGAGTTGGGTATATCCGGTTGAATGAATTCAGTGCCCATGCCGCCGACCAGATGCGGAAGGCCATCCGGGATCTGAACAACCAGAAGGTGGAGGGCTTTGTCCTCGACCTGCGGGGTAATCCCGGTGGGTTGCTGCAGGCCAGCATCGACATTAGCCGGATGTGGATGGATAAAGGAGCGATCGTGCGAACCGTCGATCGCAAGGGCAACAATGAGGAAATGACCGCAAACCAGACTGCTATCACCAACCTGCCCCTGGTGGTGCTGGTAGACGGAAACTCGGCCAGTTCCAGCGAGATCTTGACCGGAGCCCTGAAGGATAATGGCCGGGCCACGATCGTCGGTAGTCAGACCTTTGGTAAGGCTCTGGTGCAGTCTGTCCATTCCCTCTCGGATGGTTCGGGCCTGGCGGTGACGATTGCCCACTATTACACCCCTAAGGGTACGGATATCAGCCATAAAGGGATCGCTCCCGATATCAAAATTGACCTGACCGATGCCGATCGTCAGAAGCTGGCGGCCAACCCCAAACTGATCGGCACCAAGGAAGATCCCCAGTATGCCCGAGCCCTGGCTACCCTGGAGAAGGCAACCTTAGCCAAACCTGTACAAATTTCGCCCCAGGCCAGTAAAACTGGACTGAATCAGTAAATTTATTCGGTTTATAAAAAAGAGGGGTCTCTTGAGAGGCTCCTCTTTTTTTGGGGATCGTGAATTTCTTAAAGCCCGTTCAGGGTAAACAATCCAGGTAGGTTTCCATATCCCAATTGCTGGTAGTGGCCAGAAACCTCTCCCACTCATCCCGTTTGTACCAGGAATAGAGCATATACATTTCCCCCGGTAAGGCCGACTTGATCACCTCATCTTCCGCCAGTCGGTCGATCGCCTCTCCCAGGGACATCGGCAATTTTTTCACCTGCTTGCCAGCTTCCATCGCTTCATAGAGGTTACGCTGCTCCGGTTCACCGGGATCAAGATTCCGTTTGATGCCATCATCAAAGGCTTTCAGTAAGGCCCCGGCCATCAGGTAAGGATTGACCATAGAATCCACCGCCCGGTACTCAAACCGTCCGGGGGCCGACACCCTCAGGCCACAGGTACGGTTCTGGTAGCCCCAATCGGCATAGACGGGTGCCCACAAACCCATATCCCAGAGGCGACGGTAGGAATTCACTGTAGAACAACCGATCGCCGTCAAAGCCCCCAGGTGTTCGATCACACCACCAATACAGTTGAGGCCGATCGGCCCCGGTAAGCGCCGGGAGGTTCCGGGCAGGGGCAGGAAGGTGTTTTCGCCCCCCTTACGATAGGTAAAGGTTTCGCCCATCCCGGGCAGTTGTTCCAGGCCAAAATCCTGTACGGTATCGTCTCCGCCGCGCCAGAGGGAAAGGTTATGGTGACAACCGGAGGCTGACACCCCCATAAAGGGTTTGGACATGAAACAGGCGATTAGATTAAACTCCCGGGCTACCTGGGCGCAGATTTGCCGGTAGGTGGTGAGGCGATCGGCGGTTCGCAGGGCATCGTCAAAGGTAAAGTTGAGTTCTAGCTGGCCGGGAGCATCTTCATGATCCCCCTGGATCATATCCAGGCCCATCGCCTTGCTGTACTCAATTACCCGCAAGAAAACTGGGCGCAATTCCTCGAATTGGTCAATGTGGTAGCAGTTAGGCTTGGTCACGCCACCGGCGGGCAGACCATCTGCTCCCTTTTTCAGCCACATCATCTCTGGTTCGCAGCCATGGCGCAGGTGCAGACCATGGTCAGCCTGAAACTGAGCATGAATCCGCCGCAGGTTACCCCGACAGTCAGAGGTCAGGTAAGCCCCCGGATCAAGTTCCTCTTCGCGGTTACGAAAACAGGTACAAAAAACCCTGGCGACGCGTTTGTCCCAGGGTAACTGACAGAAGGTTTCGGGGTCGGGAATGGCCACCAGTTCTGCGGCCTCTGGCCCATAACCGATATAGTTGCGGCGACGATCGAGGAACAGGTTGGCCATCGAGCCATAGACAAGCTGAATCCCCTTTTCGGCGATCGCCTCCCAGTGATCCGCCGGGACTCCTTTACCGACCACCCGCCCGGTTACCGAGATGAACTGATAGTAAATGTATTGAATTCCCAGTTCTTTGATTTTGGCCGATACCTGTTTAACCAGCTCTGCCCGCCCTGCTGCGGCAACGTAGGCTTCTAAATTCGTCAGTGCTTCGGTCTTGGTCAGAACTCCAGTCACTGCTACCTCCAGGGATACTAGCTTGTCACAAACTCATTGTGATTAGTAAATCCAACTTGTTATAACAGCTTTGTATCTCACACTACGGATACCAGATTTTCCACCAGCCAGGAGGAGAACCAGTCAGTTCGTTACCCCTGCTTCGGGGGTTCCGGGCACTTTTTGTTGTTGTAGTCGCACTGAAAAATATGCTGTTTTTGCCAGCTCAGGGGAATTTCTAACAGGTCGCGGGTACCCGTAATTCCCTGGCCGACAAACAACAGTAAAGCTACACAATTGAGAACGATATGCACCGTCCGCCAGCGGTTGCGCCGGTCTTGATAGATATCGGAGACGATCGCCAGGGAAAAAATCATCAGCAGGGTGACCGTAATCCCAAAGTAGAGGTGGGACAGCCACCACTCTTCCTGGCGACGGTAGATGCCATCTTGCAGGCTTAAGATGACCACCCCGGCCCCGGCCAGGGTCGCGAAAACAGCTCGCCAGCGGGCCTCCTGCACCCGGTATAGAATCACCAGGGAAGAAATAATCACCCCGTAGAGCAGGGCAATCAGCAGCACTTTCAGGGGATCGGTGGTCCATACCTGTTTGGAGATGATGTGACTAACCAGAGGTCGGGTAATCCCGATAAGTTCTAGCCCTACCACCGCCCCCGTCAACCAGCGGCCGATCGTGACATGCTCCTGACCGGTACCCGGGGGAATTTTGCTTTTGCCGCCACCATCTACCTGCAACCGGCGCTGCCGGGTTCGCCAGGACAACCAGACCGTAATTCCAATCAACGGAAACACAAACAGTACGGCGATCGCCGGATGAATCAGCCGCAGGATATCTTCAAAACCAAGATACATAAGTGCCAGTCCCTGTCAGGTAGAAAATGATTAAGCTTGAGAAGCCAGGACATGAGTAGATTATCACTGACTCTTTAATCTCCTCACAGGCCTCTAACTGCAGCATTAATCCAAGATTAGAAGTTGCTGGGTACTCCAGACAGGGCGGTCGGGCATTATTTCCGGGCGATCCCTCCCTTTCCATCCTCAGGCCAGTAAACAGGCCAGGGGAAATACCAGATATTCCAGGAAAAACAGCTTCCAGATGAATTGATAAAACTGACTAATGGCGGTTTTGTCCTGTAAATTGACCTGCCCACTTTGCCACCACAGTCCACCCAAACCGATCAGGTGGGTCGTCATCAAAAACGTTGGATTAACACCGGGTAGGCCCAGACTGGCGGTGAAAACCATACCCAGGTAGCAGACCGTCAATACCCAGCGGGCCAGATTAAACACATTTTTTTGCCCCAGTCTCAGGGTAAAGGTGCTGATGTTATAGCGCCGATCGCCCTCTGCATCAGGAATATCTTTAAAGATGGCGATGGCAAAGGTAAATACCAGAACAAACAGGGTTAAAGCCCACACCGGAAGCGGAATCGGCGGCCCCTGACGGAAATGCAAAAACAACCCCAGGTTGACGATCGCTCCCCGTACTCCCAGGATGCAGAGGGAAGCCCAGAAGGGATGGCGTTTCAGGCGAATCGGCTCCAGGGAATAGGCGGTACCGATCACCAGACTTAACCCTACCATTCCCAGCAGGTAAATTCCCCCAAGGGCGGCCAGAATCAGAGCCAGGATGCCCATGATCCCCACAATGACCTGCCCCTGACGGCGGGAAAACTCCCCCGATGCCAGGGGGAGATGGGGCTTGTTAATCTGGTCGATCGCCACATCCTCCAGCTGATTAAGACCGACAATATAGACATTGCCGCAGAGACAGGCCAGCAGGGTCAATCCCAGGGAAAAGGGAGAGAGAGCGAACAAACCAGAGGGCCCAGGCGGTTCCGGTGCCTGGGCCAGCACAATCAGGTATAACCCTAAAACACTGAGGGTCGTGCCAATAATGGTATGGGGGCGAGAAAACTTCCAGAACGCATAGAGCCAGGGGGTATACCGTTGCACCGGATTACTTGGGGCTTTAACTGCTGCAGATTTAGACAACTGGCTCGTGGGAATCTTCATAGTCGAGACAAGGTTTGGACTGAGGGGACTGTAGACTGCTCACCGTCCAAAGTCTACTCTCTCAAGAGAGAGTGAATCAGGAGCAGGGGTGACGGAGTCGGAGAGATTTCTTTTTATTAAAAAATTTGAATCTTCCCGAAGTTCACTGAGTATGATGCGATGGGGGAAAATATAGAAATTTGGGAAAATGTAAGAATTTTGTGATGGTAGCTTATGAATTCCTGATATCTACTGACAACCTGGAATTCAGGATGGTATAGAGACAGATATACCTCTTGGTTAAGCTGCGGTTCCCCCTTGCTCAACCCTGTTAACAAAAGAACTATGAGGAGATCTATGCCTGGACGGTATCGCCGAATTCTCCTGAGATCGAGCTACGCCCTCCTGGGAGGATGTCTGGCGATAGTATTTGGGCTGACTCCGGCCCTGGCCAAACTGGTAACAGCCGAGCGAGTCCAGGTACCAATCACCGCTCTCACCAGCAAGGCTCCCCTGACCGAACCCTCCAGTCTGGCTAGCGCTGATCCAACCCAGGGATTGCAGCAGGGGAGGGAAGCCTACCAGCAGGGCCAGTTTGAACTGGCTTCCAGGCTCTGGAAGCGGGCGGCAGAGGCGTTTCAGCAGCAGAATGATGGGTTGAACCAGGCCCTGGCCCTGAGCTATCTGGCCCTGGCCCAGCAACAACTGGGGCAACTTTCCCAAGCAGAAGCAGCCCTGGGCAGTAGTCTAAACCTGCTCCAGAATCCCCAACTGACTTCGGCCCAGACGGCTCCTATCCTGGCCCAGGTGCTAAATACCCAGGGAAGTTTGCAACTGGCTCAGGGAAAGACCGATGCAGCTCTGTCTACCTGGCAGCAAGCGGCCACCACCTACAAACAGATTGGCGATCGCTCGGGTCAGGCGGGCAGTTTGATCAACCAGGCCCAGGCCCAACAGGCTCTCGGGTTGTATCTCCAGGCTCGCAAGTCGCTGACCCAGGCCCAGGAAACCCTGAAGCAGGAGCCGACCCCCAGCTTACGGATCGCCGGCTTGCTCAGTCTGGGCAATACCCTGCGTGCGGTGGGAGATCTCTCGACTTCAGCCCAACTCTTAGAGGAAGCCCTCATCCTGGTATCCGACCCCAATTCGGCCCTGGCCAGTGAGATTTTACTCAGCCTGGGCAACACAGCTCGGGCCCAGCAAAACCCTACCACCGCGATCGAGTTTTACCGTCAGGTAGTGGCCCATTCTCCCCTGACCCTCACTCGCACCCAGGCCCAACTCAATCAACTCAGTCTGCTTCTCGAGCAAAAACGCTGGGCCGAAGCAAAAACCCTGCAGAGTAGCCTGCGCGACCCGGTAGCCAATCTCCCCCTGAGTCGTAGCAGCATTTATGCCCAGATTAACTTTGTCCAGAGTCTGGTTCGGTTGCGGCAAACCAGTCCTGCTCCGACCTGGCAGGAGATTGCCCAACTGGCGGCAAAGACCGTTCAAAATGCTCGCAGTTTGAATGATCCCCAGGCAGAGTCCTACGCCCTCGGAAGCCTGGGTAGCATCTACGAAAAAACCAGACAATGGCAGGAAGCCCAGGAATTAACCCAAAAAGCCCTGGTTCTGGCCCAATCAACCAACGCTACGGATATTGCCTACCAGTGGCAATGGCAGTTGGGTCGGTTGCTGAAAGCCCAAAATCAGCCCGCCGGGGCGATCGCCGCCTACAACGAAGCGGTCAGCAGTCTGAAGACCCTGCGAAATGACCTGGTAGCTGTCAATTCTGATGTTCAGTTTTCCTTTAGAGAAGGGGTAGAACCGGTTTACCGCCAACTGGCGGGTTTGTTACTGCAACCCCAGGAGGGCCAGGTCAGTCAGGTCAACCTGCGAACTGCCAGGGAAGTAATTGAGTCCCTGCAACTGGCCCAACTGGATAACTTCTTTCGAGAAGCCTGCCTGAATGCCCGACCAGCCCAGATCGATCGGGTAGATGCGGAGGCCGCGACCATCTACTCAATTGTGCTGGACGATCGGCTGGAGATGATCCTTTCTCTGCCGGGGAAACCTCTGCAAAACTACAGTACGGCGATCAGTCAGGCCGAAATGGAGCGCACCGTCGATCGCATGTGGCGCTCCCTGAGACGGACTTCGTCCACCTCGGAACGGGTGCAAATTTCCCGCCGTATGTATGATCTGGTGATTCGCCCAATGGAAGCAGAACTGGCCGCCAGTTCAGTCAAAACCCTGGTGTTTGTTTTAGATGGAACCCTACAAAGTCTGCCCATGGCAGCACTTTACGATGGCCAGCAGTACTTGATTGAAAAGTACAGTATTGCCCTGGCTCCCGGGCTGCAACTATTAGAACCCCAACCCCTGGCCGAAGAAAAGCTGAAACTGCTGGTGGGGGGGTTAAGTGAAGCAAGTCAGGGATTTGCCGCCCTACCAGGGGTAGAAACTGAGATCCAACAAATTACCAGCAAAGTACCGGCCCAGGTGCTGCTAAATCAAGACTTTACCAGTCAGGCATTCCAGGATCAGATTTCTACCACCCCCTATCCGATCGTCCATTTAGCCACCCATGGCCAATTTAGCTCCAATGCCAAAGACACGTTTATCCTGGCCTGGGACAGCCCAATTAACGTCAAGCAGTTAGATGCCCTCCTGCGTTCCCGCGACGAGGGAAAGCCCAACCCGATTGAGTTGCTGGTTCTAAGTGCCTGCCAGACCGCTGCTGGCGATCGACGAGCCGCCCTGGGATTGGCAGGAGTTGCGGTGCGATCGGGAGCCCGCAGTACCCTGGCTACCCTGTGGTCCGTCGATGACCAATCCACTTCCTCGCTGATGGTGCAGTTCTACCAAAAGTTAGCTCAGGCCAACATGACCAAAGCAGAAGCCCTGCGCCAGGCGCAGTTAGAGTTGCAAAAGCAGGTTGGCTTTAAACACCCCTATTACTGGGCACCCTTTGTCCTGGTGGGTAACTGGTTGTAAACCTTGATGTTATAGAGGTAGAAAGATCGTGACCTGGAATAGAGTATTAGGTCTAGTCGGGCTGGCAATCGCGAGCACTGGTGTCGCCAGTGGGGCCACAGCCAGTTCTCTCCAGGAGCGATCGGCGGTAGCTGTGATGCGTGGCATGCCGATTAAAATTGCCCAGTTCTTCGAGCCTCCGGCAGGGCAGCGAGGCACTCCCAGCCAAACGGTCAGTGGCGGCAGGCGCGATCGCAGCCACTGTCGAGAAATTTCTACAACACAAAAAATATCCACCGCCAGGGGCACCCTGGATGAGTTTTTGATCGCCCTGGTTCCCGGTAGCAACTGGGGCCTGACAACCGGGGCCTATCCCACCTTCCTGTTTTATGTACCTAAAACCTCTGCAAAAGTCGGTGAATTTGTTCTAGACGACCAGAATCTTAACCGGTTGGCCACCATCCGTGTCGATTTAAAGGAGACTCCAGCGATTTATACCCTGACTCCGGCAGCAACCACTCCCCCCCTGGAAATTGGCAAAGACTACCAGTGGGCTTTTTCCCTGGTATGCGACAGCGAAGGAGAACTGCGGGACCCGGTAGTTAGTGGGCTGGTTCGCCGCATTAAACCCGATGCAGCCCTGTCCAGCAAACTGGCCACCGCCTCCCCCCTGGAAAAAATCCATCTCTATGCCAGGTCGGGCATCTGGTACGAGGCAGTCACCACCCTGGCCAGCCTGCGTCGTCAGGAACCAGCGGATACAAAACTTTCAACCGCCTGGAACAATCTACTCAACTCCGTCGGGTTAGGGGCGATCGCCCCGGCTCCCCTAAAAAAATTAGATCGGGAACGCTAGCATTAAACCTTAACGGCAATCCTTGGGTGCATCACATCGGACATCGGGATGAATGGGTATACAGAGATGTGGGCGAGCGTAAAACGTAATCTCTGGCGATGGCGCGGCATTTGGATTACCACCCCCAGTATGGCAGCGGCAATCATCTTGCTGCGCTTAACAGGGGCTTTGCAACTTTTAGAATGGGTTGCCTACGATCAATTTTTTCGGCTGCGACCGGTTGAACCAGCGGATGAACGAGTGGTTCTGGTGACGATCGGAGAAGCGGATATTGCCAAGCATGGCTGGCCCCTGAGTGATCAGCAACTGGCCAACATCCTGAAGCAAATTAAAGCCCACAAGCCCCGGGCGATCGGGATCGATTTTTACCGGGATCGGGCGATCGCTCCCGGCAGCGCAGAACTGGAGGCAGTCTTCACTTCAACTCCGAATCTGATTGGCATTCGCAAAGTGGTTAGCAGTGCCTACGGATTTAACATTGGTGGGCCGCCAGCCCTGGAAAAATTGGGACAGGTGGGAGCCAGTGATCTGGTTCAGGATGCGGATAGCCGGGTTCGTCGCAGCCTTCTGTCTTTGAAGGATCGAGAAGACAAAACGGTTCTCAGCCTGGCCACTCGTCTGTCCTTAATTTACCTGGCGGCAGAAGGCATTCAACCCCAGGTGCTGGATGCCGCAACCAGCACCCTGGGCCTGGGAAAAGCCGTATTCACCCCCATGCAACCCAATTACGGCGGTTACCAGGGAACGGAAATTGGTGGTTATCAAATTCTGGCTAATTTTCGCAATTCTCCCCAGCGGTTTGACAGCATTTCGATCAGCGATATTTTGGCAGGCAACGTAGCGGCTGAACAATTAAACAACAAAGTGGTTTTAATCGGAACAACCGCCAATAGCCTGGGAGACTATTACTTCACGTCTTATAGCAGCAGTCTTTTTAGCAAAACCCTGGCCATTACATCGGGGGTAGAGATTCATGCCAAACTGGTCGGCCAGATGTTAGATGCAGCCCTGGATGGCCGTCCTTTGATTAGAAGCTGGTCAGAACCGATCGAGGGGGGCTGGATTTTACTCTGGGCTGGGGTCGGAGCCATCCTGGGCTGGTTCGTCAGGTCCCCCCGCTGGATGGTACTGAGTTTGCTGGTTGCAGGCAGTGGACTGGTGGGTCTGGCCTACGGCCTATTTTTAGCGGGCTGGTGGATCATTGTAGTGCCACCCCTGCTGGCCCTGGTGGGGGCAGCAACGGCCAACCAGAGCTACAATCTCTGGCACAATCTAAAGCTCTCCTACCGCTCTCTGGAAGAATACTCCCATACCTTAGAACAGCGGGTAGAAGAACGGACTCTAGAACTGAGCCAAAAAAACACCCTACTAGAACAGGAGATTCGCGAACGGAAACAGGTAGAAATTGCCCTGAGAGCTGAACAGCAAAAGTCTGAGCAGTTACTTTTAAATATCTTGCCAGCGGAAATCGCCGAACAGTTGAAACAGAGCAAGGAAGTTATAGCCACCCGCTGCGAGGTCGTAACCGTTCTGTTTTCCGACATCGTAGACTTCACCAGTATGTCGGCTCGCCTGCAGCCCACGGATCTGGTGAAGCTATTGAATCAGGTGTTTTCGGCCTTTGACAAACTGGCAGAACATTACGGTCTGGAGAAAATTAAAACGATCGGAGATGCCTACATGGTGGTTGGAGGGATTCCATCCAGCCGGTCTGACCATGCCGAAGCGATCGCCGAAATGGCCCTGAACATGCAGCAAGAAATTCGTCGCTTTCAAAGTGATACCGGGGAAAACCTCAACCTGCGGATAGGCATCAATACCGGCACCGTCGTAGCCGGAGTGATTGGCATCAAAAAGTTCAGTTATGATCTCTGGGGAGATACGGTGAACGTCGCCAGCCGCATGGAGTCCCAGGGATTGGCGGGCAAGATTCAGGTGACCGAAGCAACCTACCAGTTGCTGAAAGATAAATATCACCTGGTAGAACGGGGCGAAATCTTTGTTAAAGGCCGGGGCGAAATGTCTACCTATCTGCTGGTAGGTAAACAGCAGGCATCATTTCTTCCAGGCGATCCCAGGGCCGCTGGTTGCCCGTAGAGGGCATAAATTTATTAGAACCAGACGTTAAATTTTGAAAGTACGGCGGAGCCATGCTTTCAAAATTTAGTTCCGGGCTTGATTAATTAACGGTTCTGGGGGCGGGTTTACAGATGTCTGTGAACCCGCCCCTACAGACTATTTCCGCAGTTTCTGAGACCAGACGCGGGTGGGCAGACCCCAGACGTAAATAAAGCCTTCCGCCGCCTTATGGTCAAAGCTATCTTCGGCCCCGTAGGTAGCCAGGTCGGGGCTATAGAGGGAATTGTCAGACTGCCGCCCAACCACGGCTGCCGTTCCCTTAAATAACTTCACCCGCACGGTTCCGGTCACCTGCTCCTGGGTCTTTTTCACGAAGGCATCCAGGGCACCCTTGAGGGGACTGTACCAGAGACCGTTGTAAATCATCTGGGCGTAGGTTTGCTCAATTCCCCGCTTGTACTGGGTTAGATCACCAGTCAGGGTCAGGCTCTCTAAGTCCTGATGGGCCTGGATCAAAACACTCAGGGCCGGGGTTTCGTAAATTTCCCGTGATTTGATGCCCACCAGACGGTTCTCAATCATGTCAATCCGCCCAACCCCGTGGTTCCCCACGGTCTGATTGAGTTGCTGAATCAGCACCACCGGGTCAAGCACCTGGCCATTTAAACTGACGGGAATCCCTTCCTCAAAGCCAATTTCTACATATTCTGGCTGATCCGGAGCCTCGGCGATCGATTTAGTCATGGCATAGATATCGTCCGGGGGTTCGGCCCAGGGGTCTTCTAAGATCCCGGCTTCGATCGCCCGCCCCAGCAGGTTGGCATCGATACTGTAGGGCGAAGACTTCTTCACCGGAGCCGGGATACCGTAGCGTTCACCATAGGCAATGGTTTCTTCCCGACTCATACCCCATTCTCGAGCCGGGGTCAGCACCTTCAGGTTTGGGTTGAGGGCAGCGATCGCCACGTCAAATCGCACCTGGTCATTCCCTTTCCCGGTACAACCATGGGCAACCGCATCGGCCCCGTATTCCGCCGCCGCATCAACCAGCAATTTAGCAATCAGGGGACGGGCCAGGGCAGTAGACAGCGGGTAGCGATTTTCGTAGAGCGCATTGGCCTGGATCGCAGGAAAAGCATAATCCTTCACAAAGCTGGCCGTCGCATCCGCAACCAGAGACTTCACGGCCCCCGACTTCAAAGCCTTTTCCCGGACTGGCTCCAGTTCATCTCCCTGCCCCAGGTCCGCCGCCAGAGTGATCACTTCCTGTACCCCCCATTCATGCATCAGGTAAGGAATGCAGACGGAGGTATCGACCCCGCCAGAATATGCCAGCACAACTTTATTCGCGCGACCCATGATTTTCTCGGTTGAAAAAACGACTAAACACTCATTATGCAGTGAATAGCCACAAGTTCATGTCCGACAGGTCACTTAAACCCCCTTCTCTGCCCGGAAGTTTGAGGAAGCTCTGACATCTCCTGAACCACCTGCCATCCCTATGAAAGATGCCCAGAAACTCTGACTCCAGTAAGCTGGCAGAATAGCAACGGCAGGATGAACTGGATGAGCATGCCCCCCTCGCAAATTCCCTCTCCCGAATCGAGGATTGATCTAGAAAATCTTCAACTGCTGGTGGTAGAAGATGAACCGGCGGTCAGGGCCACGATCGTGGAAACCCTGCAATCCCGAGGAGCCAAGGTTGTCGCCGTCGATTCCATCCGGGATGGGCTGGCGGCGATCGAACTGCAACGGCCGGATGTGATTATCAGTGACCTGCACCTGCCCGATGGTAATGGCTATGCCCTGATGGAAACCGCCCAACTTCTGCTAAACCCGGAAGGATTGCAACCTTTACCGGCGATCGCGGTTTCTGCCTGTCCCCAAACGGTGAACCTGGAGGCGATCGCTGCCGTCGGATTCAAACGCTACCTGGCCAAACCAATCCGGCCAGAGCGGTTGCTGGCGATTGTTGGCTGGTTAACCGGACGGGTATCAAATAATCGCTATTAATAAGCTGCTAAATGGCGGTCTTTTCAACGATGACCTGATAGCCCTGATGAATCAGCTTGATTTTTTTAGCAAACATCGTCAAAAAGGCTTCGATCGCTACTCTGGGTGGGTTTTCTTGAATGTTTGAGGGAAACTGAAATCCATAATCATCGAAAATAATCACTCCCCCAATTTTGACCAGCCCCCAGGTCAACAGGGTATCTTCCAGCACATCCGCCGCGATATGGGAACCATCGATATAAACCAGCTGGTAAGAATCGAGGATCAGGGTTCTCAGGATCTCCTGCGATCGTCCGACAATTTTTCGCACCTTCTCTGGATGACCGGTGCAGGCAATATTAAAATCAAACCGCTGCTCAATCGTCTCTAAGTAGCCAGCCTGAAACGCCACCTGATTTTCTACCCCTCCGGCAAAGGTATCAATACAGGTAATTCGGGCCGATTCATGGGTGAGAATATTGTCAATTAACCAGCAGGTCGATCGGCCTTCCCAGCTGCCAACTTCCAAAACTTTTAACCCCGGTGTGCCGATAAACGGCTGGAGATAGGTATGCCAGACCAGCAGATTATTGCTGAACCAATCCTGGGTAAATTGATAGTTTTTTTGAACTAATTGCACCTGGTATTGCAGTTTGTTGTATTCCGTCGCGGCTTCCTTAAAAGTCGAATCCAGGGTCGTCGCCTGTTTGAGAAATCCGCAGGCTTCTTCTAACCGACCCTGTTCCCGCAGGGCCGTCCCCAGGTTGTAATAAATCCGGGCCATCTCCAGGGGAGAAAAACTGGGCCTGACCTCAAGGGCCCGGTTTAAGTAAGCAATGGCCTCACCAAATTGCTTTTCCTGATAACAGTTTGAACCCAGGTTGTTATAGATCGCTGCCATCGGATTTTTTACCGCCTCCAGCAGGTTGGGTTCCAGGGAAACCCCCAGCTCAAACAGGCCGATCGCCGTCGCTAAATTGTTCTGATTGAAATATTCGGTCGCCAGTTGTTGCCAGTTAAGAACCGCCAGGAATGCCTCAGATTTTTCAATTCGTTGAAACTTATCGAGCAGATAATTGAATCGCTCCTGTTCAATCTGTTTACGAATTTTGAGAAGATGTTTTTCCTCGGGTGAGCGGTCATCCTGATACTCTTGGGGCGGGGTTTTAAACTTTTTTAGCTGTCGATCGAAGTTATTACCGGGATAGCGAATATATTCCACTGTCTCCCGAGGAAAATGAAAGATTTTGAAGAATTTTTGCACCCAAAGAGTATAGGCCACATCCTCACATCCGGCCTGTTTATAAACAGAATGTTCGGGAAAGCCTTCAATAAATTCATGGCAATCCCGCCGGATACATAAATTGAGGGCCAGGGTATTTTCGATCGCCTCCTTCCATTCCGGGTGAATTGGATCCTGCATTTTGACCCGAGTTCGCACCACTCCCACAGGGTAGGAAGGTAACTGAACCGTGAAGCTTTCGCTATCTGTATTAACCGTAACCTGAGCCGGTTTGACCCCCGCAGTGGGTTGGTGACTGAGGATTTTAAAGCAGAGATAAACATGCTCCTCAAATATCAAATCATCTCCGTCGCAAAAGAATAAAATATCTCCCCGACCCAGTTTTGCCCCGGTATTTCTGGCAGGCCCAATACCCAAACTCCGAAAATGCTGAACCAGTCTGTAGTTCGGTTTGTCCTGACAAAATTCTGCGACTCGTTCCAGGGTGCGATCGCTGGAACCTTCATCTACAATCAGAACTTCACTATCAACTTCCGCCGCCGAGTAATGCCGGTATAAAAAAGCAATACTGGCCTCGATACTGGCCAGGGTTCTGACAATTTCGTTTTCTTTGTTGAGCACCGGAACAACAACGGAAAATGACCGGATCATAGAGGCAGACCTGGGATGGGGGCTAATGAGGTCTTACTTTAGCTGCAATTTTCCGATTCCCAGGAAAGCTTTTTTTCTACTTAGGATCACAAATTACTTAAACCCAATTGTTTAAGGGTGGGAAGGGCATCGCACTTAACCATTCAGCTCCGGGTTTTCTTAAATCCCCGCTCCTCAGGGGTTTATTTTTAATACCTGAATATTTTCTCCGGCACTAATATTCGTTGTTCCCACCGGTATCTGGGCCAGGCCAGTCGTTCCGGCCAGATTGATCAGATTACCGGAGCTATGACTGCCCCTGGCCGGGGTAAATTCGTACTCGCCCTTGCTCAAGGTCAAATTGCCCCAGAGATAGGTTTCCCGCTTCCCGTCCGATCGCAAATCAACCCGGGTTCTGGCCCTAACAAATACCGGTTGCCAGTCAGGGCAGCCCCCCAGGTAAGCCAGGGCAGGTTGCACCAGGCGGTAAAAGGTTACCAGAGCCGATACCGGATTCCCTGGCAGGCCAAAGTAGAGCACCGGTCGATCGCCCCCCGGGAAAGTAGCCACGGTCAGAGGTTTTCCCGGTTTCATGGCCACCGCCTGGATATGCAGCGTCCCCCCCAGTTCGGCCAAAACCGCTTCCACATAGTCGTAGTCTCCCACCGAAACACCCCCTGACGACAGCACCACATCCGCCTCAGTCACCGCCGTCTGAATGGCCTGCCGCAGGGCTGCCGGCTGATCGGGAACAATTCCCAGAGGCACCGGTCTGGCTCCCAGGGCCGCCACCAGAGCTGCCAGGGCGTAATAGTTGGAGTCTACGATCTGTCCCGGTTGTAAGGGCTGGCCGATCGGCACCAATTCGTTCCCCGTCGATAGAATCGCCACCCGTAGGGGCCGGTAGACTGTAACCCGATCGCGCTGAGCAGCGGCCAGAACAGCAATCTCCGCAGCCCCCAGTCTGATCCCTGCTGGCAGTAAGGGATGACCGGCCCGGTAAAAGGCTCCCTGCTGGCGAACAAAGGCCTGGGGTTGGGGGCTGGTCACGATCGTGACCTGATTGCCCGTCCGGCAGGTATCCTCCTGCATCACAACTGTATCTGCCCCCGGTGGCATCACGGCCCCGGTAAAAATTCGGGCTGCCTGCCCTGCCTGCAGGCTTTGCTGGGGATATTCCCCCGCCGGGATTTCGGCCACCACTTTCAGGGTCACAGGAGTTTCGGCAGAACAGCTTTGAACATCGCTGTAGCGAACGGCGTAGCCATCCATCGCCGAATTATCCCAGTGGGGAAAATCTAAATCACTGATCACCGTCGTCGCTAAAATCCGCCCCCTGGCTGCCAGCAAATCTAAAATTTCGCCATCGGATTTGCAGTCGAGGGGGATCGCTAACTTTAAAATCAGTTCTTCGGCCTGGCTGACAGTGAGCATGGAATCGTTAAGAGAAAAGAGGATTAATCCTGCTAAATCATAGTCTGAATTTTTTCTTGTCTACTGGGCTACAAGCTTTGAAATGTGATATGGAGTACACTCCCAAAAGCAGGTTACGCTATCCTGTAAAGGAACGTTAGCCTTACTCAGTTGAATCTAGCTCAACTCGTTGCTCATTCTGGTTCACGCTCACTCTCCTATAGAGGTGTTTATGGCTGGCTCTCATTCTTCAGATGCTTTTGAGAACTCTCTGAATCTGGGAGAAATGTCCCGGAATGTCCATCACTTATCCAATGATTCCGAAATTTGGCAGAACTTGAAGCAGGCGATCGCCGCCAGTTCCGGGTTTCAACGCTGGCAGCTAGAACGTCGCGTTGACATTAAGTTGCCCGAACTGACCTTAGATCACCTGGTTCGTAGCTATCTCCGCGAAACCCTGGAAACCCTGGCCTACTAAATTCCTGGCTTCTTGCAGAGCCAACTTAAAAAGCGATCGTCTGAAGGGGCGATCGCTTTTTATTGGAACCTGTTATTGTATCTGACCCTGGCAGGCAGGGCTCCGGAGCAAAAATTGGCTACACCTTGGTTTCTGAGCCGGAAGCAGCGGCATCGGTGGTGGGCTTGGCTCCGCCCATGCGGATCTCAGAACAGAAGGAAGCCATGCTGAAACCACCAAACCGCTTTAAGATGCTGGTTCGCAGCCGCAGATTAGGACTGGCAAACCACAGTCGCTCTTCGGAATACATCGTTTCGTACTCGGTAATCAGGGTCAGGGCTTCGTCACTGCCCATGACATAGCGACCGGCCACAGCGGCCTTTTCGGCATAGCCCATTTCCCGCAAAAGTTTGCCCTCATTGGGCTTTTCCGGGTCAGAAATTGGTACCAGAACCGTAGAGCCTGCGTGCTTTTCGGCATCCCACTCCATGGTTCCATCCCAGGTAACTCGGGCTCCACAGAGAGCCAGGGCCGGATCAATTTCGTACTGTTCGCAGAGTTTGATCACGTCCGGGTGGGTTTTGTCTAACATTTCGATCTGAATGTCTGACTTGCCTCCTTCGGATTGCTTAAAGGCAAGATGGTGACTGGTTCGCTGGGAAAACCATTTACCACTGCTCAGTTCAAAAAACTCTACGATATCCATTACGTCTCAAAATCCTTTTTTCCAGTTCTGATTTCTTCATTTATTGTAGGGCGATGGGAGAAGGATTCAGGTTAGAAAAAATTGCATCCCCATATTCTCCTAAAATGCTAGTCGGGGAACCAGGGTAACCAGAGGTGATAGGAAAGATAAGGGCTAAAAGGTTTTTAGATTTTATCTTTCAGGTCTACAGGATGTCAGACCTCTTCCTGCCTGTGCTTCCCCAGCGCTGTTCCTATGGAGATTTGCTGTGGATCTTTCCCGTATTCCGGCTCAACCCAAACCCGGATTGTTAAACGTCCTGATCGAAATTCCCGGTGGTAGTAAGAATAAGTATGAGTTCGATAAGGACTTGCAGGCTTTCGCGCTTGATCGTGTCCTCTTCTCCTCAGTCCAGTATCCCTATGACTATGGCTTTGTGCCCAATACCCTGGCCGACGATGGCGACCCCCTCGATGGCATGGTGTTGATGGATCAGCCGACGTTTCCGGGGTGCATTATTGCAGCCCGTCCGATCGGCATGTTAGAGATGATAGATGGCGGCGATCGGGATGAGAAAATTTTGTGTGTTCCCGCTAAAGACCCCCGCTATGCTCAGGTCAAATCCCTTGCTGATGTTGCTTCTCACCGTTTAGATGAAATTGCCGAATTCTTTAGAACCTATAAAAATCTGGAGAAGAAGGTGACCGAAATTCTGGGTTGGAAAGATGCTGACCAGGTTCAGGCCCTGGTCGATGCCTGCGTCAAGGCCAGCCAAGGCTAGGCCGCTGCAGGCTTAAAAATCTTTTCCTGAGGCTTAGAAACGTTGTTTCTAAGCCTTATCATTCGATTCCATTTGATAGATCTATACTGGGAGAATTACTGAAACACCAGGCAATTGATACCCAATAGAGCTGTCGTTGCTTCAGAGTCTTCAGTTAGCAGTTTGGGGGTAAGCTCTACCGAGATTTGTGATCGTTCTTTGTGAGGGCAGTCGGTATTGTATGTTGTCACAAAATAAGTTCTTCCAGTTGCCCTTCGGCTGCTGTTACCAGGAGCGATCTGGGTAGCATAAATATTAGTGAAGCCATGTTGAACGCAGCGGCTATCTACCTGTTTCAATTGTCACAATCCTCTGCTCAATTGCAGGTGATTCAGGTAGACCTGACCGTCTGATTGAAGTCCGTCAGTCCACAGACCTGCTAGAAAAGGCGAATCAGATCAACAATGTCAAATTTTGACCCATCTGCAACCAATCTCCAGCCCAATAGTGGAAATGCAGAGGAGATGAGCCACTCACCAGATTTTGTTGTGCATTTTTGGGGTGTCCGGGGTAGTATTCCTGCCCCCGGCAGCGAAACGGTTCGCTACGGCGGCAACACTTCCTGCGTCGAAATGCGGGTCGGCGGCAAACGGCTAATCTTTGATGGCGGAACGGGCTTACGGTTGTTGGGCAAGAGTTTACTCAAACACATGCCCGTCGAAGCCTATATGTTCTTCACCCATTCCCACTGGGATCATATCCAGGGCTTTCCCTTCTTTTTACCGGCCTTTGTCAAGGGCAACTGCTTCCACATTTATGGTGCCATTGCCCCCAACGGAGCCACCATGAAGCAACGTCTGAGTGACCAGATGTTGCATCCCAACTTTCCCGTACCCATTCAGGTGATGCAGTCTGACCTGAAGTTTTACGACCTGTTTCCCGGGGATGTCATGCAGCTAGATGACATCACAATCGAAACCGGCCCCCTGAATCACCCAAATACTGCCATGGGTTACCGGATTACCTGGCAGGGCCGATCGGTGGTCTATGCCACGGATACCGAGCATTTTCCCGATCGGCTGGATGAGAACCTGCTCCATCTGGCCCGGGATGCCCACATGCTGATCTACGATGCCTGCTACACCGACGAAGAATACTACGACCCCAAAACCCCCAAGGTTGGTTGGGGCCATTCTACCTGGCAGGAAGCGGTGAAACTGGCAAAAGCTGCCGGGGTCAGAAAAGCGGTGATCTTCCACCATGACCCCAACCACAACGATGACTTCCTGGACGATGTTGAGGCTCAGGTACAGTCGGTGTTCCCCAATAGTGTGCTGGCCCGGGAAGGTATGATTCTGCCGGTAGTTTAGACTCTGCCCTGGGGACAATCTCCGGGGGTTCTGCCGCAAGTAGAATGGTATTTGACTGAGACTACCTGTGGTAGCAGTATCAGTAGCTGAGATAAACTGTTAGATAAATTACACTGCGATTTCCTAGGTAATCTACCTGAGGGAAGTATCTTCGCTCTGCAATTCTCCCTACCATATTTATAATTGGGTTATCTGCTGGGGAGTTATGCTATTCTCCCGATTCCAGTAAGTTATTAATCAGCGGAAAATTAATCAGCGGGAAAGAACTGCGCGTGGAAGCTGTAAGCCGGTTATTTTTGTTGCATCTAGGTGTTCCACAACTTCTCGGTCAGGCGCAACTATTAGAACTGCCTGCAACGATCGAATTTTGGATCGCGATCGTTGTTTTCCCAATTATCAGCCTGGGTCTTGCCATTCTCTACCTGAACAATGCTTTAGCTAAACAGCGACAAGCTTACGATCAGTTACAGAGTTGCGTCAAGGAAAAAGTTTTAGCAACTGAAGCGGCTCTGCGCCTGGTAGCCGAACGAGAACGGGCGACGGCCAGGGTAATTCAACGGATGCGGCAAACCCTGGAGCTGTCAACGATCTTTAACGACACCACGGCGGAACTGCGGCAGGCACTCCAGTGCGATCGGGTGCTGGTCTACCGCTTCAAACCTGACTGGAGCGGCCAACTGGTGTCAGAATCTGTGCTGCCGGGATGGAAAATGCTGGTGCCCCTCCTGCAAACCGAGGCCAATCTGGAACGGGTGGCTGTTGCCCAGGAAAATTGCCCGATCAAAACCCTGAACAGCCGGGATGAGCTAATTCAGGATACCTATCTAAAAAGCTCCCAGGGCGGAATTTACCGGCAAAAGAGCAGTTATCGCTGTGTTTCCGATATCTACAAAGCTGGCTTTGAACCCTGTTACATCGAACTGTTAGAGCAGTTACAGGCCAGAGCCTATGTGATTGTGCCAATTTTTTGTGGCAATCAGCTCTGGGGGTTGCTGGCCAGTTATCAAAACGCCAGTCCACGCCAGTGGGAAGAAGGGGAAGTTAAAATTGTGGCCCAGATTGCGTCTCAATTGGGAGTGGCAATCCAGCAGGCCGAACTATTAGAGCAAACCCGCCAGCAGGCAGCGGAACTGCAAAAGGCAAAGGAGATGGCAGATGCGGCCAGTCGAGCCAAGAGCGAGTTTTTGGCCAACATGAGCCACGAGCTCCGCACCCCCCTGAATGCCATTCTCGGCTTTACTCAGTTGATGATCCGCGATCGCACCCTATCGGGGGAGCACCAGCAAAATTTAGAAATTGTCAACCGCAGTAGCGAACATCTACTGGAATTGATTAATGACATTCTGGAGATGTCAAAGATTGAAGCCGGACGCACAACCCTGGCCCCGAAAAACTTCAGTCTCCATAGTTTGCTGGACAATCTCCATTCGATGCTGCAACTGAGTGCCCGCTCTAAAGGGTTGCAGTTAATCTTCGATCGCCAGTCGGATGTACCAGAAGTGGTGCGAACCGATGAAGGAAAGCTGCGGCAGGTTCTGATTAATTTGTTGAGTAACTCGATTAAGTTTACCCAGGAAGGCCAGGTGACTTTGAGGGTACGGTATCTCCCGGGTCCCGAGGAAGCACCGACCCCTGATACGGCAGGCGCGATCGGGCTTTCTCGCCTGGAATTTGAAGTAGAAGATTCTGGCCCGGGCATTGCCCCGGGGGAGATGGATAAACTGTTTGAAGCATTTGAACAGACCCATGCCGGCTTAAAGTCTCAGCAGGGAACAGGATTGGGGCTGCCGATCAGTCGTAAGTTTGTCCAACTCATGGGTGGCGACATTCAGGTAAGCAGCCAGGTTGGCCAGGGTAGTCAGTTTCGCTTTACGGTGCAGGTTAACAGGGTAGAGTCAACCCAACTGGAAGCGGTGAACCCTGTCAGCAAAAAAGTGCTTGGTCTGGCGGCAAACCAACCGACGTATCGCCTCCTGGTCGTAGAAGACAGTATGACCAACCGGCTGCTGCTGGTGAAGCTTCTGTCTTCCTTGGGGTTTGAGGTGAAAGAAGCAACCAACGGCCAGGAAGCCCTGACTATCTGGGAAACCTGGCACCCCCATTTGATCTGGATGGATATGCAAATGCCAGTCATGAATGGCTATGATGCCACCCGAAAAATTAAAGCCAGTGCTGCCGGGCAGTCAACCATTATTATTGCCCTGACCGCCAGTGCCTTTGAAGAACAAAGACAGGCGATGCTGTCAGCCGGTTGTGATGACTTTGTCCGCAAGCCCTTCCGTCGCGACAATTTATTGCAAAAACTGGCCCAACATCTGCAGGTGGAATACCTCTACGAAGAGGAACCAGACGCTATCCCAGCCCCCATGGCAGGAGGGGCATTTCCCAATCGTAGCCTTCCCGCCCTGAGTGCCGATCGCCTGACCATCATGCCCCTGAGCTGGATTGAGGAACTCCATGAGGCTGCTTTGCAGTGTAGCGATTACCTGATTCTGGAGTTGATCCGCCAGATTCCGTTGGAGCAGGTAACCCTGGTCAATACCCTGACCCAGATGGTAGAAAATTTTCGCTTCGATCGCCTTGCAGTTCTGGCCCAGGCCGCCCGGACGGCGGCATCTGCCCATGTTCAGAGCGAAGAAACCTGTAAGGTGAATATTACAACTTCTGCCTGACCAACTCCATGACCGAGTTTCTCTATCAATACCCGCCGCTATTACCAGGAATTTTGCTGAAGCGGTACAAGCGGTTTTTTGCCGATGTAGAACTGACAAGCGGTGAAGTGATCACAGCCCATTGTCCCAACACCGGCCCCATGACTGGGGTTTCGACGATCGGTAGCAAGGTGTATGTTTCCACCAGCGATAATCCCAAGCGCAAACTGGCCTACACCCTGGAATTAATCGAAGTTCATGACAATCAACCAACCTGGGTGGGAGTCAATACCGGCATGCCCAACCGGATTACCCATCTGGCTTTGCAGGCAAAGCTAATTCCTGAACTGGGGGATTATAGTCAGATCCGGTTTGAAGTTCCCTACGGCAGTGACGGTAAAAGCCGGATCGATTTTCTGTTGACCACTGCAACGAAGCCAATCTATCTGGAAGTGAAAAGTACGACCTGGGCTCAAAAAGATCTGGCTCTTTTCCCGGATACGGTCACGACCCGGGGGCAAAAACATTTGCGCGAGTTGATGGCTCTGCGGCCCGAGGCCGACGCGGTGATGCTGTACTTTATTAACCGGGGAGATTGCCCCTACTTTGCTCCCGGAGATACGGCTGATCCGTTGTATGGCCAGTTATTGCGCCAATGTTTGGAGGCCGGAGTAAAGATTTTACCCTGTCGGTTTGAGATCTCACCCCTGGGGGTGCGCTATCTGGGACTGGCGGAACTCAAGCTCTAAAAGCCCGTGTAAATTCTCGGCAAACCATCATGACGGTTGCGGCCCCCTATCGTTAGGGTAAGATAGCAGTCCACGCAGAAACCGTGGGGAGTGGAGCAACTCATGAGCTTACTTTATTGCAGCCAGGGGCATGAAAATGCCAGGGATAGCCGCTTTTGTCGTCAGTGTGGAGAACCACTGGTACCAGCCCCGATCGGTGGAACTATCGCCGGACAACTGCTCGGTTCCCGCTATCGCCTGCACCAGGAGTTAGGCCAGGGTGGCTTCGGACGCACCTACCTGGCAGAAGACACGAACCGGTTTGGTGAACTCTGTGTGTTGAAGGAGTTTGCCCCCCAGGTACAGGGCGACCAGGCGCTCCAGAAGGCAGAAGAACTGTTTGCCCGGGAAGCAGGCATTCTCTACAAATTACAGCACCCCCAGATTCCCCGGTTTCGAGAATTGTTTCGGGCCGAATTTCAGGGCAAAGGGCGGTTGTTTCTGGTGCAGGATTATGTCAGTGGAGAAACCTACCAGGCTCTACTGCAGCAACGCCTGTACCAGGGCAAAAGTTTTACGGAAGCCGAACTCACCCAGCTTTTGTTGCAACTGCTGCCAGTCCTGGATTATATCCATGGTTGCGGTGTCATCCACCGGGATATTTCCCCCGATAATTTGATCCACCGCAGTCAGGATGGGTTGCCAGTGCTGATTGACTTTGGGGGAGTGAAGCAGGTGGCGGTGGCGGTAGCGTCTCAAATGCATCTGGCCGCCCCACCCATCGCCGCGACCCGATTGGGCAAGGTAGGTTATGCTCCAGCGGAACAAATGGAACGGGGTGAGGTCTTTCCCCATAGTGACCTCTATGCCCTGGCCGTCACCCTACTGGTGTTGCGCCTGGGTCGAGAGCCTTTGGAGGTTTTGGGTGGCCAGTGGCAGCAGGCTCTCAGCCCTTCCCTGGTGGGCATTTTAGAGCGCATGTTGAGTCCCTATCCCCACTGTCGCTACCAGTCTGCCCGGGAAGTACTGCAAGCCCTGGGTGGCAGTGCCATTCCTGACTATCCGGTTACCCAGGCTCCCCCACCCCAGCCCATGGGGCCATCTTATCCGGCCACCCTGCCGATCGGGCCCCCCAATGCCGCTCTGACCCAGGCTCCTGCTTCTTACCCGCCATCATCACCCCGAAAATCTTTGGCATTCCCGGCCCTGGCCCTGCTGGTTTTCATCACCCTGGGGTTGGGGGGCGGCTGGTGGTTGGGGCAACGCTGGTTCGGCTCCCCTGGGAAACCCAGCCCCAGCCCTACGGCCACTGCCTCTGGGAACGGGGCCTCCGCTCCGGAATACTCCGCCGCCGAGCAGGCCCGCAAACGGGCGATCGAACAGCGCCGGCAAACCCTGGAAATCGACAGCCAGTTCTTTGTCAGATTGGTGAACCAGGCCTTCTATGCCAAACATCCAGAACTAGCGGGGCGGCAATTGAGTAAAGGCAAACCGGATGAAACCCTGCGAGCTGACTGGGATCAACTGGCGACCCAGACCCTGGATCGGTTGCAGACGATCAGCCCTGCTTCCCGGGCCCGGATGGGCAGCTATAGCGCCGACGATATTCGACAGCGGCAGGCGGCGGTCAACCAGGTGAACCTCAGTAGCCGAGCCTTAAATGACCTGGCCGATGGCCAATTTTTCTTCCTGTTTCCAGAACAACCCCGCAACCAGAACCTGCTGGACCAGCCGATCGGTCAGGTCTGGCAGGCGATCGCCTCAGATCAGTTAAAAGCAATTCAGGCCGGTACGGCCCTGGAACGGATTAAATTTCCAACCGGGGAGTTTAGCCAGCAGGTGAATGGAGCCCTCAAACCCGGAGAAGGGCGGGCTTACACGGCCAGCTTGGCGAAAGGCCAGACTCTTCAGCTCAAACTACAAGCCCCGGATCAGTCAACCCTGCTGTCTCTCTATCCTCCTACCAGTAAATCGCCACCGTTATTGTCCGATTCCCGGGATACTGGTTGGACAGGTAAATTAACCGAGGCCGGTCTGTATGAAATTGTGGTGATCAACAATACGGCCCAAACCCTCAACTACAGTCTGGATCTGGCGGCGGCGGAAGAAATCTCCTCTCCCAACCCTTCCCCCAGCCCCTCTCCCAGCCCAACGGCAGGCTCTCCAGGCGAACAGAAGCCTTGATCTATTCACCCCGACGGATTTTCTACGGAATGGGAAAAATCATGGTTAGGCAACAATTCATTCACCCTTGCCATGAGTTCTATTCAGGAATTGGTGCTGCCAGTGACCAGCGACTCTCCCCAGTTTGAACGGGGATCACTGTTTTTTGTCGGAACGGCTACGGTCATCCTGCGCTATGCCGGGTTCACAATTCTCACCGATCCTAACTTTCTCCATGCTGGCGACCATATTCATGTGGGTTACGGGCTCACGGCAAAGCGTTTAACCAACCCGGCGATCGAAATTGAGGCCCTGCCAGCGATTGATCTGGTGGTTTTGTCCCACATGCATGCCGATCACTTTGATCGAATTGCCGCCGCCAAACTGGATAAGTCCTTACCGATCGTGACCACCGCCCATGCCTGCCAGAAGCTGAAAAACCTGGGGTTTAGCAATACCCATGCCCTCGATACCTGGCAAACTCTGCTGATCCGCAAGGGGGAAGCGGCCCTGCAACTGACAGCGATGCCCGGCATCCATGGCCCCGGCCCGTTAAAATTTGCCCTGCCGCCGGTGATGGGCAGTATGTTCGAGTTCCAGACGGCCGCCGGAAGAACCACCTTTCGTCTCTACATCACGGGGGATACCCTGATTCACGATGACCTGAAACGGATTCCCCAACGGTTTCCCAAGATTGACCTGGCCCTGCTGCATCTGGGCGGCACCAAAGCCTTCGGGATTCTGTTGACGATGGACGGGAAACAGGGCGTTAAAATCATGCAAATTGTTGCGCCCAAAACGGCCATTCCCATCCACTTCAATGACTACACCCTGTTCAAATCTCCCCTGGCCGATTTTGTGCAGGAAGTGGAAGCCGCCGGTCTGCAAGACCAGGTTCGCTACCTGAACCATGGCGACACCTACGAATTTGAAGTGGCCACGATCGCCAGCTCCCAGGAAGTTGATGCGTAGCCTGAGATACCACCCCTGAAGTGCCCCTAGTCATCAGCCTGCCTCAAGATCGCGGCCACCTGGTGCGCCACCTTTTCCCAGGTCCAGGTCTGGATAAATTCCGCCGCCGTCATGCCACGATGACGGGCTTCCTGGGGGCTGGTATAGATACGCTCCCAGATTTCCAGTAGTTCTTCGACATCCGACTCACCCCACCCCGGCCGACCGGCTTCTGATCTGACCAATCGCTGCACCTGCAGACCGTAGCCCAGATTGTGACGCAGTAGATCCAGATGGCCCGTGTTGGCCGATAAAACCGTGGGCACCCCGCAGGCCAGACTACCGAGTACCAGAGGATTGCTGCCCGACTGACAGCGATCGGGAAACACTGCAACCGTGGCTTCCCGCAAAACCTGGCCCCAGAGGGGATAGGCCAGGGGCCCCAGACAGACGATCGCTTCTTCTGGAAAGTTCTGGCGCTCTGAGGCTGGAAGTTCCCAGGTAGTCAGCAGCAGGGCTTCCGGGCAACGCTGCCAGAAAAGGCCAAAGGCTTTTAAGAGAATGTCCTGGCCCTGGCGGTAAGACCCATCTCCGCCCGAGAAAATAATATAGCGATCGCCAAACCAACCGGTTTTGGGGGCGGGATGGAAAATACCGGGGTCAATGCCTGCCGCTAGGGTATGGACGGTTTCCAGGCCAGAACTTTGTAAAATCCCCCGACTCCAGTCAGACCCCGTGATCAGAGCAGCGTAGGATCTGCCCCGGGTCAGGGCCGTGGCACTCAGGTCAGGGTCAGTTAGCTGGACATAGCCAAACCTCCGGCCCTCCAGGTTCTCGGCTGAATGGATGGGCTCCAGATGATTGCCCAGGAGGTGTAAAAATCCGGCGGCGGTTGTCTCTGCCGAACGTAAAGCGACCTCAAGGCGGGCCTGGTAGGGAGGCAGCAGGGGAGAGTCCGGCAGTGCAGCAGTCAGGGAAAAGGACTGTTGCCCCTGGTGCAGGAGCAGATGGGTTCCCAGGATGCCAGGCTCGGAGAGCAGATCGAGGGGCCAGGTGAGGCCGATCGTTCCCTGAGATTGCTGGCCCTGAGATTGCTGGCCTACAGACGATCTCGCCGGGGGTTGCACCACCTCCAGGAGCGCCTGCCGGACTGCCCCAAATACCCCCGACCAGTCTCCTCGACGGGACTGGCGAAACAGCCGCATCGTCGGATACCAGGGTGTATCCTGTCGTTCCAGCATCCAGCGCCAGTCGGGGGCAAAGGAAAGCAGGAGCCAGACGGGTTTACCCATCGCCCCGGCCAGATGGGCCACCGCCGTATCGATCGTAATTACCAGGTCAAGCTGGGCGATCACCGCTGCCGTAGCGGCAAAATTTTCCAGGGTTGGGCTCAAGTCGGTCACCGCAAAATCAATCCCCTCCAGATCTGCTTCGGCCGCTCCCTTTTGCAGACTGTAGAGGCTGACTCCGGGAATCGTTACCAATTCCTTAAACTGGGCGATCGGACAGGAGCGATGGTGATTGTTTTTATGCTCCGGGTTGCCCGTCCAGACAATTCCCACCTTAAAGCCACTGGAGGGCAAATTGCAGGGGGATAGGGCAGGGCCAGAACTCCTGAGGTAGGGAATTGGCGCGGGAATCGTTTCCAGCCTGGTCTGCAAAATATGGGGCAGACTGAGCAGGGGCGCGTGGCAGTCAAATTCGGGGAGAGGAGCATCCTGGGCAATCAGGCGATCGATGCCGGGGGCCGTCTGGAGCAATTCCAGCAGGGCCGGTTGACATTCCACAATCACCGGGCCTCCCAGGGCCTTGACCAGACTGGCGTAGCGAATGAATTGAATCGTATCGCCATAGCCCTGCTCGGCATGGAGCAAAATTGTTTTGCCGTTCAGGTCAGAGCCATCCCACTGGGGTTGGGTAAAGGCCCGAGACACCCAGCCGGGTTGCTGCCAGCGCCACTCGTATTCAGCAAATCCCGGAATCAGATCCCCCGAAAGTAACAGGGCATGGCCCAGGTTTTTATGGGCTTCTACGTAGGTCGGCCGCAGGCCAATCGCCTGCCGATAACTGGCGATCGCGGCGGGCAGTTGGCCCAACCGACGCAGAATAAATCCCCGGTTGTAATAAGCACTGGCATTATTTGGAGCCAGATCGATCGCCCGTTGACAGTGGTGCAGGGCTTCCTCCAGGCGATCGCGTTCCTGCAAGGCCAGGGCCAGGTTGTAATGGGCATCGGCGTAATCCGGCTGCAGGGCGATGGCCTGCCCATAGTGGGCGATCGCCAGGTCTAACTGGTTCTGGGCCTGAAATGCGCCCCCCAGGTTGCCCCAGGCTTCAGCAAAATCGGGCTGCAACTCCAGTACCCGTTGCAGGTAAGAAATTGCCTGGTCACTGCGATCGCTGCGGCAAAGAATCACCCCCAGGGCGTGCAGGGCTTCTAGCTGATCTGGTTGCTGCACAAGCAGTTGGCGACAGAGCTGTTCTGAGCGGGCCAAGTCTCCGGCCTGATAAAGCTGAAGAATTTGCTCCAGGGAAATCGCCAGATCTGCGGAGAACGCCGCAACCGGCTGACCGGATGCCTCTACCAGAGCCTGCTGCACCTGCTCCAGCACCGGTTCCCAGGCTCCCGGGGCCGGTTGGCGAAACAGCCGCATCGTCGGATACCAGGGTGTATCCTGTCGTTCCAGCATCCAGCGCCAATCGGGGGCGTAGGGCAGCAGCAACCAGACAGGTTTTCCCAGAGCCCCGGCCAGATGGGCCACGGCGGTATCTACGGCGATTACCAGATCCATCCCCTGGATCAGAGCGGCCGTCTGGACAAAATCCTGCAACTGAGGGCTCAGATCCACTAGCTCAGGATGGGCCTGGAGCAACGCCTGTTCCGCTGGCAGCAGGTCTTTCTGCAGGCTGTAAAGCCGCAAGCCTGGGACATTAGTTAGCTGCAACAGCAGTTCCAGGGGAATTGCCCGCGATCGGTTGTAGGGGTTTTTCGGGTTGCCGGACCAGACAATCCCGACGTTAAAAGCAGCCCTTTCAGGCAGGGGCAAGGCCTGCGGCAGGGGCAGATAGGGAACCTGGGCCGGAATCGTTTCCAGGGTGGTACCGAGAATATGGGGCAGGCTCAACAGCGGTGCCTGCAGGTCAAAACTGGGAGGGGTGGCACCGTAGGCAACCAGGGCTTTCAATCCCGGAATTTGGCGAAACAGATTAATCAGGGGCGGGTGACATTCCAGAATCACCCTGCCGCCCCGTTGTTGCACGATTGGGACATAACGGACAAATTGCAGGATGTCTCCCATGCCCTGCTCGGCATGGAGAAAAATCGTTTGACCGTTTAGCTCAGAACCATCCCAGAGAGGCCTGGGGAAAGGACGCAGGGGATAAAAGTTGGGCATCTTCACCCGCCAGCGCCACTCATACTCGGCAAACCCTGGTTGCAAATCTCCCCCCAGCAGCAGGGTGAGGGCCTTGTTCCAGTGGGCTTCGGCGAAGTCAGCCTGCAACCCAATCGCCCGATCGTAGTACTGCCTTGCCGTGGCTAAATCTCCCCGATCGCGGTAGACATTCCCCCAGTTGTTGTAGGCTTTGGCGTAGTCGGGCTGCAGGGCAATGGCCCGCTGATAATGGACGATCGCCCGATCGAAATCCCCCAGCTCTTTCAGGGCATTGCCCAGGTGGTTATGGGCCTGGGGATAGTCGGGCCGACAGACCAGGGCCTGCTGATAGGCGGCGGCCGCCTGCTCAAACTCCCCCTGGGCAAACAGAGCCAGTCCCAGGTTATTGTGAGCATCGGCATAATCAGGTCTGAGTTCCACCGCCCGCCGATAATGGTCGATCGCCCTGTCCAGGTGCCCCTGTTCCCGCAGGGCGTTGGCGTAGTTATTGTGGGCATCCGGGTAGTCGGGCTTGAGGGCGAGGGATTTTTCATAGTGGGCGATTGCCTCGGTCAGGTGGCCCTGTTCCTGAAACACCACCCCCAGGTTGTTGTAGATGTCGTGGTGGTGCGATTGCAGGGCCAGCACCCGGCGATAGTGGTCGATCGCCTGCTCAAACTGGCGGTCTTGATGGGCAATTAACCCCAGCAAATGCCAGATCTCCGGTTCCGCTCGACCGGCCTGAATCAATTGCTGACAAAGATCTACTGCCTCCTGCGATCGACCTTCCCGGTAATGCTGCAGGGCGGTTTTTAATTCGGCTGGTAAAGGAGCAGGTGCGGCCGGGAGGGGGGTAGCCACCGGGGTAGATGCAGGAGCAGCGGGGGACTTCCTGGGATGTTTCTGCTTGCGCCGTCCCTGACGCAACTGGGGAATAGTAGAGGATGTTTCTGAAGCTAAGGCCTGCCGCACCTCCTGCAAAACACCGGCCCAATCTCCATAGGTTTTCTGGCGAAACAGCCGCATCGTTGGATACCAGGGACTATCTGGGCGCTCCTGTAACCAGCGCCAGTCGGGGGCAAAGGGCAGCAGTAACCAGACGGATTTGCCTAAGGCTCCGGCCAGATGGGCTACGGCTGTATCCACCGTAATTACCCGATCAAGCTGTTGCAGAATTCCAGCAGTAGCAACGAAATCTATCAGCCAGGGGCGCAGATCCGTGACCTGGGGATGGGCCTGGAGCACCTCCAGTTCTGGCGATCGCAGGTCTTTTTGCAGGCTGTAAATTTGTACCCCAGGCAGGTCTGCCAGTTGCAATAGCAGTTCCGGTGGGCAGGCCCGGGTCTGGTTATAGGGATTCTGGGGGTTTCCAGACCAGACAATGCCAATCTTGAGGAAATCCCCAGGCGGGCCGGGAATCGGGTCAGTCGGGGGAGGCGCAGCCAGGTAGGGGACGATCGCCGGCACGGTTTCCAGGCTGGTGCCAAAAATGTAGGGCAGGCTGAGCAGGGGGGCATGGAGATCAAAGGCCGGAGGTGCGGTTTGTTGCGGGATCAGCTGGGCGATTTCAGGCATTCCGCGGAACAGGTTGAGCAGAGGAGCATGACATTCCAGCAAAATCCGGCCACCCCGCTGGGCCACCAGGGGCAGGTAGCGGACAAACTGGATCGCGTCTCCCATGCCCTGCTCTGCGTAGAGAAAAATCGTTTTGCCCTCCAGGGGCGCGCCATCCCAGCGGGGTTGGGAGTACAACCGGGGCGGGTTTTGCTGCTTAAATTTGCTCCATTCAAACCGCCATTCATAGCCGGCAAACCCGGCTTTCAGATCCCCCTGGAAGAGCTGGTTCAGGGCCAGATTCCAGCGGGCTTCGACAAAATCTGGGTCGAGGGCGATCGCCTGCCGGTAAGCTTCAATTGCAGCCTCCACCTGGCCAGAGTTACGCAGGGCAATCCCCAGGTTGTTGTAAGCTCCGGCATAGGCAGGTTGAGCCGCGATCGCCTGTTGAAAATGCTCAAAGGCTTCTGAGAACCGTCCCAGTTGCTGCAGCATGTTGCCCAGGTTGCTATGAATTTCAGCAAACTTGGGGTTAATCCGGAGGGCCTCCCGGTAGTGAAAAATTGCCGTTTCAATTTCCCCTTTTTCCTGGTAGGCATTGCCCAGATTGTTATGCACCTCGGCGTAGTCAGGCCGCAGTTCCAGAGCCCGTTTCAGATGAACAATCCCCTGATCTAACTGCTGCTGATCCTTGAGGGCGGCTCCCAGATTACTATGGGCCTCAGCAAAATCGGGACGCAGTTCTAAGGCTTTCTGATAATGGGCGATCGCCTCAGCAAACTTGCCTTCTTCCTGCAGGGCATTCCCCAGATTATTCCAGGCCTCCGGGTAATGGCTACGCAGCTCCAGGGCTGTTTTGTAGGCGGCAATGGCAGCGGCTATCTGCTTCTGCTGTTGCAAGGCATTGCCCAGGGCATGGTGAGCTTCGGCAAAATCGGGCTTCAGGGCGATCGCCTGCTGATGGGCCGCGATCGCTCCTTCCAGGTCATTTTGACGCTGCAACAGATTGCCCAGACTGTTATAAAGCTCCGGGTGGGGCTTGAGCGCCAGGGCCTGACGATAGTAGGTAATAGCCTCCTGCGGTTTACCCTCGGCCTGGAGCATACTACCCAGGTTTTGGTGGGCTTCAAAGTAGTTGGGCCGCAGGCCAATCGCCTGCTGGTAAGCGGTCATTGCCGCCTGCCATTGCCCCTGCTGCCGCAGGGCGACACCCAGATTGTTGTAGGCTTCCGGGTAAGCCGGTCGAATTTTCAAAGCTTGCCTGTAAGCCGAGATCGCCTCCTCCAGACGGCCCAGATCTTTGAGGGCATTGCCCAGATTATTGTGGGCTTCGGCATGGTCCGGTTGGCGGCTGAGGGTCTGGTTGTAACAGGTGATCGCCTCTTCCAGATGGCCCTGGGCCTTCAGGACAATACCGACACTGTTATAGGCATCCGGGCTTTCCGGTTGCAGGGTCAGCACCCGCCGAAACTGGGCGATCGCCTCATCGTAGCGATGCTGCTGATACAGCAATGCCCCCAACAAATTGAGAGCATCGACAAAATCTGGCTCTCGGGCCAAAATCTGGCGATAGCTCTGTTCGGCAGCATCCAGGTGCCCTGCCTGTTGTTGGTGCAAAGCGGTCTTCAGGACTTCGGCGGTCGTTGCGAGGGGTGCCATAGCCAATCCCTATTGTCTGGCTGACTATTGTAGCCAGCTTCTCGCCCTCCCAGACAATTTTTGCCCGCCTGAGGATCGATTTTTGCAGGCCCGATCACCCGCTGCCCGCAGGGGAAGGGGCTGGGGACGATGGAGCCGGGGTTAACCAGTGGCCAAAGGTTTCGACAAAGTTACCTGCCAGAATCGAGGCCCGAATCCTTTGGGTGAACTGGATCAGTTCGGTAATATTATGGATGGATAGCAGGGTATAGCCCAGCAGTTCCTGGGATCGCAGCAGATGGCTTAGGTAGGCCCGGGTGAAGTTCTGGCAGGTGTAACAGGGGCAAGCGGCATCCAGGGGGGTAAAGTCCCGCCGAAATTTAGCATTACGCAGGTTCCAGCGTTCGCCCCCTACCAGGGCATTGGCATGGCGGGCCAGACGGGTCGGAATCACGCAGTCAAACAGATCCATCCCGGCAGCGATCGCCTGTACCATTTCCCGGTAGGTGCCAACCCCCATCAGGTAGCGGGGTTTGTCGGGGGGCAGCAGGGGGGTAGTCGAACGCACGATCATTTCAATCAGTTCGGCGGGTTCTCCCACACTCACCCCGCCGATCGCATAACCCGGTAAATCCAGGTCGGCCAGCATCCGGGCCGCTTCCTGGCGCAGATCGAGGTAAACCCCTCCCTGAATGATCCCAAACAGGGCCTGATCCTGCCGTTGATGGGCGGCGATACAGCGTTTGAGCCAGCGGTAGGTGCGATCGGTAGAATCCTTCACACTCTCGTAGGTGGCCGGATAGGGCGGGCATTCGTCAAAGGCCATGATGACATCGGCCCCCAGGGCATTCTGGATGGCGATCGATTTTTCGGGGGTCAAGTGAATCGTCTGACCATCCCGGGGCGATCGAAAGGTCACCCCGGCCTCGCTGATCTGCCGCATCTCACTCAGGCTAAATACCTGAAAGCCGCCAGAGTCCGTCAGAATTGGGCCGTTCCAGGCCATAAACCGATGCAGGCCCCCGGCTTCGGCGACAATATCTTCTCCCGGTTGCAGATGCAGGTGGTAAGTATTGGCCAGAATCATTTCTGCCCCGGTGGCCTGCAGGTGCAGCGGGGTCACCGTTTTCACATTGGCCAGGGTACCTACGGGCATGAATCGAGGGGTTTCAACCGTACCATGGGGCGTTGAAAAAACCCCGGCCCGGGCATGGGTCTGGCAGCAATGGGCCTGGGATTGAAAGGAAAAACCGTTACTCAAGGCGCTAAATCTAGAAGGTGAAAGGCTCGAAAGCCCCCATCACCGACAATGCCAGGGTCTAACCAGGGGCAGGGGGAATGGGGGCTAAAATTTGTACCAGCCAAGATTTTAGAACGAAACTAGAACGAAAAATGCTCTTCGTCGTCAATCTGGGTGTCATCAACCTGGACATCCTCAATCTGGACATCCCAGCTGGCGGAAAGCACCTCGGCTACCACGGCTTCTAAGGCGGCCACGTTCAGCCGGTGATTAGACTGCTCCTGTAGAGGATTGGAGAGAGGAATCAGGCGCAGATGGCGATCGTCCTGCACCAGATCAAACCAGGACTCCTGCTCAGGAGATTGACCCAATTCGAGGTAGTCGAAGCTATGGACATTAATGTAAAGGGTGTGGTTAGCGATCAGGGTGGCCCGGTTGGGGTCGGCAAACACCTCCAGAACGTAGCCCTCCCCTTCACTGGTGGTAACTCCATCCTGGGAATGGATGTAGCGCACGCGGCTTAAATCCGTCAGCAATCTGCATATATCGCGCTTGTTGACTACAGTGCCGGTATCAATAATGCAGGGGGCTGGCAATCGTTTACCGCGAGAAGATGGTTCGTGACTCATGGAGTGAACGCCTTTGGTCTAAGTGAACCTGTGGCTGGTAGAAAGAGCAAATGCCGCAGGACTAACAGTGAATCTTGAAAAAGCCTCAATATTTGAAGTGACGACCCTCTGAAAACTAAATGCCTGGTCGCTAAATGCCTGATCGAGGCCAAAATGCAAAAAGTACTCTGCATAGACCAGGGAATTCCAGCAGCTTTGGCAGAGAGTAAGAGAACTATAGGAGCAGATACCAGTAGAAAGAACAACGTAGCCTATAGAACAATTTTATCCCAAGTTTTCAGCTTCGCTCCTGATTCAATCAATTGAAATGTTTCACCAGGTCGCTGAGATTAGCCAGCTCTAGTTACTATCCCAGATTAATTATCCGCAAAAATATTCCCCGATCGCTTCAGCCAGACTACTGAAACCCCCCACCCCTACCATGACAAATTCATTACCTCCTAAACCCGGTTCCCGCTCTCCCATGGCCACCCTGCTGGGAGCTATCAGCTTCTATACCTGTATCCCCCTGCCCCCTGCCTGGCACCTGGAGTTTTGGGGCATTGCTCGCTGGGTGCCGTTGGTTGGAGTCGGCTTGGGAACAGGGTTGGGCCTGCTGGACTGGGGTCTGGCCTGCCTCGGTCTGCCGATTCTGACCCGCAGTGCAGCCATTGTTCTGCTCTGGTTGGGGATTACCGGAGGACTGCACCTGGATGGAGCCATGGATACGGCGGATGGACTGGCGGTGCTTGACCCCGATCGCAGACTGGCAGTGATGGCCGATAGCCATACCGGAGCCTTCGGTGCCATGGTAGCGGTGGCCCTCTTGCTGCTTAAAACCGCTGCTCTCAGCGATATTGAAACTGGCCGCTGGTTTGCCCTGGCCAGCGTTGCCGGATGGGGACGCTGGGGCCAACTGCTGGCTATTTTGCGCTATCCCTACCTGCGGGTTCAGGGTAAGGGGGCGTTCCATAAAGCAGCCCTATCTTCAAGGTGGGAACTCCTACCCAGCCTGGGACTCCTGCTGGCAGTCAGCGGGTGTCAAATTTTACTTCAGCCAGAGCAACTATTCCCAGGAATTACGGTTGCTGCCGCCGGAGTTTTGCTGGCATGGGGGACAGGAGCCTACTTCAACCACAAACTTGGGGGCCAGACCGGGGATACTTACGGAGCCATCGTCGAATGGACAGAAGCCCTCCTGCTCTTCGTTTTAACCCCCATGCTGTAGTCGGATAGCCTTAACCGATTTTTTGCAGCGGGAGAGAAATTGTAAATCTGGCTCCTTCTCCAGGCGCGGAATCAAGGCTGACCGAACCGCCGTGGAGTTCTGCCAGCTTGCGGGTAATCACTAAACCCAGACCGGTACCCTGGTGTTTGCGGGACAGGGAGCTATCAATCTGGGAGAAAGGAGCAAACAGCCGCCGCTGATCAGCATCGCTAATTCCAATGCCCGTGTCCCAGACCAAAAAATGAATTGTATCTGGAATCAGTTCAGACCGCTGGGATCGATCGGCCCCAGTTGCCGCCAGCTTCGTAATCAGGCCCGACTGCCAGACCTTCAGCCCAATTTCTCCCTGTTGCGTAAACTTGACCGCATTAGTCAGCAGGTTTAGCAGCATTTGCTTCAGACGACGGGGGTCAACCACCATCCAGTCCACTCCAGGATCTAACTCCAGATGCAGGTCCAGACCCTGTCCCAGAGCTCGTTCCTGAACCAGACTGATCACCCCTTCACAGATATCTGGGATAAAAATGGTTTGCAGGTCGAGTTCCAGGCGATCGGCCTCCAGGCGAGACAGATCCAGGATATCGTTGATCAGGTCGAGCAGGTGTTGACCACTGCCATGAATGCGATCGACATAATCCTTTTGTTTCAGATTCAATTCCCCGAAAAATTCTTGCAGTAACACGTTAGAGAACCCCAGAATGGCGGTCAGAGGGGTACGCAGTTCATGGCTGGTAGTGGCGATAAACTCCTGCTTCAGGCGGATGGTTTCGGCCAGCTGGTGATTCTGGATCTCCAGTAATTGCCATTGTTGCTTCAGTTCGGTTATGTCACGACAGATGCCAATCACCCGCTGCACTTTACCGGCCGGGTTGGTGATGGGGGCATAGATTGTTTCAAATACTTTCTTACCCTGGGGCAGGTTGAATTCATGGTCAACATAGACCTCTTCCCCAGTTTCAAATACCTGCCGTACGATCGCCTCCGTCGGTTCTGCCGCGGCCCCCAACAGTTCACCGTTGGTCTTGCCAATAATTTCCGAGAGCGGCAACCCTAACAGTTCCCCACCGGTCGGGTTGATGGACAGGTAGCGCAAATCCGCATCGTATTCGACAAACACATCGATGGACTTTTTCAAAAAGGTGCGAAAGTAATCGGCACTTAACCGTTGCTCATGCTCTTGCTGATACAGGTGAGCCTGCCTCAGAGCGATCGCACATTGGGCCGTAATCTGCTCTACCAGCTTAATTTCATCGGGTTGTAGCCCCCGCACCGATTCATAGAGCAAAATCAGCAGACCAATCAACCCCTGATCATCCACGATCGGGCTGACCAATCTGGCGATCTCCGTCCCTGGCAGGGGATGAATCGCGCTGGGGACAACCGTATCCATCAGGTGGCAAATCTGACAACTGGAATTACAGCAAACAAAGGTCTGCCGTTCCAGGAGATGCAAACGACAGTCCCCCGACCACTGTTCCAGGGAAATCGTCTGCCCGACCAGCGATCTCAGAACCTGATTCTGCTCAGGAAAGTACGCATGGCTCACCTGCAGGCTGGTTTGTTCGGCATCAAACAGACTGACAACACAGCCCAGAGCACCGATCGTCTGTACCAACCCAGAGGTGGCAGCGGTCAGCAATTGACTACCTTCCAGATCTGTACGCAGTACCTCGGTCAGGCCGCGAATCAGTTGCTCAAACTTGAGGGCTCGCTCCAGGGATTGGGTGCGCTGGCTCACCCGGTCTTCTAATTCCTGGGTATACCCCTGCAGATGATAGAGCAGTTTCGTCTGCTCCAGAGCTGTAGCCACCTGGTGGGCTACAGCCTGGACAAGCTGCTGCTCATCCTGGGTCCAGTCTCGGGGAGCCCGACAACTGTGAACAACCAGCAATCCCCAGAGGGTGCGATTCTGAGGTTGTAAGGCTTCATCCAGGCTGACGATCGCCGTCGCCATCATGCCCTGGACAAAGACCTGTTCCAGCATATCGAGATGACAATCGGCCAGGTTAGCAGCCTGTACATCTTTGACACTCCAGAACCTTCCCATCCGATAGGGTTCCAGATGAGGTGGGGGAATGCACTCGGCGGCAAACCGCTGTCCCAGCATGGAGGGATATACCGGGTTCAAAGCTTCAGCCAGACAGACCCCACTAAAGTCAGCCAAAAACTGGTAGATAATCACTCGATCGGCCTGCAAAGCTTGCAGCAGACGATCAACGGTGACCTGTAAAATGGCCTGTAAACTGGTAGCGGTACGGAGCTGAGCAGCAATTTCGTTTAACAGTGTTTCCCGTTCCCGCCGTTGCTGAATTTCTAATTCTGCCGATCGCTGATCACTGATATCAGAGACAAAACAGAGAATCGTTGCTTTGCCGCTGTCTAGATCCCCCACCAGATGCAACCGGGTTTCAGTCCAGACAATTTGGCCAGCATGGTGAATAAACCGTTTAGTAAAAACCTGTTGAGTTCTCTTCTCAGCCACCAACGCCTGAATCAGTCGCAGTTCAACAGCAAAGTCTTCTGGATAAGAAATCGTGCGATTGTCCAAATGCTGGAGCTGGTCGCTCGTATAGCCCAAAAGCTGACAAAAGGCAGGATTAGCCTGGTTGATGCCACCATCCAGGCCAAACTGAATGATTCCGATCGGAGCCAATTCGCTCAGAAGTTGAGTCATAGAGGGCTGATACTCGAAAGCTGTCAGGGCAGACGGTTGCACCTGTTTGGGCTGAGAACCAGATAATTGCACCAGGGAATTCCAGAATAATCGCTGGGCCAAACCGCCAGCTTTGATAGCGGTAGGGCAATAGTCAGCCGAGCCAGAAAGCTCTGTGGCGATCGCAGATAACTTCTGTAACTCCGCCAGAGCAGATTGGTCAAAGGTAACAGTGACCTGAATTTTTTCGGCCTCCAGAGGGTAGTCAAACAGAACGGCTACCTGCTGCCGGGGGGCTGCGGCAGGGAGAATGCGAAACTGCAACCAGACCTGCAAGGTAGAGCTGAGCACCAGTAGATTAGCATCTTGCCACCGGGCCAGCACCGACGGGTGAGCCGAGTCTCCCAGAGCCGCCGTTGTCGCTGGAGCCAGACCTGGAGAAGGCATCATAACCCGCTGCTTGAGAGGTTTCTGGGATAAAGACAATTCCAGACTTTTAGCCTTCTGGCGATCAACTTGAGGTTTCCTCAGGTGGTAAGACTTGGCCCAGGAGGGCCGATACCCCTTTCTCGGGCGCGCCAATTTGAGGTTAAACTGGGTGGCCGACAAAGCAATTCTCTTGATTGGAACAACCCCGGCATCGGGTTGTAACCCCTGCTGCCAATGGTGCTGCAATCTGTCACAGAAACTGGTGCAGAGCCCCCAACAAAGGACGGTTTGTCCCTGACTGTCTGTACTGAGGGCCTGCTGCAGCCGCTGCATCAGGTATAAAAACTCTTTCCAGGTAAGTTGTAAAACAACCTGAGAAGGTGGATTGAAACGCCCCATTGATGCGAACCCGGAAAAAATACCTCTCAGACTGAGAACAGTTCCTCAAGTCCCTGAGCAAAATTTATTGATATTTGATTAAAGGTGCTTGCAAAGAGCAATTACTGAGACAAAAATAACACTGAGGATTTAACTTTACCTATTGTGCCCCAGACAACCCTGAACCTGGATTTTGTACATGAAGCTTTATGGGTGAATATACCCTTCAGGGCTAAAAATTCGGCCTGAAACCACACCCAGAGCCTTAAAGGATCCTGGAAAGCAATCTATAGATCAGTCGAAAACAGGCTGTTACAGCAACTGCCAGAGCCGCCCCTAATCCCCCCAGCACGACGATCGTCAAAAAGGGGTTACCCAATCGCCAGCTGGCGGGCAGAAAAAACAGCAGGAGCAGCGTCAACCCCACAATAATCAACAGATCCATCCGTTCAATAAATCGGCGGGATTGGGCAAACACCAGGCCAGCAACCAGCAGCAACCACAGCCCAGACCCCAATAACACCGTTCCCATGAGACTTCCGATCGCCAGAGCCGGGAAGAGCAGTAAGCCCCCTTCAAACCCGGTAAAGGCAGCTCCACCCAGCAATTCGGGGATAGAAAAGGGGGTAACCTGCGATCGCGGGCGGGTTGGAACCGGAGCCGGTATGCTACCACTACCAGTACCAGGCCCGGAAGGCAGGGTGGTTTTGGCCGCCACCGGGGCAGGGGCAGGCCCAGGCGGTGGGGCAGGGGCAGGTGGCGAGGCAGCCGGAACCCCTCCCTGCTTCAAGGCTTGCAAAACTTCCGGAGCCGATGCAAACCGTTGATTGACGGCTGCACTGAGCATCCGGTTTAAGGTATTGACCAGATGCCCCGACACCGGGACATAGTGTTCCCACTTCCAGGTGTTGCTATAGGCATCAAACAGTTCATTGGGTTGCTTCCCTGTCAGCAGCATGATACAGGTGACCGCCAGAGCGTAAAGGTCACTACAGGGGTACACTTCGCTCCCAGACACTTGCTCCGGTGGAGCGAACCCCAGGGAGTAGATACCGGTGGAGCGACTGGCACCGCCCTTAGTCGCCTGCCGGACGGCCCCAAAATCTAGCAGATAAAAGTGCCCATTCCGGTGACGCATGATGTTGGAAGGTTTAATATCTCGATGAATCGAGCCATGATCATGGACAAAGGCCAGCACTTTCAAGATTTCTTCCAGCATCTCAGTCACATAGCTCACTGGCAATGGCCCCTGATTGCTCAGTTCTTCCTCCATCGTCTGGCCATCGATAAACTCCTGCACCAGATAGAAAAATTTGTCCTGTTTTCCAGTCTGGGGATGGGCCGCCGTGAGTTCAAAAAAGGCGAACAGATCGGGTATCAGGGGATGGGCATTTCCCAACTCTTCCAGAACTTCCGCTTCCCGTTCAAATAATTCCTGGGCCACCTGCAACTGGCCCGGTGTCAGATTGCCCGAGGGCAAAAATTGCTTGACCACACACTTGCGAAACCCGGGCGTGTAGCGATCGCGGGACAAAAAAGCAGCACCAAACCCGCCCTGGCCCAAAAGACTCAGGGGCAAATAGCGGCCTGCCAGTATTAGCCCCATCCCACAACTGGTACAGTACTTCTGCGGTACCGCTTTCAGGGTTGCGGGGTCGTCCAGGTCAGGAAACAAATTGACGGGTCGGTGACATCCCGGACGGGTGCAGTAGAGGTTCATAAACTAGTCGAGTTCTGGCACCACCAGATGGCTGGCAGCAGGAGTTCCCGGTTGGGGCAGCGCCGCATGGTCTGTTTCGTACTGCTGCAGATCGCCGGTATAGGTCGCAAACTTAGGTAAAACATCTCGACAGAAGGCCTCTGCAGCCTTCGATCGGTAGCGGTTGGGGTTAATAATCACAGATAACATCCGTTTTACCACCACATCATCAATCCTGGCTCGATGCAGAACTCCCATCTGGAGTTCTTTTTCAATCGCCGAAATCGAGACAAAGGCCGCTCCCAAACCAGATTGCACCGCATTCTTGATTGCCTCGATCGAGTTCAGTTCCATCTCAATTCTCAGTCGGCGGGTTTCGATGCCACAACGACCCAGCACATGGTCGATTACCTTGCGGATTGTGGACTGGGAGTCAAGGGCAATAAACTGCAGTTTATACAGGTCATCTTTTTGAATTGTCTCAACTTTTGCCAGAGGATGAAAGACAGGCAGAATAAGTGCTAATTCATCTTCAGCATAGGGAATAATTTCTAAAGAGTCTTGCAGTTCTGGAGAAATCTCTCCTCCAATAATTGCCAGGTCAATTTGCCCATTAGCCACACTCCAGGAGGTGCGTCGGGTTGAATGAACATGAAGCTGGACAGCAACATCCGGGTATTGCTGCCGAAACAGACCGATCATCCTGGGCAATAAATAAGTTCCAGTGGTCTGACTAGCGCCGATAATAAGAGTACCGCCCTGGAGATTTTGCAAATCTTCGATCGCCCGACAGGTTTCCTGACAAAGCGTTAGAATTTTCTCGCCGTAACTGAGAAGAAGATGCCCTGCCTCTGTCAATTGCGCCCGTCTCCCGCCCCGGTCAAACAGGGGAACATCTAACTGGCGTTCCAGGTTTTGCACCTGTAAGCTGACGGCAGGCTGTGAAACATATAGACTGTCGGCAGCCCGCTTAAAGCTTCCCTCGGCAGCGATCGCTTTGAGAATTCGTAGCTGGTCTAAGGTAAATGGAAGGTCAGACATACGGCTAAACCTGAAACGTAAAAGGAGCTGAAACGGTTAACCCTGCTAAATTAATCCCTGCTGGATGAGTATAGACTTAAGACCTGAGTTGCTAAATGAGTCCTGGGGCTGCTAGAACACAAAACGTAATAAAGTCCTCACTTAAATCTTCAGCCTATGAATCTCCAGCGCAGCCATCGTGACATGTATTGTATTGAAACGTAAATTTGAGAACTATGAAACGGGAGGTTATTCAGGACTTTCTGAATTTACCAGGAATTGCGGGTGTTGCCCTAATGGATGGGCGTTCTCGACCCTATTTTTGTGGTGTTGATCAGACCCTGAACTTTCAACAAAAGGAAGCTCTGGCCCAGGGTATCTTACAGGTCGTTGAAACCATTCCCGACGGCTTTGAATCGTTTGAGTTTCAATTTACGGGTCATCAAGTTCATATCTACAAACTTGATCGCGGCATGATTTTGCTGGTGTTGACCCGCCACGACATGGTGTACGCAGATTATTTAAGAACTATTAAGAACCTGAAAGCTGTCCTACAAGAAGATATTACCAATGCCATCGCTACTTTCCGCTTAATTGCGGGTAATATGACCCTGACCGGGATTGCTTACCGCAAACATGATCCAACCAGCGTAACGCACCCCGGAACTACGACAACCTCCAGACCTTCGGCGGAATCCCAGATTGCCCCCAGTCCGCCCCCTGCAGTCACCTCCGGCAATAATTCCAGTGCTGCGCCTGCGCCTGTCTCAGACTCTGGAGTGCCCCTGAAAGACTTGCTGGCGGCGCTCAACCACCTGAGTAAATTTACAACTCAGTACCTGGGCACCCATGTCATTGTTAACTATTGGAAATCCACCCGACCAGACCATGACTGGTTGAACAACTTTCAAATCGATCGGGCGGCCCAATTTACCTTTACCAGTGCGACTACCCCCACAGCCCCAACCAGCCTCAGCCCCGAGGAACAGCAATGGATGCAGGAATGGGTAGGGGCCTTTATCAAACGCTGCTCCCAGGTTATTCGTGATTTTCCCGTAATTGTGGAACAAAAGGCCCTGGATGATAGCCAGAAAGGACTACTTTTAGGCTAAGGCTCCGATTTTAGGCTAAGGCTCCGATCGCAGTCCGGCACAGTTCCAGGCCCCTATTCCCCAGGCCTATTCCCTCTGTTATCGACGTTACTCTTTCAATCTACTGGAGTCTTTTATGGCTAAAATTGTCAGACTTGAACCTATCGCCCAGGAAACCTCCGTCGAAACTAACGGCAACCTGCTCTCCGTTCTGCTAAACAAAGATCTGGATGTTTTGAAAGAGTGTGGCGGGCGGGGCATGTGTGCCACCTGCCATATTTACGTCAAAGAAGGAATGGAAGCGCTTTCCCCCATCAACCGTCGGGAACAGCGAACCTTAGAGGTAATTACCACCTGTAAACCCAACTCCCGTCTGGCCTGTCAGGCCAGGGTGTTACAAAATGGTGTCACCGTGGAACTGCCCCCTGGTATGTACATCAACTCAATCAAAGATATTGAGGCCCTGATTGGCAGACGGGCCGAGCAAGACCTGTTGCATCCCCTGACAGGTCAGGTTCTGGTAGAGCAGGGTAAGCTGATCACCCGATCGACTCTGAAACAAATTGAAGACACCACCGACTTCAACCCGGGCCGCTACTTCTCCCAGAGTTCCGATGTTTGAGCCAGGGTTGCAAACCAGCGGTGCTTAACCCGGAGGGACGCTTTGGACAAGTCCCTCTTAAAGTGAAAGCATCGCTCCAACCATGCGGCGATTTCTCTGGAAGCTGGCCCGATCCCAAACTCCAGGCTAAAAAAACTTAATATTAAGAGTTATTAAGCAATGACTCCTGGGTACACTGATAGCAGCCTTGTACCCCCAGAATCGCACTCTTATGTTGAGCCAATTACAGAAACTGAGCCTGGAAACGGAAGGGCGTTACGCCACGGACGAAGAACTGCGATTTATCGTGGAATACCCGGTGGGGTTTACCCTGCGACTACAGACTTACCAGAAAATTCAAGCGGCGGAAGCCGCCATTGTGCAGCAGGTATACACCAAAATGCGGACGATCGACCCGAGTCTGTTGCTGCATGGTAATGAAGATATCAGCGCCAAATGGAAACGGGACACCATTCGGGTGATTCGGTATTCGGCCATCGCCATGCTGTTAAATGATACCGACAGCCTGCGGGAACGGTTCCTCTACTGGTTCCAGACCATCATGAAAGCCTTCAATGCCCAGCGTAGTTGTGGAGTCACCTACGAAGTCATGCAGGAGGTGGTAAGACAACATCTCACCCCAGTGCAGGCCAGCCTGTTTTGCCCAATTTTAGAAATCAACCGGCAGATGTTAACCGCCAAGTAAAATCTCTGAGGGCTGGAGAGGTCAGGCTATCCTCTCCGGTTTTCTCCTCCATTCCGGGATGACACCAACCGGCCGCCTACCCTATTAAGGTTTGCAATCTCCCGTAGTAGAGGCAGATTCATCCACCTTCTTTGCTATCAACGATCGCGGCAGTAAATCCGTCTCGCTTCACTTTCAGGGGATAGGCCCGGAAGTTAAACAGCAAAGGCACAACCTCCAGGGCCAGCCGATCGCCGGCTTTCACCCAGAGCAGCACAAACTTGAGCAACAGGTAAATTCTCAAACCAATTTGCTCCCCCAGGGGGCGATGTTTTTGATAGTAGTAAAGCTGACTGCGCCGGTATTCCAGGGCCATCTGTTGAGAGCGCTGACCGACGGAATAGCCGCCCAGATGGATAAGCGAAACTGTGGGACTGTACAAAATTTGCCAGCCGGCCTCCCGGGCTCGCTGGCATAGATCGGACTCTTCAAAATACATGAAAAAGTTCTGGTCAAAGCCCCCCAACCGCTGAAACAGGGTTTTACGGATCAGAAAGGCTGCCCCAACCACAATATCGACGGCCTGCAAAGACTGGTACTGAGCGAATACTGCTTCCTGGTGCCGGGAATGTCTTGCCTTCTGAAGCTGACGCAGGGTTTGAAACTCGCCTTTGATCCCAATTTCTTTAGCAATAGAAAGTTGTAGGGTGCGATCGGCATTTAACAGCCGTGGCCCAATTATCCCCGCTTCCGGATGGGCCTGCATCAGCCTGAGCAACTCCGGCAACACATCTTCAATCAATAGCGTATCGGTATTCAGTAGCAACAGAAATTCGCCCCTGGCCCGCTGGGCTCCGATATTATTGCCCGTTCCAAATCCCACATTTTGAGACAGGCGAATCAAAGCAATCTGGGGAAATTCCTGGGCAATCTGGTCAGGGCTGCCATCCCCGGAGGCGTTGTCTACCACAATAATTTCCGTCGCCACAGAACGGTTGAATTGCTGCAGCGATCGCAGACAGTTCAGGACGACGGCCGCGCCATTGTAATTGACCAGAATGATCGAAACTAAGGGTGGGCGCTCGATAGACATAGTTTTTAGCCCCAACGTTTGCCTAATTTACCCGTAAACCCATGGTAGGTTCCCAGCAAGCAGGCAACTATTTTGCTACTTCTTTCTCCGGCATCAAACACCAGAATTTTCAGCAGCGTCAGACCGAGAAACTTGATCCGCCGCAGGCTACAGGTCACCCTGTACCAACCGCAGGAATGCAGCAGTTCGAGATAGGTTTGATTCCGACAGATATAGTAGTAGCGCAGCGGAGAGTAGCGCTGGAACACCTTTTTTCGCCCCCCCAACTGCACCGTAAACGGCATGCCAAACCGATGCACCATGGTGGCCTGGGGCACGATCAGGTTGTGAAACCCGGCTCGCCGGAGGCGCAACCCATAGTCGAGGTCGATGCCATCGATGAACAACTCAGGATTTGGGGGGGGAACCTGAGCCAGACTTCCCAACCAGACCAGAGAACCGGAAGTAATCGGCACATCACATTCGTAGGGAGAAGTTTCGGAAGGGGGGGTAAAGCCCCGGAAGCGATCGCCGAGAAATTGGCTGGCCTGGACGATTTCGCCAGTACGCGCATCTCTGGGAGCAGGAGCCACCATCCCGATCGGGTAATCGGGTCGGACAGTCTGAGTATAAGTCTCTAGCAACCGGGCCAGACAGTCGGGGGCAGGCACACTATCTTGATCAAAGGTCCAGAGAAAGTCGTAGTTCTGAGTCTGGGCCCAGGCCAACCCCCGGGTCATACCAGCGGCAATCCCGATATTTTCAGGGCAGTGCCAGATCAGAATCTCTGGATCTGTTGACTGCAGCAGGGGAACGGGAGAATTATCAACCACCAGAATCTGCCCGATCGCATAGGACTGGGCCTGCAGAGCAGTGATACAGGCGGTCAGGGCGGTAGCATCCTGATAGGCCGTAATATAGGCCGCAACCCGATAGGTCGGAGCCACAGGAAGAAGGGGAGGTACCACAGGGCGGGGAAAGCAAAAGAAAGAACTGGCAGGACCTCAGGGTCTTGCCCCGAGGGCTATTAAAGGGTCAGGCAGTAGCCCGTAATTCTGCCAGCATTTTACGCAGGCTTTGCCGCCATTGGGGAGGGTAAGCCCCCAACAGTTGGCTGGTCTTCTTTAAGGACAACACCGAGAAGGCAGGACGGCGAGCCGGGGTCGGAAATTCGGCGGTGGCGATCGGCACAACCCGCTGCACCTTCAGGGGAAACCCAAGGGCCTCCGCTTCCTCAAAGATAGCCACGGCAAAATCGTACCAGCTACAGACCCCGCTATTGGTGTAATGGTAAGTCCCGGCCGTTTCCGGAGCAAGCAAGGGCACCATCTGGGCGATCGCCCCGGCCAGATCCTTAGCCCAGGTGGGGGCACCAATCTGATCGGTGACCACCCGCAGTTCTTCCCGGTCTGCTCCCAGGCGCAGCATCGTTTTGACAAAATTACCTTTTCCCTGGACTCCGTAGACCCAGGCCGTTCTGACAATCAGATGGGCTGTACAGGCCGCCCGAATCGCCTCTTCCCCCGCCAGTTTGGATGCACCATAAACCCCCAGGGGTTGGGTTTTATCGGTTTCCAGGTAGGGGCTGCTCTGGCTGCCGTCAAACACGTAATCAGTGGAGATGTGAATCAACCCGGCCCCAATCCGTTGGGCCGCTTCCGCCAGAATTCCTGGTGCCAGGCCATTCACCTGATGGGCCAGGTCGGGTTCGCTTTCGGCCTTATCCACTGCCGTATAGGCCGCCGAATTGACGATCACCTGGGGTTGGATCTCTTCTAGAATCTGCTGCACTGCCTGAGAATCAGCAAAATCAACCCGATCGCGCGCTATGCTGACCACCTCACCCAGGGGTGCGAGGGTCTGCTGCAATTCCTGACCAACCTGACCGGCTGCGCCTGTGAGCAAAATTTTGTTCATGGCAGGGAAAGAAAACCACTAGACACGATCAAACATTACCACTTTGCCGTTAATCAACGGTCGCCTGCTGCGGATCTGAAGCCAGACTTTAAACAACACTGGAGTAAATTAAGGATTTTATTCCTGAGCCATCCCCAGCCGCCGCTTCACCCTGACCCAGGCAGTTCGCAGTTGCCAGAACTTGCTGCTTTCCATGGCTGCGATGATGGCCTGCGATCGCTCCAGTTCGGCCTCGATCGTTTTGGGGTTCTGGGCCAGGACGGGCTGTTCTACGATCTGCAATTTGGGCAGCAGACGAGCCATTCGTTTGATCAGGCGATCTTTCAGGTGCGGATCTACCCGACAAGCCAGGCGGTAAATCTGGCGGTGACGCTGCTCGTACCCCGCTTCCCGATCGGCTTCCAGGCTCTGGACCCAGCGATCGGCCAGGGTTTCACAGGCCTGGTCAAACCGGGAGCGCGGCAGATTCAGGTGCTGGACAATATACTTGAGCACCTGATAACTCTCTCTGGCGTAGAGGGTCAGCACCTTGGAGTCGGAGCGCACCGATCGGGTATGGGTCCGGAAATAATTTAGAGAGGTTGCCACAAAGGCGATATCGGAAATTTGCAGCAGTTTTAACCAGGTCAACCAATCGCCACAGAGTTTCATCGTTTCGTCAGCAAACCCAGCCTGCTCGTAGACAGAACGCCGCAGCAAAACTGCACTGGCGTTGGGAATGGTGTTTTTGAAGATCATAAATTGCTGACATTCTGCCAGGCCAGAATTGACAAAGTCACTTTTCCAGCGATCGCAGTCCAGGTCTTCCGTCCAGCAGAGCCAGGAACCAATAATCTGGTCTTTTTCATCGACACTCCAGGACTGACAGTAGGCTACCCCCACTGCAGGGTTGCGCTCCAGCACTCCAACCATGGTTTCCAAAAACATCGGATCAGCGTAATCGTCTGACTCTGCCAGCCAGATATATTCTCCCCTGGCCAGCCCGACTCCCTTATTCCACTGCTTAAATGGAATCCCAGTATTGGTCTGGTTGACTACGGTTTTAATCCGCGAATCATCCAGAAACCGGGCCACTACGTCGTTACTGTTGTCCTGGGAAGCGTCATCTAAATAAAGGAGTTCAAAATCCTGAAAGGTTTGATTCAGAATGCTTTGAATTCGCCGTTCTAGAAAAGCAGCATGGTTGTAGTTAGGAACAATAACACTAACCTTCGGAGACATAAGATAGGTAGGCGTAATTTTTGTGAAAAGGGGGGAATGGGGGCTTTGCCCCCAGGCAGGGAGTTTCACCCCCTCCACCCCCAAAATCATCTTTAGTTTAATTGCACCCAGCTACCTATTTATAGAAGCTGCTGAATTAGCTGAAGAACCTGGGGAGCCGTAACCTCGACATCATGGCGGGTACTCACCTTTTGCTGCGCCTGTTGCCCCAATTGCCATCGAAGTTCGGGAGATTGCAGTAAGACCAGAACTTTTTCTGCCATCAACGCGGTATCTAGATAGGGCACGACAAAGCCGCTGTCCTGCTCTACCAGTTCCTGCCCACCCCCAGACTGGGCAAAGCAGAGAATTGGTTTCCCCAGGGATGCCGCCTCCAGAGATACCAGAGGAAAGGGATCTTCCCGGGACATCAGGGCAAAGATGTCAAAGGCAGCAAAATAATTTAACGGATCGGGCTGGGAACCAACAAAATGAACCTTGCCCTTCAATCCGGCCCGCTCTAAATCGTACTGCAACTTGCTGTACACCGAACCCTCGGTATCGCCACCCACCCAGAGGAAATGCACCGGGCTTTCTGGTTGCCGCTGCTGTACGGCATGGGCCAGTTGCACAAACAGGTCGGGCCCTTTACGCCAATCCGTCGTCCCGGAACCCCCTACGATCAAACTGTCTGGGGCGATTCCCAGTTTCCGGCAGACCTGCTCCCTGGCCTGCTTCTGATCAAATCCCTGATTTTGCCGAGCCGGAATAAATTCGTAAATGACCTCGATCGCCTCCGGGGCAATGGCATGATTTTGCACCAGGTTGGCTTTGACCGCCTGGGAAACCGCAATATACCGCTGGGTTTGCTGTTTCGTCATTTCAAAGATGTCTAGCCCGACATGGTAGCGCAACATTTGCTCCAGCTCGTGAATGTGGGATACCACCGGACAGTTGAGGGTTGACAGCAGTTCCAGCACCCGGCCATTGGCCATCGTATTGGAATAGATCAGGCCAATATGCTGCTCCATCAGATAGTCAACTAACTCATCGCTATGGGCGACGAAGTGTTCCAGGTTGATGGTCGGGGCGATCTCCTGAAATTCGCTTTCCAGTTCTCCACCATTGCGTAACAGGATGAGAAAGGGAATCTGGCCATGCTGTTTAAACCAGCGCAGGAAATGCAGAAAAATAATCGGTGCCCCGGTGCGGGTGGCATCGTGGGAGATGAACAGGACTTTTTTGCGATCGTCTTTGGGTAGAGCCGGTAACGGGTAGAGAGGAACCGGTTGCACCGGAACGGCCAGGGGCGAGTAAGTTAACGGATCGGGGGCAGCTTTTAAGCCCAATTTCTGACCCAGTTTGGCCCAGGACGAGCGCAATTTCCAGAACTTGCTGGTTTTCATCCAGCCAATATAATGCTCGGCCTGATGCAAGTGATTTTGCCAGTGCCGCACCTCATTCTGGGTTTGCAGCAACTCGACTTTCAATTGTTGCAGCTGTTTTTCTAATTGTTGTACCGAGGGATGCACCGGACGCTGGGTGGGAATGCCCTGAAGGGCATTTTTTGTAGCTTCCAGGTATTGATGCCCGTACTTCACATCGGGTTCTAAGTGGCAACCCTCTCCCCATTCATTCCAGGCATTGATGAAAATAATGCGTTCTTCTACCTCAGGCTTTTGTCTGGCCTGTTGAACAATTTGACTCAGCCAAAATTCGTAGTTTGCCGGACTGGAATTGATTAAAGCCTGGCCCTTATCCTGCCGTCTGGCCGTGTTATCCCAGGAGGGCATTACGCCGCGAAACAGCGGATAGCTCTCTTGCGGACGGCTGAGAGAATTGGCAACAACCTGCTCATAGTCGAAGACAAATCCTTCAAAGTGAGGGTTTGTCACCGTTACCTGATGGTTGATCGGCTGGCCATTCATGCCATGGGGCGGAAACTCGATCGCCCCATCAAAGCCAAAAGCCCTTGGGTCTACGATCTCAAAACTCTGAACAGCCCCCAAAAAGATTTCACCAATTCCGGCCTTGCGGCATTCTTCCCGCCAGAGTTGGGCCGTCTGGGCAGCATCTGGCAACAGTTGAATGCGATAGATCAGGACCAGCGGTTTGCCATGCACCCGAATGTAGCGCTCGTCCTGTAGAACCGGTATCAGACTATGAATTAAAGCTCGATCATCCTCCAGAGAATGGTCTTGAGCCATCAAGATCTCATGCTCTCTACCATCCCAGCGGCGAGTCCAGTTTTCGTTAGCCCAACAAACGCAGAAGGGAAAATCGGGTTGCTTGCTCTCAAGGACGGCATTTAGGGGACGTTCCAGTAAGCGCTTGCCGCCAAACCAGTAATAGTAGTAGCAAAACCCGTAAATGCCGTACTCCCGGGCCAGTTTTGCCTGTTCCGCCCTGACCTCGGGCACCCTTAAATCGTAAAACCCTAAATCCGCTGGCAAATGGGGCTGGTAATGCCCTTCAAAATTAGGTCTACCTTTGGCGACATTGGTCCATTCAGTAAAGCCCTTGCCCCACCAGCGATCGTTCTCAGGAATAGGATGATATTGTGGCAAATAAAAAGCAATTAATCTAATATCACTCAACTCACTCACAATCCACCTTTCCTTTCTCAGAGAGTAGAGCCTCGCACCCTAGACCCTTGGCTGACCCTAGACTCTTGGCTGAATAATCACCTCGGCTAATCATAACAGGGCATTGTACCTTTTTGTTAACCGGCCAGCCCCCCACCCGTAATCCTTTCAGAGCGGTATTTTCAACCGTTTCTGGAGAGGCTTCGGCTCCCTGCTCAGGCTCCTGTAGCAGCCAGCCAGCGATGGAAAGGGAAGGCTTCTCTGCCCCGATTCTGGTTGTTTTTTGCCTACCGCAGCAACTGGGCTGATATAGTCTCCATAACAACCACTGCCAGTTTCCTTTGAGAAAGGAGTAGAAATTCTGTGGGTTCTCCTACCGGGCCTGACTCTACCTCACCCAAGGCTACCGCCTCCCAGCCATCGTCCTTGAACTTTCGGGTGATACCTGTAACAACAGCGGCGGAGCAAGAACTTTTCCTGGATGTGCCGGAGATTGTCTATGCCGGAGACGCCAATTGGGTTGCTCCGCTCCGCAGTAGCGTGGCCAAACAGTTTGCCCCGACCAATCCATTTTTTCAGTACGGTAAATTACAGCAATTTATTGCGGTGACCGAAGTCCCCAGGGGCCAAAATCCGTCTGGTCTGCAGCCCTTAGGCCGGATTGTCGCTGCCATTAATCAGCGCTTGATTGAGCGAGAAAGCATGGCGATCGGTCTATTTGGTTATTTTGAATGCGTCGAAAACTTTGCCGTAGCCCAGGCCCTCTTCACCGCCGCCTGCGAGTGGTTGCAGAGCCAGGGAACAACCCTGGTGCGGGGGCCGATCGACCTGTCTACCCATAACAACTGCCTATTTCTGGTGGATGGGTTTGATTCTCCACCCATGGTGATGATGCCCTACAATCCTCCCTACTATCCCCAGTTCGTCGAACAGGCTGGCTGGCAAAAGGCGAAGGATGCCTATGCCTATACCTTTCCCCTGGATCGTCCCCTGCCGGAAGAATTTGCCAAAGCCTACCGCATCGCTACCAAATCGGGGGTCACCTTCCGGCCTTTGAGAACCAAAGGAGAAGATTTTCAGGAAGACTGTATCAGCCTCTACCACCTGTTTACCACCGCCTTTGCTGGCAACTGGAGTTCGACCCCCCGCACCCAGGAAGAATTTCTGGAGGAGGCCAGGGAACTGCAAAGCCTGGTAGACCCGGATGCGTTTCCGATCGCCGAATACGAAGGCAAGATGATCGGCTTCTTGATGGGTCTGCCCGATTACAATATTCCGCTCAAACAAGTGAGGGGCAAGCTGAACTGGTTAGGCATCCTCAAGTTTCTCTGGTACCGCCGCCAGATCGACCAGGGCCGGGTGATCGCCATCTGTTCCCTGCCCGAATTTCGGCGCAAAATGGTGCCCCTGGCCCTGATCTACTTAGGTCTGATGGGCAGTCAGAAAAATGGTAAACCCTACAAAAGGGCCGAACTGTCCTGGGTCTATGAAGACAACTTCCCTTCCCGCAAGCTGATCGAAGCCTCCGGGGGCACCATTTATAAGACCTACCGGATCTACGAAAAGACGTTGTAGAGGGTTAATCTACAGGAGAAACACCATGAAAGCCCTGGTTATAGGAGCCAACGGATTTACGGCTGCCCATCTGGTCAAATTGTTAGAGCAACGGGGCGATCGGGTCGTCGGATTGGTGCGCCGCTCCAGCAACCTTTCCCGCCTGAGGGATTGCAAGATAGAGCTTGTTTACGGTGATATCTGCGATCGGGACGCGTTGAAACAGGCCATGGCCGGTGTAGATGTGGTATTTCACACCGCCGCCTACGTTGAACTGGGGATTGTCAACGCCCGGGAAATGGAACGGGTTAACCTGGAGGGCACCCGCGCCGTCCTGGAAGTGGCCCAACAGCTAGGAGTTACCAAACTGGTCTATTGCAGCACCATTGGGGTATTTGGTGATACCCAGGGCCGGGTGGTAGACGAAACCTTTCAACGCACCCAAAAGACCTTTTCGTCAGCCTACGATCGCACCAAGTATGAGGCCCAACGCCTGGTCGATCAAGCCGCAGCCGCAGGATTTGATGCCGTGAGTGTGCTGCCCTCCGGCATTTTTGGCCCCGATGACCCCCATTTTGGGCCCGTCCTGAAACAATTCCTCAAAGGTGGACTCAAACTCTGGGCCGGGGGCGATCGGATGACTGGCATCGTCCATGTCGATGACCTGGCGGCCCTGCTGGTTCTGGCCGCCGAAGGGGGCAAAGCCGGGGAATCTTATATTGCTTCCGCTGGAGAAATGAGTACCCGAACGATGTTTACCCTGGTCGGTCAGAAGCAAGGAATTCCAGCTCCGGCGGAGGCTCCCGAGTGGCTGGTGCGGCTCCTGGGAAACCTGCTGGACCCGATCGGGCGGCTGTTTTCCTGGCAACCGCCCCTGAGTCGGGAGCGAGTTCATTACATCTACGATCGCTGTGTCCGGGTGGATGGCAGCAAAGCCCGTCGGGAGTTAGGCTGGCAACCCCGTTCCGCCGAAGCGACCATCCTGGAACTGGCAGGTTAACCCAGGGGATGCTGGGTGGGCAGGCCAATGTCCCGGGGAAATTCCGCCGGAGTTGGGGCCACCTTCTGGAGGTAAAGGCAGTGCCGCACCCCCCGGGTCAGAGGCGTGGTAAAGGCTTCTACCGCCGCGATCGTCCCCCCCAGGATCTCGATGGCCTTCTGCAAACTGGCCTCTTCTTCTACGGTCCATTGCCCCCGATACAGGATGGCCACCCCTCCCAGGCGGAGCAGGGGCAGGGCATATTCGGCACAAACCGTGGCCGGTGCGACTGCCCGCAGGGTCACCCGATCGTACTGCTCTCGATAGTGGGCCTGCTGCCCCAGGGCCTCGGCCCGATCGACCAGGGTTTTGACATTGGTCAGATTTAAGGCCTGTCGCACCTGTTCGAGAAACGCAATTTTCTTGCGGGTAGAATCCAGCAATGTCACGGTACAGGCAGGCTGGACAAGGGCGATCGGCACACCGGGAAAGCCTCCCCCCGTTCCGATATCCAGCAGGGAGCCCGTAGCAGGCAGGGGGATAGCCGGAAAAATTCCCCGCAGGGAATCCCACAGGTGCTTTTCCCAGAATTCCTCCGGGGTCGTAATCCGGGTCAGATTTAACTGCCGGTTCCCCGCCAGGATCTGTTCGTACAACTGCTGAAATAATTCTTGCTGCCAAGGTTCTGGCTGCCAGCCCAGGGTTTGCTGCCAGAGATCGGTCAGGTCTGGCAACCGAGAAGGATCGACCTGAGTCATGGCACCAGGCTTCCTTGATTGCCCCGGGAGGCCAACCCATCCCGCAATCCCTGACGCAGGGTGTCTGGCGTGACCTCTACCAGGTCGCCATGGTCTAGGGTCCAGCAGCGATCGGCAATATCTACCAGTTCGCTGGCATCGTGGGAAACCACCAGCAAACTCCAGTGCTGTTTTAACTTGGCCAGCAGACCAGCGAGTTGGCGGCGCATGGACCAGTCTAAACCAGCGGTGGGTTCGTCCAGCAATAACAAATGGGGTTGTCGGATCAATTGCACCGCCAGGGCCAGCCGTCGCTGCTGGCCGCCACTCAGGGCGTTAGGCGAAGTACTTAAAGCCAGATGGGACAGGCCCACTTCGGTGAGAGCCTGGTCTAACCGATCGCCATTCAGCTCCGGGTGCCCCAGACGTAGTTCTTCCAGGATGGTCGCCCCACAAAAATGGCGTTCTGGAAACTGAAACACCAGACCGCTCAACTGCTGCAGATGGAGGGGAGTAAGTTCCTGCTCTCGCCAGAAGATATCACCACTGGTCTTCTCGGCCAGACCGGCCAAAATTTCTAAGAGGGTACTCTTGCCTGACCCACTTGGCCCAATCACCAGCCCCAACTGCTGGGGAGCAATTTGCAGGTTAACATTCTTCAAAATCGCACTATGACTGGCGACGGGGTGGTAGGTCAGATTTTTGAGATAGAGCATTCAAGTCGGAGAGCAGGGTTAAGGAAATGAACGATCGGATTTGAGAATGGGATGTTCCCATCTTTCCCCCAGGAGAATTTCCCAAGGAGAATTGATTGGAACCTGGCAAACCGCAGTGCGTCACAATATGCATCCACAATTTTGCCAGTTAACTCTGTCTGTGACAGATCCGGCGACTGGAATTCAGAACCATCACCTGACCTGTTGGAGACTCGGATACCCCTACTTTAACCAACCAGAGGCAGCGTAAGCTAAGACAGAGTTGGGTTGGTACGGAATTCAAGCCTTCCCCGGGAAGGGGCAAACCTGTGTAGAACAGCTTACTATTGAAACCTGGACTCGCTCAGAAAACACCTATGGCTAATTGGTTTACGACAGACCGGTTTACTCCCCTGGCCCCCCAGTCCCTCCTCCGGGCTGCCAGTGCGGCGATGGTTGCCCTCAGCCTCTGGGCAGGCCCAACCCTGGCCAAAGATCCCTTTCGCACCACCAACCCCCGGCCGATCGGCGACCAGACTGAAAATGCCTTTCGCGCTGTGTTTGAGCAGGGTAACTACACCAAGGCGATCGGCCATATTCAGCAGGCAGAACCCAACGAACCCCTGGCCTACGCCATGAAAGCCTCCATGGCTTACATCGCCTGGGATGGGGAAAAAGACGACCAGAAAAAGGCGGGTTTTCTGGAACAGTACCGCAGTTATGCCAGTCAGACCCGGGATGCCGCCAGAGCTTTATTGCCCAGTGATCCCCTGCGGGGCAACCTTTACCTGGCCGTCGGACATTTTCTGGAGGGGGGTTACATCGTTCTGAAGGAAGGTACGGTCAAGGGTACCCCCAAGGTGCTGGGAGAAGTGCAACGGGCTTTTAAGTATCTGGATACCGCAGAAGCAAGTTCCCCGAACGACCCGGAATTGAATTTAATTAAGGGCTATATGGATCTGTTTATGTCCATTAACCTGCCCTTTTCCAGCCCTTCCCAGGCGATCGAGCGGTTAGAGAAGCATGCTGGCCCCCGCTACCTGGCCGATCGGGGGATTGCCCTGGGCTATCGAGACCTGAAACAACCTGATCGGGCCTTAGTCGCCATCGATCGGGCCATCAAGTCTACCCCCGACAACCCGGAACTCTACTACCTGAAAGCCCAAATCCTGGTGCAACAGGGCAAGCACAAAGACAGTGTGCCGCTGTTTGAGCGGGCTCTCACTAAGCGAGAGCAACTCCCCGCCGGGTTAGTCACCCAGATCGAACGGGAAATGAGCCGTGCCAAACGGCGGGCGGGCATCAGTTAGCGGCAAATAGTAATAACTGGATAGAGCCTCAAGGGATGCTGCTTTAGCATCCCTTGAACAGAGTTGCGTCGCTCAGGAGTTGCCAAGCCACAGCAAATTGGGCTATGACTAACCATCAGTGTTGATGGAGTTAGGACTGTGCAGGTACTGTTTCGAGAATTTGATCCGTTTAATGTCTGGATCTGGTTTGAATTTGTTACCGTTCCCTCTGAAATGGAGAAACAGTACGTTGAAGAAGTCCTGAATTCCTGGTTTTTTCTCGGCAAGTTGGGCGGGTTTAATGCCGAAAACCTACAGGTGCAGGATGTTGGCCTGGATGTCAGCTACATGGAGTACGACCAGGACAATGCTGAAAACAGTTTGCTGGCCCTGATGCACAATATGGGCGAAGTGGAATACGAAGGCATCTGGGGCCGGTGCTGGTTTGACCTGGGCACCAGTGACGCGATCGCCCTGGATGTATTGATTAATGCCTTTCGTCAGTTCAGCCAGGATTACGTCACAATTAACACCCTGATTCTTGGCGGCGAGAACGAAGACTGGCAGGTTCCCGGCAGCAAACGATCGGACACCTTTACCGAAAATCAGTATAACTAGGGTTGCCAACAGGGACGGAGTGCTGCGTGGGAGAATCGGGCAAAATTAGGGTGCTAGTTCTGGGGCTGATCCAGCAGGACGATCGCATCCTGGTGACCCAGGATCACGACCCCGTGAAACAGCAGGATTTTTATCGAGCCCTTGGGGGAGGTGTCGAGTTTGGAGAACCCAGCCTGACCGCCCTGAAGCGAGAATTTCAGGAAGAAATTGGCGCAGAACTGACCAATATTCAGTACCTGGGCTGTTTAGAAAACCTGTTTACTTACAACGGTAAACCGGGCCATGAAATTGTCCAGGTCTATCGTTGTGACCTGGTTGATCGGCGGTTTTATCAGATGGAACAGATCACCGTCCAGGAAAATAGCGGCCAACTCATAGCCTCCTGGATTGCCATCGATCGATTTAAATCCGGGGAGTTGTTTCTGGTTCCAGAAGCGTTTCACGAGTATCTTTAAAGGTTTTCATTCCTCAAAAATCTATCCTGCGGTGTTTGCCGCTTCTGCTGACAAAACCCTATTCTGGCAAAGACGATAACGAGGATGGGTAGTGGAAGCAGCGCTAGAGCGGGCAGGTCAACTTCGAGAAGCACTGGTAGATTACGTGCTGGATGCAGAGGGAGAACTGGCAACAGCACTGGAAACCTTTTCAGCAGCACAACTGGCCAAATCAGCCCAATCGGACAGTCGGCAGCAAATGCTGGTCGTGGATCGGTTTGCCGTCGAGGGTAAAGTGGGTGATACGACTCCGATCGACCATTTCCTGCAGGATCATCCGGAACTATCGGAGGGCGATCGCCAACTCTTACAGGGCTGGGAGCGGAGTTTTTTCGGGCTATTTGCCGTCACCCAATTGTTGCCTGATGGCTACGAAGTGATGAACTGGTTGACGGCCAAAAACTACACTATCAAGCCGGGAAATGCCTCCGTTCAGCGAGAACTGGAGCGGGTTAAAGTCGGGGAAATCATCCTGACGCGCATTTCTCCGGTGAATGAAGACTACTGGATCATTTCGGCTCCCTGCTCTCTTTTGGGTAGCCTGGGAAAACCCAAACTGGCGGTGGCGATCGGCAACTTTAAAGAAAACTACAAACCCTTTTTGTACAGCGATGCCCCTGACCTGTTAGAAGAAGCCTGGAAATCCGTAGAACGGTATCACCAGGACTTTCTTGATTTCTTTGGCAGCGATGAAGTCACCCTGCCCGGTTACCAGCTCGGTAAGAAAATTACTGAGTTTCAGGAAGTTTTAACCAAAAAGCAATTAGAAGCCGCCGGGATTGATGAATCAAAATCCCTGGCCGAAATGGCCGACGAGGCTGGCATTGACGAGGCTGAAATTGAGGATATGGCAGACACCCTGGGGGTCGATGCCAAAGCAGTTTCAACCATGCTGAAAAGCAAGGAAGCAGCGGCAAAAATGGTAACTCCCAAGATTGAGTTACCTCCAGAATTGAAGAAGGCAGAAAGTGTTACCGTGATCGCCCATCCCCGCTGGGGCCAGATGTTTCTGCCCACCTATACTCAGTTTAAAACCTTACTGGATAGCCCAAGCTGGCAGGAGATCAAAGGGGCGACCAGCCTGGTGAAAAAATATCTGGAAGATCGCACCATTAACACATTCGTCTGGAATCGTCTGGCCGAGTATCAACCGACCCAATTAGAAGCGATTCTCCAGACCCTATTAGAGCGGCCTGACTTCCAGCTAAAAGCTGACCTGCCTGAGCTTTTGAGGGAATATAAAAAACCTCCAGAACCAGAGTTACCAGAGATCGCCAGCGTTCCCCTGCACCTGCATAACCTGTTTCAGGAAGCCCTGGATGAAGTCCAGAAATCTAAACCAAAGGATAAAGAGAAGAAACCCAAAAAAGGATTTCAACGGCTTTAAGCAGAAGCTTTAAGCAGGGGCAGATTTTGCAAAACAGGATGCAGTCCACCCCCATCTTTTGACAGGTTACCTGGTTAACTTCCAGGCAGGGTGCGAATCGTCAATACCTGTGGCGGTGTGGCATCGGGCGGATAGAGAAAGTCAACCTGAACCAACCGCCGATCGCCCGGGGGCATTTGCATCACCACTAAAGGTTGGCCCTGCTGACCCCGGCGCTGTACCAGATGAACATAGCGAGTCTGGGGCAGTTTGCGATCGTCGGTATAGCGCAACCGCACCGTTCCCCGGAAAAAGATCTGACGGGGCAGAGGGTCAAAAAAGCGGAGATTACCATCCTTCGGTTGGTCTTCTTTGATTGGCGTTTCAACGGCGATCGCAACCGTCTGAGGCTGATCCGTGGAATTTTGCAACGGCAGGGTGAGATTATATTCGATCGCGTAGTTGCCGTGGGTGCGGTAGGCCGTATCGGGATAGCGGCGAACCATCTCGGCGGTCTGGTCCTGGCCGGTGCCAAAAGTTCCCAGTTTGAGCAAACTCAACCCGTAGGAAAATGCCTCTCCCGGTTGTGGAGTAGTGAGATAGTAGTCACTTCCACCCTTACCGGGAAAACTGCTGGCATCGGTAATTCTGGCCTGCCAGCGGGAACCGATCGCCATCCCGGCCACCCGACCATACTCAAACTTCCCCCCTTTGGCATCCATGGGGGTTGGCGGGCGATCGCGGGGGCCAGCTACATCACTGGTCTGCAGCAGCGTTTGCCAATCGGTGACCGAGGGCGCAGTCTCACTGCCATCCGGGTTTTGATTGGCAAACCGGGCCAGACTGGCAACATAGACCGGGCCACTGCTCCAGAGTCGTACCAGGCTCGATCGGCCATTTAGCGGGGGAGTCAGGGGCTTCACCGGAATCGGCAAATTCATCACCATCTCGTACTGCCCCGGCGGAATCACAATCTGGGCCGGAAAGTCAGACTGGCGCTTGCCCCGCAGGATATCATCCATGGCCCGACTTCCGGGGCCAGCGTAGACGGTTCCAGCGGGGTTGTCAACGGAGGCAGGCAGGTCAATAAACGGAGCATCGGGCTGGCTCAGGTAGCTGGCCGCCTGTAACACATCAACGGTGACCGGTTGACTCCCCGGATTGTGCAGAATCACTCCCAGGTAAAGCGTTCGCAGATCTTCCGGGGTTTTGGCCTTAGCAATATGGTGGGCAAAGATATCAAACGCCCCGCGAAATGGCAGATTCAGATGGGCGGAGGGAACCTGTTTGCCCTGGGGTGGAAAGGAAGACAGCAGAATCCCTTCTACCTGCACCAGTTCCGGACTGTTGCTATTGAACACCGGAACCCTATCCAGTCCCCCCGGTAAAGCCCGCACGGTCTGGGGTACCGTAAATTCCTTGGGGGGCAGGGCAGGGGGAGTTTGAGCCAGGAGCGGTAACGCAAAGAACGACAGCATACAGGCAGAAATTGTAAGGGGAGCAGGACTGATCATATAGCAGGTCGGTCAGGGCCGTAGGCTACGGACAGCAATTACGACAGAATCCAAACCTGCCTGGTTCCGAGCCAATCTGCCAACTGCCGATTCTACAAGGCTCAACAACGCTGCATCCGCTGCACAATCCGGGCAAAATCTGCGACGATCGGCTCGATATTCCTCTGATTCAGTAATGGCACATGGACAAAAATACACTGGGTCGGCAACTGGTTCGTTTGAATGAACTTCAACACAGAGTAATAAAGATAATTACAAACAAACCGGCCAGCATCGTGGCTGATATCGGTCATGGCTAAATCTGCAATCAAATTTTCCAGGTCGATCGCTGTTGTCATCACCTCGTCTAAATGACAACCACAGGATTCGACGGTCAACCGCGATCGCTGTTCTGCCATGCCACAGCAAATCACTACCTGGGGTTGCCAGCCTTCGAGGGCAGCAATCACTCTGGCAGGAGCCAACTCAAAATCCACCGGCAGGTGACGCAATACCTGCAGATCCGGTAACGGCCACCGCTGGATAAACTCACCCACCAGATCATCGGCGGCATTCGTCACATGGTGGGCTTCCCAGATGTCAAAGGAAGTGATTAACAGAGATTTATCCACGGATTGAGCGAACGGAAAGATTTGCTGGAGCCAACCCTGAAAACAGCCTGGATACCTGGAGCAAATCGGTATCGATTTAAACCCCGGCCCGGGGGACTGCTATACAATTTTAGATAGTGATCGCGAGAAATCAATGCCAGTCATCGCCGTTATTGACTACGACATGGGCAATCTCCACTCCGCCTGTAAAGGTCTGGAGAAAGCCGGGGCAACCCCTCAAGTAACCGATTCTGCCACGGAGTTAGCCAGGGCCGATGCCATCGTTTTACCCGGAGTCGGAGCCTTTGACCCGGCGATGCAGCATCTCCGATCGCGCCAGCTAGAAGCACCGATCAAAGCTGCGATCGCCAGCGGTAAGCCCTTCCTCGGTATCTGTCTGGGTCTGCAAATTTTGTTTGAGTCCAGCGAAGAAGGAAAAGAACCCGGTCTGGGTATCGTGCCTGGTAGGGTCAAACGGTTTCGCCCGGAACCCGGAGTCACCATTCCTCACATGGGCTGGAACCAGTTGCACTTCACCCAACCCCACTCTCCCCTCTGGCGAGGTTTACCTGAGCATCCCTGGGCCTATTTTGTCCATTCCTACTACGTTGAACCGGCGGATAAATCCGTTCAGGCGGCAACCATTACCCATGGCACCCAGACCATCACGGCAGCCATCGCCCAGAACAACCTGATGGCCGTTCAGTTTCACCCCGAAAAGTCTTCAGATGCGGGTTTGCAGATTCTGGCCAACTTTGTCCAGTTCGCCTGCGATCGGCAGCCCTTGGCTCTCAGCTAAGGAGTACAAATTAATCAAAACCAGATTTTTAATTGTTGAAAACACCGCTGAACGACACTTTCAACAATTAAGTTCGGGTTTTATTAAATTCACCATCCTAAATGAGTCTACGCATCTACGGAAACCGGTTGCTAAAAACTCTACCCGGCCAGGACACCCGTCCTACCGCCGGGCGGGTTCGGCAAGCCCTGTTTAACATCTGGCAGGGAGCGATTTCTGATTGCCGCTGGCTAGACCTCTGTACCGGCAGTGGAGCGATGGGTGCAGAAGCCCTCTGTCGGGGAGCCCGCTACGTTATCGGGATTGAACAGTCTCCCCGCGCCTGCGGGATTATTCGGCAAAACTGGCAGCAGGTCGCCTCAGCCACCCAGGAATTTCAGGTGTTGCAGGGAGATATTAGGCAACGGTTAAAAACCCTGGCAGGGCAACAGTTTGACCGCATCTACTTTGACCCACCCTACGCCAGTGACCTGTATGGGCCGATCGTAGAAGCAATTGCCCGTTACCGGCTGTTAGCCCCTAGCGGAGAACTGGCCGTAGAACACAGCCCCCACCAGTTTAGGGTGCCGTCCTTACCGACCCTGGAAATTTGTCGAGAAAAAACTTATGGAAATACAGCCCTGACCTTTTATCGCCCGACTGCATCCTATCTAGAGGAACAACCTCCGATGCAGCCGGACATTTGAGGGCTAGTAGCGAAACTTCCGCTGCCGCTGCTTGTGCTTTGCTAGAGCCTTACGCTTGCGCTTTTCGATCGGCGTTTCAAAGTGCCGATGCTTTCTCATATCGGGGAAAATCTCTGCCTTGGAAACTGCTTGCTTGAATCGACGTAGAGTTGACTCAATTCCCTCATTTTCCCCAGGTATTACTTGCGCCATCTTAGCTCCTTACGAAGTGTTCGAGTAAAAGCTGAACCGAGAAGCCGCCTTATTGCATTTCAGAGCCAGTTCAATAGAATGAGGAGCAAATGAAGGAAATGTCTGGACGCTAGTTCACGCCCAGACAAACGGCTTATAGCGAAGAATTAGTAGCGGCGAGAGCCACCCCGATTACCCCATCCACCGCCACCACCACTGGAAGGGCCTCTTTCCTCCCGGGGTCTGGCTTTATTCACTTTCAGATCCCGCCCCATCCATTCAGCCCCATCCAGAGCTTCGATCGCGGCTTCTTCCTGGGCCTCGGTTTCCATCTCTACGAAGGCAAAGCCCCGTACCCGACCGGTTTCCCGATCAGTGGGCAACTGCACCCGCTTCACGGTTCCGTATTCCGTAAAGGCCTGGGTCAGGTCATCTTGAGTAACTTGATAGGATAAGTTACCGACGTAAATTGACATTGAAAATTCTCCGGAATCAAAGAATGTAGGGAGCCAGATTCGGAGAAACGCTTGAAAAACGAATTACACAACCGAAAGCAAGGCTTACCTAGCAAGGCTAACACAGACCCAGGAGGAATGAACAAAAACAGCAAAAAAGGCCACGTACAGAGCAAATTTAACCAGATAAATACCTACTCGCTTTCATCCCATCCCGGTTTAACCTCCTTTCCACAATTAATTAGCGCCACCTACTCAGGTCAGAGGCTGCAGGGCAAAAAAGGTTTCAAAGATTTTGTTACCTACATCGTTCATCCGCAACTGCAAATCATCCAGGCATTCGTGCAGACCGGTTTCTACGATGTCGTCGATCGTCAGGTAATCCAGATCCGAGCGCAACCGCCCCAGCGCCCGCTCTACGGAAGTTCGCCAGGTACCGATCGGAGTTCCGGTAATTTGGTGCAACGAACGTTCCGCCTGATTCATACAGAATCGGATCGAGCGGGGAAATTCTTGTTCTAAGACCAGAAATTCGGCCACGGAGGTGGGGGAGATCCGGTGGGCTCCCCGTTTGCGATACATTTCGTAGGCACTGGCCGACTTCAAAAGGGCCATCCACTGCAACTCATCCAGGGTTGTCCCGACATCCCGCACCGAAGGCAGCAGAATAAAATACTTCACATCCAGAATTCGCGCCGTCTTATCGGCCCGCTCCAGCAACCGGCCAATTCTGCCAAAATGCCAGCCCTCGTTGTGGCTCATCGTGGCATTCATAATACCGGCAAACAGATGGCTTTCTAATTTCACCCGGTTAAAAAAATCGAACAGTTCCGCCAGGTCGGGCAGGGTGTCAGCGGCATAGGAACGGGCGGCATCATTCACCATCAGGTAAAAAGAGTTCACCTGCTGCCACATCTCTGAGGAGATAATTTCTCGCACCGATCGGGCGTTTTCCCGGGCGGCCCGCAGACAGGACAGGATGGAATTGGAATAATCGCCGTCGATCGTCAAAAACCGGATTACATTTTCGGCCGTAGCCTGCCCGTAGCGTTCCTTAAACAGGGGTAAATCCCCCGTGGTCAAGACGATCGGCTCCCACTGCTGGGTGGTGCCACTGGGAGAATCTAAGAGCAAGTTCAAATTGACATCAACAAATCGGGCTACATTCTCCGCCCGTTCTACGTAGCGATTGAGCCAGTAGATTGAATCAGCAACACGACTGAGCATGGGAAAACCAACGTAAGGACTATCAAGGCTGAATCAGGAGTATCTCGTCTCCCTCAGGAGCAGACAACCCAGGTGTCTTTACTCCCGCCCCCCTGGGAAGAATTGACCACCAGGGAGCCCCGTTTGAGAGCCACCCGGGTCAGACCACCGGGGTTGACGTAAATGTCTTTGCCGTAAAGGATATAGGGCCGCAAATCTACATGGCAACCTTCAAACCGGTCTTCAAACAGGGTTGGCACCCGAGACAGGCAGAGGGTGGGTTGGGCAATATACTTACGCGGGTCCGCCTTAATTCGATCGGCGAACTCATCCCGCTGGGCCTGGGTAGCGTGGGGGCCGACCAGCATGCCATAGCCACCAGATTCGTCGGCGGCCTTGACCACTAGCTTGTCTAAATTGGCCAGAACATGGCTCTGCTGCTGAGGTTCCCAGCACAGGTAGGTGGGTACGTTAGCCAGAATGGGTTCTTCTTTCAGGTAGTAGCGGATCATCTGGGGCACGTAGGCATAGATCACCTTGTCATCGGCAACCCCTGTCCCCAGGGCATTGGCGATCGCCACCCGCCCCGATCGATAAACCTCCATCAACCCGGGTACCCCCAGCATGGAGTCAGACCGAAAGGCCAGGGGATCGATAAAATCATCGTCGATCCGGCGATAGATCACATCAACACGCTGCAACCCTTTGGTGGTTCGCATTTGCAGGTAGCCATCCTCTACCACCAGATCTCGGCCTTCCACCAGTTCAACGCCCATCTGTTGAGCCAGGAAGGAATGCTCAAAGTAGGCCGAGTTATAGGTTCCCGGAGTCAAGACCACTACGGTGGGGTCGATCATGCGGTTGGGAGCCAGATTCAACAGGGTTTCCAGCAGTTGGCTGGGGTACTCTTCCACGGGTTGAATCTTCATCGTGTCAAACACCAGCGGGAAGGTACTCTTCATAATCCGCCGGTTTTCTAGCACATAGGAAACCCCGGAAGGACAGCGCATGTTATCTTCCAGCACATACCACTGCCCATCCCGATCGCGCACCAAGTCAGTACCAGTGATATGGCACCAGATGCCCCCGGGCGGTTGTAGACCAATACAGGGTTTAAGAAACCCTTTAGCAGAAAAAATCAGTTCGGGGGGAATGATGCCATCCCTTAAAATCTTCTGATCGCCGTAGATATCGGCAATAAATAGGTTCAGAGCATAAATCCGTTGTTTCAAACCCTTTTCTAAGGTGAGCCATTCCGCTGCTGCCACGATACGGGGAATCAGGTCGAAGGGAAAAATCCGTTCGGTGCCCTGACTATCGCCATAGACGTTAAAGGTGACCCCCAGTTTAAACAGGCCAATTTGGGCGGCCTGTTGCCGCCGTTGCACTTCTTCCAAACCCAGGGAGTTGATCCGCTCAATCAGAGGAATCGCCTCTGGACGCGGTTTTCCCTTCGCGATAAACAACTCATCGTAAAAGTCCCCTGGATCGTAGTTATCAAATTGCACGGTAGTTGGTCAAACGCAGTTCAACTACTGAATAAGGGTGGAGGGGGAGACAAACTGTGATTTTCAATACAATTTGCCCCTGGGCCGACGATTCCCTGAGAAAACGATGTCTCAATCCTTCCCCTGGCGAGCCTCTGACCGATATTAAAATTTTCCGTAGAGTTATCACAGCCTGGTTAAACAACCCGCCCAGGTGATCTGGCCCGGAGCAGGCGATCGTAAAACCCGATTACTCTACCGGAGGTAACTCTGACTTGGGGGAAGGGGCCGGTTGCAATTTTGCCTTCAGGCGGCGTAACCCCGGACTCAACCTGGAACCAGCAGAATTGCCATTCCTGGCCTCGGCCAGATCCGCAATAAAAATTGGTTCGGTCAGGGTCAGTACATCCACTTCCGTTGCCACCTCGGGCGCCTCTACGGTAGCAGGAAGAAACCCTTCTACCCCAGATTGATGAGCCGCATCCTCAGATGGATCAGGGCTGGTCAATTCAGGCAGAGGGTCGGCCTGCGCCATGGGGCTGTCTGATGGCAGGCTGGGCGCTACCACTTCTGACTCTCCCTCCTCAGGCCCTGCCCCCTCTGGTTCAGCATTGCCTGGAGTTGGCGGGTTTGCCTCCGGGTCAGCCGGACGGCCCTGCCAGCTCTTGAGCATGTAGGAATAGGCGGGTACCGGTGGATCTATCAGCTCTGGCGGGGGTAGCTCTGTCTCCGCTTCATCACTGGTTTCCGCCAGGTTTTGGAGCAGCATTTTAACCGGCGATCGCAGGGAAGAGGAGGCTTTCACACTGGGTAACTGCAACACCGATCGGCGCTTCAGAGCCAGCACCGGGTCTTCCGGCTTGGGGTCGGGTTCCGCTTCTAATTCTGGAGCCAGATTGCGAGGAAATTTATCACACACCAGCCGCTCAAAATCATGGTTGAAGTGATACATTGGTTGGCCCCGGCGTTGCCAGAAGGCCAAAATTTGCTCCACCGAAACCGCCTTATAGCGTCCCTGATAGAGGGCTTCGACCAGAGCCAACCGCACCCAATTCACAGGATAGGTACGGAGCCAGTGATCCAGCAGGGTTTCCGGGTCAACTTGATTCAGATCAAAACTATAGTGACGCAACAAATTGGCTGCATAGGCCACCGCAGCCTTGGTTGATAGCTCTGTCGTCCCTTTCACCAGGTCAGTCATATGCCCTCATTCAGGCAAGAAGGTGCCTCTGCACCTGTTTTGAGTGTAGCTAAACTAGCTGGAGGAATAGTACAGTTTAACAAGCCAGACGCTAACCAGCACAAATTGTGCCATCGGGCATGGTTGCTCCAGATAAAACCGTTTGATTTAAGTTGGCATCTTCTAACCAGGCCCCGGTCAGGTTAGCCCCCATCAGATTTGCCTTATATAAGTTGGCACCCCGCAGATTTGCCCCCGCCAGGTTGGCATAACTCAAGTCTACCCGTTCTAAATCCGATCCTCGCAAATTGGTTTCCCGCAGATCAGCGTTATTCAGAATGGCGTGGCTCAGGGTAGCCCAGGAAAAATCGGCTCCGGCCAAAATCGCCTCACTCAGGTCTGCCCCGACGGCATAAAGACCTACCCCATGGGCTTCTAGCAGACTGGCCCTGACCAGGGTAGCCTGATAAAAATGGGCCTGCTGGCACTCAGCTCGATACAGGTTAGCCCGACTCAGATTACTACTGTTTAAACAGGCCGCGATCAAAATGGCCTGACTCAGGTTGGTACGGCTCAGATCAGCATGCTTTAAGATGACCTGGCGCAGGTTGACCTGCCTTAACTCCGTGCCAATCAGATTCGCTTGAGATAAATCGGCTCCCAGCAGATTGGCACCGGACAGATCAGCTCCAATCAAATTGGCCCCAACTAAATCCGCACCCTGAAGATTGGCCTGCTGCAACAAAGCATTACCCAACTCTGCCTGACGCAGATTGGCATCGGTCAAGATGGTCTGGTTCAGGTTGGCTCTGCTCAGGGTCGCGATCGCCAGATTAGCCGCCATCAACCGGCTTCCCTGCAGATTGGCCCCTCGCAGGTTGGTCTGCCGGAAATTGATTTCGGTAAAATTGCGGCGGGTCAGGTCAGCATCACTCAGATCTGGTTCGATCGCCGCAGCTTCGGCTCGCCATCGACTCCAGCTGGCTGCACCCTGCCACAATCGTGCAAGATGCTCCGGGTTTGCCATGATTACGCCTCGTCTAAATAAACCATGATTGTGTCTGACCCATCCTGAGCGCCCTACTCCTTCCGCACTACCGAAGGATGTTCTCTGCCAGCGCTATTCTCCATAGCTTCTAGGGCCGCCCGGGAAGCCGCAATGATATCCCGCTCTTCCCCCCCGAGGTAAAGCCGACCAAAGCTGCCAACGGCGGAAATTTGCAGAATATTGATCAAGGCTGCTTTTTCAGCTTCATTGGCAGCCAGGGCAGCGTAGGCTGCAGGCTCTACTTCCAGCACGTAGAGGGTCTGCCCGGATAAAATCATTTGCCCCTGACGGCTGCGATTGATTAGCTGGGTGTGGTGAGGATCAATATTCCGAATGATTTGGCTGGAGAGTACTCTCGGCTTCAGGCAGTCCTGCCGTCGCACCCCCAGGGCATCTAAGATCGCTCGACCGGCAGCCTGGGTTTCGCCCTGGTTACTGGAATGCACCTCTAACAGGCCGTAGAGGCGCTCTACAACCTGTACACCAGGACGGACAACAGCGGATTTGAGGGCAACATCCGTAATTCGGTTAATCTCAATACCAGGAGAAATTTCGATCCAGAGGGAGGCATCTCCGGGCAATGGTAAAAAGCCCAGGGAAACAGTACCCAGGTAGGCAGCATGTTGGGGCTGGAGTCGATCGATATAAACGTAGCTACGGAGGTCAATACCCAAAACAGTTCGTAAATACTGAAAGGCTCAATTAGTATACGAAACTTCGAGCCGGAATGCAGGAGGGAATTTAAGATAACTATCATGGCAATATTTCAGGCGGGCCCCTATCAGAGTCAAGTCTTTCGGTTTATTAACCGGCAGGTAAGGCGTTGGCGCGATCGCCTGGAAGTCACCCTGCGCCAGTTAAAAGTAGTGGCCAGCTGGAGCGGGCAAATTCTTTTGTACCCGGTGTACGTGGCCTATCAGGCTGCTCGTCTGGCCAGTGCTAAAGTTCAACAGTTGACGGCCAGCTATCCCTCCCAGAAAAAACCAGCGGAACCGGGCGATCGCCCCATCCCTCCCCAGGTTGACACTCCGGTGCAGCAGGTGATACAGCTGGCCCAGACCCTGATCACTGAACCGCCCCTACTGGCAGGTTCCCGCCCCTACCCGGCCCTCTCTCCGCCCCTCCCGGGAGGTCAGCTTGTCTCCCCAGGCAATCCAGCGTTAACCCACCAACCCCCAGCTTCCCAGGAGTTAGCCCAGCCCCCCGATGGCTATCCGACCCTGGCCAATTCTGTTAATTGCTTCAAGCCCTCAAACGATTCAGCGATCGAGGTCTTAGATTCTGCCTGCCTCCAGCCTGGAGAGACAAACCCTGGAGGTGTCACCGGCCCCATCAAAATTCAGGGCATTGCTACCCTGCTGGCAACCCGGGGTTTAGTTCTGGTGACAGATCAAAACCAGATCCTGGATGTCCTGACACCAACCCAGCAGCGGGAGTTACGCCAGCGCATGATCTGGGAAATGGCAACTTATGGCCGTTATCAACGGCTTCAACGAGTCAGCCAACGGGTTTTAGCAAGAATCCGACCGGCCAACCCCGACAGCCGTGTCCTGGGCCCTGTGAAGCAGTTTCAAGCTCTGATGGCCTGGGTTCAGAGGGGTTCCGTCGCCATCACGGCCAATCTATTTCAAGAAGCCACCCTCGAACCAGATTTCCCCCTAGCAACCTGGGACCAGTCCGTTCTCTGGCCGATAGCTTCACCCTTCGTAGCAGCCCCTGAACCACTGCTGCCAAGCGGCCCGGAGCAACTCGCTATTCCAGATCTCCTGGTAGAACCCGATCGATACCAGGAGCCTCCAGGGCCCCTGGTATCTGCTCCCCTGGCAGCTTTAACCCACTCTCCAGTTTCAGGGCAACCGATAGTAAGCCAAATCCGGCCAGAATTAGAGGGCCATTCTTACCAGCCCCAATACATCGATATCCAGGCAACTCTGGTGGAGTACACCCAAACCCACCTGCAAAATCTCTTGAGATTACTTGATAAGTTTTTCTTCTGGTTAGAGAAATATTTCACCCTGATCTGGCGACGTTTTTTCTAAAAAACTAAAAAAGCCGACTTCCCATTTCAATTTCTAAATCTCAATTTCCCAATTTCAATTTCCCAGTCAATTGCCTTGTCCTGTATCCATTCAAGAATGGGTTAGAGAACTCGGTTCAGACAGGCTAACTTGATTCAGCCAAATTGACAGTTGCCTGGTATTTAGACCAGGGAAATTACTGATAGTTTAAGCAACCCTGCCAGAAGTAACTAATTGATTTAAATCAACTATTAGTCAACCGGGTAATCACCGAGTCACTATTTGAGGTTTGTTCTCTTCGATTGGCCCTTTATCTGAGCTTCGTTAAAACTTAGCAATAACTTTATAAACCTCTCTATCTATATATCTAAACTGAAGACATCTTTGAAGATTGATGAATTCTCCTTAAATTCCGGTCGGTTTTTCCGGTATCTTGGATTTTACTTTCGTTGCTTCATAGGCTACCAGGGAATACTTAGATAACTCGATTTAATTTCTCTTTAAATCGAAGCTATGGTTCATTTCACAACTGGATGTTCAGTATATGTCAGTCAACTTTACTGTCGCGATCCGTACTTTTAACGGGGAGAAGCGTCTACCAGACGTTCTTGATGAACTGCTTCACCAGGAAACCAATTCCGAACTCCGTTGGGAAGTTTTGGTCATTGATAATAATAGTCAGGATCAAACAGCTAAAGTTGTTGACGAATACGTCAGGAAATGGAATCAGATCCGTACCGATAGTTACCTGCGCTACGTTTTTGAACCGCGCCAGGGCAGTTCCTATCCCCGAGATCGGGCGATGCAAGAAGCTGCCAGTCCTGATCTGGTGGGTTTTTTAGATGACGATAATTTACCCGCCCGGGATTGGGTAGTAGAAGCCTACCGGTTTGGGCAAGCTCACCCCCGGGTTGGAGCCTACGGTAGTCGCATCTACGCCAAATTAGACGAACCGGCTCCTCCCCATTTTGAAGGAATTAAAAGTTTTCTGGCAGTTAATGACTGGGGCCCAAACACCTTTCACTTCACCAAAAAGTACCCCCGTCAGGTTCCCGTAGGGCCGGGTTGTGTCATTCGTAAACAGGCGTGGCAGGAAGCCGTACCCCGCTATCGTCGTCTAAGGGGTCGGGATGACAACAGCAGGTTTAAAGCCGCCCATGCTGAAGATGTAGAGATTATGTACTACATCCAGAGCAGCAATTGGGAAGTCTGGCACAATTCCCTGATGAGTGTGTGGCACCACATTCCAGTAAAGCGAATGGACAAAACCTATTTGCGGAAATTGGCCTTTAACAGTGGTCTGGCCGCCCATGCCTGCCGCTACGCCAAGCTTTCGCCACAACAGCGACGCTTGATGCCACTGTTGATCCCCGGCTATTTGCTTCTCAGTACCATCCGGGTGGTGAAGCAGTACCTGCAACAAAGAAATCAGTTTGCCACTGATTTTGGTAAGGAATGCAGCTTTCAGCGAAATATCGGGGTTTTACTGAGTTGCTTTTTTACCCCAGCCCCCAAGTCCTACGATGATGCCTCTGCTGCAAACTCCAGATCATCGATCGCCAACCCACCCATGGGGCCAGCTGCCCGAGATTTAAGGTCTGATAATGGCAGCCTGGTAACGGATCAATCACCAGCAGAAACGATTTCGAGTGAATCACACCTTGAATCCAGTCAACCCCTATTGCCTGTTTTAGGCTATGAGGTACCCTCTGGCAAAGCAGATACGTTACTTTAGGTTCCAGAAAAATCATAGTGCGGTCTGGCCAGAGATGAATCAAAAGTCCTTTGTCCAGATCCTTTTTGACCAAATAGACTAAAGTCTGGTTGCGTTAGTAGATTCACCGATAGCAGGCAAACCCCGGTGAAACGATAGCAAAGCCATACTTCGAGGGCATAATACTTTCATCTTAGATGTCTAGCACCATTGCCCTCTATCGCCTATGAACCAGAGTGATGACTCGCAGATCTTTTACAGTCAAGGTCATGTGCTGCGTGAACTGGGGCGTTATGAAGGGGCTGTAGCGAAGTACGACAAAGTACTGGCTGCCCAACCTGAGGACTATAAAGCCTGGAGCTGCCGGGGTTACGCCCTGGAAAGTTCAGGGCAATACGAGGAAGCTGTTAAAAGTTTTGACCAGGCTCTAAAAATCCAGCCAAAGTTTGGGCCTGCATGGCAGGGTAAAGGCATTGCCCTGGCCCGATTGGCTCAGTACGAAGAAGCACTGACCAGTTTTAACCGGGCCTTGAAACTGCAACCCGACGACTACCGGGCATGGCAAAATCACGGTAAAGCGCTGGTTAGCCTCTGTCGCTATAAAGAGGCAGTGACCAGCTTTGATAAGGTGCTGGAGCTAAAATCTGACAGCTATAAAGCCTGGTATAACCGGGCGGTAGCCCTGACCTGTTTAAATAAGCATAAAGATGCCCTGATCAGCCTGGAAAATGCTCTGATCATCAAGCCCTCCTGCCACTATGCCTGGAATTACCGGGGCATGGTTCTGGCCAAGTTAGAACGGTTTGAAGAAGCACTGATCAGTTTCGATAAGTCATTGAAGATGAAATCGAAAAATGCCAATGCCTGGTACGGACGGGCCTGTTGCTTTGCTCTCCAGGGCAAGGTAGATGGGGCGATCGAAAACCTGAAAAAGGCAATCAGCTTCAGCCCTTATCTCTGTCGGGTCATGGCCAATACAGATATGAATTTTAACCGTATTCGCCATGATGCCCGATTCCAGATGCTATTGGAAGAAGACTGAATGGGGGGCGGCGATCTCAGGGCAATCGCCCTGCCAGATCTGCGGCAACCAACTGGCATTTCCCTAAGCAATTCCTGAGCCTTACCGTACCCGCTCCAGGGTATCGAGTTGAAATTGCACAGCATTCAGATATCCCCGGTCAGTGGCAGCGCTGACTGGCAGGATATTTACCGCGATCGCCGCCTGTACCAACTCTTTCGCCCCAACCCGTCCGAGAGCATACTCGGACGACAGGCCCAAATATCCAGGAATCCCCTGTTGCTTGAAATAACCCCGATGGGCCTGATTCACCAGATCGCTGGGAGCCACATAGGGAGGAATGGTTGGCACAGCCTTATAGGGATTCAGAGCGGTCGGCTCTGCTTTGGCATCGAGGGCAACGGTACCAAGCAGGGTCAGGGTTGTTAAACCGGCAAGGAAAAAGCGTTTCATGGGGAGCCTCCAGAAGTTAACGAAGCAAACTGTTTAACAGACTTCAGTCAGTTACTCAACTGTCTGTATATACATTGTTATAACACAAACTATTTGATGTCAAGGAACCTTCTGGCAATGCGTAGAACCCGAGAATTATTTCTGGCCAGAACAAAACGACCTTCCATGCAACATCTCTGGAAGACCGGCAAGAATTCGGTTCGATTAATTCAAGGTCCAGGTCAGCAGGGTTTTGCTGCCTGGGATAATTTCAGTTTGTTGGCAACCCTAACTGCTTCTGAATCTGCTTGACCAGATGATAAAGTTCCGGCAATCGCGCATAGATGGCAGAGGACTTGAGATAGATTGGATGGGCTACCGCCGGACTACCTGCAACTCCAGTGCCCGGTTTAACATCCCCATGAACTCCGGCCTGGGCAGCAATTTGAGCCCCATCTCCCACCACAGCCTGATTAGCAATGCCAACCTGGCCGCCAATTAATACCCGGTTGCCAACTTTCACCCCACCCGCCATACCGGTCTGGGCTGCGATCGCACAGTCCTGGCCAATCTCACAACCATGGCCAATATGCACCATATTGTCGAGCTTGGTATTACGAGCAATTCGGGTTTCTCCGACCGCCGGACGATCGATGGTGGAATTACAACCAATTTCCACCCCATCTTCCAGAACGACATAGCCAGATTGCTCCATCTTGTACCACCCTGTAGGAATGGGAACAAAACCAAAACCTTCTGAGCCAACGACAGCTCCGGCATGGATCACACAATCGGCTCCAACCCGGGCTCGTTCATGGATCACACAGTTAGCGTGGAGGGTTGTGCGATCGCCCACCAGGGCTTCTGGATAGACCACCACATTGGGATGAATGCAAACCTGATTGCCAATTTTGGCCCCTGCCTGAATCACCACATGGGCTCCGATCGCCACATCCTGGCCAATCTCGGCAGCAGGATCGATCACCGCCGTGGGATGAATTGCGGGCGTGGGTTTGTAGGGCTGGTAGAAAAGGGCGATCGCCTGGGCAAATAGCAGTCGAGGGTAAGGAGCTTCTACCCAGGCCATACCCTGAGCCGTCGCTTGCGCCTGCCAATCAGGATCTTTGGGCAAAATTAGAGCACTGGCCGTGGTTGTTTTAATCCGAGAGGCAAACTTACCACCGTCGATGTAGCTCAAACTGCCTGGAAACGCCTGATCAATCGCAGCAACAGCCGTAATCTCTGGATCAGTACCAGTTTCAGCGAAAAGCGGTTGTCCATAGGCCAGACTTAGCTTTTCAACCAGTTCGCTAAATTTCATCGGAAGGGAAGAGATAATCTGTATCCTACACTCTACACCCTATGCTTCACCCCGTTTCAGAAAAGCAACGGACTCCACATGGGCTGTCTGGGGAAAGAAATCCGCCGGTTGCACCCGGACTAACTGGTAATGGCCTGCCTCACAGAGCAGCTTCAAATCTCTGGCCAGGGTGGCCGGATTGCAGCTGACGTAAACGATGCGATCGGGTTGTAGCTGTAGCAAACCGTCTATCACCGAGCGATCGCAGCCTTTGCGGGGAGGATCCAGTAAGACAACATCGGGGCGCAGATCTAAGGTGGGCAGCAGGGTTTCTACCGTACCAACCTGAAAGGAAACATTCTCCAGTTGATTCAGGGCCGCATTGGCCCTTGCCTGAACCACGGCTTCGGCCTGTACTTCCAAGCCGATCGCCGATTTTACCTGGCTGGCCAGGGGCAGGGTCAGGGTGCCGATGCCGCAGTAAGCATCCACCAGAGTTTCCTGGCCAGTCAGGGCTAATTCGGTGGTAATCACCTGAAGCAGGGCTTCGGCCTGCTCGGTGTAAACCTGAAAAAATGTATCGGGCCGGATCTGAAACGTCAGACCGGCAAACTCTTCGAGCAAATAGGGTTGACCTGCGATGATCTGGGTTTCGGGGCCAAAAATGGCATTGGTGCGATCGGGGTTGAGATTGAGCCCTACCCCAACTAACCCCGAATAGCGCTCTAACCAGCTCTGGGCCTGCTCCTCTAAGCCCTCCAGGTTACGATCGCGGGCCACCAGGGTGAGCAGGATCTCCCCGGTACGCCGACCAATCCGCAGGGCCAGGTGACGCATTTTGCCCCGGTGCTTGGTTTCATCATAGATGCCCCAGCCCCGGGCCTGGATGTCTTGCTTGACTTCGGCCAGGAGGGGATTGAGGCGGGCATCCTGAATGGGACACTGATTCAGGTTAATTAAATAGTGGCTACCCTTCTGGTAATAGCCCGCCTGCACCTGACCCGTTTGCGATCGCTGCAACGGGTAGGACGCTTTATTCCGATAGCCTAAGGGGTTGTCTCCCCCTAAGACCGGTTCAACCGGCGGCTGGCGAAACCCACCGAGCCGTTCTAACGCCTGCACGACCTGGTTTTGCTTGGCTTCCAGTTGATGCTCGTAGGACACATGCTGCCACTGACAACCGCCACATTTATCGGCCACGATGCAGGCAGGGCGAATCCGGTAGGGAGAAGGCTCTAACAACTCCTGCAGTTTGCCATGGGCATACTGGGGCTTGACCCGCAACAGCCGCACCCGCACGCGATCGCCGGTGACCGTATCGGGAACAAACACCACCCGCTCCTCAAACCGCCCGACTCCATCTCCACTGTCACTTAAATCGGAAATCGTCAGCTCTACCAGTTGTCCCTGCTGCCAGCGGTTGTCAGCGGGAGATGAAGCGGTTTGCGAAGGCAAATTCATGGTGCGGTCAGAATAATCGGCGTGCTTCGATCTTACTCCCCTTTTTCAGTGAGGAGGTTCGCTGATCGTTTAGTTGGTTCGTTCGGTTGCCCCAGCCTTAATCCAACCTTCCTGATTGGAGCCTTCTACCCTGACCCGCTGCCATTCCTGATCGGGGCTCTCTTCTAAAACCACCACCCGCTGATTGTAATCAATCCCCCCAATTCGGTTTGCTTCTCGACTGGGACCATCCCGCAGGTTCATGCCATTCGATTGAATAATTTTGGCCTGATAGCCGGTTTCAGATTTGGGGCTGGGCTGACTACTGGGAGTCGGGCTGGCCTGGGGAGAGGCCGGTTTAGCTACGGCCTTGACTGGAGTAGCCGGTTTCGCTTTATCCGCCGGTTTATCGTTGGGGAAAACAGGTTTGGGTGGCAGAGCCGTAAATTGCTCAATCACATACTTGGTCGCAAAATAACCGCAGCCAGCAATCAGCCCGATCGCCAGCACAAACCCACTCAGGACTCTTGTCAAACTTAGCCAACTCATGCCCTTACTCAACACGATGACGATGGCAGCATTGTATCTTCACCGACCGGAGTTGGTGCAGGGAATTCCCAACCCGTCCCTACTTGCTAAGCGGCGACATGGGTACAGTCGCCTGGGGCAACAACTGTCGCAGGTGGGCATCACCCCGGGCCATAGCCCGATACAGATGGGGCTTCAGCTTAATCGCCTGGTAAAGATAATTGACCGCCAGGGAAGTTTCCCCTTTCAGGGCATGACACCGGGCTTTACTAAACCAGACATCCGGGTTGTTAGGTTTACAGGTGAGGGAACGATCGAAACTGGCGACCGCCCGGTCATAATCTTGTAGCTGAATTAATACCAGCCCGCGCTGATTCCAGGCGTAGTAACAGTTCGGATTGATGGCCAGGGCCTTATCCAGACTACTCAGGGCTTCTTCATTCCGGCTTAAGCTGGTCAGAGCCTTACTGTAGCTATACCAGGCTTTGTAATCATTAAAGGCCACTTTCAAGACCCGTTCAAAACAGAGCAGGGCTTCTTCGTAGCGTCTCAGATGGATCAGGGCATTGCCCCGATTATACTGAGCCCGCAGATCCGAGGGGGTGAGCCGCAGCGTCCGCTCAAAACAACCCAGGGCAGGTTCAAATTGCCCTAACTTAGCCAGAACAATTCCCTTCCCATGCCAGGCCAGACTATACTCCGGGTTAATCTTCAAGGCCTGGTCAAAACTGGCCAGGGCTTCCTGGTGCCGTCCCAGATTTTCCAGGGCATAGCCGCGATAACTCCAGACCTCGTAGAGGTCAGACTGCATGGCCAGAACCTTGTCGTAGCCAGCAATGGCTTCTTCATAGTGACCCAACCCATACAAGGTATTGCCGTGACTGTACCAGGCGGCTGAGTCAAAGTTTTGCTCCATAACCAACTCAAGTGGTAGAACACCTAATTCTTAGGGTTGACCAAACCCGATCGAATTCATCTGAAGATTCAGCTGAAGTATTTAAAGATTCGTTGAGAAAAAACCGCAGCAATCACCTTTACTGCGACTTAGCCATGGTTCTGGGGATAGGGGTAAAGAGGATTTACTCCAGAGGAAGAGGGAATCATCGGTTCAATTTCCTGCCGCTCCTCGGCGAACCACTCATCCACTGGTAATGCCCGCAGTTCGGCAGGCTCTGCTTGAATTTGCTGAAGCGCTAACTCGCGGTGCTGTTTGGCTTCAGGAAAATTAGGGTCAAGGTTAAGGGCTTGATTATAGCTTTCGACGGCAGCTGCGTAATGACCCAGAGCACTCAGACACACCCCCCGGTTGTACCAGGCCAGATGAAAGTTGGGATTTAATTTGAGAACTCGATCGTAACTCGTGATAGCCATCTGATTCTGGCCGGCATGGGCCTGGGACAGCCCTTTACAATACCAGGCTTCGATGAAGTCAGGTTGGATCTGTAAGGCCCGATCGTAGCTGGCGATCGCTGCATCAAACAGCCCTAATCTGCGATAAGCAGCCCCCCGACTGTACCAGGCCTTCGCGAAATTAGGGTTGAGGTCGATCACCCGGTCCAAACGACCGATCGCTTCCTGGTAAGAACCCAGCTTCAATAGCGCTACACTCCAGTTGTACCAGGCTTCCCGCAGGTTGGGTTTTAACTCCAACGCCCCCCTGTAACTGGCAATGGCTTCCTCGTAGGCCCCCAGAGCATCCAGAGCATTGCCCCGGTTATACCAGGCTTCGTAGAGGGTAGAGTTAATTTCCAGGGCTTTGTTATAGCTGAAGATAGCTTCTTCATGGCGGCCCAGCTTCTGAAGGACAATCCCCCGGTTGTACCAGGCCGCGTACCAGTCTGGCTTGATCATCAACACCCGCTCGTAACTAGCCAAAGCATCGTCGTATTGACGTAACTGGTTCAGGGTATTGGCCCGGTTATACCAGGCATTAGAATAATGGGGCCGAAAATGGATTGCCTGATCGTAGCTGTCTACGGCTTCTTCGTGGCGACCCAGTTTACCCAACATAATTCCCCGGTTGTACCAGGCCTTGGCGTAGTCTGGCTCCAGCTCCAGGCTTTTATCGTAGCTAATCAGAGCCGCCTCGTAGCAACCCGACTTGTTCAGGGCATTGCCCCGGTTATACCAGACCTGATGAAAATCAGGTTTTACCTGAATGGCCCGGTCGTAACTGACGATCGCCGCCTCGTAACTCCCCAGATTAAACAAAGCCATTCCCCGACTGTTTAAAGCCTCCGGGTAGTCAGGGTAAAGATCAATGGCATGGTTGAAGCTAAGAACCGCGTCATTGTATCTTCCCAATTCGGCCAGGGCAATTCCCCGAAAGTACCAGGTATAGTAGGCGTCGGGGTGCAGTTGCAAGACTCGATCGAAACTACTAATCGCATCGTCAAAAGCCCCAGCCTGATTGAGTTGCAATCCTTGCTGCAAAAAGAAATTGGCTTCCGAAGCGAGGAGCAGAGACATAGGATTTGCAAAGGTTAGGGGTTAAAGGGATGATAAATATGCTTCATTGTATTCATTAGTCACCGACAGGTTAGCTATACAGCATACTTCCGGGGATTTTCAACAGTGGATGCGACCAGTTGTGGTTTTGCGAGAATCTATAGCAATAGCCTTCTCAAAAGACGGGACAAAAGTCAAGAAAGACCCTAACAAATACCATTTGATGCTCCTTCATGGTGAAGAAACTAATGATCATAAGCTCATCTTATAAAAAGATCTCATGGTAAACAACTGGAAGAAACCGGTTGTTTGTCAAGGTTTTGCGGAATTTTTTCAAATGCAGTGTATAAACTATAAGGAACTATAAAGAAATATGTACCTCCGCGGAGGGATGATGCCACACGGGTTGTTCACGTATCAAAAATATAAATCGTTTCGGCGCTTGTTATTAATAGAAAGAATTTGTACTGTAGGACACTAACTCGTACATTTGAGAGCAATCTTATTTGTCATTTTTTCTATTATTTGTGGACAAGCTGAGTCTGTTGATTCGCTTGAAGAGATGGTTTTGAGTGTGGCAACGCTCTCCTTTCTTGGCTTGGGTGATTATTCGTTGAGGTTTTATCAATCCTCTTCAGGGCATTAGATGTTCAGGAAAATTGCTGTGAAAGCTTTCATTCAAAATCCTTTTTTAGAGATAAAGGGTAAATGGTCAATCAAAGGGTTCCTCGATCGCAGCGCCTAGCCTGGTTAGAAGGCATCCGTTTTTTTGCAGCGGTGCTATTGCTGCTCTATCACGCCCAATTGCTGTTTACTGGTTACGCCTATACCCCTCAGCCCACCGGTCTGGCAGAGAATTGGCAACGCCTGTTTACCTCCTCCGACGGAACTTTTAGTTGGCCAGACCTGATATTCAGGATTCTGGCCTTTCCAGTCTGGTTTGGGTTTCAGTTTGTAGATGTGTTCGTCTTAGTCAGTGGGTTCAGCCTCGTACTTTCCCTTAAAGGCAAAACCCTGGAAGTCGGGAGTTTTCTCAAACGGCGACTGTTACGCATTCTGGCCCCACTTTGGACGGTGGCCTGGTTAGCCTACCCGGTTCTCTGGGCGATCGGCACCGCTACCCAGAGTTACATTCCCAGTCTCTGGCACATGTTCGCTGGGGTAACTTTCCCGCTGTTGTTTGATTACAACGGCGAACTGTTGCTTTACACCAGCGGCCCCTGGTGGTTTGTTCCCCTGATTTTGAGTTTTGCCTTAGTGTTTCCGTTTCTCTGGTATCTGCTGCGGCGCTGGGGAGCGACCAATTTGATCCTGGTGAGCGGATTGGTAACGATTGTTTATCGATTTCTGGCGGTTTATCAGTTTGGTGGCCATCCCACCTACGTCATTTTTAATACGCCCTCGGACTGGCAACCCTTCCTGCCGTTTATTGCCAAACTCAGTACCTTTGTTCTGGGCATGGTGGTAGGCCAGCTTTATGGACGGGGTAAGGGGCCAGTTTTCTGGTCGTCCCAACGGGCTCTGCTGATTGGGATTCCGATCTATATCCTGGGCTTTGTCTGTCAGTTTTACACCCTGGGTTGGGTGTTCGCCGACCTGCTTTTGCCGATCGGTTTAACCCTCTGCTGCATGGTAGGATTTCGGGCGATTGCCGGGATTCAACCCCTGGAACCCCTATTGATTCAGTTAGGTGGACTGAGTTACAGCTATTTTTTAATCCATAACTTTGTTGTAGATCGCACGATCAGGCTGGTTATCCAGGACAACCTTCAGCTCTATACCCTTCTGCTCCCCGTCATGATACTCGGCACTCTGGTTCTGGCAGCCTTAGCCGAGTATATTCGACCAACCCTGGGTCGGGTCATTCTGGCCCTACTACGGGATCTGGATTTTGTCCTGTCGCGGGTGCCCTCCTTAAAGCGTCGAGTTTGGCATCCCCAGGTGGGGGAGCAGGTCAGGTACCAGGGTAAAGCGGGCTGGACGGTTTTGAAAGTCGAAAAGTTACTGGACGAGCGGGAGTTCTTTTTATGCCAGGTCAGTGATGGGCAGCGATCGCTCTGGGTTAACGAAGACGACCTGGAGCCCTATAGTGATTCCTCCCAGCGAGGTCAATACAGTAGAAATTCTGCCTTATTTTAGGAATGGCTCTGGGGTTACCGATGACCAAGTGACGGAGTACCGAACCCTGATGATTGGAGGATGGTTGAAGTGAGGAGATGGACGGGCGATCTGCACAAACTAGTATTTACCCATGTTGTGCTAATAGGCGTACCCACGCTGTTTTATTACTGTCTGCGTTTGGGAGGAATGACACTCATCAATGTTCACATGGCGATTGCCACATTTTTTTTAATCAGTTCTCTGATTATTTTTGTGGAAGCCACCAGCGCCCTGTGTCGTCGATTTTCCCTGGAGAGTAAACAAAATGGTAGTCACTGGCTGAGCCAGTTTAAGCGATCGGCCAAGTCAGTGATGCAAGTGGATGGCTACCGCATGCCTCCTTCCAATACTCCTATTCCCCGTTGTTCGTTTCTGGTTGCGGCCTACCTGCCGAATGAGCAGGAGATTATTCTGGAAACCGTCCGTCACATCCTTTATAAGGTGCAACGTCCGGCTGGTGGGTTAGAGTTGATTCTGGCCTACAATACCCCAATCGATCTGCCGATCGAAGAAGACCTGAGACGGTTAGCTCAGATTCATTCTGAACTACGCCTGGTGCGGGTCGATGGCAGCCATTCTAAAGCCGAGAACCTGAATGCTGCCCTGAATATCGTCACGGGCGAAATAGCCTGCATTCTGGATGCCGATCATTTACCTGCCCCCGACTGTTTTGTGCGGGCCTGGCGCTGGCTGGAGCATGACTATCATGTGGTACAGGGCCGGAACATTATTCGTAACCATGACCACGATTTACTGACCCAAAACATTGCGATCGAGTTTGAAACCCTCTACGGGGTGAGCCATGCCGCCAAGTCTTTTTTGAGTGACACCACCATTTTTGGGGGGTCTAATGGTTACTGGCGAACTTCGGTGTTAAAGCAGATCCGGTTTAACCCGGCCATGCTGACTGAAGATATCGATGCCTCCATGCGAACTCTGCTGAGTGGCTATAAGATTGTCCACGATCGCAGCATTATCACCACGGAACTGGCTCCCGTCGATTTTCACTCCTTCTGGTTTCAACGCAAACGCTGGGCCCAGGGCTGGCTGGAGGTCAGCTTCAAATACCAGCGTCGGGTCTGGAAGTCCAAGAAATTTACCCTCTGGCAGAAGTGTTACTGGACTTACCTGCTTTATTTCTGCGTCCTCTATTCTCTGATCGCGCTACAAATCTTACCCCTGATTCTCAGTCTTTTCCTGTATCAGGGAGAGTTACCCCCCTCCGATAATCCCTATCTCTGGTTCAGTACCGTAGTCACTTTTTCCAGTGGCATCTATCAAACCCTGGTGACCATGAAACTGGCCAGCGGGCGGTATTCGGCCTTCTATTTCATCCAGCATGCCGTTCTGATCTTTCTATATACGATTTTGAAAAACATGATCGCGGTAGTCGGGTTGTACGACCACCTGCATGGCTACAACAAGTGGGTCGTGACACCCCGCAGTGTCGGTCAAAAACGTTCCCTGCTGCTGCGAAAGGCTCCTGTGCTGGCTCCTACCACCGCCGGAGTCGCTTCTACCAAGTAAATTGCGACTCTGGCCAACCGGGCTAAAAGCCCCCCTGCCTGCGCCAGAACCGTTCGACCCGTTCCTGCCATTGTTGCCAGTAGTCTTGCAGAGCCACCGCATCAAACCAGAACACCTCCGCCGCCATGCCTGGTACCGCGATCGCCAGCAGGGCATGGTTCAGGTTCAGGTCAAAGTCGCGATAAGCATAGTTGACGGCCCCCCAGTAAGCTACCAGTTGCAGGGGATAATCATGCAGTCGTTCCACGGATTGCTTGGGCCGATCAGCAGTCTTCCACTCACACAGACAGGGAACTCCCTCATAGCTGGCCACGCAGTCTACCTTACCGGCGTAGCCCAGTTCTGAGTGAAACACCAGCCCTTCCAGCAGGCGTACCCCTTCTACCGCCTGCAACACAGATTTCAAGCTGTCCCAGTAGGGACGAATTTTCTCAGGACAGAGAACCGCTTCACCCCGTAAAAAGCGTTCTACCTGCTTATGGGTGCCCGTTCCCCGCTGACTGGCCGTCCTGGTAATCTGACTGGCGGCTTCCATGCCCAACCGTTGCTGCCACTGGGCCAGAGCCTGACGCTGTTCGGGAGAGCGGGTAGCGGACAAAATTGTGCTGACGCTGGGGAGGGGTTGGTTTTGATCATTTAGATAGTACTGCCTGCCATTTTGCCGAATCTGTTTGGCCTTGTAAATGGGAAGGGGAGTGACCATGGGAGGAGCGATCGCACCGTGGAAGGAAGAAGGATGATATGGGCCACCAGTAGCTCAAAGGCAGAATTATAGCCCAGAACCGTCCGGGTAACCAGAGCGGCAGGAGCAGGCTGCAAAACCTGGGGCAATTGCTCGATCGTCCGATCAATCCCAAGGGCACCTGGACCGGCGACGGAGGAACGGGCGTTTCCGGGTAGAATGACGATCGATTAAGGAAAGGGAAGGCACCATGGTTGAGGCAGCGATCGGAATTATTGGGGGCAGTGGTCTTTACAAAATGGAGGCCCTCAAAGATGTCACGGAAGTCGAGATAGACACACCTTTTGGTAAACCTTCCGATGCGGTGATTTTAGGAACGCTGGACGGTACCCGGGTGGCGTTTTTAGCCCGGCATGGGCGAAATCACCATCTGCTGCCCTCAGAGTTACCCTTCCGGGCCAATATCTATGCCATGAAGAGTCTGGGAGTACGGTACCTGATTTCGGCCTCCGCCGTGGGCTCCCTCAAGGAAGAAGCCAAACCTCTGGATATGGTGATTCCAGATCAGTTTATCGATCGTACCAAAAACCGCGTTTCTACCTTTTTTGGCGATGGCATCGTAGCCCACATCGCCTTTGGAGATCCGGTGTGCCCTAATCTGGCCGGGGTTCTGGCCGATGCGGTAGCGAGTTTACATTTAACCGATGTCACCCTGCATCGCAAGGGCACCTATGTCTGTATGGAAGGGCCAGCCTTTTCGACCAAGGCCGAGTCTAACCTGTACCGCAGTTGGGGCGCGACGGTGATTGGTATGACCAACCTGCCGGAGGCAAAACTGGCAAGGGAAGCAGAAATTGCCTACGCAACCCTGGCCCTGGTCACCGATTACGACTGCTGGCACCCTGATCACGATAGTGTCACCGTTGAGATGGTGATTGGCAACCTGCAGCGAAATGCCAGCAACGCCCAGAAAGTGATTCAGGCCACGGTTCGCGCCTTGAGCGCCAATCCCCCAGCCTCGGATGCCCATTCGGCCCTGAAGTATGCCATCCTGACCCCTTTGGACAAGGTATCAGCGACGACCAGAGAAAAACTGGGCCTGATACTGAGCAAATACCTGTAAGGATGACACATTAAAAACCAAATTTTTAATTTTTGAAAGCGTGGCGAGGCTGCACTTTCAAAAATTAAGTTCCGGGTTTTAGTCAATTCGCGCTCCTATAGCCTTTCCCAGGTTAATAAGGTACGGGAAATGGGGTGCAGGGTTGGAACCCCTGGCTGGGGGCTTCGCCCCCACCCCCCCTTACCTGCCTGATGCGAGAAACGCTGTAAGTAAGATTTACCAGATGGCAGTATAAAAATAAGCCCTTGGAGGAATGACAGCTTAAAATCTTCTGCTCTAAGTTGGTTTGAAGACATCAACGGATAGAGCTTTAAAATCTGCGTTTTCCAGGATGCTGACTCAATTTCGTCATCGATCGCCCAAACGACCGTTGCTCTCTCGGCTACGCCAGATACCAAAACAGGCAGGGGTGATTACAATCCTGATCGCTCTGCTCGTAATCTTTGGTTGGGTCGAAAATATCACCCTATTTAAAAGTATCTTTCCTCATCTGGTCAGCATGAAAGTGAACACCGCCGTCGCTTTTCTGCTGGCTGGCAGTTCCCTCTGGCTGCTTCAGCAACCTGGAACCTGGCAAAAACGCTGGAGCCGCATCCTGGCCGTCGCCGTAGGAGTGATCGGAGGAGTTACCCTGAGCCAGGATCTGTTTGGCTACAATCTGGGCATTGATCAGTGGTTGGTACCCGAGGCGGTGGGCACCCTGGGAACCTCCAGCCCGGGGCGGATGGCTCCTATCACCGCCTGCAATTTGAGCCTCACCGGAATCGCCCTCTGGCTTTTGAGACGACGTTCCCAGGTGGCAGTTTGGGCCAGCCAGATCCTCTCCCTGGTCATGGGTCTATTGGCCTGGCAGGTAATTGTCGGCTACCTCTATAGCGTCAGTCCACTTTATGGCTTCAGTTCCTATACCCAGGTTGCCTTGCATACGGCGGGACTGTTTTTGCTACTGCAAGCTGGCCTGTTGTGTGTTCGTCCCGATCGGGGTTTGATGCGGTTAATCACCAACGATCGGGTGAGTGGCTTTATTGGTCGTCGTCTACTTCTGGCGGCGATCGTGACTCCCACCGGTTTGGGCTGGGTGATCGAACGGGCGATTCGCTCCCGGGTGTTCCCTCCCGAGTTTGGCCTCTCCCTGCTGGTGATTGCCTGTACCGTGGTGTTTATTCTCCTAATCTGGCGCACCCTGGAAACCCTGGATCGGCGCGATCGGGAACGCTACCAGGCCGAACGGATGCAGGAAAAAACGGAAATTGCCCTGCGTCAGGCCAACGAACAGTTTGAAATGGCCGCTACGGTAGTGCGGGGCGTGATCTATGACTGGAATCTCCAGTCCGATCGAGTGGAGCGCACCCAGGGACTGGTGGATGTGGTGGGCTACCTGCCAGAGGAAGTGCCACCAACCCGCGATTGGTGGAGCGAACGGGTGCATCCCGAGGATTTACCAAACCTCGCCAGCATTTCTACCAAAACCTTTAACGGCATCGAATGCTATACCGTGGAATACCGGGTGCGCCATCGGGATGGCAACTACCGCCATGTCTGGGATCGGGCCGTGGTGGTGCGCGATGACCAGGGACAAATGACTCGGGTGGTCGGTTGCAACCTGGATATGACCGATCGCTACCTGGCGGAAGAAGCCCTGCGTGAGAGTGAAGCCCGCTTCCGCTCGATGGCAGACAATGCTCCCGTTTTGATCTGGATGTCGGGAACCGACAAACTCTGTCACTATTTCAATCTGAGCTGGCTGGAATTCACGGGCCGCAGCCTGGAGCAGGAACGAGGCCATGGCTGGGTAGAAGGAGTGCATCCCGAGGATCTTGACCATTGTTTACAGGTTTACACCAGTGCCTTTGATGACCGTCAGCCCTTTACGATGGAGTACCGCCTGCGGCGGGCCGATGGCGAGTACCGCTGGCTCTTAGATACGGGCATTCCAAGGTATACCCCGGATGGCAGCTTTGCAGGCTATATCGGCTCCTGTATCGACATCCACGATCGCAAACAGGCCGAAACCGCCCAACAATACCTGGCGGAAGCCAGCCAGGTGTTATTTAGCTCCCTCGATTACCAGACCACCCTGACCAGCGTGGCCCATCTCATGGTGCCCCAACTGGCGGACTGGTGTACGGTAACCATTTTGGAGGAGGATGGCTCGGTTCAGAATTTAACAACGGCCCACCGGGATCCCAATAAGATCGCCTGGGCCAGGGCAATCCAGCAAAAGTATCCGTTTGACCCGGAGGAACCCAGGGGAGCCGCAGCGGTTTTGCGTACTGGCAAGTCAGAACTCTACCCGCAGATCAGTGACAATTTACTGGTCGCCGCCGCCCGCGACCCGGAGCATCTCGAATTGCTGCGCCAGGTTGGGTTTCATTCGGTGATGGTAGTACCCCTGACAGCCAGGGATAAAATTTTGGGGGTGATGTCTTTTATCGCAGCAGAGTCGGGCCGTTGTTATAACCAGTCGGATCTGGCCCTGGCGGAAGAACTGGCCCGGCGGGCCGCTCTGGCCGTCGATAATGCCCGTCTCTACCGGTTGGCCCAGGCCGATCGCGCCCGGGCAGAAGCTGCCAGTCGAAGTAAGGATGAGTTTCTTGCGACCCTATCCCACGAACTACGCACCCCTCTCAACTCAATTTTGGGCTGGACCCATATTCTCAACAACCGCCGGTTAGATGACACCACCTTCAACCGCGCCCTGGAAATTCTCGATCGCAATACCCGCTCCCTGTCTACCCTGATTGAAGACCTGCTGGATGTCTCCCGGATTATTACCGGGAAGTTGCGGCTATCCCTGCGTCCGGTAGAGTTGGCTGCGGTGATGGAAGCGGCGATCGAGTCCGTCCGCCTGACCGCCAATACCAAAGGTATCGACCTGGTCGTCCAGATGCGGGTTACAGCATCCAGCGCCATTCTGGGGGATGCCGATCGACTGCAACAAATCATCTGGAATCTACTCTCCAACGCCATCAAGTTTACCCCCCAGGGAGGCCGGGTCGAAGTCAGACTGATCCAGAATCCCGACTCTCTGCAGATTACCGTCAGCGACACCGGAATTGGCATCCATCCCGACTTTTTGCCCTACGTCTTCGATCGATTTCGTCAGGCCGATAGCTCTACCACCCGATCCCACGGTGGGCTGGGGATAGGGCTGGCCCTGGTGCGTTACCTGGTAGAAATGCAGGGGGGCAGGGTAGAGGTGGAAAGTGGCGGCGAAGGGCAGGGGGCAACCTTTCGGGTCAGTTTCCCAACCTTGAAACTGGAGAACCCGCTTCCCTTCGGGCCCTCAGAGGGAGGGACGGAGGATGCCTCTTTGAGTGGATTGCATGTCCTGGTGGTGGATGATGAAGCCGATACCCGGCAACTTCTGACAGCCATTCTGACCGGCTACGGAGCGGAAGTGACCACCTGTAGTTCCAGTCGGGAGGCCTTGACCCAGTTGAGCGACGATGGTTCTGCCCCAAAGCCAGATATTTTAGTAAGTGATATTGGCATGCCCGAGGAAGATGGTTACATGCTGGTGCATCGCCTGCGTCAGATGCAGGCAACCAGTCAGGGCTCTCTGCCAGCTATAGCCCTGACCGCCTACGCCCACCCGGAGGATCGGGAGCGGGCGATCGCAGCCGGGTTTCAGGAACACCTGACCAAACCCGTCGATCCGGCGGAACTGGTTCTGGCGATCGCTAACCTGGTTAAGACTTAAGACCAGCATTTCACTGATCGATGCCCGAAAGTGCCGTCAAACGCTTCACGGTCCACCACCAGAGATTTCGGCCCTGGTGCTTCTGCCAGAGCCAGTATTCGCAGCCCCAGAGCAGGACAGTTCCGTAGCCCATCCCGCCCAGGGTGGTCACCAGATTCTCGGCCCGCAACGGGGAAGCACTGGGATAGTCCAGTTTCTGCATGGCAACCAGTTGATTAGGTTCCCAGGGCTCTGCCTGGGCTTCGGCAATCCAGGCTTCCCGATCGGCGGCCAGGAGGGCCTGCTGCCAGGACTGCAGTTTGGCCCAGAAGGCGGGTTGGGGTTCCAGGTAAAACGCCGAGTGGCCGATCGGCACCCGGGTATAGACATTGACCCCCACTGCGTCAGCTAAGCGCAGGCTGGTGGCAAAGGCCCGATCATCGGCGGCATCCTGGGCCGCTGGTAGGGTGAGGGCAGTGGTTAGCAGCAGTTTTTGGCCCGGTAGCATCAGTGATCGCAGCAACGCCACTTCCCGCTCGACAAAATCAGGGCTGAGGAACCGGCCACCGGCAATCTCCAGGTGCGTAAAGGGTTCGTTTTCCAGCTGCCAGTAACCCAGGGCCGGAGCCTGCCGGGTATGGCTCACCACCTGCTGGATGAAGTTGAGGGTGAGGTCGGCGATTGCCGGAGTCCTGTCGATCGGGTCTGGGCTGGCCCCCGTGGGATAGCGGGCCGCCAGCCAGTCGGGAAAGTGAAATTCTGGCCAGCGGGGTACTTTCATGCCAACCGCCAGGACAACTTGAATATTGCGCCGATCGCATTCCTCTAACAGCCAATCCAGGGTAGAGAAATCAAACTGCTGGGGCTGCGGTTCGATCTGATTCCAGTAGCAACAAAGACGCAACCGCTGGAAACCCAGGTCACAGATCTGCCGGAAGGCCTGGCGGTAGTCTAAGCCGATATAAGCACACTGCAGCTGGCTGAACGTAGTGCCGATAAATTGCGGCCGCTGCGGTCGATTGATTGCCTTCGGTTGCTGATTGGCCTGGGCCATACCACTCTTAAGAGCCGCCAGAAACCCCAGACCCGACATGAGCAGCCGTGTGAATTGCTTGCGAGACATAGAGCCTGCCACCGGTGATTGATTCATTTTTTCTACGCCGATAACCCCAGTTCAGGGTACCCACTGCCAGGCTTCTTGCTTTAGATGGATGCCCCAGAAAAAAAACAGAGCTACGTTCCGTTACAGGAGTTCGACGGAGAAATTTCCTGACCAAGTGTTTAATTATCTGCCACCGCTGAATCAGCACAACCTCCCCTATCCCGACACGATTCATCCGATCGTGGTGCATTTTGTCATTGCCATGGTGTTGTTCGCCGTCTTTTGCGATGTTGTCGGCTACTTCAGCAAAAATTCGCAACTCTATGAGGTGAGCTGGTGGAACCTGGCCTTTGCGACGGTTTCGATCTTTATTGCCGTGATTTTTGGCCAGATTGAAGCCGGACTGGCCGAACCCTACGGAAATGCCATCGCCACCCTGGATTTGCACACATTGTTGGGTTGGGCTCTCTCGGGCATACTGGCCGTGGTAACGGGTTGGCGCTACGTGATTCGGGTGCAAAACCAGCCTCAGTTACCGATTCCCTACCTGGTCGTCAGCCTGTTGCTGGTGGGGTTGGTGCTTCTCCAAACCTACCTGGGGGATCTGCTGGTCTGGGTCTATGGGCTGCATACGATCCCCGTGGTGGAAGCCACCAGAGCAGGGGGCCTGTAATGAACTCGGATCTATTAGAACAACTGGGCGATCGCCTGGGAGCCAATGGCCTGCCCTACATCGTGCCGATCCACCCCAATCTGGTGCATTTGACCCTGGGGTTGTTTATTGCCGCCATCGCCTTTGACATTGTTGGGGTGCTATTTCCGGTGGAGAAGGCCGCCTTCCGGTTTCTGGCCATCCCGGTGACCCGATCGGGGTTATTTGATGTGGGCTGGTACAATCTCCTGGCCGCCGCGGTGATTACCTTCTTTACCGTCGCCTCCGGGTTCTTTGAAATTCTTTTGGCCGCTCCCCTGGCCGATGTCAAAAGTGCCTGGGGCTTGCAGGCCTTAGAAACCATGATCTGGCATGGAGTGGGGGGCGTTATCTTGCTCACCCTGATTGTCGGCATGACGGTCTGGAGAGGGTTTCAGCGCTTCCAGTGGCGGCGGGACATGGCCCGCCAGGTGCAGTGGAGTTATATCCTGGTCGGTCTGCTGATCTTTCTGTTGATGTTTCTTCAGGGAACCCTGGGAGCCCACCTGGGTGGTGAGTTTGGCATCCATGTCACCGCCGACCAGCTGTTGCACCTGGGCGCAGACCCAAATCAACTGTAGTCCTCCTGCTTCTGTTCCATTCTTTTCATTGCGATCGCCTCCCCTATGAAACTCCGGGCCATTCTGACGCTGACTGTTTACGCTGGGTTTGCCATCTTTGCCAGTTTCTGGATGGCAAAGCAGTCCTACTCCTGGTTTCCGCCGGAAGCGGCGGCAGAGTCGAAGCTATTTGACGACCTGTTCAGTCTATTTACCGGCCTGGGCACTTTTGTTTACCTGGGCGTGATGGGGCCGTTTGTCTATTCCCTGATCTTTCACCGGGCCAGCAAGTATGACTACAGTGACGGTCCCCCGATCGAAGGCAACACCTGGCTGGAGATCATCTGGACGGCGGTTCCCCTGGCGCTGGTCTTGACCCTGTCTACCGTCAGTTACCTGACCTACGAAAAGATGGCGGTGCGCGGACCAATGGAACTGGTGCATTTACACCTGCCCCCGATGGTCGAGTCGGCCTACGCCGCCCCCTTTGACAGCAGCCCCCAGGAAGAGATTAAAACCGCCCAGGAAACCGCGCCGATCGAGCAGATCGATGTCACCGCGAAACAATGGGCCTGGATTTTTCACTACCCCGAGCAGGATATCACCAGTACGGAACTACATCTGCCCCTGGATCGGCGAGTCCGCCTCACCCTGCGATCGCAGGATGTGTTGCATGGCTTTTACGTGCCGGCCTTTCGTCTGAAGCAGGATATCGTGCCAAACCGGGAAATTGACTTTGAGCTGACCCCGATCCGACCCGGGAAATATCGCCTGCGGGACTCCATGTTCAGTGGCACCTACTTTGCAGCGAACCAGGCGGATGTGGTGGTCGAGTCGGCCACCGACTACCAGCAATGGCTGGCCCGGGCCGCCGCTCAAGCCCCCACAATGGCCTACAACCCGGCGGCGGCGGAATATACCCAGGCCAGGGATAACCGCGTGGTACGGGGCTGGAAGAGCATTCCTCCGGCTCAGCCACCGGTGGTTAACTACGCCCCCCAACCCGAACCAACCCGTCCCGCCGCCTGACCTGGCCTACGGCAAATGAACAGAACCCCTACCAAGTATGACCAATATCTCCCTGGAAGCCTCTGATATCACCCGTGCCCAACCCTACCCGGGGGCACCAGACAACTGGAAACGCTTCTTCAGCTTCAGCACCGATCATAAAGTGATCGGAATTCAGTACATCGTCACCTCCTTTTTCTTCTTTCTAATCGGCGGGCTGCTGTCGATGGTGATGCGGGGAGAACTGATCACCCCCGAGGCGGATCTGGTCGATCGCACGATCTACAACGCCCTGTTCACCATGCATGGCTCGATCATGCTGTTCCTCTGGACTTTTCCGGTGCTGGTCGGCCTGGGTAACTACCTGGTACCCCTGATGATTGGGGCCAGAGATATGGCCTTTCCCCGGTTGAATGCCGTGTCCTTCTGGATGATCCCGGTGGTTGGGGTGTTAATGATCGCCAGTTTTTTTGTCCCCGGGGGGCCTTCCCAGTCGGGCTGGTGGGCTTACCCACCGGTCAGCCTGCAAAACCCGACGGGTAACCTGATCAACGGCCAGTTTCTCTGGATTCTGGCGGTGGCGATCTCAGGGGTGTCTTCCATCATGGGAGCGGTCAACTTCGTGACGACGATCGTTCGGATGCGGGCCCCGGGAATGACCTGGTTCCGTACCCCGGCCTTCGTCTGGGCGGTGCTGGGGGCACAACTGATCCAGCTCTACGGCCTGCCAGCCCTGACCGGTGGGGCGATCATGCTGCTCCTGGATCTGACGATCGGCACCAGTTTCTTTGCCCCGGAGCGGGGTGGCAACCCGATCCTGTACCAGCATTTCTTCTGGTTCTACTCCCATCCGGCGGTGTATGTCATGATCCTGCCGGTGTTTGGTATGTATTCCGAAATTTTGCCCGTCCATGCCCGCAAACCCCTGTTTGGCTATCGGGTGATTGCCGCCTCTTCCCTCCTGATCACGGTGATCAGTGGCCTGGTCTGGGTGCACCACATGTTTGCCAGCGCTACCCCCGGCTGGATGCGGATGGTCTTCATGGTGACGACGATGCTGGTGGCCGTCCCCTCCGGGATCAAGGTGTTTGGCTGGGTGGCCACGGTCTGGGGCGGCAAAATTCGCTTTACCACCCCCATGCTCTTTGCCCTGGGAGGCATCAGTAACTGGCTGTTCGCCGGAATTACCGGAATTTTTCTCGGATCGGTGCCGATCGACATTCATGTCAATAACACCTACTTCGTCGTCGGCCATTTTCACTATGTGCTCTACGGCGCGATCGTCATGGGCATTTATGCCGGGATCTACCACTGGTTTCCCAAAATGACCGGGCGCATGTACTACGAAGGTCTGGGAAAATTGCACTTCGTTCTCACCTACCTGGGAACGGCCCTCACCTTTTTGCCGATGCATGCAGCGGGCCTGATGGGAATGCCCCGGCGGGTGGCCTCCTACGACCTGGAGTTTGCCTACTGGAATGTACTTGCCAGTATTGGCGGGTTTTTACTGGGACTTTCGACCCTGCCCTTCATTCTGAATATGGTGAGTTCCTGGGTACGGGGTGAGAAAGCCGGAGACAATCCCTGGCGGGCGATCGGTCTGGAATGGCTGGTGTCTTCCCCGCCACCGGTCGAGAACTTTGAGGAAATTCCCACGGTGATCTCGCCCCCCTACGGCTATGGCAGAAACGAACCTCTGATTGCCACCACTGCAACTCAGGAGGCCAGCCAAACGCCCTAGGACAGGCAGTACAAGTACAGTACAGAGCAGTTCCCGATTGTGACTTAAAACCACCATGACTTCAGAACAAACGATCGCTCAAAATGTCGAAGCCGCTGTACGCCACGGGCAGGAACATGATGCAGCGGGCAACAGTAAGTTCGGCTTTATCGTCTTCCTGCTGTCAGAAAGTGTGATCTTTCTCAGCTTCTTTGCCGGTTACATCATCTACAAAACCACCAGTCCCGATTGGTACCCGCCGGGGGTCACCGGCCTGGAAACCGAGGCCCCGTTGATTAATACGATCGTCCTGGTTTCCAGTAGTTTTGTGATTTACGTTGCCGAGCGCTACCTGCACGACCAGAAGTTGTGGGGATTCCGCCTGTTTCTGGTAGCCACCATGGCCATGGGCGCTTTCTTCCTTTACGGGCAGGCCGTGGAATGGGGTAGCTTACCCTTCAGTTACCGATCGGGCCTGTTTGGCGGCAGCTTTTATTTGTTGACCGGCTTCCATGGGTTGCATGTCTTCACTGGCATTATTTTGCAAACGCTGATGTTAGTGAAATCCTTTGTGCCTGGGAACTACGACAATGGCTTTTTTGGTGTAGAAGCCACATCTCTGTTCTGGCATTTTGTCGATGTAATCTGGATTGTTTTGTTTATGTTGCTTTATGTCTGGCAGTAGGGGAAATTACCATGATCATTGATGACCAGCATTATGATCTGATCATTATCGGCACCGGGGCCGGAGGCGGTACCCTGGCCAGACATCTGGCACCTACGGGTAAAAAGATTTTAGTCCTGGAGCAGGGCGAGTTTCGGGCCACCGAAAGTTCTGAACTGAGCGATACGGAAGTCTTTAAAAAAGAACAGTTCCACGGCCCGCAAGCCTGGTATGACTCCTCTGGGGAACCCTTTTATCCTCAGACCAGCTACTGTGTCGGCGGCAATACCAAAATCTGGAGTGGGGTACTCCAGCGGTTTCGCGAACGGGATTTTGCAGAGGTTCAGTACCAGGATGGGTTATCTCCCGGTTGGCCGCTCACCTACCAGGATTTTGAGCCTTACTACACGGCGGCGGAGCAGCTTTACCAGGTGCATGGAGCGACCCAGGACGACCCCACGGAACCGGTTCACAGTCAGCCCTATCCCTTTCCCCAGGTGGCCCATGAGGGGCAGATTCAGGAAATTAGCCAGGGGCTAACCAACCAGGGATTGCATCCGGTCTATTTACCCCTGGGATTGGGCGATCAGGGGCGCACCGATGCCGAAGATACGGGGGTGACTCCGGCCCTTAAAGCCGCCAATATCACCCTCAAGACCTCGGCCCAGGCGGTTTATCTCCATACCAACCCCTCCGGCTCTGAGATCAAGGCAGTGCAGGCCAAAATTGGCCAGCAGTCTTACCTGTTCCTTGGGCATATCGTCGTCCTGGCCTGTGGAGCGGTGAATTCTGCGGCGCTGCTGCTGCGATCGGCCAATGAAAAGCATCCCCAGGGCATTGCCAACGGCTCTGACCAGGTGGGCCGCAACCTGATGAAACAACTCCTGTCTGTGGTGGTGCAGTTGACCCCTTCCCCCAACTCCGGGCTGTTCCCCCGTACCCTGGGGATCAATGATTTTTACTGGGGCGATCGGGATTTTCCCTATCCCATGGGCCATGTCCAGAACTCCGGCGGCATTTTGCAGGATGTGATTTTCTCCGAAGCTCCCCCAATTCTTTCGGTGCTGGCCCGGGCCATGCCCAATTTTGGCCTGCGTCAACTGGCGACCCGTTCCCTCGGCTGGTGGCTGCAAACGGCGGATCTGCCCAATCCCAATAACCGAGTGCATTTCGTGGGAGATAAACTGCGGCTGGAATACCAACCCAATAACCTGGAAGCCCACGATCGGCTGGTTTACCGCTGGGTGGATGTGCTGAAAAATCTGGAGGCCGCCAACCCCGGGGCGTTTAACCGCACAGCCCATCCCCGCAGTGATATGCCGATTCAAGTAGTGGCTCACCAGTGCGGCACCTGTCGGTTTGGTACCGATCCGACAACTTCGGTGCTGGATCTCAACTGCCGCACCCATGAGGTGGATAATCTCTATGTTGTGGATAGTAGCTTTTTCCCGGCCAATGCCAGTGTCAGTCCGGGGCTAACAGTAATTGCCAATGCCCTGCGGGTGGGAGATCACCTGATTCAACGATTGGATGGTTAATTCCCGGAATGAAGAGCCAGAGTCCAACTTGACAGTCTTTCACAACACCTGACTTCTGGAAAGCCTGGGCAGAGGTAAATCCAGAGGTAAAGGAGCACGCTCAAAAAGTTAGTGATATGGGGATTTGCCAAGTTGCGATCGGAGCTGCAGTGTGGGTTGATGCTGCTGATGCTCCATCTGTTTGATGAGGAAACCTGCTGATAGTGTTAGATACTTCAACCAGGCGATTTGTGCAATGAGTGATGATTATTTCTTACTCCGAGTACCTATTGATCAAAACTCAGCAGGTACGGACAAGCAAACACTAATATTTGGCAGTCAAGACAAAATCATCGAACGTTTCTCCTCAGAAATTAGTTTTGAAGTATTGAGCCGAAGGGATCTTCCTAATATTGAATCCTGGGTAACTATTGCCTATACCTATCACAATAAAAATGATCAGGGGCGAAGAGTTAAGTTTGCTTTGCACGAAGACCCTTTAGCTTGTATTTCAATTAATCGGGCTTATCCAGAAGATTTCCTGCCAGTTATCAATGTGCTCAGTGATCTTGGTCCATTCTTAATTCAAGGTCCAGAAGATGAGCCAATCAATCCTGAGGATTTCTTCTATTCTTACGATGATTGGATTCAGAAAAATTATGAATATGAAGATGACTTATCTTTTAGATATAAAAGATGAAACGGCATAACAACTCAGTCGGAACGAACTGTTGCAGTCATCTGTTGTGGCTCAATGTCCCTCACGATGGTAGATGGGTATGCATAGGACAACGACATTCGATATTTATCCTGATAACTTCGGTTTTCGAGTTTGGGATGCGGATTTAAACGGGGAGGAAACTTACCATGACGTTAACGAGCAAACACTTCGCCAAGGATTTTCCTCTCGTCTTGGTAGAAGTATAAACTTTTCGACCCTTGGCGACTGTAGAAGAATAACGATCGAAGTTTGGTATGCAGACAGTTCAGAAAATATCTGTCCCCGAGAAGACAGTGTTCGTGCCATTCTAGTTCCATTCTCCGTTAATGGGCAGTGGAAGATTGGAGACTTTAGAGGGCACATGGAAGTAAGCCTTTCAACTTATCCGGGGCATCATGCCCTCCTGTTTGAGATCAAACTGAGAGATGATAATGAGTATTTGCAAAGTTCTCAATATCAGGAAAATGTTGAGTTGGGATTCAGCGAGGAACGGTGCTACCTAACGCTATATAGAGATGAAAGAGACGAACCCATACAACCAGAAATTTTGCGTCTTGATGCGTGGGCATCACCTCCTTACGATTTAGCACGTTACAGTCCACTTGATCCAACCTATCCTTTGTTGATGGATGTAGGAGCGGTGATGTAGGAGCGGTATAGATATATGCGATAAGTCTAAGCGTTGGCGATCGCGTGCAGGGACAGATACACTTGAGAATTTGGCTTTGGCTTGTCAGCGATGTAATAGCTACCGTTACAACTTCACAGAATGTAATTCGAATTTGTCTGCCACCGTGCAACTTCAACGTTATGCCGTTCAGATTGCAGTAGGAATACCATTGCATAGGAATTGTCGAGGGTAGAGTATCTTAAGTGCTTGATTCTTCTGGCAGTTATGCACTTTATAGATCCTCTCTTTATTACAGAGATTGCTTTACCAGAAATTATCCAACTAACAGCAACCTGTTTAATCTCAGGTATCGTTGTCGGGTTAATTGTTGGCGGAATACTAGCCATCTGGTTGAAGCCAAGAAGACTCAGGATTTCAGGTGCAGTGATTGGGGCAGTAATCAGTCAATTTACCTTTGGTCTGTATTTGCAATGGAGCTGGTTTCGAGGTCCGATTCCGCCTATCAACTACCTGCTATACGGGCTTTCCTTTTTCTTTGGGTTGATCCTGAGGGAAGGTTTTAGTTCGACTTATGCCTCGACTCATACAGCGATCGCTCTTTTGGGTGCTTTGCCAGGAGCAGTCATTGGCAGTCTAATTTTGCCCAGACTTGAGAGGCAGAAACGTGGGCAATACAGTCTCCTCAGTCTTGGGATTGCTTACCTTGTTTTGTGTAGTACGCTGATTGCGCCAGCCATCGCTCCAATCCCTCACTTTGCTAGGGCTAAAGTTGAGCAGTTCCCGTTTTTAGGGACGTTGATCGGACATACCGATGAAGTTACGTCTCTAGCCTTTCACCCCACTGGCGAATGGTTGATAAGTGGTGGAAAAGACAATGCGATTCGCTATTGGCAACCCGGTACAGGCAACCTGCATAAAACGATTAGAGGCGATCGTCGGGTTGATTCTCTGGCAGTGACGTCAGAGGGACAATTTTTGATTAGTTCTGGTGCAACCGGAGTAAAGGTTCGTCAGTTAAGTACTGGCAAGATGGTGAAGTCGCTTGAGACGGCAGGCAATAATCCTGTTCCCTCACAGGTGATTGTGACTCAACAAGGGCAAGTCTTAAGTAAGGGCATTGGTACAGGCAACGGGTTAGATATTGGCTTTGTTAAAGTTTGGCAATTGACTACTGGAAAACGGCTGCAAACCATTCAGCATGGACCGGGTGACGGATACCATGGCTTTGAGGACATGGTTGTCAGTCCTGATGGAAAAATCCTCATCACAGGCAGCAACAACACCTTTGGGGATGACAACATTCGCCTGTACAGGCTGAGTACTGGTAGTCGCCAGGGCGATCTGGCAAGTGGACGTTTTGCTGTACCTGCCGTGAGAAAACTAGCTATTACGCCGGATGGCAAAACATTAATTGTGCTTGAACAGGAAATCTGGCTGTGGGATATGGATACGGGTAAGTTACTTCATCGGTTGCCTGGGCAAGAAATAAAAACGATCGCGGTCAGCCCTAACGGGCGATGGCTCATTGGTGCAGGTAATGCTCTGCAAATATGGGAGTTGAGCACGGGCAACCTGATGCATGACTGGGATATCCAGTTCCTGACAAAAGAAGAAAGCTTAATTAATGCGATCGCGATTAGTCCAGACAGTAAAACTCTTGCTATGGCAGATGAGAACAAAATTCGTATGTGGGCGCTAAATACCAGTCTGTAAGCTAGACATCAGGATTGAGGTTCAACTTCGGCAGTTGCCTGTAAGCCTGACAAGCCCGCTGCAAGCCGGTCGAGTAGGGCGATTGATTATGATGATAAAACCTTCCTGTTTGAGCGTACAGGTTCACTACCAGATCACTGGCAGAAGGAAGTAGATGAAGGTTTGCGAACTATTTTGTATCTCTAGCACGTCTCATTCCCTCCACCCATGTCTGCCTACACTGCCATCTACACCGTCGTGCGATCGATCCCCCCGGGTAGCGTTGCCACCTACGGCCAGGTAGCCGAACTGGCCAATCTGCCGGGACGGGCGCGACTGGTGGGTTATGCTCTGTTTCGGGTCGATAAAGACTCCGATATTCCCTGGCAACGGGTGGTCAATGCCAGGGGAATGGTTTCCGAATCCCCGGTTCGTTATGGCAGCGATGTGCTGCAACGGGATTTGCTAATTGCCGAAGGAGTAGAGTTTGACAAGACGGGCAAAATCAACCTGCGCCAGTACCTCTGGCAACCCCCGATCGACCTGGTACGCCAGTGGTCAGAACAACAAATCGGCAGCAATCTGGATTCGTTGTAGGGGCGAGATCGATCGGGGAAGCGCCGGCAGATGAACGATCGTCTGAGCCACAAACCTGGCTTCTGGAATCTCCTGGCCCGGGGCAAAGCGATTATGCACGATATAGTTCTGGGCCACCCCCATCTGCTTCAGAGAATCGGCCAATCGTTCCGCTTCCGCCAGCACCGCCGACTGAGCCAGAACAACTCCAATAAACTCGGTGTACTGGGGGTCTTTGAGTTTTTTCTGAGCCTGCACCACCCGTTGCCGCAGGGTCCGCAACCGCCCCATAAACTCGGTACGACCCAGCACATCCTGGTACTTAATCCACAGTTTGAAAATCCAGGCCAGCCAATCTCCCATAGCCGTCGGCATTTCTAAAAAGCGGAGAAGATGCCCCGTCGGAGCGGTGTCCAGAACAATCAAGTCCTGGGCCTTTGACTCCAACAGTTCCATCACCGTCACCAAAGAGAGCATTTCGTCAATTCCCGGCAAGGCCTGGGAGACGATTCTGCGCCAGGCTTCCGGGCCGTAGGCAATCTTCAGGGTAGTATCCCCATCCCCTGAGTCCCCACTCATCATTTCCGCCAGTTCCCACAGGTAGTCGGCCCGAAACTGCTCCAGTACCCGATCGGCATCCACTTCCTGCCCACTTAAGTTAGCCGAAATCGCCTGGGCCTCATGGCCTAATGGCTGACCAAACCCATCTCCCAGGGAATGGGCCGGGTCGATCGAAATCACCCGCACCTTCGCCTCGGGGTGACGGGCTGCCATACCCCAGGCGATCGCCGCCGCTACAGTAGTTTTACCAACCCCGCCTTTGCCGCCAATCAAGACCAACTGCCGACCGGCGCTAATAAAGTCGGCAAAAAACGGTGGCACTCGGGTCGGCATCACCATCTCTGGAGCCGCGATCGGCGATTCTGCCTGGGCCGGTTGAATCTCACTGACCAACTGATCCAGGGCCTCGTAGCCCACCGGTTCTGCAGCCTGCTGCGGGACGGCAAACACGGGCTTTACCCCGGCCAGGGTGAGAAACTCGGTGACCAGTCGTTGCTGCTCGGCCAGCCGATCGCGATCGGGGCTAGTGGCTGCCAGTAAGCGGTTGATAAATAGGCCACCCACCGGAATCTGCAACTCCTTCAGAGCCGCCATAAAACGTTCGGTTTCCAGCAGGCTCATCGGTTCGGCGATGGCTACCACCAGACAGGCGGTACGATCGTCATCCTGAAGCAACAGCCGCCCGGCGGTCAGATCGGCTTTCATCTCCTGCAAAAATTCATCGGCCCGATCGGCACTGTAGCGTCCGGTAAAGCTCTGGCTGATCACCCGATGCTTTTCCTGAAATAGTTCCAGCGCCTTCAAAAACTCATCCAAAAAATCCATCAGGCCAAACAGGTTGAGGGTATGGCCACTGGGAGCCATATCCACAACTACCCGATCGACTTCCTGTTGCCGTAACAACCGTTGAATTTCCAGCACTCCCATCAGTTCATCCAGCCCGGGCCAGCCCAGATCCCAGACCGGCGACAGGTCTTCCTGCTGGACAAAACTTCCCCGTTCGACGAGTAATTCCAGCACCTCACCGTAGCGGGCTTTGAAGGTTTCCAGTAAAACCTCAGCATTCAGCGCTCGCACCTGGAGATTGGGTAAATCTGACATTGGTGAGGAGTCATCCCCCACGGCCATTTGCAACACATCCCCCAGGGAATGGGCCGGATCGGTGGAAAGCAGCAAAATTGTCTCGTTGGGAAACTGGCTGGCCCAGGCGCGGGCAAAACCGCAGGCAAGGGTGGTTTTGCCGACTCCTCCCTTACCGCTAAACATAGCCAGGTGCAGATTATCGTAAGGCTTCAAAGTACTGACGGGTGACGCAACAATTCACTATAGCCACAACTCCGCCTTAGAACCACCTGAATCCAACGCAAATTTGCCATCTTCAGGTAAGCCATACCGGTGATTTTACGGGGGTGTGGAGCGGCAAGAGCAGCCCAACCATTTGAATAACCTTAAGTGCGATTCTCCCCTGCCTGGAATCGTCTATCCTGTGGTTGCAACCCCTTCATTCAGGCCCATGAACCGAACCGTAGAAGTGCTATCTGACCAGGCTGCCCTGATTCAACGATCGCTGGAAATTGTTCTCACCCGTCTCCATAGCGCGATCGCCAGCCGTGGTCGGGCGACCATAGCCCTGGCCGGAGGTGGAACTCCCAAACCCCTGTACGAACAACTGGCCAGCCAGAATCTACCCTGGGAAAAGGTGCATGTTTTTTGGGGAGACGAACGCTATGTTCCGCCGGATCACCCGGATAGCAATCAGGGCATGGCCCGACGGGCCTGGTTAGACAAAGTGGCCCTACCGGCGGCCAATATTCATCCCATGCCCACCGCTGCAACCGACCCCGCCACCGCTGCCAGTCAGCATGAAGCCGAACTCCAGCAATTTTTTCAGACTGCTGCCGGAGAGTTTCCCAGATTTGATATCATCCTGCTGGGAATTGGGGATGATGGCCATACCGCGTCCCTGTTCCCCCATACCCCGGCGCTGCAGGTACGCGATCGCCTGGTTACTGTGGGCAACAAAGACGGCAATCCTCGGATCACCTTCACCGCTCCCCTGATTAACCAGGCTGAAACGGTTTTATTTATGGTGGCCGGAGCGGGCAAACAACCCGCTTTAAAGCAAATTCTGGCTCCCAATGGAGATGCCGAAACCTACCCGGCCCGCCTGATTCAACCCCAGGGAGAGTTGATCTGGTTACTCGATCAGTCCGCCGGTGAGGGGTTAGCACCCTGACTCCAGACCTTAAATTCCAGGATCTTTAAGATGAGTTGCTACAACATTTGGGTAAATTATTAAAAATGATTCTGAAAATAGACGGTTGCCGTCAGAGTTAGGCTATAAGCTGTGATTTGATATAAGGAACCTTCATTCATGATTGTTTGCCCGAATTGCAATCATCAAAATCCCGATGGCGCGATGCAATGCGAGGCTTGCTACACCCCCCTGCCAGCAACCACCTCCTGCCCCAACTGCGGGGCGACGGTGCAAACCGATGCCAGCTTTTGTGGCCAATGTGGCTTGAGCCTGCGGAATCAAGCAGGGTTTGCCAGTGCCCCTGAGGTTTCTTCGCCTGCGTCATCCGGTATACCCGATCTGGTTCCCCCCGATCCGCTGGTTCTCCCCGACCCGATCGGGGCAGGTACTGCCGCTTCGCTGCCGGCTCAGGTGGCAGGCAACCCGGCTCCCCCGGCTTCGCTGCCACCCCCACCCGTCTCTCCCCCACCACCCGTCGCCAATCCGGCAGTCAGGGCTGCCACTGTGCCACCGCCGCCCCCCATTTCCGGTGGTTCCCATACCCAATTGCAGCAACAGGTGGCCCGTCTGCTCCATGTCCAGACGAGTACCTCTTTAGAGTTGCCCCAAAACCTGACTGTGATCCATCTGGGTAAACCCAATGATCGCATCCCTCCCGATATCGATGTATCTGGCTTCCCCGATTCGGAGATCGTTTCTCGGATTCACGCCGACATTCGTCTGGAAGGAGACGCGTTTTACATTGAAGATGTGGGTAGTTCTAACGGTACTTACATCAACAATGTTCCCCTACCCATGGGAAATCGCCATCGGTTGCGACCGGGCGATCGCATTTCCCTGGGCAAAGGAGATAAAGTCTCTTTCCTTTTCCAACTTTCCTAGCTTCGCGATATAGGTTAGGTTGATAGCAGTTCCGTCCTACCCGTACTTATTTAGTTTCCGGCTGACTGTTCCCTGGTGAAGGTTGTTGTTTTCAAGAGCTTCATTCCCTTCCAAAGTTAAATTCAACTGACGCAAAAGCAGCGTAGGATAGAGACAACTTTTGAGCCAGAAATCGTCTCTACCTGCCATCACATCTACTAGAATCCGTACCGCCAGTGTGATTACTCTGACCCTTCTGCACCCGATTCAGTCGATTCCCGTTCAAAGTTGGACTTTTGAACAAGAATCTGTGATCCGGATCGGGCGTTCCACAGATAACCATGTCATTCTTTATAGCGCGGTGGTTTCACGACACCATGTGGAATTACGTTGGGTAGACTCTAACTGGGAAATCGTGAACCTGGGGGCTAACGGAACTTACCTGGACGGTAAACGGATTACCCAGGTTCCGGTGGTAGATGGAGTAATTATTCGGCTGGCCCGCTCTGGCCCTAACATTCAAATTCACATTGGTTCTTCGGGGTTGCAGAGGGCTGACAGCTTTACCGGAGAGAAAACCATTGGTCAGAGAGCCAAGTCTACCATCGTAGAGCGATCGCCCAATGAAGCGGCTGAGGCGGCGGTCGGTAGTCATCCTAACCCAGAAGATGATATCCCGTCCCAGCCCCTGGCCGAGGAACCCTACATCCCCCAGGGAACAGCCCTTGACCGGGAAGAGGGCAATGGTCTGAGTTCCGTAGCTCCCGCCGAGGTCAATGGGGCAACCGGCCCGTCCCTGGCCACCTGCTCCCATCCCAGAGCCACCCGGGACAGCCTGTTTTGTCCCGATTGCGGCCACCCCATTCACCCGCTGCAAACGATCGGGGCTTACCAGGTAATCAAGCCCTTAGCAGAAGATGAAACCAGCGTCACCCAACTGGTCTGGTGCCAGGGAAAAACCCTGGCCATGAAAACCATTGCGCCCCCGTTGATGAATCACCCCAAAGCCCTGGGTTTATTTGAACAACGGGCCCAGGAGCTACTCCCCCTCAAGCATCCGGGCTTACCCCATTTCGTTGATTTTTTCGTCGATGCTGGCTGCCCTTACCTGGTCTACGAGCGTCTGTTTGGCCAGGATCTAAAGCAACGAGTTGTCAGCCAGGGCCCCTTCTCGGCCCCCGCCGCGATCGCCCTGGTGTTGCAGATCTGTGACATTCTGGCTTACCTGCATCAACAGACCCCTGCCATCCTGCATTTAGACTTGAAACCCAGTAATCTGATTCACCGACCTGCGGCCCCTGACCACTGCAATATCGCCATCGACGGCTGGCTGGCCCTGACAAAACTGGATCCTGAACCACCAACCCCAACGGGGTATGTTGCTCCAGAGCCCTGGGAACAGGCAGTGCCAGCAACAGATTTGTTCGCCCTTGGCCCCCTCCTGCTTTACTTGCTGACCGGAGAATCTCCCCGATCGTTTTACGCCCAGAGAGAGCAAGGATTTCGTTTGTACCCGGAGTATGTGCCAGGGCTACCACCGGATCTGGTTGCGGTGATTCGGCGCTTAACTAACCCCCAACCCGAAGAACGATATACCAGTGCGGCTGAGCTGACAGTGGCTCTGCGTCAGGTTTCAGCCTGTGCCGAGAAACTATAAATAGTCTGGGTCTGAAGCGGCCCATCCACAACAGCCGCAGCATTCGCCAGAGGAGAGATCTGCCGTTGCAACTGCACCTGGAGCCCCATAAAAGAGTCAGACCCGGCAGAGACAATAAACTCTAGCTGTTGCAGATCGGGCAGGTTGGCCACATCTTTCAAGACCTGGACGATCGCGCCCCGTTGAGGGTGATGGGCTTCCTGGTACCAGTCGGGGAACTCCACCGCCTGCTCCAACCCCAGATGCACAATCAGATCGGATTTGCCAAACAGGGCTACGGCCATAGGACGGACTTCTTCCTGTAACAGCAGATCTCGGGCCTTGGCCAGGTGCCGCAGTTTTTCTAACCGTTCGTAGCGATCGGAGACAGAACTGACGGTTTCCTGCCAGCGTAGAGCCAGGGTCACCAGGTAGGTTTGCAGCATCAGGTGGCCCAGTTTTTCGGCCTTGGCCGTCAGATAACCGGAGTTATAGCTGGTGGCCTCAATCAGCAGGGGCACCCGATCCACCATCTCCAAACCATAGCCCTTCAGGCCAGCAATTTTGCGGGGATTGTTGGTCACCAGACGAATTTGCTGAACTCCCAGATCGTTGAGAATTTGTGCCCCCACCCCGTAGTCCCGCAGATCCGCCGGGAATCCCAGACGCTCATTGGCTTCCACGGTATCCAGCCCCAGGTCTTGCAGGGAATAGGCTTTGAGTTTGTTGATCAGGCCAATGCCTCGGCCTTCCTGCTTCAGGTATAAAACTACCCCCTGACCAGCGCTTTCAATCATTTTCAGGGCAGCTTGCAATTGCATCCGGCAATCGCACCGGAGGGAACCGAGGGCATCCCCCGTGAGGCATTCAGAATGGACTCTCACCATCACCGGCTGATCTTTAAAGGTAGCCGGATCTCCTTTGACGATCGCCACATGCTCAGAATTGTCCAGGCTATTGCGGTAGCCGTAGATCTGAAACTGACCGAACTGGGAAGGGAGGGCAGCCACGGTTTCCCGAATAACAAACCGTTCATGCTGCAATCGGTAACCGATCAGATCGGCAATGCTGATAATCTTCAGCTGATGGGCCTGGGCGTAGTCAATCAGTTCGGGTAAGCGAGCCATCGAGCCGTCCGGGTTTTGAATCTCACAGATCACCCCCGCCGGATAAAGCCCAGCCAGACGGGCCAGATCCACCGCAGCTTCCGTATGACCGGCCCGTTTTAACACCCCACCGTCCCTGGCCCGAATCGGAAACACATGGCCGGGGCGGCGCAACTCATGGGGCCGGGTAGCTGGATTTAAGGCAATCTGAATGGTGCGGGCCCGGTCTTCCGCTGAGATCCCGGTTGTCACTCCGGCACTGGGAGAAGCATCAATACTGACCGTAAAAGCCGTCTGGTTAGTATCAGTATTTTTGCTTACCATCAGAGGTAAATCCAGTTCATCCAGACGGGTACCCGTCATCGCCAGACAAATTAACCCCCGGGCATAAACCGCCATAAAGTTGATCAGATCGGGGGTGGCAAACTGGGCAGCGCAAATTAAGTCGCCCTCGTTCTCCCGATTTTCATCATCAACAACCACGATCGCCCGACCCGCTTTCAGGTCGGCCAGAGCCGCTTCGATCGGATCAAAGTGAAAGGTTCCGGGAACAGAGGACAGGGAATCGGAGAGGTTCAAGGCAGGTACCGTAAAGTTTCTTAACGTATTGCTTGTATTTAAATTGTAGTCCGTTGCACCTGAGGAAGTAAGGGTAGCCACCCCTGGGCTGAAATCACAGTAAGAATTTTTAACTTTCCTTGAGGGGAGTCAGCAAAGTTCAAAAATTTCTGTCGGATGGGGGTGAGTCTCACCACAAACGGGTGGACTGGTCTACAATGCATCAAGCATCAAAGACATTCGCCTGCTTACTTTTAGTATTACAGTGGTGAGACAGTTAGGGCATCTATATTTATTTCTTCTCCATCAGGTGAACCAGCATGGTTGAAACAGGACGCATACCTGTCGGAATTATTGGTGCGTCAGGCTATGGTGGCGTACAGTTAGTCAGACTTTTGTTAGATCATCCCAACTTAGAGCTGGCCTATCTGGGTGGTGATAGCAGCGCCGGACAGCAATTCAGTGAGTTATATCCCCATCTGCATATCCAGGTACAGCAGGTAATCGAAGCGATCGACCTGGATAAAATCGCAGAGCGCTGCCAGGTGGTTTTTCTTTCCCTGCCCAATGGCCTGGCCTACAAAATGGCTCCCACCCTGTTAGCCAAAGGGTGCAAAGTTTTAGATTTATCTGCCGATTATCGCTTTTTTGACCTCTCGACCTACAACGCCTGGTACGGAGGCGACCGTACAGATCAGGCCGTAGCCGAAACAGCAGTTTACGGCCTGCCCGAACTTTACCGCGATCGGATTGCTCAGGCTCAACTGGTCGGTTGTCCCGGGTGCTATCCGACGGCCAGCCTGCTTGCCCTGTCGCCTTTGCTAAAGCAGGGGCTGGTAGTACCCGAAACCGCCATTGTAGATGCCAAATCGGGCACCTCCGGCGGGGGCAGGCAGGCCAAGACGAGTATGCTGCTGGCCGAAGCCGACAACTCCCTGGGAGCCTACAACGTGGCAGGGCGGCACCGCCATACCCCCGAGATTGAACAGATTTGTAGTGATCTGGCGGGCCATGAAATTCTGGTACAGTTTACGCCCCACCTGATCCCCATGGTGCGAGGGATTCTGGCCACGGTCTACGCCACCCTGCGTGACCCCGGTCTGGTACGGGAAGATTTACTGACCATTTACAGTGCCTTCTATCGCAGTTCTCCCTGGGTTCGGATCCTGCCCAGTGGCACCTACCCCCAGACCAAGTGGGCCTGTGGCACCAACCTTTGCTATATCGGCCTGGAAGTTGATCCCCGCACCGATCGGGTGATCGTGATGTCGGCGATCGATAATTTGATTAAAGGTCAGGCCGGACAGGCAATCCAGTGCCTCAATATTATGATGGGCTGGGAAGAAACCCTGGGCCTGCCCAAACTGGCCTTCTATCCTTAGTCAGAATATTTCACTCAAGTTTCTAATCTAAAAATTTGTGAATTCAGTCAAACCCCGAACTTAATTTTTGAAAGCGTGGTAGAACTGCGCTTTCAAAAATTAAAAACTTTGATTTTATAGCCATAGTCACCTGGTTTAGAACAGGGAGCAGAGGTAGAACCCCTGGCTGGGGGCTATACTCCACACCCTTTGTCCTCAATAAAGTGGCGATAGCTATAGTTAACTTTGCTCCTGAGGCACAAATACCGACAGGGCCTTTGGTATGACTCGAAACACCGCCGGAGTGGAAGTGGTGATTTCTCCATCGGTATTAATTGGCAGGGGGCGAGTGGTGCGAATTTCAAACTCCTGGCCATGCATCCCATGCACCCAATTCCAGGAGGCATGAGTACCCGAGCGCATAGCTGGTAACAACGCCAGCATTTGCCACCAGTGATCAATTTCCAGACTGTATAAATCCAACCGTTGATCGTTAATCGCTGCATCCGCCGCCACGGTCATCCCCCCACCGTAGTAACGACCATTACCAACGGCAATCTGAACGGTTTTGATCCGGTGCCAGTCATCTCCAACTCGGATATGGGCTGTAAACGGGCGGGAACGAAATAAGACTTTGAGGGCTGTAATTCCGTAGGCCAGTATGCCCCAGCGCCGTTTCAGATCCCGATTGAGTTGCTGGGTAATTTTAACGCTCAACCCCAGACTGGCAACGTTAAAAAAGTATTGACCATTCACCCATCCCAGATCGATCGCCTGCAAACGATCGCCAAGGATCACCTTACAGGCATCGGGTAACGCTTTGGGAATTCCTAAGGTACGGGCCAGGTCGTTGGCGGTACCCAGGGGCAAAATCCCCAGGGGTAGGCCGGTATCAACCAGACCCTCGATCGCCGCATTCAGAGTACCATCCCCGCCGCCGATCAATACCCGATCAACCTTACCCTCGTAGCGGCGAATTAAGTCAGAAATCGCTTCTGGCCGATCTGGAGAGACTTCAATCAGCTCCAGGCCCAGTTCCTTGAGGCGATCGATCGCCTGGGACAGATCGCTCTGTCCCTGACGAGCAAACCGATTGACCAGCAGTAGGGCACAACGCTTCATTTAGAAAAAACGAATGGATTGAATCTTTCAAAGCTGATTAGCAATCAGGTCAGCCACCAGTATCAAACCAGTCAGCCCCACCCAGGAATATTTTTAGCGCCAGAGCTTATTTTCCAGATCGCGCAGTTGGCGTTCCAGGCGATCGATGCGCCCCCGCAGTTCGTCCAATTCTGACTGGCGAGGCACGCCAATATCCTGCATCACGTTCCGCATCTGACGCTGCATCTGGGTTTCAAAGGTACTCTGTTCCGACTTCAGCTTTTGCATCAGGTCGTCAATGACTTCCTTCGCCTGCTCCGGGTTGAGTTTACCATCTTTAACCAGTTCATCCCCGGCTTCCCGCAGTTTGTCCGCGACTAAGGAAGTGGTACCAACCCCCAGCATCAGGAGCTGGGTAAGCCAATTATTATTATCCATGCTGTTACCTGTACCTCAATTAACAGAGCAGCATCGCCATCTCAACCCTCCGTTGAGGATTAGACACCCGCTCTCCACCGCTATTCTGTCAAATTTAACGGCGATTCTAAGCCGTAATCGTAATAGGGAAAACCGCCCAGAGCGATGGAATAGCAGGTTAGAAACAGATTTAATCCTAAAGTTAGAGCGATCGTACCGCTGCTGCCATTAAATTACAGAAGATTCTTTTTACCCCACCACCCATGGTCATCGAATGGCTGAAAATTAAGGTCGTCGCCGAACTCCGAGAAAAATACATTCAGCAGGATGAAGCCATCTGGACAGCTGCTTTATCCCAGTATCCCGGCTTTCTGGCAAAACAGGTCTGGCTCAGCCCCCGGCATGAGGACGAAGTTGTTCTGGTCATCCATTGGGCCAGCAAAGAAGCATGGAAAGAAATCCCTGAAAGTATTCTTCAGGCTACCGAGGAAAAATTTAAGGCAGCTCTGGGAGAAGGTACCTACAGAATTATTGAAGAAGGAGAGTATCAGGTCAGAAAATTTCCTCAGGGAAACTAAGTTCTGGAACCATTTGGCCTAAACTCCATCTCAATTTAGAGAGGCTTGAAGGCAGTAAAAAGCAGTCTCCAGAAAACAATGGGGTCATCAACAGGGCACAAGCGACTCAAAAATGACACTTGCAGTCAGCCAGAAAAAATTCCTCCAACCTGGGAGCTGGAGCAAATAAAAAGTCAAACAGATTCTTCAGCCAAACAACTAACTTGTTTGCCGTGCAGCCGCAGAGGAACAGCCTTTGAAACCAAGTTCAAAGTCGCAACCATCTGCCGCTTGTACCAGGGAATCAAGCGCGGCCAGAGGAATGGCTCAATTTGATTCAGCAGTTAGTAAGAAGAATTTGAGAAGCGTCTGCCGCCGCCACCGCCACCAGCGCCACCTTCACGGGGTTTCGCCTTGTTGACTTTGAGCTCACGACCCAGCCACTCTGCGCCGTCCAGATCAGCGATCGCTGCATCTTCCTTCGATTCATCTTTCATCTCGACGAAGGCGAAACCACGTTTTCTACCGGTTTCCCGGTCTGTGGGAAGGCTGATACGGCTGACTTCGCCATACTCTGAAAACACTTCCTTTAAGTCCTCTTCAGTAGCCTGAAAAGACAGGTTACCAACGTAAATAGTCACGCTTTTCTCCAACCAATTTTGTGTGGGGCAAGTCCGGTGAAGCCAAACAGATCAGATCAGGAATGAACTGCCGTTAGACATCTCAGAACATGAGTTGGGAGTCATTATAACTGAATCCGGGGAACTTAGGAAGCATAGATTTAACCGTATGTCTACCCGAAAAAGTACCAATTACAGGAGAGCCAATTAGGCTAGCTTATGGAATGCTCAATGCCGGACAATAAAAGAAACGAGACACTGCACCGACGGGTTCAGGGCATTTTATGATGAAGTGGAATCAGCCGCAAAAACGTGAGGGGCGAAGACTGGATGGATACTAGAGCTTTCAAGCGATCGCTGAACAGTTCCGAGAACTACCACCGTAAAGGGTTTGGCCATGATGCGGAGGTGGCGGGGCAGTTACAGTCCGAATATCAAAGCAGCTTGATTCAGCAAATTCGCAATAACGGCTACACCCTGCAACGGGGAGATGTCACGATTCGATTAGCCGAAGCTTTCGGCTTTTGCTGGGGTGTAGAGCGGGCCGTCGCGATGGCCTACGAGGCTCGGCAGCACTTTCCCAGCCAAAAAATTTGGATCACCAACGAAATTATTCATAACCCTTCCGTAAACCAGCGATTGCGGGAAATGGCCGTTAATTTTATTCCCGTCATTGAAGGCAAAAAAGACTTTTCTGGCATTGAACCCAACGATGTTGTTATCCTGCCCGCCTTTGGTGCCAGCGTCCAGGAAATGCAACTGTTGAATGACCTGGGCTGCACCATTGTCGATACTACCTGCCCCTGGGTGTCTAAGGTCTGGAACACCGTTGAAAAACACAAAAAAGTAGATTACACCTCGATCATTCATGGTAAGTACAACCATGAAGAAACCATTGCTACCAGTTCCTTCGCTGGCCGCTATCTGATTGTTCTCAACCTGCAAGAAGCAGAATATGTAGCCAGCTATATTCTGAATGGGGGCGATCGGGAAGAATTTATGAACCGGTTCCGACGGGCCTGTTCTGCCGGCTTTGACCCCGATCGGGATCTGGTACGGGTCGGCGTGGCCAATCAGACCACCATGCTGAAAGGTGAAACCGAACAGATTGGGAAACTGCTGGAACACACCATGCTGCGTAAGTATGGGCCCGCAGAACTGAACCAGCATTTCTTGAGCTTCAATACCATCTGCGATGCCACCCAGGAACGGCAGGATGCCATGTTCCAACTGGTAGAAGATCCCCTGGATTTGATGGTCGTGATTGGAGGTTACAACTCCTCCAATACAACCCACCTGCAGGAAATTGCCATCGATCGCACCATCCCTTCCTACCACATTGATAGTGCCGAGCGGATTGGCCCCGGCAATCGGATTGAGCATAAGCCCTTAAACCGGGACCTGGAAGTTACCACCAACTGGATCCCCGAAGGCAAAGTCACGATCGGGATCACTTCCGGTGCTTCTACTCCCGATAAAATCGTGGCCGATGTAGTCGAGAAAATCTTTGAACTGAGGGCGATCGCCCTGACGGTTTGATTCTCCTAAAATTCGTTTAATCCCTGCCTCCACGGAAGGAATTCAGATTTTAGGCCGATTTTTGTCTGGTGTAGAGACATTCACAGAATGTCTCTACAGACTTTTTATGGGAGAGCAACTCAACCGGAAAGATCTCAAGCCAGGAAGTTGGCATAACTTTACCTTTGCCTTAGAAAAGAAATTTTCCTTCTAAGACTTTGTAAAGCTGTCGGCTTTTTTCCGTAACCATTTTGGCCCTGATTTATCGTGAAGGTATCAGGGTGAGTTCTCAGGTTACGACAATGGTGTTTCAATTTTCTAACTTCAAACCAGCAAAGCTTTTAGCCCGTTTGGCCAGTGTTTCAGGAACCTCTCTCGAACGAGACTCCCAGGAATCAAAGACGGAACTCTACAAAAGTCTGAGAATGACTTTAGGAGAACCGGCAGACGAGGCCGCTACAGATAACACTGAGAGTCTGGCCCTCGACAGTTTTGAGGCTTGTCTGATCCTGGGCATGACAGCCAGTGACCAGGGCCATTGGGAGAATGCGCGTCATTTCTTTCAACGGGCAATCCAACTCAACTCCAGCGACAGCAGCGCCTATCAGCACCTGGGTCAGGTCCTGGCTCACCAGGGTGCGCTGCTCGAAGCCGCAGAAGCCTACCGGCGGGCAATTCAACTGGCCCCTGAGGCGGTTGATGCCTACATTGAGTTGGGTAAGCTTCTAGAAAAGCAGGGCCACTCTAACGAGGCGATCGCCCTCTACAGCAAGGCCATCCGGATCAATCCCCAGGTCACCCATTCCTTCAACTGCTTAGCCACGCTGTTTTACAAACGGGGCAGATTTGCCGAAGCCATCTCTACTTACAATCTGGCAATTCGGCTTAACCCCCAAAACACGGATGCTTACAATGACCTGGCGATCGCCCTGGCGGGTCAGGGCAAACTGGATGAAGCCATTGCCCTGTACCGACGGGCGATTCAGTTAAATCCTAACAAGTCTACGGTGTACTTCAATCTGGGGGTTGCCCTGCATAAGCAGGGACTTCTGGCGGAGGCCATCTCCACCTACAATCGGGCGATTCAAATTGAGCCAGACAACGCCGAAGCCTACCTCAACTTAGGGTTAGCCCTGGAGCGGCAAAACCAGCGAGAACAGGCCAGAGTGGCTCTACGGCTGTCCCGTAGTCTCTACCAGAGACGGGGGGATAGCCGAAAAGCCGAGCAAATTGGTCTCAGCCTGGAAAAAATTAGCGCTTAGACTCCCTCGGTTAAACCACCACAATGTAAGGCGAGCTGACCGCCGGAGCTTTCCCGGCCCGCACCAGGGCCTGATAGATCATTGCGGCCACCTCCGCCCGGGTGGCTTCCCGGGCCGCATTCAACTGGCGAACATCCGGGTAACTCACGACAATTTGTTGCTGCGTAGCAGTCGCCATCGCGGCCTGGGCATTTTGAGGAATCGCAGGTCGATCGGTGTAAACCGCCAGTACCCCCGGGTCCGCCGCTGGCAAACCCAGACCACTCACCAGGGAAAGTAAGACCTGCAAGCGTAAAACATTCTGGTCGGGACGAAACAGCCCATCGGGGAAACCAGAGATAAACCCGGTCTGGTAGGCCTGATCAATGAAAGATTTGGCCCAGAAACTGGCCGGCACATCGGGAAAGCTGATTGCCTGACGCTTTGCCGGGAGATTGAAGGCCCGCGCGACCAGAGCAGCATACTGGGCCCGGTTGATACTGCTATCGGGACGAAAACTGCCATCTTCAAAGCCTCGAATCAAATTCTGGTTGGCCAGACCGAGAATGAAATCGCTGGCCCAGTGCCCCTCAATGTCCGTAAAGGCCGGGGTAGTGACATTCGGGGTGACAATATAGGGCGAGGTGATCGCCGGAGCCTGGTTGAGGGCTACCAGGGCCTGGTAGAGAATCGCCACGACCTCAGCCCGGGAGATATCCCGCAGGGGGTCTAATTGCCGCACATTCGGGTAATTCACGACCAGTCGTCGCTGGGTAGCGGTGGCAATATTGTTGGTGGCGTAGCTGGGAATCTGCACCCGATCGGCGTACACCGCCAAAACATCCAGAGTTCCTCCCGTAAAGCCCAGCCCACTGACTAGAGAGACAATTGTTTGGGTACGGGTGAGGTTTTGATTCGGTCGAAAGGTGCCATCGGGAAACCCGGAGATGAACCCCATCTGGGTCGCTTTGAGAATCGCGCTATAGCCCCAGAAATCGCTTGGTACATCACTGAAATTGGTACCGGCGGAACGGGCCGGAATCGTGAAAGCCCGGGCCAAAATTGAAGCATACTGAGCCCGGGTAATCGGGGCTTCAGGTTTAAAGCTACCATCCGGGAAGCCACTGATCAGGCCCCGACTGACAAACCCCTGGATAAAGGCTTCGGCCCAGTGGCCGCGAGTATCACTGAAGCCACTGGGGTTAGGAATCGGGGTGGGCACCGGGGTGGGCGTGGGGGCCGGGGTGGGCGTCGGAGTCGGCACCGGAGTCGGAACGGGGGTGGGCACCGGAGGAGGAACCTCACTGGCCACCAGGTCGATCGGCCCCTGAACTTTCACCGGGTTGAGCAGATTGCCCACGGAAATGACGGTAACGGTGGTGCCATTTTGCAGATCAAACTCGGCATTATCCCGAAACACGTTGCCCCCCGGATCCTGGGCTTTACCCAAGTCGGGCAGGGCCGTTTCGGTGATAATCAATCCCGACTCGGTGTTGCGCTCAATCACGTTACTGCGTAATACAGGACGGCAGGCCCGGTTGATCACAACCCCCGATCGATTCTCAAACACCCGATTTTCGGCCAGCAAAGGAGCCGCATTATCACTAATCGCAAAGCCAAAGCCGGTGCGCTGACAGACATTCCGCCGCCACTCCCCCTTGGCATTCCGCACGATCGTAAAACCACTGGCAGAATTCTGAACGGCAATATTGTCCTGGACGATCGGGTTGGCCGTCCCCGTGGCAAAAATCCCCTCCCGCTTACAGTTGGTAAAGGTATTGTTGACGATCGTCGGATTGGTTGATTCAATCCAGACTCCGGTGCCCCGGTCATCCTGGTTCGTGATCGTGACCCCCCGCAACTGGGCATTATTTTCTGGGCGAACAGTGATGTTCTGACCGGCAAAACTGGGACTCAAAAACTTGCCACTGCCCAGGATTAGCACGCCACTCCCCTTGGCCGCCTCATTTCCTGTCAAAATCACCCCCGCCGGGATGACGATCGGGAAGGTTTCGCCGCTGGCAGCACTGTAGGTTCCGCCGGAGAGCTGTACCGTGGTTCCGGCCCGGGCCTGTTGCAAGGCCCGAGCGATGGTCTTAAAGGGAGCCGCCTGGCTGCCATTACCAGCATCGTTACCAGCGGTCGGATTAACCCACAAAGTAGGAGCAGAAGATTGAACCATGAGATTTTCTCAGTAAGGAGTGGGAGCGTACCAGAAGAATATTGCCTGTAAATTTCAGCTTCAGGCATACCCTGTTGCATTCAGACATAAAGGGATTCAATACAATGAGTCAACCTACAATGGGTCAACAGGCATCAGTTTGACCATTTCGCGGCATAGCAGCAAACCGGAGAACCCCAATCATGGTAATCGTGGCACTGATCGGAAATCTGCTAATTGGCATGGTCTGTTTGTTTGTGGCCTGGCAACTCTGGCAATTGAAACGCCGTCTGGCCACCGTAGCAGACACATTACTGTCCGTCGAACGATCGGTTCACAATGTTCTCTACGACGCTCCAGACTATATTTACAAAGGTCAGACCGGAATCAACCAGCTGCGGCAAAAATATCGTCAGTTAGAACCCCAATTCCAGCGAGCCCAGCAGGCTATAGCCCTCCTGGGTGTGGGTCAGGCCCTCTGGCGGCGTTCCCTGCCCCTGGTACAATCCCGCTCTGGGAAAAGGACTCAGAGCAAACGGCGGTAGCCCCCAGCAGCAAATTTCCTTCTCTGGTTTAAGACTGAAAAGCCAGTCATCGGCCAAGATGTGGGGTAAATTAAAAGTGTCACAGGTAAAAACTCTGGTTGTAGAGAGATTGCCTATGATTGGGGCTAATGTCTGTTCATGGTTCCTGTTTTTGATTTGGCGGACTCAGACAGCTTGATTGGCTTCGGTTAGTGACAGACAACAGCTCAGTGTCTTAAGGGATCCATCAATCTATGTCAAATAACCGCTCTGGAGCTTTTCTGGGAGGGTTGCTATTGGGCACTGCCGTTGGCACCTTAGCTGGGATTTTGATGGCCCCCCGAACTGGACGGGAAACCCGGCAATTTTTGAAGAAGTCGGCCGATGCCTTACCAGAGTTAGCTGAAGACCTGTCTAGCAGTGTCCAGCTTCAGGCCGATCGCCTGTCCGAATCAGCATTACGCAATTGGGATAGTACTCTGATCCGATTACGGGAAGCCATTGCTGCCGGGATTGAAGCCACCAAAGGGGCCCGAGAAGCAATTGATGCCAGCGAAGTACCCCTGCCAGCGGAAACCAAACAACCTGTCCACGATAATTTGTTGTAGGCTCCTGTGACCGATCCTTTGTTCTGGTTAGTTCTATCGCTTTTGTTTGTCACGATCAGTCTGACGATCGTGCTGGCAGTAGCCATCCCTGCCCTGAGAGAACTGGCCCGAGCTGCCCGTAGCGCTGAGAAGCTGTTCGATACCCTGCGCCGAGAATTTCCCCCAACCCTACAGGCCATTCGGCTCACAGGCATGGAAATCAGTGATTTGACCGATGATGTCAGTGAAGGGGTACAGAGTGCCGGTCAGGTCGTCAAACAGGTAGACCAGAGCCTCAGCAATGTGCGAAAGCAGGCCCAGCGGGTGCAATCTGGGACACGCAATGTTCTGGTAGGGCTTAAAACCGCCTGGAGGACTTTTTCACGGACGCAGAAATCCTCCCCCCAGCGACGCTCCATGGATCGTTTGCCGCCTCGCCCCGAACCAGAACCCGGGTTCAATCCATCCGGCGGTGAAGCTCGCAGCCTGCAACGACGATTAACCCCCGAGGAAATCGCTTCCCTGCCAGAAACACCTGCCTCTAAACGGCTGGCAACCTCCGGCGAAGCTGTGCATGGCTCCCTCGGCGAACCCCTATCCCATCCCCTGGAAAAGGTAACTCCCGGCCATGGCTCCAGTGGGCCCGAACCATCTTCCCCTGGTAGTTACGGCAATTCTTCTCCTGCCCCCGATCGAGACGATGAGATTTCTTCCAATCACCCAACGGAACTACCCCAGGAACACTAAGGATCGGGAATTTATAAACTTCGGAACCTAATTTTTGAAAGCACGGCTGAGCTGTACTTTCAAAAATTAAAAATTTGGTTTTAATTAATTTGTGCCCCTGACCGTTTTAGTTCCATCTTCTGGCTCGACAGCTTCGTTCCCCGGATACAGGCGATTTGATCCTCCCCCGATTTAAGTTGGGAACATGGATATTCAAACTCGTCTTGCTAATCTGGAGCGGATTCGCCGGTTCAGTCGTCTCATGGATAGCGCTTTTCGGATTCCGGGTACCTCCTTTCGGTTCGGCTGGGATCCAATCGTTGGACTGATCCCCGGGCTGGGTGATGCGGTCGATACCGGGGTTTCTGCCTATCTTCTATTTCTGGCGACTCGGTTTCAATTACCTCCCAGGGTTCTGGGCTGGATGGTATTTAACATCGGTTTAGAGGCTGTCGTTGGCTCCGTGCCGATAGTTGGGGATATGTTTGATGCTTTCTTCAAAGCCAATATTCGCAACCTGACTCTTCTGGAAAGCCACCTGCAGGCCACTGCTCCAGAACTGGAGGCGATCGACCCGTTAAACCTGAGCAGTGTGGGATCCGATACCTCCGTCGCCACCCCGGGTCTTAAGGTAAACTCTCCCGACCCAGGGGAAAATCATTTTTCGGTAAAAATATAAACAAAGGTATCTTTTGTAGTTTTTGCTACAGAAAAATTATATATTACTAGAACGAAGCACTTTCAACGTTTCAATTTTCAAACCTCTTGTTATGACTTCCCTATCCGCCCCCACATCTCACCTGCTTGACCGCCATCGCGATAGTATGATGGCTTCCCTGAACCACCGCCTGGAAGTGGCTCGGGCTACCAACAATTTTCAACTGATCCAACTTCTGCAGCAGGAAGAGCAAACTCTCTCGCGGATGTTTGCACCGCCCTCCCGCTCCTTGTGGCAACGCTGCCAATCCTGGTTCAAAGCCCTCCGAATCAACGATCCCCACAAGTCTGAGTTGGAAGTTTCCCAGGTTGTATTGAACGGCGATCGCTGGTGGTACGCCTACGATCCACGATCGGGACAATCAGTGTATGCCAGTTCAGACCAAGAGTTGATGCTCTGGGTGAATGAGAACTACCAGGGCCATTAATCACTCAGAACTCAGAGAAAGGGAAACTATTTCATCAATTTCACTGGCCGGGGTTAGAGCCTGTTCTACCCCCGGCAGGGTTTTGCTCCCTTGGGAGATTTACCAGAGAAGGAGGTGAACCAAGGATTTGCTGCAGACAGCCTGAGGCAAATGTCGGAATGGGATGGGTTTAAAATTCCATTGCCAGATTTATAAAAATAAGATATTTGTAAAGATCAGCCTATATCTTAAATTTATCGGCCAGCTATCCCCAAAAATTGCGAGAGCGCTATGGAAAACCTCGCCTATCTTTACGTTGCTTCTGATTACGAGTCTCAGGACAACGTCAGCCTCACCTTTAATCTGGGGCAGTTATCTAATCAATCAGGATTAATGCTGCTACAGTTAGCGGTTCCTGCCGCTTTGATGGTAATGACGGCAGGAACCGCTCAGGCGTTGCAGAGGGGAGATAGTGGCCCCACCGTCAGTAGATTACAGACCGCCCTGAAATCAGAAGGCTTTTTTAACGCCAGAGTTACGGGCTACTACGGCACTGAAACCGTTAACTCGGTGCGCCGCTTTCAGGCAGCCAACGGCCTGCAAGTTGATGGTATCGCTGGCCCGACTACTCTGCGGGCCCTCAGGCAGGGAGTTCAGTCTGCTTACCGACCCGTCAGTTACAGTGGTGGCCTGCGCTATGGCAGTAGTGGAGCAGAGGTTAGTAATCTGCAGCGTCAACTGCGATCGCTCGGTTACGATGTTCGGGTTGACGGCATCTTTGGCTCTACTACCGATCGAGCGGTTCGGCAGTTTCAAGCTTCCCAGGGTTTGACCGCCGATGGAGTGGTTGGTTCCGCCACCCGGCAAGCTCTTGCCAACGCTGGAGCTGACTATGCTACCACCCCTTCCGAGGTGCGGCCAATTTCCTACACTGTCCCGGGCTATCGTCTGCTGACCATCGGCTCCCGGGGCGAAGATGTCCGAAGAGTACAGCAACAACTCAATGACCTGGGTTATTACTGCCCGGTAGATGGCGTTTATGGCTCCCAGACCGCCAATGCAGTTCGCCGGTTTCAAAGCGATCGGGGCCTGCATGTGGATGGGGTTGCCGGGGAAGATACCCAGACCGCCCTCCTTAATAACGAGGGGCGGCCGATCGGCTATGAACCCTCTCCCCCGCCCGACTATTACCCGGAATACCCCAACAATTCCAACAACCTGCCCCGACCCCAGCCCAATTCTGGCAAGCGTTACATTGTCTTAATTCCCACGGATGCAGGGGTCAGGCTGTCCCAGGTTAGGCGCTATGTACCCGATGCCTTTGTTCGTCAAAACCGACTGGGAGCTTTCATTCAAACCTATTCCCTGTCCAATACAGAGTCGGGGCGGGTGGCAGCTTTTCGGCGGGTCAACAACCTGCGTAGCCTCGGATTTAAAGACGCTCAGGTTCGCTACCTGTAAATTTCTCTCAACGTCCCTCCAGAAGTGAGAACTGCAGGTCTATCAGATTCTCAAGTTCTTACTTCTTCGGGTCGGTTATTTAGACTGGCAGGAGCGATCGCTGGCAGGCAGGGCAAACTGCATGAATTGTCAGTTGACAATCAAGCAGATGATAGCCCTCTTTTTGAGCAGTCTTAGACCCTACTTTCAAAATTGAATCACTCTTAAACTCAACTGTTTTATTGCAACGAACACAGATGAGGTGGTGATGATGGTAAGGATGGGGCTGGTTCAACTCGTAGTGTTTGTGCCCCTCTGCCAGTTCTAACTCGCGTAGAATTCCCATACGGGCCATCAGCTTCAGGGTGCGATAGATGGTGGAGAGGCTGATCATTTCCCCTTCGCCCTGGAGGAGGTTATACAAATCTTCTGCACTCAGATGATTGCCCTTAGGCAAATTCTGAAAAACCTGAAGAATTGTCTCCCGTTGCGGAGTCAACCGCCAACCCTTCTCATTAAGTTCCGCCTTCAGGGACGTAATCGTGTAGGGAGCAACCATACTCTCTTCTCAATAACGCTTACTAAATGAGAATATTACATAGAATCGTTCAGATTTTCAAGTAAGACAGCTTATTGAGAATATTTATTTATTTCGCAATTGGCAGAAAACTTTTTCTATGCAGCGATGGAAGAGAGCAGGCAGCTTAATCTACTCCATTGCCATGGCCACCGGCTTCAGGCCCCTCCGAAGACATCAGTTCTCCCACGGATTCACTTAGAGCTTTAGGATCCATAAAGATAATTTTAGAGTTCGCACTTTCCCCCAGTTTGAAATTGGCATCGACATAACGCTGGGCCACCAGATACTTTAAAACGGCCTGGGCGTTGGGCTGAGACTGCAAGGCCCGAGAAATTCGCTGGATTGACTCTACCATCCCTTCCGTTTCCGAGATCGTGGCCTTTCGCTTACTTTCAGCAGCCCGTTCTAATTCCATAGACTCCAGCATCGTCTTGGAAGGAGAAATTTCCTGAACTTCGACCCGAATCACCTTAACCCCCCAGGTTTCTGTAGCCTCATCCAGCTGGTGTAGCAACGCCTGGTTAATCTTGGCCCGATTGGAAACCGTTTCCCGTAAATCCATCCGGCCAATTTCCGATCGCAGGGTGGTAATCACCAGATTTTTCAAGGCTTCTTCCAGATCTTCTACGGCGTAGTAAGCCTTGTAAACATCCAGAATCTTCCAGTACATGATGGCATCTACGGTGAGGGAAACGTTATCCCGGGTAATTGCCGACTTGGGTTCAATATCCAGTAATTGCTCACGGGTGGTTTCTACCAGAACCGTATCCAATACCGGAATCACAAAATTCATTCCCGGTTTCAGGGTACGACGGTACTGACCAAGACGCTCTACGATGCCTTCATTGCCTTCATTGATCACCTTAACCGACCCAACCATGTAGCCAATAATTGCCAGGGTCAGGGCAGCGAGCAGAGATTCCATACTATTAATCGCTAACAGCTGAGGGAATTTATCTCGCTGTAAATAGCCGTTAGGGTAGCAAGGGAGGTTAGCCCGACAACCTGCTGGAAAGCAGAGATAAGATGCCTCCAACGGGAACTACCATCAGCGAAAAATTTACAGGAGAGATTTACTTGAATTGTATCCCCAGTCTAGTCGGTAGGAGCAGGAAGCGGTAGAACAGGTGATCGGGGTTGTGGCAGGGAACTGGCCAACGGGCCATTTGACGATTTTGCCCCGGCCCCTCAGGTTTGAAACTGTTGAGCATAAAAGCGGGCATAGCGTCCACTCTGCTCCAGCAGTTCGGAGTGGGTGCCAGACTCTACCACCTGCCCCTGCTCAATCACCAGGATGCGATCGGCCCGACGCACCGTGGCCAGCCGATGGGCAATGATAAACACCGTGCGGTTTTGCATCAACCGCTCCAGGGCTTCCTGCACCAGCGCCTCCGATTCGGAATCGAGGGCAGAAGTCGCTTCATCCAGAATCAGAATGCGAGGATTCAGCAGTACGGCCCGGGCGATCGCCAGGCGCTGCCGCTGGCCCCCCGAGAGATTCACTCCCCGTTCGCCCACCCAGGTCTGATACCCCTGGGAAAACTCGGCAATAAACTGGTGGGCATTGGCAATCTTGGCCGCATCCTGAACGGCCTCCAGATCGAAGTCGGCCTGCCCAAAGGCAATATTCTGAGCGATCGTGCCCGAAAACAAAATGGTTTCCTGGGGAACGATGCCAATTTGTCGCCGCAGACTCCTGAGGGTGACGGAGCGAATATCAATACCGTCGATCAAAATCTCCCCAGATTGGGGGTCATAGAAGCGTGTCAGCAGATTGGCCAGGGTGGTTTTCCCGGCACCGGAAGAACCCACCAGGGCGATCGCCTCTCCCGGCAGAGCCCGCAGGTTGAGATCTTTCAACACAGGCTGGTGGGCCTGATAGGCAAAACTAACGTTGCGGTATTCAACCTTGCCACTGACGGTGGGTAAAATCGTGGCTTCCGCTGCATCAGTAACGGTAGGTTGTAAATCTAGCAGTTCAAAAATCCGATCGAGGGAAGCTTCTCCCTGCTTAAACTCGTTATAGTTACTGGTCGCCAGGGCGATCGGATCGATCAGCATGGCCACCGCCGTCAGGTAGCTGACAAATTCTCCCCCGGTCAGGTTTTTGGTGGAGATCTGCCACCCTCCCAGGAGCAACAGCAGCAGCAGACTGGCCGCCTGAAGAAACCCAACCACGGGAAATTGAATCGCCTTTAACTGCTCCGTCCGAAATCTGGCTCGTCGATTCCGTTCTGCTTCTCGACTGAACCGTTCCAGGGTGTATTCTTCGGCAGCAAAAGCCTGCACCAGACGCATCCCGTTAAACACCTCTACCAGCAGGGCCGAAAGGTTAGAAACCTGACTTTGACTGCGGTAAGAGAGTTTTCGCAATTGCTCCCCAAACCAGGTAATCAAAACGGCCATTAAGGGCGCAATGATAAAGGTGGCCAGGGTAAGTTGCCAGTTGAGATAGACCATATAGGCCAAAACAACGATCAGTTGCAGCACGCTGGGAACAAACTGGTGAAAGACCTTGTTGACTACCTCACCAATGCGATCGACATCTTCTGTCAGGCGGTAGGCCAGATCGCCACTCTTGGTCGTCTCAAAATAACTCAGGCTGAGCCTTTGCAGATGGGCATAGACCGTCTTCCGCAGATCCAGGGTAATTGCCAGGGCTGCCTTAGCCATTAGAGAATCCTGGCCATACTGGGCCACCTTCTGGGCCAGAAAGACCAGCATGGTAATACCAGCCAGTTGAGCGATCGTCAGGACATCGCCCCTGGCGATCGCCGCTGCAACCAAACCGGCAATCCAGGCCAGGATGGGCCAGATCGCCGTAAAAATCAGGGTACAAATTAAAGCTTCTAGAATGGTTCGACCATGCGGCCGAATATAGTCTAGAAGCTGCCAGTAGCGGTCACGAGGATTCAATGCTTGCTAGCTCTTCTCTCTGGGTAAATAGGCAATATCGAGAAAGCGAGCGAACGCTACCACGATCGCCGAATAATCGATAGCTGGTGACTGTCAATATCAAAATTCCTGACCGAGACAGTTACCCAGGACAGGAATGTCAAATGATGAGACAGAACCGCCTCTCAAATTGTAGGAGATAAAGGCACGGGAATTAGCCACTCCGGCCCGATCGCCGTTGCCGCAACTGGCGACGGAGTACCCAGAAGCCAAACAGACCGAGTAATCCAAACAAAACAAACTTGGAGACTGGCCCGAGGTATTCATCTACCAGTTCGTAGCTATCTCCCAGGACATAGCCCAGGGCGGTCAGGAAGGTTACCCAGATAGTGGTGCCCAGGGTTGAATAGGCAAGGAAGGGGATCATAGCCATACCATTGATCCCAGCGGGCAAAGAGATCAGGGTTCGTACTCCGGGAACCAGGCGACACAACAATACAGCCTTAGCGCCATGGCGATTAAACCAGTAATTAGCCTTGTCAATATCTTTGCCAGAAAGGGTCAGCCACTTACCGTAGCGATCTGCCAGATCCCGCAGACGTGGTTCCCCAACCAGTTTTCCGGCATAGTACCAGGGCAATGCTCCCAGAACCGTCCCGACCACTCCGGCAACCACCGCCAGGAAAAAATTCCACCCCTGTTTGGCAACCATAAAACCGGCCAGGGGCATGATCAGCTCTGACGGAATAGGGGGAAACAGATTTTCTAAAAACATCAATAGGCCAACTCCCAGATACCCCAGAGAGTTCATCATGTTTGCGATCCATTCAACCATCAGAGGACTCCGGTAAAGTTTGGCGATCGGGGTAGATGGGCGGACTTTACATAAATTTAAGTTTGATCAAGGTTTATTCTGGCAGAAATTGGCTCGCTTCAATCAAGTTGCGGCGGAATCCGTGGAAACTTCATGGCAGATTTGCAAATCGGAAATCTTACCTGCGACCGATGGGCAGCCCAGGGAATTGTTGTCGATTATTAAGACGATCGCCTAATCCCTTGACTCTGCCAGGTAAGCGCCCCCATGAACCTCCGCAAACAGCTATCCCTAAAGTTTAAGTACCTGACTGGAACGCTCTTTTACGCCTCCTATGCTCCTAAAGCATGGCGTTATTCTCGCTGGAAAGATCGGGTCGAGAGCCAGGTGGTGATGCCGGTAAGTGAAGGATTTGCAACACCTGGAAAGGTGGTACAGGCAGAAGCCACGGAACGGGGAGCAAAGGTCTACTTTGAACAGGCAGAATTAGAAATTACTTTTCTCACACCTGATCTGGTGCGGTTGGATTGGCAACCGGGAATTTTGCCGATTCCCTATGGGATTTCCCGCCAGGAGTGGGAACCAGTATCAACCATCCTGGAAGAAACTGACCAGGGCTGGCAGTTGACCAGTCAGGCGGCAGGTATGCGGTTAGAGATCGCGATCGATGGGTGCTTAAAATTTTTCGACCCGACCGGACAGTTAATTCGGGAAGAACTGCCACCCAAACTGGAAGGAGAACGCTGGCAACACCGGGCCCGCTTACAACCGGAGGAAGCCGTCTATGGCCTCGGAGAACGGGCCGTCGCCCTCAACCTGCGTCTGGCCAGGGAAACCACGGAAAAGGGAGAGATAACATCCGTTCCCAAAACCTTTCGGATGTGGAACTACGATGCCGCCGGAATGTACGATGTCGGCTCTGATCCGATGTATCTTTGCATTCCCCTTTACCTGGGTATGCACCACCAGGGCAGTTATTTAGTCTTTTATGAGAATACCTTCGATGCCCACTTCAGCTTTGCCGATGTAGCGACCGCTTCCTTTGAGGGAGGAGCCCTGCGTTACTACGTCACGATCGGCAGCCCTCAGCAACTTCTGGAGCGCTACACCGAGTTAACCGGCAGACCACCCCTGCCGCCCCGCTGGGCATTAGGATATCACCAGTCCCGCTGGGGCTACCGTACCGAGGAAGCCGTGCGGAAAGCTTACCAGGAGTTTGAACGGCATAATCTCCCCCTCAGTGCCATTCACTTGGACATCGATGTTCAGGTAGGATTCCGGGCCTTCACGATCGACCCCGATCGGTTCCCCAAACTGCGTAGCTTCATTCAAGAACTCGACACCCATGGCGTGAAGTTCGTTACGATTCTGAACCCGGGGGTGAAGTATAGCCGTAAGAGCAATCTGTTTCTGGAAGGACAGGCTCTGGATGCTTTTTGTAAGCTCCCGGGAGGAGATTTGGTGGTGGCCCCGGTATGGCCCGGTTGGTGTGTCTTTCCGGACTTTACCAATCCGACGGTACGGCAGTGGTGGAGCCGTCAGTACGAGTACCTGCTGGATGTGGGACTAGCCGGTTTCTGGCATGACATGAATGAGCCCGCCGCCTTTATCTTGTGGGGCGATCGCTCCCTCCCCCCCCGGGCCACCCTGCACTCTATGGAAGGGCGGGGCGGCGACCATATGGAAGCCCACAACGTATACGGGCTGCTGCAAACCCAGGCCGCTTACGAAAGTCTCTGCCACCACCGGCCCCAGCAACGGCCCTTCATTGTCTCCCGGGCCGGTTGGGCCGGACTGCAACGCTACGCCTGGACCTGGACAGGGGATGTCAGTTGCACCTGGACGGCGCTGCGCCAAACCATTTCTACGATCGTCGGCCTGGGCCTATCTGGTATTCCCTACAGTGGGCCGGATATTGGCGGATTCCAGGGGAACCCTCCGGCGGAACTCTACCTGCGCTGGTTCCAGATGGCAACTTTCTTTACCTTCTGCCGCACCCATTCGGCCAATAACGTGGAACACCGCCAACCCTGGACCTACGGCGAACCGACCTTAAGTATCATCCGGGAGTTTTTGCAACTGCGTTATCGCCTGCTGCCCTACTTCTACACCCTGTCCTGGGAAGCAACTCACACCGGCCATGCCCCAGTTCGTCCGCTGTTCTGGAGTGATCCCACCGATGTCGTCCTCTGGAGTATAGATGACTGCTTTTTACTGGGGGATGGTCTGTTAATCGCGCCGATCGTAGAAGCGGGAGGCCGCCAGCGTCAGGTCAGACTGCCCCAGGGGCAGTGGTACGACTTCTGGGACGATCGGGCGTTTGCCGGTGCCCAGGAGATCAGTCTGGAAGCTCCCCTGGAACGGATTCCAATTCTGGTCAAAGCTGGCACCATTTTGCCGATGGAATCTCAATCACAACTGACCCTGCACATTTATCCACCCGAGTCTGGCAGTAGCGAATTCACTGTTTATAGTGATGCCGGAGATGGGTATGGAGCCTCACGCCAGGATCATTTTCGCCTGGTACACCACGATCACGGGCTGGAACTGTTCTGGACAGAAACGGGAGAATTTGCCTTTCCCTACAGTTCCCTGCAGTTGCAGGTTCATGGCCTGACGGTGACAAAAGCCTGGACCGATGGCCAGGAACGGGAAGTGAAAGACAAGAGCCTGGAGACGGGCGATCGCTTTAAACAGGCTTTTCTCCAGTTCCAGTAGGGAAATTTATCTCAACTTTAAGATAAAACAGCCGCAGGGGCGGGTTTAAACCATCAGTCTGAGATTGCGTCAGACTGCGGCAAAACCCGCCCCTACTCAGAAATCAATTACAAACGGCTGACGCCTCTAAGAGACTTAGACCTTCTTCAGCCAGCTAAACATCGCCCGCAGATCCTTACCGACCTCTTCGATCGGGTGTTCTGCTTCCCGCCGCCGCATCGCCGTGAAACCGGGTTTGCCAGACTGGTTCTCCAGAACAAACTCCCGGGCAAACTGACCGGTCTGAATTTCCCGTAGAATCTTCCGCATTTCGGCCCGGGTATCATCGGTAACGATCCGGGGACCACGGGTCAGGTCGCCGTACTCAGCGGTGTTAGAGATGCTATCCCGCATCTTAGCCAACCCACCTTCCACGATCAGGTCAACGATTAGCTTGACTTCATGGAGGCACTCAAAGTAAGCCAGTTCCGGCTGGTAACCCGCTTCTACCAGGGTTTCAAACCCAGACTTGATCAGGGCGCTGAGCCCCCCACAAAGAACCACCTGCTCCCCAAACAGGTCGGTTTCGGTTTCTTCCCGGAAGGTGGTTTCCAGAATCCCGGCGCGGGTACCACCAATCCCCTTAGCGTAGGCCATAGCCCGATCGCGAGCCTGACCAGAGGCATCCTGGTAAACGGCAAACAGGGCCGGTACCCCTTCTCCCTGCTCGTAGGTGCGGCGTACCAGATGCCCCGGCCCCTTGGGCGCGATCATCACCACATCCACATCCGCCGGAGGCACGACCTGGGCAAAGTGAATGTTAAAGCCATGGGCAAAGGCCAGAACCTTACCAGCGGTCAGGTTAGGAGCAATTTCGTTGGCGTAAACCGTCTTCTGAACTTCATCGGGCAAGAGAATCATAATGAAGTCAGCCAGTTTGGCCGCTTCGTCAACGGAGTGAACCGTCAGGCCAGCATCTTTAGCCTTAAGGGCAGATTTGCTACCCGGATAGAGGCCCACGATGACATTCATGCCACTGTCTTTCAGGTTGAGGGCATGGGCATGCCCCTGGGAACCGTAGCCAATGATGGCGATCGTTTTTCCGGCTAATAGGTCTAAATTGGCATCAGCATCGTAGTACATCCGAGCCATGGTAGGGTTTCTCCTTGCGATCGTCGAGGTCTGTGCAGACAGAATGATTGTGCAAACAGATCATCTTATCAGATCTCAGGGACAGCTTTTGGGTCGATCGCCTCTACAGCCCGATGGATAGGCCTGGCTCTAAACCAGAACCCTGGGAGCAGAGATTGGTTCTACCTGACGGATAAAGTCGAGAATTAGTCCAACTAGCTTTTCAGGGTAAAGTAACGCCCATTCGTGATAGCCCTCCTCCAGAGTAACCAGGCGGGATTGGGCAATCTGTTGATGGCAGGTCAACCCCGAAGTCAGGGGAGTTGTCAAATCCTTGCGGGACCAGAGCAGGAGACAGGGGGCCTGAATCTGAGCGAGATAGGCTCTCAGGTCGGTTTCCAGGGAAAGCACCAGAGCCTGCAGCAGATTCGGCAAATTAAACAGCAGGTTAGGCCCAAATACTCGGGGGATCTCTACCATTTGCAGGTAGAACTTGGACAGGGAAATCTGAAGCGGCATTTCGATCGCCCGCCTCATCAGCACTTCACTAACCGACCCATTGGGTACCCCAGTACTGTCTACCAGAACCAGGCTTTGCACCAGGGAAGGAGCCAGGGCTGCCAGGGTGATGGCAATACCGCCCCCGAGGGAATGGCCCACCAGATGAACTTGCTCAATCCCCAATTTCTGCAACCAGGCAAGCAACAGTTCAGCATAGTCAGAGTAGGTCTGGATCAGGCCAAACTCCCCAGATCCGGCAAACCCGGGCAGATCGGGAGCCAGAACCGGATAGTCCTGGGCCAGAAGCTGCAAAATTTCGTAGTAAGGTTCGCCAGAAATTCCCCAGCCATGAAGAAACAGGACAGGTACTCGATCGCCAGGATTACCGGCCTGTCTGTAGGTCAGCGGCTTGTCCTGCAGAGAAATTTGGCAAACCCTCAAGCTGTTCTGGAATTGCACCATTTTTACGGCCCGTAGCATCAAGATTGCTTCCAGGCTATACAACCCTGCTTTACATTTCTTCACCCCTTTAACAGGATTCAGACCGGCTGAAGAACGAGTTAATCTCTCCTCTCAGGCGGATGCTTCCCTTACCTGGAGGCCGGGGGAATTTGTTGCAGTTGGGCCAGGAAATAATCTTCCCGATATTTCAATTGACGGGCGACTCCCAATCCCCGTTGAAAGGCGGTCAAAGCCTGGGGATAGGCCTGCCGGCTGAGATAGATCTGGCCCAACTGGTCGTAGGCATTCATCACTCCATAGAGGTTGTAAGCCTGCTGCTCGACCCCAATCAGAAAGTCGTAGACCCGGATTGCGGCATCCAGGCGATCGTTGCTGCGGTAAAGGGCTCCCAGCTTTTGCAGGGCATCGGCGGCATAGGCCAATTGCACCAGAGGTTGGGCCAACTGGTAGGCCGTCTGGTAATTTTGCTCTGCCAGGTCTGGTCGGGAAAGGAGCTGGTAGTTATCACCGATGCGAATCTTCAGAGCCGGGATGGGCTGGGGCGTATTGAGGGCCTGGTAGAGAGTCACCAGTTGTTGCTGGTACTCGATCGCCGCCTGGGGTTGTTTTGCCTGCTCTGAGACAAAGGCCAGTTGGTTCAGATAGACCACCTGATTCTGAGTATCTTTTTTGGCCTGGGCGATCGCCAGCAGTTCCCGGTAAGCATCGGCGGCTCTGACATAGTCAAACCAGTCCAGGTTTAACTGACCCAGGGTGAGCAGGGTAGCTTCTATTTTTTTGGCATCCTTGCGTTGTCTGGCCTCCGCCAAAATTTGCTGGTAGATCACGATCGCCGTTTCTGGTAGACGGACTTGCTGATAGGCCACTCCCAGCGCTTCTAAAACCGCAGGACGGTTACTGGCATCGATCGGAGGCACCCCCGTAGGCGCTTTATCTAAGTTGAGATTGGGGGTAGTCGCCTGAGCCTGGGCAAACATTTCGTCTAAGCGCTTGGTAATCCAGCGCACCTGGGTAGTCTGAGTTTCATTCCAGGCGATGTCCCCCACCCGTCCCAGGGCTTCGATTTCAACGACTGGCCCCAAAAATCGCCGCAGCCGCAATTCCCGATTCCAGATATCAAAAGCTGGCAGCTTTCTACCGGCTTTAAATTCAGCAGCAGCCTGGGCATTGAGTTGATCCAGAGCAAGCCCCAGTTGTTGCCGTTCTGCCCCAGTCAAAGGCCGTTTTGAATCAGGTAACAGGGGATCGGGGGCAGTCAACTCCAGGGGATTGGGGGGAAAGGCATCGACTTCGGGCTGGGCCTTTTGGGTTGCTGGTTGAGGCTGTTTCTCCTGGGCCAGGGCAGTAACCGGCAGCCCCAGGGCCAGCAGGAGCAAAAGCCACAGGGGGGAGCACCCGGGAACCCTGAGAAAATTACCCGATGGTCTGGGTTGCTGCGATCGTCCCATCTCTCTCCTCCTGCTCACAAACGGTAAATCTTCAGTTGCATAGGGCTACTACTGACCTGGACGGATTCTATCCCCTTCAGTTTCCCCAGACATTGAATTGCGATCGATTTTAAATGGTTTCTACCCATTGCCAGGAGCAGCTTTGATTAAAAAACTTCCTTACCAACCAGTTAGCCGTCAAAGACATGCGATAATAAATTGCATTTTGCTGAATTCCAATTTCAGCTTGGTTATGGTGGACTGATTATCGTGAAGGTTCTGGTTGTCGGTAATGGTGGGCGTGAACACGCCCTGGCTTGGAAACTTTTGCAATCCCCCAAAGTGCAGCAGGTCACCTGCGTTCCCGGCAATGGGGGCACTGCTTCTCTCAAACGGTGCCAGAATCTATCACTCAATCTGAACGATTTTGAAGGGATGGCCCGCTTTGCCCTGGTAAACGGAGTCGGGCTGGTTGTAGTCGGGCCAGAAGCACCCCTGGCCGTAGGCATTACGGATTACTTGCGGCAGCACCATCTCCTGGTATTTGGCCCCACCCAGGCGGGAGCGCAGATCGAAGCGAGTAAAGCCTGGGCCAAGGATTTAATGCAGGAGGCCGGTATTCCCACGGCCCGTTCAGCGGTGTTTACCGATGCTGACAGTGCCATTGCCTATGTCCGAGCCAATACGGCCCCGATCGTTGTCAAGGCCGATGGGCTGGCAGCGGGCAAAGGGGTGACGGTAGCGGCCACGGTGGCCGAAGCCGAAGCCGCCATCACTGCGGCCTTTGGTGGACAATTTGGCGCAGCGGGTAGCCGGGTCGTGATCGAAGACTGTCTGGTAGGCCAGGAAGTCTCGGTGCTGGCCCTGACCGATGGCCTGACGATTCGTCCTCTGCTACCGGCTCAAGACCACAAACGCATTGGTGAAGGCGATACCGGTCTGAATACCGGAGGTATGGGAGCCTATGCTCCTGCCCCGATCGCTACTCCTGAGCTGATGGCTCGGATTCAGAGCGAAATTCTAGAACCCGCCATTGCGACCCTGCAAAAACGGGGGATTGACTACCGGGGAGTCCTCTATGCCGGGTTGATGATTACGCCCCAGGGCGACCCAATGGTGATCGAGTTCAACTGTCGGTTTGGTGATCCCGAAACTCAGGTAGTGCTGCCCTTACTGGATACCCCCCTGGAAGACCTGCTGCTGGCCTGCGCCCAACAAACCCTGGCCAATCAACCATCGATCACCTGGAAATCAGAGGCGGCAGCCTGTGTCGTCCTGGCGGCGGCGGGATATCCCGACAGTTATCAAAAGGGCCTGCCTATTACCGGCATTGAAGCCGCAGAAGACCAGGGGGCCGTTGTCTTCCATGCCGGAACCCAACTCAAGCAAAAGATTTTAGTCAGCGATGGGGGCCGGGTGCTGGGAGTAACCGCTACCGGAGAAAACTTTGATGCGGCCCTCGATCAGGCCTACGCAGCCATCAACCAGATCCAGTTTGAGGGCATGTATTATCGGCGGGATATCGGGCATCGGGTGAGAAAGGTTACCTCGCCCTAGGGTTTTAAGAACCATGAATTTAATAAATCCCGGAACTTAATTTTTGAAAGCGTGGCTCCGCAACGCTTTCAAAAATTAAGAATTTGGTTTTAATTAATCTATGTTCCTAACCTATATTGAGGGTAGGGAAATCTCTGAACCATCCATAACAGTCCTCAATATCTCCTGAAGTACCTTGCTTGCGTTTCTGAACAAAATTAGGGAAGCCCTGGCAAACTGGTGGGCCGAATTTACCCTCCAGACAAAACTGATGGCGGCGGCAACTCTGGTTGTGTCCCTACTGATGAGTAGCCTTACCTTCTGGGCAGTCAACACGATTCAGCAGGATGCCCGCCTCAGTGATACCCGATTTGGCCGGGATCTGGGTCTGCTCCTGGCCGCCAACGTGGCTCCCCTGGTCGGAGAAAACAACCGTACAGAACTGGCCAAGTTTTCCCATCGCTTCTATAGCAGCACTTCCAGCATTCGCTACATGCTCTATGCCGACGAAGAAGGCAATATCTTCTTCGGTATTCCCTTCTCTGAGTCAGAAGTCCAGAACTCCCTGACCATTCGCCGCAAGATTCATCTGCCAGAGAATTACGCCGACCATACGGACATTCCGATGGTGCGGCAGCATGTCACCCCCGATGGCGAAGTCACCGATGTCTTTGTGCCGTTAATTTACGAAGGCAAGTACAAAGGAGTGCTGGCCATCGGCACCAATCCGAATCCGACGGTCGTCACTTCTTCTGATCTGACCCGAGATGTGACGATCGCCGTTTTTGTGTCGATCTGGGTCATGGTCATCCTGGGGGCGGTGTTCAACGCTCTGACGATTACCAAACCGATCAAAGAACTGGTGGTCGGGGTGAAAAATATCGCCTCCGGTAACTTCAAGCAGCGGATTGACCTGCAACCCGGGGGAGAACTGGATGAACTGATCGCCAGTTTCAATGACATGGCCGAGCGCCTGGAAAGCTACGAAGAACAAAATATCGAAGAGCTGACGGCCGAAAAAGCCAAATTAGAAACCCTGGTTTCGACCATTGCCGACGGGGCAATTCTGCTTGATACCAATATGCAGATTGTGCTGGTCAACCTGACCGCCCGTCGCCTGTTTGACTGGGAAGGCAAAACCGTAGAAGGGAGCAACCTGCTCTACCTGCTGCCTGGCCCCGTTCAGAGCGAGATTACTCGGCCGCTGTATCAAATTGCCAAAGGGGAACTGCGAGAAGGGGCAGAGTTTCGGATCAGTCTGAAGGAACCCACCGATCGCACGGTTCGGATTCTGCTAACAACGGTGCTTGATCTATCCCGGGAAAATATCCGGGGGATTGCTATGACCGTCCAGGATATTACCCGGGAAGCCGAGCTGAACGAAGCCAAGAGTCAGTTCATCAGTAATGTTTCCCACGAACTGCGGACTCCCCTGTTCAATATCAAGTCCTTCATTGAAACTCTCTACGAGTACGGTGAAGACCTGAGCCACGAAGAACAACGGGAATTTCTCGAAACCGCCAACCGGGAAACCGATCGCCTGACTCGCCTGGTCAACGATGTGCTTGACCTGTCCCGCCTCGAATCCTGCAAGCTCTACCACTTTGAAGCTGTAGATCTGGTGCAGCCGATCGAGCAAACGTTACGCACCTACCAGCTCAATGCCCGGGATAAGGGCATCGAACTGATCCAGGACATCGCCCCCAACCTGCCGCCAGTTCTGGGCCATTATGACCTCCTATTACAGGTATTTACCAATCTGGTTGGCAATTCCCTCAAATTCACTGAAACTGGGGGCAAAATTGCGCTGCGGGCTTACCTGGTGAGCACCGATGCCGACCCCCAGACCAACCGTCCTCATCAAACCAGCCATCCCTTTCTGGCCCCACCCCAGAACGAAACTGGAGATAGCCACCCCGAAGGCGAGTGGGTGCGCGTTGAAGTCGCCGATACGGGCATTGGCATTGATGCCGAAGATCAGGAAGCCATTTTCGATCGGTTCTTCCGGGTCGAGAACCGGGTACATACCCTGGAAGGTACGGGCCTGGGTCTGTCGATCGTCCGGAACATTGTCGAAAAGCACCGCAGCCGTGTTCATCTGGTCAGTGCGGTCGGGGTAGGTACGACCTTCTGGTTTGATTTACGGGTATTTCGGGAAGGTACGACCAACCCCGATGAGGCCCTGACAGACCTTACCTCTGCCAGCGATAGCAGGGTAACTGCCTCCCTGGCCATCTAACCAGCCTTTCAAACCTGGCCCCTTAGCCCCGCCAACTCCCGTCAATCAAGCTAACAATTGTTCAATCATTCGGTTGGCCTGAGCTTCGTAGCTGCCACCAAATAAATTGAAGTGGTTCAGGATGTGATAGAGGTTGTAGAGGGTTTTACGCCGTTTATAACCGCCCTCCAGAGGAAAGGCCTGGTTATAACCCTGATAAAATTCTGCCGGGAAACCACCGAACAGTTCTGTCATGGCCAGGTCTACTTCCCGATCACCATAGTAGGTAGCCGGGTCAAAAATTATCGGTTCCCCCACCCGACTGATGGCCGCATTACCGGACCAGAGATCGCCATGCACCAGAGCGGGCTGCGGCTTATGGTCGGCCAGCAATTGGGGAATAGCGGCCAGCAGGCGATCGCCGGCGGGAAACGAACCACCCCGCCGCTTGCCTAAGCGTAACTGGTAGCCAATCCGGTGTTCTGCCCAAAACTCAACCCAACTGGTCGTCCAGGGATTGACCTGGGGAGTCGAGCCGATCGTATTTGGCCGTTCCCAGCCAAACCCACTGCCACTGGTGGCCCGGTGCAGGGCAGCCAGTTGTTGCCCCATAGCTTGCCAACTCTGGCCATTGCCCCGCCCCAGGTCAATCCACTCGAGTACCAGGTAGGCGGATTTATCAGCGACTCCCCAACAGATAGGTTGGGGCACCCGGATCGTTCGAGTCGCGGCCATCTGCTGCAACCCGGCCGCTTCCGCTTCAAACATCGCCACCTGCACCGCCTGATTCAGTTTGACGAAGTAGGTCTGCCGACCATCACTGAGGGCATAACCCTGATTGATACAGCCACCGCCGATCGAACGTTGCTCTGTGACCTGAAACGAGTCACCGGAGACCTGACTGATATGTCTGGCAATTTGCTCCCACACCTGACTACTTCACCTATGCTGCTTCGGATCGTGAATTTCAGAAAAACCAGAACTTAATTTTGTAAGCACGGCTCCCGCACTTACAAAATTAAGAATTTGGTTTTAATTAATTTGTGGTGCTTCGGGTCTGATAGCCACCACCCCGTAGGCTTCGGGATTGAGGTAGGTCTGAGCAGCCAGACGCAAATCTTCGGCAGTCAGGGCCTGAATTTGAGCCGGATAATTGAGAGCCGGAACCAGATCCCCAACCAGAGAGTGGTAGTAACCATACAACCCGGAGCGATCGCTGGGAGTCTCGCCGCCAAAAATAAACTGGTTGGCGACCCTGGCCCGAACTCGAGAAATCTCTGCCTCCGTAATCAACCCATTCTGCAGGGCTTGAATATGCTGGATGATGATCTCTTCTACTTCCGCCAGGTGCTGGGCCGGAAGACTGGCAGAAATATAGAAAGCGCCCTGGTACTGATAAGACATATTGCTGGCAGAAATCGCCGATACCAGACCCCTTTTCTCCCGCAGATCCTGTACCAACCGGGAAGTTCGCCCCTGACCCAAAATCGAGGCCAAAACATCGAGGCCGTAGGTTTCCTGCAAACTATTCAGCCCCGGCACCCGCCAGGTCATGACCAGACGGGCCTGTTGCAGACTCTCGTCTACAAACTCCCGACGCACCACCTGGTCAAAGGGAAGTTCCGGGGATAGGGATGCCGTCTGGGGCACCAGGGAAGAAGCAAAGGCAGGCAGGCCTTCAGCCAGGGTTTGATTCCAGCCTGCGGGGTTGGAGTCAGTTCCCCAACCGGCCTGTTCAAACCCATCAGCCACAATCTGAATCAGTTGCTCAACGGGTAAATTGCCGACTGCCACCGCCGTAATCGACTGGGGCCGATACCAGTGGGCATGAAAATCCCGCATTTGCTGAGCCGTCAACTGTTCGATCACGGAGGCTGGCCCCAGGACATGACGGCGGTAGGGCAACTGCTCAAAGGTCAGCTCCGTTGCCCGATGAAAGGTACGCCGCCGGGGATTGTCCTGGGAACGACGAATTTCTTCTAATACAACCTGCCGTTCCCGTTCAAACCCATCCTCGGGAATCCGGGCATTCATCACCACATCAATTTGCAGGGGGGCCAGGGCGACAAAATCTTTGGGTGCGGTGGTAATAAAGTAATGGGTGTAGTCTTGACTGGTGGCCGCGTTGGTGACTGCTCCCCGTTGCTCAATTAACCGCTCAAACTCACCACTCTTCAGGCGATCGGTGCCCTTAAAGATCATGTGTTCCAGGAAGTGAGCCATCCCATTAATGGCATCGGGTTCCACCGCTGAACCGACATTCAGCCAGATATCGAGGTTGACCGCATCGACGGCCATTTGCTCGGCAATAATCGTCAGGCCATTGGGCAGGCGATGCAACGTGGGGGCGTTGAGCGATCGCAGGGAAGAAGACTGAAGCAGGGTTGAAGTCATAGCCACACAAGGATTCCTTCACTTATCTTAATCTGCCAGCCCCCCGGATGCGGTCCGAGAAACCAGATTCAAAGGAAATTTACTAAGAATAAAAAGGGGTATTCCGTAGAACACCCCGGCCATCAATCGTGCAATGAAGGAAATTACTGACCAAAGAGGCGATCAATATCTGATTCAGAAGCTCCCCCAAACCGTGAATTAATCCGCAGAGATTGCCCATCTTTGGACAGGTCGTAGGTCAGGGGAGGCGACTTCAAGCGATTCTTGCCTTCCGCTGCCAGGGCGGCAGGCGGATTTTTTACCATCAGTTGCTTCAAAGCTTCAATCCGTCTGGGTACCGCCGGATGGGTTGAGTCCAGTTCGGCACCAGGAGTGCGGGCTAATACCTCCATCGATCGCAGACAGCCTTCCGGTTCAAACCCAGCCCTGGCAATGTAAAGATAGCCCAGTTCATCGGCTTCAAACTCCTGAGTCCGCGAGCTTTCAGCCACCTGCTGCTGCAGGGCCGCTTGTTTTTTCTTAACAATTTCCTGAATTCTCGCCTCAGCAGTCTGGAGGCGGCGATTGCTTGCTCCCTGGAGAGCCGAATTCCCCAGCCCGCCAATCAATCCCCCAACGGCACTGCCCAGCACACTTCCCGCCACCGAGGTGGCAGCGGCCTCACTTCTGGCGGAATTCGCTTCCCGATTGACTTCTTCTTCTGCTTCTTTACGGAATTTTTCTACCAGGGCCACCTGTTGGGCTTGACTCAGAGCAACATGCTTTTTAACGCTATGGGCCATTTCATGACCGACCACACAGGCCAGGGCCGAAGCATCTCCAGCCAATTGATCGAGGATGCCCGTATACATGGCTACCAGATTGACATCCGTAGCAAAGGCGTTGATATCGTACTTGGGGACCACTCCGATCCGCCAGGGCCGTTCATCTAGGCCATTTGCCCGAGAAATCCGATCAACGATGCGGTAAAGCACATAGATATCTTTAGGTAATTGCTTTTTCGCCCGTTCGTAAATGGCATTGCCAGCGGCAGGTCTGGAAGCAGGCTTGGCCTCTACGGGAAGGAGGGGAGCAGACAAAATTAAGGTGGATACACAGGTGAGAAGCGAAACAGCTCGTAAGTACAGCTTGTTAGAACTAATCATTAGAGAAGTACAACCATAGGTGAACCTGGCACAATCAAAAATCGGTCTGGAGGGAATCTACTATTCCGGGAACACAAAATTTCTCTTCCAAGATTTTACCAGGATGACCAGAAATACTGAGACTTAACGGGCTGAGAGATGCTGGTTGATGATAGGGAGGAGGATTGCAGCGATGTGGTGGGAGGGGGCAGGGGGGCAGGGGCGATTCCTAGCATGAAGTGACCCAGAACCAGGGTGGCCATACCAGCGTGAAAGGCATATTGCAGATAGCGATTTTGGCAAAACATATAGGGAACCCAGGACAAGAGCCGATGACGAGCCAATGAACGTGTACTGATTGATACAACGTAGATGGCTGGCCTGAGATAACCAACCGCGTTTCCCCCCATCCTTAGGACGGCCAGGAAATGATCCCCGTAATCTTGCGGTTAAACCCAGCCCCGTAACCAGTAGATGAATATACCCAGGTACTCTTTCAATGCCCGATTACTTTGCCGCAGATAGTCGGCATCGGGCAGGATGCTCAAAAGCGTTGCCTCCAGGCTGCTGGGTTCTTCGGCATAGGTGGCATTAAAATCGGTGGGAGCGGGAATGGCCGTAATTCCCAATTTTTTGAAGATCAGCAGCGATCGGGGCATGTGCATGGCGGAAGTGACCAGCAAAATCTGACGAATGCCCTGGGAATCCAGAATTTTTTTGACATTGACGGCATTTTCCCGCGTGTTGAGGGAGGTCGGATCCTGGAGAATGGCTGTGGCTGGCACTCCCATGGTTCCCATTAGCTCTGCCATATCCGCCGACTCGGGAGTACCGCTCCCCCGCCAGTGAATGCGGCCCCCACTCAGAATCACCCTGGGAGCTTTGCCCTCCCGGTACAGTTTGGCTGCGTAGAGTACCCGATCACCCTCGTCACTCACCTCAATCCAGGGCCGGGGAGGCAGATTTGATTTGGTTGCCCCTCCCAGAACGACGATCGCCTCGGCCTGGGGTAACGGGGTGCTGGGAATATGCTGCCATTCCAGCGATCGCACAATCCAGTCGGCAAACCAGCCACTGCTACTGACCAGCAACACCACCAGAGCCAGGGAAATCGGCAGAATTGCCAGCCGGGAACGTTTCCAGAGTAAGAAGAGAGCAACCAGAAGTAGCAGACTGGCCAGACCCAGGGGATAGAGAACCAGGGGAAGCAGTTTGGACAGAAACAGAAACATTTAGCTACCAGGAATTTGGGAGGAAGATTGTGAGGAGAAATGAGAAATTCGGCCTTAATCGACGATTTTGGAATTATCCTGACAGGGGTAGGCAAAGGGAAACCGTATGCGAATAGAAATTCAACCTTCAGTTAGTCTGCGAGACGCGATCGAGAAACGACGGGCAGCCAGGGCGTTCAGACCGGATGTGATCCCGGAGGCCCTGTTAGAAGAAATTTTGCGTCTGGGGTTACGGTCGCCTTCGGGCTATAATTTGCAACCCTGGCGGTTTATTGTGCTGCGAGAACAGGCCAGTAAGGCAAAACTGCAGGCCGCTGCTTTCAACCAGCCCCAGATTACTCAGGCTCCTGTCGTTCTAATCTGCTGTGGCGATCGCCAGGTTGGCACCCCAGAATATATTGAGTCAGTAATTCAGTTAGGCCGTGAAAATCAGGCCATGACCGATGGTTATGCCGAAGTCATGCGAACCCAAATCCCCCTGGGGTTTGAGAATCATCCCAGTTATGAGGCGGTCGAAGCCTGGACAAACCGGCATACGATGCTGGCCGTCGCCCACCTGATGATTGTGGCCAAAAGCTTTGGGGTAGATAGCTGCCCGATGGAAGGATTTGTAGCGGCCCAGGTCAAAGCGGAGTTTGGCATTCCCGATACCGTCGATGTTTGTTGCCTGTTGTGTTTGGGGTACGCGACAGAACCTTTCAAGCGCTTTGGTGGACGTTTTAGCTACGAGCAGGTCTGCTATGGAGAAACCTACGGTCAACCCTTTACGATCTAATCGCTTGACGCTTTACCCCAACACCAGTTATGCCCCAACCTCTCAACACCCGGGAAGAACTGAATCGGCTGCTGCAAGAACGGAATCAGTACCCCCAACGGACAGCCGAGATCGATGAAAAAATTCGGGCAATTTTTGAGCAAGACTGTGCCATTCTGGTTCTGGATATGTCTGGCTTCTCCCGATTGACAATCCGCCACGGCATCATTCACTTTCTGGCCATGATCCATCGTATGAATCGGATCGCGTCTCCCCTCGTCAACCAGCATCAGGGGAGAGTGATCAAACAGGAGGCAGATAACCTGTTTTCCGTATTCCCGACGGTACCCGCCGCGATCGCTGCAGCTATCGATATCCTGCAAGCTTTTGCGGCGGTTAATACCGGCTTACCCGACGAACAAGATCTCTATGCCGGGATTGGAATTGGCTATGGAAAAACCCTGGTAGTCGATGATGTAGATCTCTATGGCAGTGAGATGAACCTGGCCTGCAAACTGGGCGAAGACCTGGCTCGCCGGGGGGAGGTGCTACTGACGCAAACTGCCTTTAACCAGGTTACGACTCCGGCAGAGGAGTGGGAAAAGCTGGATCTCTCTGTATCTGGTTTAGAACTGATTGCTTACAAACTACGCAGAACACCCCAACTGTAATTGGGCCAGGTAACTCAGTGCCGAATCGTCCGTTGAATCTGCTCCAGCAATTCTGCCATAGAGAGGGATGCGGGCAGAATCTGGTGAGCAATCTGGCGCAGGGAAAAGGGCAACTCATTTCCCGCCATTGGATGGGCCAGGGGTCGGTGGTCTAAGACCAGGATGGGCACAGAGGAAGGGAGTTGCTCCAGGGAGTTCAGCATTTGCAGCAGGGTCAGGGAAGGCCGGGGTTCGGTCCAGCAGAGCAACAGCAGGTCGATCGTCTGGGACTGGATCTGTTGCAGTACATCATGCCAGGAATTTTTAATTAAAGTCCGCAACCCCGCCATCTGGAGATACTGGGTTGTTGCTTTCAACCATTCCGATTCCTGGGGAAATCCCTGGGAGAAAGTAGCACCAGGTTCGACTCCCGATTGGACATCCGTGGATCGAATCAGGGCGGATAAATCTACCGCCAGGACCGCCGGTCGCCAGGCATAACCCGCCGCAATTTGAATCACCTGTAATAGGGTCTGGGGATAGGGGGTATCTGTTCTGGCCGCTCCCGGCTTAGCAATCGTCAAGCAGGGAAAGACAATCAACCCTTCGATATGGTTAGCAGTGCGGGCTGCTTCCTGGTCGATCGTCACCAGTGGCAGGGAGCGCAAAAAGGGATGCTGACTGAATTGCTCAAAATAGCCAGCCCAGTTTGTATGCACTCCACTCAGAAGTACGACGTTGGGTTTCCAGACCCTGGCCAGCAACTCTGCCTGCTCCAGATCATCGGCCTCCAGGATCCGGTAGTGCAGGGAGTGAAGTAGAGAAGCCGGATCTACAAATTGATGCCGATTCTCCCCAGCACCACAATTGAGACTGAGAACCGTAATCTTTTCTACCGGCGGTTTATCAGGCTCCGTAGTTGATGGGGGCAGGACAAATTTCTTCAATACCTTCTGTAATGGCTTTGCCGTCACCGGTAAAGTCAAAAAATCATCGGCATGGCTGTGGTGAGCCTGCTGCTGTTCGATCACCGTAGAGGCGGTAACAACCACCGGAATATGTTGAGTCTGGGGGTCGGCCTTGAGCAGAGTCAAGACATCCCAGCCAGACAGCAACGGTAATAGAGGATTCAGAAAGATGACACAGGGTTGCAGGCGACGAGCCTTTTCCAGGGCTTCTGTGCCGGTGCGGGCGATCGCAATCCGGTAGCCCAGTAGCGTCAATTGATCCGATAAATTTTCGATTAATTCAGGAATCGCTTCAATCACTAAGGTGATTTGATTGCAATCTCCGGCCCCAGTTTCCCCCGGATGAAGGGCGCGAACCGCTCCAGACGGATTGACCAGACCCGGTAAATCCAGGGCTTCAGAGCCACTAGGCCAACCGGGATCACCGGTTTCAGACCCCGATGCACCTTTGGTTGGAGGGTTGGGTGGCAACAAAATCGTAAATTGACTGCCGTGATTTTCTTTAGAGATGAAAGTAACATCGCCGCCATGCAGTCGGGCCAACCGCTGGGTTAAAACCAGCCCCAACCCGGTTCCTTCAAACCGGCGGGTCAGGGGATTTTCTAATTGCTGAAATTTCTGAAAAATTAAATGCTGTTTCTCAGCCGGAATGCCAATGCCGCTATCCCAAACGGTAAAAGCAATCCAGCCACCCCAGCGATTGATTTTGAGGCCAAATTTCTGGTCTACTTCGGTAAATTTGAGAGCATTAGACAGCAGATGGGTCAACATCTGACGCAAACGCAGTTCATCGGCGATCAGAAATTCTAAGCCCGGTTCAATTTCCAGGGAGAATTGGGGGATTTGATGTTCTGAGTCTGTACCGCTTCCCGGGATGGGCGAAGAAACCTGCTTGTTCTCCAACAGACGCAATTGAGTCGCCTGTTCAAAGGCCCGCTGGGCCACCGTAGCAATCTGCACCGGTTCTGCTATCAGCTCCAGTTGACCGGTTTCCATCCGGGTCAGGTCTAAAATATCGTTAACGATCGCCATCAGATGCCGTCCACTCTGGTGGATCAGATGGGCGTAATGGGCCTGACGGGGGTTGAGTTCTCCCAGGGTTTGATCCTTGAGCAGACTGGATAGCCCCAGCACTGCTGTCAGAGGAGTCCGTAATTCATGACTGATACAGGCCAAAAATTCATCTTTGAGCCGGTTGAGTTGAATCAGATCAGCATTTTTCGCCGTCAGTTCCCGGGCCAGTCGATGCTGCTGCGTCACATCCTGGGCCATAATCAGCCACAGATCGACCGACTCCTGGGGCACTGATAGTTTCCCATCTGCCAGAGCGGCCTGCACCTGAGCCGGATTCTTATCGGCAATACAGGTCAGGGCTGAAGCTTCCGGCCCCGGCATCAGAGTAGCCAGACGAAAGGGAAGCTGAACAGCGGCCTGGTTAGCATCCGGTGGATTGGGAGCCAGGGCAGGCTCAGACGGCGGCAGACTGCCCAGGGAAATTTTCAAGAACTGGAGAACCTGCTCCTCGCCATTTTTCAGGGGGCAGGTACAGATACAACTGTCAGCCTGGTCACTAATCTGACAGAGTTGCAGGGGCTTGACCACGGAGGTATGACTCAACCCCTGGGCCCCGGACTGCAGCGAGGGAGTTTTCGCCTCCAGTAGAGTGGCAATTTCCTGACCTAACCAGACGGAGTCAACGACCTCACCAAGTTGCTGGCACCAGGTCGCGTTTTGCAGGATGACTCTGCCATCTCCGGTTTGCACCATAATCGGAATCGGTAGCCGATCAATCAGCCCGATCTGCGAATTCAGGGAGTCTGGGGACGGATTTACCCCCGAAGGTAAAAGCAGCTGCGCCAGAAAGGCAGTAGTAGAAGTCAGGGGCATCCGCAGCCGATTCAACAGTTCCTGCTGGGTTCGCACCTGCATTTCCAAATCTGCGGTTTGGGCCAGTAATTGCTGGGTCAGTTGAACAACGGTCTGGGGAGGGTGAACTGCTCCGGAGTTAGTCGTAGCCGCCTGGGGGCTAAACAAAGGCATCGGAGATAGCTCGACAGGAGCGGCAACCCGGGGGAAGGGAGCCCCTGGAATAATTCGACGTAGCAGCGAGGTCAGATCTAACAGCCCCAGGAAAGCCCCTTCACTATTGACGATCGCGTAGGTCGGTTGCAGACCAGTTCGCAGGGAAAACATGAATTGACTGACGGTCAGTTCGGCGGCTAAGCAGGGCAGGGCTTCGATCACCGGAGGATGGAGAGTTGCCAGGGGACGATCGCTACCCGGTGACACAAAATCGGCAGTCTTTGCCAGAACCGCCAGATCGGCCAGGGAAAGAGCCTGTTCGGGGGAGGCCCCCAGGGTGAGGAAATGGGGAAACAAAGTCCGCAGACTGACCAGACCGGTAGGTTGATGGGTTGAGTTGACTAATACCCCCCGATCGCAGCCCGACTGCCCCAACCCCTCAATTAAAATCGACAGACTGACGGTTTCTGGGTAGGCCGGAACCACTTCTAAAAATTCACACAAACGGGCATTGGGAAGAGACATAAGCAACCTGCCCGAAGGGAAGGGAAACAATCAACTGGGGCAAGGAGAGTCAGACATCAACCTGAATTGCTTGAAGGGCCAACAGAACCTTGAACTAAAGTGGAGCCAGTATCAGCCACTAGCTAACACCTTAGCCTTCTTAGCTTTATTATGACCTTCCTGACAGAAAGCCTTTTTGTGGGGGTTTCGTTTGTAACTATAATTAATTAAGCAGCAAAAATTAAGAAAAGTTAAAACTCTGCCTGGTGAGACTAAAATCTAAAGCATCCAGCTTTGGAGAGCCCGTCCACTTACGCCATGTTCCGACCAACCACTCTCACTGTTGTTTAGCTTCTGCTTTGAGTACTTCCTTACCCCATAAATTCCGCCCTAAGCTGTCGATCGCCATCTTTTTGGCATCAGACTCTCTGGCTGAAGCTGTGTTTCAACAGTTGAGTCAAGATCGTTACGAAATTCATCGACTGGCATCTCACGATGATTTTTTTGGTTTTATCGAACAGGAGAAACAACACCTTGATTGTCTGATTCTGCAGAATGATAGCAGGTTGCCCCAGCTGGCAAATTGGTTACACGGCCATGCCACCCTCCTACCCGCTATTCTCATAGCACCTCCGCCCAGCAGCCCCGCCTCAGACCCCAAGAGCCCTGCCATCCCTCCCGAACCAGGCTCTCTGGTCGATTCAAGCTTTACTTATCACACGGCAGAAGTGCTATTAAGGGATACAGAGCTAGGCCATCTGAACGAGTCGATCGAGCAGGCGATTAGTCAATTTCTAAATCTCTCTCCCACCTGTCGAATCAATAGCGCCCTCGATCCAACCACCGACCTGACCACGCAAAATTTTTTGCTGCTACAACAACGGCGGCTTTCGGAAAAACTGAAAGAGCGACTCGGGTATCTGGGTGTGTATTACAAACGCAATCCCAATAATTTTTTCCGTTACCTGCCCCCTGAGCAGAGACAGGAGTTGCTAGAGAAGCTGCAAGCAGACTACCGGGAAATTGTTTTGTGCTATTTCACAAACGAAGATGGTAGCTTAAACGAGCGCATTGACGATTTTGTCAATACAGCATTTTTTACAGACATTTCTGTCTCTCAAGTGGTAGAAATTCACATGGATCTTATGGATGAGTTTTCTAAACAGTTAAAATTGGAGGGTCGAAGTGAAGAAATTCTGCTGGACTATCGCCTGACTCTAATTGACACCATAGCCCATTTGTGCGAAATGTATCGTCGTTCTATTCCGAGGGAATCTTAAGGCATGGGAATTAAGTACCCTTATCCATAATTCATCCCTGCCCCTTCAGAGTTAAGTCGATTAAATCTATGAGCCCTTTGAGAAAAACTTATGTCCTTAAGCTCTACGTTGCAGGGAACACACCTAACTCGGTACGAGCGCTAAAAACCCTGAATAATATTCTCGAAAAAGAGTTTCAGGGAGTTTATACCCTGAAAGTGATTGATGTCTTGAAAAACCCTCAGCTGGCTGAAGAAGACAAAATTTTGGCAACTCCAACCCTGGCCAAAATTCTGCCTCCGCCGGTGAGAAAAATCATCGGTGATCTGTCCGATCGCGAGAAAGTATTGATTGGCCTGGATCTGCTTTACGAAGAATTACGGGATGACGAGCAGGGGCTACGGGAATAACTCCGTTAAAAGAGATGACAATCTCTGAGAACATAGTTTAGAACCGCTTTAGAAATAAGTTTTGACAGACAATCGCTAACGATTTCAGGAGTCTTAATAAGAACCACGCTCATGAGTCAGATGGAACAAACAAGCCAAACCCATGATTCTGAAACCCCTGGTGTACTCAAACTACGGACTCTAATTGAAGGATTTGATGATATCAGCCACGGCGGCTTACCGATCGGTCGAACAACTCTGGTCAGCGGTACATCAGGTACTGGTAAAACCCTGTTAGCAGTTCAGTTTCTTTATAACGGTATTACCTATTTTGACGAGCCAGGGGTGTTCGTGACCTTTGAAGAATCCCCCGCTGATATTATTAAAAACGCTTTCAGCTTTGGTTGGGACTTACAAAAATTTGTTAACGAAGGCAAATTATTCATCCTTGATGCATCCCCCGATCCCGAAGGGCAGGATGTGGTCGGTAACTTTGACCTGTCTGCCTTAATCGAACGGATTCAGTACGCCATTCGCAAGTACAAGGCAAAACGGGTGTCGATTGACTCCGTTACCGCCGTCTTTCAGCAGTACGATGCCGCTTCCGTCGTGCGACGCGAGATTTTTCGTCTGGTGGCCCGCCTGAAACAGGTAGGGGCCACAACCATCATGACCACTGAGCGAATCGAAGAGTATGGCCAGGTGGCCCGGTTTGGGGTAGAAGAATTTGTTTCTGATAACGTGGTGATCATTCGCAACGTGTTAGAAGGAGAACGGCGCCGCCGCACCTTAGAAATTCTCAAGTTGCGGGGAACCACTCACATGAAAGGGGAATACCCCTTTACAATCACCAACCACGGGATCAATATCTTCCCCTTAGGAGCCATGCGTTTGACTCAACGCTCATCAAATGTGCGGGTGTCTTCTGGGGTCAAGACCCTGGACGAAATGTGTGGTGGTGGTTTTTTCAAGGATTCAATCATTCTGGCCACCGGAGCCACCGGTACGGGCAAAACCCTGCTGGTCAGCAAGTTTTTGCAGGAAGCCTGTGTCCGCGGCGATCGGGCCATGCTATTTGCCTACGAAGAATCTCGCGCCCAGTTGTCCCGCAACGCCTATTCCTGGGGCATCGACTTTGAAGAGTTAGAGCAAAAAGGACTGCTCAAAATTCTCTGCGCCTACCCAGAATCCGTCGGTTTAGAAGACCACCTGCAAATTATCAAATCTGAAATTGCCGAATTCCAGCCCTCGCGGATTGCGATCGATTCGCTCTCGGCCCTGGCCCGGGGAGTCAGCAACAATGCCTTTCGCCAGTTTGTGATCGGCGTGACGGGGTTTGCCAAACAGGAAGAAATCACCGGCTTCTTCACCAACACGACGGATCAGTTCATGGGTTCCCACTCCATCACTGATTCCCATATCTCGACCATTACAGACACGATCTTGATGCTGCAATATGTTGAGATTCGGGGAGAAATGTCCCGGGCGATCAACGTCTTCAAGATGCGGGGTTCCTGGCACGACAAGGGCATCCGGGAATACAACATCAACGAGCATGGCCCCGAGATCAAAGACTCCTTCCGCAACTTCGAGCGAATTATCAGTGGTTCTCCCACCCGGATTTCCGTAGACGAAAAGAGCGAACTCTCCCGGATTGTCCGGGGTGTACAACCCCGGCAGGAAGACTAGAACGAATGGGATGGGTCTGGTTAGGAGCGATCGTCCTGCTGGGGGCCTGTCTGCGCTTCTGGAACCTGGACTATAAGCCCATCTGGTCCGATGAAGTGCTGACAGCCCTTTTTGGTCTGGGGCGCAGTTTTGCCGCCGTCCCCCTGAATCGGGTGTTTTCGGTAGCAGCCCTGGATCAGCTGTTTACCCTGAACCCGGCCACCTCCTGCAGCCAGATTGCCCAAACCGTAGCGACGGAATCCGTTCATCCGCCGCTGTTTTTCTGCTGGTTATACCAGTGGTCTGGGCTGCTTGATTCCTTCCAGCTTTCCTGGCTCTGGAAGCTGCGATCGCTGCCTGCCCTGGCTGGAGTGCTGGCGATCGGAGTCGTTTACCAACTGAACCGGATAGCCTTCTCGGCTCGCGCCGGGTTGATGGCAGCGGCGGTAATGGCCGTATCACCCTACGCCCTTTACCTGTCCCAGGAAGCCCGCCACTATACGATCCCCCTGGTGCTGGTAGGCATGGCTCTGCTGGGGCTATACCAGTTACAGGTTGATATCTTAAAGCAGCGGTTTCGCCCCCTGGTCTGGTTCGGCTGGATTGCGGTTAACAGCCTGGGCTTCTATGTCCATTACTTTTTCCTGCTGGCCTTTATGGCCCAGGTGGGCAGCCTGCTGGTGAATGTTGTGAGTTTACGGTTTCTGCCCCTGGGAGCCCCAATAGTCTATCCCCTGGTCTGGCGGCGATCGCTGCTGGCCATTGGTCTGGCCACGATCGGTGTGGGGCTGACCTACCTGCCCTGGCTGCCGACCCTGGTAAGCCATCTAACGCGCCCTGAGACAGACTGGTTAGAGCTTTCTAATCCAGGGCTGGGCCAGTTTCTTGGGCCGCTCTACCGCCTGCCGATCGGCTGGATCCTGATGCTGGTGGCCCTGCCCGTCGAAAACCAGCCCCTGGGAATCGCCATTCCGGCGGTGGTTCTGATGGTCAGCTTTATCAGCTGGTTACTCTGGCAGCTCCGCGCCCGCTTCGGTCAACTCTGGGGCAACCCCCAGACCCACCTGGCCAGCCGGTTGCTGGTGGTTTTTGTATTGACGGTTCTGGTAGAGTTTCTGGCGATCGTCTACCTCCTGGGCAAAGATATTACCCTGGTTCCTCGCTATAACTTCATTTACTTCCCGGCGGTTTGTGCTCTGGTAGGAGCAGCCCTGGCCCAACCTCCGGTTTCCACTTCCCACCGTCGCCCTCACCCCCAACTCCTGGTCGGGAGCGTTTTGCTGGTCGGTTTCCTGAGTAGCCTGCTGGTGATCTGGAATCAGGTCTTCCTCAAACCCTATGAACCCGATCGGGTGGCTGCCACTCTGGCCTTTGAACCAGAACGTCCGGTGCTGGTGAGTATGGCCTACGGAGACTTGCAGGATATAGCCCTGGGTCTGAGTTTTGCCCTGGCCTTAGGGCACCAACCCTCTCAGCAGACCAGGGACTTTGTGTTTCTGCCCCGCCTGCAAAGCTATACCCAGGTTTGGCAACGGTTGGCGGCCCTCGATCGAGCCCCCTCCCCCCCGCTTAATCTCTGGGTGATTGCCCCCGGGCTGCGTCGGCTGGATTATCCAGACACCCTGACCGTAGCAGGGCAGCGCTGCCCGATCGATCGCAATCACTACGATCGGGTTGGGGTTCCCTACCAGCTCTACCGCTGCGATTGAGGGCACTTGCAGCCGCAGTAGTTTACTCGTCGATCTGCCAGAGTTCCTTAGTGTAGTTCTCATCCAGCACCTTGCGGGGCCGCATAATCAGGATTACCTGCCCTAAAAGGGGAGCCTCTGGGGCTTCAGCAAACCACTTGAGCTGCAGCTGGTTATCCAACTCCAGAATAAAGTAGCGATCGTCCTGCCACTGCCGCTGGGCCCGGTCTACCACCACCAGCACTTCTTCCACTTTGCCCGGCAGGGGAGTGGGTAACTGATCACTATCGCAAAGTAAGGCGACGGGATCTTCTGCGGTAAGAATCACCTGCCAGCCTGGAATCGGCACCCAGGCTCCGGCACCGCCAGTAAACTTGACCATGCCGAAGGGCTCGATCGCCTCCACCAGAGGAACAGCCTGCAGGTCGGCCTTTGTCAGTGGCAACTTGCCAACGACGGGCAAAACCCGGGGTAATTCTTCCTCAGAGTCGAGCCGATACACCGGCAGGCGCGGAGCGGGCACCGCCGGGGTGACACTGAAATCTGTCAGCAGTTGTTCAATTTGCTTGCGGGCACTGTCACTGTGGGCAAATTTTAAGCCGCGGGCAATCAGCCGCGATCGCTCCTGCAGGTCAGACTTTTGCCTGGTCAGTTTCCAGCTCTGGTAGGCCACCGCATCCCCCGGGTGAGTTGTGAACCCCGCGGGAATGCTGCTCAGGCGAGCCATGTCCTTCACCGCCTTGGCTACTTCCCGCGCTTCTTCCAGATCTAACCCTTTGGCCACAGATAGTTCAGCCACCGCCGCCCGATCGGCAACCGGCAAAATTCGCAGTTCATAGAGGACATCGCTACCCTTGCGATCGAAGTGAGCCTTCGCCCCATCACTAAACCCAACGGTCAAAATGGTGGCATAGACCTGACTGGCGACGATAATCTGGTTCTGCTGAATCGGTTCAAAGCCGGTCGCTTCAAAAATTGCCTGGGCGTTGTATCCTGCTTTTTGCAAGGACTGACAAGCCTGACCCCACTCTACCCAGGTTCCTTCCTTGCGCCGGAGAGCCTGTAACAGAGCATCGGCATCGATCGCCGTCGCAGAAAGGTCAGTCGGGGAATCCTCAGGAGTGCCTGCCATAGGTGATACAAAGGTACAACAAACGATGATAGCGAGAATCGGTCAGCCAGACATAGAAATCTTGGCGATCGCGGTTCTTGTGAGTACCCTGGAAATGCTCGGCAACGAAACCCGGAGGAAGATTCCATGAAACCAGGGCAGTTTATGGCGATCGCCGGGGGCGTTGTTCTGGCCGGAGCAGGAATCACCCTGGCAGTGACCAATCCAACCCAGGTGGAGTATGAGCAATTTGCGGCTCAGACCCTGACAGCCTATCTGGAAGGGAATGTCTGTACCAAAGCCCCCGCCGACTTTGCCCTGCAGGGAAAATGTCGGGAGTTACTCAAATCGAACCAGTCCGAAGTCAGGAAAATCATAGCCGGTAGCACGCAACGGCAAAACTTCCTGCTGTTCAGCATCTACACCACCGAGCTATCAGCCACCTCATCCCTACCAGCCTCGGTAACGGCGGTACTGCCTTCCACCATTATTTCTCTTCTACCGACCTATCACTTTGAGACAGTGGGTATTTTTCGGCGGTTTGTTGTGTATCAGGTGCGGGAACTTTAGTTTGCAATAACTGCCAGTTTCCGGTGTATAACAACTGCCAGAGGTCATCAGGAGTGGGTTGCTGAGTCCCAACCAGGGTACTGGGTTCTGGCGGAGTGGTAACGGCCCGACTGGGTTGCGATCGTTCAGTTCCGGGGGTCAGATTCGAGGAGAAAGAGGCAGGGCTCGGAGCTGGGGTCGGCAGACCTGCTACCGAACTGACAATCTGGGTTGGCACAACCCAATTACCAGCAGCATTGAGGGTAGTCGTGGGTAGTTCGGACCAATCAATCCCAGTCAACGCCGGAATTAAAATCGTATCTCCATCCTGCAGGGGCAGGTTTTGCGGTAAGCTTCCCTGCTGCATCAAATCCCAGAGATTCAGGGTAAGCCGTTGTTCCGGTTGGCCAGCCTGGAGCCGACGGATCTCGACCTGGCGCAGATTGGCCGATCGGGTCACCCCACCGGCCCGTTGCAAAGCCTGAATCAGGGTTGGTAGTTTGCCAGCCTGAGGATCTAGCTGGTAAGCCCCGGGACGGCTGACCTCTCCCAGGATATGCACACTCAAGGGTTGACTCACCGTAGCCGGGGCTGGTGGGGGAAGCTCGACCCCAGAAGGTAGGGTTTCCTGGGGGCTAACCGGCAGGTCATTCAACCGGGCGATCGCCCGGTCGCCCGGGCCGGGAGTTGCCGCCACCCTTTCCGGTGGGTTCTCTGAAGTAGTCGGGGGAGCCTGGGCCAGGGTCGGCAGGGGCCCCTGGGGATTCAGTAAGGGAGCCTGGCCGATTTTGACCAGCCATTGATAGACAAACACAGCCGCTTCGGCCCGGGTGGCAGTGCGGTCAAAGGACTGCAGATCTTGATAGGAAATTAAGGAGTTGAGGGAGGCCCGATCGACCATCTTGGCAAACTGCTCAGGAGTCACCAACTCCTCAGGCCGAAAATTACCATTCCCCGTACCCTGGACAATACCTCGTTGATAGAGAGATTCAATCACTCGCTGGGCCCAATGGCCCTGAATGTCTACTAACCCGATCGACCCTGGCTGTTGAGTCTGAATCGCCTGGATCACCGCCGCCTGTCGTCTGGCCTTCGCATTACTCTGGCTGACTTCCGTATCGACCACCTGATCGACCACCTGATTAATCTCAGGTTTCATGGCCGTAAACATCATCGGCGGATTGATGATCGGTGGTGGCGGCGGCAGGGGCACTCCGGCGGGCATGGATAACAGCGCCGGGGAGTTGAATAGAGACTGGCCTTTAGCTGCCGCCACTGGAGTTTTGGTTGCAACCGTTGGCTTCTGGGTCATGACCTCGGGCTGGGCGATCGGATTGACCGGCTGGGGTTCAACTATCTCCGTCTGGTTAGACTGCTCTGGGGTGCCACTATCATCCCCGGCATCATCGGAACTGGCCAGAGAAGTTGTAATTGCGGAATAAGCCAACTTCTGTACCGCGATCGCAGTCAACGCACTAATTACAATCGTTGAGACACGCATAGCCACTAACCTGCCAGAGGGTAAATCTGCGAGAGCATACCAAGTTGCCTATTAATTCGCAGCCTGCTCGCCAGATCAGGAAAAAAGCACCCCAAGAATATAAAAAATAGATGGCAGCTAGGAAAAATCGAAACCGCCACCAGAGCGAGTCTGATTTACCCAGGTAGCCACTTCAAACCTGCTTTTCAGATCCGATCTGTTTTAAGATCAGGCTCATCGTGGAACGTTGAGGAGAATTGGCTTGCGATGAAACGATTAGCTTCTGGCTACCGGCTGCCCTTTTCCAGGACCCTGGCCCTGGCAACCCTAACTCTGGTCACGGGCTGGTTGAGTGCCGCCTGTCAAGAATCTGCCCCTCCCAGCAATACCTCCCAGGGCAATTCCCCGGCGGCTGGCACGCCTGCGGCCAGCGACAGCAAACAACTAAAAATTGGCTCCCTGCTACCGGCAACGGGCGATCTGGCCTCCGTTGGCCAACCCATGCTGGATGCGGTTCCCCTGCTGGTAGAGACGGTGAATCAGTGTGGCGGAGTCAATGGGGCTCCCGTAGTTCTGGTGCCCAATGCCGATGACCAGACCAAACCCGAGTCTGGAGCCGAGGGTATGACCAAACTGGCAGAAGTAGACCGAGTAGCCGGAGTGGTTGGGTCTTTTGGCAGCAGTGTCTCCGCCGCCGCCCTGCCGATCGCCATTCGCAACAAAGTGGTTCTGATCTCGCCGGGTAGCACCAGCCCAATCTTTACGGAACGGGGCAAAAAGGGAGAATTCCAGGGCTATTGGGCCAGAACCGCGCCTCCAGATACCTACCAGGCCCAGGCTCTGGCAAAACTGGCCGCCGAACGGGGAATTAAACGAGCCGCCACGATCGTGATTAACAATGACTATGGTCGAGGCTTTGAAAAGGAATTTGTCCAGGCCTTCAAAAAACTGGGCGGTACCGTGACCAACGAAGCCAAACCGGTGCGCTACGATCCCTCCGCTACAACTTTTGAAACAGAAGTGCAGGCAGCGTTTAGCGGCAAGCCAGAAGCCGTGGTGGCGGTGGCCTACGCTGAAACGGGAGCACTGGTCTTAAAAGCGGCCTATCAACAGGGCCTCAGCAAAGGCGTACAAATTCTGCTTACCGATGGTTCTAAATCCGATCAGTTCGCTCAACAGGTTGGTAAAACCCCCGATGGTAAATTTATTCTAGCCGGGGCTCTAGGAACAATTCCTGGAGCCGATGGCAAAGCCCTGGAAAGCTTTTCAAAACTCTGGCAGCAAAAGAAAGGGGCGGCTCCTCCGGCCTATGCTCCCCAGGCGTGGGATGCCGCTGCGCTGCTGGTGCTGGCGGCTGAAGCGGCAAAAGCCAACACCGGCGAGGCAATTAAGGGCACCTTACGGGCCGTTGCCGGTGGCCCCGGAACAGAGGTTTCCGATGTTTGCCAGGGTTTAGAGCTATTGCGGAAGGGCGAAAAGATTAACTATCAGGGAGCCAGTGGCAATGTAGATATCGATGAAAATGGTGATGTCGTCGGTGTCTACGATGTCTGGCGGGTAGAAGCCGACGGCAAACTGAAAACGGTCAGTAAAGTGAATCCGCAATAAAAAGTAAATCCGCAATAAAAGTAGAGGGGCGGTTGCTTGAGCAACCGCCCCTCTACTTTTTTGGTGAATTGAATCAAACCCCGGAACTTAATTTTTGCCAGCGTGGCGGAGCCCCACTGGCAAAAATTAGAAATTTGGGTTTAATTCATCTGTGATCCTCAGGATTCACCCCAGACACCTAGAAGCTGCCAAAGGAGTAGGCAACCCCCAGCAGGAACCCGGCATCGAAGCTGTTGATCGGCGCAACATTTATGCTTGAGGTGAACACCAACTGCTGAGTAATCGGCACATCAACCCCCGCTGTCAGCAACAAATCTACATTGCGGCTGCCCCGGGTAGAAAAGTTTAAACCGGCTCCCAGGAAGGGGGCGAGAGTAATGTAGCTGGTTCTAATCGGAGCAAAGTCGTAGGTTACGGGAATCAGAAAGTCAATGTTATTTCTGATTAACATCGCCGGACGCACAGAATAGGAAGGCCCCAGGGCAATTTTGCTGAAGATCGCCGCACTGGTATCACCCAGGGCCGTTTCTCCGGCTACCCCCAGGTTTACCCCGGCCCCGATGTAACTGATATTTGGCCGAATAGCAGCTACTTCCGGCGGTACCAGGTCACTGATTCTAACCACCGGGGTTTCGTAGGTCGTAGAAGAGAAGTTGTAAGCAATCCCCAGCAGGAAGCCAATATCAAACTTGTCGAACGGCCCAATATTCACTCCGGCTGTAGCCACAAGCTGCGAACTGAGGGGAATATCAATCCCCCCAGACAACAACAGATCAACATTGCTGTCTTCGCCGGTGGAGAACATTACCCCGGCCCCAACGTAGGGAGCGATGCCAGCACCAGGAGCCGCGATCGGGAAGTCGTAGGTCACCGGAAACAGGAAGGAAACATCACTGGAAACCAGGATGGATGGCCGGAAGGAAAGATAAGGGTTGAGGGCAAATTTGCTGAAGGCGGCAAAACTGATTTTGCCCAGGCCGCTGTCTCCCCCAGCTCCCAGGTTTACCCCGGCACCGATATAACTAAACTGATAACGGGTTTCAACGGCCTGGGTAGTTTCGCCTGGGGCATCCGTCTGGGCCTGAAGTTGTCTGGCTGAAGTCGAGGCGGTTCCAGGTTTGGGTAGAGGCTTATCAACGGACAGGCTGGTGGGCAGTTGGGTAGCCTCAGCGGCAACACTGGCCGGTTCTAAACCTGATTGCTGTTTTACAGGCTGTTGGGGAGTCGTAGCCTCCAGGGGCGGCGTCAGGGAGTTGGGAGCCGTCGCAGCGGGAAATTGCTCCGTTACTGTAGGGGCAGGTTCACTCGTTAACACCCCTGGAGCGCCCGGTGTTTCGCTGGTCACAGTCGCATCGGCCTGAGGAGTCACGATCGACGACTGGGTTGAGTCAGAACTGGTTTCGGCCTGAGCCACCATTTGACCGGCAACGATCGTCGATAACGCCAGACTGAGAGAGAGAAAAGTCCGTTCAAAAGAAAGAGTCATCACAATCACTTCTCCACACCAAATTGGTAATTCACTTCAATACTCAACATCTAAAAGGCGGATCAGCGGGAGAACCCTGATCACCAGGGCAGCTAATCCGTTCCATTAGAGCTGAGACCAGGGAGAGACATCAAATATCACCACTTATTAAAGCAACTTCTTTTGTAAGCCGAATGAACCTTTGGTAATAAGCTGCCTCTTACGAAGGAATTTTAATGGTAATTTTTCGGATTGCCTAAAATTCTGCAAAGAAACCATAATTTTCCTTGCAGGGGCTCTGACTTAGAACTGCTGGCGCGCTACCCCAGCGTGGCGATCGCCGCTGTAATTTGTTGGGAAACAAAGGGCAAAATCGCTGCATTCTGGCTATGTTCTTTGCCTTCTGTAAATACCACCAGCAGGTAAGGGCGCAGGTTTGGCACTTCGATATAGGCGGCATCGTGGCGCACCCGGCTCATCTGCCCGGCCTTAGACCAGAGGCGAGCGGTTAAAGGCAACCCGCCTCCCAAAAATCCGGTGACCTGATTCTCTGGATCGGCGGCCAGATCCTGCGGTTGCAGCGATCGCCGCATTAGCCCCATCATGGCCTGGGAACGACTGGCGGAAACCGCTACGCCTCCAACAATGCTATGCAGCAATCGAGCCGTCGCGATCGTCGTCAATTGATTGCGGTTGTCCAGCAGTTCTCCTAAAAACGCCCGTTCTCGCCCGTAAGCCCCGTCACACCAGGTTTTCTGGTTCACGTTGATCGTCTCTAACTCTTCCCAGGCCAGGGATTGAAAATACCGGTTGACAATATTCCGCTGTTGCTTCCAGGTTTCAAACGGGGCCGGGGGCAGTTCTGGGCCGCTGGTGGTACCGGTCAGCACATCCACCACCAGACTGGTTGCATCGTTACTGGAATCGACAATCATATCCCGCAGGGCCCGATCGAGCTCGGTAGAACCCGCCACCATACCCCGTTCCAGCCACTCATGCATGGCCACCAGGTAAAACAGCTTGACCACGCTGGCCGGATAGATCGACTCTACCCCTCGATAGCTATAGCCCCGGGGAGTATGCTGCCAGAATTCTGCCGGACTTAAAGAACCGCCGGTATTGACGATCACAGGAGGGTCGTAGACCAGCCAGGTGAGGGCAATCTGGTTGCGGGCCAACCCCGAAAACTCTGCCCAGGTCGCCTCCAGAACCCGATCGCCCAGTTCTTCCAGTTGTCCGTCCTTACGAAAAAACATCCACCCTACCCTCTGCAATCACCGTTACTGATCTTATAGCTACCGCCACTTTATTGCGGACAAAGGGGATGGGGGGGCGTGGTTCCCAGCCAGGGGTTCCACCCCTGCACCCCGTCCTAAACCAGGGAACTGGCTATAAGTCTTCTGCTCAGAACCAGCTCAGGTCAGGTCTGCACCTGGGAAACGGACACACTCCATCCTAAGATAAGGAATCATTGCAGTTGGGATGGGGGGAGTCATGCGTATATTGATCATGGGAGGCACCCGATTTATCGGGGTTTACCTGACCAGAATTCTGGTAGACCAGGGGCATGAGGTCGTGCTATTCAACCGTGGCAATCGTCCCGCTCCGGTCGCAGAAGTGCAACAAATTCAGGGCGATCGGACAAATCCGTCAGACCTGCGGAAACTGGCCAGCCAAGATTTTGACATTATCTTTGATAACAACGGGCGAGAGCTGAGCGATACCCAACCCCTGGTAGAACTCTTCCTGGGACGCATGAACCAATTCATCTATATGAGTTCGGCGGGAGTTTATCTCAAGGCCGACCAGATGCCTCACCGGGAAGGTGATCCGGTTGACCCCAGGAGCCGTCATAAGGGCAAGCACGATACGGAAGCTTACCTGAGCGAGCATGACCTGCCTTTTACCTCCATTCGCCCGACTTACATCTATGGGCCGCAAAACTATAACGACTTAGAAGCCTGGTTCTTTGACCGAATTGTCCGCGATCGCCCCATTCCGATTCCCGGTCATGGCCAACACTTCACCCAGTTTGGCCATGTCAGAGATCTGGCCCAGGCAATGGCCCAGGTGGTGGGTAATCCTAAAGCGGTCAGCCAGATTTATAATGTCTCCGGTGAACAGATCGTCACCTTTGATGGGCTGGCCCGGGCCTGTGCCCTGGCGGTTGGCAAGTCCCCCGATAGCCTGAGCCTGGTGCATTACGATCCGAAAGCCTTCGATTTTGGTAAACGCAAAGCCTTTCCCTTGCGCCCGCAGCATTTTTTCACATCGATTCAAAAGGCCAGGCATGACCTGCACTGGCAACCCCAGTACGAATTGATTCCCGGCCTGCAAGACTCCTTCCACAACGATTACCTGGCCACGGGACGGGCCGAGAAAGAGGTAGATTTCTCTGTGGATGACGAAATTTTGGCGGTTGCAAAGTAGCGCGATCGACTAGACTTTTGACAAACGCAGGCGGTTGAGTAACGGTTAGGAGAACATGGGAAATTTCGCGATCGCACTTCTAGGACTGATTGGGTCAGGATTGCTGGCTTTTCTGCTACTACTCGAACTGCAGTACCGGCGGCGACCGGGCAACAAGCTGGAGCTCACCTCGGGTAAATGGGAACTGGATGTCTATGAACCCACCCGTTACCGCCTGGTTGGCAGGATGGAACTGTGCAACCAGACCGAGCGCCTGGAAATCATGGTGCCGCAGATCCGGGCAGAGGTAAAACTGCTGTCTGCCGGGAGTCTGGAAGGCATCACCAGCACCAGTCGGATCCTTCCCCGGTTTAAGGATGCCGTGGTGCGGGAAGACGGCTACTGGGAAGGCCATATCGTCAAAATTGGCAAGCGCGACCCGATCGAAGTAGTGATCGAAATCCAGGGAGATGACTTAAGTCAATTACGGGTGGCCTGGGTGCAAATTCACTTCCTGACCTACGGCCCCCAGGGCCGAATTCCCCGGGTTCGCCATGTCATCGTGCCCCTCACCTTCCCCAAGCCCGAAGATTCGACCCAATGGCGACCGGCCACCAACTCCGATGTGTTGCCGATTCGCACCCACCTGCTGACTCACCTCGATGACCCGGTGGAAGTCGTCCGTCGCTATGTCCTGCCCCATGCGGCACCGGGAGATGTAGTGACCATCGGAGAAACCCCGATTGCCATCATGCAGGGCCGCTTCCGTCACCCCAGCGAAATTCGCCCCGGTTGGGTAGCCCGCCGCCTCTGTTACCTGTTTTTGCCCACCTCCAGTCTGGCGACGGCCTGTGGGTTGCAGGCCCTGGTCGATATCGTCGGGCCGGGGCGGGTTCTGCTGGCCTTTTTGCTGGGGTCGATCGCCAAGGTATTTGGCCGTCCCGGTGTGTTTTATCAACTGGCCGGTGAACAGGCCCGCCTGATTGATGATGTCACGGGCACCCTGCCCCCCTACGATCAATTCATCGTTCTGGGGCCAGACAATGCCCAGGCCGTCGTCGATCAGATCCAGCGGGAGACGGGCATCTCGGCGGCGATCGTCGATGTCAACGACCTGCGGGCCGTGAAGGTTCTGGCGGCTTCCGCTGATGTCTCTCCGGCCTTCTTGCAACAGGCTCTAATCAAAAACCCGGCGGGCAATGCAGCCGAGCAAACTCCCGTGGTGCTAATCCGGCCAGTTAAATCTAAACTGAGTGAGTAATTTTGCCAGACAACCAGAAAATTTGGGTTTAAATTGTTATTAATCCAGCCTCGTTCAAACCTTAAACTTTTGGTCTTCCTTTCGGAGTAGGGTTTACCAGGTAAACCAACTAGAATGTAATTTGAGATTGTTCTCATTCGGATCGTGGCGATCCGCCCTAATTAAGATGACTCAAGGCCTACCCCCAACCGCTCGAATCTTCATCCGTCCCGTCCAGTACCGTGATCTGGATGCAGTCGAACAACTTTATGCGGCAGGGCTTGAGTCCGATGAGCCAATTTCTTCCATCGACCCCGATCGCTCCGGCAAATTTGCCCCGCTACGCTTCCGCTACGGCATCTTTCGCCTCCTGGGTTTGATCCTGAACCCCCTGCAATATATGTTTTGTGCCACCCTCCCTGAGCAGAACGACCAGGTGCAGGGAGTGATTCGAGTCTCTCCGTTTAATCGCACCCGCAGTACCTGGCGGGTCGATCGGGTGGCCATCAAACAGCCTGCTTCAGAAGCTTCTGGCGATGCATCCAGTGCCACAGACAGCTCCACTCCGGCGCGGCTATTGCCCGTAGGGGATATTGGCTCCCGGTTGTTGCGCCATTGTCTGGAAAAAGTCTGGGAGGCTCGCACCTGGCTATTAGAAGTCAATGTCAACGACAAAGACACCCTGGCTCTCTATCGTCAGAACGGTTTCCAGCCCCTGGCTCACATGACCTACTGGGAAATTGCCGCCGAACTATTGCAGGAGTTGACCGATCGCGAACCCGATCTGCCCAATCTGCTGCCCGTCAGCAACGCCGATGCCCAGCTGCTTTATCAGCTCGATACCGCTGCCATGCCGCCCCTGGTACGGCAGGTATTTGACCGACATATCCTCGATTTTAAGACCAGCCTGGTCGGGGCATTGCTGGATGGCATGAAGCACTGGCTGAACCACACAGAGGTGGTCAGTGGCTATGTATTTGAGTCGCAACGGAAAGCGGCGATCGGGTATTTCCAGATTCGCCTCTGCCGTAACGGGTCAGAGCCCCACCAGGCTCAGTTGACCGTCCATCCGGCCTACACCTGGCTCTACCCCGAATTAATTTGTCAGATGGCCCGGATCACTCAAGATTTCCCGGCCCAATCCCTGCAACTGGCTTCCTCCGATTACCAGCCAGAACGAGAAGAATACCTGGAGCGGTTGGGTGCCACCCGCACAGCCCACACCCTGATGATGTCTCGCTCGGTCTGGCACAAACTGCGGGAAACCAAACCCGTATCCCTGGAAGGATTGCCCCTTTCGGAAGTTTTGCAGGGCTTCCAACCTGCCCGCAAGCCGGTTCCCGGACGCATCTCCCTGCTGCGAATAAAGGCCGTTCCCCCCCAGAACAAGGTCGAAGGTTCCACCCATTCTCCCCGGTCTGAAAAAGGGCCATCCCAGGAAGGGCCCTGCTGCTAAAGGTTGTCTATGCGGGTTTCTGCCCTGGGTCTGGATGTTGGTAGAAAGCGGATTGGAGTCGCTGGTTGCGATGGTACCGGTTTAATTGCCACCGGCCTGATGACGATCGAGCGCCATTCTTTAGAGCAGGTATTGACTCAGTTGCAGGCCCTGATTGTGGAACGACAGGTCCAGGTGCTGGTGATTGGGCTACCCTACTCCATGGACGGTTCCCTGGGGTTTCAGGCAAAGCAGGTACAAAAATTTGCCCGGGCCCTCACCAAAGCCTTACAGCTACCGGTGGAATATGTCGATGAACGGCTCACTTCCGTGCAGGCAGAGCAGCTGATGCAGGCTCAGGGTATTTCCCCTTCCCGCAACAAAGCTCTGATTGACCGCAAAGCTGCGTCCCTGATTCTGCAACAATGGTTAGATGAGCGTCGCCAGAAACTAACCCAGACCCGCGCTTTAGAGGCTTCCGAGCCAGGAATCTGAACTGTGGGAGAGGTCGGAGTTTCTGGCCTGACGGGTTTAATCCGGGCAAAAGCCTGTAGAATAACCGAGTTCAAGCATGACGAAGTGTTTATTGGAGAAGTCCGGCAATGGCTGAAGACGAAATGGATATGGAAGAGATAGAGACGGTGACGTTGACGGACGATGCCGGACGCACGATCGCCTGCACCGTAGAGCATTCCCTGGAACTGGACGGGCAGGAATATGTGGTGCTGCTGCCCCTCGACTCGCCGGTAGAAATCATTGCCTGGGAGGGAGAAGACGAAGAAGAGGAGCCGATTCCAATCGAAGACGACGAAGATATCGACACTCTCTTCCCGATCGCCAAAGTGGTGCTGGAAGAACAAAACCTGTCCCTGAAGCGAACTGCCGTGATTCTCACGGTCGAGGGAGAACTACCCGACCCGGATGAGGAAGAATCGGAAGATTTAGAAGAAGGCGACGAAGAATTGCTATTCCTGGCCAGCTTCTACTACGAAGAACAGGAATTTGGTGTCTATGCTCCCCTGGAACCCTTCTTGATTCTGGCCCGCATGGATCACGATAATGTTCCCCACCTCCTGGCTCCAGAAGAATTTGAAAAGCTGGAACCTCTGCTGCCAATGATTGAAGAACAGTTATTTGACCAGCAGTTTGAAGAGTAAAACGCTGGAATTTCACAGGTCGGTTCTTTGCGAATTTCCTCTGGAAGATTACCCCAGTAACTTTCATACCTGGCTTCTACTTGATTTTGCAAACTGGCTGACCCTCACCCTCGGCAGCCTGAATAGGACCTATGAAAACCATTCAAACTCTGTCCAAACGTTTCATTCTACTGGTTGTAATTCTGCTGGGTCTGGGTGGCGCTGGCTGGAAAAGCTGGGCCTGGTGGCAATGGGCTAACACCGCCCCAGCGGCAGCCAGGGAAGCCGGGACAAAACCGATCAAGCTAGAAATTCGTCAGGGAACTTCAGCCCAGGAAATCGGCCAGGACCTGCAGGCCCTGGGAGTGATTCGCTCATCGGTGGCCTGGGGCCTGCTGGCCCGCTGGATGGCTCTACAAAAGCCAGAAGGAGGCTTTCAGGCAGGTATTTATCAACTCTCACCCAACCAATCCATGGCGACGATCGCCAACCAGATCTGGAACGGAGAGGTTGTCCGCCTCAAGTTCACCATTCCCGAAGGGTGGACGCTACAGCAAATCGCTGCCTACTTAGAGCAGCAAGGCTTTTTTTCGGCCCAGGAATTTTTGACAGCGGCAGAAACCCTACCCCTGACTGAATATTCCTGGTTGCCCCAGCGTCCCGCTGCCGGTTTCTTTCGGTTAGAAGGGTATCTTTATCCAGACACCTACGAACTAGCCAGTACCACCCTGAAGCCAGAAGATGTGATCAAGCAAATGCTCGATCGCTTCCAACAGATAGCGCTGCCCCTGTATCTGACCTACCCCGGAAAGTCTTCCGTCAGTCTGGCCGAATGGGTGACCCTGGCCAGCATTGTTGAAAAAGAAGCGGTTATCCCGGCGGAACGGTCTCTGATTGCTGGAGTTTTCTGGAACCGGTTACGCAAAGCCATGCCCCTGGGAGCCGATCCGACGGTGGAGTACGGTTTAGGAGTACAACAAACCCCCGATCGCCCCCTCACCTACGACGAAGTCAGAACTCCCTCGCCCTACAATACCTATATCAACGAAGGCCTGCCCCCAACCCCCATCGCCAGTCCCGGGATTGCCAGTTTGAAAGCCACCCTTGCCCCCGAAAAGACAGATTATCTTTTCTTCGTGGCTCGCTATGATGGCACCCATGTATTTAGCCGAACCCTGGCCGAGCATCAGGCCGCCCAGAATCAAATTCATGACCAGCGGCAGCAGGCTAAACCGGCTCCCCCCGGCAGCAACTCCAGACTGCCAAAAGGAACAGCATCGGTCAAGCCATGATTCTGCCAGCGGGTATGTTAGCCTCCAATTAGGCGGTTTCTGATAGGCCCCCTGCCCATACCCTGCGGGCAGGAAACCCGGTTTCAATCTCGCTTCCCCCAGTCCCCGCAGCGCCACAGTTCGCCTGTGCAGCCTCCCATTTCATCCCTAAGCTCTTCCGTTTACCTTTTATACCGTTATGTCTCTGGGCAAACTTCTGCAACCCAATCTGGTTTTGAAGGCTTCGATTCTGAAGTTAACTCCCGATATTCTGCAACAGAACCAGCTTAAAGGGCTGGTCTTAGATGTCGATGAAACCCTGGTGCCGATGCGGGTTGCCGAAGTTTCAGAAGAATTGCTGCCCTGGGTGGCCGAAGTCAGCCAGGTGGCTTCTCTCTGGCTGGTAAGTAACAATATCAGTGAGCCGCGCATCAAACGAATTGCTAATACCTTAAACCTGCCCTACATCGCTGGTGCCGCCAAACCTTCCCGTCGCAAGCTGCGGAAGGCCGTAGAAGCCATGCAACTCCCGGCCGAGCAGGTCGGCATGGTGGGCGATCGCCTGTTTACCGATGTCTTAGCCGGAAATCGCCTGGGGATGTTTACAATTCTGGTAGAACCCATGGTTCATCTGGATGAAACCGTCAGTCGTTCTCCTCTGCATACCTTTGAAGTCTGGCTTTCCCAATGCCTGGGCGCTTCCCTGCACTAAATCAGACCGTAAAACAGAAGTAGATAGACAACCCTCCAGTCTAGTAACCTTCAACCCTGCAAACCTTCTGAACCCTCCAGGATTTCACTGGTCAGGGGCGGATTATTTTTTTCCGAAGATATTGCAAATTCTTAATTTTGTGTTTTAAAACTATATAAACGTCAATAAATCCCTAACTATCAAAACATAAAGAAAACATTATAGAAATTGAGAATCCGGAAAAGCTCTGTCATTCTAAATACAGTTCAAATGAGGTCAGCCAAATATAGACCTTAACTATAAATCCCTGTGAATACTTAAATGGAGCGCTAGTCCTTAGCAATAAAGGAACTGGCGCTTCATTTGTTGTGGGAATCTGGATCATGGGGCCATTTGGCCGCAAACATTAGAAAATTGAAAAGGTATTCGTTGATATTCCTTCTGTTCCAGAGAGTTTTCTCTGCTGAACTTTGCTGCTTCTCGTAGATTTTTTACCTTTCATGCTGCCTACCCACCAAACCCTCGTCGTTAAAATTGGTACTTCTAGCCTGACCCAACCGGAAACCGGCCTGCTGGCGCTCTCAACCATTGCTAACCTGGCAGAAACCCTCAGCCATTTGCGCCGCCAGGGGCATCAGGTAGTATTGGTTTCCTCTGGAGCAGTGGGGGTAGGGTGTGGTCGATTGGGGTTAACCGAACGCCCCAAAACGATCGCCCTGAAGCAGGCGGTAGCTGCCGTAGGCCAGGGACGATTGATTCGGGTGTACGATGACCTGTTTACAGCCTTACAACAACCGATCGCCCAGGTATTACTGACCCGCAGCGACCTGGTACAACGGAGTAGCTACATTAATGTCGAGCGCACCTTTCAAGAACTGCTGCAACTGGGCGTGATTCCGATCGTGAATGAAAACGATACGGTTGCCGTGGATGAACTGAAATTTGGTGACAACGACACCCTGTCAGCCCTGGTGGCCAGCCTGGTTAGAGCCGATTGGCTATTTTTGCTCACCGATGTCGATCGGCTTTACTCCGATGACCCCCGCAGTAATCCCGATGCCCAGCCGATCGTGCGGGTCAGTCGGATCGAACAGTTGCAGGAACTCCAGGTAAAAATGGGGGGTCGGGGTTCCCAGTGGGGGACAGGGGGGATGATGACCAAAATTACCGCCGCCCAGATCGCCACGGGAGCCGGAGTGAGGACAGTGATTACCCAGGGTCGTAATCCTCAAAACCTGGAAAAAATTCTGGCCGGAGAAGCCATTGGCACCCTGTTTGAACCCCAACCCCATGCAGTTAATGCTCGCAAGCGCTGGATTGCCCATGGTCTGGTACCCGCCGGTAAACTCTACCTGGATGACGGCGCGGTGCGGGCCATTCGTAACCGGGGGAAGTCTCTTCTGGCCGCCGGTATTATCCATGTCGAAGGAGATTTTCAGAACCAGGATGCGGTCGAACTTTGCGATCGAGCAGGGCTGGCCATTGCCCGGGGTTTAGTCAATTACAACAGCAACGAACTCCAAAAGATCCGGGGTTGCCAGTCCGATGAAATTGCCACCATCCTTGGCCATGCCGGGGCAGAAACCGTAGTCCACCGGGACAATCTGGTGCTCAGTAACTAAGAATGGCAAGGAAGGAGCATGGGTTTCAGGAGGCCCGCAGCGCGGGTTCTGAATATGTGATTCTAAGGGCGACGGCGATTGCCCAAACTAAGGGCGGATTCGATCGCCCGCTACCATCCTGGGGGAAGGCCGGGTCAACCCGTTATTAGGAGCATGGGGGGGGCGATCCGGCGATCGGGTTGAGTTAGCGGTCAAAAGCTCAATATTAAAGCGATAACCAACATTCCGCACGGTTTGAATTAAACTCGGCTGGCGGGGATCGGTTTCTACTTTTTTCCGTAACGAGAGGACATGGGTATCGACGGTACGGGGATTATCGATCTCATCGGGCCAGGCCCGTCGCAGCAACTCCGATCGGCTCAAAGGTATACCCCCGGCCTGAGCCAGCACATAGAGCAGGCTAAATTCCTGGGGTGTCAGGTCTACCAGATCTCCCTTAAATCGCACCCGACGATGAACCAGATCAATTTTCAGGTCACCGTAGTCTAAGGAAGCGGGGGGTGCCGTCGATTTACTACGACGAATCAAGGCTTCTACCCGGGCCAGAAACTCCTGCATACCAAAAGGTTTGGTCAGGTAGTCATCCGCTCCGGCCCGCAAACCGGCAACAATATCGGCTTCACTACTGCGGGCCGACAACATCAGAATCCAGCACTGCTGTTGCTGATGCAACCAGCGGCAAAACTCTGTTCCATCCCCATCGGGGAGCTCAGAATCCAGAATCACCAGGGTTGGTTGCCGATTCTGAAAGACTTCCCGGGCCTGATGCAGGTCAGCGGACTGGTGAACCCAATAACCTGCCTGCTGCAAGTGCCAACCAAGCAGTGAACGGAGATGGGGGTTTCCCTCGACAATTTGAATACAAAAGGCTCCCACAGAGGTATGCATTTTTCCAAAATGGTAGGTCTACCCTAGCAAAGCCTTTCGATTGGGTTTGTAATGAACGCTACTCCCTCAAAATCAAGAATTTTCACGGATGATCAATTGTCTGGTTGCAGCCTCTAGTAGAGTCGGCTCAACACATAGTCAGCCAGCTTCAGTAACGCCTGCCGGGACTCGGACATGGGTAACTTGGCCAGGTGTTCGATCGCCGTCTGAGAGTGGTAGTTGGCCAGTTCCCGCGATCGCTCAATACCACCACTGTCTCGCACCAGGGCCAGAGCCTGATCCAGGTCTCCGGGTTGGGCAAATTCTCGTTCGATCAATACTTCCAGGTAGGGCTTTTGCTCTAAAGCGTAGAGTACCGGAGCGGTTAAATTGCCACTCTTCAAGTCAGATCCGGCAGGCTTGCCTAACTCCTCCGTAGAGCCAGTGAAGTCGAGAATGTCATCCACAATCTGAAACGCCAGCCCCAGGTGACGGCCGTAAGCGTACATATCTTCTGCCACAGCATCACTGGTTTCACTCAGCAGGGCAGCGGCTTTACAACTGTTGGCAATCAGACTGGCGGTCTTGTAATAGCTTTTATCGAGATAGTCGGCGATCGAGAGGGTGGCATCAAAGCGGTTTAAGCCCTGCTGAATTTCGCCTTCTGCCATATCCATAATCACCTGGGACAGAAGCTTCACCACATCCAGGTTGTTCAAATTGGCCAGATACCAGGAAGACTGGGCAAACAAAAAGTCGCCAGCCAGCACCGCAATCCGACTGCCAAAGCTACTGTGGACGGTCGGCACACCCCGCCGTAACTCAGACTCATCTACCACATCATCGTGAACCAGACTGGCAGTATGAATCATTTCGGTGATTTCGGCCAGACGACGATGCCTCAAGGTAATTTCCTGATCTAGCATGGTGGCCCGGGAAACCAGAAAAACGATCGCCGGTCGAACTCGCTTTCCCTTTGTACCGAATAAATATTCGGCAGCCGCATAAAGAATTGGATGACGGGCCCCAATCAGGCTCTTAAGGTTTTCCGTAAGCGCATTGAGATCTGCTTCGACGGGAGAAAAAAGGGAAGTAGCTGAGGTCATGGATAGCCGACTCAGACGATAAAAGTTACGAAACTTTAAATTTCTTTTCTTATTCTAAGACAAGCAACCCAGTATCGAACATAAAGTTCTAGTTTAACCCCCTCAGGTTCTATTCTTTTTCGGGAAACTCCGATGAATTAAAGCTTCCAGCAAAATTAAGAAATTCCTCGAGCCGGGGCCAAACCTGAGAATTAGACGGGCCGTTTCAGCAAAATTGTGATAGATTAAGAGATAAGCATTTGAAAAATTTATCTATTTCAGGCAACTGAAATTTAGACAGCTGAAATTCAGGTAGCTGAAATTCAGGTAACTGGAGAGGCAGGTTCAACCTCGAGAACCCTGTTAGCGTCTGTATCACACCTGAGCTTACCCTGCGGTAGAGGATAGTTGGCCTTCTATACGCTTGTATAAGTATTGGTAGCAGGTTCAGATATCCGGCAGAGCTATCTGCTGAAACAGGGGCGATTCTTAGAGAAAAAACCGGGTAGTTTCCATATAGCCTGGGTTTTTATCGGCTTTACCGGCCAGTTTTGGCTGGCCGCAGGAATCCGATCGATTCAGTGTCTGACTGAGGGCTTTGCTGAGACGGCGATCGCAGCTATTCATGGGCTGGGATGGCCATTCTGGCAATTCATCAGATTTTGCTGGCTTAACCGTCCGGGGGACGGTCAACTTGTTGTATCCCAACGGCTCGTGGCTTCCAGGTCAAGAAACCATCCGTTGGGCTTATGCCATGGTTCTATCCAGTTTTTTTATACTTTCTCCTCCCTCCTCCTGCCATGATGCCCCAGGACTTTTCCTTTACCATTCCCCTGTCTGCTGCGGCCTATCTTCTGATTGTTTATCTATTATTAACCCTGGCCCAACGAGCCGGGCGGCTATCCCGACCGCGAGACTGAGAGTTCTTTAGTAATAGACGGAGTAATAGAGGGGCGTTTCTCGTCCCAGAAGTTTCTAGAATGAAGAAGCAGTGAACCGTTAATCTCAATTTGATTCAAGCTGAAACCCTCGAACTCCTGGAATGGTCACGGCTATGCCAGCACCTGTCAACCTTCGCCGCTACCAAATTAGGAGCGGTGGCAGCACGCCATTTGAAAATTCCCACCACTCCAGCGGAGACGCTGACCCTGCTGGCTCAAACCCAGGAAGTTTACGACCTGGAAAGCCGGTTAACTACGGGTCTGAGTTTTGAGGGTATCAGTGATATTGGTGAATCCCTGGACAAAGCAGAACTGAAGGGTGTGCTGCTGGGTCAGGAGTTACTCGCGATTGCCACAACTCTGGCCGGAACCCGCAATTTGCGACGGGTGATCGACAATCAGCCTGAGCTGGTGGTGCTGAATGACCTGGTAGCCGACCTGCGGACTTATCCAGAACTGGAGCAGGAAATCCATCACTGCATTGATGATCGGGGGGATGTCGCCGATCGGGCCACGCCAAAGCTGGCCGGTATTCGAGAACAGCAGCGCCAACTGCGGGAGCGGGTCCATAGTCTGTTGCAAAATATTTTGCAACGCAAGGCCAACGCCATTCAGGAGCAGGTGATCACCCAGCGGGAAGGCCGGTTTGTGCTGCCGGTGAAGGCTCCCCAGAAGGATGCCATTCCTGGGATTGTGCATGACACCTCCATGAGTGGTGCCACGCTGTACATCGAACCTCAGTCAACCGTACCCCTGAATAACCAGTTACGCACGCTGCAACGGCAGGAACAGGCCGAGGAAGAAGCCGTCCGACGGGCTCTGACGGAACAGGTGGCATTGGTGAAACCCGATCTGGAACGCTTACTGGCCATCGCCACCACCCTGGATCTGGCCACGGCCCGGGCCCGTTATAGTTTCTGGTTAGGGGCTAACCCTCCCCGGTTTATTGAGTGGAATCAGGAAAAAGCAGAATCGATCGTCCTGCGTCAACTCCGCCACCCCCTGCTGGTCTGGCAACAACAACACGAACAGGGTCGGCCGGTGGTGCCGATCGATCTGATCATTCAACCTCAGATTCGGGTCGTGGCAATCACCGGGCCCAATACGGGGGGCAAAACTGTGACCCTGAAAACCCTGGGACTGGCGGTGCTGATGGCCAAGGTGGGGTTGTTTATTCCGGCCCGGGAGCCCGTGGAGTTGCCCTGGTTTGAGCAGGTGCTGGCGGATATTGGAGATGAACAGTCCTTAGAACAAAGTTTGTCTACCTTCTCCGGCCATATTCGCCGGATCAGCCGAATTTTGGCGGCCCTGGGAACTCCTCCAAAACCTGAAGTGAACAACCAGGAGTTGGATACCCCAGAGCCCGAAAGCCTGCCCCCTGACACTTCATCCCCCCTGTCCCTGGTCTTACTGGACGAAGTGGGAGCCGGTACCGATCCCTCCGAAGGTAGTGCCCTGGCCATTGCCCTGCTGAAATCCCTGGCCAACCAGCCGGGGCTGACCATTGCCACTACCCACTTTGGTGAACTGAAGGCCCTGAAATACCAGGATGAACGCTTTGAGAACGCCTCGGTGGAGTTTGATGATGTCTTACTATCTCCCACCTATCGGTTGTTATGGGGTATTCCGGGACGGTCCAACGCCCTGACGATCGCCCGCCGCTTGGGCCTGAATGAAGCCATTGTGCAACAGGCCCAGACTTACGTAGGAGGCGCTTCGGAAGAGGTGAATCAGGTGATTGCTGGCCTGGAAGCCCAACGCCGTCGCCAGGAGGTTAAGTCCCAGGAAGCAGCCCAACTATTAGAGCGGGCAGAGCGATTGAACCGCCAGATCACCGATCAGGCCACGGCTTTGAAACAGCGGGAGCGGGAACTCCAACTGGCCCAGGAACGGGCAGTTCAGGAGGCGATCGCCCAGGCTAAACAGGAAATTGCCCAGGTGATCCGCCAGTTACAACAGGGCCCCACCACCGCCCAGGCAGCCCAGCAGGCAACCCACAGCCTGAATGCGATCGCAGCCCAAAAACTCCCTTCTCGTCAACCCAAACCCCAACCTCCACCGGGGTTTCGTCCCCAGGTGGGCGATCGCATCCGGATTCCCCGGTTGGGTCAGGTGGCGGAAGTCTTAACCGCTCCCAACGACGATGAGGAACTGACCGTCCGATTTGGGTTGATGAAAATGACCGTGGCTCTGACGGATATTGAGTCCCTGAATGGGGAGAAGGCCGTGAGTGACCGCAGGCCAGACCCGAAACAGGCCGAAACCGCCAAAGCCCGTGGGGCGGCACCGCCTGCCCCTGCTTCCCCGCCACCTCTGATTCGGACGGAGCGTAATACCCTCGATATTCGCGGTAGTCGGGTGGCCGATGCCGAACCGATGATCGATCAGGCGCTCACCCAGGCCCACGAAACCGGTGCCCTCTGGATCATCCACGGTCATGGCACCGGCAAACTGCGGCAGGGCGTTCATGCCTTTCTGCAGCACCATCCCCTGGTAGCCAGGTACGAACTAGCCAGCCAGGCTGAAGGGGGGCATGGGGTGACCGTCGCCTACCTGCGTTAACCTATAAAACCCGGAACTTAATGTTTGTCAGCATGGCTCCACCGTGCTGACAAACATTAAAAATTTGATTTTAATTACGTTGTTTTCCTTAATCAAAATCCGTAGCCCAGTCAGGATGGCGGTAATGGTCAAACAGACGGCTGATCTGACTGGGAACAACCCGCGAGAGGGAAAGCTGGGGAATTTCCGTTTCGCTAAAGAAGGTGGCAGCTTCGGTTTCGATGCTGTCGGCGGCGGCTCCCCCCAGCAACTCACAGCGGAAAAACAGCTTATAGATATGGTACTCAAAGGGGGGGTGGCCATGGCGGGGATGGTTGCGATCGTAGAGAGCCAGCAACTTAACAGCCCGCGTCTGGTAACCTGATTCTTCCCAGACCTCTCGTTCGATTGCCCGACTGGGGAATTCCCCCACATCCACAAACCCTCCCGGTAAAGTCCAGCAGCCATCCCAGCGTTCTTTCACCAGCAAAATCCGATCGTCTTGAAACACCACTCCCCGCACATCCAGTTTTGGGGTAGCGTAGCCCCGCTCCTGCTGAAACAGGTTGGTGACGTAGGCCGGTTCCCGCTGAGTGTAGGTGGCCATGATTTCTGAGGCGACCTGCTGCACCTGGTGAAATCGATCGATATCGAAGGGGTTTTCGCTATAGGCCAGCCCATTCTGGGCAATTGCCTGAAGTTTTTGGGCCCATTCCAGCCATTTCAGATCCATACTCTGCTGCCCCTAAAGTTCTCGCTGCCTGGTTAAGAACTTTAATTCAAACCAGAAAATCTACCTCGATACTGTTGAATTTGTTAAGACTGTCGATTCTAATTCAAACCGGGATTGGTGCTCTGTAGCGGTTATCAGGCACTGAGGGATGAGTAAACGCAAGACCTCTGTGAAATGGCAGCGTCGCCGTCTGGTGCGCTGGTTACTGACGGACGAGCCAGCCCAAGAAAGACTCTTACACCAGAGAACACAAACACCCAACCCATCCCTGGTGGCGGGTGATGTGCCTGACCAGAGTTGATTACTTTTCGGCCCTGGGATACCAACCTGGAATTGCCGCCCTGGCCGCCGGGGTACTTTCCCCTATTGCGACTCTGTTCCTGGTGCTGCTGACCCTGTTTGGGGCTTTACCGATCTACAGGCGAGTAGCTCAGATCAGCCCCATGGAGAAGGGTCGATCGCCATGCTGGAACGGCTCCTCCCCTGGTGGCAGGGGAAGTTTTTGGTTCTCTGTTTACTGGGATTTGTCGCGACTGATTTCATCATTACCATCACCCTATCGGCGGCAGATGCCACGGCCCATATCGTAGAAAATCCTCTGGTAGAAGCGTTTCTCCATGGCCAGGAGGTGCCGATTACCATTCGCCTGATTGCCAACCGTTTGAATGAAGGCACCGAGCAGGAATACTTTCTGAAGGAAACGGAGGTGCGGGAAGATAGCCATATTCCGGCCACAGACTCCGTTTTGTTTTTAGAAATCACCATCTCCGATGCCTCGGAGTTTACCGATACAATCCAGGTCACCGGCATTCAGGTCGGTCAATACCGGATTTTACGCGCCGCAGGGGCGGCTGTCCCTAATGCGATCGCAGCGATTTTGTTCTACCTTCGAGATCAGATAAGTAAGCTACCCCACGCCTACTTTGGCTGGATTGAAGGGAATCCGATTCAGTATTTGTTGCGATTTATTCTGTTTGGGGAAGGGGATATTGCCGTTGTCACCAGGGAAGTTCTGCGAAAAGCGGAGAAACACGCCGAACGTCGTCCGGTCATTCCTGTCGGAGGTTAACCCGGTTCAAGCCGGAAGCCTCTGGCTATAGAGATGGTCATTCCTGGTAGAAAAGTTAGCAATCCCAGAAAATTCACCGCCAGGTCACAAATTTTCCATCTTTTGACCCTACACTTAAAGCAGTTTATACTTCGGTTACAATCATCTAGCCTGGGATAGATTTTTGCCTCTGGGTCAATCGGTTTAAAGCATCTGCCTTCCTGCAGCGTGTTCCAATGTTTGTAGGGGCTTATTTAGAAGGGGCTTATTTAAACTAACCCTGGGGCTTTGAACCCAATTAACATTTCGGCCTCTGTTGGGCTGCAAAGGCACAACAAAGGTTTTGTCCAACTAGCCCGTTCGAGTTCTCTGTAGCTGAGTTCGTCAATGGGATACGCTCCAACAACTTACTTACTTGTTCTAATTCAAAAAAATGGATCAGGAAACTAATGGTGCATCAAAACCCCTGGGTGAGTATTTAAGAGAACTGGGTCTGCTATCTGAAACTCAGGTTCGGATTTTGTTGTACGAACAACGACGATCGCCCAATCTGCGTTTTGGGGATCTGGCAAAAAGCAAAGGCTGGGTTGATCAAAGAACCCTGGACTTAATTTTGCACAAGCAATGCCGCAGTCGCCTACAATCCCTGCTCAACAAGCCTTCCAACTAGCCGGGTCAGGTTATCCGGCTGAATCCGGGTAAAGGCCCTGGGATGTAACCCTGGGGGTACTGCCAACCACGCAGCCCCCTGCCCCTGATCCCTCAGGGGGCGATCCGCCAGACCCTGACTGTATTATCAGAACCCCCACTGACCACACAACGGCCATCCGGGCTGAGAGCGACTGCATTCACCGCATTACTATGGTCGGTCAGGGTGCGGGTCAGGTTGCCCGTCTCCAGATCCCAAATTTTGATGGTCGTGTCACTGCTACCACTGACCAGAGTTTTGCCATTGCTGCTGAGGGCGATCGCATTCACCGAGTCGCTATGCCCGGATAAAGTCCGGATCACCGTCCCCTTTGCCAGATCCCAGATTTTAATCGTGCGATCTTTGCTGGCACTGATCACCTGTTTGGCATCGGGGGTAATTACCACGGTGTTAATTGAACTAAAATGCCCACTCAACTGCTGCACCAGTTCTCCGGTCCGCAGTTTCCAGAGTTTGACCTGCTTATCTAAACCGCCACTGGCTAACAGCTGATTATCGCTGCTGATAGCCACCGAACGAATCATGCCCGCCAGCCCCGGAATGGTCCGAATTGCTTCTCCCGTTGCCAGTTTCCAGAGAATCACGCTACGGTCTTCGCTGCCACTGGCCAAAAGCTGGCCATCGGGGCTGATGGTAACCGCATTCACATCCCGAGAATGACCGGTCAGCGATCGCAGAAGTTTGCCACTGGGCAGGTACCAGAGTTTAATCGTGTCGTCGTCACTGGCACTGGCCAGGGTCTGACCATCGGGGCTGATCGTCAGGCTGTTGACCTCCCGGCTATGGCCGGTCAGGGTGTCTCGCAACTCCCCAGTTTCCAGATGCCAGAGTTTGATCGTGGTGTCTAAGCCGCTACTGGCAATTGTTTGACCATCGGGGCTAATGACCACGCTGGTCACCCAGCGAGAATGGCCCTGAAGGGTGTGTAAACAACCCTGCCGGGGAGGGCCAGAGGTTGGTGGTGGAGCCGGAGAGGGAGTCGGGGGCATCCCGGAGTTAGGGGCCTGGCCCCCGGGCCCTGGGGCAGGCGGAGAACTATTACCCGGGCCGGTCGGTGGCCGCGAGGGCGGTTTAGAAGCAGGGATCCCCGCTGCCCGACCTGCGGCCTGGGGCACACCAGAGGCCGGTCGGGCAAAGACGGCCCGCAGATCCCGCATTACCGCATCGGCGGACTGATAGCGTTCGCTCACCAGATCCTTCAACATCCTGTCTAAAATCCGGGCGATCGGTTCGCTAATCTGCCCCCCCCGGGATTGCAACCGTTGCCGCCAGATCCACTGACCCGCCATCGGGTCATACAAATCCTCAGGGCTCACCTGGGTCAATAAATAGATACAGGTCGCTGCCAGGCTATAAAGGTCGCTGGCCGGATAGGCCTTACCACTGCGGATCTGCTCCATCGGGGCATAGCCCTCAGTTCCAATCCGGGTACCCGGTTTGGTGGCAGTTTCTGCTGACAGCAGCTTGGCCACCCCAAAGTCGATTAACACCAGGCGATTATCGAGTTTGCGGCGAATAATGTTGGTTGGTGTGATATCTCGATGAATCACCTGATGGTCATGGACAAACTTCAGGATCGGCAAAATTCCTGCCAGGACCTCGCGAATTTTTTGTTCGCCAAAGGCCCCCTGTTGCATCATCTCCTGCAGCAGGGTCGGCCCTTCGATAAACTGCTGAACTAAATAAAGTCGCTTGTCATGCTCAAAGTAGGCCAGCAGTGTCGGGATCTGGGGATGCTCTCCTAACTCATGCAACCGGATGGCCTCCTGCTCAAACAACTGCACGGCCTTTTCCAGGGATTTGGTCCCCTGCAGTTGGGGCGAAAACTGCTTGATCACACAGCGGGCCTTGAGCCGGTCTTCATCGGTGGCCAGATAGGTTTTGCCAAACCCTCCCTGCCCGATCGCCCGTTCAACCCGATACCGTCCCCGCAACAGAACCGTTAACTTTGTCCCACATTTGAGACAAAATTCTGCATCGTCCGGGTTTTGGGGTTGTTGACAGTCCGGGTTCAGGCAATAGGTCATACTCGGGCACCCAGGTAAAACAATGAAATTTTCTACAGATCAAGTCAAACTTTTACTATTGCATCCCTTGCAGCCGATGTTAATTGACAGGTTCAATTCTCATCATAGATTTGGGCTACCAGCACCAAGCAAAGAACCAGCGTCGCTGGACGATTGTTCCAAAACCTTAATTTTGCCTGACTTTAGTACCCAGGGCAAATAAGCCATAGGCACTCACCAGGCCCAGAATCATACCGGCCCCATGGCCCAGCAGACTCACCTGGGGGGTCAGCAGATCGGAAATAGTCTGCAAGCCGACTAAAAACAACATAAACAGCAGTTGCTTGCGGGCGATCGCCGCCCTGTCCTGCTGCCAGCCATGGAGCAAAATTGCCAGCATCACTCCCAGCAACCCCATGACGGCCCCGGAAGCTCCGACACAGTACTGATCGGGGGCATTTGACCAGAGGGCCAGAGCCGCGATCGTCGCCATAGAGCCGATCCCACTGACCAGGTAGACCAATAAAAACCGGCTCCAGCCCAGGGCCGATTCGACAAAGCTACCAAAGATGTAAAGCCCAACCATATTGGCCAGCAGGTGCAACTGATTGAAGTGCAGAAAGGTGGCCGCCAGGGTGCGCCACCACTCTCCGGCCACTACTGCTTCTGGCACCAGAGCCCCCATCTGGTAAAGCACCCAGGGATTGGTACTGCCCCCCTTATAGAGTTCCAGACCAAATATCAGAGTATTCAGCAAAATCAGCCCATAGGTGGCATAGGCCCGTCGCTGCTTAAACGCCGTTCGCAAGTTGTACTGCGCCTCCTGCTGCAGTTCTCTGGCGATCTGAGCCAGAAGCGGACGGGAAGCAATAGCAATTTCCTGCGGATTGGCCATCGGTTGCGTCAAACGCCAATCGATCGCCCGTTGTTGCATCGGGTCAGCCCAGGTTGCCAGTTCGGACAGGTACTGCCGGGCAGACGGATTGGCCAGGGCCAGGTCTGCCGTAGCCAGCCAGAATTGCCGTACCCCCTCCGGATAAATCCCCAGGGAACTGCGAAATAGTTGCTCCACCTGATCTCGCTGGCCACAAAAGGCACAAACCATCATCCGGGCCAGATTCCGGCAGGGCAAATTGCCCGACTTTGCCAGGTGCCGATCGAACTTTTCAAACACCTGTAACATCCCGTTCAGGTCACCGGTTTCGCCCAGGGAGCGCAGGTAGATCAGGCCGATCGTGCCATCCTTCAAGACATCTTGCTCTGGCAGATTTTGCCGCATCCAGAACAACGCCTCATCCCAGCGGGCTGCCATGCGATACAACAAAACCGTTGCCGTGCGAGCAATCCGGCTGGGGCGAGTGTGATACTTTTGCAACAGGCGAGTGGCCTCTGCCAATTTGCCCTCATAGCCTAACTCCAGGCCCCGCAGCAACTCCGGGTATTCCCAGAAACCGTCAAACGGGTGCAACCAGCGAATCCAGGAGGCGATCCAGCGGGCCTGACCGTACTGATCTCGGGTGGTCAGATAGTTGATCCGGGCAAACCCGACCAGGGGGATCAAAATCAAGCCAAACCAGAGTCCGCCACTGATCCAACCAGCCAGATCTTGAGACAGCCAGAACACCCCCGCCAATACGAGTAAGAGCAATCCCGCCACCAGCAGCCATCCCCGGGCTGTATATCGGGCCCGCAACAGCAGCATGGCACAACTGAAAGCAACAAGCTGAATCAAAAAGAGGTTGACGCTCATGGCAGAACCGGGATCGGGTGGATTTAGGGTACCCAGTTCTGCGATCGCTGCTGACTGGGTTAGAGTGGCAAAAAACGGGAAACGGGACGATGGGCTTGAGTTTGTGCATGATTGTGCGGGATGAAGCGGAAAACCTGCCCCGCTGTCTGGCCAGTGTCCGGGGTGTCGTAGATGAAATGATTGTGCTTGACACTGGTTCAACCGATCGCACGATCACCATTGCTCAAGATCAGGGAGCCCGGGTTTACTCCTGGGTCTGGCAGCATGACTTTGCCGCCGCCCGCAACGAATCCCTCAAGTATGCCAAGGGCGATTGGATCCTGGTGCTGGATGCCGACGAAGAACTGGAGCCCGGGATCCTTCCCGCCTTGCAGCAGGTAATGCAGCAGGATCGGGTGCTGGTGGCCAATCTGTTGCGCCAGGAAACCGGTACCCTGCAACCCTATTCCCTGGTTTCCCGGCTGTTTCGCAACCGATCGGAGATCCGGTTTGCCCGCCCCTACCACGAGCTGATCGATGACAGTGTGGCAGCCCTGCGACAACGGGAACCGGACTGGCAGGTGGTGGAACTGGCAGGAATTGGAATTCACCACCGGGGCTACCAGGCAACGGCGATCGCCCAGCGGCAAAAGGTCGATCGGGCCCGCCAGATCATGGAAGCCTATCTCACCAGTCAGCCCCAGGATGCCTATATCTGCAGTAAGCTGGGAGCCCTCTACGCTGACCTGAACCAGCCCGACAAAGCCCTGCAACTGTTGCAACGGGGCCTGCAACTGCCAGAAGTAGAACCCACGGTTCGGTACGAGTTGCATTACCATCTGGGCAGTCTCTATAGTCAGATGCAGCACCCGGCAGCGGCCGAAACCCATTACCAGCAGGCCGTAGAACAACCCGTTTCAGACCGCTGCAAACTGGCGGCTTACACCAACTGGGGCAGTTTGCTCCAGGAACGGGGCGAACTGCTCAGGGCCAGAACCCTGTTTGAAACCACCATCACCATTGATCCCGGGTTTGCCATTGGCTACTTCAACCTGGGTCTGACCCTGAAAACCCTGGGCGATCTGCCTGCAGCGGTAGCCTCCTACGAGAAAGCCCTGCAACTCCAACCCGACTACGCCGATGCTTACCAGAACCTGGGCGTAGTCCTGCTCAAGTTGGGCAATCTGACAGCCAGTGTGGCCGCCTTCCGGCAGGCGATCGCGTTGCATCGGCAGCAGGGTTCGCCGGAGGCAGAACGGTTGCAGCAAGCCCTGACAGACATGGGACTGCTTTAACCCTGCGGGAATTAAGCCGGAAGCCAGGCAAACTAACGCCCTAGCCCTGGGGGGGCAACTCCAGGGAGATCGGACCCAGAATACCTTTGCGAAAGTCGTTTAAGAGGTGGCGGGCGGTTCGTTCTCGATCGCTCTGATAGCGGTACTCCGCCAGATTGTGCAGGTAATCTTCCCCAGACTGGTCAGCCGCACTCAGGTCATAGCGAGACTGCAACACCGCCTCCCGTTCTAATTGTTTCAGCAGTTCTATCAACACCGCAGCCACCCGTTGATTGTCGTAGGCGGCCTCTCCAATGTCATCGCAGATGGCCAGTTTCAGAGCCGCCGTCTGATCCTGCAGGAGGGAAGGTAAAACCCCGGGGGCATCGAGAAGTTCAATCTGATCGGAGATCCGTACCCAGCGCAGTTGCCGGGTGACCCCGGCCCGTCGGGCACTTTCTACCACCCGACGCTTTAACAGGCGGTTGATCAGGGCTGACTTGCCAACATTCGGAAAGCCGACCACCACCGCCCGCACCGGCCGGGGCAGCATTCCCCGATCGCGGCGACGCTGGTTCATCTGAGTGCCGGCCAGTTGGGCCGCCTGAGTCACCGCTTCTATCCCCTTGCCATGCTGGGCATCGGTAAAGTAAGGTTCTTCTCCCCGGGCCTGGAACCACTCCGTCCACTGGCGACGGGCCTCGGCCGAGATCATGTCGAGCCGGTTTAAAACGAGAACTCGCTCTTTACTGCCCAACCATTGCTGCACCTGGGGATGGGCCGTGGCCAGAGGAATCCGGGCATCTCGCACTTCCAGCACCACATCCACCAGCTTGAGTTGCTCCCGCAGGGCTTTTTCGGCTTTGGCAATATGACCGGGATACCATTGAATCGGCGGGGTGGACATGGGAAAACCAGAAGAGAATTGGACGCAAGCTGGACGTTAGGGAATAATCAACACCGGACAGGGAGACAGGTTGATGACTCGATTGGTTACACTATCTGCCGCCCCTTCATCGGTCAGGCCCAGACCCCGACAGCCCATCACGATCAAATCCGCTTCAATTTCATCGGCCACATCGCAGATCGTAAAGGCGGGCTTCCCCTGACGTTCGATCGCCTCCGCTTCGATGCCCTGTTGAGAAAACAGCGTTTTAGCACTGGAGAGCAGTTCGGCGATCGCCTCCGGTGAAGTCATCACCCCAGACTCGTCACTGGCAGGTTCGACCACCGACAGCAAAATCAACCGACTACTATGCAGCTTCACTACTTCGGCCACGGTTTCGGCGGCCTGTCGCGACTCCCGGCTCTGGTCGATTGGAAATAATACAGTTTTAAACATGAATCACAGGTTCCCAACGGCTATAAACAAGAGATCTTAGAGGGTTCAGTAGGTTTTGCTACTACTTTTTATTTAAATCAATCAGGAATTCTAATTCATTTTTAATCAATGCTCAAAATCATGGAAAATAGACTGATAGCTAGACTGATAGGTAAAAAGACTTATTTAGGAGGTTGGTTCGGTGCCCAAAAAGACTCTAGCAAATTTATCGTCCTCTGATTTGTCTGGTAAGCGGGTTCTCGTTCGGGTTGACTTCAACGTTCCCCTCGACGACCAGGGTAATATCACTGACGACACTCGCATTCGGGCCGCTCTGCCAACCATCCAGGATTTAACCTCGAAGGGTGCGAAAGTGATTCTGGCCAGCCACTTTGGTCGTCCCAAGGGAGATGACTACGCATCTCGGGTGGCAGATAAGTACCGCTTAACCCCGGTGGCAGCACGGTTATCTGAGCTGTTGGGCAAGCCCGTTGTCAAAACCGACGACTGCATTGGTGACGATGTCAATGCCAAGGTGGGGGCTTTGAACAATGGTGATGTGTTGCTGTTAGAAAACGTGCGGTTCCACCCCGGTGAAGAGAAGAACGATCCGGAATTTGCCAAGCAACTGGCATCCGTGGCCGACCTCTATGTGAATGACGCCTTTGGGACGGCTCACCGGGCCCACGCTTCTACCGAAGGGGTGACTCACTACCTGAAGCCTTCCGTCGCCGGATTTTTGATTGAGAAAGAATTGCAATTTTTGCAGGAGGCGATCGAAAATCCCCAGCGGCCCCTGGCGGCGATCGTCGGTGGTTCTAAGGTTTCCAGCAAAATCGGCGTGATCGAAACTCTGTTAGAAAAAGTAGACAAGCTGCTGATTGGCGGTGGCATGATCTTCACCTTCTACAAGGCCCGCGGCCTGAATGTGGGCAAATCCCTCGTAGAAGAAGACAAACTGGAACTGGCCAAAGCCCTGGAAATCAAAGCCAAGGAAAAAGGCGTAGACCTGCTGCTGCCCACTGATGTGGTAGTAGCTGACAACTTTGCCCCCGATGCCAACGCTCAGACCGTCAGTATCGAAAATATTCCCGATGGCTGGATGGGTCTGGATATTGGCCCCGATGCGGTCAAGGTGTTCCAGGAAGCCCTGTCTAGCTGCAAGTCGGTGATCTGGAATGGCCCCATGGGCGTATTTGAGTTTGATAAGTTTGCCGTCGGTACCGAAGCGATCGCTCACACCCTGGCTGGTCTAACCAAGACCGGTACCACCACCATCATCGGTGGCGGTGACTCGGTAGCAGCGGTTGAAAAGGTCGGTGTAGCCGAGCAAATGAGCCATATTTCCACCGGTGGTGGGGCCAGTCTGGAACTCTTAGAAGGCAAAGAGCTGCCTGGTATTGCGGCTCTGGATGACGCTTAAGGCAGGGCAATAGGGCCGAACCTGAGGGCAGGGTAGCTCATCCAGGGCTGGCTGCCTCCAGGGGCCTCTATGGCGCTGCTGGTGGTTACCCACAGGGAATGGGGGAAGGCGAATTGCCTTCCCCTTTTGTTTTCAGGATTTTACCGCGGATCACAAACCGCCGTTGCTAGGCTTCACTGTTGGGTATGTAGGGTTGAGGTTTGTCCAGATTGGCCTGACCAACGGCATAGGCGATCGCGTAGGGGTCATCTACGGACTCGGAAGCATTTCTCAGTTCTACGCCAATTACCTGCCCATCTTCGTCGTAGTCCAGAATCAGGTTGGGAGCGATCTGGGCCGTTTCGGCGATAGAACAGTTGTTTAAAGAGATCTGCACAATATTCTTTTCCGGGTCGTAAACAATTTTCATACCAGAGAGAAGTCATTCAGTTATAGACAGTCATCATAGCCGCAGGAGCACCAGAGATTTTGAGCCGTTAGCAATTCCCCCGGCCTCAACTAATCAGGGTATTGGGAATTGCCCTGGGGGACTGTTGCATATAAGCCAGAAATCGCTGCCGTAGTTGTTCAATGGTCAGGGATTGGGTGAAGTATTCCGTCAATCCATGGCCAAAGGCCCAGGCATTGCGATCGGGAGCCCCCTGATTTTCCAGGAGCAGTGGCCAGAGAGCCAGCAGGTCAAACTCCCTTGTATTGGGGTTGTCGGCACTGAGCAGATTGAACAACTCGTAGGCCATCTGCAGTTTGCCAATCACGATCGGCAACTGTTCTACCGGAATCTTTTCGGCCAGCAGGTAGGCCAGGGTGGGGGAACCCGTCGTCAGGGTCGAGAGAAAACTCAACACCGGGCTTTTCAGTAGGGCGGCCAGTCCCTGGGTGGTGGCCATCTGAAACGTGTAATGGTCAATAATTTTGGCGGCGGCCAGGGTGCGGGCTTCCAGATTCCGCAGGAAGCGAGCCAGCCGCAGTTGTTTTGCCGGAGCGATCGCCTCCAGCAATCCGACGGACAGGGCTTCTGTGCCCCAGGCAACGCGTCCGTTGGCCTGATCGCCGGTGACTACAGGTAATACCAACCCAGAAAGTTCTCCCAGTAACCTGGCCCGGTATTCCGTGGCTTCTCGAATCGCCACTTCCTTTGGCCGATCGCCCCATTCCCAGTCGTAGGGTGGCTGCCATTCCCGAATCGGACGCAAACGGTCAACCTGGGAGACGATCGTAATCACCGGCAAGTCGGCCACCGTCTCCTGAACTTCCTGCAAAAAGTCCACATCCATTTGTAATGCCGGGTCGAGAGCCGGAGTCACCAGCAGCAGCAGGTCGGCCTCCGGAGCGCGGTCTACTACCGCCTGACGCAGATCATCCCGCTCTACCTGTTCATAGCCGGGGCTGTCCCAGAGAGTGAGGGTTTCGCCACTACCGGCCTGCCAGTGGTAGTCTTGCAGGCGATCGGTACTGGGTAAGACATCCACTGCTGCTCGATCATCCACAAATAGGGTATTGATCAAACTACTCTTACCGGCCCCGGTGCGTCCCACCAGCAAAATATTCACCGGCTTCTGCTCCACCTTCTGGGGGGGTTCTGCCTGGGTGAGAATTTCTCGCAGGGTCTGGGTTTTAGCCGCCGGGGGAGGAGTAGCCGGGAGTTCCAGGGTAGAACCGGTGCCACCGTACAGGGCGATCGCCTGTCGCCCCAGGTTGAGCAGGGCCGCTTCCCGCAGGAGTTGCCCCAGATTCACCAGCAGTTGTTGGGTGGCCTGGTCATTATTCCGTCGGGTGGCAGTGCGGGCCACGGCCGCCGCCGGATTCAACAACCATTGGGCCCAGTTCCAGACGCGCCAGATCTTGCGGACCGACGGTTCCAACTTCTGGTAAACCTCGTAGGCTTCGTAAGCCTGCCCAATGGTCACCTGGTTGAGGGCCGGGGATAGCTTTTGCATCCATTGATCCATGTCATCCACCGTTCCCCGCAGCAGGGCGTAAGCCTGGGGAATATAAATGTTGAGCAGGGGTCGCTTCACCTGGGGATAATAGACATGGGCGATCGCTTCTAATACCTGCTGGCTGCGTTGCCAGAACTGGTTCCAGTTTTCCCACAGGGGAACATCATTACGGGCTTCCTCCAGCACCGATTGCAGGGCCGCTTCTGCCTGTCGGGTAGCACTACTACCAGAAACCGCCGGAGTTTCTAAGGCGTTGGCCTCCAGTTCTTCCGTCACCTCCGCCACGATCGCCCGTACCTGTTGCAGCGCGGGTTGGGTCCAGCGCACCAGTAACCAGCGCCAACCGGCAAACACCAGCACAACCACGGCCCAGATCCAGCTAATGCCCCAGGACTGAATCTGAAACCCGGCAGAAACCGTGATAAACAGAACGATCGCCGCGATCGGCAGCGCTAAAACGACCCATTGCCAGAGTTGCAGCCGCACCATGGGAAAAAACTGAGCACATCATTACCCAGTCTACGCAGGGAAATTAATCTCTGTCTCTGCCAGAGTGGCGATATTTCGATTTTCAAGAAAAAAAGGGATAGGGCCAGGGAAGCGAGTTCAGCCTCCCAGGCCCAACTGACTACGGGCGTTGAGCCTGGCGGCGCTTCCAGTAGCCCATCCCCAGACCGGCGGTGAGCATACCCAGCAGGGTCGTAGGTTCTGGGATAGCCTCGGCATCAACCACCTGCTGACCTCCCAGGGCCGGAGCCACCGCCGCCGTCACGCTCCGCACCCGAATCCCCTGACCGTTGGGAATATCTGAGGCATCGATCGTGCCCCCGAGATTTTCCTGGATATAGCGCTCCAGAGCCGCCTGGTAAGTGACTCCGGTAATGGTCACCCGCCGATCGGGGGAGAGATTGGTCAGGGTGGCAAAGTTGTCGCCGCCCCGGGCCGTGAAATCGATCGTGGCCAGGTTAAAGAGGGCCTGGTCAGGATTCACCAAAAACCCGCCCTGAGCCACATCGTAGAGAAACTGACCGGTGCGATCGTTTTCCGGATCCAGCAAAATGCTGAGAATTCGCTGACCGGCCCGGGTGATCGTACCATCGGCCGTAACGACCTGGGCGGGTTGAGTGACATCGTAGACGACTTCTAAACCAGACAACTGCAAAAACTGACCGCCGCCGCCGGTGTCCGGGGCCGTCTGACCCGATACCGCCCGTTCCAGAATTTCCAGCAGTTCTCGGGTCGTGACATCTTTGACGATCGCCGCAAAGTTAGAAAAGGGCAACACATCAAAGGTGTCAAACACACTCAGGGTATCCCCCGGGTTAAACCGCCGATCGTTACGAATCCCACCCCCATTTTGCATCCCCACCAGAATTGTATTGGGGTCAATTCCTACATTGGCCGCTCCATCCCGGGCTGCATCCCGCAGCGCATCGGCAATCAGACTCCCCATTAGCGTACTTCTAGAACGCACTTCTGTACGCAAACTATTTAGAGCCACATTGGTCACCCCAACGGGAGTCGCCCGCAGGGCCGCGACAAAGTTGCTCACCGGAGTTTCTACGGCAGCCACCAGATCGGGCCGGGGGGTCAGGCCATCCAGGGTAGCGTTGCGTTTGGGGCCACTGCCCGGTTCCAGAATATTAGTGATCACGCCGTTGCTAAATTCAACCTGCAGATTACCCAGATACTTGTACTCCCCATCGGTAGAGACAATCAGGGTCGGAGCAACCCCAGGGGGCAGATCGGCCAGACTCTTGACCTGGGCACCCGTCTGAGAATTGAAGATCAGGGGATAGTCAGGAACGGGGGTTTCCCCCGCCAGGGGCAGCAAGGGATCGTTCGCACTGGCCAGACGGGTGTCGCTGCCCGCCGCCACAATAATGTCTACGTTCTGTAACCGTCCGGCCAGACGGCGCTCTTCATTAATATCCTGCAGGTGGGAAACCAGCACCACCTTATCTACCCCCCGGCTGGTCAGTTGATCGACTTCAGCCTGTACCCTGTTCACCAGAGCATTGAAGCCGGGGTTGCCAAAGACATCTCCGATCGCCCCAATATTTTCGGGACTGGAAATGGAGCGTAGCAGCGGAGTGGTCACGCCCACTACCCCGACCCGCTCTTCTACGCCGTTAATGGTACGGGTGACAATCGTGCTGGGTTGAATTAATCCCTGCAGGGGGCTGTCCTCAGGAATCACCAGGTTGGCCGAAACAAACGGTCGAAACGCACTGCCATCCCCCTCTGGGTCAATAAACCGGGCCAGGACGGCGGGGCCAAAATCAAACTCATGGTTGCCAATGCCACCCACATCGATACCCAGCAGATCCAGGGCCCGCGCATCGTAAAACTGCTGCCCCGCTGGCAATCGCAAACTGGCCTCAAACTGAACTCCAGCCAGGTAGTTATCACCAGCGGTCACCAGCAGGTCAAAATCAGCATTACTGGCATTGCGCTGGCGATCGACGAGACTGGCAAACAGACCCACCCCGCTATAGCTAAAGGCCGGGGTAGCAGGGGTGGCTGGCCCACTGCGCGGCAGCAGGGAAGATTCGCCATCGCTAAAGTGCATCAGGTTGAGGGTAAAGGCCTCGCCAGGGCCGGGGGTCAAAAGCCCCGTCAGGGTTAGACTGGAGGCTAACAAGAATTGCCCCAGGGAACGTTTGTGAAACTGCTTCAGCGATTGTAAAAGCATAGTTGTCCGCCGATATACAAAAATCTCTGGAAAACCGACATTAAGCCTGGAACAACCCGTATTTCTACGGGCACCTCAGCACTCTAGCGATCGCAGATTAAGAACACAGAAACGGAAGTTAAGCAAAATTTGAAAGCGTGATAACTTTATGCAATCTTTATCAAACAGCCCTGGAGCTTTACGCAGCTTTTAATAAATCCGGGATCGACCCGGGATAATCTCAGTCATTTTTCTGAACCGACCAGCCCCGTCTCCTTGCGGCCCTGCTATGAATTTGATTTTGACCAATGACGATGGTATTGATGCTCCCGGTCTGCAGGCCTTACTGGAAGCCATCACCCAACTCCAGCAAGCAGCGACGATCGTGGCTCCCCAGGGCCATTACTCTGGATGTGGACACCAGGTGACAACCACCACGCCCATCCAGGTAGAGCAACGCAGTGAAACCGCCTACGCGATCGGGGGCACACCGGCGGATTGTGTCCGGATTGGGCTCAGCCACCTCAAACCCCAGACCGATTGGGTACTGTCGGGTATCAATGCCGGGGGCAATCTGGGGGCGGATGTCTATATCTCGGGCACCGTAGCTGCCGTGCGGGAAGCAGCCCTGCACCGGGTTCCGGGGGTGGCTATTTCCCATTATCGCCAGGGCGGGCGAGCCTTTGACTGGCAACGGGCCAGCCAACTGACGGCGATCGTCCTGACCGAGTTATTCAACCGCCCCCTGCCCCCAGGGAGCTACTGGAATGTCAACCTGCCCCACCCCCAGCCTCAAGATCCAACTCCAGAAATAGTTTTCTGCCCGCCCTGCACCCAACCTCTGCCTGCTACCTACCGGATTGAGGGCGATCGCTTCTTCTATGCTGGAGACTATGGCAAACGGGCCAGGGACCCCGGGAGTGATGTAGAACTCTGCTTTGCCGGCAAAATTGCCATTACTCAATTGCAGGTATAAATTCTACAGCAGACAAGAACAGTATAAATACTCATGCACAATGACTACCTAGTGTCAATGTTTGTATCGAAATTGACGTAAATGCAAAATTTGCCACCCCCAGGGCGGCATTCTAAAAGTAAGCCTTTCCAGTACAAGGTTGAAGCCGCGTTTTTACCGTTAGAACTCTGGAATTCTACCAGTTTTGCCCTTGATCACCCTGGCTTTCAATCTGGTAAGGGCTCTAACCCTATCCCTCATCAAGGCAGAGGTGCTGCATGGACTTTAACCAATTACTGAAACGCTACGGAGCGGGTGAGCGAGATTTTAACGGTAGCAACCTGGCAGGCACCAACCTGGCCCATGCCCAACTGCCAGGCATTGACTTGAGTGATGCCTTTCTGGGCTCCGCTAACCTGAGTCGGGCTATCTTGTTTCAGGCCCGGTTTCCCAACGCTTTTCTCTACGGGGCTGACCTCAGCTTTGCCAAGTTAGACCAGGCTTATCTGCGCCATGCCGATCTGACCAAAAGTAATTTGCGCGGAGCGTCCCTGGTCAAGGCCAACCTGAGTAAGGCCAAACTGAGTGGAGCGATTCTGGCCGGGGTAAATCTGCGATCGGCCAACCTGCGGGGGGTAAATTTTTGTGGGGCCGACCTGCGGGGCATTAATCTGCGATCGGCGGATTTAACCGGAGCTAACCTGAACTGGGCCAACCTGTCAGGAGCCAGACTGAGTGGAGCCATTTTAGAAGGCACCTCCCTGGCCGGAGCCCGCCTGAGTAATGCCTACCTGAATGGCGTAGACCTGCATGGCTTTGACCTGGATGGCGTTAACCTGAGTGAAGCCAAACTGGCCGGGGCCAATCTGAGCGGAGCCAATCTGGCCGCAGCCAATCTGCGAGCGGCGCAACTGCGCGTAGCCAACCTGATCCGTACCAATCTCCATGCAGCCAACCTGAGCGAGGCCGATTTACGGCGGGCGGATCTGAATGAAGCCACCCTGAGCAAAGCCGACCTGACCAGTGCCGACCTGAGTGAAGCCGACCTGACCGGAGCTATTTTGAATGGCGCTAACCTGCAGGAAACCAATTTCATGGCCGCCAGTCTACGAAATGCTTACCTCTGGGGGGCCCAGATGATTGCAACCAACCTGCAACAGGCTAACCTGACCCGGGCCAGCCTGCGGGGAGCGATCGAGGAAGGCAGCAATCACCAGGATGCGGTGCTGGCCGAAACCACCATGCCCGATGGCCGGATCTCTTCCTGAGAATCACAAAGTAATTAAAATCACATTCCAGGTTTTATTCAATTCACGATCCTGGCCAGACCGACGATCGGTTCAGGCGGAACAGTATGATCAGGCTAACGTAGTCATCCTCTGCTGTTATCCCTATGGGTTTGATTGCCAATCTGGCCCTGTGCCTTACTCTTGCCAATGCCCTGGGAGTAGTGGAAGTCAGGGATCCCAGCCCCCAGCGGCCCGATGCGCCCCCACCGGCAGGGCTACCCAGCCCCCTCCCGGCCAAACCCGATCGCCGGGTTCAGCCAGCGGCGGCCGATCCAGTTAACTATCCCAGTTTCAATAGCTATCACCTGGATCGGCAGGTGCGGCTCTATCTCCAGTATCTGGCCCGAGTAGGACGGCCAGATATTCTGATTGTCGGCAGTTCCAGGGCCTTACAGGGAATTGATCCGGTGGTTTTGCGGCGACTGCTGGCCAGCCAGGGCTATGGCCGTCTAAAAATTTATAACTTTGGGGTAAATGGCGCTACGGCTCAGGTTGTCGAACTGATTCTGCAACGCCTGCTGACCCCCGAACAAATGCCTCGGGTCATCCTCTGGGCCGATGGTTCCCGGGCTTTCAACAGTGGCCGGATTGATCAGACCTACCGGCGGATTGTGGCATCCCAGGGCTACCAGCGATTGCTCAAGGGTGAACGCCCGATTCTGACCCCACCCCCTGCAGCAGGCGACCTCTGCCTGGAAATTCCCCTGGCCCCTCTGACCGCCATGTTTGGCCAGGATAAAGCTCTCTCACCCTCAAGTCTTTTGACGCCCGAGCGATCGCCCGATCGCCCCCTGTGCAACCAATCCATCGGTTTATTTAACCAGATTGGTCTGGCGGCAACAGTAGAAGCGATTCACAATCAGCCTGCCGCCTTAGGATTTGCCTCTCCATCCACCCGGTTTGAGCCAGCCTCTTACTTTCGCCGCTATAGCCGGGTACCGGGAGCCTACGATGGAGATTACCGAGATTTCACGTTGACAGGAACTCAAACCGATGCTTTTCTCCGGGTGGTGCAACTGGCCCACAGCCGCAAAATTCCCCTGATTTTCGTTAACCTGCCGCTTACTCAGATCTACCTGGATCAAACACGAAGCCTTTATGAAGCAGAGTTTCGGAATTATATGAAGCGACTCGACCAGACCCAGCCCTTTTTCTTCCACGATTTAAGCCAGCAATGGCCCCAGCGCCATGAATATTTTGTCGATCCCAGCCACCTCAATCGCTTTGGGGCAGCGGCTGTAGCCGCCCAACTGGCCAAGGATCTGGGGCGATCATTCAAAAATTTTTCAGAGGGGAAATAATCTAATTTAACCTGTCAGCTCTTTTAAATGGTTTGTAGAAAAAAACACGAAAACTTCATAAAGCCAACTATCACTTCAAGATTGGGCAAAACCTGGGAGGATTACGGGCGGTTCTACGGGTTTTCACGTATGTTGGTTGGACAAGCATTTCTACCGTATTGAAGCCATCCAAGACCGTGATTACTTCACCTGATCTATCATCGGCCCTGTATTCAAATCTGCTTAAGCGCACGAAAGATACCGCTGTGCCTGATGGCTATCTCCCTGTCAATCAGAGCTATAGCTGCCATCCGTCAGTTCAAAGCCGGACTAAACGCCTGATCGACATTCTGGGAGCAGTGGTTGGGTTGGTAATTACAGCGCTAGTCGCTATTCCTGTTTTGATCGCTATCCGGCTTGATAACCCCGGCCCTCTGCTGTATAGCCAACTACGCTGTGGTCTACGGGGTAAACCTTTTCGGATCTGGAAATTTCGCTCCATGGTTACCAATGCTGACCAGTTAAAGCATTTAGTCAACAATGAAGCCAAGGGTGGTATTTTCAAGAATCGCAACGATCCGCGGGTGACCGCAGTCGGCCGATTTCTGCGCCGTACCAGCCTGGATGAATTGCCCCAGTTCTGGAATGTTTTGCGAGGCGATATGAGTCTGGTAGGCACCCGGCCTCCCACCATTGACGAGGTTCTCAAGTACCGCCGCCACCACTGGGAGCGGTTGAACGTCAAACCCGGAATCACGGGGGTCTGGCAGGCTAACGGGCGATCGAACGTGGTGGACTTTGAAGAAGTGGTCGCGATGGATCTGGAATACCAGAAGAACTGGTCTATCTTTTACGACATCCAGCTCATCTGGAAGACAATCTGGGTGGTTCTGCACCGTAAAGGGGCCTGTTAAGAGTTACCCGGGCATTCAAACCAAACTTTTACCATTGCAAGCGTGGCATCGCATTTGCAATGGTAAGTTCCGGGTTTTATTCAATTCATGAGTCCTAAGGGTTTGACTTGAAGCACAGCTATTCATCGGGGCGGGCTATGGCTCGCCCCTTTTAGTTTCTTGCCTCTTTTTCAGAATTGCCCCAACCCCGTCCCTGATTTGGCCTTCAGGCGGTGCTTAGTCTGCCCCCTCGATCGGAGCGAACCCCTGCCGCTGCACATTCTCGGTCACAACCCTGGGTTCCAAAAATTGCAGCAGGTAATCGGGCCCCCCGGCCTTAGAGCCGACCCCCGAAAGCTTAAAGCCACCAAAGGGTTGACGGGCCACGATTGCCCCGGTAATGCCCCGGTTGATATAGAGGTTGCCCACTTCAAATTCGGCTTCGGCCCGGGCAATGTGGGAAGGAGTGCGGGAATACAGGCCCCCAGTCAGGGCAAAATTTGTCCCATTGGCAATTTCTAACGCCTGGTCGAAGGTTTCCGCCCGCAGCATGGCCAGGACTGGCCCAAAAATTTCCTCCTGGGCGATCGTGGCATTGGGAGAGACATTGTGGAAGATCACCGGCCCGACAAAGTACCCCCCCTCAGGAGCAGCCATTTCCAGGGCCAGTTCAGATTCTAGCTTGCCCTTTTCGATATACTCCCGGATGCGATCGCGGGCTGCTCCATCAATCACCGGGCCCACCTTGGTAGCCGGATTGTCGGCGGCTCCCACATTCAGCGATCGGGCGGCCTCTACCAGACGCTTCAAAAACAGGTCATAGATCGGGGCCAACACAATCACCCGGGAGCAGGCCGAACATTTTTGCCCACTGTAGCCAAAGGCAGACTGCACCACCCCCTGCACCGCCTGATCCAGGTCGGCACTTTCGTCCACGATAATGGCATTCTTACCCCCCATTTCGGCCACCACCCGCTTCAGGTGTTTTTGCCCCGGTTGCAGCACCGCCGCATCGGCGTAAATCCGGGAACCCACTTCCTGAGAACCGGTAAAGGTAATCATGTGAACGCTCGGGTGCTTAACCAGATAGGCCCCCACCGTCGAACCTTTACCTGGCACATACTGAAATACCCCGGGGGGAAAACCCGCTGCAATAAAGATCTCGGTCACCTTGGCGATGATCACACTGGAGGTTTCGGCGGGTTTTAGCAGGGTGCAGTTGCCTGCTACCAGACTGGCCACGGTCATCCCCACGGGAATCGCCAGGGGAAAGTTCCAGGGAGAAATCACGACACTGATCCCCCGGGGCTGATACCGGTAACGGTTGGTTTCCCCGGGAAAGTCGTAGGCCACCCCGCGATCGAGGCGTTCCATTTCATCGGCATAGTAACGGCAGAAGTCGATCGCCTCCGATACCTCGGGGCTGGCTTCATTCAACGACTTGCCGACTTCCAGACAGATCCAGGCAGCCAGTTCATCCCGTCGTTGCTCCAACAGGTCGGCGGCCCGCCGCAGAATTGCCGCCCGCTCCTGGGCTGGAGTTTTCTGCCAGCCGGGAAACGCCGCCTTTGCCGCCTGGATTGCCTGTTCTGCCTGCTCGACGCTGATCAGCCCCACCTGACCGATGGTTTCACTGAAGTTAGAAGGATTGAGGGAGGCGATCGTTTCTTGAGTTTGAACATACTCGCCATTGATCAGCGGCAGGTAAGTCTTACCGAGGTTTTGCCGTACCTGCTGTAACGCCTGCAAGGCCCGTTCCCGCTGACGGCGATCGGCATAGTCTGAATCGGGGGCATTGGGGAAACGACCAGTCGTCTCGGTCGCCGCAGTCGTCTGGTCAGCCAGTTGAATCGTCGGAATCGCCAGGAGTTCTTCTACGGGTCGTTCTTCCAGGTTTTGCCGCAGGAAGGAGCTATTCGCCGTATTTTCTAGCAATCGCCGAATCAGGTAAGACATGCCCGGGATCAACTCACCGTAGGGGCAGTAGACCCGCACTCGATAGCCCTGATCGACAATGGCTTTGGCCAGTTTGTCGGCCATGCCGTAAAGCACCTGGAGTTCAAACCGCCGCCGGGGAATCTGCAGCGCCTGGGCGATGGCCAGGGCATAGGCCTGGGAACGCACGTTGTGACTCCCGATCGCCGCATAGAGATACTCATGGTTCTCTAGCAGCAACCGGGTCATGGTTTCAAAGTTGGCATCGGTGGAAATCTTGTTGTTAAACACCGGTTGGGGCCAGTCCTTCTGGGCTGCTTTAATCGTTTCTTGATCCCAGTAGGCTCCTTTGACCAGACGAATCGTGATCGGGGTACCTCGCTGTTTGGCCCACGCAATCAGGTCTTTTAAATCAGCAACACTATCCCGCAGGTAGGCCTGCAGGGTGACCCCAATATCGCTGCGCTGGCGAAACTCATCTTCCAGCAATAATTGCTTCAGGATCGAGAGGGTGAGGTCTTTGTAGGCATACTGCTCCATGTCAAAGTGCACCGCAGCCCCCAACTCGCTGGCCCGCCGTAGCAACAACCGAATCCGCTCAATCACCCGGGCCTCGCTGCCCTTCGCATCCAGGGGATCAAACTGGGAGTAGAAGGCGGTTAACTTGACCGACACCTGCACCCTGGGCAGGGGTTCGCCATCCGCCAGGTCGATCTGGTCTACCTTAGACCAGCTTTTAGCCGCCACCGTCAGTTGCTCCATCAATTCCAGGTAGCGATCGAGGTAAGACTGAGCCTCCAGTTCGGTAATCACCGCTTCGCCCAGTAGATCTACGGTAAAACCCATGCGGTCTTTACGCAGACGCTCGATCGTCTTGACGACCTGCTGAATCGTTTCTCCGGCGATATACTTGTGGGCCAGGGTTTCTACGGCGGTAGACACGGTGGTGGCAGCAATCTGCCCCGGCATGGCGTCGGGGCTGGCAAAGTTGAGCATTCCCTTCAGGGCTGCCGGTAGCTCGACCGTGGCATCACCCAGGTATTCTTGCAAATGGCGGGCAATCTCGGCCTTACTCCGTAGGGCAGGCAGGCAGTCAATGAAGCGAAATAACTGTACCCGCAGGCCCGGGTTGCTCATGGCCCAACCCAGCAACTTATCGTCCCACCGCATCTGGTCCCGCATCTGGGCCAGAAAAGAGCGGTTTTCGCGGGTCGCACTCAATAGCTGGCGGGCGATCGTCTGGGTCGAATCTTCGTAGGGACTGGGGGAAACTTGGGTAGCCACGGGGGTCGCTCCTGGAGTCTGGGCATCTCACCATTGTATCGTTTAGGGGAGGCGAGAAACGGGCAGAGCGTAATCCAGCAGAGCTTTTAGCTGGCCTGGATACCCAGGGCCAGGGAGCAGTTTTGAGAAGAATAGGTCTGCAAAAATTGTGTCGCACTGAGGGCCGGTAGGGGTTTACTGAACAGGTAACCCTGCATATCTTCACAGTGCAGCGATCGCAGTAACTCCATTTGTTCCCTGGTTTCTACCCCCTCCGCCACCACGCTCAGGTCAAGACCATGCCCCAGGGCAATCACAGCCCGCACAATGGCCAGATCATTGGCATCCGTAGGCAATTCCCGGACAAAGGACTGGTCAATTTTGATCGTATCTAAGGGAAACTTTTTCAGGTACCCGAGGGAAGAATAGCCGGTACCAAAGTCATCCAGGGAAATATGCACCCCCATGTCATGTAACTCCTGTAACACCGCCGAGGTAAAGTCCACATTCTGCATGGCGGTAGTTTCAGTAATTTCCAGTTCTAAGCAGGCTGGGGCCAGACCGGTTTCGGCCAAAATTTGAGAAATCGTTTCCACCATCCCTGGTTCCTGAAACTGGCGGGCCGATAGGTTGACTGCAATCCGCAGGGGTGGCATCCCTGCATCCTGCCAGGCCTTGTTCTGGGCGCAGGCGGTACGTAACACCCATTCTCCGATCGGGACAATTAAACCATTCTCTTCCGCCAGGGGAATAAACACCCGGGGAGAAATCAATCCGAGGCTGGGATGGTGCCAGCGCACCAGGGCTTCCATTCGGGTGATCTGCCAGGTGGTGGTATTCAGTTGGGGCTGGAATTGCAGACTAAACTCCTGCCGTTCCAGGGCATGGTACAGGCTGCTTTCCAGGGCCAGGAGTTCCGAGGCCTTGGAGTTGATCGCCGGGGTGTAGATCTGAAACCCATTCCGCCCCTGCTCCTTCACCCGATAAAGGGCGGCATCGGCGTTTTTCAGCAGGGTCTGGGCATCTTCGCCATCCTGGGGGTAGATGGCAATGCCCATGCTGCTACTGATGTGAAGTTCGTGACCTTCCAGGTAAAAGGCCGGTTTGAGCGCCTGAATAATCCGCTGGGCAGCCTTGGCCGCATCCTCGGGAGAATAGATCTGGGGCAACAGCAGGGTAAACTCATCCCCACCCCAGCGGGCGATCGTGTCCCCTTCCCGCAGGCAGGTAGACAGGCGCTGGGCCACCGCCTGCAACAACAGGTCGCCGATCGCGTGACCCAGGGTGTCGTTGATCGTCTTAAACCGGTCCAGGTCAAGAAACATCACCGCCAGCAAGCCGGTTTGCCGCTGAGCATTGGCCAGGGCCAGGGGCAGGCGATCGTTAAACAGAGTCCGGTTGGGTAAGCCGGTCAGCAGGTCATGGAAGGCCTGATAGCGAATCGTCGCCTCCGCCTGCTGCCGCTTCAAGGCTCCCCCAATACTGGCTGCCATGGCGATCAGGATAGATTCTTCCGTCTTCGACCAGGAGCGCTCCGAACGACAGTCATCAAAGCCGATGATGCCCCAGAACTGGTCTTCAATCAAAATCGGCACCAGCAGGATCGATTGAATGCCGTCAACCTGCAAAATTTTTTGTTCTTCCGGGGGAAAATCTTGAGCCCGGCCACTGATCGATCGCCCCTCAGCCAGGATTTCATAGAGGCGGCTCTGGGCAAAGGTACTGTAGGGCTGATCCTGCCAGTGAGGTTGCTGAATACTGGGCAAAATCGAGGTTCGCACCCATTCGTACTGCATACTCATGGCCGGTTCACCGGTACTGGAGTGGGGATGGTTTTCGTAGATATACACCCGATCGACTCCAGCACTCTGACCCAGAACAGCCAGAGCTTGAGTAATGGCCGCCGCCGTGTCCGTATTGGTCAATAGATAATTGGTGGCTTCGGCCACTCCCTGCAACAGACTGTCCCGCTGGTGCAATTCTTGCTCTGCCTGTTTGCGAACCGTGATATCTTCGACGGTGCCCTCGTAACCCAGCAGTTCCCCAGCCTCGTTCCAGATCGCCCGGGCATTTTCTGAGATCCAGATAATACTGCCATCCTTGCGGTAAATCTGGGACTCAAAGCCCCAGACAGCCCCCTGTTCCTGCACCTGACGCACAAAATCCTGGCGGCGGCTACTATCGACGTAAAGCTGCTGCTCAATACTGACCAGATTGGCCATCAGATCGGCGGGTGAGTCGTAACCGTAAATCTTGGCCAGCATCGGGTTAGCCGTCAGATAATGGCCATTTTCGGTGGTCTGAAAGATCCCTTCGACGGCGTTTTCAAAAATACTACGGTACTTTTGTTCGGCCAGCAGCAGAGCCTCTTCCGCCGCTTTGCGTTCCGTCACATCCTCCACCGTCCCCAGTAGACCAATCACATTGCCGACAGCATCATGCAGGGGCAATTTACTGACTTCACACCAGGTTTGTTTACCATCGGCCCGCCGTTGCGACTGTAACTGGCGCAGCAGGGGCTGATCCAGGTCTAAGACCTGCCGATCGCAGGCCCGGTAGATTTCGGCTTCTTCTGGCTTCCAGGGCAGGTCGTAGTCAGTCAGGCCGATCGCCTGCTCTGGATTTTCCAGACCGGCCATGATTGCCCAACTGCGATTACAGCCCTGGTAAACGGAGTTGAGATCTTTCCAGAAGATGTACTGGGGAATATTGTCAAGAATCAACCGGAGAAACTCTTCCTTCTCCTGCAGGGCCGCTTCCACCCGTTTGCGCTCGCTGATATCAGAAATAAACCCTTCGATACTGAGCACCTGCCCATCTCCGGCATAGATCCCATGGCCCTTCTCCCACAGCCATTTTTCTTGACCGGTTTTGGTACGAATCCGGTATTCAACCACGTAGGGTTTGTGTTGGGCGATCGCCTGGGCAATGGCCGCCGTCACCCGGGGTTGATCGTCGGGATGGCAGATCGAGTTATAGGTGCGGGTGCGCCGTTTGCCCGCCAGTTCATCGCTGTGATAGCCGGTGAGAGCGCGACAACCCTGGCTCAGGTAGAGCATGCTCCATTCCGGGTCATTGTCACAGATAAAGACAATCCCGGGGAGAGAATCGATCAGAGCTGCGAGACGCTGCTGACTGTAATGCGCCTCAAATGCAGTCCATAGAACCGCCTGACCGCCAGATTTTACATTTTCGTCCACTGGTGTAAAAGCTGAAACACGATAAATTAAACTCTGGTAAATCTCTTGAGAATGGCGGTTAGCCCCTGCCATCTTGATTGCAGCCTAAACCTGATAGCAGGTCTAACTCTGTAACCTTTCACCGTTACGGTGGGTCAGAACATTGCAAACCTTAAGAAACCATACGTGGAGTATTTAAGAATAGGCGGAGAAATCACCCTATGTAGCAACAAATGACACAAAACTAAATTGTGTCTTACCCCTCAGAGTTCCCAATTTTCTCTCTGAGAAACAAAGGTATCGCTGTCGTTTGTAGTACCTCTGAGGGGAATCCCATGTTGTACTATGGCTAGTCATGGTTTGACAGTGGTCAATCCCGGTGTAACAGATAGGCTTGCCCACAGGAAAATTCGGCTCAGGGCAAACTCGGATTAGGGCAAACTCGGATTAGAAGGAGTGCTAACTCATGTACATTGAGGAAATTATCGCCAGTGAGGTGTTAGATTCTCGTGGCAACCCGACGGTAGAAGCGCGAGTCTTGCTCGAAGATGGCACCGTTGCTTCAGCCATCGTCCCGTCCGGGGCTTCGACGGGCGAGAAAGAAGCGGTAGAACTGCGGGATGGGGACCCCAAACGCTACGGCGGGAAAGGGGTACTGAAGGCAGTTGAGAATGCGAATACAAAGTTGGCTCCGGCCTTAATTGGCATGGATGCCACGGAACAACGGGCGATCGACCAGACCATGCTGGAGGTGGATGGCACTCCCAATAAAGGCAATGTTGGGGCCAACGCAATCCTGGCCTTTTCCCTGGCGATCGCTAAGGCGGCCGCCAGTTATTCTGGCCTGCCCCTCTACCGCTACCTGGGGGGGGCCAATGCCTCTCTCCTGCCGGTTCCCTGCATGAATGTGATCAATGGGGGTAAGCATGCCGACAACACCGTGGACTTTCAGGAGTTCATGATCGCCCCCCACAATGCCCCTTCCTTTGAAGAGTCCCTGCGGATGGGGATGGAAACCTTCCATGCCCTCAAATCCATTCTGCACAAAAAGGGCTACAGCACCGGGGTTGGGGATGAAGGGGGGTTTGCTCCCGACCTGAAATCGAACGAAGAAGCGGTTGAGGTGATTTTAGAAGCGATCGCCCAGGCTGGTTACAAACCGGGGGATGACATCTCCATCTGCCTCGATCCGGCCACCAGCGAGATGTGGAAAGACGGCAAGTATGTGTTTTTCAAGTCCAATATTGCGCCCAAATCTTCTGAAGAAATGGTGGCTCTCTGGTCTTCCTGGGCCAGACAATACCCGATCGTTTCCCTGGAAGATGGCATGGGCGAAAACGACTGGGATGGCTGGAGCCTGTTGACCAAAGAAATTGGTAGCACAGTCCAGCTGGTCGGGGATGACCTGTTCTGCACCAACGCCAAAATTCTGGCGGAGGGAATCGCCGCCGGGGTGGCTAACGCCATTTTGATCAAGGTCAACCAGATCGGTACCCTGACCGAAACCCTGGATACGATCGAACTGGCCGAGAAACACCGCTACCGCCACATGACCTCCCACCGTTCCGGGGAATCGGAGGACACCACGATCGCAGACCTGGCCGTAGCAACGGGTTCCGGGCAGATCAAAACCGGTTCCGGTTGTCGGGGTGAACGGGTTGCCAAGTTCAATCAACTCCTGCGGATTGAACGGGAACTGGGTAAATCGGCTCGCTTCGCTGGGAAATCAGCCTTTCTCTAGGGGCTAACCCCGGCCTCTGAGGGCAGTATTGCATCTACCGGGTTAATTTCCCTGGGGGCGTTCCCTGGAGCGTCCCTTCAGGGAAATCTTCCGGCTCAAAACCGGCAGCTCCAGGGTGCCAGTTTAATCAGCGCCAACATTGAACTTCCAGGTTCAATGACCGTTTTCAGCCCCTAAGATTGGGAAAGACTGACTGTAGCTATGAATGTTATGAACCGGACGATCGCCCTGTTGTTGACTACAACCGCCCTGGTTGGGTTAACCTCCCATTCGTTGAACCCTTCCGAGCCGGCCACCGCTGCTCCCGGCCTGCAGTTGAGCCAACGGCCAAGCCAGCCCGATCTGCAGTTGCTGGCCAGGGCCAGCGCCGAGTTTTTTCAGAGCGATCGCTACCAGACTGAGTCAGTCATGGAGGTAAAAGCCTCGGCGGGTAGCACCAACATCACCTCCACAGCACGGATTACCACGATCGTCCAGGCTCCCAATCGGTTTCGGGCAGAGATTGTGTTTTCTGAACCGGGAGCATCCCAGGAACGCAAAAGCATTGTGGTTTCCGATGGCAAGCAGGTCTGGATGTACCGGCCTGACCTGAAGCAATACCTGGTGACCTCCTACCAGGAGTTTGATGCCAAGGATGATGCCTTCTGGATTGGCTTTTCTTCCTACTTCTTCCTGCAAATTCCCCCAGAATCTCGCCAGCCGATCGCCGCAGGGGCCCTCACCGATCCGGCGGTGTTGAAAGAATTGGGCTTAACCGAAAACTCCGCCATTCGAGGTGGAGTGCGCTCCCTCGACGGGCGATCGGTCTATGTCTATAGCTACACCGACAAGGATGGGTTCACGATCGATGGGGTTGTTGATCCTAAGACGGCGACCCTCGAGCAGATTGCCGCGTCTGGCCAGTCGGAGGGGTTCGATATTAGCATTGTCGAACGTCTGGTAAGCCGCACTCCTGCCCCTGCCATCGCTGCCAATACCTTTAAGTTTTCTCCCCCCAGGGATGCAACCGCCGTCGAAAAGCTGGAAATCGGCCCCTTCTAAAATACGTCACAATAAACCAAGACGTGATCCAGAGACATATTATGCGACTACTTCACACCATGCTGCGGGTCGGCAACCTGGAAAGATCCCTCAAGTTCTACTGTGAAATTCTCGGGATGAAACTCCTGCGCCAGAAAGACTATCCCGGTGGGGAGTTTACCCTGGCCTTCGTCGGTTACGGCGATGAATCGGACCATACGGTTCTGGAACTCACCTACAACTGGGGTAAAGAGCAGTACAACCTGGGAGATGCCTACGGCCATATTGCGATCGGGGTGGATGATATCTATGGCACCTGCCAGATGATTGCCGATCGGGGGGGGAAAGTCACCCGCGAACCAGGGCCGATGAAGCATGGTTCTACGGTCATTGCCTTTGTAGAAGACCCGGATGGCTACAAGGTTGAGCTGATTCAGTTGGGCACCCAGGGTAGTGCGACAGCGCAACCGGCGGCGGCCACGGTCTAAAGCAGCCAGTCAATTACCAATCACCCCAGAGTCTGGAGCCATTATTCTAAACATTTAGCCTTTTTGCTCATTCCTCCTCCTGATAGGGTTTAATTTGGGTTGTTTTCTTGGTTAGGCCCGGTTCGTTTGTGGAAGGAGTCATACTGTGAGCAAGATAAGCTGGCTGGTCGGTAATCTGGGGTGCATCGCCCTGTTAATCCACGCCTCGCCAGCAGGAGCAAGGCCCAGTTTATCTGGCTCTACCCCTGACACAGAACCCCAGCCTATCTCCGCCTCCACTCTCTGTCCCTCCGACTGCCCTGAGGAGGAAGACAATGGCCTGGGGGTTGTGCGATCGGTGGCAGAACTGGCCGATGTGTTGCCCTCCGACTGGGCTTACCAGGCCTTAAAATCCCTGATTGAACGCTACGGCGTTAGTGTGGGCTATCCCGATGGCAAGTTTCGCGGCAATCAGGCCCTCACCCGCAACGAGTTTGCCGCTGCCCTGGCCCTGGTAATGGAACGGTTGGAGGAACTGGTAGCGACCGGGCAAATTGCCCAACTCCAGGAAGATGTCACAACCCTGCGCCGCCTCCAGGCAGCCTACGGAACGATCGCCAGCAATCTGAATCAGCGCCTCGATCGCCTCGATCGCCAAACCGTCCAACTACGACAACGGCAATTTTCCAGTACCACCAAGTTATCGGGCCAGACCGTCCTGGCCCTGACCGATGGCACCAACACCAATGCCACCGTGATTGCCAGAACTCGCCTGGACTTACGCACCAGCTTTTCCGGGTCTGATCTCCTGATGACCCAGTTGGAGGCGGGCAATAATGGGCAGGATGGCATCGGCCTGGCCCACAACCGTCGTCAAAACCTGTTAGGTACCACGGGGCTTCTGGCCGATGGTGGGGGAGCAGATTATATCGATGTGCCCGATCGCCTGCGGTTAAGCAAACTGTACTATAGCTTCCAGCCTATTCCCAGCCTCAGCATCACGGTTGGGGCCCGCCTGAACCCGCGCGACTTCATTGATGGTAATCCCTTCGCCAACGATTCAGCTCGTACCTTTACTTCCAGCTTTTTCAGTAACAATCCCCTGATTGTCCAGAACTCGATCGATCGCCCGGGGGGAGCCGGAGCCGTCGTCACCTGGCGATTGGAAAGCCTTCCCCTGACCCTGCGGGCCCTCTATGCCGCCGCCGAAGGCGATCGACCGGAGGCCGGGTTATTTGGCGATCGCAACCAGCGTAGCCTGGAACTGGAGTATAACTTCACCCGAAATCTGGCCCTGCGGCTTCAGTATACGGGGGCAACGATCGACGGCACCCGGATTTCGGCAGCAGGTCTGAATGCCAGTTGGGCGCTCAACCCGAACTTTGCGGTCTTTGGCCGGTTTGGCTTCGGTCGCTACAATGGGTTTAACTCAACTCTGAACCAGGATCTCGATTACAATCCCAAGACCTGGGCTCTGGGCTTTTTTGTCCGTCGTCTGGTCATTCCCGGCTCTACCGCCGGTCTGGCGATCGGCCAACCTTTTGTGGACTCCAAACTGGGAAACGCCACCCAGACCAACTTTGAAGCGTTTTATAGCTTTTTTCTGAACGACAATATCAGCTTTACTCCGGCCCTGCTGGTCGTAACCAATCCCAATAACAATCGCGATCGGGGCAATGTCTGGGAATGGCTGATCCGCATGGTATACACCTTTTAAGCAAAAGTTAGGGCAAAATCATAACCTCCCTACGAAAGAGGTCGAACTGAGGCGATAGCCGTTACAATACAGGTAGAATAAATTCGTTTAAGATGCGAATCTGAGATGCTATCACCTGACCTCGGTATCTTTTCCGTACTGAGTAATGGTAATGTATCTTATGTAACTTGCTTGGTGTGCTGTTTACCGCGATCGTTTTTCAACTTCGACATTACCCATGTTGCAAGATACTCAAACTATTCGCTTCTACCAGAAACTCTCTGATTCCCTGGGAGATCTCTGGAACAGGGGCTATCGCTTCGATGATCTCCGGCTCTATGTAGACGGGTTTCTAGCGGCACTTAGACAAACCAATACGATCGAACCCTATTTGATTCATCGCCTCGAAGAAGAAATCACCCGTTATCTCTACGACCCCTCCAACTTCGAAAAACCCGAGTCAGAACCCGACTACTATCAGTAATCTACTCATTTGTAACTTACCCATTTAAAGCGAAACCCTCCTGACTATGACTAGTCGCTAGGAGGGTTTTCTGTTTGAGATTGATTGCCCGATCTTAAGAAGCCAAAGCCACTTCCACCAACTGCTGCAATTCTCCCTTCTGGTAAAGCTCAATCATAATGTCTGAGCCACCAACGAATTCACCATTGATGTAAACCTGGGGAATGGTTGGCCAGCTGGAATATTCCTTAATTCCCTGACGGATTTCGTAATCTTCTAAGACATCTACCGTCTCGAACGGCACACCCAGAGTGTTCAGAATTTGCACAACATTGTTGGAAAAACCACACTGGGGCATGAGCTTATTGCCCTTCATGAAAACCACAATCTTATTGTCTTTAACCAGGGAATCAATCTTTGCTTGCGTTTCCGGAGTCATAGTTTTGCTACTCTCTCAAAATCAATGGGTAGTACAGAAAACCAGAGAAAAAGTCTGACATTTAGGGTGAACACCGGCCGAAGATTCAGACTACCTGACCTGCCGCAGCCCATGCCTGGGGAGTGTAAGTCTTCAGGGCAAAAGCGTGAATTGCTTCGGTTGCCATTGCCTGTCGAACTGCCCCGTAAACTAGCTGATGTTGTTTTACCAGGCTCTTGCCCTCAAACTGAGAGGAAACAACTACCACCTGGTAATGGTCACCCCCCCCTGTCAGATCTTGAACCTGAACTTCGGCATCGGGCAATTGATCCTTGATCATTGCAGCGACCTGTTCTGGGCTAACCATTCCTTCTCCTTCTGCTGATGCTTCAGTTTAAGTTTAGCGTTAACGCACCGGTGCAGAAGGCTGTTCTGCCCGAGGTTGGGGGAAGGGAGCATCCACAAAACCCAGTTCAAACAACTGCTGGTAAGCTTTTTGACCGAGATCCCGAGTGGGCTGTTGACTGCGGATAATTTGTACCAGAAGGGGCACGGCCAGTTCTGGCTGGTTTTGCGCCCGGTGAACCAGGGCCAGACGATAGGTTGCCTCATCTCGCATCTGGGCCGCTTCGAGGGCCTTGCGCCGCTGGCTATCGGCAACCCGGTTGTCAATACCGGAAAAACTACCAGCCAGGTCTTGATAGAAGTTAGAAAGCTGGTTAAAGACCTGCCGTGCTTCCTGCAACTTCTTGGTAGCCTGGGGATAATCCTGGGCTGACACTGCCTTGCTGGCCTCATCCATCAGCCGTTGGCCACCCGGGGCACTGAGCAGGCTACTGTCTTGAGTTAAGGGACGTAGCACATTCGGGTCAGTCGCCTCGATCGGCTTGGCCTGGTTTCCGCCAGTAGGTAGGGTTTGAGCTTGACCACTTGCAGGCTTAAGCAGTACGGCAGCCGCCAGAATCGAAATCGAAACCAAGCCTGCGTTGCGGAAGAGGCGAGTCATTCCAGAAAATTCCATGAGGCAGCCTTTTGTATTTGCAGAAACTGGACAAAAAATAAACTGTCGGTATCTTACCATTCTCGATCCCTACTATCATCCCGATCTCTTCTGAACAAGTTGCCTGTAGTCCGGATTTATCAGCCCTTCAGGGATGACTGCAGACCGTCCAGAAAGATCTTCAGACCGGGCTTTCAGCCCTGGAGAGACCCGACCCTCTGACCATCCCGGAAATCCGGCTCCAGCGACTTAGCGGGCTAAGGATTAAGCTGGTTTTAGAAAAACCGCTGCTTCCTGGAGCCTGAAGTATGATGCTGAAACGTAAGGCCGAGACATGACTATGACTGACTCTTCATTCAGCAATTCAGTTCCCGCTGATACCCAGGCATCAGCCATGCCAGAATCCAGTGTGGGTCGAGTCTTGCAACGGGGCGGAGAAGAGCTACTCCTGCAAAAACTGCCCGATCGGTTTGTCGTCAATGCCAGTGACCAGGCCGCTGTACCGGGACTGGTGCAAAACCTGCCAGCGGAGGTCAGCCAGGAACCCACCCCCAACCAATTGACTGAGATCAGCGTTGACCCGGCCAACCAGGACTCGGTCATGGGCGAATTACGTGGTTCGGCAGCGGTCAACTACGCCAGCCATATCTATCAGCTCCAGGATGACCCCGGTTCCCTGGTTTATCTGACCAACCAGATTACGGTTCAGTTTGACCCCCAGGTCACGGGACCCACGATCGCCGAGATCACAACAGCCCTGGGCTTACGGCAGGTCAAGCCGGTGACGGCAATTCCCAATACCTTTGTCTTTGAGATCACCCCGGCCGCCACAGAAAACCCGGTCAAGATCAGCAACCGATTGATGCAGCGATCGCAGGTATTGACGGCAGAACCCAATGTGGTGATCAAGACCCAGTCCCATTACCGACCGCGAGATCCGCTTTATGCCAAACAATGGCACCTGAACCACGGTGGAGGTAACCAGCTGGCTCCCGGTTCCCATGTGTTTGCCGAATCGGCCTGGGATATCACCCGGGGGGTACGCTCGATCGTAGTGGCGATCATGGATGACTCCGTTGACCTGACCCACCCAGACTTCCATGGGATTGGCAAAATTGTCGGCCCCAGAGACTTCCGGGAAAATGACTTCCTGCCCCTACCAGAAGACCAGGAAGACAACCATGGTACCTCCTGCGCCGGGGTAGCCGTCGCCGAAGAAAATGGCAGCGGCACCGTGGGAGTAGCTCCCGGTTGTGCCCTGATGCCGATCCGGACGACTGGCTTTCTGGACGATGAGACGATCGAAGAGCTGTTTGGCTGGGCGGTGCAAAAGGGAGCCGCCGTGATTTCCTGTAGCTGGGGGCCAGCGGCGGTCTACTTTCCCCTGTCTCTGCGGCAACGGGCCGCTCTGACCCAGGCCGCAACCAAAGGCCGCAACGGCAAGGGCTGCGTGATTGTGTTTGCCGCGGGCAATGCCAATCGCCCCACCAATGGTAAGGTGACTGAGCGGGGCTGGCCAAATAATGTTCTGAACGGGGAGACGGCCTGGTTGGGTGGGTTTACGGTGCATCCCGATGTGATTACCGTTTCTGCCAGCACCAGCCTCAACCGCAAAGCCGCCTATAGTAACTGGGGGCCAGAGGTGTCCGTTTGTGCCCCCAGTAACAACGCCCCTCCCGGCATCGGCCTGCAGGAAACCGGGTATGTCTACACTCCACCCCAGGTGACCGGAAATATTCCGGGATTAGGGATTGTCACCAGCGATCGGCGGGGCCGGGAAGGCTACGATGCCAGTGACATAACCACCGACTTTGGCGGCACTTCTAGCGCCTGCCCATTAGTGGCCGGGGTCGCGGCCCTGGTGCTATCGGCAAACCCAGACCTGACAGCGGCAGAGGTGAAGCAAATTTTGCAACAGACGGCCGATAAGATCGTAGACCCCAACCCCGACCCGCAGTTTGGCTTTCGTAAAGGTACCTACGAAGCCGGGGGCCGCTGTGACTGGTTTGGCTACGGTAAGGTCAATGCCTTTCGGGCTGTGCAGGCGGCTGTGCAGCGGCAAAAGCTGGCCATTATAGGGGCATCGCGACAAATCCGGCAGCAGGTGGCCGCCAATCTGGCCATCCCCGATGCCGACCCCCAGGGAGCCAGCAGTACTATCCAGATCAACGAGCCGGGAACGGTACGAGATATCCAGGTGACGGTGGCGATCGACCATCCGTTTATGGGCGATCTCTCCATTAGTTTAGTCACCCCCAACGGCCAGACCCTGTTACTTCAGGGCCGTACCCTGGGTCGGCGCAGTGGCCTGCAGACCACCTACACCCTGCAAACCACCCCGATTCTACGGCGGGTTCTGGGACAGGCGGCCCAGGGCCGCTGGCAATTACGCCTGGTCGATCAGGCCGTGGGAGATACGGGTAGCCTGCAAAGCTGGCAGTTGAGTTTGGGGGTTTAACCGCCCATAGGCCATCTGCTTACCCACAGGTTATAACTCCTACCCTAGCCATCCATAAGAACTTATGCAGAGAAAGCCCCTAAAGTGTAAATAGGATTGAACAAAAAATAACTGATGAACTCGAAAATATGGATATTGAAGAGTTAAGAAAAGTTATCCTACAGCCAGAAGAAGGTTCAAAGCTTGACTTTAAGATTGAACCATATAAACTCAATGAGCCAAAGCCTGATAATCCAAAGAATCTCCAGGAGTGGAAGGATAACAAGGAACAGGCATGGGCGGAATTAACTAAAGATATTCTTGCTCTTGCAAATGGAAATATTGGAACCGCTACACAAACGGCTTATCTCATCATAGGTGCTGACGACAAGTTAAAGCCTGATGGTACTCCCCACTTACGTGATGTAGGAGATATGATGCCTAGCCGCAAAGAAATTCTTAATAAAGTAAATTCATATTGTAAACCTCCACTCCCAAATATTGATTGTGATTATTTAACCCCATTGGATAGTAAAAGACTCTTCATTATTTCAATTCCTCCTTCTCCTTATCTACATAGTCTTTCAAGACAATTGAAAACGCCTAAGAAAGAATACTCTCCTCACACAGTTCTTATACGTCGCGGAGATGGAGAGCAGACATACGAAGCGTCCCCTAGTGAGCAAGACGCTATCTTGAATGAGAAAAAACTGACCTTAAATAATAGTAACTCACAAAAATCTGAACCTCGAGAACGAAGTCATCCGTTAGATTTTGAAGTTTATGAGAAAAAAATTGAGGTTTATCGATCCACTCGAAAGTTTATAGCTTCAGTTTTGATAGAAGGAACTATTACAGCAGAAAAGCTTGCCGAATTTTCGCAAAACACTGATGAAGCTCTTTTCCTTTTTGATAAGCGGGTTGCAGACTACCTTCAAGAACTATACAAAAAAGCTGTGAAATTGTATTTATCTAATAGGAGAATTTCAAGCTCACTTTTACCTATTGGAGAGGAACGATCAAAACTTTCAGAGGAAAATTCAGATCTACTTATGTGGTTTACTGAACAACTTGAGGTTGTACGAAACCTCTTCTACGAATATATTTCTTTATAATATTTTAGGAGAGGGATAACCCTAATTCAGTGGATTACCTTAGACCACTTGTGAAGTTGGAAAGTCTATCGCAATTGTTCGTCAGAAGAATTAGACAGCTTCGTTTCAAGTGGAGTCGGCATAGCAAGATGATCTGTTGATATTCAAGATCTCTGCATAAATTGAGATAAGCCCTAAAGGAGATCATCATGGAAGGTCAATGTCTTTGCGGTGTCATCACCATCACCGCCCCCGACAAACAGGAGATTGATGCCTGTCATTGCGGCATGTGTCGGCGCTGGGGAGGGGGGCCTGCCCTGGGGTTGGCGGTTGGCCCAGAAGTGGAGATAGAAGGCAGTGACAAACTCAAAACCTACCGATCGTCGGACTGGGCCGAACGGGCTTTTTGTGGCGAATGCGGCACCCATGTTTACTACAAGCTGCTGCCCACCGGTGATTTCTTTCTGCCCGCCGGTCTATTTCAAGATGAGGTAGGGTTTGAGTTCAAGGAACAAATATTTATCGATCGCAAACCCGGTTACTACGAATTTGCCAATCAAACCCTGAACCTGACAGAAGCAGAAGTATTTGCCAAATTTGCCGCAGCAGAGGGTTAATTCAGCTCCTTAGAGCATTCCAAACCTCTTCCCCACACACCCTGAGGCTGCTATATCCTGGAAAAAGTGCGTTTTATAGACCTGATGCTGAACATTTCCAGACTGCTGGCAGAAGAGCTTTCCCTCACCCCTACCCAGGTCGCCAATGCCCTGGAGTTACAGGCCGAAGGGGCCACCGTTCCCTTCATCGCCCGATACCGGAAAGAACGCACCGGCGAAATGACCGAAACCCAACTGCGGGAGTTGTTCGATCGCCATGCCTACCTGACCGACCTGGAAGAGCGGAAGCAGGCGATTTTGACGGCGATCGAACAGCAGGGCAAACTCACCCCCGACCTGCAAGCCAAAATTGTCAACTGCCTGCAAAAAACCGAGCTGGAAGACCTCTATCTGCCCTTCCGGCCCAAGCGCCGCACCCGGGCCACGATCGCCCGAGAAAAAGGGTTACAACCCCTGGCCGATCGCATCAAGGCCGACAACTCACCGAAAGTTACCCCTCAAGCGCTGGAAACCCTGGCGGCTGACTATGTTTCCGCCGAGGCGGGAGTGGCCACTGCCGCTGAAGCCCTCCAGGGAGCCGCTGACATTCTGGCCGAAGAAGTGGCAGAAAATGCCGCCCACCGGGCCTACCTGCGCGACTTTCTGGTAGAGTCGGGAGCCCTGGTTTCCCAGATCAAGCCCGACTACCCGGAAGGATCGACCAAGTTTGAGATGTACCGGCGCTACCGGGCCAGCATCCGGGCGATCGCCCCCCATAACCTGCTGGCCCTCTACCGGGGAGAAGCGGAGGGCATTCTGGAAGTAGAACTGGAATTTGACCTGGAGCAGGTGCTGGGCTACCTGGAAAACCAGGAGATCCGTAGCAAAGACCGATCGCTGCGGCAGTTTTACCGGGAGATGGTGAAGGATGCCTTCAACCGCCTGATGAAAAACTCCCTGATTAGCGAAGTCCGCACAACCAAAAAGCTGGAAGCCGATATGGCCTCGATTCAAACCTTTGAGGCCAACCTGCGGGAACTGCTGTTAGCGGCCCCCGCCGGGATGAAGCCAACCCTGGCGATCGACCCCGGTTTTCGTACCGGCTGTAAGGTATCGGTGCTGGATCAGACGGGCAAATTTCTCGAGTATCAAACGATTTTTCCCCACCAGTCGGCCAACCAGCGTGGGCAGGCGGCCCAAACCCTGCAAAAGCTGATCGGCAAGTACCAGATTGAACTGATTGCGATTGGCAACGGCACCGCTGGCCGGGAAACCGATGAGTTTGTTGGGGAGGTGTTATCGACCCTGGAGCGCCCTCCAATTAAGGTAATGGTGAACGAGTCCGGGGCTTCCGTTTACTCTGCCAGTCCGGTGGCGATCGCCGAATTTCCCGATCAAGATATCACCGTGCGGGGAGCGATTAGCATTGGTCGGCGGTTGCAGGACCCCCTGGCCGAACTGGTGAAAATTGACCCCAAGTCGATCGGGGTAGGTCAGTACCAGCATGATGTCGATCAAAAGCTGCTGAAAAAGAAGCTGGATGAAACCGTCGAAAGCTGTGTTAACTACGTCGGCGTAGACCTGAACACCGCTTCTAAGGAACTGCTCACCTTTATTTCGGGGATCACGGCCAGCATTGCCAACAACATCGTCGCCTACCGCAATCAAAACGGGGCCTTCAGCGATCGCCGCCAGCTTTTGAAGGTACCCAAACTGGGGCCCAAGGCGTTTGAACAGGCCGCCGGGTTTCTCCGCATCCGCAATGGCAAAAACCCTCTAGACAATACCGCCGTTCACCCTGAGAGTTACGGGGTAGTAGAAACCATTGCCAGGGATCTGGGTCTGCCCCTGACCCAACCGACGGCTATCGCCCAGCAGCTGCAAAAAACCGGGCTGAAAAAGTACGTCACCGGAGCGATCGGGGAACCCACCCTGCGGGATATCCTGGCCGAACTGGAAAAACCAGGCCGAGATCCCAGGGCAGAATTTAAGTATGCCACCTTCAACGCCGAAATTAAGGAAATTTCTGACCTCAAGGTGGGCATGGAACTGGAGGGAGTGGTCACCAACGTCGCCAACTTTGGAGCTTTTGTGGATATTGGTGTCCACCAGGATGGCCTGGTGCATGTCTCCCAACTGGCCGATCGGTTCATCAGTGACCCGAAACAGGTGGTGAAGGTGGGTCAGGTGGTGAAGGTGCGGGTGCTGGAAGTAAATCAGGCCCTGAAACGGATCAGCCTGTCCATGAGATCGGAGCGCACCGGAGAAACCGCTCCCGTCCGCAGCAAACCCACCTCTCAACAAGCTGTCAAGGAGACTTCAGGCAAAGCGGCCACCCTGGATGACCTGAAGGCCAAGTTTGGCAAAAAACGTTAACCGATCGCTCAGGCAGGGTACTCCGAGCACTCTGCCTGAGCGGGTTCCAGCATTCTATCTAAAGGCCAGAATTTGTTCTGCCGTAGCCTGGGGCTTTTCTAAGTGGGGCACATGGCCACAATTGTCAATCCAGACCAGGCGGCTATCACTAATCTCTGTCTGGAAGCGCTGGGCATCCGCAGTGCCTAAGATTCGATCGCAGTCGCCCCAGAGAATCAGGGTAGGTTTGCTAATGCTGGCAATTTTGTCTGCCAGAAAGTTGTAGCCGCCACTTTTGGTAAAAGCAATCATGGCATGGTGCCAGTTGGTTGCTTGCAGGTGCAGGGCAGCACAAAGTTCGGCATCGGCGGAGACAAAGCTGGGGTCAGCGTAGGCCTGCAGGCTAACCTTGCGTCTGACTCCCGGTTGCCGCAAAAATTGTGCAGCCAGATAGCCTAAGGGCGGCACCAGAAACCGACCGATCGCCGGCCCCTGAGCAAACCCGGCACTATCAATCAGCACCAGCTTTTTCACGGCCTCCGGATAGGTGAGGGTAAAGTCGATCGCCGCAGCCCCGCCCATGGAAGCCCCAACCAGGATCACCGGCTGCTGGATCAGGGTCTTCCAGGTGTAGTAGAGGTGGGTTTTGATCGTTTCGGGGGTAAAGGGAATCCCCAGCGGGCGATCGGTAAAGCCAAAACCAAGTAAGTCTACGCCCCAGGTTTGATTCTCCTGGGCCAGCAGGGGAACCAGCCGACGAAACTCTAACACCGAACTATCAAACCCATGGAGCAGGAGGATCGGCGTGCCCCGGCTACCCTGATGGACAAACGCTGTTGCAATGGGTTCGGGGCTGAAGGGAGTGGTAATAGCAGCCCGGGTAATGGCAGCCGCCAGGGCGATCGACGGGGCTTCAGTGAGAGCTGCGACGGTGACAGGTAAAAAACAGTTAGACATAGGCCCAGTGTACCGTTTCACGGCCTCAGATTAGTTTTGACAGACCGCCTGAATGCAATTTCGTCCCCTGGCTTTGGCCTGGTAGAGGGCAGCATCGATCACCTGTAATAGTTGTTCTCCAGTTTTGCCATCTGCCGGAAAGGTGCCGACTCCGGCGGACAGGGTCGTCTGAATCAGGTTGTCCCCAACCCACACCTGGGTCGCCGCAAACCCCTGACGAATTTGTTCTGCCCGTTGACAGGCCGCTTCTAAGGTCATTCCTGGCAGGGTGAGAACAAACTCTTCCCCCCCATAGCGACAGGCAATGTCACTGCTCCGACTGGAGTACGCCAGCAGGTCGGCAAAGCTTTGCAACACCCGATCGCCCGCCAGATGACCAAAGGTGTCGTTAATTCGTTTGAAATAGTCCAGATCCATCAGGATCAGGGCGACCGGGTGGCCGGCCCTACCGGCCCGGGCCAGTTCCCGGGAGAGACTTTCTTCAAAATAGCGCCGGTTGTACAGACCGGTCAGCCGATCGCGCATGGCCTGTTCCCGCAGTTGAATCTGTAATCCCTCAATCTGCCGCAGTTGTTCTTGTAGCTGGTGATTCATCTGGCGCAGTTCTACCTCGGTCTGCTGCCGTTGGGTGACATCCCGCACAATCAACAGATGTCCGGTCATCTGCCACCAGTGATTATGCAGGGGAGTTGTCTGCACCTCCAGGTACTGGGCGGGTTCGGCATTGAGCCGGATCAGAGTTTTACCGGTCTGAAGCGAAATACCGGCCAGTAACTCCTGACTCCTGGCCAGAATGGTTTCGATCGAAGTTCCAATGCTCAGGGTTGAAATGCCCAGCAGTTGTTGGGCCGCCGGATTGATGTCTACCAGCCGCAACCGGGCATCTACCACCAGCACCCCGTCATGCATGGTTTCGATCAGGGTATCCCGGGCTACGGGCACCAGATCCAGCAGCCGGTAATGCAGCAAACTGGCGTAGTAAATCACCCCTGTCACCATAAAACTCATGGGAGTAACGTTCAACCCGGGTGGAGTCAGGTCAAACATATAGGCACTCCCCCCCAGCAACGGGACGATCGCTCCCATCAAAACCATCGTTGCCTGACGCTGATACAGCAGCCCCGGACGCAGGGCCGCTTTAGCTAACAGAATTACCCCCAGCAGGACGTAGGTATAAACCCAGACCATAATCCAGAAAAAGCCCGGCCCATGCTCGTAGACGACCACATTGCTCGTTTCCGGTAAGAGACTAAAGCCAGTCCAAACCAGGTGGTGCCACTCGTTAGTAGCTACCAGCAGGGCGTTAGCAATGGGCATGACGGCCAGTACAACGAATTTTTTGGTGGTTAACCACTGTTTCTGCAGCGCAAAGTGAATGGCAAACACCAGAAACCAGAGAATCACACTCCCAGAACCGACATACTCCAGTTTGGACCAGAAGATTTTACTGGGTAGGCCGATCGCCCCAGCCTCGAAGGCAGCCACCAGGGCATAGCCTGTAATGGCCAGCATCATCCAGATGAAAGGACGACTGGCCGGAGAGTGAGAACGCCGCCGCCAGGCTGCCATCGCCACTCCCCCGGCAACCAGGGCCGTCAAACTGAGAATCGCGCAATAGAAAACGGACTGAAACACCAGGCAGACTATCGGTTCAAGAAGGGAGGTTAACTTTGCAGGATAGCCATCATCTCATAGCCCAGAATGCACAGACCCCTGACTTCCAATATATCCGTCTAATGGTACAAGACAAAATTGAATTTATATGGTTGTTAATTGGCCTCCCGATCTTTTCCTCCTTGATCGGGAGTTGGAGGCTGTTACCGTCGCCCCATCAAAGCATCCATGAAACTGGAATAGGTGTCGTTGCGATCGCACTCTACGGCCTTAGCCGCCGCCGGTCGATCGTAGGGTTGGGGATAGGAATCACACAGGGTTCGATAGGCCGCACTGATCTGCTTAAACCGCTCAGCGGCTTCCCGGTTCCGGGGATTCAGGTCAGGATGATGCTTGAGGGCCAATTTGCGGTAGGCTTCCTTGATTTCTGCCTGGGTAGAGGCCCAGTTAATTCCCAAAATGGCATAGCAGGCCCGGAGTTCGTTGTTATAGTCAGCTCTCATAGTGATAGGAAAAGTGTCTTAATTAAATGGCTTGAGCAACAGTGCAATCGCTGAAAACTGTACTGCTGCCTGATTCCCTAAGCATAAGGAATTGCCATTTCAGAACACATCGCCCCAATGACACAGGCTGAGGGACGTAGACCGATCGCCCTAAATCTTTAGATAGAGCATAAAAACAGAAATACCGGACTGCCGAAGAAGCAATCCGGTACACTGTTCAACATAGGTTGACCTGGACGGGCTAGGAGGGATTCGAACCCCCGACACCGTGGTCCGTAGCCACGTGCTCTAGTCCACTGAGCTACAAGCCCTTACAAGAAGTTTATCTTAGCACAGGTTTTGTGAATGACACAAAGTTTTTCTGAATCTTTTTCCCAATCCCTGACCCATCTGGATTCCCAGGGGCAGGCCCAGATGGTAGATGTCTCTGCCAAGACCATTACGGTGCGTCAGGCGGTGGCCGGGGGACGAGTCCGGATGACGGCAGCCACCTTTGCCGCGATCGCCGCTGGCAATGCTCCCAAGGGAGATGTTCTGGGTACGGCCCGTCTGGCCGGAATCATGGCAGCAAAACAAACCGCCCACCTGATCCCGCTCTGTCACCCCCTACCCCTGCAAAAAGTCGAAGTCCAACTGATTCCCGACCCTGACCTGCCCGGTTATCAGATCCGGGCGGAAGTCAAAACCAGAGCCGAGACGGGGGTAGAGATGGAAGCTCTGACGGCGGTTTCTGTAGCGGCCCTGACCCTTTACGATATGGCCAAAGCCCTGGAAAAATCGATGCAGATCGAAGCGATTCAACTGTTGAGTAAAACCGGCGGTAAATCTGGAGATTATTGCCAGCCAGGGGAAAGCCCGGAACTCAAGTAGTTAGAGTAGGACAGAGCCACCCCTGGAAAAATTAAGGTGCGGGTTTTATTCAATTTATGAGCCTTAAGGCAAACTGGGCGCAGAATAGTGGCTTAACACTTCCTGCCCCCAGCGCACCAGATTCTCTGAGCCTTCCATCAACAGCAGGTAGCGTCCCTGGGTTAAATGATGACGATAAATACTGGCTGCACTCCCTTCTCCCAGAAACCCGATTAAGGCCCCCAACAGAGCCCCCACCACCCCACTTACAATCAGGGTCAAAGGAATCGCCGATAGCAGATTCAGTTCCATCCAGCGGAATAACGAAATGGCCAGACAGGTTGCAGAGCCCAAAAAACCGGCAGTCAGCGCAAAGGAGCGGGCTTTTTTTAAGGCAATCTGGGCCGGTTGCATTAATCCGACTCGTTCCGGACTACTGTACCCCTCACCCACGATCGCCAGATTTTCGGGAGAAATACCATGGTAGTGCAGTAACCGGTAGGCTTGAAAGGCAGTTGCTTCATCGGGAAGCACTACAATAGCAAGGTAGGTCGGGCGACGTTTCAACGCGCCCCGCCGCAAAAATTGTGCGATCGCCACAGATTTGATCCAGGGTGAGGAGTGAATTGCTGATTGAATTCTAACCTCCCTACCCAGACTGTCGAATCCGCTCTTTAGTTCAATTTAATGAAGCTTTAGCAAGCCTGGCAGGGAAGGAAGCGCCGTTTTCCGGGCGAGGCCAGAAAATCCTCCCCGCATTTCTACCATTATTCGATAACGTAGAAGCAGATATTCTGTTGCAGCTTCTAGAGTTTGACCTATGCCTCCTCGCTGGCCCCGCCAACCCGATCGCAAAGATCCGGCCTTCCGTAAGCTGGATGACCGAATGACTTTTGCTACCCATGTCGCCCTGTTTTCTGCGGTCAACTCTGGCCTGTGGTTTTTCCGCACCCTGGGCACCACCTCAGAACTGGGAACTCCCGGTGGGTTACCCTGGACTCCCTGGATTACCTCTGGTTGGGCCGCGATTCTGGTTGCCCATGCCCTGTTTATCTTTGCCATCGCCCGCTATGAGGCGGTTTCTAGCAGCCCCGCAACTGGCCCGGGCAATGGGTTTCAGCCTAAGGCAGCAAAATCTAGCAAAAAATCTACCAGCTAGCAGAGTCTGCCTTTCCGTTGCTCAGGCATGCTGACAGAAAAGCTTTACAAGCAAGACAATAGCAATCTCCAGGGCAAGGGCAACAGATAGATCAGCTAAATTCAGAGGTGATTTCAATGGCAAAAGTTAATACCAGTGAAGCGATCGAATCCCTGGCGGCAGACATCGGGGAGAACATCTATATCGATGTGGCCAAATGGCATTTGTACCTGTCTAATGCCCACCTGCATACCGTTCTTGCCGAAAAGCTCTATCCTCTGGTAGAGGGGCGATCGGTAAGTGAAGATGGAGTCTTAAAGGTATTGCAGAGCATTCCTGTGAAACTCGGGGGTGGCAAGCGGGAAGTGCCCCTGGCAGATTTGCTGCCAATGCAATGCCAGGTCAACCTGATGGACTTGCTGGAAGAATTTCAGCGCAACCTGTAGCGTTCCCTTAAAAAACCAGAGGCGGGGGTCAGACCCCCGCCTCTTTTTCATTGGCGGAGCTTTACCGACGGACAAACCGCTGTTTCAGGCGATCGGCTACCTGTTCTACTTCCGGCAGCTTGAGTTGCAGGGCGATCAGAACAAAGACCCCAAGCCCTAGCCCTCCGGCCAGAACCAACTGCACCAGCAGAGTAATTACCCCCTGATTGCCCATTAACTTTTCTAGACCCAGCAGACTACCCCAACTGACCAGACCGGCCAGCCCACTGGCGATCGTCAGTCCCAGGGTCGGCAAGCCCCAGGTTTTGAGGGGTAGCCCCTGCAACCGCCGGTGGAGAATCCACAGCATCATCACCATCGACACGAGATTTACCCCGACGGTGGCCAGCACCAGACCGGGAGCCCCCAGGGGCTTGACCAGCAAAAAATCTAGCAGGGCATTAAGAAAAATATTGAATACACTGATGCGAAAGGGCGTATCTGCGTCTTCCAGGGCATAGAACACCCGCACCAGCACATCCCGACTCAGGTAGAAGAACATGCCAACGGCGTAGGCCATCAGTACGGAGGCGGTCAGGTAGGAGTCTTCTGGCCTGAAGGCAAACCGTTCGTAGACCACCCGGGATATGGGCAGGGCCAGGGCAATCATCAGGGCACTCAGGGGCAGCATGGTGACAGCAGTCATGAGTAACCCCTGGCGAATCCGTTGCTTCAGTTCTGACCAGTTTTCGGGGGCCGCCAGTTTGGCAAAGGCTGGCAGGAGGGGCACCAGAATGGCATTCGATAAAATCCCCAGGGGAGTCAGGACTAATAATCCGGCGTAACCCATGGCCGACACCGCCGCCGCTGCGTTTGGAATAAACGAGGCAAAAAACAGGTCTGTCCAGACATTAACCTGCATCATGCCCGAGGAAAAGGTGGCCGGCCCCATGATTTTGATCACTTCCTGCACCTCCGGTTGCCGGAAGTTGAAGCGCAACCGTAACCCCCCCAATCCCGACTTCCACTGGGCTGGCAGCTGCACCAACCATTGCAGTATCGCTCCGGCCAGGGTTGACCAGGCTAAGACCGCTCCCCCCAGGGCAGCGTACTCGGGGGCGGCAATTTTATCGCCCAGGTATAGGCCCAACCCTCCCAGGCCAATCAGCAGGGTGACACTGGAAAACAGGGGACTGATGGAAGGCAACCAGTACTGATCCGCCGCATTCAAAGCGCCAAAGCCAATCCCAATCAACCCCGCCAGCATCGCCATGGGAGCCATGATGCGAAACTGCTGAATGGCGATCGTCCGGGTTTGTTCTAAGGTCTGGATCACACTGGCCGGCTCTCCCAGGGACTGCAGTTCGGCAGCGGAACGAAACAGACCGGGAGCCACCAGATGCATCAGGGGTTCGGCAAAAATCACCAGCCCGATCGTCACCAGCAACAGAATGCCAACCACCAGGGTGGTGATCGACTCCATAATGGGGGCCACTTCTTCCCGCTTACGTTTGGCCAGCACACTGACGATCGCGCTGTGGAAGGGGCCGTTGATGCCACCCAGCAAAATCAACAAAAACCCGGGGATGACATAGGCAAAGTTGTAAGCCCCAAAGGCTGGCCCCACCCCAAAGGCTGCCGCAATCGCCTGTTGCCGAAACAGCCCAAACAGTTTGCTGATCAGGGTGGCGATCGCCACGATTTTAGCGATGTTAAACAGGGAACGGGTGGGCTTCTCGGATTCAGTCACGCAAGCATTCCAATGAAAAGGCTTCACTTATTTAAGCGTGAATCGGGTGCTTCTGCTTTTCAAGGATTGCAGTAGGCGCATTGGGCTGGATCAGCAGTTTGGCGGCCATCGGGAAACAGCACTTCCTGCTGCCCACCACAGCGTTGACAGTGGTAAATCGCAGACTGGCTCAGGGGAGTGGGTAACTGACAGAGGGCACAGGGCAACCCCGGTCGGTATTCCCGCAGAGCGAACCCCGGACACTGACATTCGGGGCAACGACGCTGCAGGGTTGTGAGCAGGTCGAGGGTGGCTTTTTCAATCACTGTCATTCGGGTCGGGTTGTAGAGAGCCCGCATATCGGTTTCGATATGGATGGTACCCGTCGCAGATTGTTTCAGGGTTCCGGCGATCGCCGCTTCCAGGTCAGCCACCGTCGTAATTCCCTTGATAATCTCGGTTTCATCCCGGCAATCAGCCTGGGGCATGACCACCAGACCATGGTCGGGGAAGCCTACCCGTCGGGCAAATTCTTGAGCTTCTTCCAGGCTGCCAATGGTTTTGTGACTGTAGTTGGTTTCCGACGAAACGGCCTGCCCGATCACTTCCAGGTTGTTGGCCCGATCGAGCAGCAAAACCACCTCCCGGTTAGTCGCCAGGGCGGGCCAGAGGGGATGGGGCAAAAAACTGCCTTCACTGGCCAGGGCCAGGGTTTCCCCAGTCAACTCCAGAACCTGTTGGGCCTTATAGCGGGCCGTTTCAATCTGTGTGCCGGGACGATTGCGATCGCGGGTAAAGGTGCCAAAGCGATCGGAGTCAAACCCGGTGGGCACCCTGATTTTCATCCCGGTGGCGGGTTCCAGCAGCGGAGCGATCACTTTTTCTTTATGGTGCATGGTGGCCAGAACGGCGACCCGGTTGGCAAACAAATCGGTCATAGACAAGTCTTTAACATCGTGAATTTAATAAAACCCGGAACTTAATTTTTGCAAGCGCGGCTCCGCCGCGCTTGCAAAAATTAAAAATTTGGTTTTAATTCATTTGTGATCCTTAGCGCCACCGTTCCCCACTGCGATCGAAGCGAGAATCTTGAAACACGTTGCCCACACCTTTGACGATGCCCCGCCCAATCAGACCAATACCGCGACCAATCACTTCCGTTAAGACATAAACCACCCCACTGCCCAAAAAGGCGATCGCCGATCGCAGGGGCGGAGAGATGGCATCCCTTGCTTCTAAGGCCAGGGTGACGGCATAGGGAATTCCTTCCAGGTCCCTTAACTCCTGATTGCGGGGAGCATAGATTGAAGTCCTGGTAATCCCCGACTCCCGCAGGATCAGCAGATCAAACCGACTTTCAAAGATCGCCACCGGCTCCCTAAAGTTTTGCTCAATCCGATATTTCCAGGAAAGACTGTTACGAAACCGTTCAATTTCGCGGCTGGAAAGCAGCCGTTTATCGTAAAACAGTTGCTTGATATCCACCACATCTCCAAACCGGTTGAGTAAGGGTTGAACCACAGCGTTGGCAATCCGCAGGATGAGATTTTGCAACAAAATTTCCATTCTCACCATGGCTTCCACCGACCCGATCGAGTAAGCCACCCCCTCGATCGTCAGGGGGGTTTGAAACAGCAAATGGGCCAGACAATCGGCCACCAGAGGAATTCGATCAAGAATGGCAGTCTGCACAACAACCTCATCCTGGAGCAGGATGGGGACAATTTCGATCGGCTGGTTCCCCAGCTCTAGCGTGTAATATTTGCCAAAAAAGTCGATCGTCGTGGCCTGCCAGATATCCCGTAAAATCGCCGGTTGCTTTACTGCTAACTGGTCAGGGGAAACCTGGGAAAACTGCAGGTCATCCAGCGCCTCTTCTAACTTACGCAAAACGATATAGAGCAACTCCCGTTGCTTTTCTGGTTTCAGAATATCGATCTCCAGGGGGGTATTCGTCAGGTTATAGAGGCTAAATTGCAACCGTCCGGAAATCGTATCGAATAGAGCCGCCCGCAACGATCGCCGGGAAGAAACCGCCGTCTCAGGTAATGGGGCGATCGGCGCAACGGGTGCCTCCGCCCCAGGCGAGGAAACCGGGGGAACCGGAGCAGAGCGAGTCATTGCCGGGGGTAGAGGCACCTGCTCAGGCTGGCTGTCTACCGGATCTGCCGTTGCCAGCAATTTCTGCACCAGCCAGCGAGCCGCCCGCAATTCCCGCAGTTGTCCGGCCAGAACGAGTTGATCTAGAGCCGAAAGATTGGGATCACTGAGTTGGGCCTGCAGGCGGGCGATCGCTGTTTCAATTTGCCCCACTCCAGACTGACGTAACTCTTGCTTGACACTGACAAACCAGCGCCGGGCAGGGCTGGCAATGGGTTCCACCTCTGTCCGAGAACTCCCGGCCATCACCTGCATCGCCTGATCCCAGTAAGACTGACCAGCCACAACCTGGTACATCGCCCGGACTAACTCTGTCACGGTGGTGCCCCGGGCACAGTACCCCGCCGCTCCCAGACGAAACGCCCGAGTTATCTGGGCCGGATTACGACTACTGCCCAGCAGCAGCACTGGCAGGGTGGGATATTGACTTTTCAGTTGTTGCCCCAGTAGCAGACCGCCGGTGGGATTGCCATCCACCAGCCCCAGATCCAGACTTAACAGGATCAAATCCAGACTGCCGGGAGCAGTATTCTGCAAAATCTGCAGGGCCATCAGGCCAGAACTGGCCTCGGCTACCACCTGAATTTGAGGATGCTGGCTGAAACCGGCAATTAAACCAAGACGAAATACCGGATCGTCTTCAATCAACATCAGCCGGAGCGATCGACTGATCGGTAGCGGGGTTTCCGGCGAGTTATCCATGAATCGAAGGTGAGCAGCTAAGGTGAACAGCTAAGGAGCAGAAACAAGGATGAACCTAGCTTAACAGGACTGTTCCCGCCCCTCAGAAGATTTTTCTAAGGAACGTGAATTTAATAAAGCCCGGAACTTAATTTTTGAAAGGGTGGCTCTGCTGCGCTTTCAAAAATTAAAGCCCTGGTTAAGCAGGCAGGCGTAATTGTTTGTTGAAAGGAGGGGAAGGGGGGGTGTTGCTTCCTGGCAGGAATTTCATCCCCTCCATCCCCAAAATCACCTTTGGTTTAATTGCAGGTTTAATTGCACCCGGCTACTGATTAATTCATTGGTGATCCTAAGGAGGTGGTAACTCTGGCAAGCGCTCTGGGGGTGAGGGTTGAGGCTGATAGCCCTGGTTAGCATCTTCCCCATCCCTGGTTCCTGCCTCCGCCTGGGCCCGTCGAAATGCCGCCCGTTCCGCCGACCACTGGGAAATCCCGGCCCGGGCTTCGGCATACAGGGCCCGCCCCGGCGCAATCTGAGCGGCCAGGTCGATCGCCGCCGTCAAACTGCCCTTAGCAGCCAGGGCATTGGCCTGAACCAGCAGGGGCCGGTCCTCGGCAATTTGCAGCTGGGTCGTCCAGGTCTGAATTGCGGCCTGAGCTTCGGCGTAGAGGGCCCGCCCCGATCGCACTTTACTGGCGGCGGCAATGGCGGCGGCCAGTTGTTTCTTCTGGGCCAGGGTTTGAGCCTGCTTTAAGAAGGGCCGATCCTCAATCACCTGAATCTGGGCGATCCAACCTCGAATCGCCTTTTGAGCATCTCCCTGCAGGGCCCGTCCGGGGCGAATCCGCTGAGCCTGGCGGATTGCCTGCTTCAGTTGGGGTACAGTTCCGGCCTTGGCCAACTGCTGGGCCCGGGCCATAAAGGGACGGTCTTCTACCCGTTGAATATCCTTGCGCCACTGGGCGATCAGGGTTTGGGCATAAATTCGTTGGGGACGATCGGGGGCAATGCCTTGGGCCATCTGAATCGCCAACCGGAAGGAAGGAATCTGACCAGCTTCAGCCACCCCCTGGGCCAGTTGCAGTTGGGTCAGATCCTGAATCTGGGATTCCAGTTGCGGCAGCAGGGTTTGAACCCGACCATGCAGCGGGCTATGGTTGCCGATTTGCTGCAAGCGGGGAACCACAGTCCAGAGTTGCCACAACCGTATGGCAATCGGCCCCGACGGAATCGAACTGGTCGCCAGGGGTTGGGCCTGACTTAACCAGAGCAAATCTTCCACCTCTGGCGGCAACGGCACATTGGAGGGCAACCAGCGGGCACTGGCGATCGCTCCCTGCAAGTTACCCTGGGTCATCTGATTATTGATGATCCCAATCAGAGCCTGGGTGAGGCGGTTAATTTCCGTCGTCGCTTCGGGGTAGGCAAAGCTATGGGAAGGAATCTGATTGGCCAGTCCAATCACCCGCCCGATCGTGTCCGGGTTGGTAGCCGTACTGACGGTGAGGCGACGAATCTGTTGCAGTTGGCGACGGGCAATTTGTTCAATAATCACCTGTTGCCGCAGACGGTTCAGGTAGGGTTGCCAGTAGTCTCCCTCGAGACGGGCCAGGGTTTGAATTCTGGCTTCCGCTTTTTTCCAATCCTGGGCCTTTAAGGCCGCCTGAATCTCATCTTCGACCAGTTTGCCGCGGCGATGATCCTTTTGCCAGCGGGCAATGTACTTCTGCGCCTCTTTATGAACCACACTATTAGATGGGATCTTCTGAGCCAGGGCGATCGCCCCTTCCAGGTCATCTTCCAGAGCGCGGCCCTGGGCCGTGGCCAGGATCGCCCAGGACCAGTCCTTAAATAGGCGTTTTGCCCGATGGTAAGAAGGCTGGTCGGGAGACCAATCTTTAACCAGGGTCAATCCGGCCAGCACCGCATCGGGGTTTCCCGATCGAGCCGCCTGCTCAGCACAGTACAACCGATCCGAGTCACTCGGGAACCGCATCCGTTCACAGTCAGGCAAGGGGGGAATCGTAGACAACCAGAGGAAGGCTGCCACTCCCGAACCACCACAAAAGGCCAGCACCACCAACCAGGCCAGAGGAGCCGCCAGAGCCTTTACCCCGCGAGTCACCTGGGCTGTGACCAGAGCCCGCCGCTGCCGCTGCTGTTCAGTCCGATCGGACGGGGGAGTGGTAGCTCTATCAGCCGCAGTAGCCGTTTCTGCCTGCTTGTCCCGATCGGCTCCAACCTCTTCTAGCCCTGGGCCATCGGAGGCCCTGACCTCTGACCATTCGATGGGTTCTGCAGTAGATAGAACCGACAGATCCGAAAGGTTTTCTGGTTGAGCCCAGACCTTAGGCCCTACCTGGGCCCGAAATCGCCCGATCGGTTTTCCTGACATACTCACAACCACTTCTACAGTTGCCACATTGTATTAGCTGGATGGAAGTTTGCAGCGTTGACGCAACAATCTGGTGAGAATTTCAGAAACCGGGGGTGAGAAATGTTAAAGACCGTGAGTTTTGGCCACTCTAGCCAGCAAAACAGTAGGGACACACAGAAATACATCCCTCCTGAACAGACCTTAGAGAACAGTCTACAGGCTTACCATCCGGCAACCTGGATTACTTGGCTTCTAGAACCTGGCTTAATTGACGTTGCGATAGCCGAAGAAATCGATGTGGTAATCGGTGATCTTAACGCCGGTCTGTTGCTCGATTCGTTGAATAATCTCCGGTGGTAACTCGACATGCACATCCAGAATTTGATTGGTATCGAGGCAGTTGACATGGCTATGGGAGTCACTGATGTTGCCGTACAGGCGACCATCCGATCGCTCGATACATTCGATGATGCCCTGGTCAGACAGGGCTTCTAAGTTCTGATAGACCGAAGTATGGCCAATTTCCTTGCCCTGGCGATTCAGTCGATCGTAGATTTCTCTGGCTGAAAGATGTTCCCGCTCCTGCCAGAGGAGTTCTAGAATAAACCGGCGCTGACGGCTCAGCCGCATTCCCAGAGTTTGACAGCGATCCAGCGCATCTTCCAGGGAGCGAATCGGTTTTAGGGTTGCTGAGTCGTTTGCCATACAATGCGCTCTTTGCGACGGGAATAGTAGTTGGGCTGCTCACCTACGCTCTGTCCTGACCAGTCAGTAGCAGGAACAGTGTAACGGCACTCTGAACAAGATCTCTCAGAATCTCAAGAAAACTTGTTTCTGAGCAACGAGAAACGTTTTCTGTTAACCTACGATTCTGGAATCTGTTGTAGACTTAACCACTTACCTACAGTTGTATCACAGGCTAACACAAACTCGCTACAACTTTGTATTAGCTTTAACCTTCCCTCCAAGTCCCTGTTGCCTCACAATAGAGACGTTAAGGTTTAATAACAGGCTCTATGACTTTCTTAAAACGGCAGCTGTCAGAATGGGCGAACCGCCTCCAATCTCGCCTGTCTTCCTGGCAGATGTTCCGCTGGTTGGCGATCGCAGTCGCGGTTTGCACCTGCCTGCTGGGTTTGCATACCCCCCCGGCCCTGGCAGGCCTGCATGACGATCGGTTTGATGGAGATATCTTTGCCCTCTATGCCGGTAATGGCTCCCTGGTACCACCTAAGGTCACCCTGGAGCAGGCTTTTCAGCGTAAGCGTCCGGCTTTGCTGATGCTTTACGTCGATGACAGCAGTGACTGCAAGGAATATGCACCCGTCGTTTCCCAGCTCCAGGCTTTTTATGGTCGGGCCGCAGACATCCTGGCAATTCGGGCCGATTCCCTGCCGGTCAAAACCAGCTACGCTCCCAATGAACCGGGATACTACTTTAAGGGAGCGGTGCCCCAGACCGTAGTATTTGATGCCCAGGGCAAGGTTGTGCTAAATAAAACCGGCAAAATTGCCTTTGAGCAGGTAGATGATGTGTTTCGTCAAGTCTTTGACCTGCTGCCCCGGGAAGAATCCGTCGAGCTAAAGCGGCGCCAGGTAAATGAACTGACCACCGAACTGGTGAAGTAAGCAAAGCTAAATCTACCTAAAATTTCTTGACGCTGAAAGGAGTGACAACCAAGATACATATAGACGCAGGGAGCCGCGCTAGGTTGGAGGTATCAGAAGTAGAGATGCGAAGGCATCATTCGTAGCGAGTTTACTTCAACCAGGAAATTGCTTGATGTCGAGGGTCTACAATACCGAAGAGTTAATCCAAATCTTGGCTGATGAGCGGCAGGCCTGTATCAGTGGTCAACGGCTGTGTCTAACGGTCAGCCCCACCGGAATCAACCCGATTCTGGATAAGTTCATTCAAACCGATGGGCTGCAGAAGTTTACGGCTTACAGCAATTTTCGATCGGCGGTGCATCAGTATCAGCGGGATCATCAGGTTTCTGGAATTGTCTGGCAAACCCTGGCGATCAAAGGCCAGAGTCTGCGTTATCCCAGGGTTGACGACCAGTTAATTGCAATTAATGACGATTTACTGGTATTGCAGGCAGCGAAAGAACCGATCCTGGGTTTCTGGCGAACAGTCACCACTGGGATGGATCTCTACCTCAGTATGAACGGGGGTAAAGCCCATGAACCCATGACCCTGGCGGATGTCGATCGGATGATTCAGCGCAGCGAATGGGCCAGTCTGTGTCACCAGGGAAAAGGCCGCTTTCTTGAGATCATCCTGCAACTGGGTTGGGGCAAACCGGAAGAATCCGTTTACCGGCGTGGCTTTCCCGAATCGGGGAGTGAATATATCCATGCCGTGAATCCCGGCAGCCGCCCCCTGGGTTAAACCTGGGACTGAAAAGACTTCGCAAAAGCCCCGACCGGAAAAATTCCAGTCGGGGCTTTTTCAGGGATGCCTGAGTTAAAAACCTGGCAGGCGAATCCTACTTGGCTACCGCCGTCGGCATACCCAGAATGTCTTCGATCCGGGGCATTTCCTCCAGGGGAATCACCCGCCCTTCATCCTCAAAATTGGGAATCTGATCAAAGTTGAGATAACGGTACAGATCGGCGGCGAAGGGATCGATCTTTTGGGTGACGATCGCCAGGTATTCTTCCACCGTAGGAATGCGTCCTAACAGGGCACAGACCGCGGCCAGTTCAGCGGAACCGAGATAGACTTTAGCATCCTTACCCATGCGGTTATTGAAATTGCGGGTCGAGGTGGAGAACACCGTCACCCCATCGGCCACCCGGGCCTGGTTTCCCATACAGAGAGAGCAGCCGGGCATTTCGGTTCTGGCTCCAGAAGCGGCAAAAATGCCATAGTAGCCTTCTTCCCGCAGTTGCTTTTCATCCATCCGGGTAGGAGGACAGATCCAGAGACGGGCTTTGGCAGGCCCGGCCCCTTCCAGTACCTTGGCAGCAGCCCGATAATGACCAATATTGGTCATGCAGGAACCAATGAACACCTCATGAATCGGATCTCCGGCACATTCAGACATCAATTTAATGTTGTCTGGGTCGTTGGGAGCGGCCACCAGGGGTTGTTTGATCTGATCCAGATCAACCTCAATCACCTCGGCGTATTCGGCATCGGCATCGGCCTCCATCAGACTGGGATTGGCTAACCACTGCTCCATCTGGGCCACTCGACGCAAAATGGTGCGGGCATCGCCGTAGCCCCGGGCCACCATGTTCTTCAGCAGGGCCACGTTCGATCGCAGGTATTCTGCCACGGTTTCAGTACTCAGTTTGATCGTACAACCGGCACAGGAACGCTCGGCGGTGGCATCGGTCAGTTCAAAGGCCTGTTCCAGCTTCAGGTCGGGCAGACCTTCCATCTCCATAATCCGGCCCGAAAAGATATTCTTTTTGTTTTGCTTCTCCACCGTCAACAACCCCTGCTGAATGGCCACATGGGGAATAGCGTTAACGATGTCCCGCAGGGTGACCCCGGGCTGGAGTTTGCCCTTAAACTTGACCAGCACCGACTCCGGCATATCCAGGGGCATGGCTCCCAGGGCAGCGGCGAAGGCCACCAGACCAGAACCCGCCGGGAAGGAGATCCCCAGGGGGAAGCGGGTGTGAGAATCTCCGCCGGTTCCCACGGTGTCGGGTAACAGCATGCGGTTCAGCCAGGAGTGGATGATGCCATCGCCGGGACGGAGGGAAACCCCACCCCGGGAGTTGATGAAATCGGGCAGATCCTTGTGGGTTTTGATATCGACGGGTTTGGGGTAGGCGGCGGTATGGCAGAAGCTCTGGAGCACCAGATCAGCGCTAAAGCCGAGACAGGCCAGTTCCTTTAGCTCATCCCGGGTCATCGGGCCGGTGGTGTCTTGAGAGCCAACGGTGGTCATGGCCGGTTCACAGGAGGTACCGGGACGCACCCCGGGTAAGCCACAGGCTTTGCCTACCATCTTTTGCGCCAGGGTGTAACCCTTGCCGGTGTCACTGGGTTGCTGGGGCCGGATGAACAGATCGCTGGGGGGCAAACCGAGCACCGATCGGGTCTTGTCCGTCAGGGTACGACCAATCAGCAGGGGAATGCGTCCGCCCGCCCGCACTTCATCCAGGATCGTGTCGGGTTTGAGGTTGAAGCTGGCAATCACCGCTCCGGCCGCATTGGTAATTTCACCTTTGTAGGGATAAATAGTAATTACATCCCCGGTTTCCATCTGGGTGACATCGCACTCGATCGGCAAGGCCCCGGAATCTTCTGCGGTGTTGAAGAAAATGGGCGCAATCTTACTGCCGAGAATCACCCCACCAGTGTGCTTGTTGGGCACAAAGGGGATCTCCTGCCCAATGTGCCAGAGGACGGAGTTAATCGCCGATTTACGGGAAGAACCCGTCCCCACCACATCTCCGACGTAGGCAATGGGATGGCCTTTTTGCTTAAGCTGAGCGATCGTCTCTAAAGACCCCGGTTGGCGGGTTTCTAACATCACCTGGGCATGCAGGGGAATATCGGGTCGGGTCGTCGCATGGGGAGCCGGAGACAGATCATCGGTATTGGTTTCTCCGGGAACTTTGAAGACTGTGACGGTAATCGCCTCCGGCAGTTGGGGCCGACTGGTAAACCAGTCCGCATTAGCCCAGGATTCCATTACCTGTTTGGCGCAGGGGTTGCCACCACTGGCCAGATCCGCCACATCATGGAAGGCATCGTAGACCAGCAGGGTCTTGCTCAGGGCCGTTGTAGCGGTTGCGGCAATGTCTGCATCGGAGGCCGAGAGCAGGTCAATCAAGGACTGCACGTTGTAGCCTCCCATCATCGTCCCCAGCAACTCCACCGCATAGCGGGGAGACACCAGGGGACTGGTCACTTCCCCTTTGGCGATCGCCGTCAAAAATCCGGCCTTCACGTAGGCAGCCTGATCCACTCCCGGTGGTACGCGATCGCGCAACAGCGACAGCAAAAACTCAGACTCACCAGCAGGTGGCTGTTTTAACAATTCACAGAGTTCGGCTACCTGCTGGGCACTCAGGGGCAGGGGGGGAACATTCAGAGCAGCGCGATCGGCGATATGTTGACGGTAAGATTCCAGCATGGTCAAGGTTAGGTAGAGAGCAGAATAAGGAATTTTTGATCCGTACAGTTTGATCAATACAGTCGTTATCAATACAGTTTAAGCAGTAGGCATAATTTTTGTTGAAAGGGGGGAGTGGGAGCGCGATGGGTCACGATACCTGCAGGAGACAATTCTAGAGTTTACAGGGTCGCCCCGGTCTGGCAAAACGCTCCTGGAAAAAATCGCTTCTCCCTTCAGTATGAACTCTTAAAAAGGGAAGCCGAAAACCTAAACCTCTGTGTGAATCCCGTATTCCTTAAGACAGACAGGGAGATGTGACAGTTGATACATTTCTCTCGGCTGCGATCGCCTTAATTGGAAAGCGGAGAAATTAATCAGACTTACTAGTGTTGCAAATACCAAATTTTGCAACATGGGGTTTGGGGGCGACCCCCCAAGAAGGGGTTCTACCCCTTCAGCCCTTACAAAACGTTCGTTTTGCTGTACTAGTTGCTCAAGCACGAATCAAAATCGTTCCGTTGATTTGAGCCAGTCTGACTGCATCAGCAACCCCCAGTGGTTCGCTTCCACCGCACTGGTGATTTTACTCTCGGAGCAATTGCCAGGAGCCAAACCCTGATCCATTATGTGGTGAACCATGAATCTTGATTGTGTGAGGTTTGTTAGTTCTATGGGTAAAACGTCTTCCCCAGCCCTACTACAATGGTCCCGATCGGCCATCAAGCAGCTTTTACCCGTTGCCGCTGTAGGCATGGTGCTAGGAGCCTGCGGCAGTCCGGCCCCGACCAACTCACCCAGCGCCGAATCTCCGGCAGCTCAACCGGCAGGCAAAGAGTTTACGGTAGGAATGGTTCTGGTTGGGCCAAAAAACGATGCTGGCTGGAACCAGTCTCACTACGAGGGAATCCAGGAAGCGGTCAAGCAGATCCCCGGAGCCAAGCTGGAATACATTGATAAGGTCAACCCCGCCGATCGACCCAACGTTAAAGGGGCTCAGGTGGCCGACGACTTGATTGCCAAGGGTGCCAAGTTGATCATCTTCAACTCCGATGATTTTAAAGACGATGCCCTGGCAGCCGCCAAAAAACATCCTGAGGTTTCCTTCATCCATGCCTCCGGTGACTACGCCTGGAAAGAAGGCAAAAACTTCAAAAATCAGCCAAACCTGGGCAATATCATGGCCCGCATGGAGTTCGGTAAGATGATCGCCGGTTGTGCCGCAGCCCTCGGTACGGAAACCGGTAAAATTGGCTACCTCGGACCCCTGATCAACGATGAAACTCGCCGGTACACCACCGCCGCCTTTTTGGGAGCCCGGTATTGCTGGGAAAACTACGTCAAGAAAAAGCCCGCAGACCTGACCTTTAAGGTCACCTGGATTGGTTTCTGGTTCAACATTCCGGGTAAAACCCTCGACCCCACGAAGGTGGCCGACGACTACTACAACGGTGGGTTTGATGTGGTGATGTCGGGGATTGATACTCCGGAGGCAGCCGTTCAGGGCAAAAAAGCAGCAGAAGCAGGCAAACCCGTCAAGTTTGTCCATTACGACTTGAAGACGGGCTGCGATCTGGCCCCCGATATCTGTCTCGGAGTTCCTTACTACAACTGGGCCTTACCCTACGGTGCGGCCATTAAAAAGGCCGTAGACGGAAAACTGACCAGCGAATTTATCTGGTTAGCCCCAGACTGGAAAGATATCAACAATCCGGCCACTTCCATGCTGGGCTTTAACCCCGGCAATGCCCTGGGCGATAAAAAACAATTCATTGACCAGTTCATTAAGGGACTGGGCGATGGCAGTATCAATCTCTACAAGGGGCCTCTGAAACTACAGGATGGCACGGTCTATGTCAAAGAGGGTGAGGTTGCCACAGATCAGCAGATCTGGTACATGCCCCAACTCCTGGCCGGAATGGAAGGCCCCAGCAAGTAAGCGCAAGCCTGAGAGGCCTTGCTTCTTCTGTCTGGGAGTAATCACCGGGATGTTTCAGGGAACGTCCCTGAGCAAATCACCGCTCTGAACCAGGATCGATGGGTTACAGGGATGGAATCATCCATCCCTGAGGCAGGAGTCAGTCAACCTTCGGGGTACCTGCTGCCAGAATGGGAAGGGCAGGGCACCGTTTTATTTGATCCGTTACTTATGCAAGTTGAACTCCTGAATATTTCCAAGCGGTTTGGGGCGGTACAGGCAAACGATAATGTTTCCCTCACCGTAGCGGCAGGCAGTATTCACGGCTTGTTAGGGGAAAATGGGGCCGGCAAAAGTACCCTGGTCAAAGTGCTGAGTGGGTTTATCAGCCGGGATCACGGCATGGTTCTGCTGGATCAAAAACCGGTAGAAATCAAAACCCCCGCCGATGCGATCGCGGCAGGTATTGGCATGTTGCACCAGGACCCGCTGGATTTTCCTCCCCTGTCAGTTTTAGACAATTTCATGGTGGGTAAAACCGGCAGTTTACTGACCAATCAGCGGCAGGCTGCGAAAGAATTTTGTCGTCTGGCCGCAGAGTTTAACTTTCAGCTCGATATCAACCAGCTGGTCAGCCGCCTGACCGTTGGGGAACGACAACAGCTAGAAATTTTACGCCTCCTTTCCCTGGGAGTTAAGACTCTGATCTTAGATGAACCGACCACCGGTATCTCGGCCAGCCAGAAGGACACTCTGTTTGCGGCGGCCCGCCAACTCGCTGACCAGGGCAAATCGATTATTTTTGTCTCCCACAAACTGGAAGATGTCGATCGCCTCTGCGATCGGGTCACGGTGATGCGTCAGGGGCAGGTGGTAGGAAATCTGGAGATTCCCTGTGCCGACGAAATCCTGGTCGATCTGATGTTTGGCCGAGAACTGGCTCCCCCGACCAAACCTCGAACCCGGCAAAAAGACATTGCCCTGCAATTAGAAAACGTCACCCTTAAAACCGATCGGCTGGATTTGCAGATCGCCAATCTGACGGTTTATCGCCGTGAGGTGATTGGGCTGGCCGGGTTAGAAGGCAATGGTCAGCAACTACTACTGCTGCTCTGTGCCGGGTTACTCAAAGCCTCCAGCGGAACAGTCCAGATCAACGGGATAGATATGACCCAGGCCCCTTACCCCGCTTACCTGACGGCCGGAGTAGGTTACTCCCCCGCCGATCGCCTGCAGGATGGGTTAATCCGCGGCCTTTCCATTCATGAGCATGTAGCCCTGCGAACTCCTCCCCGAGGCTGGTTTGTGGACTGGAAAAAGACCCTGCAGGCCACCCTCCAGGCGATTGCCATGTTTAATATTCGGGGCAAACCCCAAACAAAGGTAGAACGGCTATCCGGTGGCAACCAACAACGTACCCAACTGGCCCTGCTACCAACTCCCCTGAATTTGCTCCTCATGGAACATCCCACCCGCGGACTAGATATTGAATCGGTGCTCTGGGTCTGGCAACAACTGATCGCCCGCTGCGAAGGGGGAACAGCCATCCTGTTTATGTCCTCTGACCTGGATGAAATCATGCAATACAGCGATCGAGTCCTGGTCTTCAGTGGTGGAAAAGCTTCCGAACCAATCGATGTGGCTGACCTGAACGTCGATCGACTGGGCCAGATGATTGGGGGCAAGTTGGAGGCACTGCCCAACCAATCTGAACCAATCTCCAGTCAGTTGTGAAGCGTCTGCTCTATCCTCGGGAGACGGCTCCCAATAAGCCGCTCAAGCCCTTGAATTAACGCATTTCCCTGCCTGAAACAGGCATTGTTTCACTGGAAACCAGGTGATGGTAGCAAAACCACACAGCAGATTTTTTTTCCTGGCGGGCTGGGCGATCGGCCTGGTCACCCTGCTCTCCCTGCTCAGTCACTACGCCTGGACTCCCTACCTGGAACTGGCCTCCCACTTTAAGCTGCAATACTTTGGCCTGAGTTTGCTCCTGGCGGCGGCTCTGGCTCTGGCCAGAACCAAACAGGGGTTACTCCTGGCGGCCGCCTGTCTGGCTCTACAGGTTCCCGATCTGCTGCACTGGTATCTGCCTGCTGTAAAAACTGGCTCCTCACCGGCGCTCGAGTTACGGGTTCTCCTGTTAAATGTTTACCGCCGCAATCAAGCCTACGAATCGGTGCTGCGGTTATTGCAGCAGACCCAGCCCGATTTAGCCGTTTTGCTGGAGGTGAACCCGGCCTGGTTAGAGCCATTACAACGCTTACAACCCACCTATCCCTTCCTCTACAGTACAGCCGTTGACCGTAACTTTGGTATTGTTCTCCTGAGCCGGTTTGCGGCGATCGAGCCGGTTCCTGCTGGGCCATCTCTGACCACCCAACGGCCTTACCTGCATCGTAATTTTACCCTCCAGGGGCAGGGCTTCACCCTGCTGGCGGTGCATCCCGACCCACCGACTCCGGCCCTGTTTGAGCAGCGGAATCAGCTGTTTCAGGAGTTGAGTCGATCGATCCAGGCCCGTACCCAGCCCCTGATTCTGCTAGGAGATTTGAACAGCACCATGTGGTCGCCCTACTATCAGAAATTGGTGCAAGAAACCGGTCTGTCAGACAGCCGTCGGGGGGCTGGTATTCTACCTACCTGGTCGCCCCGGGGAGTGAGCGCCTACTTACCAGAATTGCTGGCCCCCCTGGTACAAATACCGATCGACCACTGTCTGGTCAGTCCCGAAATTCAGGTCGCCAAAACCCAAACCGGGAGTTTCGTTGGCTCCGACCATCTGCCCCTCCTCGTCGATCTACGCCTGCCCCTGCCTCGCTAACCCAGGAGTCATCCCGGTATGTCTAAATCCTACCTGTATCAAATCGCCGCCTTTATTGTGGCCTGCTGTGCCATCACGGTAATTATTCTCCTGACCGGAGCTACGCCCCTACCGGTGATCACCAGCATGGTTTCCGGGGCCTTTGGCACCCCTGGCCAATTTGCCAGGGTGGCGGCAACCCTGGTGCCCCTGGTCCTCTGCACCAGTGGGTTGCTGTTTACCTTCACGGCAGGGCTTTACAATCTAGGCATTGAAGGGCAGATTACCCTGGGGGCGATCGCGGCCATGATCCCGATCCGCCTGTTTGAAAATGTTCTACCAGCCCCCCTGGTGATTCTCCTGGCCCTGGTTGCGGGTAGTCTGGGGGGCATACTCTGGGGCCTGATGGCCGGGGTGTTGAAGGTATTTGGCCGGGTTAATGAGATCTTTGCCGGTCTGGGTCTAAATTTTGTCGCCGACGGACTGGCCCTCTACCTGATTTTTGGCCCCTGGAAACGACCGGGGGTAGCCTCCATGAGTGGGACAGAGCAATTCAGTGAAGCCCTCTGGTTACCGACGATCGGTAATACGGAAGCCAGCCCGATCGCCCTGCTGATTGCCCTGGCCGCCCTGATCGGGACGATCATCGTCATGCGGGGCACTTACTTTGGCCTGCAACTGCGGGCCGTCGGGTTGAATCTGCGGGCGGCTTATGTTCTGGGAATTCCAGCGATTCGCCAGTTACTCAGTGCCTTTGCCATCTGTGGTGGCCTGGCCGGCCTGGCCGGAGCCCTCCAGGTATTAGCTGTGTTCCATCGTTTGATTCCTACGATTTCCAGCAACCTGGGCTTTCTGGCCCTTCTGGTAGCCATGCTGGTGGGCTTCAACGGTTGGCTGATCTTACCCGTCTCCTTTTTCTTCAGCGCCCTGAATATTGGTAGCCTGCAACTGCCCCTCAGCTTAGACCTGGAGTCATCCCTGGCCGGAGTGATTCAGGGAATGCTGGTGTTATTTGCCATCCTGGGTCGGGGCATTGGGGAAACAGGCTATCTGGAAACCCTGGCCCAGCGCCTGATGGCCTTTATCCGGCCCAAGCAAAATTCTCCTTCTGCCGAGTAACCGCCATGGAAACTGCCCAACTGATTGCCATTTTTGCCACCGCGATCGCCACCGCTACTCCCCTGGTTTTCGCCTGCCTGGGAGAAACGATTACGGAACGGGCCGGAGTGATCAACTTATCCGCGGAAGGCACCATCCTGTTGTCAGCCATGGCCGGATTCGCCGTAGCCAAAACAACGGAAAACTTGGGCACTATCCCCTGTCTGCTGCTGGGGTTCACTGCCGCCGCCGTTGTTGGGGCACTGATCGCCCTCGTCGTCGCCTTCGGAGCGTTGACGCTAAAACAGTCCCAGGTGGCGATCGGGTTTGTCTTGGCCCTCCTGTGTGCCGATCTCTCCTCGTTTCTGGGCAATCCTTTCGTTCGCATTCCCGGCCCCACGGTACCCAGTTTTCGGTTGCCCCTGCTGCAAGATCTGCCCCTCTTCGGCAAACTCCTGTTTCAAAGTGATCTGCTGGTCTATCTCAGTTACGGACTGATTGTCCTCACCTGGATTTACTTCTACCGCACTCGATCGGGGTTGATGTTGCGAGCCATCGGCGAACAACCTGCCGCGGCCTTTGCCCGGGGTACCAATGTAATTCTGAGCCGCTACTTCTATACCCTGGTGGGAGGAGCCTTCATGGGAATTGCCGGCGCGGCTTTTTCCCTCGACTTTAAAGCCGGTTGGAGTTACCGCCACACGGCAGGTTACGGCTGGATAGCCCTGGCGATCGTCATCTTTGGTGGCTGGAACCCTCTGCGGGTAGCCCTCAGTTGCTACCTGTTTGGCATCCTGCAATCCCTGGCCAGCATCGCCCAGAGCGCCATTCCTGATATGCCAACCCAGGTATTTACGGTCGCCCCCTTTGTTCTGATGATCCTGTTTCTGGTGCTGACATCCAGCGAGTGGCTAGAAAAATTACTCAATCTCCTACCTCCGGCAGTCAGACGAGTTACCAACCAGACCATCAGTAGTGTCCCACCGGCAGCTCTGGGCCAGGTGTTCGAGCAAGATTAACCCCCCTCCCGCTGGTGATAACCATCGGGGTAGGTCGTGGTCTGATCTGTCCAGGCATCGGCCAGATCAACTCCCATAGCCCGGTAGAGGTTGGCCCCCTGTAACTGGGCTCCCTTCAGATTGGCCTGCTCCAGGTTGGCCCGACTCAGATCAGTATTACTCAGGTTAGTATTACTTAAATCCGCCTGGTACAGATCGGCTCCCTGGAGGTTGGCCCCGGTCAGATCGGCCCCCTGGAGGTTGGCAAACCGTAAATTCGCCCTGGATAAATTACATTCCTGTAACTGGGCGGCGGTCAAGTTGGCCTGATAGAGTTGGACATCTCCCAGTTCGGCCTTCTTTAACTGAGCCTTGGCCAGATTTGCCTGACGCAGATTGGCATAAGGTAAATGAATCTCAGTTAAGTTAGCTCCACAAAAATCAATCTCCGGCAGGCTGGCTTCAAACAAATAGGCCCTATTAACATCTAGATTGCTAAAATCACGCCTCCCTGTAGCATATTGGGTCAACAACTCTTCGGCACTCAATCTCTGCATTTCCAGCGTGGCTTCAACAGAACTAACTATCCTACTTTCATAGGTATAAATACCTTAGTAAATGTAAAACCTTATTAAGGCAGATCCAGATCCTCTTAAGATTTTTTTCAAAATGTGACATTCTTCCCGCTTGGATGGGTTTTTAAGTCCCTTTGTATCGAGTTGCTTAACTCTGAAAACAAAGTTAAGCCAGAACGCTTTCAGAACCGATCGCACCATACTGAACGGAAGATGCGACCTAAGGAGAAGCAGCATGGTTCAAGCAAAACAAGGGGACACGGTGAAAGTCCACTACACCGGCAAGTTGGGAGACGGCACAATTTTTGACTCTTCCCTTGATCGGGCCCCCTTGCAGTTTACGATCGGAGCTGGTGATATCATCCCTGGCTTTGAAACCGCCGTCCTTGGCATGAATCCCGGGGAGTCCAAAACTCAGGTGATTCCCACGGATCAGGCCTATGGCCCCCACCTGGAAGAAATGGTGGTGACCATCGATCGCCAGCAAATTCCCCCCGAAATTCAGCCAGAAGTAGGGCAACAATTACAAATTCAACAACCCGATGGTCAGGTTTTACCAGTGGTAATCACTGATGTTTCAATGGCTTCCGTCACCCTGGATGCCAATCACCCCCTGGCAGGAGAAGACTTGACCTTTGACATTCAGCTGGTGGAAATCGCTTAAGCACCGTTGATTCCCCGTAGTTTTTCCAGGAAGGGTAGGTTTAGTCGCTTCTGACGGTTCTGCTGCGGAAAGTTAGCACAACCGGCCCTCCGCCTGTAAAAACTAAGCGTGGTTCCCATCGCTACTGAACAGCAACGTTGCAGCGGGTAGGCAGCTTCCTTGTCTACCCTGTTTTTGTATAGATGTATGAAACGTTACAGGAAAAAGTTGGTTTTAAAATTAAGGTATAGTGTCTAGCAGAATTTATCGACTCTTTCCTGCTTATCTCCCGATCCACTGGAAATTAATCTCCGTGAAAAACCTGATTTCCGGCTCAGGACAATTGCTCATACTGGAGTTGCTACATCCCAGTGAGGTAGTGCAGTTTTTCTGACTGGTTCCTTACCTGGCACTTTCTTGTTTTTGTTACCGTGAGGTTTTCCCAGTGAGCCGCCTCGATTCAGAACGTCCCAGCGTCCTTGTTGTTGATGATCACCCATCCAGTCGCATGACAGCCGTGGCCCTACTCTCCGTTGAGGGCTACGACGTGATCGAAGCTGACAGTGGACCGGCCGCCCTAGAAGCTGTCCTGACTAGCAACCCTGACCTGATCCTGCTGGATGTAATGATGCCGGGAATGGATGGGTTTGAGGTGTGTCGCCGCCTCAAGCAGGATGAACAAACCCGCCTGACTCCCGTTGTCTTTGTGACGGCTCTGGATGACCGTCGTGCCCGACTGAAGGGAATTGAAGCCGGGGGAGACGACTTTTTGACCAAGCCCTTTGACCAGCTTGAGCTCTCTGCCAGGGTCAAGTCGCTGATTCGGCAAAAGCGTCTGAATGAAGATCTGGATCATGCGGAGCAGGTACTGTTTTCCATCGCTCGTACTGTAGAAAGCCGTGATCCCAACACCGGAGATCACTGTGAACGCCTGGTCGATCGGGGGAAATCCTTCGGAGAGTTTCTGGGCTTATCGCGTACCGAGATCCGCGATCTGATGTGGGGTGGCTACTTACATGACATTGGCAAAGTCGGAATCCCCGATGCCATTCTGCTCAAACCCGGTAAATTTACCCCCGAAGAATGGGCCATCATGCAACAGCATGTGCTGATTGGCGAGAAAATTTGCCAGCCCCTACGCACCATGCGAGGAGTCGTGCCGATCATCCGCCATCACCACGAACGCTGGGATGGTTCAGGCTACCCCGATGGCCTGTCAGGCAATGATATTCCTTACCTGGCTCAGATCTTCCAGATTATTGATATCTACGATGCTCTGACCAGCGAACGCCCTTATAAAAAAGCCTTTACTCCGACCGAGGCCCTGAACATTCTGGAAGAAGAAACGGCAAAAGGATGGCGCAACCCGGAGCTGGTACAGAAGTTCAGGGAATTTATCCATGCCACGGAAGCCACCTCCCTGAATGCCATTCTCGACTCCGAGATGTTGCCCCAGACCGCCTGATCCCGTTCACTCCTGGGGGCTGATTCCCGATCGCCAGAGATTCTAAATAAACCCGGATCTGAGGGCCCTTCCCGGGGTATACTCCCTTGAAAACGGACAGATTGAGTGATCGATGGTAGCAGTTGCAATTCTGGCGGCGGGGCGAGGCACCCGAATGAAGTCTGACTTACCCAAGGTGTTGCATCCTTTAGGGGGTAAGTCTTTAGTTGAATGGGTTTTGGGTAGCCTGTCAGAAGTTTCTCCCGTGCGCCAACTGGTGATTGTTGGCTATCAGGCAGAACTGGTAGAACAGGCTCTCCAGGCCAGACAGGCAGAATTCACCCCAGCCCTTGAGTTTGTGCAACAGCCCGAACAACTGGGAACGGGCCATGCCATTCAACAATTGTTGCCCCATTTAGCAGGGTTTACTGGAGATCTGCTGGTATTAAACGGGGATGTGCCTCTCCTGCGGCCCCAAACCCTGAAACAACTACTGCACACCCACCAGGCCAGTCAAAATCCGGCTACTATCTTGACCGCCCAATTGCCCGATCCGAAGGGCTATGGACGGGTTTTTTGTGACGAAAATAACCTGCTGCAGCAAATTGTCGAAGACCGGGACTGTACCCCGGAACAGAAGCAAAATCAGCGAATTAACGCCGGTATTTACTGCTTCCGCTGGCCTGACCTGGCCCAGGTTCTACCCAATCTCAAAGCAGAAAATAACCAGAAAGAGTACTACCTGACCGATGCCGTTAACTATCTCCAGCCCGTCACTGTGGTAGATGTCGCGGACTACCAGGAAATTTTAGGAATTAACGATCGCAAACAACTGGCGGAGGCTTACACCATTCTCCAGCACCGGATTAAGGAACAGTGGATGGCCGCCGGAGTAACCCTGATTGACCCGGCCAGCACGACGATCGACGATACGGTGCAGCTTGAAGCCGATGTGATTATTGAGCCCCAAACCCACCTGCGGGGCAAAACCTTGATTCAAACTGGCAGCCGCATCGGCCCGGGTAGTTTGATTGAAAATAGCCAGATTGGCAAAAATGTAACGGTTTTGTTTTCCGTGGTGAGCGACAGTACGGTTGCTGAATCGGCCCGGATTGGGCCCTACGCCCACCTGCGGGGTCATGCCGAAGTCGGGAATGGCTGCCGAATTGGCAATTTTGTCGAACTGAAAAACGCTACCCTGGGCGATCGCACCAATGTTTCTCACCTCTCTTACCTGGGAGATGCCACGGTGGGAACCCGGGTGAACATTGGAGCCGGTACGATTACGGCCAACTACGATGGGGTGAAGAAACACCGGACTCAGATTGGCGATCGCTCTAAGACCGGTTCCAACAGTGTTCTGGTGGCCCCCATTACGATCGGAGAAGATGTGACGATCGCCGCCGGCTCAACGGTGACCGAGGACGTACCCGCCGATTCTCTGGTGATTGCCCGTTCCCGTCAGGTGGTCAAACCCGGTTGGCGGTTACAACCAGAGCAGGCAGATTAAGATCTGCGGTAGAGCAACCGCCAGATTGGGATCACTATAGTAGAAAGGCAATTTCACCGCTACGGGGGGCACCTTGAAACCCAACGATCTGCTGCAACCTGCCGGAGATCCGTCACCGGAAGCAGAACACTTTATGCTGCAGGAAATTCGCCAGCAGCCGTCTGTGATTCAAACCTGTTTAGAAAAGTACGTCGATCTGGATTGGATTGCCCCAGCGACAAAAAAGGGAGCATCACCGTTTCATCTGGGTTGCCTCTCAGACCTGCTACAGCAGCAGGAGCAAATCCATCTACTGGCCTGTGGCACCAGTCGCCATGCCGCCCTGGTCGCCCAGTACTGGTTTGAGCAGGTTGCCGCCATGCCTACCCGGGTTCGTTCTGCCTCCGAATTTGGGGTGGCTCCCCTGCCCTTGCATGGCCCGACCCTGACGATCGCCCTGACCCAGTCGGGCGAAACGGCAGATACCCTGGCAGCGGTAGAACAGCAAAAACAACTGGTTAAACCAACCGGGGGGGCGATCGTCGGAATTACCAATCAGGCCCATAGTTCCCTGGCTCAACGGGTTGATTACCTGCTGCCAACTCTGGCCGGCCCCGAAATTGGGGTGGCGGCCACCAAGACTTTTACCTCCCAACTTCTGGTGCTGCTTTGTTTAATGTTAGATCTGGCCTACCGGCGACAACGCCTGTCAGCCACTCGTTTAGATGAAATTTTGGTTAGTCTGAGAGCCTTACCCCAGGCCATGACTACTTTGTTACAGCAAGAAGCAATCATCGCAACCATCGCCAGAAATCTGGCTGATAGCCAGCATTGCATTGTGTTGGGTCAGGGCTTAAATCGGGCCATTGCTCTGGAAGGAGCCCTGAAGCTGAAAGAAACAACCTACATTCATGCCGAGGGATACGCGGCAGGAGAGTTTTTGCATGGCCCGATCGCCCTGATTGACCCTGACATTCCCGTGATTGCCCTGGCTCCGCCAGATGAGACTGAGGCCCCTGTCCTCCAAACAATTCAAAAAGTTAAATCCCATGCTGCTCCGGTGGTAGGGATTACATGCCCTAACTCTAAAACTTCTGAGCTGTTTGATCAGACAATCTGGTTCCCCGAAACCGATCGCTGGCTATCTCCATTTTTGACCGTGATTCCGCTCCAGATGCTGGCCTATTCGGTTGCAGTAGAACGTCATTTGAACGTAGATAAACCCCGGAATATCACCAAAACATTGAGTCGCTAACCCTCTCTTTAAAGGCAACCTCCACTGCAAGGTTCATCTCCTAATCGGCCCATGACGATAAAATTCTCTGATTAAGCTCTGACTTCTGTTAGAGGAATTGGCCTATTTTTATCGTTAGCCTTGGCTTGTGTTGGGTAAATAACCCCCTGACACGATAAAAATAATGCATGGAGGCTTACGATGATAAACCTGATTTCTGGTGCAATTAATCAGATTAACTCTTTACTTAAAGTCGTTCAAATCAAACAATTTCTGTCAGTAGTGATGGTTGGTTTCCTGGTATTAACCACCAATGTTGCCATGGGCCATGACACGAAGGCGGGGATCAAGCAGGTTGACAAAACAGCTCATCAGATTGATTCTACCCGACCCAAAACCACCGGTGAGTGGCAAAAAGAAGCCCGGGCAACCAAAGGAGCCCCAGGTGAGCGGTTAGAAAATATTGCCGAAGAATCGGCTAAAGCCGTGAAAGAATGGGGTTCTCTCTATCCCGACACCGCTAAGAGAAGTGCCCGTGAACTGAAAGAGGGGATTGCTAAATAGACCGGCAATTAGCCCTTGTCCAATATTCCTGGATCAGCAAAAATAACTTCAGGAGGAAATTGAGCGATCGCTCAATTTCCTCCTTTCCTGTGAGAAAATAACCTGGAAGATTGAAGCTTCTGGAAAGGCTAAACCTGATTTCCAAAAAACCAGGTATCAGGAGAAAGACTCCATCTAGTGAGCTTTTCTACCACTCCAGGCACCTGAAAGTTTTGCTGTTTAAGGTAACCCAATGGCGATTTTACACCAAATTTTAACCATTGATACTGATACCGGAATTGGTATTTATAATATTACGCCACAAATCCAAAATTTTCTGACAGAAAGTGGTATTCAAAATGGCCAGGCACTTATTTTTTCTCGCCATACAACCACAGCCTTAGCTGTTAATGAATACGAAATCCGATTATTAGAAGACATCAAAGTTTTTCTTCAAAAACTGGCTCCTCCGGGCGATCGCTACCTGCATAATGATCTGCATCTACGACCAGGCATTCCTGAAGATGAACCAATGAATGCCCATTCTCACCTGATGGCCATGATGTTGAGTAACAGCGAAATTGTTCCGGTTGTAGATGGCAATCTGGCTCTGGGCACCTGGCAATCGGTGTTGTTTTTTGACCTGGATGGCCCCCGTCAGCGGACTGTATTCTGTCAGATCTCGGGGGAGTAATTGACTCTTAGAGTTTAATTTCTGGCAAAATCTGCTTCTACAACAATTTATCTTGCAATCAATTATTCCTTTACAAACGGCAAAATTTAATGCTTAAAACAGGCTACGAATGTTCTAAATCCTATTCATACGCCCCGATTTACAAGGGTTAGAAATTACTTCCGCTGATGTCAAACAGTTAACGGCATCGCAAATTTACCTGGGTTAACCACTCCCCAGAAAGCCTCTCTCAACGAGCGGGTTGGTATCATTGCCATCAGTGGGTTTGGAGCCTATGCTGGCATCCTGATTAAACTCTTAACCGGTGCTAAATCAGGCCCTTGAGGTAGCGGTAGAAGTTCAATCCGAGATGCGACAGCTGCAGCCCCAAAGTTAGGGTGCATAACAGGATAGGATGGGAAACGCAGCAATGCCCTGCCATCCGTTCTTTACCCCATGAACCGCAACTTCTGGATTATTGCCCTGATCTCGTTGATCAATTCTCTCAGCCTGACGATTCTGATTCCGGTTATTTATCTCTATGGCAGACAATTTGGTCTAAATGATTTTCAAACCAGTCTGTTGTTTGCGGTTTATTCAGTCGCTCAATTTTTTGCTACTCCAGTAATTGGTAAATTGTCCGATCGGTTTGGTCGCAAGCCCTTGCTGATAATCAGTCTGACTGGAACGGTAATCGCCAATCTCCTGGCCGGCACCGCTACGACGGCCTGGTTACTGTTCCTGGCGCGGTTTTTAGATGGCATTACGGGAGGTAATGCTTCCGTTGCTCAGGCGGTCATCTCAGATGTCACGACCCCCGAGAACCGGGCCCGGGGCTTTGGCATTAACGGGGCCGCCTTTGGTCTGGGATTTGTCTTGGGACCGGTCATCAGTTTACTGGCCCAGCAGATTTCCTTAGGGGCAGCCTTTCTGGTTTCCGGGGCGATCGCGGCAGTGGCTCTGGTACTGACCCTGTTTCTGCTGCCAGAAACCCTGCCTCCCAGGGTTACAGCAACGGGAAACCTGTTTGATTTAGGATTGGCAAATCTGATTCGGGGTTTGACCTTTCCCAGGGTGGGCATCTTACTTGTGATTAATTTTCTGATTGGTACAACTTTTACAATTTTCACCTACGCATTTCAGCCCTATTTCATTCAGGTTCTAGATCAAACCAACAACACGTTGACTTTGATGTTTCTCACCTTTGGAGTCCTGGGTGTGTTGATGCAAACCTGGGGCATCTCAATTTTGACAAAGAGACTCAACTTAGTCAGCATTTTACTGTTTAGTTTGTTCATTCGCAGTTCCTCGTTTGTATTGATGCCCATCTGGGCTAACGTGATTTATTTCGTTGCCGTCAGTATCATCTTTTCCCTGTTTAATTCCCTGGTTCAACCGATGATTACGGCTCTGATCTCACTCAATACCAAACCCGCCGATCAGGGTATGGCCCTCGGCTTAAATGCCTCCTACCTAAGCATATCCAATGCCTTTGGCCCGGTAATCGCCGGTTTGTTAATTCACTCTGACAACCCCGTCACCTATACCTATCCCCTGTACCTGTCAGGTATCCTGACCTTTGGAGTTTTATTGCTGGCGATCGGCACCCGCGATCGCTATCAGGTCAACCAACAGCCTTCTACTTGAGGTGCAGCCATGACGATACAGCCAACCCTATCCCTACCGCCGATGGGCTGTGGCACCTGGGCCTGGGGAAACCGTCTGCTCTGGGGCTACGACGAAAGCATGGATTCTGAGTTGCAGCAGGTGTTTAACCTCTGTGTCAGTCAGGGAGCGACTCTGTTCGACACGGGAGATTCCTACGGTACGGGTCGGCTCAACGGCCGCAGTGAGTCGCTACTGGGACAGTTCGATCGAGACTATACCGGAGTCAATCAGGGCCAGGTCTGGATTGCCACCAAGTTGGCCGCTTACCCCTGGCGACTCACTCGCGGGGCCATGGTCAGAGCGGCCCGGGCCTCGGCCCAGCGGATTGGTAGAAATATCGATCTGGTGCAGATGCACTGGTCTACAGCCAACTATGCCCCCTGGCAGGAAGCCGCCCTGTTAGATGGGTTGGCCGACCTCTACGAGCAGGGCTTGGTTAAGGCAGTCGGGTTGTCTAACTATGGCCCCAACCGCCTCAGGTGGGTTCACCGGAAGTTCGCCGATCGAGGGGTTCCGATCGCTACCCTGCAGGTGCAGTATTCTCTGCTCTCTACCTACCCGGTAACCGACCTGGGCCTGAAACAGGTCTGTGACGAATTGGGAATTCAACTGATTGCCTATAGCCCCCTGGGATTAGGGCTGTTGACCGGTCAGTATACTGGCAACGAAAAACTGCCCCGGGGGATTCGGGGGGTTTTGTTCCGGCAACTGCTACCCGGAATCGGCCCCTTATTAGAAACCCTGCGAGCGATCGCCCGAAACCGTGGCAAAACCCCGGCTCAGATTGCCCTCAACTGGTGCATCTGTAAAGGCACGATTCCGATTCCCGGGGCCAAAACCCTGACCCAGGCCACCGAAAACCTGGGAGCCCTGGGCTGGCACCTGGGGGAAGATGAAGTAGCAGACCTGGATCGGGCGGTGACCCAAAGTGATAAACAGATGGTGCAAAATATTTTCCAGACCCACTAGAGCATGCTTACTTGCTGGTGACAACCCGCCAGATAATAAACCCGGCAAAAGCCATATAACCAAACACGGTTAACCACTCTAAAGGACTACCGGAGATTGCAGGATCCATCATGATTCAAAAACGGCAACGCAGGGAAAACTAGGACTGAACTGGTTAAGTATCCCATTGATTGAACGGGTCGTCGAAACTGCGATCAGAGCCTCAGGATAATTTGTGCAGATTTAATCGGCAAAGTGAGCGTATTCGGCCCAACTGCTGGATAATTGTCAAGGTCATAGCCAAGCGAGAGTGAATGCCATATGACAGGGAACGTCAATCCAACCTCCAATAGTGCCGCGGCTGGGGAACCCCGCAGAAGCAAGTATGCCCGCACTCCGAGCGAGTATGCCGTCCATATTTTGATCCAGGGTGGCCATCGGGAAGAAGTCAGATTTGCCACGATCCAGGATTTTCAGAAGTGGTACAGCGGTGAGCTGGTACCCAAGGCCGCTTCCAGTGATTTTATTACTGTCCCGATCAAAAACGTTCAGGGTGAATACATGGTATTACGCCCTTCCAGTGTTTTAGGCATTCGGGTAGAGCCTGTCTTTAGCTCCAGTGTAGAACGCTACTAGTAGACTATGGTTAACTGGCGACTTCCGGGTTTATCTGGAATCGTACTTCTGACGATCGCTCCCCTGGGGTTGGCCCAGCTACCCCAAACCCCTCCCCCCACTCCGGTTCAACCGGTTTTTGCCAAACCGGGCAAGCCCCTGGTGCTGGCCAATCCTCAACCCCAGGTACTCCCAGATAGTGAACTGGCCAGGGATCGCCGGAATCTGCTGGCAGCCGTGAATCATAGTCTGCGTTACCTCGGTACCGAACGGGCCGGGGCTGCTTACCGCAAGTATGGCGTGCCGGGGATCAACCGCGATCGGGTACGACGCAGCCTGGAACGATTTCGTTATTTGCTCCAGACCACCCGATCGACCGCCGAGTTACAGGCTGCCGTCACACGAGAATTTGCCTTTTATCAGGCCACTGGTAAAGATGGCCGGGGCAGCGTGGCCTTTACCGGCTACTTTGAACCCGTGCATCGGGCCAGTCGGGTACCCAACGCCAGGTTTCCCTATCCCCTGTTTCGCCGTCCGCCTGACCTGGATACCTGGGCTACTCCCCATCCCACCCGCTTAGAGTTGGAAGGAGCCGATGGCCTGCAGTTTTCCCGGGGTCGTTTGAAGGGGTTAGAACTGGTCTGGTTGCCCGATCGCCTGGAGGCCTTTCTGGTGCAGGTGCAGGGTTCAGCCCGGTTGCAACTGACCGATGGCAGTACGATGACCGTTGGCTTTGATGGCAATACCAGCTACCCCTACACCGGGATCGGGCGAGAACTGGTAAAAGCTGGCAAGTTTAAGTTAGAAGAACTTTCCCTCCCCCTGCTGATCGACTATTTTCAGAAGCACCCGGCGGAGTTAGATGTTTACCTGCCCCGCAACCAGCGGTTTATTTTCTTCCGAGAAACCGGGGGCACTCCGGCCACCGGTAGTCTCGGGGTACCGGTGATTGCCGAACGCTCGATCGCCACGGATAAATCCCTGTTTCCCCCGGGAGCACTGGCCCTGCTCCAGACCCAACTCCCCGTTGCCAACCGGTCGGGACAGTTGGAACAACAGATGGTGAGCCGCTTTGTTCTGGATCAGGACACCGGTAGTGCCATTATTGGAGCCGGACGGGTGGATATCTTTATGGGAACGGGTAAGCAGGCGGGCGATCGGGCCGGGTTGATCAACTCGACCGGGCAGCTTTACTACCTGCTCCTGAAAAAGTAGATTTTCCCCTATCAGTCTGCTTCAGGAGCAGGAATCCGCCGGATAAATCAAGATTTTGTAAGTCTCCGGGGTCGGGGTGACAGCTCGTTCTACGGCCTGGGCCAGATCTCGCAGGGGGTAGCGATCGCTGATCAGAGCTTCCACATCGATCCGGCGGTTAAATACAATATCGGCGGCAAGAGCCTGTACCCGGTAGGAAGAACTGTAACTTCCCATCAGGTCAATTTCTCGACGATAAAGAATATTTGGGTTAAGGGGAATTTCTACCTCATCCGGGAACTCGGCAAAAAACAGGATTTTGCCCCCCTTGCGGGTGCAATCTAAAGCCTGAAAAAAGGCCTTGGGGCTGGGTACGGCTAACAGGCTCGTATCGACTCCCATGCCACCTGTGAGGGCCTGAATTTTGCTGGGCAGCTCCGGATCCCGGGCATCAAAAGCCGCCTCTGCCCCCACCTCCCGGGCTTTTTGAATTCGAGCAGGGAGCAGATCGGTGGCGATCGCCCGGGCTCCAAAGTAATTGACCAGCATGATAAACATCAGACCGATCGGCCCGGCCCCGGTAATCAAAACGGTTTGACCGGGCTGAATCTGAGCTTTTTTAACTGCCTTGAGGCAACAGTTGGTGGGTTCGACAAAACTGGCCTGCTCAAAACTGATCGCGTCAGGAATTTGCATCAATCCACCATTGCGGACGATATGCCCCGGCACTTTGACATACTCGGCAAACCCACCCCCACTGGGAGCAAAGCCCGCCGTCGTCGTGACATTTTTATAGACATCACACATGGAAAAATTGTCATTCAGGCAGTAGGCGCAATGCATACAGGGGATATGGTGCAGCACAATCACCCGATCGCCCACCTGCCAGCCCTTTACCTCTGAGCCCACCGCTGCGATCGTACCGGCAGTTTCATGGCCAAAAATCCGGGGCGGTTCGTAGAGGGGGTAAAGGATTTTTTTGATATCCGATTGGCACAAGCCCACAACTTTCACCTGTACCAGCACTTCATCCCCTGCAATCTCTGGTACGGGCAGCTCTTCATAGCTGAGCTGATTAACCCCCCGAAACACCTGTGCTTTCATGCTGCTAATTCCTTAAGACCTGCCGATGTAGACTCTATCATCCCTGGTCTACATCCTAGAATCTGATCCGCCAGCAGAGGAGATACCCGGGTGAGCAGGAAGTTTCCCTGAGCCAGATAGCTCCTGGAGAAGTTTCAATGGGCATCCCTCGATCATTCTAGTGTTGCAAACACCAAATTTTGCACCATGGGTTTTGGGGGCTTCGCCCCCAAGAAGGGGTAGAACCCCTTCACCCCTTACAAAACTTTCGTTTTGCTGTACTAGTGTGCAACTCATAAATTTTGCCCCAGGGGGAGGTTGTTGAAACCGGGGAGTTGCTGACAGTTATCCTGCCGCTTCAAGCCCCCTTGCTAATTAAAATTTACAATTGCTTCTGCCTGAGGGAAAGGATTGGCAACCTACGGATGTGTATCCCAAGAAAGTCGGGCTATGATCGGGTCAATTTGAAATCTTTGTATCAGTGGAGGGAACTCTGATATTAAATTGAATTTTAAGAGTCGTTTACTGAAAAAAATAGTTTTCAATTTAACCTTCACTAGCTACGATTATTTACCTTTCACCTGACAGAAACGATCGCAGGGAGTACCCATTGATGTTTTCTCTTCAACGTTTAGGCCTGGGGATTCTAACAGTTTCTACGTTGGGAACTGCTATCAGCTTGAGTCAACCCCTATCTGCCACTGCCGGAACCCTGACTTTAACGGATGCTACGGGCGTAATTGCCACCTGTGAAGGCAACTTTTCTGGGGCAAATGGCCAGGGCCTATGCACCTTTGTGGAAGACTTGAAAACGGTAGGCGCGCCCTACAGCTACTACCGGGGTTCGATTCGGAATGGCACCTTCAACGGGCCGGGAACTCTTGTCTACGCCAACGGGGATCGGTACGAGGGGCCCTTCCGCAACGGTTTGTCCAGCGGGCGAGGCGTATTTATCTTTGCCAACAATAGCCGCTACGAAGGGGAATTCCGCAACGGCCAGTTTAACGGTCGGGGCGTGATGTCCTATCCCGATGGCAGCCAGTACAGCGGCAACTTCCGCAATGGCCTGTTTGAAGGTAGCGGCTCCTTCCTGTTTGCCAACGGCGATCGCTATGTGGGTTCCCTCAAATTGGGACAACCCCACGGTAAGGGGCTGAGAACCTACAACAACGGCAACCGTACCTACCAGGGAGACTTCTATCTGGGCCAGGTGAATGGCCAGGGAGTCTATACAGAATCCGATGGCTACCGCTGCCAGGGCAGATTTTTTAACAGCACCCTGAGCGGTAAGGGAACCTGCACTTACCCCCGAGGCGATGTCTATCGTAGTTATACCGGCGAACTGCAGAATGGTAAACCAGAAGGCCGGGGTACTTTGACCTATGCCAATGGCCGACGCTTCACCGGGGTATTTTATCGGGGAGAACCTGTAGAACGCTAGGGTACTTTCTGAAGGATCACAAATGCATTAAAACCAAATTTTTAATTTTTGAAAGCACGGCTTCAGAAATTAAGTTCCGGGTTTTATTAAATTCACTGTCCTAAGGATTGAGCAAAATCCGGCATTCTGGGGGAGGTCTATTCCAGGTACCAATCCTCCTCCAGGAAACCTCAAGCTAAATTCCCAGATAACGCCGTAAAAAAGTTTCTAAGGACTCCATCGGAAACCCGAAGCTGGTTTCCAGGCGTTCGATTTCGGCTGGCGTACAGAAAAACTCGTTGGCCAGCAGGGTTCGCAGAGTACCGAGGGCCGTTTTCGCCTCCGAATTAAACACTCCGAGCAGACCTCGTACTCCATCTAAGGCCAGTAAGGGGGGATTGATCAGAATGGGTTCCCGATCGCAAATCCGGCTGAAAATCGTGGGAATATCATCCCGTTTGAGAATTTCTGGCCCACCTACGGCAAAAATCTGATTCTGGGCAGTCTCTCTCAAAGCTGACTCCAGGGCAATTCTGGCCAGGTCATCGGTGCTGACGATCGAGGTGCGATTTTTGGGATCCCCGACTAATAAATAGACTCCGGTCTGACGGAACCGCTCTGCCAGAGGTAACAGATTGGAGGCAAAGCCGGAGGGTCGCAGAATGGTGTAGTTCAGACCACTGGCTTGCAGGTATTTTTCCACGGCCCATTTGGCCTTAAATACGGGAGCATCTTCATAACCCCGATCGGCCCCCAAAACTGAGACAAAGACAAGGTGGTTGACTCCGGCGGCCCTGGCCTGGTCAATTAATTCGATATTGGCCCGATAATCTAAAACTTCTGCCGAACCTGCCGAAGGCTCACCGGAACCATGGGCACTGATCACGTATTGCACGCCCTGGCAGGCTTTTCTCAGGTCTTCCGGGCAGCGTAAGTCACCAATAAAAATCTCCGAACCCCGGTGCTCCAGCTCGGCATAGCGCGAACTCAACCGCACAAACGAACGCACGGGTATATCCCGATCGCACAGTAAGCGCACGATGCGCCGTCCCAGACCTCCGGTTGCTCCAGTAACTAAAAACATAGAAAAATTTTCTAAATTTTCTTGACGACAGGCATCACTCCGAAGATACAGACTGAAGCATTGATTGGCTATTGAACAATTTCGGGATGGCCCCCAGCTAGAGTTCGACAATCACCGGCGTATGGTCACTGGGTTGCTCCAGATGGCGGGGGGCAGTGTCGATCGTGCAGGCGATCGCCTGTTCGTACAACCCTGAGGTCAGGTAAATATGATCAATTCGCCAGCCCAGATTACGGCGAAAAGCAGCGGCCCGGTAGTCCCACCAGCTAAACTGGCCTTCCGCTGTCGTAAATTTGCGAAACACATCGGCCAGGCCCAGCTGCAACACTGATCGCAGGGCTTCCCGTTCCAGATCCGTAGCCATTACCTGTTTTTCTCGACCGGCAGGGTCATGGATATCAATATCTTCCAGGGCAATATTAAAGTCGCCACAGACCAGCAGTCGATCGGTTTCTGCCAGTAAGGCCGCCAGGTAATCTTTTAGAGTGGCCAACCAGCGTAATTTGTAGGCATACTTGTCACTGCCAACGGCGGAACCATTGGGCACATAGAGGTTGACCACCCTGACGCCCTGGATTACCCCCGTAATCACCCGTTTTTGCTCATCCAGGTCGCCGACCTGCTCCCCTAAAACAGCACCAAACCCCTTTGCTACCTGAGTTAACGGTTCCCGACTGACGATGGCAACCCCGTTGTAACTCTTCTGCCCAAAAATTTCGGGGTGGTAGCCCAGATCAACAAATGCCTGCAGGGGAAAGGCATCATCCATCACCTTGGTTTCCTGCAGGCAAAGGGCATCCACCGGATTTTCGGTGAGCCAACCCACCACATGGTTTAATCGGGTACGAATGGAATTGACATTCCAGGTAGCAATTTTCATGGCCTTGAGGCGATCGATTTAGCTTTTTGAGGATACCACTCTCGCTCCCCAGACCAGGGAGAAAAACTCCCAGGCTAGAATTTGCCTATCGTTGAGAGGTAGCCTATGCTGATCGATCCGGAGCAGGTTCCAGAACGCACAACTTCCATTTATCCAGCTGCTTTCCGGGACAGGGTCGCGGGCCGGGTAAAGCAAAGCCTGGGAAACGCCGCTAAATTGACGAATTTTGGGGTCAATCTGGTGAAGCTGGCCCCCGGCAGCAGGTCGGCCCTGCGCCACTGGCATAGCCAGCAGGATGAATTCATTTATGTTCTGCAGGGCCAGGTCACCCTGGTCACCAACGCCGGAGAACAGACCCTGACCCCCGGTATGGCCGCAGGCTTTCCGGCGGGGGAAGCCGATGGGCATTGCCTGATCAACCGGAGTGAGGGGCTGGTGGTTTATCTGGAGGTGGGCGATCGCACCCCCGGGGATCAGGTTTACTACCCGGATGATGATCTGGTGGCCCAATTAACCGATCCGGCGATCGGTTGGGTATTTAGCCACAGGGATGGCACTCCCTATGAGACAAATCCGGCTTAAACGGTACGGGAACCACGGCTGCTGGTAAATACAGGGGATGTTTGGGTTGACCCAGGCGGGTCAGGCCCAGACAACGGAGTTGCGTTGCCGGAAACATCTCCAGAACCACTCGATCGCGGCCCTGCCAGGTGCCCCAGTTGCCCCAGGCCAGCACAACCTGTTCGACTCGCTCAGCCAGACCAAGGAGGTAGCGATCGTTATCAGGGCCGATCGGCTCCCGGGCCTGCCGCAACTCCTTGGGGTGAGCGGTGCGATAGGCAAATAAGTTCACGACCTCCAGGGAACCGTAGCCCCAGGAGCGGGCCAGGGCAATACAGCGACGAATGGTTGGATCATTGACGCTGGCATCGGCCCGACTGGGATTCAGCATGACGAACCCAATCCGGGGAGCAGTTGTCTCCCATTCCCGCCAGAGGGAATAGCGGTAAGTCTGGGAGGCATCAAAGGTGGCACCGGAATGCATGGCTGGGGGGAGGGAACGGGAAAAACTACAGGTACCCATGTTCTGCCAGAAAGGCCGGGGTCAGATCCATCCCAGTGGTTTCAGACTCCGACTCCGACCGCAACCCCGATCGCAGAAATTTCTCGACATACTTGCCCAGAATATCCCCCTCCAGGTTGACCAGACTGCCGGGATGCAGCAGGTGCAGGTTGGTTGCCCCGTAGGTATGGGGAATCACCGCTACGGAAAACCGACTGCCCTCGGGGTTACAGTCTGCCACCGTGAGACTCACTCCATTCACTGCAATACTGCCCTTGGGCAGAATATAGCGGCCGACCTGAGGAGTCTGGGTGGTAAACGTCATCATCCAGGAAGTCTCAGTCTGCAGAGACTCTACCAGGGTGCCCAGACCATCCACATGGCCGGTGACAAAGTGACCGCCCAACTTACTGCCCACCCGCAGAGAAGTCTCCAGGTTCACCCAGGTTCCTTCTGAGCGACCCAGGGTCGATCGCTCCCGGGTTTCTGGAGAAGCGTCGGCCACAAACCCCTGGGGCAAAATTTCTACCACCGTCAGACAGACCCCGTCCACGGCCACGCTATCGCCAATTTCCAGCCCGGCCATCACCCTACCCGTTGCAGCGGAGGTGCAGGTGATCTGTAGCCGATCGGCCCCCAGCGATCGCAGCGTCCCCAATTCCTGAACTAAACCTGTAAACACGTTAATCAACCAATCCTGAACACTTGACGAGATCACCCGATCCCCGGCAACCAGTCCGTAACCTCTACAATGGGATGGAACGAATTGGTTGTCAAATTTGCAGAATAATTCATTAGGATCAGGGCATAAATCAGGGCATACTTAAGTTCAAGTCCATTCTGATAGGACAGGTTATTTGTGGTCTCGGTATCGATTCTTCCAGTTCTAGTCGCTCCTGTGCTTGCCCCGATCGCTAAATTTCAGTGGCATACTGGAATCCTCCTGACCTGGTTCTCTCTCCCGGAACACAGGGGAAGTTTAGTGATGACAGCATTTTTGCCCCAGCCGAGTCCATCCCGTTAGTGTTGTTTCTCCTTGCTTCAGGTGTTCTAGAGGCTAAGACGATGATTGAAATGAAAGTCGCTGGAATTGCGTTGGATGCAGCTACACGCAGTCCGATTGTACTTCTACGAGACTCTACGGAGCGGCGGGCATTGCCCATCTACATCGGGCAAGACCAGGCAAAAGCAATTATTAATGCGCTAGAAAATCAAACGCCGCCCCGGCCCCTGACCCACGACTTATTTGTAAATTTATTAGAAGAATGGAACATGACTCTGGAGAGGATCGTGATCCATTCCCTGCAGGATAATACCTTTTACGCTCTCCTGACGGTGTCCCAGGGAGAGATCAAAAAAGAGATTGATGCCCGCCCCAGCGATGCCATCGCCATTGCTTTACGCACCAATAGCCCCATCTGGGTCTTAGAAGAAGTGGTGGCCGATGCTTCTATTCCCGTCGATCGGGATGCCGATGAGGCAGAGCGTCAGGCTTTCCGCGACTTTATTTCTAACCTGCGCCCAGAAGACCTGATTCAACGGGGCAAATTTAAGAGTGGGGAAACCCAGTAATCTGCCAATCAACAGCTCAAGTCAGCAGCTTGAGCTGCGAGCTTTTCCCTGCATGAAGTATCGCCGTTTCGGAAAAACCAATCTCCGTCTCTCCGTCTTCTCCCTGGGGATGATGCGCTGTCTGGAATCAGAGAAGATAGCCGGGGAAACGGTCAGACGGGCCGTAGCCCTGGGAGTGAACCACCTGGAAACCGCCAGGGGTTACGGCAACAGTGAAGTTTACCTGGGAGCAGCCCTGCAGGCCGGGGTGGGAGTTCCCAGGGAGTCTCTACACATCACTACGAAAATTCCTCCCACCGTCGATGCAGCCTCCATGGCCCGGGCGATCGCCGAATCCCTGGAACGCCTCGGGTTAGGCTACCTGGATGCCCTGGCCATTCATGGGATAAACACCTGGGAACACCTGGCTATGGTGCAGGCTGAAGGGGGCTGTATGCAGGCAGTCCGGCAGGCGGTAGCCGCGGGTAAAGTCCGCCATGTCGGGTTTTCTACCCACGCCCCCCTGGAGGTAATTCTGGCGGCGATCGCCAGCGATCAGTTTGAGTTTGTTAATCTCCACTACAACTACTTCTTTCAACGCCATCACCCGGCGATCGACCAGGCCATCCAGCGGGATCTGGGCATTTTTATTATTTCTCCGGCAGATAAAGCCGGAATGCTGTACACCCCTCCAGCCACCCTGACAAATCTGTGTCAGCCTTTTTCTCCGTTAAACCTGAATTACCGTTTTCTGCTCAGTGACCCCCGCATCACGACCCTGAGTGTGGGAGCAGCCAACCCAGCAGAACTCGATCTGCCCCTGGCCATCGCCAACCAGATCCATCCCCTGACGACTCAAGAGTTGGCTGTAGTAGAACGGCTACAACTACAGGCTGAGGAAACCCTGGGGAGCGATCGCTGTAGCCAGTGTTATGCCTGTTTACCCTGCCCTGAGGAGATTCAGATTCCAGAGGTTTTGCGCTTGCGTAATCTGGCGGTGGCCTACGACATGACACAGTTTGGCCAGTATCGCTACGGCATGTTTGAAAACGCCGGTCACTGGTTTCCGGGAAAGCGGGCCAACCGTTGTACAGCCTGCGGCGATTGCCTGCCCCGCTGCCCGGAGGAACTGAATATTCCGGCGTTGTTGCAGGACACCCACGAACGTCTGCAGGGGAAACAGGGCCGCCGCCTGTGGGGATAAAGCCGGTGGAGACAGGGTAAGAATTAACTACCGGCAGGAACTTTCCTGGGGGGAATCGGGTCAGGAGGTCAAATTGTCCGCCGCCAGGTTTTCGAGATAGCATAGTCGCTATCTGAGTCGGAGAGTATCACCCTACGGCTACCATGAATGCCCGGGGCTATTATTTCAGGTCAAGCAGAACAGCACTATGAGTGGAACTACCGTCAGTTGCAACTCCAAAACTCCCGGCATTGCTGGTTCCTATGGCTACGGCCTACTCTGGACCTGCATGGCGATGCTGATTTTGAGCGGGGTTTGCCAACAATCGGAGGCCATCGAACCCATTCCCGTACCACCGGCTACCGGGCCGATCCATCCCGATTCTGTTCCCCTGGATGTCAAAGCGCTACAACCCGGTAATACGCCTCCCAGGGTGGTAACCATGAAAACCATTCGTCAAGATCGACTCACCATTCCCAGCCTCTGGTGGATGAAAGATCAGTTTGCCGAACAGGAAGAATTTGGCGGAAAACTCCTGCAAAACTGGTTGGCCTACCCGGTAAACCAGGGAAAACCCGGTCGGATCGACTTTGTGGTGAATCGCCAACTCTGGACCCTGAGCGACTACCTGGAACGATATAGTTTCATCCATGATTTTGGCACCGTAGCCCGCAGCTACGGCTATAACATTCGCGTCTTTGATAACCAGGCTAACTTTCTGGCCGCCTACACCTGTGACTTTGGGGCTCTGACCGCTCAAAACCCGTCCGGCGAAAAAACTGCCCCCAACGCCAAGCAGTTCGAGCAGTTTTCTGACCCGGATGCCTCCCTGCCCTGTCTGGTACTGCTGGATTCCTCCGGGAAAGCCGGATTTCGCGGCCGGTGACACCCCCAGGTCTACTTCTGGCAGGGCAGTCTACCAGCCATCTTGAATTAGTCCCTTAGGAGCACAAATTAATTAAGTTCCTGATTGTATAAATTCACGATCCTCAGACCTCAGACAAGCGAACTTTCCGCCAGAGTTCCTGGTACTGCCGCAGGGAGGACTCTGGCAGGGGGAGCAGAAATTCGCTGGCTGCCAGAACTGCTGGATCGGGTAATAGAATCGGATTCTGCCGCAATTCGGTTGGCAACTGCCCCCGATCGAGGGTGAGGACAATGGGAGAAGTCGCCCGACTCACGACCGACAGTTGACTGGCAATGTCAGGCTGCCAGCAAAAATTGATCCAGTCGGTCACAAGGGAGGCCGTCGTCTTACTGCTGGTTGGGCGAACCCAGAGATCGGCCCAGAGGGCAGTTCCCGACCTGGGTACCACCGCCGCGATATTGGGATTGTTCTGCATCAGAGGCAGCAAGTCCGTAGACCATCCCACGGCAACCCAGGTGTCTTCCAGGATCAAAGGTTGCAGGTAAGCCGTAGAACTGTAGAGTTTCACCTGCTGCTGCAGCGCCTGTAACTCTGATTCCAGGCCAGAAACCGTCGTTAGATCAGCCGTATTGTAAGATTTGCCCAGCTTCTTGAGAGTCAGCCCAATCACTTCCCGGGGCTGGTCTAACAGGGAAATCTGACGACGCAGATCCGATCGCCAGAGGTCGGGCCAATCCGTCGGAGGTTGTAACCCTCGCTTGCGAAAGATGTCCTGCCGGTAGGCAATCACTGTAGTTCCCCAGCGGTAAGGGGCAGCCCAGAGTTTGCCCCTGGGGTCAGGGAGGCCCTGGTCATTGCGAGTCACCAGCGCCTGCCAGCGGGAATCTTGAAATAGAGCCCGGGTGGCAGGGAGGGAACCGGCCTCCAGGGGCTGAATCAACCCCTGCCGGATTGCCGTTTCTAACCAGGCATGGCCCAGAGTTACCAGGTCAGCCCCACCAGCCTCCAGCCGATTAGCTCCCGGAAACCAGGACGGCAGGCGAAACCCGGAATCTTGAGAGCTATCCTGCTGTTGCTTCCAGGTCTGGAGTTGGGTAAACAGGGTCTGGAGCTGTAGTTCTGAAGCAAAATCCAGGTGGGCAGAATTACGGGCCTGCTCTAAGACACGGCGAAACCGTCCGACAACCTGGGGCGGGATTGACCCGCTTAACAGGCGGACTTTTAAGACGGCCTGATCCGGTGAGCTACAACCTGCTAAAAGGCTGGCCAGGGTTACGGCAGCAGCACCGGAGAGAAACGATCGCCGGTTCAAGCAACCTGGGTTAGAGAAGGATGGGCGTAAATATTCCATCCCTCCATTATCCCCTGACTGTTCCTCAGGATTGCGAATCAATAAAGCCCAGAATTGCAATTCCTTGGTGATCCTTGAAGTTTCCCCGACTCAGGTTGTTTCTGGTAGCTGCTTGCGCTCCAGGCCAAATCCCACCAGGGTAATCACGCGGGGGGGTTCGTCAGGAGCAGACCGTTGATAGGTGACGATCGTCCGCAAGCGCAGGTCAGGAGCAATGAAACGCATCTGATCCACCGCCACAGAACGGCGGTAGTAGGTGGTCATCTCCAGAGTTTGGCGGGTCGGCTGGTAGGTAAACCGACCGGCGATTGCCCCACCTTCGGAATACCCTTGATTCCGCAGATAAAACCCCTGAATTAACTCTGCCGCAGGGGTAGTCACCACCTGAGCAGCCAGGGGAGGAGAGGGTAACACCACCGCTGGATCGACCTTGACGTAGGAGTCGGGAACAAACAGCGCCTTTAATTCCATAGCCACGGTTTCTCCCGTTTCAGAGCGGGTATCGAAGGCAATGGCAAAACCAGGACAACCGGTAGCATCATCTTTCAAGTTAGCGACCTCGATCGCAAATTCCCCCAACCCAAAGTCGGCCTGGGAAACCGTTAGAATCTGTTGTTTTTCTAATTGATTGAGGGCATCTACCTGAAATTCCGTGTAAGACCGCTCAATTTCGTTCTTAAGAGGAAAGTGATAGGTGCGTTCCGTGGTCCAGAATCCGGCACAGGTTGTAAAAAACTCTTGAAAACTTAGCATCAGGTTTGCCTTTTAGGAGTAAAAGCTTTTCTCAGCCAGAAGGGTTTCAGCGACCTATCCTGGTTCAGGCTGGGGTAGATGGGCAAGGGTTCGATCTCTCATCTTTGCTGATAACCAAAGATTGCAAATTACCAGTTCATGCTCTCCTTTTTATCAGGTTATGTAACGGATTAGTTGAAGCAAACAACCCTGCTGTTTAGATTTTCTAGTTGAGATTACAGGATAGTTCCAGGATTGATTTGTAATCGCTCCAACAATAGTTAATCGATTGTAACAACAGGTACATCGACCTCAGGGTTTCTCCCCAAACAGCAGCAAAAATCGAGAAGAAATTGGAGCTAACCTACCCTTCTCGCAATCTTAATTCAGGAGGCGATCGTTGCCGAAATTAGGGGTCAGGCCAGAGAACCTCAGCACAAAACAACGGGTAGTTTCACTTAGTTTCAGACATACAAAATTAACGCTAAATTCTCGCAGGTCATCATAGTGAAGAAATTTAAATTAACTGGTAGATTAGCAACTTCAAGAACAAAATTCTGGAGGTGAAAGGTTAGACTGGAGCCTGGGTTAAACCTCCCAATCTAGGACTAGCTATTCTACTAGAAAAATATATCGTTGGATGTCTGGCTATCAGTTCTTAACAAGAATGTATTGTTAACGACGTTTTCAGGCTTCAGCAGTTACTTCTACAGGTTGGCAGAGAAAACGTTAAATGATTCAGGAATCAACCAGACCTTAGCTAATCGCTATCTAGAATGAGGTGGAGCCAGAAAAGCTTATTGGAACTATAAATGGATACTCTGCAAAAGCAAATCAGCGTTTTAAGTAATAAAGTTGATGCACTGTATCAACTGATTGAACAGTTGACCAGTAGAGTCGCAGAGGTTGCCACTGATTGCCGAATTGGAAATGAGAACCTGCACCAGGCAGAGGTTGCGGCCCAGGGGCAGCGATCTTACCGTGGTTATATGATGGATGCTGCCATGGAACACAAAGATGTCCTGGTGGATGGTGCTCTGTCAGACGGTTCGTCCCAGAATGGGGAGCGCCAGTTGGCTCCCGAAATTCAGATCCAGCGTCTCACGGCCCAGTTAACCGCTGCTTACAACCGGATCGCGGCCCTGGAAGAGCAACTTCTCTCACAACGGATTCACTAAGCAGGTTCTGCCGTCGCCCGCAGTTGACCGGCCAGACCTTCGATCGCCCGCAACAGGTCGGCCTGCTGCCAATTCTGGTAAAGATGGGCCGCAATGGCACAGCCCCCCGCCCCTACTCCCTCTTTAACATAGCCCTGCTCGTAGGCCCGTAACTGCTCATAGCTGGCACTGGCAAAACTCAGTTGAGTCGCCAGCAGGGGAACACCACCAATCACCTGAGCCAATCCGACTGTATCTCCAGTGCTGTCTTCAGCCACCCAGCGAGTTGTCCCTACCACCACCTGATCCGCCCGCCAGGGCAGGGAGTGACTCTCTGCGATGGCCCGGGCCAGGGCAAACACGGCCAACATCTGCGTCCCGCCCGCCAGTAACACCCCCACCCGGCGGCTGGCCGCAATCGCCATCCCGGCTACCACAATCTGCATCGGGTCGCCCACCGCCGCAACGGCCTCCAGGGGTGGTAGGGCAGTCTGGCCACACCCTGCCTTACCCAGGCCCGCTTTTACCAGAGCCCACTTTTGCCCATGGTTGCAGGTGGGATGACTGCTATTGATCTTACCAGCAGCGGCAAACCCCAGGGCCGTCAGAATAGCCAGGGCCGTAGTGGTACCACCCACGACACATTCCCCCAGAACCACGTACCCCCCCGGCACCTGGGCCGCCAGATTTTCTCCCCAGAGCAACCCCTGGTGCAGCAGATGTTCGACCACTGATCGATCCAGGGCATTCCCCTGACTCAGGCAGCGGGCCGGTTGCCCTCCCAGGTCGATCGCCGGAGCCACCGGCGGCACAGGCAAACCGCTATTAAACAGGTACAACGGCATGGCCAGATCGGCCACGACAGCCCGCGAAATCAGAACGGGCGAAGCCCCTACATCCAGGGGTGGCAGGGGATAGACTGGCCGGGAACGCACCCCGTAGTAGAGAAACTCGGCATCGGCGATCGCGGTATACCGCCGATCTTGGGGAGTGGCTCCCGCCGCCGAGATCCCTGGCAGCAATCCGGTTTCGGTAAACCCCAAAACACAGGCCAGCAAAGGCTGCTGCCCACGATATTGCTGCATCCAGCGGTGGCCCTGATCTACCTCGGTATAGACCCGAACAAACGACCCCAAGTCCTTCACCTGCTAGCTTTCTTCCTCATATTCCATCAAAACCTGCACCCATTTAGGCGGTTGGGGAATCGGGTTACCCAGGCGTTCTAGCATCAACCAGGCGACCAGATGCACCACAAACAGGTAGACCAGATTGTTTAAGAACACCATGACCACGATCGCCAGTTGCACCATCCAGAGGGAAGGCTGCACCAGCAGACCGAGTTTGATAAACAACCAGTCGAGAAAGTCGGTGACCTGGGTGGTGGCATAGAGCCAGAGGTCGTCACTCAGCAGCAGGGAAACCAACCAGATGCGAAAAAAGAAGCCCAGGGTACCAAGCAGGGTGCCGAGAAAGATTGAGGTGGACCACTTAGCCCGTCGTCGCCATAGTAATCCCAACAGCACTCCCATCAGGCCGAAGGGAATGACATATTGCAGGCTGCGTACTGGCCCCATCAGCACACTCAACAGTAAGCCCGACACCAGCGCCCCCATCCAGGCGGCCCGGTGGCCCCAACGCAGGTAAATCAGGGCGATCGGAATCGGAAAGAAAATTCGCAGAACCGGCCCGATCGGGAAATAATAATTGACCAACCAGACCAGGCTGGCCGCACTGGCCAGAAAGGCCGTCTCTACCATGACCAGGGTACCGCTGGGGTCAATTCGCCGGTCTTTAAAGGCAGGCTCCGGAGAGGAAGCGGTGACGGGTTCCGGGGAACGATCCAATTCTGCTTCTACCTCCAGCCAGGGATCGGGGATAGAGTCTGCCCCCGTCGGGTTTGAGGTGCTGCGATCGAGGGGGTCATCTCGATCAGACGGGGAGGGAGGCGGGCCGAAAAGATCACTCATGAAGGATATCAGAAAGGGCAGCGTTGTCTCTGCGGGCACCTTCTATCATACGCAGAGGGCTTAGTTTTTGAGGATGGGCTTCAACCGCAGGGATAGTAACCACTGCCAGACCTGCATCAAAACCTGGCGCTGAGAACGGGGTTGCAACACCGCCCAGAGATTGATGCCCAGGCAAACCGAACCCAACAACAACAGAACATAGGTGGGGATCATGACAACCCCAATCACAAACCAGGTCATGACATGCAGCACCATGACAAAAGCAGCCAGACTGGCCAACCCCGCCGCCACCAGAATTCGCCCACTATTCTGGTTCAAACCCACCAGACCGATCGTCAGGGAAGTCGCTATTAAATTCAGCGGCACCAGGACAGAACAAATAGCAACACAATGGCTGTGGGAAAACTCAAGTAAGCTGGCAAAATCAGTCATGCGAAGTCGGCGGGTTGATAAACTTCAAACTCACTTCAGTATGCAGGTTTTTCGCAATAAGAAACCGCTTGATTCCTTGAGATATCTTAAAAAAATTGCCCGGTTTGTAACGTTCAGACCGATCGGGGGAATGGCTAGGGGTAGGTGATGTATCTCTATAAATCAGTAACCTGATTGTCCAATGCAAGTTTCTCCGATCGATTCTCTGACCCGGTTTACCAGCACTCGATTAATTACCTTTTACCAGCGTCAGATCTCGCCCCACAAGGGGTTTTCCTGCGCTTACCGGATTTTGCACCGGGGCGAGTCCTGTTCTCAGTATGTCAAACGGGTGATACAGACCGAGGGTCTGCTCCCAGCTCTCCCCCTGATTCGAGAACGGTTTCGGGCCTGCAAACAGGCCAGCCAGGTTTTGCGAACCCGCAACCACCTCTGGCAAGCCAGGGCCCTGGGAGCAGAAGAACCAGAGGGAGAGGAAAAACGGAAAGGCCAGAACCCGGGGGTTGTCCCCCCGACCTCTGAGGGTGCCGGCACAACTTCCAGCGGCAACAATCCTTGCTCAGACTGTAACAGTGGCATCGACTGCGTCAGTCTGAGCTGTAATGCCATAGACTGTAGCGACCTGGCCTGCAGCGGCACAGACTGCAATAGCCTGGATTGCAATGGTCTGGATTGCCATAGCTTAGACTGCCATGGCTTAGATTGCGGCAGCTGTGACTTTGGCAGTTGCGGCGGCTAGACCTTGCGGTTTTCGTAGCGACCAAACCGCAGCCAGTGCTGGTAGCCACTGCGAATCTTACCCCGACGCACAGCATCGGCTACATCCGGGTTTTTAGAGAGATAACTGGCCTCATTGAACCGGGGCAGACGACCTTCGTAGCGGCCAAATTTGCGGTAATGGTCGTAGGCGCTGCTGATGTTGCGATTTCTGACTGCCGCTGCAACATCGGGATAGGCAGCCAGATAAAACTCTTCATCAAAGCTACTGGAAGAATTGTCGGAGCGATCGCGGTCGTAGCGGTCGTTATTGTAGCGATCGCGGTCGTAGCGATCGCTGACCCGTCTGCCACAGACAACTCTCCCGTTATCCGTTTCGACGCAAACTCGATCCTGAGCCTGGGCCGGTAAAACCAGAGCCGTCGTTGTAACGGAAGCTAAAAGAGCAGCCAACCCGAACCATTTAGCAGAAGAAATCCTACTCATCTGAATATCCTTTGTCAGGAGGTGAACGATAAAGAACTTCGGATCGGAATTTAATCCCCTTTTTTCCCTGTAAAGGCGAGTTAAAGAAAAGCCTGCCTGTTTGTGCCACCGTTGAACAACCTGCCCTTACAGAGAAAGTTGGATCGTATCGAATCCGTGATACTGGGTAGAAGCCGCGAAACTTGTGGATCACAAATTAATTAAAACCAAATTTTTAATTTTTGAAAGCGCTACTCTGCCTCACATTCAAAAATTAAGTTCCGGGTTTATTCAATTCACGATGCCTGGTACAGCGTTCCTCACACTACTGAGATACAGGGGGTATGGGGGCTGCCCCTCCAGCCAGGGGTTCCCCCTCTGCACCCCATTTTCCGTACCTTATTAACATGGGAAAGGCTATAGAAGCTGCGCCGCCTGATCATGGGTAATTAGAGTAGATTACCGCTCCAGTCAAACTGTTCCCGGATCAAGGGAAAATTTTATCGCGGCTAGCGGGTTAACGCTTTGCCACGCTGATAGATCGCCTGGGCAAAATCAGTCCACATCCCCTGCCCCCAGTAGCGGAAACAACTGGTCTGGAGCAGCAGGTTGTACAGTAGCGCTTCCCGATAGCTGGAACTGCGGGTCAGGGCTGGCGTAGCATCGCCATCAAACCGCTGGTGAAAGCGGGCACTCAGGTCATTCATCGGAGTCAGGACATTGTCGTAACCGGTCACCCAGCTGCGATCGTTGGTCCAGGAGGAGCCTTCCATGAAAAAGTTCGAGGTTTCTTTGAGAGCCGCGATCGCCGTTGCCACGGTTTCTGGGGTGACCGGATTAGCCCCGATTTGCTGCCACAGGCGGTGCTGCCCCCTCGGCTGACAGGCCGGAAAATCCGTCGGATTGGCCCCGGCAGCGGCAATCAATTCCAGGTATTCGGTGCCATTCAGAGCAATTACCCCCGATCGGCCACCGTTCTGATCCCGCATCTCGTACCAGGCCCGCTTAAAGGCGCTGGGAAACTCATTCATCATCACTCCGCCATTTTCGCCATCTCCAATCTGACTCACCAACTGGGGAATAGAAGCAGCACTCAACTCCCGGCGAGATAAGGTTTTGGCCTCGTAGTAGGGCTGCATCTGGCCGACCAGCTTGGTATCTGAGCCCTGGGTTTTGATCAGGGCCGTGATTTCTACCACCTCTCCCTGGGAGTTGCGGGCTACCAGACGGTGGGGCAGATGGCGATCGACCAGCCCTTCTCCGGTTAAAGTTTCGACGGAATGTTCCTGCACCAGCACCCAGCGATAGCCACATTCCTTCAGCGCTCTAACAAACTCGTAACAGGTATCGGGATGGTTGGGCAGGTGCATTTCTGGGGGCGAAAACCCTTTCACCCGGCCCAGGGCTTCCCAGCCAAAGACCGCCGCAAAATGGTGTTGCCAGGCCTGAATATGCAATTTCAGGTCGGGAATCGGGGTTGAAGGTACCACCGCATGGCTCCACATGGTTCCCAACCACTCGACGTAGGGCTGATAGGTCGGGTCACAGGTGATCCGCTTCAGATTATTCAGGACATCCTGCCGCCCCATCTGCCGCAGCCCCCAGAGCAGGTTACCGGAGTAGTCGAGCATGACCCGGGGGTTGCAACCCTGATTCACCAGTTCTGGGATAAACTCTCCCAGGCGGGAATAACACCAGGCAAAGGCCCCGGCATTGTGGTTATCCCCCTCATGGATATGCTCAAACATATACTGCAGGTTGCTGATCAAAGCCCCTTCATGGCCCGCCGGTACCGTGGGCTGGTGCATGTGCAGGGCGATCGCAAAGGCTGCCGTAATCTCCTCTACCCGGACATTGGTGTGGGGTAAAAAGACCGGTTCATTGGTATTGGTCACAGCCTGGACTTCTGCTTCCCAACCTGAAATGTTGGGCAAATCATCAATTAATTCGGGCAGAGGAGCTAACTGAGTCAATCCAGGTTGGAGAACCATAACCAAAATTATGAGAAGAATGCTTTTCTACCCTACCGAGAGAGACCGTCTCCGATCTGGTTTTGCCATCGTTTGTAACAAACCGTAAGGAAAATTCTGAGGAAAATCTGAGAAAATTATGTCTAACTTTTACAAAAGTTGTTACATTACTCATAAAGTTACAGAATCCGGTTACAGAAATCTCGATGGAAACCCCTGGCCACGATCGCTTAATTCGCTTCTTACGGGATGAACTGGCCATCCCGGAGGCGTCGATCGGGGTGGCCCTGCGCCATCGAGAAGCCGCCCCTAATCTGCTGCCGATGATTCTCTGGCAGTATGGTCTGGTCAGCCTGGATGACCTGAGCCGGATTTTTGATTGGCTCGAATCGGCCCAGGCGTAACAAACTTTTAGTAAGCTTCCCCAATCAGGGTAAACGCCGCCCAGGCGTAAGGCTCGGGATACTGCTTCATCGTCGTGAGCATCGCACTACGCAGGGCAGCGGCTTTATTAGAGTTGGTTTGCAACGACTGGTAAAACTGGGTCATGAGTTGGGCAGTGGGGGCATCCGGTACCATCCAGAGGGAAACGATCACGCTGGAAGCCCCGGCCACAATGAACGATCGAGACAACCCAATCACCCCATCCCCGGTAATTCGGCCCTGCCCCGTATCACAGGCACTCAGAACCACCAGATCGGCCTGCAGGCGCAAATCCAAAATTTCGCTGGCGGTGAGTAACCCGGAATCAGGCGGCGACGGAGCCAGGGCGATCGCCCCCGGCACTTCCAGGCTATTGAGGGAAGTATTGCCGTACTCCAGCAAGCCATGGGTAGCCAGATGAATCCAGTTGGCCCGGGGCAACCGTTGTAAGACCGCCGCTTTAGTAGCCTGATCGCCGACCAGCACCGGAGTCTGTAACAGGCGGGCAATCGCCCGGGCTTCCTGCTCGGCCCCGGGCAGGGGGCTCAACTGAAAAGGTTCTTCATCGGGGGCCGGAGCCACCTCTGGCATGGTAGGATTCCCCACAATCAAGGGGCCTTCCCTGCCTGAGCCTTGTCGTTGCTGCGATTGCTGATGGGTCAGGCCCAACACCTGAATCGCCGGAGCGGTCAGAGGAGTATGCTGCTCTACCAGGTACTGACCATTCCCAGCCCGGAGGGCCGGAAACGGCACCAGAAACAGCGGTCCCTGGGGAATGAAAATCACCCGATCGCTGGGGTTGGCAGGCAACAATTCACCGATCGGCTGGATCAGCAGCTGGTGCAGTTTTTCCAGGGCGACTTGCGAAACGGGTCGGGAGGAGGGTTTGGGGGAACTGTTACCGACCACTCCCAGGCCCCGCCCGGGGGTTTGCCCCAAAGGCTTGCAGGTCGGGCTAAAACACCGACTGGCCCGAACCAGATCGGTGAGGGTGAGCTGTTGTGCCCAGAGGGAACGGAGGTCAACCTGGCGAAAAGAAACTTTCCCCGTAGGGCTGACGACCCAGATATAGAGGGCCTGCTCCCGCCCCTGGCGCTTACCCCGAAACCGAAAGTCATCATCCACCACGATCGCGTACTCGACCAGGGTGGCCTGCTGTTGCCGGGCAATTTGCCGAATGGTAGCCAGGTCGATCGGGCGATCGGCGGAGGCAACCTGCTTCTCTGCTGCCCCCGCTTGGTTTTGCAACCGCCGGGATAGGAGTTCTGCAAAAGCCCGACTGCGGCCCTGCTCTGAGACTTCCAGGGCTGCTTCTGGTTGATTGGCGACAATCAGCACCTGCTGCAACAAATTGTAGGTATGCAGCTGAGTATCAAAGATCGAGACTTTGTAGGTATCGCTGAGTCCGGGCCGCAGGGCATCTAGAAGCTTCACCGCCCGACGCAGGTAAGTTTCTGCCGCCTCCAGTTGGCCAGCTTTTCGCAGGGTTTCCCCAAAATTGTTCAGGGTCATCCCCTCCAGGTTGGGGTCGCCCAGTTGTTCGGCGATCGCCAACCCCTGGCGATAATGCTGCATCGCCTGCCGGTAATCCTGGGCCTGGTCGTAGGCCAACCCCAGACTACTCAGGGCCCTGGCCTGCAACTGGCGGTTCTGGATCTGGCGGGCCAGGGTCAAACTCTGGCGGTAGGGCTGCAGGGCCAGTTCGGGTTTGCCCTGGGCAAAGTAGGCCGACCCCAGATTAATTAGAATGCTGGCCTGACTGGCGCGATCGCCCACCGCCTGGCTGATTTCCAGACTCTTTTGAAAGGTGGTAATGGCCTGGGGATAATCGCCCAGGGCAGCATCGATCGCGGCCAGATTACCCAGGGCCACCCCCTGGCCGACCCGATCTTTTGTCTGTTGAGCCAGCTTTAAACTCTGGTCGTAGGCCGATCGGGCCCTATCGTAATCGCCCACAGCCTCGAAAACATTGCCCAGGTTGAGCAGAGCCTGTCCCAGGGCCGCCCGATCTCCCAGCTGGTAGAGAATCATCCCGGCCTGCTTATGAAGGGCGATGGCCCGGGCGTAATTGCCAGTTTCTTTATAGGCGATGCCCAGGTTACTCAGGGTTTGGGCCTCTCCCCGGCGATCGGCGGCTTCCTTTACCAGGGGCACCACCTGCTCTAAGGCGGCGATCGCCGGACGATAGCGTTCCAATACCAGGTAGGCAACCCCCAAATTTTTCAGGGCGGTTCCGGCACCCTGGCGATCGCCCTGCTGCTGATAGAGTTGCTGGGCCTGCTGCCAGGAGGAGATGGCAGCTTCTACCTGGCCAGCCTGATAGGCCTGACTGCCCTGCTGCAACAGTTGGGCCGGGGTAGGCTGGGCCACACCAGGGAAGGAAGTGACCAGAATCAGGGCCAGGGTGACCAGGCCTAAAACGACCGCAGGAAAACGGATGGGTGGCATGGGCAGATCAGAGGTGAAGCAGCAAAGGATCGATTATCAGTAGCCCCCCTTTCATTCATAACAAAGGCCCCCCACTACCCGCCCCCGTAGCGGGAGCTGGAATTAAAACTCCACCATCGATCGGGCGATGCGGTTGGTCTTTTCCACCAGGGTTTCCAGCTCTACCGTAGTCAATCGTCCCCGATCGACCACCTTTTTCCCATTGATAAAGCTGTAATCCACCCGTTCTGCCTGACAGAAAATCAGGGCGGCCACCGGATCATGCAAAGCCCCGGCGAACTGGGGCCGATCCAGGTTAATGGCAATCAAGTCCGCCGCCATCCCCACGGCTAAGGCCCCGATATCATCCCGACCCAGCACCTTCGCCCCGCCCAGGGTGGCGATTTCCAGGGCCTGACGGGCGGTCATGGCTCCGGCATCACATTCCCGCACCCGGGCCACCAGAAACGCCGTGCGGGCTTCCTGCAACAGATTGCCGGCATCGTTGGAGGCCGAGCCATCTACCCCCAGTCCCACGGGCACCCCGGCCGAGAGCATCTTGCGGATGGGGGCAATGCCACTGGCCAGGCGCAGATTACTGCAGGGACAGTGGGCCACTCCGGTACCGGTACGGCCAAATTTCTGGATTGAGTCGTCACTCAACTGGACACAGTGGGCATGCCAGACATCCTGACCCAACCATCCCACTGACTCAGCGTAGTCTCCCGGAATCAGGCCAAAGTTGGCCAGACTGTAATCCACATCCGACTTGTTTTCGGCCAGGTGAGTATGGAGTCGGACTCCCGGGTACGATCGAGCCAGGGCAGCAGACTCCCGCATTAAGTCCTGGGAAACGGAAAAAGGAGAACAGGGGGCCAGGGTAATCCGCAGCATACTGTAACGAGAATTATCGTGGTACTGCTCAATTAACCGCTGGGAGTCTTGCAAAATGGCTGATTCTTTTTCTACCAGGGAATCTGGCGGCAACCCACCCAGGCTTTCTCCCACGCTCATACTGCCGCGACTGGCATGGAACCGCATACCAATGTCCTGCAAAGCCCGAATTTCATCATCCAGGGTGCAATCATTGGGATAGATATAGAGGTGGTCGCTGGCCGTGGTACAACCCGATAAAATTAGCTCGGCGGCCGCCATCTGGGCACTGACATAGACCCCTTCTGCCCTCAGGTTGGCCCAGATTGGGTAGAGGGTAGTCAGCCAGTTAAACAGATCGCCATTTTGAGCCGCCGGAATCACCCGCGTCAGGGTTTGATAAAAGTGGTGGTGGGTATTGACCAGCCCCGGCAACACCAGGTAGCGGTCTTCTAAATCCAGCACTTCATCGGCGCTGTCGGGCAAGTCTGCACTGGTACCCACCTGCTCGATTACCTGATCTCGAATCAACAGCGCCCCTCCGCGAATTTCCCTGCGATCGCCGTCCATCGTAACCAGGGTGTGAATATTCTTAATCAGCAGGGTGGGCATAGGGGGGCCTGTCAAATAGGAGAACTGGACTCGCGTCAATCTTACGCCAGAGGAAATATTGTGACCAGCCCGAATGTCAGCATTTCCTCACCCTTCTAAGTACTTGTTGGTATCCCGCAGCCTGAGACTCAAGACCTGACACATCTGGAGCGCAATCTCTGGCCGCTGGGTGATCAGGTTATAAAAGTCGGTTTTATCCAGGCTCAGGAGGGTACAGTCAGTTTCGGCGATCGCCGTGGCAGAGCGGGGCAATTCGTCAAACAGGGTCATATCTCCGAAGTATTGCCCCGGTTGCAGGTAAGCCAGTTCGCGCTGGGCTTCGCCGGCCAGCAGGTGGGTCAAACTGGCGACATTTTTAGGGTTGACCCGTTTCAAAATCGAGACATAGCCCCGGTAGAGAATATAAAAGTTGTCGCCCCAGGTGCCTTCTTTAAAGATCACCTCCCCTTTGAGGAAGTCCTGTTCTTCTAAGGAGCGATCGACCAGCAACAGGTCATCCAGGGAGAGATTTTGAAACAGGGGTACCTTGCGGAGAAAAAATAGACGGCTCAAGGGGGTGTCCTCCAGGGAGAGGGGGGAAAGGGATGGAGACTGCAGCTTGGTAGCGGTCAACCGCACCAGCGGGTCGGGATCTTCCACCAGGGTGGGCGGTATTTCCCGGCCCGTCGCAGCCAGGGCTACCAGGGCACCAATCCGTACCCAGCGATGGCGGATCTTCAGCAATTCTGGCAGTTGCTCCAGCAGTTCTGGCGGAGGCTGGTCTGGGGTCTGGGCAGGGCGAGTAATCACTTCCAGCAGGGGCAGAATCGGCTGAATAAACCGGCGATGGCCCAGGGAAGCCAGGGTTTCGATCGCATTCAGTCGGGTCTGCCCATCTAGGGCGGAAAGCAACCGTTGCACCCGGCTCACCATCTGGCTATCTTCCAGGCAGGCCAACACGTACAACACCCGTCGCAACACCAGATTATGGTAATCCTCCAGGGCAATGGCCAGCACCTCCCAACCGGGGACCGTCGCCGCCACCTGTTGACTCCAGAGAATGGTCTGGCTCACCTGCTGATAGTCGGTTTGCAGGTATTGCAGCAGTATCGCTTCCGAGCGGGGCGTGCGAATTTTACCAATTGCCGCGATCGCCGCTTCTACCACTTCGGGGCGGGGAACGGTTAAATAAGGCTGCACCAGGGGCAGGCAACTTTCACCATAGGCGGCGATCGCCAGGGTGGCCTGCTGCCGCACGATGGCGCTGGTATCTTCGAGGCTGGCAATCACCGGAGCAAGGGCATCTTCCCGGGGCAACACCTGCAGCAGGTTGATCGCCGCCGCCCGGACCGTTGGGTCAGCATGAAGCAACTCCCGGGCCGCCAGGGTCGATAACAGATGATCGCTACTGGTGGCCAGCCTGGCCAGGGTCTGCAGCCCTTCCCGCTTAACTTCGGCATTGGCTCCCTGCAACACCTGCTGCAACAACGGCATCAACTGGCGATCGCCAGTTCGCTGAATTGCCCGCACAATGGTACGGCGAATCCGATTCGCCATTTCTGGCGGAGCCTCCTGAAACGCGGCCCAGGTCTGTTCGTAAGCAGCCCGCACCTGCGGGTCCCGCAGGGAAGTCTGCCAGGTAGCAACACAGGCCAGAGCCTGAACCCGGGGACTGGGATCCTCTAAGAAGAAGATAATCTGAGTGCTGGAGAGGGACTGCTGGGTAGCAATTAAAGCCTCCAGCACCGCTCCCCGCACCGCCTCACTATCGGACACCAGCTGGGTACGCAGGTAGCGATAAAACTCCGGATGATTACCCGTGGTTAAAAACTTCACCACCGCCCGATGGACTTCAGAGTTGGCCCGCAGCAGCAAGTCCTGCACCTCGGTCAAAAACTGGCTGGGGTTAGGCAGGCGGGCGGCCAGTTCTAACCCCAAAATTTGGCCCCCCGGATCCTCTCCGGTCAACAACTGGCGCACCTCTGCCACATAGGAGTCGGGAATCTGTCGGAAACTGACCCGAATTTCATCAAAGTTTAGGGAACCGGCCCGCAATCGGGCCAGCATCGATCGCAGATAACTCTGCCCGGTCAGATAGCCAATTCCTACAAATACCCCACTCAAAAACACCCCTACCAGAGAAAATTGCAGAGGGGTCAGAACCGCCTGCTGGAGCAGTAACACCAGCCCTGCCACCGCCTGACAGATGGGATACAACAGGCCATCTAAAATAACCCGCACCCGTCCGGCAAAGCGATGGGGGATGGCACCGTAGTTAAGATTTTGAATCGGTTGGGCAAGGCTGCTATAGAGGGTGTCGTAGTTAATATTGGCGACGATCGCCGCAGGCAAGCGAAAACTCAGGGCCAGCCCGATAAAACTCACCAGGGTAGTCAGGGGATAGACCAGATTCATCCGGCTGACGCCCCAGCGCTGAATGAGAGGTCGGGTGACAAAATAGGTGATCGCCAGTTCCAGGCCACTACAGACCGCGCCCAGCAGCCCCAAAAAACCGGTCAGATCGTCCTGTTGGGGAAAGGTATCGGCATAGATGCGATAAAACTGGAACTCACTCATGCCCCAGAGCAGCACCGAAATCAGGGTGCCAGCCGCCAGCAACAGAATAATTGGGTAGCGCGAAAGTAACCTGGGAAAGGCCCGCAAACTATCGAGTAACTGCGTCTCAGACTCCCGTAAAGGCCCGATTTCCAGGGGTTGTTCTGTCCGTCCCAGGTAGAGGAGCTGAATGATCGCAACCCCATAGCAAAACGGCAACCCTAACAGCAGATTGGGGGTCGTAAAGGACTCAGACAAGACCCGCACCAGCAGCCCTCCCAGCAAACTACCAACCGTCAGGGCCATGGTCAGCAGGGGAGTATAGCGCTCCAGTTCTAAATTCGTGAAATAGTCGGATACGAGAGTCCAGAACAATACCTGCACCAGTAACTCAATAATGCTGGTACTGATGTAAACCCCATTGTAAATTCCTGGGGTCTGCCCTCTGATTAGCCACCATAAGCCACAGACCAGAACCAGGGCCAGCAGGAGGAGGCAGCAAAACAAACGCACCCGGGAGTAGCGATCGATAATTTTAGAAAAGGCAACCGAAACCGGGATTGAGATCAGCCCCAGCAAAACATAAAACAGGGGCAGGGCTTCTGAACCGGCATTGGTCAGAAACAGGGAAACGGCGATCGTATTGGCCAGAATGTTGGTCGCAGTTAAAACAGCTCCCAGTCCCAGAAAATGCAGAACCTGGCGGCGGCGACGCAGGAACCGCCCCAGCCGTTGACACACTCTCTCCCAGGCAGATAGGTAGACTTGCATGGGTCAGGCACAAGACTCGTAGGGATTTGGGCTTTTAGTAAATACCACCCTGGTTGGCCGCTGCAGCGGTCTTTCAAGGATTGTAAATTTAATAAAACCCGAAACTTAATTTTTGAAAGTGCGGCGGAGCCGCGCTTTCAAAAATTAAAAATTTGGTTTTAATTAATTTGTGATCCTTAGAATAGAATCCCCTAAAGGCTGGTATCTATTGACACCCAAAGTTATCGATTTGCCAGTTTTAAAGGTTCCAGCAACGCCAGGGGCAACCGCAAACTATTCAGGTTGCCATGCTTCGAGCTTTTGTCTCCCGGTATAGGGCCGTGATAATCGCTACCCCCGGTTACCAGTAACCCATACTCCGCTGCTAACTCCTCCAATCTTCTTACCTCACTGGGGCTGTGACTGGGATGATAGGCTTCTACCCCCATCAGGCCAGCGGCAACCAGTTGCGGCAAAACTGTTTCCACGGTACCGCCCCGAAACAGGTAGGGATGGGCCCAGACCGGCACTGCCCCGCAGGAACGCAACAGTTGCAGCCCATCGGTGGCAGCAAATTTTTCATAGTGGACGTAGGCTGGTTTATCGTCTCCCAAAAACCGCTCGAAGGCTTCTCGGGGAGAGGTAATATAGCCCGCCCGTACCAGAGCTGCTGCAATATGGGGCCGTCCCGGAGCCATCCCGGTTCCCGACTCTGGCAAAGAAATCGGGTAGCCCAGTGCCGCCAGTTTTTCCACCATCGCTCTGGCCCGCCGTTGCCGACCGGCCAACCGTTCTTTGAGCGGGGCTTCTAACCGCTGGCGATCGGGATAAAACCCTAAGATATGTAGCGATCGACCGTTGTGCACCGTACTTAGCTCCACCCCAGGGACAATCTCAATCCCCAGGGGCGTGGCGGCGGCGATCGCCTCATCCCAACCCGACACCGTATCATGGTCAGTAATCGCCAGAACCTTTACCCCTGAAGCCTTTGCAGCCTGAACCAGGGCCGCAGGAGAGAGGGTACCGTCGGAGTAGGTTGTGTGACAGTGCAGTTCCAGCATGGCAACGGGGGCGGAAAATAAGAGAGGATGTAGAGCTATACCCTAACCCATATTGTCTCAACCCCATCCTGCTGCATGACCGAATCGCCCCCACCTAAATGGCTGAAACTCTTACTCTGGGCTACGATTCCCGGGCTCAGCCTGCTCTCGATCGTCGGGTTGGTTTTGGGCAGACAACAGGCTCGGGTATCGGTAGACCCGGCCCCGACTCCCACGGCCTCTACGCCGATCGCCGGGCTACCTTCGGGAATAGTCACCACTCCCAGCCCGACCAAACCTTCCCCCCGCCCATCCTCCAAAGCATCGCCGGTACCGGTTAACCCGGCCACTCTGTCGGCTCAGGAAAAAGCGATCAACCATCAGTCTAAGGCTGCTTTTTTAGCCAGTAGCGCCACCGTCGATTCTCTGGTTGAAATGCATGTGGCGATTGCCGAAGGGTTACCCAGCCTGACGATCGGTAGCCCGACCGGTGCGATCTTAATGGACCAGAAGGGCAAGCGCCTGCAACGCCTGGCCAATGGCGGGAGCTACAGCCTGCAGGCCGAGGGAAATTCCATCCGGTTTGGGGATGGTCTGGTACCTGCGTTACTGGTGCTTGATCCAGGAATTGGCAAGTTGTTTCAACTGAATGGCCGAACTTACCGGGGTCGCTTAATTATCGCCGCCGATGGCGGCCGACTCTGGGGGGTCAACTATGTCAGCCTGCGGCAATACCTGCATAGCGTGGTGGGCAGTGAAGTTTCCCCCAGTTGGCCAACAGAAGCCTTGAAAGCTCAGGCGGTAGCCGCCCGTTCCTACGCACTTACCTACTATTTTCGGCCGATGAATTCCCTGTTTCACCTGGGCGCGACGGAATACTACCAGGTCTATAAAGGCACCGAAACGGAAGCAGACAGTACCAAAAAGGCCGTAGATGTTACGGCAGGAGAATTTGTCAGTTACCGGGGTGGCATTGTCGAGTCCCTCTACGCCGCCTCCGACGACATTGTAGCGGAAGCTTTTCAGGGTAAAGGGATGAGCCAGTTGGGGGCGCTCAGTCTGGCCGAAAATGGCTATACCTACAAGCAAATTCTGGCTAACTATTACCCTGGTACTGGGGTGGCCAGGGTGGAAGAAGATATTGAGTAGCGGGGCTTAGTAGGGGGCTCCGCAGCGGGCTTGCAGTTCTGGTTCGCTTAACCCAAAGTTTTGCTGCCGGCAGAGGAGAACCTGGGCGGCATGTTGTTTGGCGTAGAGCTGATGGATAAACCAGCCGATCGGGATACCGCCCAACACCCCCAGAAAGATGCCAATCAGCATACTGCTGAACAGGTTTTTACGGGTGATATGGGAATCGTGGTGGCGCTCAGGGGCCGTGGTGGTTTCGTGCATTGGAAGGTCTCCGCAAGATACTTCTTTAGGGAAGCAAAAGCTGGAAGAAGTGACCTCTCTCTCTTTGCGGAGGCAGCTGGGACGGAAGGGAGATTTTTTAACGTTCGGGCAAGAACCCGGACTTGGGGGGCGGCCCCCAAACTCCCCGAATTTGAGCGAATGAATGCTTTTAACTCTTTGAAAACCCGGACTTGGGGGGCGGCCCCCAAACTCCCCGAATTTGAGCGAATGAATGCTTTTAACTCTTTGAAAACCCGGACTTGAGGGGCGGCCCCCCAACCCCCCCGAATCTGAGGGGACGGCAGCGTCCCCCCAGGCCCCCCTCCTGAAGGGGTTAACTGTAAGGAGGAAAGAGCGCTTCGCATCGCAGGGGTAGCGAGGGGATTGGGGATGAAAGATTGGGCTTCACCTGAGGTGAAGCAGATCATGGACGTTAAACTATGCGATCGCCCACGATCGACCACCGCAGGACGCCTCACAGTTACCCTCTAAACCCAGCCCCAGCACTCCTATTCGGGGGGTTTGGGGGAGTTAGGCCCCCAATCAGCGGGGGGCCGGGGGGAAGACCCCCGGTTCCGGGTTTCGCCAACGAACCATCATTCTCCAAATACCGATATCCCTACTACCAACCCCTACTACCAACCCGGTACCCAGGAAGTCCCCGCCAGGGGCAACCTCGCCATTGCAGCAGCCTCGATCGTCAACGCCACCAGATCCTCTCGCTCTAAATGATGCACATTCTGCTTGCCACAGGCCCGGGCGATCGTCGTCAGTTCCATATTCAAAGTCTGAAGATAGTTTTTCACCCGTCTTGCCCCGACTTCCGGTTCCAGACGTTTCTCCAGTACCGCATCCTGGGTGGTCACCCCCACCGGACAACGCCCGGTATGGCAATGGTGACAAAAACCGGGAGCAGTCCCCAGGGCAGCGTAGTCTTCTACTGCTGAGTAGTGTTCCCCCTGCTGCACATAGCTTTCACTGTTACAGCCCAGGGCAATTAACACCCCCTGACCGATCGACACCGCATCGGCCCCCAGGGCCAGAGCCTTGGCCACATCGGCTCCGGTGCGAATACCGCCGGAAACAATCAACTGCACCTGACCCTTCATGTTCATCTCTTCCAGGGCTTCCACGGCCTGCCGCACCGCCGCCAGGGTAGGAATCCCCACATGCTCGATGAATACCTGCTGGGTGGCCGCCGTACCGCCCTGCATGCCATCTACGACAATCACATCCGCCCCGGCATGCACCGCCAGCTTGACATCGTTGAGCGTGCGGGAAGCCCCGACCTTGACATAAATTGGCTTTTCCCAATCGGTCAATTCCCGCAGTTCCTGAATTTTAATCGTCAGGTCATCCGGTCCAGTCCAGTCGGGATGGCGACAGGCCGATCGCTGATCGACGCCCTCCGGTAGAGTACGCATCTCTGCCACCCGGGCATTGATCTTCTGGCCCAACAGCATGCCGCCCCCACCCGGTTTGGCTCCCTGACCGACGACAATCTCGATCGCATCTGCCTTTCTGACATCATCGGGGTTAAACCCGTAGCGGGAAGGGAGGCACTGGTAAACCAGGGTTTTTGACGACTGCCGTTCTTCCGGGGTCATGCCCCCATCTCCTGTAGTAGTGGAGGTGCCTGCAGCTGTCGCGGCCCGTCCCAGGGCTTCCTTAACGTTGGCCGAGAGGGAACCAAAGCTCATCCCGGCGATCGTAATTGGCATATCTAACTCGATCGGCTTACTGGCAAAGCGAGTGCCCAGCAGGGTTTTGGTGACACATTTCTCCCGGTAGCCCTCCAGGGGGTAGCGACTCATGGAAGCCCCAAGAAACACCAGGTCATCAAAACTGGGTAATCGCCGCTTGGCCCCCATGCCACGAATTTCGTACAGCCCATGGGCCGCCGCATTCTGGATGTAATGGATAATCGAGCGATCGTAGCCGGCGGATTGTTCCAGAGAAAAATTCTGATTCGGTTGGGAAGATTGCATTAATACTCCTGATTTGCATCCGCATTCCAGTGATAAAGCTGCCGTGCCGACCCCACCCGCTTAAACTCCTGAGGATCATGGTCAAACCCGGCTTTTTCCAGTAGTTCCTGAACGGCCTGATAATCGGCTTCTGTCATCGCTTCCACCTGGGCATCCGCCCCCAGGGACTTAATCTTGCCCCGCACATAGATCACGGCCTCATAGAGGGAATCCCCCAGGGCATCTCCGGCATCGCCACAGATCACCAGCCGTCCCGCCTGGGCCATAAAGGCTGAGAAACTGCCGACACTGCCCCCCACCACGATATCCGCCCCCTTGAGGGAAATCCCGCAGCGCAGGCTGGCATCTCCCTCAACCACCAGCAGCCCTCCGTGGGCCGAAGCCCCCGCCGACACCGAGGCAAATCCCTTGACATGCACCCGCCCCGACATCATGTTTTCTGCCACACCGGGGCCAGCATTCCCGGCGATCGTCACGTTAGCCAGCTGGTTCATTCCGGCGGCATAGTAACCGGCATGGCCCAGAATCTCGACTTCCAGAGGAGCATTCAACCCCACGGCAATGTTGTGGGCCCCGTTGGGGTTGAGAATCTGCACCTTTGGCCCGCTCTGGGGGGGCAGTTCCCGGTGCAAAAATTGGTTGACCTGGCGCAGGGGCGTTTCCGCCAGATCCAAGGTTATACAGTCCATACATACATCTCCTCAGGAGCCGGTTCGTAGAGGGTGGCATGGTTGACATCGGGCAGATGGGCCAGGGAGCGAAACTCCGAGGAAATCGCCACATAGTCATCGGTTTCGGCCACGATCGCTGGTTTACAGGCAAAGGCATCCCGCACCAGGGCCAGCTTATCTGCTGTTCCCATGAGAAAGGTGTAGAACCCATCCAGTTCTTCAAATCCCTTCTGAATGGCGGTTTCCAGGTCATCTCCCAGCTGCATGCGCCATTCCAAAAAGCGGCAGGCTGCCTCCGTGTCATTGTCGGTTTCAAAGTGGATGCCTTCCGGTTCCAGCTTCCGCCGAATCTCGTAGGGATTGGACAGGGAGCCGTTATGCACCAGGCAAAAGTCTTCCCCCGCCGTGAAGGGATGGGCATGGGCCGGGGTCACCGCCGATTCTGTGGCCATCCGGGTATGCCCCACCAGATGGGTGCCCTTGAGCTGACGAAACTGGTAACGATCGGCCACTGCCGCCGGTTTGCCCGTATCTTTGTAGAGGTCGATCGTCCGCCCTGTAGAGAGCAGGTGTAGTTGGGGATAGGCAGCTTTCAGCCAGGTCTTTACCTGCTCCGCTGGCAAATCGGAGATCAGCACCGCCTGATTACTGTGAATTTGCAGTTCTACCGATCTACCAAAATTTGCTTCAAATTGGCGTCCCAACCCTGACCAATCGAAGCTGCCAGTCCCTGAGTAAAGGCTGTACTTGCGCTGGTTGTCTGGCAACATCCCGGTAAACACCGCCAGTCCGGCAGAATCAGGGCCGCGATCGCTCATGCCAACCAGCATTGGCACCATCAGTTCGCCGAGGGAATCCCGCAGGGCAGGATTTTTGATTAAAAGTCCAACAATGCCACACATAGTTCGTTCGTAAAACCTTAGAAAAATTCCAGATAGCGTTGAATTTCCCAATCAGAGACATGGCGCATGTACTCCACCCATTCCATCCGCTTCAGGCTGATAAATTCCTCGGCCAGCACCCCGAGCGCGCCAGTCACCACCTCATCCTGAGCCAGGGCATCGATCGCTTCCTGCAAACTCTGGGGTAGAGTAGCCACTCCCTTCTCCGCCAGTTGTTCCGGCGACAGGTCATAGACATTCAGGTTCAGGGGTTCTCCCGGACTGAGTTGCCTTTCAATCCCATCCAGACCGGCAGCAATCACGGCGGCGGTGGCCAGGTAAGGATTACAGGAACCATCGGGAAGACGCAATTCCAGGCGATCGCCGGGGGCTCGTACCATACAGGAACGGTTATTGTCGCCGTAGCTGACATAGGCGGGGGCCCAGGTAGCACCACTCAGAGCCCGGCCCACCACCAGACGTTTGTAGGAGTTGATCGTGGGGGCGCAGATGGCCGTCAGAGCCGGGGCATGGGCCAGCAGACCGGCCATAAACTGGTAGGCCAGGGGTGACAGACCCAACTGGCGGGGATCCCTCGGATCGGCAAAGAGATTGCTGGTGCCATCGGAGATCGACAGGTGCATGTGCATTCCCGTTCCCGTCCGGTTAGAGAAGGGTTTGGGCATGAAGGAGGCAATCAGACCCATTTCCTTGGCAATCTCTGAGGCAGCCATCTTGAAGAAGGTGTAGCGATCTGCCGCCGTGAGGCAGTCGCTATAGGTGTAGTTGATTTCAAACTGGCCATTGGCATCTTCATGGTCAATCTGATACACATCAAAGCCAGCGACGTGCAGGCAACCCACCATTTTTTCGATGAAGGCGGCACTGCGGGCCAGCCCTTTGTAGTCGTAGCAGGGCTTGTCCAGGGTATCGGTGGGGTCACAGGGGGCAATCCGGCCCTGGTCATCCTTCCGCAGCAGAGCTACTTCCGGCTCAATCCCCAGGTTCAGGGTCCAGCCTTTCTCGCTTAAGCGCTGGATCTGCTGCTGCAGGATGTAGCGCGAATCGTAGGGGTAGGGTTTGCCATGGACATGACCGACACAGGCAATCCGGGCAAATCCGGGCATCCAGGGCATCAGAGTGAGGGTCGCCGGATCTCCGATCGCCATCAGGTCAGGACTATTGGGCTTCATCCCCATCCCCCAGATGGCAAACCCGGCAAACCCGGCTCCGGCCGTGAGAATATCTTCGTAGTGGGAGACGGGCACCGCTTTGGTTTTTGCCGTCCCATGCATATCGACAAACTGGGCCAGGATAAACTTCACCTGGTGCTGCTCAAAAAAGTCCTTGGCTTCGGCGGGGGTCATCAATCAGTCTCCTTCATTAAGCGCTACGGTCTGCAATCACACGGGTGGCAGAATCTCCCCATCTGCCCCCACCAACGTTAAAACAAGCTTTTCCGGCTCAGCCGTTGCCGCCCTGACCCATTCCTGCAGGCCATGGTCATACCTCCCTGGTCCGCTGCAGGATGAAATCACTCCCGACCACGCCGCCCCCCAGTTCCCTGGCAATATCGCTCAGGGTCTGCCAGAAATAACTGCCAAAAGTGCTGTCACACCAGAGACGGTAGTAAGGCAGGCCCGCTCTTTCCCCGGGCAATACCGTCACCCCAACCCCAACCATGGTGGTTAAAACGACGGGATACTCCGTCAGGTTCAGCGCCTGGAAGTTGATATTGCAGGTTTCCAGCAGCAGTTCATTCACTGCCTCACCATAGAGGCCGATCGCCAGGTCTTGCCGCAGCACTGGATACACTCGCTCGGGCGGTTGCCGACTGGCCAGCTGCAAGCGGGGTGCAATCTGGCTCTCCAGGCTGTCTTCTACCAGAAATTCGGTCATGCCCAGACGGGCCACCAGTCCTCCACCAGGCAGGGCGACCCAGGTATTGGGCCGATCGCTGACGCTAACTCCCTGGGTAGCTAACCAGGCGGCAGCTCCCGGCCCCTTCACCCCAAATCGGGTCAAAAATGACAGGTCGGCCAGGCCCAGGCGGGTATTGTCGGCTTCCCCGGGTAAGGCAACCAGGGCAGGCATCCCGTTACGCCTTTCCCAGGTGCCACCGAGGGGTTGCAACTGCTCATAGGTAGAGCTGACTCTCAGGGGAGTGGTCATACTGTTACCTCCTGCAGTTGGGGAGCGGCTTGCTTCTGGCGCAGGTTTTCCGGGTCGTAGAAGGGCGTCGGGCTGACAGTAGCTGAGATCAGGCGATCGCCCACCCGGATCGTAAACATCTGGCCCACTCCAGACTGCTCTGGCCGGACATAGGCCAATCCGACATAGCGACCCAGTCCCGGACTGTAGGCAATACTCGTGACCCGACCGGCAATTTCCTCCCGATCGATCACGAGATGACATTCCTGGGGCGGTGTGCCCTCAAAGTCGGGAGCCAGCATGAAGCCGACCAGTTTTTGTTTGGTCGATCGCTGCCCGACAATTTGCAAACTCCGCTGGCCGACAAAAAAGGGTTTGTCCAGTTTGACAGCCCATTCCAGATTGGCCTCAAATGGGGTCGTCAGCCCATCCGTATCCTGCCCCACAATCAGGTGGCCTTTCTCCAGGCGCAACCGGCGCTGGGCTTCTACCCCAAAGGGCTGAATAGCGCGATCGACTCCGGCCTGCATCACCGCATCCCATAGAGCCGGGGCTGCTTCAGCCGCGACATGGATCTCGTAGCCCCACTCGCCAACGAAGCCAACCCGCATCAGGATGGCGGGAATTCCGGCGACTTCCGCCTGCCGCACCCCCAGGTAGGGAAAGGCCGTTCCTGCCAGATTGCAGTCGGTGAGTCGGGCCAGAACAGTGCGGGAATCGGGGCCCGCCAGGTTAATCGCCGCTCTGGCTCCAGTCAGGTTGACAAGGCCACAATCCAGTTGCCAGATTGTATTCAGACGCGACAGTTCACGGTAAATGGCGGTAGCCCCGGAGGTAGTGGTCGTAAAGTAAAAGTGATCTTCGGCCAGGCGGGCAATCACCCCATCATCGACCACCACCCCTGACTCATCCAGCATCAGGGCATAGCGGCTGGAACCCACTTTGAGATTGCCATAACGGCCGGTATAGACCCGCTCCAAAAACTCGGCGGCATCCTGACCGCGAATCTCTAACTTGCCCAGGGTGCCGACATCGATCGCCCCCACCCGCTGCCGTACGGCGGCCACTTCCGATCGGATGCAGGCTTCCCGGTTTTTGCCTGGTTGGGTGTAGTATTCTGGCCGTCGCCAGACCCCCGCCACCATGAATTTGGCCCCCAGGGCGGCATGGCGACTATGCAAAGGAGTCTGGCGCTCGGGCGAAAAACCCCGTCCGGCCAGGTGAGCCATTGGCACCGGATGGAAAAACGGACGGGCTGTCGTGGTGCCAACTTCCCCAGGGGTCTGGCCCTTCAGTCTGGCCAGAATCCGCAGAGCATTCATATTAGAGTGCTTGCCCTGGCTCGGCCCCATGCCAACGGTGGTATAGCGTTTTAGCAGTTCAATGTTGTCAAAGCCTTCCTGGGCCGCGTTGGGAAAATCTTTGTATTGCAGGTCTTCGTCAAAGTCGATGAATTCCTTACCCCGGGGATGGGGAACGATCGGCCAGGGATGGGAGGGTATTTCCAGACAGGTGGCTCTAAGCTCTGGGCCAGGAGCCACAGAATTATTCAGGTAGGCGATCGCTGCCCTCCCGGCCCGTTCTCCGTCCCGGCGCTTTGCCACCCACTCATAAACTCCGTTCACCCGACCACAGGCAAATACTCCAGGGGGCAGCACCTCGGGAACAAATTGCTGGAGTTGCTCATCAAACCCCATTTTTGTACCGGCCTGGTAGAGCAGATTGGCGGCGGGGGCCCAGCCAACACTCATGAGAATGCCATCACAGGCGATCGTCTGTTTTCGCGACCGGTGCGGCGTTCCGTCACCCTCCAGGGGAGAAAGCACGGCGGCGGCCACCCCCTCCTTGGCCGGATTGGATCTTGCCTCATAGATACAGTAGCCGGGAAGCAGCTTAACTCCCCGGGAACGCACCTGCTCCAGCCAGGGGTTAGGGGCAGGCTGCGGGCGCAGATCGGCGATCGCCTCCACTGTTATCCCCTGAGCCAGCAGATCTAGCGCCGCCCGGTAGCCGTCCTGGTTGGCCGTCAGAACGATCGCCCGCTGCATGGGTTGGACGGCATAGCGGTAGATCAGGCGCTGGGCCGCTGAGGCCAGCATCACGCCCGGCAGGTCATTGTTGCGAAACACCGCTGGTTGCTCGTAAGCCCCACTGGCGACGATCACCGCTTTTGCCCGCATTTTGGTCAGACGGGTTTTATCGACCAGGGGCACCCAGTGATCGGCGTAGTAGGCGGCGGCCTGGGTTTCTAAATAAAGGCGCAGGTTGGGATGGTTTTGAGCTGCTTTGAGTAATTCGATCGTTTCCTGGGCTGGGGCGGGATTGCCACCCAACTGGTAAGCCCCCGATCCTCCAGCTCTAGCATTTTCATCGACAACCACCACATCCAGCCCAGCCTCGGCGGCGGTGAGAGCGGCGGTCAACCCGGAAACTCCGGCTCCAATCACCAGCAGGTCACAGAAGTCGTAGCGTTTGGGGGTAGGGTGATGGGGAGTATTCAGATCAAGCTGGCCCAACCCCGTCATCCGGCGAATCAGGCGCTCCCAGAAGGGAAACAGGGTCTTGTTGTGAAAGGCTTTGTAGTAGAAGCCCACGGGTAAAAAGGCAGAAAAGGCATTCAGAATACTGGCCCGATCGCCCAGTAGCCCGCCAAAGGTGTTAATCGCCGTCAACTCCAGACCCGCTTCTAGAGGGGTGACATCGGCCCGCAGATTTAGCTGCGGCCCCGCCTGCATCAGGCTATTGATATCGTGATTGGCAAAACTCAAAACTCCCCGGGGCCGGTGATACTTAAAACTGCGCCCGAGAATCCGCTGACCGTTAGCCAGCAGGGCCGAGGCGATCGTGTCTCCGGCATAGCCTATGTAGTGGTTGCCTTCAAAGGAAAAAGGCAGAACCTGACTGCGATCGATCCATTCGTGGGACAGGGGAGGCAATCGTTTCATGGTTGGGCCTCGCTTACCAGGTAAGTCCGCAAAATTTCATCGGTCAGGGTGTTCCGCTCCGCTAAAAACCAGGTATTACTGGGGCTGTGACACCACCATTCCTGCTTGATAGCAGGGGCACCGTTACGCTGAAAGACATAGGCGGCCCAGGTGGCATCATCACAGGTCTGGGGATCGGGGCTGGGACGAAACTCTCCCCCATAGACAAACTCTGAAATCGGTCGGGCTCCGTTAATTGGACAGGTCATAATCTTCATGGTTGCGATTCCTTGGTTCAGTGACCCACGGAGGCCGCGCCCTTTTCCCCCACCAGTTCGTAGCGCTGGAAGCGATCGAGGCCAAAGTCTTTGATCAACTCATGGGGCCGATCGTGGGCAATGGTGTAGGCCATCGTCTTGCCACAGACCGGGGTCGCCTTAAAGCCCCAGGTACCCCAACCGGCATCTAAGTAAAAGCCCGCGATCGGGGTCTTGCCCATGATGGGGGCAAAGTCGGGGGTCATATCTGCCATGCCAGCCCACTGCCGGACAATTTTGACATTCGAGAGGCAGGGAAATAGTTCCAGCATGTGGGCGCAGAGCCCTTCCACAAAGTCGAGGGTCGAGCGGGTGGCATGGAGTTCGTAGGGATCGAGGGAAGCACCCATCACCAGTTCTCCCCGGGCGGTCTGGCTGACATAGACATGCAGACTGCCGGAGACGATAATTGGGTCTAACCAGGGCTTCATCGGTTCACTCACCATGGCCTGTAGTGGGTGGACATAGAGGGGCGATCGCAGGCCCAGGAGTTGCAAAATCCGGGGGGTAAACCCGGCCACCGCAGACAGCACTCTGGGGGTAGAGATACTGCCCCTGGAGGTTTCTACTCCCACCACCCGATCGGCCTCCGTCTTAATCGCCAACACTTCCGTCTGCTGGTGAATTTCCACCCCCCGTTGGTCGGCTCCCCGACCGTAGCCCCAGGCCACCGCATCATGGCGGGCAATGCTCCCGGGGGCATGGTAGAGGGCACCCAGCACCGGAGCTTTGCCAGCGCAGGTGATATCCATCCCGGGGCAGGCCCGGGCCACGGTATCGGCATCTACCAGTTCACTGTCTACTCCATAGTGCTTGTTGACTTCCGCCCGCCAGCGCATGGTCCGCAGGGAGGCATCGCTATGGGCCAGGGTAAAATGCCCCCGGTTCGAGTAAAACAGGTTCAGGTCAAAGTCTTGAGACAGATCCTGCCAGAGCTGGAGCGACTGGTCGTAAAACTTCACCCCCTCCGGTGTCAGGTAATTAGAGCGAATAATCGTCGTGTTCCGCCCCGTATTACCACCCCCCAGGTAACTCCGCTCCAGCACCGCCACGTTGGTCATGCCGTAGTCCCGGGCCAGGTAGTAAGCAGCGGCCAACCCATGCCCACCCCCACCGATAATCACCGCATCGTAACTGGGTTTTAAGCGATCGGGCTGACGAAACATCCGGGGTTCGGGATGGTGTTTCGCCAGGCCAAATTTCAATAGTTGCAGCGGCATTGTGCATCTCCTGACAGCAGCTTTGTCTCCCTGACTGGCAGGGTCCTAACGAAACACCACAGTCTTATTGCCATGCACCAGCACCCGGTCTTCTACATGGCAGCGCAGCCCCCGGGCCAGCACCGTTTTCTCAATGTCTTTGCCGTAGCGCACCAGGTCTTCTACCGAGTCAGAATGGTCAATCCGAATCACATCCTGCTCAATGATCGGGCCCGCATCCAGTTCCGTCGTCACATAGTGGCAGGTCGCTCCAATCAACTTCACCCCCCGCTCGTAGGCCTGGTGGTAGGGTTTAGCCCCAATAAACGAGGGCAAAAAGGAATGGTGAATGTTGATGATCTGACCGGGGTAGCGATCGCACATATCCGGCGAAAGGATCTGCATATAACGGGCCAGTACCATTGTGTCTCCCCGGGCCTCTTCAAACAGGTGTCTCACCTTGTCGTAGGCTTCCTGCTTAGTGTCGGGAGTGACCGGCACATGGTAAAAGGGGATGCCATGCCACTCGACGAATTTGCGAAAGTTGTCGTGGTTAGAGATGACACAGGGAATTTCAATATCCAGTTCCCGACTCTGCCAGCGGGCCAGCAGGTCAAACAGGCAATGCTCTAGCTTAGACACCAGAATCACCACCCGCTTTTTCTGGGCCGAGTCCGTCACCTTCCAGTCCATGCCAAATTCTGCGGCAATCGGGGCAAATTGCTGCTGCAACTCGGTCAGACCAAAGGGCAAAGAGTCGGCCAGTATTTCCTGGCGCATAAAAAATCGCTGGGCAGACTGGTCAGCATGGTGCTGCGCTTCCAGAATCCAGCCCTGATGACTGGCAATAAAACTACTGACGGCTGCCACAATCCCCACCCGATCGGGGCAGGAAAGAGTCAACCGGTATCGTCGAACGGTCGCCACAAACAAATTCCCAACAGGAAACTTCGGTGAATATCATGCAATATTTGATTCCTGTATGTCAATAAAGTTTCCTGCTATGATTCAAAAATTGATCTTGTAGTGGCCCATGACAGACCTGACGGCAAAGACCAGTGCTGCCGACCTGGCCGATCACCGGCTGGAACGCTATCTTGGAACGACGATTCGAGAACTGCGCCAGAACCATGGTCTGACGATCGCCGAGGTAGCCGAACAGGCCGGGATTTCCCGCGGCATGCTGTCCAAGATTGAAAATGCCCAGACGGCGACCAGCCTCGATACCCTGGCCAAAATCGCGGCGGCTCTGGGGGTTTCCCTCTCTACCCTGTTTCGCAACTACGACATCCCGGAAGGCGGGGCCCAACTGATACGGGATGGGGAAGGCATGGAAGTGGTGCGGCGGGGTACCAAACGGGGCCATACCTACCATCTGCTGGCCTACGACCAGGGGCCAACCAAGCGGTTTGAGCCCTTCCTGATTACCATGGATGATGCCTCTGAGGTATTTCCCACCTTTGAGCATCCCGGCCTGGAGTTCATCTACATGTTGCAGGGCAAACTAGAGTATCGCCATGGCAAGCAGACCTATCTATTACAGCCGGGAGATGCCCTCACCTTTCGCGGCGATATTCCCCACGGGCCCAAAAATCTAATCGAGCTACCTATCCGGTTTCTGGCGATCATTCACTACGAAACCCTGGGGCAGGCAGAGGACTGACCGCCTAGTACGGCAAAACAAAGTTTTGGAAGCAGGCGCAGCCCCCGACTCCCCCAGGCTGCAAAATTTATGCTTTCCAACATTAGGATGGTAGAACAGTTAACGCGACAATTTTCCGCGGCAGGTTCCCTTGGCCTATTACCAGCAGTTCCCTGAGGCCTTTTCACCCAACTATCTGCGAAAGTTGCAGAAGCGGATTCTGGCCTCTCCCTACTTCACGGTGAATAACCTGAACCGTGACTTTATCGGCACCCGGGGCTTTTCCGTTGTCTTTCGCCGCTCCCATATTGCCCAGGTAGAGCAGCAGTTTCCCTTCCTTAAAAACTACCTGGAGCGGGCTCTCCAAGCTGACTGCAACGCCTTTTACCTGAACCCTCTCCTCCTCACGATAGGTTCCCAGGTGAATCCCCACATCGATCGCTCCCTGCGTTCCTACTGCAAGACGATCGACCCACCAGCCTGGGTGAGTGTGCTGTACGTTGAAGTGCCCCCAAATCTGGTGGGAGGCGAGTTGATCCTGCGAACTGACAAACGCCAGGTCGGGCAAATCCGCCCCCAGCCCAATACCCTGCTATTGTTTCAGGGAGATTTGACCCACGCAGTCACCCCTGTTACCAGCCCGGGAAGTCGTCTCAGCCTGGTCTGTGAGCAATACAGCCTGGAAGACAAAGAACTGCAAGACATCCCAGAATTTTGTCTGGAGTCAAGGGCATTAAAACCCGAAAAAGTCAGAGGCCGGCAGGCAAAAGTTAGCTCGTAGAGCTTCGATCGCCGATCTGACTGAAGTCACGGCTCCCGAAAATCGCTTCTGGATGACAGTAAAACTTGAATTCCAGGAAATTTTGAAACGGGTCCTGGAGGAAAAACGTGCGATGTTCCAGGGGCAATCCCGCAAACCGCCGTTTTGCGGCCTGGTAAAACTGGAGCTGGCGCTGTTGGGCCCGTTCCAGCAGGGCTTCCCACTCGGCTTCGGTGGTAAAAATCAGGCCAAAATGCCGGGGATAAATGCCCTTTTGCGGAGCGATCGGCTGATCGGTAATGTGCCCGACCAGTTGATGGCTATACAGGTTCAGGATAATCGAGTCCTGACTTTCCCGCCCCACCTGACAGCCCAACCCATCGACATAAAACCCTTTGGCCTGGGCAATGTCGGTGATCGGAAAGGCCAGATGAAATAGCGGTGCTGCCATGGCTAAATCAGAGAATAATCATCGTGAACTTAATAAAACCCGAAACTTAATTTTTGATAGCGCGGCGGAACCGCGCTATCAAAAATTAAAAATTTGGTTTTAATTAATTTGTGAGCCTGAAGTAATCTACGAGCTGCAGGCAAATTACATCAGCATCGTCAACAGACCCTGTTGACCCAGCAAAATTTCCCGCAACAGGCTAAAAATCCCGACCCAGAGAATTGGGGTGATATCAACGCCGCCCAGGGGAGGAACAATCTTCCGGGAAGGGGCGAGAAAGGGCTCTGTGGGGACAGCGATCAGGTTAAACGGAAAGCGGGCCAGATCGGCCTGGGGATACCAGGTCAAAACAATCCGGAAAATAAACAGGAAGGTCATCACACCCAGCACAGGCCCCAATACCCAGGAGGCGATCGCAGCAGAAGTCATAGGTAAGGCAAGGTTAACGTCAGGCAAATCTTTTTTATTCTATCGCCTCTCTCCCGCCTAACTTTCAGACCAGACTCCAGCCGCCTCCGAAAAATTATCCAATTCCCTTCTCAAGTGCATGACAGACCGTTAAGATTATGAGGATGAATCGTTTTATTGAGAGGCAAAGGGACTCATGACTCCTTCTTTAGCAAACTTTTTGTACAGCTTGCTGGCCGGTGCAATTATTGTTATCGTCCCAGCAACCGTAGGGCTCATTTTTATCAGCCAAAAAGATAAGATTCAGCGCTCTTAATTTGCCGCTAACGGTTAGTGTTATTACAACCCCTTCTAAGCAGACATCAAACCTCAGATCGATGAAAGCAGGGATATTGATCCTTCTTCAAATGCTCTGAGGTTTTGCTATTTCTCAGCCTGGGCACCCCGGGTGCTATCCCGGCTAGAGCAGACTAAAATTAGGGTAGACAGCCGCCGTACCTGGGGTAAACTTTTAGGGGTTACGTTTAGATTGGTGGTAGATACCGTGCTGTACTGGCACTTCGGGCGTAATAGGTCATAAGTTAGGAGATACAGGCGATGGTCAATGCCTCGCTGACTTGGAGCAGTTTTGTCGGAATTGCCCTGGCCCTGGGTGGAGTCGGGCTTTATTTCATTAGAGCCTGGAAGCCAAGGTTAGCTCGGGACTATGACATTTTCTTTGCAGCCGTTGCCGTACTTTGTGGTGGCATCCTATTTTTTCAGGGCTGGCGGCAAGACCCGATTTTGCAGTTTGGTCAGTTTCTCCTGACCGGTTCAGCCGTCTTCTTCGCCTTTGAGAGCGTCCGCCTGCGGGGAATCGCGACGGAACAGGCAAGGCGTAGTACGCCGATCGTCGATGATGAACGACCGGTCAGCCCCGTCTACCGCTACCAGGCAGAGTTTGAAGAACTGAATCCCTACGAAGAACGCACCGTACCTCGACGCATTCGGGGCAGTCGGGATGCTCGCCCCAGTCGGGATGAATACGATGACGACGAAGTCCGGCGGCGGCCCTCCAGTCGCAGCAGCCGCAGTGAAGATCGATTGGGTCCCGGCGATCGACCCCGCAAGCGCCGACCCCGCTCCGACGAAGGCCCTGGCCCCAGGGAAGATGCCGACCCGCGGGAAGATCGGCCCAGCCGTAGCCGCAGTGGTCCCTCGACCCGCTCGGGCGGCAACCAGTCTCCCGGTGCCAGCGGCCGTCCCAGGCGTTCCCGCCCGACGGAAGATGCCCCTCCCCGGCGAGATCCCCAGATGGATGAAGACGAGGCTCCACCCTCTTCAGAGTATGTTGACTACCGACCCATTGATACCGATGAAGAGGACAACTGGGGCGACTATTAGGAAGTCTCATCGGTAACGATTGAGGCAAGGCAGGCAGGTGATTGGCTCAAAAGTTCAAACCATAAAGCAGCGCTGGCTGGGTCTGGGAATTTGTCTCAGCCTGGTCAGTTTGCTATTTGCCTGTGAGCAATCCGGGGTTCCTGTGGGCCCGACGGAGTTAGATAGCCGGTTCAACGATGAGCAACCCGCCCTGAGTGGGGATGGCCGCTTTCTTGCCTTTGTTTCCAATCGCAACGGTTCTCGCGGCATCTGGATGTACGACCTGCGCGAGCGCCGGTTTGTCAATTTACCCCGGCTCAATCGCCGGGACGCGATCGCCGAATTTCCCAGTCTCAGCTACACCGGACGTTATATTGTCTATATCGCCAGCGACAGTGCCCGTCCAGAGATCGAACTCTACGATCGCGCCACCCAACAACCTCAGGTCTTAACCTCAGGATACCGGGGCTGGTTTCGCAACCCCAGTATTAGCCCCGATGGTCGCTACATTGTGTTTCAGACCGGGGTAAGGGGCCAGTGGGACATTGAAGTGGTGGATCGGGGGCCAGGAGTTGAATTAGATATCCCCGATACCCTGCGAGCCCGTCCGGCTCCTGCGGCTTCTCCCTAGCTCCAGGGCCGTTTGTTTTCTGACCTCTTCCTAACCCTGTGCCTGTGCGCCTCCGCTTTGTCTCCTTCTGGTTGTTAGCTGGTCTGCTGACCGGGTGTAATGCGCCCCGGTTAATCAGTTTCCCTTTTGATCCGGGGGGACGGGGTCTGAATAGCCCCTTTACCGAACAGCAGCCCCGCATTACCGGACGGTTTATTGTCTTTGTCTCCGATCGTCGGGGGAGTCAGGACATCCTGGTCTATGACACCGTCAGCCGTAACCTAGTGGAGACTCCGGGCCTGAATGCCCTGGACCTGGTCGCTTCCAGCCCGGGAATTTCAGAAGATGGCCGCTATATCGCCTTTGCCGGCAGTCGGGAAGGTAGAACGGGCATTTACCTCTACGACCGGGACACCCGCCAGCTTCGCAACCTGACCGAAAATCTGCGATCGGAAGTTCGCAATCCAGTAATCAGTGCCGATGGCAATGCGATCGCCTTTGAGTCAGGCAGCAATGGACAGTGGGATATTCTGGTCTACAACCGGTTTGGCCAGCCAATTAACGTACCGACTGCCCCACCGCCCTGAAGGAATGGTGAGCGGCGGGGCAGAATTAGCCAATCGGGCAGCGTTAGCGCAGACCCAGCCAGGTAATCAGATCCTGATTGGTAAAGAACTCCAGAACCAGCAGCGCAATAAACCCGAGCATGGCAAACCGACCGTTGATTTGTTCGGCATAGGCCGTCCAACCAAAGCCGGGTTCCGGTTGATTAAGCTCGGGTTTCTCGGGTTTCTGGGAAGATTCACTCATATTAGCCACCTACGGGTTCGGGGGTATCGACCAGGGTTTCAAGCTGCTGGTCAGGTTCCAGGCTTTGCACCCTGGCAATTAGCGATCGTACCGCAGGAGTGCCCTCAGACTGCTCAAAGCTCAGGGGAAACTTGCCCTTCGTGACCATTCGCAGACCCAGGGGGCTGATGCTGAGCAGTCCCCGCAGATCCCGGAAAGAATTTCCCACCACCTGCAGGCCAAACAGCCGTTCATCGATCCAGCCGCCCCGTTTGACCAGTTCGATTAAGACCTTACGGTGACGAATTGAACGGCTGTCCTGGGCATCTTTGCGATCGAGAATTTCGCCCTTAATTTTGCCAATCTGATCCATTGGGGCCACTTCCATCGGGCAGACGGAGTTACAGAAGTAACAGCGGGTGCAACCCCAAACCCCCTGAGTCCCCTGATTGTATTTCTCTAGGCGCAGTTCCGTGGCCTGGTCACGGGAATCTGCCACCATGCGATAGGCTTTTGCCAGGGCATGGGGACCGACAAAGTGGGAGTTGACCTCCCGGGCATTGCACTCGGAATAGCAGGCTCCGCAGAGAATGCAGTTACCGGTCTGGTTGAGCCGCGATCGCTCGGCGGGAGTCTGAAGAAATTCACGCTCTGGCACCTGACGGGCAGCAGTACTGACGTAGGGATCGACCGCTTTGAGGTTGGCCCAAAAGCTTTGCATATCTACCACCAGATCCTTAACCACGGGCATGTTGCCCATGGGAGCCAGGGTAATTTCCGGGGGTTGGGCGGGGTTAGTCGCATCCTCCGCACCCAGCATCGATTTCGCCTGCTCCAGACGGGCCAGTTCACTGCCAACATTTTCTTTACAGGCCAGGGCCGATCGACCATTAATACGAATTGAGCAACTACCACAAATTGTATTTCGGCAGTTTTTACGGTAAGCGAGGGTTCCATCCTGCTCCCACTTAATCCGGTTTAAACAATCGAGAATGGTGGTACTCGGCTCAACTTCAAGGGTATAGGTCTGAACTTTGGCAGGGGTGGTTTGACTTTGTCTAACAATTTTGAAGAGAACTTGCATTACGGGGTTCTTTGGAGGTGAAAGCAACCGGTAGATCGATAAATCTGTAGGAGCAGAGCCGGGGTCAGACTTGATGCCTGCTGTTGGTTGAATGGAGTTTGGTTGCATAGATTCCTTCTTCCGATGTTACTACATCCCTATCGGATCCTTGTCTCAGACCTGGCCAGTTGCGGAGGAGAAGAACAATTAATTCCCACCAGGTTAAAACCGGTTAGAATTTATTCGAAGGCTGGGGGCAAATTTGGTTTCACAGCAAACTTCTCTTACATCTTGCGGGTCACTTATTCCCTAACAGGATAGTTCTAAAGGTTGGCCAGGAAGTTTAACTAGAAGTTAGGGCGATCAAGACTTGGAAGGTTTGAGACTGGCTCTAAACCCATCTAAATCTGAGTTCTACAGCCCAGGATTGAGTTTCCTGTTTGAACCATAAGCCTCAACTGATTGAAAGGTTTTTTCCACAAATCTTGCTTCTAAATTACTGCAAGATTATCAAGAAATAGCTGCTCCTGCGGGGCTGAGTAATCTCTGATAAAAGCAACCAGAGAGAATCAAGAAATATCAGTGAATAAAGTCACTAAAAATTTCCGATCAAAATCATTGTGTTACCTGTGGAATTTAAGGATATATTTTTTATATCGCCACAAAGCTGGTCTAAAATTGCTTATCACCCAGGATTTCTCAGGATATTCAAAGAGATGACGGACATCGCGACCGCCCCCCTTACTGGTAAAGCGTTACTGCAAAAAGTAAAAGAACTTTCCCACTTACCCCGGCGAGAAACTGCTAAGCGTTGTGGTTACTATACTCTTACAAAAAATAAGCAGACTCGCGTTAATTTGACCGACTTCTATGATGCTGTTCTGGCTGCTAGAGGGATTTTAACCGGGTCTGAAGGGGCAAAAGATGGGCGTGGTAGAGAGCCAACTTACCGGGTTAGTGTCCATAAAAATGGCCAGATTGTAATTGGAGCTGCTTACACTCAAGCAATGGGCTTAAAGCCCGGAGACGAATTTGAGATTAAACTTGGGTACAAGCATATTCATCTAATTCAACTGGATGGTGGTAAAGGTGATACCAATGGCTCTTACGATGAGAGCGAAGAGGATGATGAGACTGAAGAGGATTAAAAAAACCAGGGATTGTTGATAGAGTAACCCCTAAGGTTTTATCAGATCCTATAGATAGGACTAATGGATACGATTAAATGATTGACAGTATCCCAGTAGTAGCAACTTATTCAAGAAATTATGTTTGCTACCGTTGGATTTATCCCTGGGAATTAATTTTTATCACTTACCCGATTGGCTATTTCTTAGCCAATCTTTTTGTTTTTGTTCAGTTCCGCCCCCTGATTCAGAAACCACTTTGAACCTGACTTTTTTTACTACACTTCCAGCGATCGCCCGGGTGAGTTGTTTCTTTTTGGCCTGGGTCCTTTGCTGGTTACCAATTGCCCTTCCCCTCGGTATCTGGCTTCAGTGGCGACCGGGGCAACCCGTCAGCAGTCAGCAAAAAATCCCCCTCCTGCTATCGCTCTACCTGCTGGCTCCAGGGTTGCTCTGGGGTAGTGCGCGTCTGACAGGGTTGCCCCTCAGTACCTATGGTCTGACCTGGACGGGCCAGTCTTTGGTGCTGGGGGCGATCGGTTGGGGGCTGGGGTGCCTGGGAATTGGGATACTGGTCGGGTTGCAACTCCGCTTCGGGTGGTTAATCTGGCAGGCCCAACCCGGGCGGCAGGTATTACCCACCCTGGTAGCAATCGCAGGGTTGGGGGGGTTCGTAGCCCTGATTGAAGAATGGGTGTTTCGCGGATTTTTGTTGACTCAGTTACAGCAAGACTATTCCTGGCTGGGGGCGGCGATCGGCTCAAGTCTGATCTTTGCCCTGCTCCACCTGGTCTGGGATGGGTTAAAAATCAGGTTACAACTACCCGGACTATGGCTGATGGGAATGGTTCTGGTTCTGGCCCGGTGGGCTATGGATGGCAATCTGGGATTAGCCTGGGGGCTACATGCCGGGTGGATCGGAGTATTGGCAACCCTGGACAGCACGGGCTTAATCAAGCCCGCCGATGGGGCTCCTGCCTGGATGACTGGAATCGATGGACAACCCCTGGCCGGAGCCATGAGCTTACTGCTCCTGCTGGGTACGGCAACCCTGATCTGGGGATACAGGGCCCTCGGCTAAGAGGCAAAGGGTTTAACAATAAGGAGACACATCTTCCCCACAGGTATCGGCCAGGTAAGAAAGGGCCCGAAACCGCAGACCCACCAGTTGCTCATAGAGGGGATTGAGTTTACACAACGGGGGAATATGGGCGATTTTGCGGCCAAAAAAATTGATATCCCGTTCAAACGGACATTGGGGCGGGATCATTTTACAGAGCAGGCGGGCCACCTTGGGATCATGGATTTCCATCTGGTCAAGCCAGTCCTGCACCGGTTGTAACAGGTGGGGATGGGCATCCGCACTATGGAAGGAAGTCAGGGAGGAACCTTCTGTAAAAGCCTCAGAAGAAGAGGAACCGGTCAGGGCCAACCGGAGTGCTTTCAAAATCTCTTCCTGCAAGCCCAGGGCCTGACAGAACTGAAACAGGACTTCATCTTCGCAAAAAGAATAAACCCCATCGGCCAGAGCCACCATCACCGCTGTCCTCAAAAAGTTTTCGGCAACGTTAGGGTCAGCACTCAACTCGGCAGCCAGTTCAGCCGGAGAAATCGGTTCTAATAAACTGGACTTTTCTGAATCCGTCAGTTCTTGATGAGTTAACTCAGTGATCAGGTTTTGTTCTTCAACATCGAAGTGGCCATCTGCCCAGGCGATCGTCAACAGCCCGCGCAACCAGACAGAAGTCTGTTGGTTAGATTGAGAAGACTGAATCGTGCTAGTCATATCACTTCAGTACTTAAAGTTTCGAGTCGATTCTAGCCTCATCTTTCCCCAACTAAGCTGTAAACTAAAGGACTGAAAGAATTATCTAAGGATTGCCAGTGTCCCTCTATGAGTTTTGTTTACTGCTGGTCACAGTTTTGACGGCAAGCACTGGTCAATTGTTTTTGAAAGCTGGGGCACTGAAGTTAGGGAGGGTTACCTCGGGCAATTTTGTCAACCATGTTCTGGGTATCGTTACCACCCCAGAGTTGATTTTAGGTCTGGCCTGCTACGGAGTCAGTGCTGTCCTCTACATTTTGCTGCTAACACGAGTCAACCTGAGCATTGCCGGCCCTGCCGTAGCGATCGGCTATGTCTTCTCCGTCCTATTGGGCTACTTCTTCTTTAAGGAATCGATTCCTGTCAGCCGTCTGGTTGGGCTGGGGATGATTATCAGCGGCGTTACTCTGCTGCTCTGGAAAAAGTAACGATGCCATTGGCAATAGCGATCGCGGGTGGCGAGAGACCTAGAGATACGGCCGGATTACCTCCAGGGTCGCCTCGGCGGTTTTCTCCCAGCTAAATTGACGGGCTCGTGTCAGACCGGCGGAGCGCAGTTGGGCCCGCAAAGTAGCCTCCCCGGCAACCCGACCCATGGCATCGCCAATTTCCTCCACCTTCCGGGGATCGATCAGGAGGGCCGCTTCCCCTGTCACCTCCGGCAGAGAGGCCAGATTGGAAGTAATCACCGGGGTGCCACAGGCCATCGCTTCCAGGGCCGGTAAGCCAAACCCTTCCCACAGGCTGGGAAACACCAGGGCGATCGCCTGTCCGATCAGGCGGGGCAGAGTTTCGTAGGGAACATAGTCGAGTACCTTGACCCGAGAAACCAGACCCAATTCAGCAATCTGAGCCTGGAGGGCGGGTAAGTAGCGGCGATCAGCAGGGCCAGCCAGCCAGAGTTCGTAGTTCTGGCCCTGGGGCAGGGTAGCAAAGGCCGCAATCAGGCGGGAGACATTTTTATAGGGGGCGATGCGACCCAGGTAGAGAAAGTAGTTTTGGGTCGGCAGGTCTTGCCAGCGGAAATGCTCGGCATCGTAGGCCAGCAGAACTGGGGTAATTTTGCGGGCCGGAATCTGGCAAAATCTCATGATGTCCTCGGCGGTGGCCCGAGAATTGCAGAGAATATGTTCTGCCTGGCGTAAAACCGGGGGGATGTAATAGCGGTTATACAGGGTGGCGGCCGCTGACAGGCGGGGAAACCGCAACGGGATCAGATCATGAACCATGACGATGGTGCGGCAGGGGGACCAGAGGGGAGCTTCCGGCAGGGGGGAAAACAGCAGGCTGGCCCGCCGGGCGTGGTACTGGCGGGGAAGCTGCCGCTGAGTCCAGAGCAGTCGTTTCAGATGGCCTTTCAAACCGTAGGCAGCGGTCAGATTGGCGGGGGAGGGATGCCATTCGTAACCAGCAATGGCAAAGGGACTGACCAGTTCGATCGGACAGCGATCGGCCTTTAGCTGAGACAGCGATCGCACCAGATTCAGGCTGTAGGTGGAAATACCCGTCGGTTCCGGGAGAACCGCCGCAAGATTAATCAGTAGGGTCATGGGAATTGGTTAACGGGCGGGAGCGGTCCACCAGGCGAGGGCGTAGGGTTGAATGGCGGCGTTATAACGCTGACGAAACTGTACCCGGATTTTGTAACGCCCGGATGAAGGCACCTTTTGGAAAATATGCTCAACGCTATCCACCTCACTCACCGAAGACCAGATACTGCGACGCGTGTCTGTGTCTTCCGCCCGCATCAGGTAGAGATTCAGGTCATTCAAGCCCCGATCGCGGAAGCTTTCCCCCATGTCAAACTCGCCATTTTTGTTACTGTCTACCAGCTCTACCAGACGATTCCAGGCCAGGGTGACGGAAATGAAACTATTGGCCTGTAACGGTTGCTCCAGGATGTAATCTCGGAATCGGGGGGCTTCGGTCCTGGCATCGTTCCCGACATTGCGATAGTCCCAGCCGATCGGCGGCACCGGCCGTTGCGGGCTCCACTGGCCGGGGCTAAACTGCTGGTATGCGCGGTAGGCATTGAGCTGGCCGGTTCCCATCTGAATATGCAGGGGAATTTTGGGGTCCCGGTAGGCATCGCCTTCAATCCAGGAAAAATTATTTTTATCGAGAATGGTCCGGCTCATGCCCAGTTCCAGCCCCCGCCCCTGGTCTTGAATTTTATCGGTGGAGTTGAGTAGTACCGCCTTCATCACTTCCTGACGACGGGCCTGCAACGACCAGGGTAGAGGGCATACTCCCTTTTGACAATTTTGCCGCAGTTGCCGATCACCGTATTCCTGCAACAGAGCCACCGTAGCCGTGACATGGGGAGCGGCAAAACTGGTGCCACTGGAAGAGGTCAAGCCACCATTGAGAGCCACCAGGGTGACATCGTTCCCGGGGGCCACCAACCCGATCGCCCGCCGGGGACCAACGTTGCTTTCGATGCCGGCCGTAGCTGCGCCAGAACCGGAAGAGTCTCCCAGGTTGGCAAAGTCAACTTTGCGAAAGACACCCCCATCCATCCGATTAGTGAAAGCCACATTAATCCCGTTAAAGTTGTCCGTCGGAATGGAAATTCCCCCTTTACCCTGGTTCCCCGCCACTACATAGAGAACGTTGTGCACCCGGGCCGACCAATCGACGCACTGGGTCAGCAGGGCATTGCCATCTAACACCGGGTTAGGACGGGGATCTTGCCGCAGGGACTCGCCAAAACTAAAGTTAATTGCCCGCACATCTCCCCCGTTCTGGTTGGCAATAAATTGGGCAGAGAGGCACTCCTCGGGCTGGCCATAGCGTTTTGGGGTACCCGCTGCGGAGGAATACAATCGGGCACCGGGGGCTACCCCCCGCATGGCCTTAGCCGTACTGATCATGATGCTGGCCACATTCTGAGCGTGACCATCCACATTGGTATTGATGCGGGCGGCAGAATTGCGAAAAAATACCCTGGCAAGGGAAACGGCCCGGTTTTGAGCAACCGCCTTGTCAATCCCAAACTGACCGGGACGACCAATTTCTACCTGACCGATCGCAATCTTGCGTCCGGTCAGGTTGTAAGGCAGCAGGTGCAACCGCAGGGCATCAATTCCCGCCTCTCCAACGGAACTGGACTGAAGTGGGCTGCCCCCCGCTACTGTCGCCGCCAGGGCAATCAGCCCGAGGCCACCGGGAATTCCGATCAATTTGCCAAACAATTTCCACCGCCCCACAAACGCTTCTCCAGGTACGTCCGACCCATCAAACCCTTCTATTTTCAGGCACAGAGGCTGCCCTTAGGGTTGTCATTCCTACTATTTCCAGAATTTCTCTAACTAACTTGTGAGCAAAAATGTGAGGTATTCCTTACATCTCCCCCTTAAATTAGCGACCAGAACAGACAATTGCCAGCAGATAAACCCGCTCCAGCCAGGGCAGTGGGGGCAATTGTAAAAAATTAGTGAAGAGTAAAAATACTTAGAACAAAGATGAGAGATTCTGTCACATTTTGTTAAAATAATCACATTCCAGGATGTTAGAAGGATATAGCCAGCCATGAACCACTCGCCATCCAGCAAAAGCACTGTTATTGCCCCATCAATTTTATCGGCAGATTTCAGTCGGTTAGGGGAAGAAATCAAGGCAGTGGATGCTGCCGGAGCCGATTGGATTCATGTGGATGTAATGGATGGTCGATTCGTTCCCAACATCACGATCGGTCCCCTGATTGTGGAAGCCATCCGCCCCTACACCCAGAAGCCGCTGGATGTGCATCTGATGATCGTAGAACCCGAGAAGTACGTCGAAGGCTTTGCCAAGGCTGGGGCTGATATCATCTCCGTCCATGCCGAGCATAATGCATCGCCCCACCTGCACCGCACCCTCTGCCAGATCAAAGAACTGGGCAAACAGGCCGGGGTCGTTCTCAACCCTTCCACTCCTCTAGAACTGATTGATTATGTCCTGGAGGTTTGCGACCTGGTTCTGATCATGAGTGTCAACCCCGGGTTCGGTGGTCAGAGCTTCATTCCGGCAGTCCTGCCCAAAATCCGTAAGCTGCGGGAAATCTGCAACGAGCGTGGTTTAGATCCCTGGATTGAGGTTGATGGTGGGCTGAAGGCCAACAATACCTGGCAGGTTCTAGAAGCTGGGGCTAACGCGATCGTGGCTGGTTCCGCCGTGTTCAACGCCAAAGACTACGCTGAAGCCATCACCGGAATTCGCAACAGTAAGCGTCCTACCCCCGAACTGGCAACTGTCTAGTCTGGTGAAATAACGCAGATTGCCCAAGGGCTACCTGTTCAGGTAGCCCTTGTTTGTTTTAGCCCTTGGCCACGGCGATCGCCCGGACATCTCGTTTCCGTTCAAACAAAACCCTGGGCCGCAACAGCACACGCAACAGCAGCAGTAACGATTGCCATTCATTCGGGGTGCGTCGCCGCTTCCACTGGCCCGGACGGCAAAATAACATCTCAATTAACTGGCGTTGTTGGGCCAGGGAGACGGCCTCAAACATCACCCGTACCGTCGGAAATTCGCCGCAGTTACCGGTGCTTACCGCCATCCCCTGAAGTTTGAGATTTTCCTCCAGAATATCCAGGGTGACGGGCAGGGATTCCCCCGGTTGCAGGGTAGGGAAGCCGCCCTGGGTCAGGGCAATTTCTGTCCCTGCTTCAGAAATCATGGTGGTAGACCCCCAGAAGGTAGAGAGGGCATCCCGGTTACCTTCCCATTCGGCCAACCCTTCTGGCTCTCGAATAAAACAGCGGAGGCGAACCGTACGCCGCAGATCAAACCAGTTATACCAGTCCCGTTGGGGCACATCCAGCAAAATCAACAGGGCTATTCCCACCATCACCAGGTTGTAGGCACTCCACAGCCAACCCAGACCAATCCCCTTCATCTGTTGGGCCACCTCCGGTGGCACTTCTGCCATCCAGGCTCCCTTGATCATGCAAATGCCCAGGTTACGCCAGAGACTGACAGCGCTGGCCAGAAACAGGCCGATCAGGGGTAAGGCCAGATTCCAATTGAAAGAATAGCGATCGCTGACCGTTCCCTTGGGGGTGACATGAAACCCTTTAGAGAAGGGGTTCAGCATCACCTGAATCACCGTCAGAGCCAGGGGAAAAGCCAGCACCAGAGAATAGATATCAGAAATAATCGCCGATCGAGAATGGTGGCTTAACCAGGCGAAAACCGCCAGTTGCACTACGTAGTAGGGCAGAAAAAAATACATTAATTCCGCTGCCGTGGCCCGAATGGGGATCACCGCCAGAAACGAGTAGGCCAGGGGAATGAGTAAGTAACCCACCCGGGAAAGACTGGTAAACCAGTGGAGTAACCCTTCCAGGTGGGCCAACCGCTGGATTGGGCTGAGTCCCCGAATCGTCAGAGGATTGGCCTCGATAAAAAAAGCCTGGAGGGTGCCCCTGGCCCAGCGCAGGCGTTGAATCGCGTAGGCTGCCATATTTTCGGCGGCCAGGCCGGCGCTCAGTTTTTCGTCCAGGTAGAGCAACTGGTAGCCCTGGGCCGACAGCCGCACGCCGGTAAAGTAATCTTCACTCAGAGAGTCCGTCACGAACCCTCCTGCCGCCTCCAGGGCTCGCCGCCGCACCACAAAGGAAGTCCCGGAACAAATGACACTTCCGGCTCCATCTCGAATCGGTTGGATCTGACGGTAAAACACCTCCTCTTCCGAGGTCAGGATATTTTCTAAGCCCAGGTTACGGGCGATCGGGTCAGGATTGTAAAAGCTCTGGGGGGTCTGCACCAGGGCCACCTGCTCCTCCTGAAAAAAGCCCACCGTCCGTCGGAGAAAGTTGCGGGTAGGCACAAAGTCAGCGTCAAAAACAACAATCAATTCTCCCCGGGTCTGGGCAATGGCATGGTTCAAATTGCCCGCCTTGGCATGGGCCTGGTCGGGTCGGGTGAGGTAATGACAACCCAGTTCCTCCGCTAAAGCCCGAATTTCGGGACGGCGGGTATCATCCAGCAGATAGACCTGGTGATGGGGATACTCGATCGCCTGACAACCGATCACCGTGCGCCGCAGAATCGCTTCCCCTTCGTTGTAGGTGGGAATCAAAATATCCACCGTGGGCAGATACTTACCCTGCAACACCGCCACCGCCCGCAGGTCCGCTTCGCGCCGCCGATCTCGAACCCTTAACATCAAGAACAACTGGATCGTGCCGCTGAGCAGCATCAGCATTTCCAGAAAAAACAGCCCCAGACTGAACACTCCATTTAAGGGAGTAGACAGATTCAGGGTGGTCAGAGCGCGCCAGAGGAGGTAGCGTACCGTCAAAACCAGCAGAATGCCAATCACGATCGAGCGGGACCAGGCCTGGGGTTCAGGGGAAACTCGCATGATCAGCAGCGCGATCGCCAGCAGCAGCACCGCCGGTAAAAGTAAATAAGCCCCCGTTACCATCGGCACCTCTAACCAGAGAGGGGGGGATTTCTGGAGCAGATCCAGTTGACTAAAAATGCGGTAAATCGTCCCCTCTCCGGCGAACCAGGCGGCGCAGATAGCTCCAGTCACCAGGACAACAGTGAGCATCACCAGGGTGGCCAGGGGAGGAAGTAACGTTCGGCGGTTGATGTCTTTGAGATTTTGGCTTGCGGCCCGATCGAGCTCAGAAACCGTCATGACAACGTCTCCACCAGACTGAAGATATAGATTAGCCCCTATTGTGAACTACCAGACAGAAGAATGGCAGGAATTAGTTGCTGCTGACGGCCTGGGAAACCGCTTTCGGCAACTCTGCTGCATCGATCGGATCGTCTGGTTGCTGCTCAAAGGTGGATTGCCAGTCCTCCAGCAAGCTGGTGACAAAACCAGCCACAGGCACGGCAATCAGCAACCCAGAAAGTCCGGCAATCCTGGTTCCTACCAGCAAAGCCAGCAAGACCCAGACCGGTTTCAGGCCAGTAAAACCACCCAAAATCCGGGGCGCTATCGCCTGGTCGATCACCTGGTCAATGACCACCGCTATAACCAGAGTTTTGATGGCCAGGGTCGGGCTTTGCGTTGCAACCACCAGACAGATCAGCAGGTAGGCCAGAACATCACCAAACGGGATCAGGGCCATTACCCCGATCGCCAGCCCCAGGAGCAGGCTATAGGGCACCTGTAAAACAAAAAACACCACGGAAAAGGTGACACTCATCAAGCCACTCAGGGTCGCCTGGCCAATGAAATAACTGTGGAAATTTTGCTGCAACTCCCGCCGTACCCGATCGCGGGAAGTCCGGGGTAACCAGCGGAACAGCCCATCCCAGACCCTTCTGCCATCGAGCAACAGGTAAAGGGTCAGTACCACCGTTAAGAGTGCTTCCGACAGACTGCCGACCGCGTCCAGGGTGAAGGTCAAAGCCTGGTCGGTCAGCCGCTGTAACTCCGTTGGCAGGCGATCGCTGAGTTGGCCGAGCAGGCGGTTCAGGTTGACGGGTAGACGATGACTGTTAGCCCATTGCTGCAGCAGGTCTAATTTTTCCCCGAAGGAGGCCGACCAGTCGGGCAAATAGGTACCAATTTCGCTGATCTGCACCACCAGAGTCGGTAACAGGGTGACCCCCAGGCCCATCAGCACCAGCCCACTCAGGGCCAGAACCAGTAACACGGCATAGCCCCGCCCCAGACCCAGGGTTTCCAGAAACCGCACCGGGTAGTTGAGCATAAAGGCAAATACCGCCGCCAGCACAAATACCGTCACCAGGGGTTCAAAATACTGAATAATCTGGAGCAATACCCATCCATTCAGAGTTATCAGTGGCAACGCTAAACCCCATTTCAGCCAGCGATTGAGCAGGGAAGGAAGTTGGGTCATAGCCAGAGGAATAGGGGTGAAAGGGGCTTGTCTGACTTTAAGCAAGATCTGGCGGGTAGACAACTTCAAGAAGGTAGATTCAGGGCAGCGATCGGGGATCCAGGCTATCCCGCAGCCCATCCCCCAGCAGGTTAAAGGCCAGCACCATCAGGGTAATAAACACCCCTGGCCCCAGGGTCGTCCAGGGAGCGGACAGGGAATACCCTCCCTTAAAGGCATCGGCCAGCATCGTGCCCAGCTCCGGGGTGGGAGGTTGGGCTCCCAGCCCTAAAAACCCCAGACCGGCGGCTTCCAGGGTCGCAATCCCAACGGAGAGGGAAGCCTGCACCACAATCGGGGCCATACTGGCCGGCAGAATGTGCCGCAGCAGGATGCGATCGGTGGAAGCCCCCAGGGCTCTCACGGCCTGAATAAACTCCTGCTCCCGCAGGGACAGCACCATGGCCCGGGTGAGACGAATAAAGATCGGCACCTGAATCAGCCCCACCGCCACCATAACGCTCTCCAGACTGGGGCCCGTGACAGTGACAATGGCGATCGCCAGCAAAATCGAGGGAAAGGCCAGCAAAATATCGGTGACCCAACCCAGCACCCGATCTACCAACCCACCCAGGTAACCCGCCAGCAGGCCCAGGCAAACCCCAACGACCAGACCCAGAAAGACCGAAACCAGGCTGACCAGCAGGGAAGTGCGAAGGCCATACCAGACCAGGGTGAAAACATCCCGGCCCAGGGCATCCGTACCGAACCAGTGGGTACCCGAAGGCGGCATTAAGCGGGCCAGGTAATCGCGATCGCTGGCCGGGTCGTAGGGGTGCAGCACAGGAGCCAGCAGCGCCAGAATCAGCAACAGCAGGGTCAGAACCACCCCAATCCGACCGGAGGTAGAGTTCCAGAAGCGAGTCAAAGCACGGGACATAACGCCTCAGAGATGGAGGATAACAAACAGCGGGTCTAGCGCTGACGGATGCGGGGATCAATCACCGCGTAGGAAAGATCGACCAGGAGATTGATCAGCACAAAGGCGATCGCCACAAACACCACCCCACCCTGCACCACCGGGTAGTCGCGGGCCAAAATCCCCTCATAGATCCAGGAACCAATGCCACCCCAGGCAAAGATCGTCTCCGTCAAAATCGCGCCCCCTAACAGACTGCCAAACTGCAACCCGACGATCGTACTGATGGGCAGCAGGGCATTTTTCAGGGCATGGCGGACAATCACAGTCAGTTCGGCTACCCCTTTGGCCCGGGCCGTGCGGATATAGTCCTGGGAGAGGGCTTCGATCATAGCGCTGCGGGTAATGCGAGCCAAAATCGCCAGGGGAATGGTGCCCAGGGTGAGGGCCGGCAGAATCAGATGGGCCAAAATATCCTGAAAACTGACAAAATCAAACCGCACCAGGGCATCCAGGCCATAAAGCCCGGTCAGGGGTTGAAACCGGTAGCCCGTATCAATGCTCAGTCGGCCACTGGGGGGCAACCATTGCAAATTGACGGCAAACAGATAGATCAGGAGCAACCCCAACCAGTAGACCGGCAGAGACACCCCTAGCAGGGACCCTCCCATGGTCAGGTTGTCTAGCCAGCGGTTTTTCTGCACCGCCGCCAGAATCCCGGCGGGAATTCCTAACACCAGGGCTACGGCCATGGCAGCCAGGGCCAGCTCCAGGGTGGCCGGAAACCGGACTCGCAGTTCCTCGGCGATCGGCGTTCCGCTGATAATGCTGCGCCCCAGATCCAGACGCAGCAAGTTACCAAGGAAAGTGAGATATTGCAGGGGGAGAGGTTGATCCAGACCCAACTGCTGCCGCAGACTGGCCAGTTGCTCGGGGGTGGCCCGTTCTCCCAACAGCACCACCGCCGGATCACCGGGAATCAAGTGCAACAGGCCAAAGACCAGCAGGGTAATGCCCAGCAGGACGGGGATCAGGCCAAGCAGGCGTTTAGCGAAATATTCAGCCATGGTGGGTATGACTCACTATGCATAGCAACAGCGTAAGACGAACCCGTAGAGATAAAACGATCGCGCAGCCTAGTACCATGGAATATTGTGAATAAATCTTAAACTGACTACCCTCACCCCTACGATCGCAATGACTCAGCTAGATAGTATCGCTCCCCACGGTGGGCAATTAATCAACCGCATCGCTTCCGCCGACCAGCGACAGGAATTTCTCAGCAAGGCTGACTTTCTGCCCCGAGTGCAATTAGATGAACGGGCGGTGTCTGACCTGGAGTTGATCGCGATCGGTGGGTTCAGCCCCCTTACGGGCTTTATGGGTCAGGCCGACTACCTGCGGGTGGTTAACGAGATGCACCTGGAAAATGGCCTGCCCTGGGCGATTCCCGTCACCCTATCCGTAGCTGAAGCAGTAGCCGAACCCCTGCAGGTCGGCAGTCTTATCCGGTTGGATAATGCCCAGGGCGAGTTTGTCGGGGTGTTGCAACTGACAGAAAAGTATACCTACGACAAGCGCCACGAAGCGCTGATGGTCTACCGCACCAATGAAGAAAAACATCCGGGGGTAGCGGTTGTCTATCGCCAGGGAGCAGTTAATCTGGCCGGCCCGATCTGGCTACTCCAGCGCCATCCCCATCCTCTGTTTCCCACCTACCAGATCGACCCGGCAGAGTCCCGCGCCCTGTTCCGTGACAAAGGCTGGAAGACGATCGTCGGTTTTCAGACCCGCAACCCGATCCACCGGGCCCACGAATATATCATCAAGTGCGCCATGGAGACGGTAGATGGGCTGTTTCTCCATCCCCTGGTGGGAGCCACCAAAGAAGATGATGTACCGGCGGATGTGCGGATGCGCTGTTACGAGATCATGCTAGAGCATTACTTCCCGAAGGAGCGTGTCATCCTGGCCATCAACCCGGCAGCGATGCGTTACGCTGGCCCCCGGGAAGCCATCTTCCATGCCCTGTTGCGGAAGAACTATGGCTGTACCCATTTCATCGTCGGACGCGATCACGCTGGGGTCGGAGACTACTACGGCACCTACGATGCCCAACATATTTTCGACGAGTTCAATCCGGGCGAACTGGGGATTGTGCCCATGAAGTTTGAGCATGCCTTCTACTGCCTCAAGACCCGTCAGATGGCTACCACCAAGACCAGTCCCAGCACCCGGGAAGAACGGATTCACCTGTCGGGTACCAAAGTCCGAGAAATGCTACGTCAGGGTGAGTTGCCCCCGCCCGAGTTTTCTCGGCCTAAGGTAGCAGCAGAGTTGGCCCGGGCCATGCAGATCACAGAACCCAACTTCGAGATCTAAGGCTCAAAAAGTTACCGCCACTCTGGGGTGTTAGAGGATTATCGGGAGTTTTCAGGGAGTTGAGGCATAGTTCAATTCCCTGAAAACTCTCGCAAAACGCAAAACTTTCTTCCCCCCAAACTGCTAGGCTGATAGCTGAAAGCTTAGAACCATAAGCCAGCATGAAGCGGCGAACCTTTTTGCAGCGATCGACCCTGTCTCTGACCGCCTTTGGTTGCAGTCAGTTGGGTTTGTCCCTGGCAGCCAGCCGCTATCAGCAGGTTCTGGCTGCTCCTACGCCCCGCAAGCTGGCGCTGCTGGTCGGAATCAATCAATACAATAATCCCCTCAACGGTTGCCTGACGGATGTAGAGTTACAGCGCGAACTATTGCTGCACCGGTTCGGCTTTTTACCCGGCGATATTCTCACCCTGACCGATCACCAGGCCACCCGTACAGCGATCGTCCAGGGCTTTTTAAACCACCTGATCGAGCCAGCCCGTAGCGGGGATGTGGTGGTGTTTCACTTCAGTGGTTATGGCGGCACCGTTACCGCCGCTACGGGGGATACCCAGACCAGTCTGGTGACCGCCGGTCCGGCCCTGGCCAGTGGCGATACCCTGGTGGCCGACGACCTGCTGGAAGATACCCTGCTGCTCCTCCTGCGTTCGCTTCAGACCAACCGTTTTACGGTGATTTTAGATACCAGTTATATTTACCCCGGTAAGTTACTCCAGGGCAACTGGCGGATCAGAACCCGACCAACCGCGGCGATCGTCCAGCCCAGCAAGGCTGAATTGACCCTGCAAGACCACCTGCTGGCCCAACTGGATAGCGAAACTCGAAAACGCTGGGATTCTCCCTATACCAGGGTACCCGCCACCCCCCGCTTACCTCTGCCGGGAGTTTTACTGGATGCCAGTCAACCGGGACAACTGGCCCTGGAAGCAAAATGGAACGGATTTAGCAGTGGTCTGTTTACCCAGGCTTTAACCCAACAACTCTGGCAAACCACTCCCGCCCCGACCCTGCGTATCAGCCTGGGGCGGGCCAAAGAACAGGTAGAACAACGCACCAATCAGGAACAGCAACCTCGTCTGGTAGGGCAAAAAGGCCAGGAACAGGCGTTACAGCCCTACTTTTTGCCCCTCCCGGAGCAGGCCGCCGCCGGAGCTGTTCTGGCGGTAGAAGACGGCAAAACTGCCCACCTCTGGCTGGCAGGGATGGCGATCAATGTCCTGGAGCATATCGGGCCGGGCTCTCTGTTTGTCATCCCCAACCTGGCCCCGATCGAACTGCAACTGCTGAGCCGAGACGGGTTAACAGCAAAAGCCAGAATTCTGGGTTCTGGAACGGTGAATGATCAACCTGCGGCGGTGGTACCCGGTCAGCCCGTAACGGAACGCCTGCGCCTCCTGCCCCGCAATCTGGGGCTGACCATTGCCCTCGACAATACCCTGGAGCGCATTGAACGGGTGGATGCAATCAGTGCCCTGTCAGCGATTCCCCGGGTAACTTCGACCCTGGTCGGGGAACAGGCCGCCGATTATCTGTTTAGCAAGGTAACCGCCACCCCACCCACCCAGGTGGCCGCTTTACCAACTTCTAATCTGCCAGCGATCGTCCCTCCCAGAAATCAGACCACTGGTGGCTATGGGTTGTTTTCGGCAGGGCGGGAAATCATCGCCAATACTGCCGGAGAAGCGGTCAAAGCAGCCGTGCGCCGTCTGATTCCCAAGTTGCATACGCTGCTGGCCAGCAAGCTGCTACATCTGACCGTCAATGAAACCGCGTCTCACCTGAAGTTGCGGGCCACCCTGGCCACCCTGGCTCCCCAGGAAAAAACCTGGTTAAAACGGGAAACCCATCGCCTCTCCCAGACTGACCCCCACCCCAACCCGCCAGCAGCGCCAGAGGCTAACGGGCTGATCAGTCTGGCGATCGGCAACCGGATTCAGTACCAGATCGAAAACCGCAGTTCTGAGTTGCTCTATATTCTGCTACTGGGCTTAGATAACAATGGAGATTTATTTTTTCTCTCCTCCCCCCGACTCCTGCCGCCAGACAGTGCCTCCCCCGAACTGACGTCTCGAGAACAGAGAGCCGCTCTGGAGCGCCTGAGCGGTTGGGTCGCCGCCGGAGAAACTCTCACCTTACCCCAGACAACCACCTCCTTTCAATGGGTGTTAAGCGGAGCAGCGGGCCTGGTTGAAACCTATCTGATCTGTAGTCGGGTTCCTTTTACCCAGACCTGGAACCTCCTGGCAACCACGGTACGACCCGGTGCAGATACCCCCGCCGTTTACCCCCTGCCCAATCCCCTGGAGGTGGCCCAGGCCGTTTTGCAGGACCTGCAGCAAACCGGAGAAAGCAACAAAGCCAGTAGTGATACCCTGGCCCTGGACATGGCTACTTACACAACCCTGCGGTTTACCTATCGGGTCGTTTAAGAATCGGCAGGACTACCATAGGGTTTCTCTATGGTTCCCTTAAACAGGGCTAATATCCGTTGTATTCTTGGGAGAATACATTTTCAATTTTCTATATCTATGAAATGGCTCCTCGATCGCGTTTATAGCTGGAGAACTTTGTTCCAACGGTTGTTTCTGGCTTTCGCAGGATTGCTACTGGCAACCCAATTGATCGCAGCTCCCGCCCTGGCAACCGCAGCCTACGAAGTTCCCAAACCAGAACCAGGCACCTGGGTGGTTGACCGCGCTGAAATTTTAAGCCGCACCAATGAAAGCAAAATTAATACGGCCCTGGAAGAACTGGCCCGTAAAACCGGCACCAATGTTCATATTGTCAGTATTCATCGCCTGGACTACGAGGAAACTGCTGCCAGTTTTGCCGAAAAGCTCTTCGATCGCTGGTTTCCTACCGCCGCCGAGCAGGCCAATCAGGTGCTGCTGGTGATCGATAACGTCACCAACAACACGGCGATTCGCACCGGGGAAGCAGTCAAAGCCACCCTGTCAGACGAGATTGCCAATAGCATTGCCCAGGAAACCATGTTGGTGCCTTTAAAAGAAGGCAACCGCTATAACCAGGCATTTCTGGATGCCAGCGATCGCCTGGTAGCAGTTCTATCCGGTGAAGCCGATCCTGGCCCCCCAGAAGTAAAAGATAATATTCAGGTAGAAGGCACTTTTGCCACCCCAGAAGAAACGAAAGCCAGTAATGCTACGGTCTGGGTGATCGGGTTCCTGGTAGTAGCAACGGTGGTACCGATGGCCACCTACTACTTCTACGTGTTCATGCAAGCCCGTTAAGCACCGTAGAGTTGGTAAGGCCAGCCTGGTCAGGGAAGGGCAATGCCCTTCCCTGACTTTTTGCGGGTCTAATCTTGAATATAGTCCTGGCCACTGAACAGAGCGGCTTCGGCCCGTTGAAACTCCCGCCCCAGGTAGGCAGCATGTTCTAAGTGGGTGACGGGGCAGTCTTCGGACTGTTCAAACAACTGGACGGCAATTTCCTTTGCCGTTCTGCCAGTATAGGTACGGGTAGGAGTGCGTTCGACCTTCTTACAGGGAATCGGTTCTCCGGTTTCAGGGTCACAGGCCAAGCCGCGATCGTCGATCACGTTAGAGAAATGTTTGGCACAAATCAGCATCTCATCGCGATCGAGGTAAATGATGAAGTAGCCCCCCGGATCTAGAGCAATGGGCCGCTGGGAGAGTTTTTCGTCAATTGCAGTCGCATCTGCAACGGTCTGATTCATAGGTATGGAAGGATTCTAAGGACTGGGGCCGAACAGTGACGGAATTAATTTGCCCCTTCACCATCTTAGACCGTCCCTGTTCAGATTCACGGGGAGCTCAGTATCGACCCAAGGAGGGATTTCACTAATACTTCATCGTATTTTCATCGGAATTGCACGAAAATAGACTTGAGAAAAGCCATCTTGGAAGAGGCCCCTGGAGCCTATGCATCTCATTCCCCTACGGGCACTTTAAGCCAATGCTTGACTCTTTTATCCCGATCGAACTTGCCGTTGCTCCCAACCCTTTAGGTTTAGCCCCCCATCTAAAGTTGACGGCAATTCCCGTTGATGCCTACAACTGCTTCGAGCTCTGGGTTCCTACCAGTAATCAGGGCTTGTTGCCAGAAGAAGCCATGCTTTTGATGGGAGACTGCTCTCGCATCGAAGACATCTGCGCTCGGTTAATCTGGCTTTTGGGAGCCCAACTGGAATGGCAAAGTGGCTCCACCCAGACAGCCCAGAACTGGTCCACTGTAAAACAACAGTTGGGGGAACGGGGGCTGAAAGCAGATGCGCTCAGCGTTGACTATTTACCCCAAACGCTATCTCCCCTGTGTGACCTGAATGGTTTAGAAATTGGTTGGAGCTTACAACCTGCCCGCTGGCAACTGACCTTTCTGGCGTTACAACCAGACGCCAACAGCTACGGAACTGAGGTACTGCCCGTTACAGCCACCATCGCCGCAGGTCAGACCATAACCAGAACCAGCCCCCGCCTGGCCTGTATGGCCGATCCGGTCTAATCCCAGGACTGGCCTCAAACCAAATCGGGATTTCTGGGATCTGCGGGTTTGCCTCGATCGGGGTCAAGTTTGGCCCGCAATTCTCCTTTAATTCGGCTCAAAATCGAAGACTCATCCAGGGAAGCCAGGATGCGGGTGACTACGGCTTTCGGCCCGTCAGGCCCCCAGGAAGCTCCATTGATCAGGTACGCTTTTGCCACCTGGCCAATTCCGTAGGTAGAAACCCCGGCGACTCCCGCCTGAGTCAACGCAACGGAGGTATAAGCGGCCAGGGAAAGGCCCCCCGTTGCCGTCGTAGATAACCCTAACAGACTTTTCAACGAACTCAGGCCCAGGTTCGCCATCAATTCACTGGCACTGATCCCGCCCATGGTTATGGCAATCTTCTGGAGCAAGCCTAAGGCTCCCTGCTGAGTCATAGGAATCCCATAGAGGCGAGACAGGGAAACGATCATGGCCACATCGACGACGGCACTGCTGAGAATATCCACTACGGTAATCGGGTTCAGGGCGATCGCCACCGCTTTGGTCATGACACTGTTCCAGATCAGGCGATTGGCGCTCTGTTCCCGGATTTCCATTTTGCGATCGACCAGGCGATCGTTGATGTCATCGGCAAACAACATGGTGTTGAGGGCCACGAGGGACTTCCCTTCCCGGTGCAAGATCTCCAAAATTTTTAACTTTAAGTCGGCAATCTGCGGATCTCCCGTACTCAGGTGAGCCGCCATCCGGCCATCGGGCCGCCGCACAGCCCGGGCCACCAGGGGAGAAGCCGCCGCCATAACAATTTCGTCAGGAGAGAGTAGTTCCTTCACCCGTTCATCCCGAATTTTCTGGTAGATAGCCATGCGATCGGCATCGGGATACTGGTCAATCTTATTGAATACCAGCAAAATCGGTTTACTGGCTTCCCGCAGCTCAGATAAAGCCTGATACTCTACCTTGGTCATGTCTCCCGAGATCAGGAACAGAATCAGATCGGCCTGGCGGGCCACCTGGCGAGCCAGAGCCTCCCGAGCTTCGCCATCGACTTCATCAATTCCCGGGGTGTCGATCAATTCAATTCGGGAGTTACCCACGCCAGGCAGAGATACCCGCAGGAGGGACTGAGTGCTCCCCTCCACCTGTTCTCGACTGATATTCCAGCTCGCCGTCTGACAGGCCCTGGTCACTCCATGAATTGGCCCGGTTTCAAAAACCTGATCGCCCAGCAGGGCATTCAGCAGGGAAGACTTGCCCCGCCCTACCATACCAAAGACCGCAATATGGACAACCTGATGATCCAGCTTGCTGAGAAGCGCGGTTAACCCACCAATTTCTGGTTCTAAGCCCCGCCGTTCTTGGGGGGTCAGATCCAGGTGATCAACCAGTTCCCTTAGGGCGGTTTGAGCCTGACGGTAATTCAACTCTGCCTGAATATCTTCAACCGTGAAGATGGCTTCGTCTAGCTCCTGGCTTAAGTTATCTAATTCCCTGGCGGAACCCAACGGCGAAATGGACTCAGACATAGGTACAAAAACAAGGGGCAAAGCGGTTGCTTACCCTTCAATCCTAGACGATTCAGAGGGGGAAGACTTCTTTTGCCATCAAGGCCTACATTGATACAGCAGTACCCTTTTAGCCCAGGAAAGCATGGGAAAGCACAGGGCAGGCCCAGAACCAGGCAATAAAATAACTCAGACAATGGTAAATCAAATTTCCACTCTCTGAGTTATTGCAAGCATCTTAAGAATTAGGAACGTAAATTTAATAAAACCCGGAACTTAAGTTTTGGGTTTTATTAAATTTACGTTCCTTCCTGGCAGGGGGCCGATAGGCCCCCTGCGTCAAGTCCCTCAGGGAGCCAGGGCATTACCCCGCAGCAGACTACCGATCGTCTTGGCCGTGATCTTCAGTTGCACCAGCGGGTTCGCGGGAACAACGGTTTTGTAGAGGTAGCTGTCAAAGGTGAGTTTCTGCACATCAATGTCAGAACACATCTCCACAAACGCCTCACGGGTTGCGTCGGAGCGGTAAAACACCCGTTGCAGCAGATCCAGCACCAGGTAGGTTGCTCCGTACTGGCGATCCCAGCGCTTGATATAGACTTTCAAATCCTGCTCGGTCGGGACGCGCTCACCCTTGCTGGAAAATTCTACGATCGTTTCAGCGCACATCCGGGCAGATTTGGCCGCAAAGTAAATCCCTTCTCCAGAAGATTTAGTCACGGTTCCGGCCGCATCTCCCACCAGAGCGACCCGTCCGACAACCCGTCGGGGTCTGGGATGCTCGGGAATAGGGTGAGCTTCTACCCGAATAATCTTACCGCCCCGCAGCTTGGCCGCTGCTCTGGCCCGAATTCCGGCCTGCAGTTGCTTGATTCTGGCCTGGTTGGGCTTCATCGTACCCGTCCCCACGGCCACATGGTCATACTTGGGGAAAACCCAGGCATAGAAGTCAGGGGAAACATCATCCCCGACATACATCTCTGCCAGGTCATTGTAGTAAGCCATCTTGTCTTCCGGCAGGCGAATCCGCTCCTGGAAGGCGATCGCATAGTTGTAATCCCCGGCATCGATCGCCTTGGCCACCCGAGAGTTGGCCCCATCGGCCCCAATCACCAGGTCTACCTGGAGGGTCTTATTCTCCCCTTCCAGGCTGCCGTTGGAGTGGTCAGCATAATGCAGGGTGTAGGGATCTTTGTCATTCGCCGGAATTTCCAGCTTATGCATCGTGCCGTTGATCACAGTTGTTCCCAACTTGGCAGCCCGATCGCGCAGGAATCCATCCAGCACTTCCCGCCGACACATCCCGATGTATTCGTCATCCTTAAGGGTGCCGCCAATGTTGACCTCAATATTAGAAGGCGAGATCATTTTCATCTTACGCACCCGGCGATCGATAATTTCCGGGGGCAAATCAAATTCACTCACCATGCAGAGGGGAATAGCACCACCACAAGGTTTGACGTTGTCTAACTTGCGTTCAAGTAAATAAGTTTCAATACCAGCTTTTGCCAGAACTTCGGCGGCAGACGACCCCGCCGGACCTCCACCAACAACAGCAACCCGTAGTGCCAAAGGTCTACTCTCCTTTGTTAAAAGCTACGAGTTGCATGGTATCACGGAGATTTCGTCAATCTCGCGCCCGGCGGGGCAGATCGGGCCAACTTGCAACAGACCTTAACAATCTTGCAATATTCCTTAACAAGATATTAAAGATTATTTAGGACTCCTTGGGTTTAGCCCCTTTCGGCAATCTGGCGGCCTGCTTGATTGGGGTGGGGCGGCTGCGATACTCTCTGACACTCCCGGGCTCTGGTTGTCCAGCCCTGTAAACCGGTACCGGGGATTCTCTGGCTTCCCGGGCTAATCTCTGAAATAATAAAGGATTGGTCAACCATCAACTTAAGAGTTGGGAGCAATCCGGCGGACAGGCCCATTCCCTGCAATCATAGTTCCGTAACCGCTACATACCAGTCTTAAGTCGCCCCGCGAGATGGCTGACAGCCTATTTTATTGGAAGAAGACAGATGCCGGAGAATATCAGAAGTCAGGTTATTACCCAGGGAGTTCAAAGATCGCCCAACCGTGCCATGCTACGGGCTGTCGGCTTCCAGGACGAAGATTTTACCAAGCCGATCGTTGGGGTCGCCAGTGCCCACAGCACCATCACGCCCTGCAATATGGGGATTGCTCCCCTGGCCAATCAGGCCGAGGCCGGGATTCGGGCAGCGGGGGGAATGCCGCAAATCTTCGGCACAATTACTGTGAGTGACGGAATTTCCATGGGCACCGAAGGGATGAAGTACTCCCTGGTGTCCCGGGATGTGATCGCCGACTCGATCGAAACCGCCTGTAACGCCCAGAGCATGGATGGAGTACTGGCGATCGGTGGCTGCGATAAAAATATGCCAGGGGCAATGATTGCCATGGCCCGGATGAACATTCCGGCCCTGTTCGTTTATGGTGGCACGATCAAACCCGGCCACCTGGATGGGGAAGACCTGACGGTAGTGAGCTCCTTTGAAGCCGTGGGTCAGTATAGTGCCGGTCGGATTGATGAAGTCCGGCTCATGTCGGTTGAGCGCAATGCCTGCCCCGGAGCCGGTTCCTGCGGTGGGATGTATACGGCCAACACCATGTCTTCTGCCTTTGAAGCCATGGGCATGAGTCTGATGTATTCCTCGACCATGTCAGCGGAAGACCCGGAAAAGGCCGACAATACAGCCCTGGCCGGCAAGGTACTGGTAGAAGCAATTCGGAATCAACTGCGACCCCGGGATATTATTACCCGCAAGTCGATCGAAAACGCGATCTCTGTGATCATGGCCGTCGGCGGTTCCACCAATGCCGTCCTGCACTTCCTGGCGATCGCCCACTCAGCCGGAGTGCCCCTCACCTTAGACGATTTTGAAACGATCCGGGGTCGGGTACCGGTTCTCTGTGACCTGAAACCTTCAGGCCGCTACGTCGCCACCGATCTACACAAAGCTGGCGGCATTCCCCAGGTGATGAAGATGTTGCTAAATCATGGGTTACTCCATGGCGACTGCATCACCATCACCGGCCAGACCGTGGCAGAAGTTTTGCGGGATATTCCCGACGAACCCCGGCCCGACCAGGATGTGATTCGTCCCTGGAATAACCCGATGTATGCCCAGGGCCACCTGGCTATTCTCAAGGGTAACCTGGCCGTGGAAGGAGCCGTAGCCAAAATCACGGGGGTGAAAAATCCCAAGATTACTGGCCCCGCCCGTGTTTTTGAATCAGAAGAAGCCTGCCTGGAAGCCATCCTGGCCAACCAGATCAACCCCGGTGATGTCCTGGTGATCCGCTACGAAGGCCCCAAGGGTGGCCCTGGAATGCGAGAGATGCTGGCTCCCACCTCTGCCATCATCGGGGCCGGTCTGGGAGATTCCGTCGGTCTGATTACCGATGGCCGCTTCTCCGGTGGTACCTACGGCATGGTGGTCGGCCATGTTGCCCCAGAAGCATACGTCGGCGGCAATATTGCCCTCGTCCAGGAAGGGGACTCGATCACAATCGATGCCCATTCCCGGTTACTTCAACTGAATGTCAGTGACGCAGAACTGGCAACCCGACGGGCGGCCTGGCAACCCCCCAAACCCCGCTATACCTCGGGAGTTCTGGCCAAGTATGCCACCCTGGTAGCTTCCAGCAGTCTGGGTGCAGTCACCGATCTGAATGTAAAACCCTAACCCCTGGAGTTGAGGTAGGAACGTTTAGGAACATTCCTACCTCCGGGCTCAGATGGCTGGCTCCAGCTCTGTCAGAATGCGGTTGGCCGCCTCACAGAGAAAGGAATGACAGGGCCCATTACTGGCCAGCAGACCTCCCCACTGGGAAACATCTGCCTGGTTATAGTGCAGCAGAGAGCCATCAAACCGGGTCAGGCATCCCCCGGCCTCGGTCAGGATCAGTTCGGGAGCGGCCAGATCCCAGTCTTTGGGTGCCGATTTGCCTGAAAGGGAAATATATAGATCGGCCTGTTGCTCCACGATCGCAGCAATTTTGCCACCGATACTACCCACAGCGCGTTGTTTTTGCACCGGAAACCGTTGCATCAGTTGATTAAACCGCTGATTGCGATGGCTGCGGCTAGCCACCACGGTTAGCTCCTCCACCTGGGAGCGATCGGCCACAGAGCGGGAGGCGATGGTTCCATCCAGTTTTTCCACAAAGCAGCCCCCGCCCCGGGTAGCAAAGTAGAGTTTACCCATAGCAGGACAGGCAACCACCGCCAGAATTGGGCGCTGCTCCTGCACCAGGGCAATATGAACGGCAAATTCTCCCGTTTTCTGGATAAAGTCCTTCGTGCCATCTAAAGGGTCAATCACCCAGACCAGGGGGCGATTTAACCGTTCCTCCGGAGCCTGCTGTTGATAGGTTTCTTCACTCAGATAGGCAAAATCCCTGGTTCCCAAACTGGCCTGAAGATTATTCAGGATGTAACGGTTAGCCGCTTCATCGGCGATCGTCACCGGATCGCCCGCAGCATTTTGCACCTGTAAGTCAGAATTTTGCAGAGAAAGTAAAATCTCGCCAGCGCCCCAACCAATCCGGCGAGCGATCGCTAATAGTTCCTGCAACTCAGCTTCAGTTAATTCCAATAGCCCTACCTCTCTGCTAAACCATGTGCTTCACCGCCCATCCATTCTCGCGTACCAAAAGTCTGGCAGGAATGGGCTGCGACCTCGGCGGCCGTTACTAGAGCCGCCACAAAATCCTGACCCAAAATAGCGGCACAGAACGCCCCATGAAAAATATCCCCGGCTCCCAGGGTATCAACAACTGGCACTCCAGGCACCGTCACGCTTCCCTGGGTCTGGAGATTCCAGTAGTGAATCGGTTGCTCTCCCCGGGTAAGCGCAATATGAGGAATTCCTAGCTGCTGCAGGTAAGCGGCGACCTGGGCTGGGGTCTGGCACCCCGGCGGATAAAAATTTGCCGAACAGATGGCATAATCTGCCAGAGCCAGCACCTTTTCAAACCCGGGTTTCCAGCTGCCCCCATCGATTACCACGGGCACCCCCTGAACCTTTGCCCGCTCTGCGATCGCCCGCCCTACTACCATCTGATGCCCATCCAGCAAGACAATTTGGGTAGCTGCAAAGATATCTACCGGTAAAGCTGCCTCCCCAGCCTGAAATCTGGAGGCATTAATCGAAATCACCGATCGTTCCCCCGTTGCTTCGGTGACAATAATTGAAGAGATGGGCGGCGGTTCCGGACGGGTAGGGGCCAGATCCACAAGGGTCACCTTAGCGGTATCCAGATCTGCCCGGATCAGGTGGGTCAGTGGATGGCTACCAACCACACTGACTACCCTGGCCGACCCTGCCAGGTAGCTAAAAGCCACCGCGGCATTCGTCGCTGGCCCCCCGGCAGAAACCAGATAATCTGAAGCCACCACTTTTTGATTTGGTTGGGGCGGTGCCTCGGCCCGGTAAATTAAATCTAAGGTTGTTAACCCCACAAACAATCCCGTCATCCTCGCCCTCTTTTCAGTCATCCTTCATTGTGTTGCCATGCCCTCCGACCCCCAGTCCCACACCCTTTATCTGGTGGGCACGCCCATCGGCAATCTGGAAGACATAAGTTTGCGGGCCATTCGTATCCTGAAAGAAGCCGATCTGATTGCTGCCGAAGACACCAGGCATACCGGCAAACTGCTGCATCACTTTCAGATTACGACACCCCAGATCAGTTACCACGAACACAATTGCCAGTCTCGCACCCTCGAACTCATCGATCGCCTGCGCCAGGGAAGCAGTATTGCCCTGGTCAGCGATGCCGGTATGCCAGGCATTTCCGATCCGGGCTACGATCTGGTAAAAGCCTGCCGCGACCAGGGAATTAACGTAGTGCCCGTTCCCGGCCCCAACGCGGCGATCGCGGCTCTGGTAGCCTCGGGCCTATCCAGCCAGCGGTTTGCCTTTGAAGGATTTTTACCCGCCAAATCCCAGGCCCGACGGGCTTATCTGGAAACTTTAAAGGCCGAATCTCGCACCCTGGTATTTTACGAAGCCCCCCACCGTTTACGCCAGACCCTTCAGGATCTGGCCCTGCTGGGAGAAGACCGGCAAATCGTCCTGGCCCGGGAGTTGACCAAACTCCATGAAGAATTCTGGCAGGGCACTATCGCAGCCGCGATCGCCCACTACGCCCAGCGAGAACCCCAGGGGGAATTTACTCTGGTCGTTGCCGGAGCCAGCACAAGCACCCCTGTTCTTTCCGATACTGCCCTTTTAAACGAATTACAGGCCCTGCTGCGCCAGGGGTTGTCTCGTTCCGAAGCCAGCCGTCAGTTAGCCCAGCAGACGGCTCTACCCCGCCGCCAGATCTATCAACTGGCCCTTTCCCTTCCCGATGAAGCCTGAGTCAACCATTCCTGCAAAATTGGATTCACCAGTTCGGGGGCTTCATCCTGGGGACAATGACCCACTCCTTCCAGGGGAATAAAGCGCTCTACCATCGGAAAATCACTCAGCTTTTGCCCCAATTCAAAGGGTTCCCAGGGGTCTTGTTCGCCCCAGAGTAAAATGGCCGGACAGGGCAGCAAAGGCAACAGATCTTCTGGTAAAGGCCCCTGGGAATAACCCGTAAAGGCCAGAAACACATCCGCCGCCCCCGGATCGGCCGCAGGCACCATCAACAGGTCTACCAGTTCATCGGTCACGGCCTCTGACCGAATATAGGCTTTGAGCAAAATTTTCCGCACCGTTGCTGGCCGGGCAATCTGCTGAAAAAAGGCTCGCCCCAACCACTTCACCTGCAAGATCCGCTGCAGCAACGGGGCACCCCACTGCTTAAACCAGGGCTGAGTAGCCCGTCGTCGATCGTGCAGCAGACGCAGGGAACAATTAATCAAGGCCAGCCCTCGGGCCATTTCAGGAGAGTCAACGGCCGCCTGCATAATGGCAATACACCCGATCGAGTTGCCCACCAGAAAAGCCGGTTCACCGATCACTTCCCGACAAAAATCAGCAATCTGCTGACTCCAGGTTTCAAAGGTATAGGTAATAGCTTCCCCCGGAACTGGCTTGGCGGAGGCTCCAAATCCAATCAAATCGAGGGCATAAACTCGACAGGTTTCGGCCAGCACGGGCAGGTTTTTACGCCAATGGCCCAGAGAAGCTCCAAATCCATGGATCAGCAATACCACCGGCCCCTGCTCCCCGGCAGTCTGGTAAGCCACAGGAAACCCTCGCCAAAGCCAGGTTTGGGTGATAGGGGAAGACCCCGCTGCAGGAGAGATCACAGTCATGGCAGATTTGAGGAAAGGGAGTAAACAGAATCACTTCCTATATTCTGCCAAACTTTCCTTCATAAAACTTGACATAAACCAGGCCAATTCCCGGGCCAGCCTCCCCTTATCCCTGGCTCACCTCTCCCTGTCCCATACCTACTGCCAGGTTATGGTTGAATTCTTCTTGATTAGAAAATAATTCAAATAATTGATCTACTCCTGTTAGTTCAAACAGCATCCGGGGCTGTTCGCTAACAGAACAAAAACACAGCTTTCCGCCTCCGGTACGCATTAGTTTGAAAGCGCTTACCAATTCCCCTAAACCAGAACTATCAATAAAAGTTATTTGCTCTAAATCTATCAATACTGTTTGAATGCCAGATGCCAGACTGTTAGCGACTTCGAGGCGTATCTGCTTCGCCTGCACTCCGTTTAAGATCCCTGATGGCTGTATGACTCTCACAGAAGCACTCATGAGCATTCCTTAATGAAACAATGACGATCCGAAACTAACAGAACGATAGGTAGGCCGACTGACAAATAATAGGTTCCACGAGAATTGTAATCGCAGTCGTTTATCCTCGCATAGGCTGTACATCAACCCTTCAAAAATATTCTTTGATTAGTTATAGAGTTTTTGTAAACTTCTCTCCACTGAGCTTTTTCCTTCCTGCGACGTCATCATCAACTAACCCTCTTTGGATGGTTGAACAGCCTTCAGCCACCCCATTCCCTCTCAGGTCAGGAAATTCGATCGCAGCAGAAAATTTGAGCATAGGGGAAAGGGCCTTACCTTCAACAACCAGGAATCTGTATCCAAAATCCCTGACTTTTTCAAATTTTTAGCAATTCTTATTAAAGCTCTGGGTTTTCCCCATAAATTCCACATCGTTTCCACAGCCATCCGGATTCTTCTCCACACCTTCTCCACAAGTTTTCCACAGATAATTACAAGTTTTCCACAGGCTGAACGAAGCCATCGGACTTTCAACGATCGTCATCTTTTTTCTGCAAGCCCCAGGATCGACCCGGGGAAACCCCCGACTTAATGAAGTTTTGCAACAAAAACCGACTTGAAACTCCGATTCTTGCGTTGCGCTTCCGAGGCTCTAAAGGTCTTCTTAACATTCCGCAGCATTGACAATCTCCTCCTGACGACTGCACAATGAGGCGACTAACTTGCAGAAGCGTCAACTGCTCAGCGCCCAACTTGTCTGGTTATCCACAACCATCAAGACAACAATGCTGGTAGGGTTTGACGCAGCTTTTGCCTGCGTAAAAACGCTCCACAGTCAAGTCATTCACCTAATTTACTCCGGACATTGGGAGATACCATCTTTATGAACGGTTCCATTAGCCTTTTAGTCGAAATTCCTGAAGTCTTGCATGAGTCAATGCGTTCTTACCTGGAAAGTCGCCCTGATTGGGATCAGGATCGGGTGTTTACCGCGGCTCTGTCCTTGTTTCTGTTGCAAAATCGGGGAACGGATTCTCTTTCCGAAAAACTCTCCCAACGGGAAGCCTCCCGGATCTACCTTGACACTCTATTCAAACGCCCGATCGGACATAACTAGTTTGTTTTGACTGTGCTTCACCGATCTACGGGCTTAGTCCTATGGCTTACCAGATTTCAGCGACTAAACTTCAAGCCTATCACCGTTGTCCCTACGCTTACTACCTGCGCTACGAACGGAAACTGACCACCAATGAGTTTTTTGGTTCCACAGCTTTAGGAATCGCCCTGCACCAGGCCCTGGCTCAATGTCATCGGGACTGGCATTACAAACAACCCATTCCCGATTTGCGATGGGTGCATCATTGCTGGCAACAAAACGCCGATGGCCTGAGTGCTAATCAGGTTTCGGAAGGCAAAGAAATTCTGGAGAACTATTACCACAACTTCATTGCCCAAGAAGTTGCCCTGACTGAACCTCTGGCAGTAGAGGGTAGAATTCAGGGCTTCTTACAGGTTGAGAACCTGGAGTTTTTGATCGTAGGTCGCTACGATCGCCTGGACTTTCTCGCAGATGGATTGGAGTTGATCGACTACAAGTCCAGCCGGGACACCCGATTACCGGATACCAGGGAAATTGATGTCCAGATTGGACTATATTACCTTGCTCTAGAACAAACTTACCAGCACAGTCTGAAATATTTGAGCCTATTGTTCCTGCGAACGGGCGAGAAAATTCAATTTGAAGCCACCGCTGCCCACAAACAGCAAGCCCAGGAAATGATTGGCAATTTAGCAGTGCGTCTGCGCTACGACCAGGGCTGGGAGCCAACCCCAGGAGACCAATGCCATCGCTGTACTTTCAGCCGTTACTGTCCCGCGGTCACTGCCACCCCAACGGCTCTCCCAGAAACCCGCAGGCAATCTCAATTACAACTTGCCCTTAACCTTTAGGCATCAGTTTGGTGGGGCATCAAGTAGGGGTTGTATGGCAACATACAACGTCTTTCACGGGATGGGCCTGGGTCGCCCATCCTATTTTTTATCTGCTGGCACTCAGTATTTCTCGCCGTTCTATGATTAGCTAGAGTCTCTTCCCTTTTTGCCACCTTTGATCCCTATGCACCAACGGCTGCTCAAGGACTGGTCCTTTCCTGGCAGAACACTCCTGCAACGCCTGACCCCCTATTTGTTTCTCCTACCAGCGCTGGTAGTTCTCAGCCTGACGGTGTTTTACCCGGCCTTACAGGCGTTTTACCTGAGCTTCACTCGCTACGACTACTACGACGTTACCCAACCCCCGGTCTGGGTTGGCCTGGAAAACTTTCAGAAACTCTGGGGTGACCTGGTGTTCTGGCAAACATTGCGGAATACTTTACTTTACCTGGTTGGGGTAGTGCCAGTGCTGGTGACCCTGCCTCTCGTACTGGCGATCCTGGTGAATCAGAAATTGCGGGGCATCCACTGGTTTCGGGTCGCCTACTACACTCCAGTCGTGATTTCCATGGTAGTTGCGGGCATTGCCTGGAAATGGCTTTACGCCGACAATGGCCTGTTAAATCAGTTGCTCAAACTCCTGGGCATCTCCCCAAATGGCATTCCGTGGCTGACTCATCCCAGTTGGGCAATTTTTAGTGTCATGGCAGTGACTATTTGGAAGGGATTGGGGTATTACATGGTGATCTACCTGGCCGGGTTGCAGGCCATTCCCGCCGATCTTTATGAAGCAGCGGCGATCGATGGCTCCGATGGTCTCAAAAAGCATCTGGATATCACCGTTCCCCTGATGAAACCCTACCTGTTGCTGGTCAGTGTGATTTCAGCCATTTCGGCTACTAAGGTGTTTGAAGAAATTTACATTATGACCCAGGGTGGCCCTCTGAATGCCTCCAAGACGATCGTCTATTACGTCTATGAAAATGCATTCAAGGAGCTGAAGATGAGTTATGCCTGCACCCTTGGCCTGGTTATGTTTCTGATCATTCTGGGCCTATCGGTGCTACGGCTGAGCTTAGAGCGCTTTACTGATCGGGTTGACCAGAGCCAGTTAGAAGCATGATGTTAGCCAGGTATCGTAAAGGGCATAACCCACCAGAACAACAAAAATGGCTAATAGGCCGAGGTCGGGCAGCAAAAAGGCTACTCCCGTGATTACCCGGGTAACTCTAAAGGAAATTAGATTTCTCTCAACCGCACCCTTCCTGCGAAAGACCATAGATCCCATGGCTCAGGGTGTCCACACTGCAAATAGATGACAATCTTTCTTTCTAGGGTCTGAAGAACTTCGGCATCGCTATAGTCATCGGTCATAGCGATGCCGAAGCCGATTAAATCACTAAGACTTCAGCCTCAAATAGCTAAAGCGAAGTATGCTCCCCAAGGTAAGTAGCCGGGTGCAATTAAACTAAAGATGATTTTGGGGGTGGGGTGTTGCCCCCCCTGCCTGGGGGCAACACCCCACTTTCCCCTGACAACAGAAAATTACGCCTGTCTACTTAAATTGCTGAAAACCTTTCTTGAAAGACACTATAAACCAGCATCAAACCGATCAAGGCTAAGTAAATTTCTAATTTCGTTGATTCAGAATATTTAAGTTTAGTTGAGTTCTACTAAAAGCAGGCCTGGAATAATTTAGAACCACGATCGCTACCAGAAAAAGCTCCATCTGGGGTAAATCAGAAAAAATTTACGCCTGCGATCATTTTGAGAATCATAAAACAACGTAAAGATCCTCGCTGTCTCCTGGGGATCAACATAGGATGCAAGGATAGCCATGGGTCTATAGATTTTTGTGATCTACCTATCTACTGCTACCATCTCAGTCAATTTTTCTTCAAACTGGCTCAAATCCGCCCTGTTTTTTTAGCTTGTCAATTCAAGAATTAGTTTTTCAAAATGTTTCAAAAACTGATTCGAAAGGACTTTGAGTTAATTTCACGGGAATACAAGAAAAGGACTGGGGGTTCAAAGAATGGAGGTCTAAGAGTCAGGAATTCAGACCAAAAGCTTCAAGCCAGGGATTTAAGCCAGAGATTTAAGAATGCTGCCATCGAATCCAGTAATGCTTGCCAATACTGGCACTGTAAACCAGGGCAAGGTTACTCAATCAGCAGCAACTTGAAAGTTTTTTGATGGTATTGGTTCTAAGCATCCAGGGATTAGCCATTGAATCAACGTCCAATCAGCCGAAGGAGAATGCATGAGAATAGCTGTTGCCAAAGAAATTGAATTTGGAGAACGACGGGTTGCCCTGATTCCCGACACAGTTAGCCGCCTGGTGAAACAGGGGTTAGAAGTCTGGATAGAGGCTGGAGCAGGCGAGGGCGCATTCTTCAGTGATGCGACCTACGAACTGGCCGGAGCCCAAATTATTTCTGATCCCGATACCCTCTGGCGCGAAGCAGACATCCTGGTGAAAGTCAGCCCCCCCAAGATTAGAGAAGACGGGCGGCATGAAGTAGATCTACTGCGACCAGGGTCGATTTTAATTAGCTTTTTGGATCCTCTAGGAGCCCCCGAGTTATCCCAGCGTCTGGCCGATCGCCAGATTACAGCTTTCAGCCTGGAGATGATTCCTCGCACCAGTCGGGCCCAGAGTATGGATGCCCTCTCCTCCCAGGCGGCAGTTGCTGGGTACAAAGCAACCCTGATTGCCGCAGCCGCTCTGCCCAAGTTTTTCCCGATGCTGACTACGGCCGCTGGAACCATTGCTCCCGCCAAGGTATTTGTAATTGGGGCAGGGGTCGCCGGGTTGCAGGCGATCGCAACAGCTCGACGGTTAGGGGCAGTGGTAGAAGCCTTCGATATTCGACCAGCGGTGAAAGAAGAAGTTCAAAGTCTGGGAGCCAAGTTTGTAGAGGTGGCTCTGGAAGAAGATACGGTTGCTGCAGGCGGTTACGCCAGGGAAGTATCAGAAACGGCTAAACAAAAGACTCAAACCGCGATCGCCGAGCATGTAAGGCTGTCCGATGTGGTGATTACCACGGCTCAGGTTCCCGGTAAACAGGCACCGCGTCTGGTCACTGAAACCATGATCGAGCAAATGAAGCCGGGGTCTGTGATTGTAGACCTGGCCGCCGATCAGGGGGGTAATTGCGCCTTTAGTGAAGCTGGGAAGGATGTGGTTCGCAATGGTGTCACCATCATCGGTTCCATTAACCTGCCCTCTTCTCTACCGATTCATGCCAGCCAGATGTATGCCAAAAACATTCTTACCCTGGTGCAATACCTGGTAAAAGATGGCACGACCAATTTGAACTTTACAGACGACATCGTTGACAGTGCCTGCATTACCCATGCTGGCGAGGTACGCAACCAACGGGTTAAAGCTTTGCTGACCGAAATGTTGCAAGTGAGCAGATAAGGAAGCGAATTATGGCAGAAGGATTAATTGCTGGTCTGGTTGTATTTGTACTGGCATCATTCGTGGGATTTGAAGTCATCAACAAAATTCCACCGACCCTACACACCCCCTTAATGTCCGGGTCTAATGCAATTTCTGGCATTGCCCTGGTCGGCGCTTTGTTAGTAGCTGGAGAGCGCAACTGGAGTTTGACGGTGATTTTAGGGTTGATAGCAGTCATCCTGGCAACTATTAACGTAGTGGGCGGTTTTTTGGTCACCGATCGGATGCTGCAAATGTTTAAAAAGAAAGAGGTGAAAGCATGATTGACTTTCTCCCGAGCGGGATTCAACTAAGCTACCTGGTAGCCTCTGCCCTGTTTATTGTGGGGTTAAAGCAACTCGGATCTCCTGCAACCGCACGGCAGGGTAATTTTGTTGCGGCGATCGGGATGCTGATTGCCGTTGTCGCAACCCTGCTTGACCAGCAAGTTTTGAATTACGAAATGATTCTGGTGGGTATTGCGATCGGCTCACTTGTAGGAATTGTAATGGCCCAAAAGGTCGCTATGACTGCCATGCCTCAAATGGTTGGCCTGCTTAATGGCTTTGGAGGCGCAGCCTCCGCTCTGGTTGCCATTGGCGAATTCTGGAGGGTTATTCATGGCTCTGCACCAATTCCCCTGGATGAAACCATCACAATTATCTTGAGTGTCCTGATTGGTGGTGTCACCTTTACTGGTAGTCTGTTAGCCTTTGCCAAACTGCAAGAATTAGTTCCCGGGGCCCCCATTACGTTTCCATTTCAGCAGCCATTTAACCTGCTCCTGCTCCTGAGCTTTCTTGGCGGCAGCAGTTGGCTGATCATGAATCCCCATGACACCAGCGCTTTTCTGGCCCTCTCAGGAATTTCCCTGGTGCTTGGAGTCCTGTTTGTTCTACCGATCGGCGGAGCAGATACCCCCGTTGTGATTTCCCTGCTGAACTCCTTCTCTGGTCTGGCTGCCAGTGCAGCGGGCTTCGTTCTGATGAACAATATGCTCATTATTGCCGGAGCCTTAGTGGGAGCTTCAGGAATAATCCTGACTGAGATTATGTGTCGGGCTATGAACCGTACCCTGGCGAATGTCCTGTTCAGTGCTTTTGGTTCCAGTCAAACTGGTGGTAGTGCTACTTCTGAAGGCATCCAAGATAAAACCGTCAAATCTATTGATCCCGAAGAAGGGGCAATGATGCTTGGCTATGCCCGTTCAGTGGTGATTATTCCAGGCTATGGTATGGCAGTCGCCCAAGCTCAGCATGCCGTTCGAGAACTGGCAGACCAGCTCGATCGTCTTGGGGTAGAGGTTAAGTACGCAATTCACCCTGTTGCTGGACGGATGCCGGGGCACATGAATGTTTTGCTGGCAGAAGCCAATGTCCCCTATCCTCAGCTCTACGATATGGATGACATCAATCCAGAATTTGACCACACCGATGTAGCCCTGGTGATTGGAGCAAATGATGTCGTCAATCCTGCCGCCCGTCATGACACTAATAGCCCTATCTATGGCATGCCCATTCTGGAAGTCGATAAGGCTCACCATACGATCGTAATCAAACGGGGAATGAATGCTGGATTCTCAGGAGTGGAGAATGAACTCTTTTACAACGATAAAACTATGATGCTGTTTGGCAGCGCTAAAGATGTCGTGACCCAACTGGTTAGTAACGTTAAAGAGTTATAATTTGATTCACGATAAACAAAAAGGGTGGCTAACATAGCCACCCTTTTTGTTTATCTACAAACTGGGAGTTTTGCCTGTTTCTGCCTGAGAAGGAATCGGTTGGACATCACTATAACCCATTCCACTAACAGACTCTCGTAATAGAGAAATTTGATCCTCAAAGCCCAGTCCTTCAATTTGGCCTAAAGCATCCCTAACCGCCTGAGCAGCCTGATACCCTTCTGGCAAGCCGATTACCGTTTTACCCATAGCCTGAGCCCAGGCAAACCAGACCATTAATTGATTATTTTCTTTCAATGCTCCATAGGCACGGGAGTAATCGGTATCTGCACCGTTTACGATGTCCCGCATAACATCCAGTTGCTCACTTTGAGATAAATCAAAAAAGTTTTGCATCAGTAAGGGAGCCAGATCTGGATCTGTTGCAGCAGGAGCCGCAGGAGTAACAGATTGGCCCATCTTCTCGTAAATAAACCACAGTAAAGCTAGCTTATCATCGGTACCCAACTTATTAAATCCATCCAAAATGTTCTGGGTTTGTTGGGGTAAGTAATCAGAAGAAATAATATTTTGACTAGCAGATTGAGACATAACCGAACTCCGTAAAGGATACATTCCCTTAAAAGGAGTACCAAACTGAACTATTTGAGATCGCCTTTCTAAAGAAAGAGCTTACGAAATATCCAATCCTCGACTCAGTCCATCTAGAGAAAGAACAATAGAATCTATCCAGAGGGGTTGAGATAAGGTAGGACAGCTTTGATATGGTAGCCACATTAACAAAAAGTTCTATCGGAGCCCGTTATGTCTGAAGTAGCCAGTAACTTAAATGAACCCCAAAATTTCGATGCTAAACAGGCCGCTGAAGAAATCGCTACGGGCGATCGCAAGGCCCCCGAAGTCAATGTAGCAGCTGATTATGAAGCATCTAAGGAATTTAGCGTTAGCGAAATCGATCAAACTCAAGCGGGTGAGCAGGCCGCGGAAGCAGCAACTGCCCATCAATTTGAATTACATGAACCAGACAATGTGATTCCAGAAAGTCAGCTGACAAGCAATCCTGAAGACTTTACAGAAATGGCTAAAGAAGTAGGCCCTACGTCTACCAAAGCAGGAGAAGTTACGGATGATTTAGTTCAAAAAGCTCTTGAATTAGGTCAACCCGGAAACCAATAAATAACATCAAACACACTAAAAAGCCTCTTTCTTTCAGGAAAGAGGCTTTTAATTAAAACCCTGGCATCGTGTTATTTTTGCGGGAGGCAACCCTCCAACTATCTTCACCGCAGA